>RCUN01000002.1_pt1 | contig 631917 bp, 677 predicted proteins | sample 2166181 | NCBI WGS metagenome assembly RCUN01 (sample SAMN09932603, study PRJNA488358) | compost metagenome | feature: garden; material: soil; isolation source: compost soil in crotononitrile-enriched culture | place: Germany: Experimental Botanical Garden Goettingen | collected 2016-01-27 | reverse complement strand
TGCTCCGCCAAGTTGCAACAAAACACAAGGAAAAACAAAAAGATATATTAACCGAGCAGCTACGCGAAGCGGAGACGAATGGCGATGAAGCCAGGGCGACCGATATACGCACGCAGCTGTATACACTCATTAAGGAGATTAATAGTGGCAAAAAGTAAAAATGTTGAAGAGCCGATTGTTGAAGAAGGTGTCGTTGATGCCAGTGGCGGACCGCTTAGCGATATCGACGGACCGGCCATTGATGAGCTGATTGATGAAGAAGAAGATGATATTGATACGCTCAATAGCGGTCAGTATTTTGATGATGTATCTGATGACAGTGTACGTCTTTACCTTCGCGAAATTGGTAAAATTCCACTTCTAAATTCAGAAGAAGAGCTGGCACTCGCACAAAAAGTTGTCGCTGGTGACAAAAAAGCCAAGGACAAGATGGCCGAGGCAAACATGCGTCTTGTGGTTTCAATCGCCAAGCGCTACTCAGGTCGCGGGCTTGATTTTCTTGATCTTATTCAGGAAGGCAATACGGGACTTCTCCGTGCGGTTGAAAAGTTCGATCCAGACAAGGGATTTAAGTTTTCTACCTACGCAACATGGTGGATTCGCCAGGCGATCACTCGTGCGATTGCCGATCAGGCTCGTACGATTCGTATTCCTGTGCACATGGTTGAAACAATCAACAAACTGCTTCGTACGCAGCGTCGTATGACTCAGGAGCTAAACCGTGAGCCAACCATTGAAGAGCTTGGTAAAGAGCTTGAGATGGAGCCGGAAAAAGTTGAATATGTCATCAAGATCAAGCAAGATATTACTTCGCTTGATGCTGGTGTTGGACGTGACGGTGAGGACGAAGATTCAGTGCTTGGTGACTTTATTGAAGACGAAGACGGTGCTACGCCGGAAGAGTCAGCAACGTCACAGCTCCTAAAAGAGCAGGTGCAGTCAGTGCTCTCCACACTCTCTGAGCGTGAGCAGAAGATCATCAAGATGCGTTTTGGTCTTGAGAATGGCAAGAGTCATACTTTGGAAGAAGTAGGGCAGGAGTTTGCCGTTACTCGCGAGCGTATTCGCCAGATCGAAGCAAAGGCACTCGCTAAGCTTCGTAAGCACAAGGATGCCAAGAAGCTGCACGAGTATCTAGGGTAAAACCCAATAAAAAATACCTCGTGTTGTAACGAGGTATTTTTTATTGGAAGAGAGACTAATCTACTATGAGCATATGGTTCATGCCATATCCAGCTACGGTATCTGAGTAGCAGATGTTTGCATCGATGAGCTTTTGCTTATCGCTGTCGTCGTTGGTTTCGAGCCGGGCGTAGAGATAGGTAATAGCGTTATCGCCGGTGCCGCAGGTATATTTCATATATGCATAGCCAGTTGGTGAGCATGTTTTACCGGGCAGGGCGATTGAAGTAGTGGCGCAATTGAAAGGCTCGGTGAAAGAAGAGTTTAAATAGCCTTTTTCGATGAGGCAGTTGAGGATTGATTTTGGATATGGGTAAGCAGCCGCAGGTGCTTCATAGGCAAACCAGCCGTTACCATTACCGCTACCACCGCAGCCGCTCGATCCTTGGATGTCATCGCCATACTTTAAGCGGTGAAGTTTGATGGCGTCGGCAATCCCTTCTAGATCGGCGACGCGAGCAGCATCACGCGCCTGAGCCTGTACGCCTTTGTAGGCAAACACACTGATAGTCGATAAAATACCGATAACGACGATAATGACGAGAAGTTCAACGATCGTAAAGCCTTGTTTTTTCATAACCCACCTTAGCGTTTGCTAATTATAAAATTTGATGTGATCGAGCTCGGTATCAAGTTGTTCGTGGAAGCGATCGAGATTGCCGTCGTTCATGATGTAATGATCGGCAATGGCGATCGGGCCGCCTTTTTCGAGGTTTTCGATTTCAGACCAGTCGCGCTGATTGGCTTCTTCCAGTGTATATGGCCGTTCAGTTCGTTGGGTGAGGCGGCGGTGGCGAAGGTGCTTTGGTGCAACAACAGCAACTGTTGTTAGCTCTCCGGGGAATTCTCTTTTAAGTATTTTATATTCCGTCCAAGTATACAGTCCATCAGCGATAATGCGGCGTTGACCGGCTTCGATAAGGTCGTTAATTTGTGTGACGATGCGCTTGACGACAAAGTCTTTGCCTTCACGCTCACGAATTTCCTCACGGAAAATGGTTTCGCTTTCGGCTGTTCGTTCGATACCGGCTTCTTCCATGGCTTGGTATATGACGCCGCCGAAGTAGACTTTTGGGTATCCTTTATGGGTGAGATAGTCGACGGCCGTGCTTTTGCCGCTGCCTGTAAGGCCGACAAGTGCGACGATTTTTACGTTTTCATAGTGTTTCATTAGACTTAGTATACCAAATAGATAGCGCCTATGCTTGTGAATGGCCTACTATGCGAGTATCATAACCGCATATCTAGTAGTGAGCGAGAGGAATGGAAAATGGAACAAGGAACCATCACACTGGCGAAGACGCACGAAATCGAAACTAGGCCTGTAAGTCAAAGTGAGCGCTTGCAGCCTGCAATGGCTCATATTGCTATGGTTGAGTGCGTTACACCGGAGGAGCTCGAATGGCAGGATGGAGCGTCGTGTAACCAGGCGGACCCTGAGGCTTTTTTCCCGGAAAAGGGAGTGTCATCGGAATATGCCAAGAAAGTTTGCGGTCGATGTGATGTGCGCTCAAGGTGTCTTGAGTATGCACTTGCTAACGACGAGCGACATGGCATATGGGGCGGCTTGAGCGAGAGTGAGCGCCGTAAGCTGCGTAAGCCTGCTGCTTAGCCTGTATTTATAAGAAGACAATGAAATCTATGCCTGGTATGATGTATGTATTATGCATATGCTAATTCATAACAAGCGGTCTGGCTTTACGATTGTTGAGCTCCTGATTGTTATTGTAGTTATTGGTATATTGGCGGCAATAACAATTGTCGCTTATAACGGCATCCAGGAGCGCGCAGAATCAACAAAAACAATTAGCCAGGCGTCAGCTTTTGTTAAGGGATTGAAAACGTACGAGGCTGACCTGGGGCGACCGACCGTATCTTCGTGTATCGCACCAGCCTCGACTATTACGGGAGGTGTATGTGCGAGTTCAGATGCATGGAACTCAAATACACCGTATGACACCGCATTTAATCAGGCGCTTGCCACTTACTCAGGAGTGGCGACTCCGCAACTGAGTAGGTATGGTGGCAGTACGCCAACTGGGCAAATGTGGTTTCATGCTAATTACTACGGTGATAGCCGTGGAGTGCTTTATTACACGGTTGGACCAGGTAGTGACTGCGGGCTAGCGAATGTTTTATCGCCCACTCCTGGCTATGATAATCTGACATTGACGGGGGCTAAATATACCCAACGAATGAGTGGCTACACGCGGTGTATCGTCGAGGTTTTTAGTTTCTAGGATAACAGAGGTGATATACTGAGGGTATGACAAAACGCCTGGCAGTAATCGACGGAAAATCAGTATTTTATAGAGGCTATTACGCGATGCCCGGGCTAAGCCTGAAGGATGGCACGCCAACTGGTGGTGTATTCGGTTTTGCATCACTTGCGATTGAACTTATTAAGAAGCTCGAGCCCGACTATGTGGCGGTTGCCTGGGATAAAAAGGGTACTAATATCCGCAAGCGCCGTGAGATTTATCCTGAGTATAAAGCGGGCCGCAAAAAAGCACCCGATGATTTTTATGCGCAACTGCCGATGTTGTTTGAACTCCTCGATGCCTTCGGCTGGCCACTGTATGAACTCGACGACTACGAAGCTGATGATATCCTCGGGGCGTTTGCCAAGCAGGCAGGCGAAGAGGGGATTGAGACATGCCTGCTTACTAGCGATCTCGATGCACTACAACTTATCAACCCGACTACAAAAGTGTATGCCCTCAAAAATGGCCTTAGTAATATCGAGGAGTTCGACGTTGCTTACTTTGAGAATAAATATGGCATCGGTGTCGAGCAGTTCCTTGATCTCAAATCACTTAAGGGCGACTCATCCGACAACCTGCCCGGTGTGCCGGGGATTGGCGAGAAGACTGGAGTGCAGCTGCTTCAGGAGTTTACGACGCTTGAGAATATATATGAACATCTAGTGGATATCAAGCCGACTGTCGCAAAGAAGCTTGAGGCTGGAAAAGATTTGGCGTTTATGAGCAAAGAGGTTGGCCGTATTTGGACTGATGCGCCGGTTGAACTTGATTGGTCTAAGGCCGATGTAAAGAATACGGATCTTACGGCTGTCGCTGCTATTTTGCAAAAATTTGAATTTAGTTCGTTGGTTCGTCGTCTCCCAAAACACATGCGTGAAGCAGCGGCCGATAGCAGCCAGGCTGGATTGTTTGATAGTGAGGTACCATCGACACTTACTCCGCTTGCTGTTACTTCTTGGCCCGCCACATTGTCGGTTGATGGGCCGGTCGCGCTTCATTTTGACGTGGAGTCGCAGCAGTTATGGTTGTCGACCGATGCAAAGACCGTGCATGTACTTCCGATCGGTGAAGTTGATGCGAGCGTCTGGCGGGTGCTTGAGCTGACGAGAGTTATTAGTTACGATAGCAAACTGCTATACCACCAGCTAGCTGACCATGGCGTCAACGTGCGTTTTCACGAACTACACGATATACACCAGGCAGCGTTCTTGATCGACTCATTGCTGCGTGATCGTAGCCTCGATGGCTTAATAGGTGAGCCAATTATTGGTTCAGCAGCGACACTTGCTGCATTCTGGAAGCTATACGATGAACAGACCGCCGCGTTTTCGAATGAGCCAAAGCTTGCAAAAGTCGCCTATGAACTCGACTTTCCACTAACGTACCATTTATTTGCCATGGAGCGACGTGGCATCAAGATCGATAAAGACTTCTTAGCGCGCATGAGTGACGAGCTTGGTGCCGAACACGCCAAACTTGAGCAAGAAATGTATACAATGGTCGGGCATGAGTTTAATATCGGTAGCCCTGCACAACTATCCGAGGTGCTCTTTACGAAACTACAGCTACCAACCACGGGCATTAAGAAGGGTAAAACGGGGTATAGTACCGGCCAGAAAGAGCTTGATAAGCTGCGCGGCCAGCATCCGATCATTGAACTTATCGAGCGAACACGCGAGCTTGCAAAGCTTAAAAACACCTACATCGATACACTCCCAAAGCTAGCCGACGAGCTCGGGCGAGTTCATACAACCTTTAACCAGGATGTGGCTAGTACCGGCCGGCTATCATCGACAAATCCAAATTTGCAAAATATTCCAGTGCGCACCGAACTTGGTCGCAAAATTCGCGAAGCTTTTATTCCGGACGGCGACAAAGTATTTGTCAGTGCCGACTATTCGCAGTTCGAGCTGCGCCTTGCGGCCGTACTTGCGGATGACAAAAAGCTTATCAACGACTTTAACGGTGACGTCGATATTCACACGAAGACCGCCAGTGAAGTCTATGGTATACCAATGGACGATGTCACCAAGGCACAGCGTCGTGATGCAAAGGTGATTAACTTCGGCGTACTCTATGGCATGAGTCCTCATGGGCTCTCGGCTGCAACGGGCATGAACTTTACGCAGGCCAAGGAGTTTATCGATCAATATTTTGCAATTCGCGCACCAATTCGCGCCTTTATCGACGAAACACTCCGAAAAGCCGCCTCGGAAGGGTATGTCGAGACCTATTTTGGTCGCCGACGCCCGACACCTGACGTGAATAGTAGTAACTTTATGGTGCGTGAAGGTGCGAAGCGCGCCGCAGCCAATATGCCAATTCAGGGCACCGAGGCCGACCTTATGAAGATGGCGATGATCGCCGTAGATAAAAAACTCGGTGGCCTTGGTGAACAGATCTTGCAGATCCACGACAGCATCCTCATTGAATGTCCGATTGAAAATGCCGACAAAGTGGCCGAACTGTTGCAAGCAACAATGGAGACTATTTATCCGGGCTTGGCAATCAAGCTGAATGTCGACGTATCTACTGGCAAAAACTGGGGCGAATTGTAGTACAAACTACTATTGCTTTTCCTGTGTATTAAGCGCATATTGAAAGCACTGAATTAATTGGGCAGGAAAATTAAAACTCATGAGTGAAGTTCATCCGGAAGTAAACGGTATAAGTAAGGACATCCCAGCAGAGGTATTTGAAGAGCAACTGCCAGTTGAGAAAACAGCGAAAGAACGTGAACTAGAAGATTATTTTGCTTGGGAAGCTGCGGAGAAGGCTCGTAAAGAGCATGAGCTGCAGGAATATTTTGCGTTTCTTGGGCGGTGCCGAGCACGGGAGCAGGCGGTTCGTGATCGCTATGCCGAGCACCCGGGCCATACAAAAAGAGAGCTGCCTGTTTGGGAGCGTGAGGGTATCAACGAAGACGAGAAGTTTCGCGCCCGTTTGGACTATGATCTTGAAGAGTTTAGGCGTGAAGGTAATGAATTTTCACCAGCAGCTCACGCTGTGACGAGCTCGCTTTCCGGTGCGGAATTCTTCGATAACGTTAAGTGGGACTATCTGGGAGACTCTAGTCGGCTCGGCAGCTTCAAGGAGATGAGCCCCACCCACAACGAGTCGCCATTTGATCTTCAATTTGACTATGATGTTGGTGTGCTTAATGCCTACACGGCATCGGGTAATATTCTTCATATTCGTGAGACTCGTGATCCCGAGGCAAGAACGCGTGAGCAGCGGCAGTTAGTATTGGGCATGAACGTGATGACTCTTGAAATAAAGCGTTATTATGCTGAAGACGAATCAACTATCATTCCGGGCGTTGCGGATGCTCACATGTTTGATGAGATGATCACATTACAGCCCCGCAAGCTGTCTGTACTAAGCGGCGAACTGGAGCTCGATCCAAAGAATAAGTTTGCACCTCTATTTCAGAAGGCTATGGATGACGCATCGCGTCAAGGTTTAGCTAAAATTCTTCGCTCGAGTAAAGGGACGCTTCATTTTAAGCCAGAGGGTGTAGAGACGACTTTTGAAACCCTTCGCCCTATTGCGAGGCTTGATCATGAGCGGTATCTTCTAAGTAGCTTGGCACGTGCGGCTGGCGCGCTTGTTGGCGAGCGTGGCGTTATTTTCGACTATCGACTCCAGCCACCCGCTGCGGCTTAGCGACACAAGCGCCTGGGCGTGGTATTGTTGATATATGAGCGTGAATATTCAAGTCACATTACTACACAAAGACGCCCAGCTGCCAGCGTATCAAACCGAAGGGTCGGCTGGTATGGATGTACATGCCCGGCTCGACGAATCCGTAACGCTTGGTCCACTTGAGCGTGCAATTATACCGACCGGAATTGCTATTGCACTGCCGGAGGGCTACGAAGCACAAATACGAGCTCGTAGCGGTCTGAGTAGCAAGCACGGCATTACGATGGTAAATGGGGTAGGGACAATCGATAGTGACTATAGAGGTGAGGTTGGCGCGCTCGTAATCAACCTCAGTAACACAGCCTTTACTATTGAGCCTGGCATGCGTATTGCCCAGCTGATATTTGCCCGTTATGAACAGGTTGTCTGGGATGAAGTAGACGTGCTCGACGCTACCGCGCGGGGTACGGGTGGCTTCGGTAGTACAGCTGCGTAGAGGCATAGGCACATACATTGACATTTTTACATAAAAATGATAAAATCAGGTTATGCAACGAGGTAAATTTACACGAATTATTCCGATCGCTTTAGTGGTGATCATTATTATCATTGCCATTTCTGCCATTGTCTCACTTGGCCAGACGGTGTTTAGGGGCGGTAATACTACTCAGCCGAACGTTGATGTGGGGCGCGAATCTCTCCTTAATACCGGCGTCGATCGCTCGGTGCGAATGACGGTTCGCGGTCCGATTGTGGCCGATGAGAACTTCCGCTCATACCGTATCGCTGTTAGTCCATCAAGCCGTACTGCAACAACGTATAGTGGCTACCTTCAAACGACGATTGAAACAAAGTCATTTGGCAATAACACCAAGGCATACGATGAGTTTGTACATGCGCTTGATCTTGCTAATGCGATGAAGGGAACTGCTTTTGAAGGTGACAAGGACGATACGCGCGGTATCTGTGCCACGGGTACAGTTTATGAGTTTGAGACTGTTCAGTCTGGACAAGCAGTTAAGCGCTTGTGGACATCCACCTGTAGCGGCTCTAAGGGCTCGCTTGCAGCAAGCACCTCGCAGCTCAAGAACCTCTTCGTCGGACAAATTCCGGAGGGTTCTCGACTTATTAGTTCCGTTGATCTTTAAAGAGGGTAAACAAGGTATAATGAGGGCATGATACGTGCCCTCATTTTTGATTGCTTCGGCGTGCTTTACCACGGTAGCCTTGGCCACCTGCGCCAGCTGCTGCCCCCTGATCAGCGTCAAGAACTTAACGATCTCAGTATGAGCTCGGATTATGGCTATATTTCTCGCCAGGAATATTTCGACAAGGCTAGTGAAATTATGGGCATGAGCCCAGCGGAACTCGAGGCGATCACGGCAAAGCAGCATATTAGGAACGAGCTACTAGTAGAGTATGTAAAAAGTATGAAGTCAGAGTATAAGATCGGTCTGCTTAGTAATGTGGGCAGTGACGTGATGAACGGGCTATTTAGTCCAGCTGAGCAGGCGGAATTATTTGACGTCGTTGTGCTATCAAGCGATATTGGGATGACAAAACCAAACCCTGCTATTTTTGAATTTACAGCCACTAAGCTTGGACTTCTACCGGAAGAGTGTATTATGATCGATGATCTACTGCTTAATATTGAAGGTGCACAGCAGACTGGCATGAAGGGCGTGGTATATTCGACCATAGAACAGGCAAAGCGGGCAATTGATGAGCACTTACGGGCAGGGGCCGATGCCTGAGCTACCTGAAGTTGAAACAGTTCGCCGCGGCCTGCACCAGTTGATTATTGGTCGCCAAATCCGCAGCCAGGTGCATGATACACCAAAATCATTTCCTAATAGCATCCAGGACGTACGGCTATTTCTAAACGGCGCAACTATTCTCGACGTGCGTCGCCGTGCCAAGGTCTTGCTTATTGATCTGTCGACACAGTATACGCTGGTCATTCATTTGAAGATGACCGGGCAGCTCGTGTTTCGCGGTGAGGAAACGTTCGGAGCGGGACATCCAAATGAAAGCTTGATCGGTGAGTTGCCTGACCGCTCAACACGAGTGACGCTTGAATTTATTGACGGGGCGAAGCTGTATTTTAATGATCAGCGCAAATTTGGCTGGATGAAGCTGGTGCCGACGGTCGAAGTGGCTGCTATGCCGTTTATGCAAAAAGTGGGCCCCGAGCCACTTGAAGATGAGTTTACTGCCATGGAGTTTGCTGCACGTTTTTCTCGGCGGCAAAAAACAAGTATTAAGGCGGCGCTGCTCGATCAGTCAGTCGTAGCGGGTGTCGGTAATATTTATGCCGATGAAAGCCTATGGGGTGCCAAGATTCATCCAAAGCGCCTTGTGAATACGATCACCTCGGCAGAGTTTGAGCGACTTTATACTGAACTACGCTTAGTGATGAACCTTGCGATTGAAAAAGGCGGTAGTACTGATAAGAACTACGTTAACGCCGAAGGGAGGCGGGGAAGCTATATGGACTTCGCACGCGTCTTTCGGCGTGAAGGAATGGCGTGTCCACGCTGTGGGGCTGAGATTATTAAATTCAAAGCTGCCGGTCGTGGCACGCACATTTGCCCAGATTGTCAGCTGCAATAAAAAAATTTCTTCGTTGGGATTGGTAAGTCCAGCGGGCTTTGGGGTTATATGACCCCGAAGCCCGCTGGAGGATATCATCGTACGTTGGTGGCGATCCAGCTACGCATGTTGCGAATGTCCGATGGAGAGAAATACTCCATCAGTCCTTCATGGCTCATTTCCCGCACTTCATCAACAGTAAGTTGTGTGCGCGGGAATGGATCCGCGAGGTCATTCCGCTCGATCTGCACGAATGCCGTAATCGGCTTGTCCCCGATTCGATCACGTCGGCACGATGGTATTGCCGAGTTGTACGACATGACGCGCCGTGCACCGTTATTGATATTCCTCGAGAGTTGCAGGCCGTAGCCTGCAAGCATTTCTTGAATTACCTTCACCCGACCACCACTGATATGCCGAATGTTGCACAGCTCTTCGACAGTGCAGTCGGCGAGTTCGCCGAGTGTCAAGATGTCGTTTTTTCTCAGGGTATTAGCCAGAGATGTATCACGTGTGAACACTTTATGAATCGGGAGATTCGTGTCACAATTTGATCGCTCAGCTTCATCGAGCCATTGCACCCACTGGTGTGTACGCTCGGGGTTGGTGATGAGTACTTTCATTTGTTCGGCTGTAAAACCGGCAACTGCAAGTGCCTTAATGAACTCGGTCATCTGACCGTACGATGCGTTAAAGAGTCTGGCCATAGTAGCTGGACTCCTTTCTTATACTGCCGCTAGCTGGCCTCTATAATGGCTGGCTATCAAAAACGGCGCGCTGAGGATTGATACAATCCGCAAAGCGCCGTTCTCGAAGGGGTATGTGACAAGGTGCAGTAATGTATATTCTACAATATATTTATATGATTAGCAATGCCATGTTGGTAGCGCCACTCGCTCGCATGCCGTACAATAAGAGGAATGATTACACTACTGACTGGTGAGAATAGCTTTGAGCTTGAACGGGCGCTTCGGAACATCGTAGGTGCTTTTGGTGGTAGGGCCGAGCAAATTGACGGCAGCGAACTTGAGTTGAAGCAACTACCCGATCTTGTAATGGGTGGTACACTCTTTGCAGCCGAACGATTAGTTGTAATAAAAGGCTTATCGGAAAATAAAGCAATTTGGCCGGTGTTCAGCGACTGGCTGGCGCGAGTATCCGATGACGTGCATCTGGTACTTGTCGAACCAAAGCCTGACAAGCGTACGAAAACGTATAAAGATATACAAAAAGTAGCACGTGCCGAAGAATTTAAGCCATGGGGTGAGCGTGATGGCGCACTGGCCGAGAAATGGGCTCAGACGGAGGCTGAGGTTCTTGGACTGGCACTCGATGCTGCCAGCACTCGTTTGGTAGTAGCTCGAGTTGGCGTCGACCAATGGGCGATATATCGTGCACTAGAAAAGCTTGCTGTGCTCGACGAGGTCACACCCGAAGTTATCCAAGACGTCATTGAGCTTAGCCCGACCGAAAATGTCTTTAATCTATTCGAAACGGCGCTTCGCGGTGATTCAAAGGGTGTCATGCACATGATTGCCACGCTTGAGCTTAGCGAAGATCCTTACCGCGTGTTTGGGTTACTGTCAGGGCAGACGGTGCAGCTGCTTGCGCTTGCGCTCGGCGATAAGCCAAGTGCCGAGATCGCAAAAGATATCGGCGCGCACCCGTATGCTGTTTCGAAGCTCGGCTCGCACGCCAAGCGACTTGGCGCAACAGGGAGCAAAAAGGTGATTCACGCATTTGCAGAGGCCGACAGGGCGATGAAAACATCAGTAGCTGAGCCATGGCTTTTGATCGAACGCGCACTTCTTAAGACGGCTACTATATAAAAAAATACGCCGAGCTATCGGCGTATTTTTAGGTTGGCGGCAGAATTACTTGTCAGCTTTTTTCGCAGCAGGCTTCTTCGCAGCTGGTTTCTTGGCTGCGGCAGCTTTTGTTGCAGCCGGCTTTTTAGTAGCGGCAGGTTTTGCAGCAGTCTTGGTAGCTGCTTTTGCAGCGGCTTTAGGAGCGGCAGCTTTTTTAGTAGTCACAAGCTTTACGCCAGCATCTTTAGCAACCTTCGCAAGACTAGCTTTGCGACGAGCAACAGTGTTTTTCTTAAGAAGTTTTTTCTTCACGGCAGTATCAAGTTCGCTGTGAGCTTTTGAAAGAGCTTCAGCTGTTGGCTTTGCAAGAAATGCCTTGGTTGCTTCTTTGATATCGCGCTTGATACCAACGTTACGTTCGCGGCGAACGATAGTTTGTTTGGCTCGTTTGATGGCTGATTTGATGATTGGCATGGTGTTCCTTTTGCTTATAAGATTTATATATACAATCAACGAGTGATTATAGGGGAAAAACGTCAAAAAGTAAAGCGGCTGCACTTGTTGACGATGTGAAACTACTTATGGTATAGTGACAGCAAACTCTAAAAAGACATAAACACGTATACATAACTAGGAAACTACCCACATGAATGAAGGGACTAACGTCAAGCAGCAGATTGTTGAGCGAATCAAAAATTCGACCAATATTTTAGTGACTGTGAGTACCGATCCATCGGTCGATGAGCTGTCGGCTGCACTCGGCTTGACACTACTGCTCAATAAGCTCAATAAGCATGCTACGGCCGTCGTAAGTGGCGAGTTGCCTCCAGCTATTACGTTCCTTGATCCTCAAAAAACATTCGAAAATAGTGTCGATAGTTTACGTGATTTCATCATCGCCCTCGACAAAGAGAAGGCTGATCATCTACGTTACAAGGTAGAGGGTGATGTGGTAAAGATTTTCATTACGCCGTATCGCACAACTATCAGTAGTGATGACCTTGACTTTAGCCAGGGTGACTACAACGTTGAACTCGTGATTGCACTTGGCGTGAAAAATAAAGACCACCTCGATACTGCGCTTGCTGCACATGGGCGGATTTTGCACGATGCAACGGTTGCGACCCTGACTGCGGGTGACGAGATGAGTGATCTAGGGAGTCTTAGTTGGCACGACGACAATGCCAGCAGCCTCAGTGAAATGCTTGTAGGCCTTAGTGAAGCGCTCAAAACAGACAAAGTTGCGCTCGATGAGCCAACAGCAACGGCATTTTTGACCGGTATTGTCGCGGCAACAGACCGTTTTAGTAATAATCGTACGTCGTCTCGAGTTATGACGATGGCAGCACAGTTGATGGCAGCTGGCGCTAATCAGCAGCTTATTGCCGCGAAGCTACAAGAAGCGCATGAAATTGGCCCAAGGGATGACGATACAACTACTCCACCGACTAGTGGCGATGGTACGACTAATCTTGAAGAAGGCCAGTCAACGAAACTCGATAAAACAGCTCCTGAAGCTAAAAAGCCAACCCCTAAAAAGAAGGACGATGGCTCGCTTTCAATCTCTCATGAAAAGAGTGGTGATATTGAAGCAGTTGGCGCTGAGGCCATTGCTGAAAAGCAGGAAGAAGCTGCACGCGTAGCCGAAGACCAGCTAGCTGAGCAACTTGAGGCTACAAAGGCAGCCGCATCTGCAGATTTGCCCTCAGTAGCTGAACTTCAGCAAGATATTGCAAGTGCAACTGATGAAGTAGCGCAGGCCGCCGAGGCGGAACCGCTTAGCATAGCAGTAAGCAGCACACAGTCTCAATCAAGCGAGCCGGAACTTGGTGGCACGCTTAACGCCACGACCGAACAGGCCGCCGATGATCGCCGCCGCGAAGAGCAAGATGATCGTAATCGAACAATCCTGACTCATGGAGCAGGGGATTACGTCGGTGATTCACAGCCAACATTCCAATCTCCACTAAATGCTGCAGCTAAAGGGGATGATGAGCCTGCGAGCGTTGATCCTTTTGCCGCAGCAGTTGAGCCTACTGCGCAAGCGACGGTACATGCCGCATCGCTTGAGCCAGTTAGTGTGCAGCCAGAGGAGCCAGTTTCGTCTCCAGCACCAACGTTAGCCGATATTGACCAGCAAAACCGGGCGCAGCACGACGAAGCGCGCGCGGCAGTTGAAGCAGCTCTTAGTAATTCACCAGCAGCTGAAGTGCCTCAATCAGATCCTCAGCCATCATTTGAGACTGTGCCTGCGCCAGTAATGCCGAGCATGCCTCCGATGCCGGATTTTTCTACGCTTCCTCCGTTGCCACCGCTGCCTGATCTCAGTACTATGCAGGGGCCAAGTGGTGCGGTGTCAGCCGATAAGCTTGGTGATATTTTTGGATCGGCCGCTCCGGAAGCTCCGCAGCAGCCACCAGCACCAAACCCTGGCCAGTTCCGGATTCCCGGACAATAAGCTCTAGGATTTAACGATAAAGTAATTCATGCCAAGCATCTCGCCCTGACGGGCGAGATTTGTTTGATAGTCGGCGCGCTGCGTGTGATGGGCGCGCATGACTGTGATAATCTCGTCGCGTAAGTGGCGAGCATCAACGATTTCATCGATTTCGTCGTTCGGACGCCCAGCGTCGGCAAAAAGCCACGTAATATCAGCGGTTGGCATCACGGAAAGTGGTAGGCAAGCGAGCCTAATACGCGTGAGGCGACTGTCTTTCTCTTTAAGGCGGTAAAAGGCGAGGAGGGCGGCACGTGATGCCACGATATGGTCAATATGGCCAGTGATGCCATTGGTATCCATGGTCATGAATTCAATTTCAAGGTTACTGTGGTGCTGAGCTAATACTTCACTTACAATGCTTTCAATTCGTTGGGCCGCCTCTAGGAGGGAGGCGTTGTCGAGTTGACCATCCTTAAATCCTAGAGCATGCATGCTGGTTGCGCCGAGCAGTGTACCGGCCGTATGCCATTCTTGTGTACGAAGAGTGCCGAGATCAGGGTGATTATCCGGGTTGGTGCCCGCCTGGCCACTCGTGAGCGTTATAAGGTGGAGCTCTGCGCCAGCTTTGGTCTCCATAAGGAGTGCGCCGCTTGGCCCAAAGGCTTCGTCATCAGGATGGGCGAAGATGCCAAAAATAATCTTTTTCATACTCCAACTATAGCACCACCTGGTGAGAGTGAGGTGGTGACTCTTCTTGCTCTAGGGTGCTATCATGAAGGATATGAGAAAACCACAAGCGGGATTTACTATTGTCGAGCTCCTTATAGTGATTGTCATTATCGGTATTCTTGCTGCTATTACCATCGTGGCATATAACGGCATCCAAAGTAGGGCAAACGACACAACTATTCAGAGTGACCTCGCTAATTTTGCGAAAAAGATCCAGCTAGCGGCTGCGGATGCGGGTGATTTTCCGGTTGCGGGGGCGACTCGTTCGGGTGGCACAAGTACAGGGAACTCAACACTATTTACCGGTTTCACTTTTCCGGCCTCAAGGGGTGCGTATATGACAACGGTGAGCAACTTGTATTACTGTACGGGTGTTGAAACGGCATCAGGACAAAAGATATTTAGAGTGCTCGCGCGGAGTAAGTCGGGGAATTCTTTTGTGCATAGCTCGAATGGAGGCATGCAGAATCTCGGTAATGTAGGTATTAACGAAACAACCGCATGCCAGGGAATGAGCGACCCTCACACATGGGCGTATGGGTACTATGTTACGACTTCGACGTGGTGGGCGTGGACGGCCGGGCCGTAGCTAGTTTTAGTGGTTGGCGGCAGTACTCAGTTGTCCTTTTCGTAAATCTTGTATACTGGATAGGATATGACAGATGGAATTATTCTTATCGACAAGCCTGCCGAGATGACAAGCTTTGGTGTGGTCGCACGTGTGCGACGCGTGCTTAGTAAGGCTGCTGGCAAGAAAGTAAAAGTTGGCCACACGGGTACGCTGGATCCGTTTGCAACCGGACTTATGATCCTTGTTATCGGTAAAGAGTGTAAAAATGCTGGGCACTACACCAAGCTCGATAAGGTGTACGAAGCAACGGTTCGCCTGGGGCAAACCAGTACGACTGGTGATCCAGAGGGTGAGGTGACTGACATTTCCGACAAGCAGCCAGCGCGCGAAGAGGTTGAAGCGGCGCTGAAACAATGGACGGGTGAGATTCAGCAGCGCCCACCGATCTTTAGTGCCATCAAGATTGATGGCCAACGAGCTTATAAGTTGGCGCGCGATGGGCAAGAGGTGGAAATTCCACTACGTACAGTAAATGTTTATAGCCTTGAGCTCGTCGACTATACGTACCCTGAGCTAAAAATTCGCACGCATGTATCGAGTGGTACGTATATTCGTAGCTTGGCGAGTGATATCGGCGCGACGCTTGCCACGGGCGCTTACTGTACACAGCTTCGTCGCACGAGTATTGCCGAGTGGGATATTGCCGATGCTCAAACGCTGGCCGATTTCGGCGTGACCAGCTAGGACTTGAAAAACCCCTCAAATACTGGTACAATCACTGAGATGATTACTAAAGAGAACAAATCACAGGCAATTGCTTTGACTCAGGTTTCAAAGAGCGACGTCGGTAGCCCACAGGCTCAGGTGTCAATCTTGACTGCTCGTATCAAAGAGGTGACAGAGCATCTCAAGGCTAATAAGCACGACCACATGGCTCGTCGCGGACTTATCCAAATGGTTGGGAAGCGAAAGCGCCTTTTGAAGTATCTCGAGCGTAAAAACTTTGAACAGTACAAAGCTGTTGTCGCCACACTAGGACTCCGCAAATAATTGCGGAGTTTTTTATTGAGGCTTTCTTTTTAGTCGGCTATACTTGCAGGCATGACACATACTATGAAATTGTCCGATGTTCCGTTTGCTATGATTGCAGATGGTCGAAAAACAATTGAATCACGACTGTTTGATGACAAACGACAAAAAGTGCAGCTTGGCGATGAACTCATCTTTAGCCACTTGGACGATTCGTCTCGAACTGTGCACACAAAAGTAGTTGGCTTGCTGCGCTACGCTAACTTCAGTGATATGTTTAGCTACAATGATCCTCGTAAGTTCGGCGGTCGGAGTGCCGACGAACTTACCGAGCAAATACTTGCGTACTATAGCGTCGAAGATCAAGAAAAGTATGGTGTGCTTGGCATTGAAATCGAGCGTATTTAGCTAGCGTTAACCGTGGCGGGCAGCTCATTCCATATAAAGACTGGCTTCTCGCTCGTGCAATAACTCTCAAGATCAATCGTCTGGAAAAAAGTCGGCATTATATTTGTTCGACGTGGATCGACAAAAGTACAGTCAGTAAGTTCAACGGTGCCATGCGTCGTCTGACTTAGATCGATCGTTCTGTAGTCTTCGGGATTTTCAAGTTGAAAAAAGAATTCGAGCTCTTCTCGAACTTCACCTAGTCGGTTCTCGAACATAAATTGCTGCACGAAAAGTAATCGGCCGATCTTTGGCTCAGTGCCTGTTTCTTCAATCATTTCGCGGTATAGTCCATCAGTGAGTGATTCGCCTGGATCGAGTCCGCCGCCCGGGATAGCCCAAAAATTGGCTGGATTTCCTTCGTGGTCTTTATGAAGAACGCTTAAAATTTTTCCATTTTCGTACGCAACACCGCGCACGGCAATTCGTCGTTTTATCATAGCTACTCCTAATAATTTGTTTTATTCATTAAGGCGCTAGCGGTTCGGCACGTCCGAACGTGTACGCGTAGAGGATCCCGGGGGATCATAGTATGTTTAGTGTATCATACGTATATGAAGGCAGATATACTTGCAACAATAAATCAGGGCAGAGCGGATAATTAACTCGTGCAACAGATAACAAAGAGTACTCTCGAAAGTTTACTTGATGAGTTTGGTATCAAGAAGAAGTTACGTAGTGAATTGAAATTTATTTCCGATAGGGTGATGGATTGGAGTGAAAGAGACTTCGTCGCTATTACGGATCGTCATCGTTCGCAGGGGGTGTTGATAGCGGAACTAAATACTTTGCATGTGATCCCGTTTCGTTTTCAGGCGAGGAAGGCAAGCAGTATGACTGGCCGAATTGAGGCGGTTATCTGCGATTTCTGCTCAACCTGGCAGCGCGGCTCGAACTCGGCGGTGATAACTTTTGATCGTAGCGATAGAAGCTCGCGGTCGTATTTGTGCTGTGCAGATCTTTTGTGTAGTCTCCATGTTCGTGATCTCACGACGCAGGCAAAACTATCGCGCACGCAGCTTCGCGAGCAGATGACACCAGTCCGCCGTATTGAGCGCCTAAGGGCAAATCTTGATCGGATAATATTCGAAATATAGCCGTGCCTTAAGAGCTACAGTAGGGGTGATGTAAAGTCGGATCTTGCCTTGCTCTCGATAAGAACAAGTGCTTTAATGAGAGTAATGAAAAGGCGTGGGTACCAGACTGGTTTTACGATCGTAGAACTACTTATAGTGATTGTCATTATCGGTATTCTCGCAGCTATTACTATTGTTGCCTATAACGGCATTCAGGAGCGTGCGCGACTCTCGAGCGCAATGGCATTTGAGCGTCAGATCCATTCGAAATACGGAATAAATGCTACGGGTGACTGGTCCTTTGACGAGTGTAGTGGCGGTACTGTAAAAAACAATGGCACGCCGCAGACCACTGATACGGTCATGATTAGCAATGCACCTGGCACGCCAACATGGGCGACCGACACCCCGACGGGCAGGGGTTGTGCTATGCGATTCAATGGCGCCACCCGCGTTGAAACAACCGCGAGTCTTGGTGGGTCGTTATATGTAAAGGCAGCCTGGATCAGGGTTGCCCCTAGCCAGGCATGTGTGAATATTATGTCGCGGGGTGTGAATAATGGTGCCGACGCCCCGTTTTGGATAACGGGCTGCAGGCTGACGGCTGGTTTCCAAGGGAACTATAGCGCAACATTTGACACACAGACTATTAATGATGGCAAATGGCACTACGTGGCGGTTATTTGGGAAGATGGCAACTTGACGCTTTATAACGATGGTAAACGAGTTGGAACGCCGTTTAGCGCGGCTCCTGCGCCAACACCGATCGGCGGTACGGTGTCAATTGGTTCGCATACAACTGGCAACTTTTTTGTCGGCGATATCGATAATCCGTTTGTGGCAGCTGAATAGAGAGTCAAGTGGCCAGCGCGATACTGCTCCGTCGGTGGTATAATAAAAACATCACTCGCTACAAGAGCGACGTAAGTGGTGGATAGAGAAATTTGTTGTTCACAAATTCCTGTACCCGTTACTTATCGCTCACATAATAAGGCGAGTAAACAAAAAAGGAGGACATACTATGTCTACAATCAACCCTACTGGTAAGGATATTATTTCTGTTACCACTGAACTTTGCGGTCGCCCGCTCAAGCTTGAAGTTAACCGTGTCGGTTTTCGCACCTCAGCTTCAGTGCTAGTGACCTACGGCGAAACAGTTGTGCTTGGCACCGCTATGGTTGGCAAGAAGCCGATGAGCGGCATGGATTATTTTCCGCTCAGTATCGACTATGAAGAAAAGTTTTATGCAGCTGGCAAGATGAGCGGCAGCCGCTTTATCAAGCGTGAAGGTCGCCCAAGTGATGAAGCGATTTTGATCGGTCGCCTGATTGACCGCCCGATTCGTCCACTCTTTCCTAAAGGCTACCGCCAGGAAGTGCAGAATGTTGCCAGTGTCCTTTCAATGGATCCAACTTTCCGCCCAGACATGGTAGCGATGATTGCTGCATCTACGGCGCTCATGCTGACCGGTGCACCATTTGACGGTCCAGTGGCTGGTCTTCGCGTGGCGCAGGTAAACGGTGAGTTCAAGGCCTTTGCCTCACCTGAAGAACGCGACGAGAGTGACCTTGACCTTGTGGTCGCTGGTATTGAAAGCGGCATCACGATGGTTGAAGCTGGTGCCAATGAAGTATCCGAGGAAGTGGTCGCCGAGGCGCTCGCCTGGGCGTTCGAAGCGTTCCAGCCGGCAATTGCCGCTCAAAAAGAGCTTGCTGCCAAGGTTGGCGTTGCGGCACTTCCATACGAACTCGTGCTACCGAATGAAGAGATTCAAGTTGCGGTTGATGCCTGGATGAACGGTAAGATAGGCGAAGATCTTCGCAAGCCATACCCTGAGCGCAACGAACTTGTTGCAACGCTTCGTGATGAATTCCACGCTGCAATGATCGAACAAGTCGGCGAAGACGACTACAAAGAGCTCCGCGGTGAATATGACGAAGCCTTCACGATGGCGCTTCACAAGGACGTCCGAAGAGGAATTGTCGAGCACGGCCTTCGTCCAGATGGTCGTCGCCTTGATGAAATCCGCCAACTCTCAAGCGAAGTTGGTATTCTGCCACGCACGCACGGTTCAGCGCTCTTTACTCGCGGCGTGACACAGGGAATGAACATCGTAACCTTAGCGCCACTAAGCTACGCGCAACTTGTTGATACGATGGAAGTGAATGACGGTGAGCGCCGTTATATGCACCACTACAATGCTCCAGGTTACACCGTTGGTGAAGTTCGCCGCCTTGGCTCTCCGGGACGACGCGAGATTGGTCATGGCTACCTCGCTGAGCGCGCCGTACTGCCAATGCTACCAACTGAAGAAGAATTCCCGTACGCCATTCGCAGCGTAACGGAAATCATGAGTCAAAATGGCTCAACTTCAATGGCTGCTACGTGTAGCTCGGTACTTGCGCTCATGGACGCCGGTGTACCGCTCAAGCGACCAGTGTCTGGTATTGCTATGGGTCTCATGATGGACGGCGATACGCCATATGTCATGAGCGACATCGCCGACGCGGAAGACTTCGCTGGTGACATGGACTTCAAGGTCACTGGTACCGAAAAGGGTATTACCGCGATTCAGATGGACATGAAGGTCCATGGCTTGCCTGTTGAGATTTTGCGCCAAGCGCTTGAAAAGGCGAAGCCTGGCCGTGCGCACATCTTGGCACACATGCTCACAACACTCGCAGCGCCAAAAACAACGCTTAGCCCATACGCTCCGCGAATCGAAAAGATCAAGATCAACCCCGATAAAATCGGTGCGGTCATTGGTAAGGGCGGAGAGGTGATTAACAAGATTACTGCCGAGACCGGTGCACAGATCGACATCAAGGAAGACGGTTTGATTACTGTTGCCGCAAGCGATACGAGCAATATCGAAAAGGCAATCAACTGGATTAAGTCGCTAACAGAAGAGCCGGAAGTCGGTAAGATTTATGAAGGTAAAGTGGTCAGCATCAAAGACTTCGGCGCTTTCATTAACATCATGCCTGGTATTGATGGCATGGTGCATATTTCACAGCTCTCAGACGAGCGCGTCGAGAGGGTCGAAGATGTGCTTCACGAAGGCCAGATCATCAACGTTAAGTTGACAGGTATCGACGAGCGCGGCCGTTTGAGTCTTAGTATCAAAGACACGCAGTAGCGAATCGCCCCAAAAGAGAGCCTCAAAAAGAGGCTTTCTTTTTATTTACAGCTGTACGATTTTAGTATATGATATACAAGTTTCTTATCCGCAAGACATGAGGAGTGAAATGAGCAAGCCAGGTGTTGTACAGCAGGTTATTGCGTACCTTGAAGGGCGTAATCGCTGGCTCGATGCAGGCAATAACAATTTGCTGGCATATCTGTCGGTCATGCTAGGGCATGGCCCGCAGGTCGACGTACTCAACGAACTCTTTCGGGATCCTCCCGAAGAGATTCATGTAGTGCGCGACGCGGTGCGTGTGGTGAGAGTGGGCTTGTCTGCCTGGGTTGACCAGGCAGACATCGAGGCCGATGAAGTACCCGAGCAGCTGGCTGATGCATGGCAGATGATTGCACGCTTGCAAACGGCACTTGCCGTGACGGAAGCGCAGTCGCGAGCTCGTGGTGCTGATTTAGAGGCGATGCTTGAACTTGCGGCGGAGGTGGATGCTTCGTCGCAGGAAGCTGCCTTGGCTGTGGTCGTGGAACCGCCCGTCGAATGCAAAGATTGCATTGCGTTCACCCAAGAGGTGAAGACGATGAATCGGCGTATCGTGGCGCTCCAATCTGTAATCAAGCAGCGGCGCGAGGCGGCTACTCAGGTGGCCGAGCGCCACAAGGTCGAGATAGAACAGCTTCGCCACCGTGTCAGGGAGCTTGAGCCAGACGCTGCCGGCTACCGGGAGCTGAAGACTGATCCGTTGGCACTGTTCAATTTCGTCGAAGATGTACTTGGTGCGCGCGTGTTAACTACACACGTTCATTCCTTCATCTAGCGGAAAGAAACTGCCCCCGTCGCCTAGTGGCTGCGGGGGCCTGTTTCTTTTTAAATACTCATATGCCGAGACTACAAACATGGCTGAAAGCGCGCTATAATAGAGGTACTATGTTTGGAAAATTACTTAAATCAGCCATATTTCTCAAGTTCCTCCAGTGGGTGGCGCCTAAGGTGTGGCGAGCTATAAAACGACGTCTGGATAAGCGTCGCTGATGGATACGCAGGCCCGGCTCGATCATTTGGCGGAAGAGATTATCGCCAGGAATATTTGCCCTGATCTAGCTGCGCAGGCGACACAGTTAGTATTAGGTGATGGTAATGCGAATGCGGATATCGTCATTATCGGCGAGGCTCCAGGGAAAAACGAAGATCTACAAGGGAAGCCTTTTGTCGGCGCGGCCGGGAAGTTCCTTAACGAAATGCTTGGTCAGGCGGGGATGGAGCGTGGCGATGTATACATTACGAACATCGTGAAGTACCGCCCGCCGAATAACCGTGATCCGCTCCCTGCGGAAAAGAAAGCGTTTTGGCCGTATTTGCTACGACAGCTCGAAATTATTAATCCAAAAGTAGTAATCACGCTCGGTCGTCACAGTATGGAGTATTTTTTGCCTGAGGCGAAGATTAGCCAAGTGCATGGTCATGCGGTTCATAAAGCAGTAAAGTATCACGATGGCCGTGAGCTTGAGTGGCTGATCGTACCGCTGTATCATCCGGCAGCCGCGCTATACAATGGCAGCTTGCGGCAGACACTTATTGAGGATTTTTTACGAGTGCCAGAGATGGTAAAGCGGGTATCACTTGCGAACGAGGCATAATTTTGCTATACTTGACCTACTTACAAAGAGGGTAACGGCTGCCATTATCAGATAAACCCCTCTCCTCGTATTTTATTTTGCATATATAATTTATTTCAAAACAAAGGAGAAATAATACATTATGGGTCAACGAAGACTCGGTAACACGCAAGCAGACGATCAAAACAAGCGTCCGCAGCAACAACAGCGTCCAAAATCAACCAATACCGTGCTTAACAGCACGACAACACGCAAGGGTGAAGTATTTCGCGCCCAGCGTCGCACTAGTGAGAACGTCAACGTTCGGGCTAGTCAGCACGTTATCAACGTGCCGGTTAACAAGTCTATCTACAATGGCTACCAAGGTCGTCAGTTTAGTCTTGCCGACCAAAAGCGTCAACCGCGCGGCAGCAATGCACCCAAGCTAAAAATCATGCCAATCGGCGGTCTCGGTGAAATGGGTATTGGCAAGAACTGTATGGCGATCGAATACGACAATGACATTATTGTGATCGACATGGGTTTCTTGTTCCCAGGCTCAGACTACCCAGGTATTAACTACATTACACCTGACATTAGCTACCTCGAAGAAAACAAGCACAAAATTCGCGGTGTTGTCTTTACGCACGGCCACCTTGACCACATTGGTGCATTCCGTCACATTATCGACAAAATTCCTGCTCCAGTTTACGGAAGTAAGTTTACACTCGGTATGGTAAAGCGCACCATGGAAGAGGCAACTAGTGGCTTTGAACCAGAGTATAACGAGCTTGACCCTGAGGCGCACGAGCGCGTGCAGCTTGGTGATAGCTTCAACATTGAACTTGTTCGCGTTAACCACTCAATTCCAGATGCGACTGCTGTGGTCATTCGCACGCCACTCGGCGTTCTTATCGACACTGGCGACTGGCGCTTCGAAGACGCACCGGTTGATGGTAAGAAGTTCGACCTCGAGCGCATGACTGAAATCGCAAGTAAAGAAGGCATCCTGATGCTTATGAACGAGTCAACCAACTGTGAGTCAGAAGGTGGCCATGAGCACGGTGAGTTTGATATTCAGGTATCAATGGGGCAGGTGATGGACAAGTATCCAAATAGCCGTCTTATTTTGAGCTGTTTCTCATCTCAGATCCACCGTATGCAGGTGATCTTGGAAGAAGCTAAAAAGCACGATCGTAAGGTTGCCTTTGCTGGTTACTCAATGATCCAGAACCTCGAAGTAGCCCTTCGTGCTGGCGTCATCAAGATTCCTAAAGACGTTGTCGTGAAGATGGAAGACGTCGTGAAATTACCTGATGGTAAAGTGACGATCGTTTGTACTGGTTCGCAGGGTGAATTTAATGCCGTGCTTAACCGTATGGCGACCGGTTCACACAAGTTTATCAAGATCAAAAACTCTGATGTTATTGTCTTTAGCTCAAACGCCATTCCTGGTAACGAAAAGTACGTTACTCGTACGGTTGACGGTCTGATGCGCGAAGGTAGTGATGTTATCCAGAACGGCAAGACGCACCTTACCGGTGTTGGTCCACTCCACCTTTCTGGTCACGGCTACTACGATGATCACGTGAAGCTTTTGAATGCCCTTAATCCAACTTACTATATGCCGATTCACGGAGAATTCCACATGCTTGTCCACAACGCTGAGCTTGCGGAAAAAGAAGCTGGTATCCCGCGCGATAACATCTTTGTATGTGACAGCGGCGACGTGATAGAAATCGACGTCGATGGCGCACGCAAGAACGGTCGTATCCAGGTTGGTGGTAACATGTACGATGACAGCGGCGCAGTCGTGTCGGAAGTTGTCTTGAAGGATCGTATCCACATGGCAGCTGAAGGTATGTTCGTGGTTGTGCTGACACTTGCGCGTGGCAGCGGTCGTCTTATGACGAGCCCGGACATTATCTCCCGTGGCTTTATCTACTTACGTGATAGCGAGGAGCTTATGGGCATGATTCGTCAGTACCTCAAGCAGAAAGTTGCGCGTATTGGTGGTAAGCGTATCGACATGGATGTCCTGAAGAAGGAGCTCAAGGATGAGATTACCCATATTCTCTACGATCAGACACGACGTACACCGATCGTGATCCCAGTGATCAATGAAATCGGTGGCGGCGGTGGTGGTCAGAACCGTGCGCAGGGCCAAAGCCAGGCGCAGGGAAGTGGTGAAGGTCGCCCGCAGCGCCGTGGCAACGATAATCGTGGTCCACGCCCGGAACCAAAAAAATTCCCCGCACCGCAAGTGCCTGACACTGAGGCAAATGACACTAAGTCACGCCAAGCTCAGGATAGCCGCCCGTACTAATCATTACGTGTCAATAAAAAATACCGCCTACTACAGGCGGTATTTTTTACCTTCCAAAACGTACCAGCGATACTCTTTGGAAGATGCCGAATACAGATGTACTGCTGTATTCGGCGCCCATGCCTTCCATGGGATGGTCGAGATCGATTAGTTGCAGCTGTCACCAGTACTGCTCCCGCTATCGCAGCCACCGCTATTATCGCTACCACCACCCCAAAAACCTGGAGTGCTGGTCGCGGGTGAAGCAGATGAGTTACCACGCCGCCGCGAGGTGCCTGGTTGGCGTCGATTGCCACCAAAGACGGTGCGCCGCTTCGGGGCTGGAATGAGGGCAGGGCTACCTTCATTCAAACGTTGGAGTTGGCGACGCATGTATTCACGCTCAAACTTCTTGTTGTTGCGCTGCTTGCGGTGAATGATGGCGCCGATAATGACGCCAGCTACGATTCCAGTGATGAGCAAAGGCCAGTTCGGATCCATGTCCGCTCCTTGTCGAGATCTCAACGAGTACCCCCTGAAAACAGGCTGCTTTCAGGTCACTATAATTTAGTATAATAACGCAGGTTTGTCAATCGCTGTACTTGCCCGAACCAAGGTCGTCAAAGGTTGCATTATTATAGTTCTTATGTTATTATTGTACTAATACATCAAGCAAATATAAACAGAGAAACACATGCCCCTTATTCACATTTTGTATATCCTCGGTTCTATCGTGGCAATTTCTGCTGGAGTGCCGCAGCTTCGTAAGCTAATTCAGACTAAGCAGTCGGACGAATTAAGCTTGACCACCTGGACGACCTGGGCGGCAGTGCAGTCAATTTCACTTCTATATGCCATTGAAGTGAAAGACACGCTCTACGCCATAATGTGCGCTGCATGGATTGCATTTTATATCGTCATGATCGTACTTATCTTGAAGTATCGCCGTCCGCAGGCTGAGTCTTTTGCGGAGGCTGGTGAAGAGTCTGTGACGCTAGCATAAGCCTCTTGCAAAATATTGTAATTTTTGCTATAATATGCCATATCAATCAGTCGCGAAAGCGCATATAATAAGAACAGTTTATGGCACAAAAGAGAAAATCAACACGCAAAAAAGCTCCTGTTAAAGCAGCACCACAGCATAGCTTGCCAGATGGATTCTGGGCACAGGTCGGGGCTGTTTTTCTGATAGCCATCTCTATTTTATTTGTCGTTGCCTGGTTTGGAGCGGGTGGACCTATTCTTGAATGGCTTCATCAGGCCGCGATAAATACAGTGGGATACGCGATGTACATCTTGCCGCTTCTATTTGTCTACATTGCGGTTGAGATTTTTCGCGCTGACAATAATCGAATCTCATTTGTTGTTAAGTTTGCTGCTTTTTTGATGATAGTCTGGTTTGCTGGGCTGTTCGGGCTTATGAAGAGTGCGGAAGGTAAGACGACCGGTGGCTTTATCGGTGATATTGCCAACAGTGCCATGCTGGCGCTAGTTGATAGTGGGGTGGCTGCATTTGTATATGTGCTTTTGATTTGTATTACCGCACTCTTTGTTCTACGCATCTCGCCAATTACGGTTATTAAGAAATTATGGGAGTTATCTCGCCGTGACATGGCGGAACAAGATGCCAACGTGAAGGTGATGCGTACCGCAGCGGCTACGCAGGAGCCGAAAGTGGCCGCGCCAATGGCTGAGATCAAGCTCAATGCTGGCGTGCCGATGCTCGACGCCGCCGAACTTAAAAAAGAAGAGAAAAAATCCGCGCACCGTTCAAGCCTGCGAGGAAGCGTCATACGTGACAAAGGTGCCGAAGAGCAGTCTGCTTTAGTGTCAGTGAACGACCCGAATTGGCGTGCACCAAGTGTTGAACTGCTTGAGAAAAAGCAATCTCCGGCTGATGCTGGTGATGTGCAGCAAAATGCTCAGACAATTCGTGATACGTTGAGCGAATTTAGCATTGATGTTGAGATGGAGGGTGCTAATATTGGGCCGAAGGTAACGCAGTATACACTTCGTCCACCGAGTGGTGTTAAGCTGACGCGTATTACTGCGCTTGAAACCAATATCGCCCTTAACCTGGCTGCGCAGTCGCTTCGTATTGAAGCGCCGATCCCTGGCCAACGTGCAGTCGGTATCGAGGTGCCAAACCGTAAAGCAGCGGACGTTCGTCTGTACGGTATTCTTACGAGCAAGCAGTGGAAGCATGGTCATGAGCCGCTTAGTTTTGCGATTGGTAAGGATATTTCGGGTGAGGCTGTGGTCGGCGAGCTCAATAAGATGCCCCACCTTTTAATTGCTGGTCAGACTGGGTCTGGTAAGTCGGTCATGATCAACACGCTCCTTACGAGTCTTTTGTATCGTAACAGCCCAAGCCAAATGAAGTTGATCCTTGTCGATCCGAAGCAAGTGGAAATGGCGCCGTACGAGGATATTCCACATCTCCTTACTCCTGTTATTACAGAACCTGAAAAGACGATTAGCGCGCTTAAGTGGGCGGTGAACGAGATGGAGCGACGCTACAAATTGCTCGCTGAAGAAAAACTTCGCGACATCAAGAGTTACAACCAGAAACTTGAATCTGGTGGTAAGAAAATTTCTATTGAAGATGAAGATGGTAACGCACAGCAGGTTGATGACGGGGCAATGCCGTACATCGTTATTGTTATCGATGAGTTGGCTGACCTGATGATGGTTGCAGCACGCGACGTTGAAGCGTTGATTGTGCGTCTTGCACAAAAGGCTCGAGCGGTTGGTATTCACCTCGTGCTTGCTACGCAACGTCCGTCTGTCGATGTCATCACCGGTCTTATTAAGGCCAATGTGCCAGCGCGTATCGCCTTTACGGTTGCCTCGCAGGTGGATAGTCGCACGATTCTCGACCAAGTGGGTGCCGAGAAGCTGCTTGGACAGGGTGACATGCTAATGCTTACCTCTGGTATGAACAAGCCAAAGCGTATCCAGGGTGCATGGGTGATGGACGAAGAGGTGATGAAAATTACAGATCATCTGCGTATGCAGTCTGCGCCGCAATATAATGATGAAATTGTTTCGCAGCCAGTCCAGCTGAACGGTAAGGGCGGCGTGGTGATGGACTTTGATGCTGGTAGTGGTGACGATATGTATAAAGATGCACTTCGCGTCGTGATAGAAAGCCGCAAGGCAAGTACGAGCCTATTGCAACGCCGGCTGCGCATTGGGTATGCTCGTGCGGCTCGTATTATCGAAGAGATGGAAGAGCAGGGCGTGATCGGTGCTGCTGACGGTTCGCGACCGCGTGACGTACTTATTAATAGTATGGACGATCTTGCGACTGAGTAATTAGTGCGTCTTGAAAAGGTAAGAGCCCGCCATCCAAGAAGGAGGCGGGCTCTTAAACTTCTAGGATGACGGGCTTAGATTTCCCCGGCTAGTGCTGGGAAGTTCTTGCACCAGTCCACGAGTGTGCGTGCAATGATGGTGTCGTCGGCGTGCTGTTTGGCGCTGCCGTCTTCGATGAGCTTCAGAGTCCTTTGAAGGTGCTCGTAGTTGCCATCGAAGCGGATCTGCCACTGAGCCAGGGATCGGAGCAGGCTCTCTAGGTGGGCCTGGACGCCACCCTTGAGCTTAGTGGTATCAAAGCCACTATCGCGCCAGCTTTTCAGCTCGGCAGACAGGTAGTCTGCGGCGCCACGCCGCTCGGCGAGAGATTGCGCCAGTTTGTAGAACTCCTCGACGGTCAGTCGGCCATTGGCTTGGAGGACAGGGTCGAGTGTTGCTGTTGCAGTTGTCATTGTGAGACTTTCTGTGAGATGGAAGGTGCATGTCGTGACGATTGTCGAGGATAATTTAAACGCATATAAGGCTATTTTGCAAGCATGAACGACATGAGGGCTTTGTAGACGCATGGCTAGACGTAACAGATAAAATCTAGTATAATTACAGATGTTATTAACTCGGCTTATGCGCGACATAAGCATCCAAAAGGATTCCAGAGGAGGAAATCTATGAAAGAATACGAACTAACCGTTCTGATTCACCCTGACCTAGAGGTCGACATCGAGGCACCACTTACGAAAGTTCGTGACCTTATCAAGACCCATGGTGGTGAAATTATCCGCGAAGACAACTGGGGCAAGAAAAAGCTTGCTTACAAGATCAATCGCGAAGATTTTGCCGTGTACGTATATATGGACGTGAAGCTTCCAGCTGATGCGCTCCTAAAAATTAGCAACACCCTTAACATTACCGATGAAGTACTTCGCTACCTCCTCGTAACTGTTGACGAAAAGGGCCGCAAGGCGCTTGAAGAAGCTAAGAACCGATCTGCATCTAACGACGAAAAAGAAGAGGAGTAGGAACCATGGCAAAGTCAATCAATCAAGTTATCTTGATGGGACGCCTTACCCGCGACCCTGAAGTGCGCACAACATCAACCGGCAAGACAATTACAAGCTTCAGTATTGCAGTTGATCGCGGTGGTCAAGAAGATGCGGCTGACTTCTTTGATGTGACAGCCTGGGAAAAGCTCGGTGAGCTCGTTAGTCAGTATCTTTCAAAGGGTCGTCGCTGCCTCGTGCAGGGCCGCCTTCGCCAAGATAGCTGGGACGACAAAGAAACCGGTAAGAAGCGCTCTAAGGTAGAGGTTGTTGCAACAGATGTAACATTCCTCGACGGCCCTAACGGCGATTCTCAAGGTGGACAATCGAGCTACTCAAACGCTGGCCAGAGCCAGAACAAAAAGTCTGACGATGTTGTTATTGAAGACATCGACGACAAACCTATTGATTTAAGCGAGATTCCTTTTTAGGGAATAATTTTAGGAGAATATCATGGCTATTAAGCGATTCAAAAAAGATACACCTGCGTACTTTGACTACAAAGACGTAAAGACACTACAGCGTTTCATTAACGTGTATGGTCAGATTGAACCAATTGCAAAGACTGGTCTTTCGGCAAAGCAGCAGCGTCAGCTTGCTGTTGCTATCAAGCGCGCTCGTCACTTGGCACTATTGCCATTCGTGACATCTAACTAATATATAAATTGTTAGAAAACGTTGTGGCGCATATCAACCGATGTGCGTCACGTCGCATTTCTAAGGAAGGGTTATTCCACTATGTACCAACCAACTGATCTTAAAAAGGGTGTTGTTTGCCAAATTGATGGCAAGCCATACCGCGTAACCGATTATAACCAAAAGGTGATGGGTCGCGGCGGCAGTATCGTGAACGTCAAGCTAAAGAACCTTATTGATGGCAGCGTTATTCCGAAGACGTTTAAGGGGCAGGATAAGATTGAACGCGCCGAAGTGAGTAACAAGAGTGTTCAGTATCTTTATACCGACGGCGACCTATATTACTTCATGGATCCAGCAACATTTGAGCAATTTGAGCTCAATGCTGATATCGTTGATGCTGCATCAGGTTACCTCAAAGAAGGTGACGAACTGAACCTGCAGTTCTTTGGCGAACGCGTGATAAACGTTGAACTTCCAAAGAACCTCTACCTGGAAGTGACCTATGCCGAGGATGTAGTAAAGGGTGATACGACGAGCAGTGTACTCAAAGACGCAACGCTTGAAACGGGCATCACCGTTAAAGTCCCATCGTTCATCAAAGTTGGCGATGTTATCTCGGTAGATACGACGACAGGCGAATACCGCGAACGCAAAAAATAAGCACAAGTGGTAAAATAGACCCTATGGTTATCAATGATAGGCACTTGAAATGGCTAGATACTATTAAGAGTGTACTGAGGCGACATCGTCGCGGGATATTGATCGGTCTTATAGGTTTGTTTGTTGTGACTGTGGCAGTGCAGCTCCTGTATCCGCAGTCGAAAGCCTTGCCGCTTGCACGAATGGGTAATGCATCAATTGCACTTCAGACCGAAGAAGAGCTTTCGGGTAAAGTACATGCGCTATTTCAAGACGCTTCGCTCACGGTACAATCTGGGGACAAGCAGGTGACATCACCACTTGCCGAGGCTGGTGCCGAGCTGAAGAGCGAACTCATGGTGCGTGATGCAGTTGAGTATCCGCTGTGGCAGCGCTTTATTCCATTCTCTATTCTATTTCGGCAGCCAGATATTGGCCAGCTACAGGTTGGCTTCAATGAAGAGCAGCTAAGGCACTATGCTGGAAAAGTGGCCTCACAGCTGACAATCGTGCCGATTGACGCCGCCTTGACCATTAACGACGGCAAGCTTGTCGTCACCGAACCGCACGATGGCCGCGTAGTCACTGCAGATATGGTGAGAGAGCGCACGCAACATACTCGGTATACTGGCGAGCGGACAACACTCAAGCTACAGGTGGCGGCAACGGCTCCGAAGCGAAGCATGAAGGATATTGAGCCAGTGCGCTCCCAGGCCGAAAGGTATATCGCACATAAACTCACACTAAAAGACCGTAATGATAAAAGCATACCCGTTGAGCCAATTGATATTGCAAAATGGCTTTCAACCGATACGGATGATAAAGGCAGAGTAGTGTTGGTGGTTAAGGATGAGGCTATTGCGGCGTATACTTCGCACGTTGCTGGCCAGGTAGATCTGAAGCCTGGTGTCGTAAAAGCGAAGCTTGTCGATGGCGTAGAGGTAAATCGCACGACTGCTGCTAGTGGTCTTGGTGTGGACCAGCCAAAGCTCGCAGCTGCACTTAAGACAGCTGTTGCTGCCGAGCCTAGTGCTGCTACGATTAAGCTCGTCATGAATCCAGTGGCTCCGCCAGTAAGCTACGATCGCAGCTATTCATCATCGCGCGCCGGACTACAGGCCTATGTTGATTATGTCGGGCAAAGTTCGAATACGCGCATTGCGATAACCCAGCTGGACGGTACTGGCTGGTCTGTCGGAGCCAGAGCCGACGAGGGGACGGTGTCGGCAAGCACCTACAAGGTTTTCTTGTCACTCGTTTTATTCGATAAAGTGCGGAGTGGAGAGATGCGCTGGAGTGATTCCATTCGGGGGTATGATATGGCAGCATGTCTCGAGAAGACAATTGTTCTTTCGGCCAATGAGTGTGCAGAGGAACTGCTCGGTAAATTTGGTCGGACGAATATCAATAATTTCCTCTACGGGCGCGGCATAAGTCGTACCACAACCTTTACAAATCCAACCGCCACGCAGACATCTGCCGCTGATCTTAATCGCTTGATGATCGGTATTCACAACGGCTCACTTCTGAGTGGCGACGACCAGACGAACCTGCTAGAGAAGATGGGTCGGCAGATCTACCGCCGTGGCATTCCAGCTGGGAGTATAGGCACCGTACAGGATAAGGTAGGGTTCTTATGGGATTATCTCAATGACTCCGGTATTGTTCGCCATCCAAAAGGCACTTACGCAATGACGATATTAACAAAAGGCAGCTCATGGGAAAATATTGCCCAAATTACCCGAGATGTAGAAGGAATTATGTACCCATGACAAAACAGCGACTTGATATCGAGTTAACAAAACGTGGTCTCACCACTAGCCGCTCACAATCAGAAAGCTGGATCAAGCTTGGCAAGGTGACGGTCGATGGTAATGTTGTGACGAAGCCTGGGCATTTTGTCCGTGACGATAGTGCCATTAAGTTAACCGCCGACCAGCAGTATGTCAGCAGAGCAGGACTGAAGCTTGCTAGTGTGTCGGATATGTTGCAGCTTAATTTCAAAGATAAAACCGTCCTTGATGTGGGCAGTAGTACAGGTGGTTTTACTGACTATGCGCTACGCTCTGGAGCAAAGCGTGTCTATGCAGTTGACGTGGGAACTGATCAGCTTCATCCAAGCCTTCGGGGGCATCCACGCATCAGGTTGCATGAAAAAACTGACATTCGCGATTTTTACATTGAAGGCGACAAGCCGGATATCATTGTTATGGACGTGTCATTTATAAGTGTCCGCGAAATATTGCCACACCTCGTGAACTATCTTAGTACTCAGGCAACGCAGTTCGCGATCATGCTCAAGCCGCAATTTGAAGCTGGTAAGAACCAGACGAACAAAGGGATTATCAAAAACGACGCGATTCGTCGCCAGATTCTGAAGGATTTTGAAGTATGGGCAAAATTCTATTTTACAGTAATCGACAAGCGTGACAGTGACGTGGCGGGTGCCAAGGGTAATCAGGAGCGTTTCTATCTCCTACGACGCCTTAAGTAGACAAAATAGCCTATTTATGGTAAAATAGACATAAGGCAGAAGAACGGAGATCGTTTTGGTTGCCGTTCTTTTCATATTCGAACTACTTTCTAGGAGGATATCATGGGGGCTCATCGTCGCATGCGCGACAAGTTGCCACTTTGGCGCAAGCTAGTAGCGCTGTGCGCCGCTGGCTTGGCTGTGGCTGTGCTTATTGTATGGTCATTGTCGTTAACGGCTACTCCGCATGCCGTCACGCCAACGCGTCAGGCCGAGGCGGCAACGGCCATGCCGAGTGCATCACCTTGGGCATCTTTGCCACCATCGAGTTCAGTACCAGTGCCGCCAGCCACTCCCAAGGGGGTGCCGGTGGCCGCGGTGCCGCTTACGGTGACATCAACGGTGCTGGGTTTTGACAAGACCCCGCTTGCAACAATGCAGGCAGGCGATTCAGGCACCGAAGTGGTGCCGCCGATTGATACGCAAAATCCAGTTAACAGCTTTAAGCCGTACTGGATTGAAAATTTCGGTATGCCTGGTGCGGGCGCAGCTGATACGGTCTACATTATTGGTCACGCCTGCAGTGCGCAGTGTGACCCGAATATGTTGGCCTTCAACCGTCTCATCGACATGAAGCCGGGAGATATCATCAGCCTGACAACCAAAGCGGGTGAAGTGAGCTACCGGGTGACGCGTAGTGTCACCTATGATCAAGAGGCTCCAGCTAGTGAAAAGGGAGGTACCTGGGAGAAGCAGCCCGACCAGCTTGTACTGGTGAGCTGTAATCCGGCCAACTTCCACGGCAAGAGCACCTCGGTGTTTGCCGAGCTGGTAAAGTAGTAGCGAGCCTGTGCGGGTGACGCGAATGAGCAATTTGCTTGTTCGCGTCACCCGTTTTTCATACCTAGACGTTAAATCGAAACTCAACAATGTCGCCGGGCTGCATGACGTAGTCTTTGCCCTCGGTGCGCATTTTGCCGGCACTTTTGGCGGCCGTTTCCGAGCCGGCTTCGATAAGATCATCAAAGTCGACAATCTGAGCGGCAATAAAACCACGTTCGAAATCACCATGGATCACGCCGGCAGCCTGCGGTGCAGTAGCGCCTTGCTTGATTGTCCAGGCGCGTACCTCTTTTGGCCCGGCGGTAAGGTAGCTTTGAAGGCCGAGGATGTCGTAGGCGGTATGGATCATCTGGAGGAGGCCGGTTTCTTTGACACCGTAGCTCTCGAGGAGTTCGCCAGCATCTTCAGGACTCAACCCTTTGATCTCTTCTTCAAGTTTGGCGCATACAAAAAGTGTTCGGGCTGGAGCAACAAGTGCGCTTAGCTCGGCTTTTTTTGCTTCGTCGACCAGTGTATCTTCATCGACATTAAAGGCGTAAATAACTGGCTTGGCGGTAAGAAGATGGAGATCATTAATGTATTCAGCTTTTAAATCATTGAGGGCAGAGAGCGGCGTGCCGGCTTTTAGATGATCGAGGAGTGTCTGAAGATAGTCAGCTGTCGCTCGTAGGACAGGCTTCGCTTTTGCTTCCTTCGCTACCTTCGGTAGGCGTGTTTCGATTGTCTGCATGTCGGCTAGGATAAGCTCGGTGTTGATGACTTCAATATCATCGCGCGGGTCAACTTTGTCGGATACGTGAATGACATCGCCGCTATGAAAAGCGCGCACAATATGGACAATGGCGTCGCAGTTACGAATATTGGCGAGGAACTTATTGCCAAGCCCTTCGCCCTTGCTGGCACCGGCGACGAGACCAGCGATATCGACGAAAGTGACAGTGGCTGGGAGGATCTTTGTCGAGCCGTAAAGGTCGGCGAGCGTTTGCAAGCGACTGTCTGGCACGGGCACGATACCCGTATTTGGCTCGATCGTTGCAAAAGGGTAATTAGCCGCTAAAATATCATTGTTAGTGAGGGCGTTGAACAGGGTTGATTTGCCGACATTTGGGAGGCCGACGATACCGATAGATAGACTCATAATACTTCTATTGTACCAGAGGTGGGCGGAAAAGCTAAGGTTGCTATTTACAAAATACATAAATAATGTTATGATTGCGCTTAGTGTGGCACGTCCCGTGTCACGTCTCTTGAGCGAACCTAAGTAACTCAAGATGATCACAATTCATTTACTCAGACAAAAGTTGTCTGGATGCTTCACGAAAGGAGGTGGGTAGCTTGAAGAAGCTATTCACCAAAGTAGTACGGGCATTGGCGGCAATCGCTGTCATTTTTGCCTTCTCCATCGGTACACCTGTCAGCCCCGCCTCCGCGGCGACTGGATTGGGTGTCGAGATTGGCATTAAAGCCGGCAACGCATCAGGGTCTGCTGTCGTGACGGCATCCTCAATCCATAACCAGACCATTGACTTTGATGTCAAGGTTAATGGAGTGAAGATCGCTACGTTCACAACGGCGCCCGGTGGTACACTCAACGCACCGGTTGGCAACAGTGCAACCTACAATGGCTTGGTGTCAGGTAGCGTACTTACGATTGTATACGCTCCAGTCAATCAGGTAGTTGCGACGTACACTGTGCCTGGCACTCCGCCGCGAGTGGTAACACCCGTCGCTCCAACGAGCGATGGTCTCACGGTCACCATCCCGGCTACCGACGGCAGCTATGTCTACAAGGACCCTACGACGGGTGCGGTACTTCCTGCAGGGCCTCGGCCACTGGCTCCAGGTTCACCTTTCATGGTCATCGCTGCTCCGGCATTGCCCGGTGTGACGCTCACCACGACAGGACCCTGGGTCTTTCCGTACATCAACCCCAATGTGGAGGTGACGCCACTCGTTCCTACGAGTGACGGCATCAACGTCAACATTCCTGTCGCCCCCGGCGGCACGTATGTATACAAGAACAAGGCTACTGGCGCAGTACTCCAGCCAGGGTCGCATCCGCTTGTCGCGGGTCCGGCCTTGCAGGTTGTTGCTGCTCCGGCATTGCCCAATGTGACGTTGACTACCACTGGTCCGTGGGTTTTCCCCTACGAACCGCCGGTTATTCCGGAGCCGGAGGTGGCTTTGCCGCCACTGGCGCCGGAGTTTGTCGACAAGTGTGGCACCGTCAATGACACCATTCTTTACCCCGGACTTGTGAAGGGGATTGAGAAGTATGTCACGGGCGATCAGCCTGGCGGTCTTGTGGTGGTGCGAGCTGTTCTCAAGAGCGGTTTCGTGGCGCCCGTAGGTGCGGCGACAAGTTGGGAGTTTACGTTCAGCGACAAGCCGTGCGTGATCGATCCAAAGCCGGAGCCGAAGCCTGAGCCCAAGCCGGAACCGAAACCTGAGCCCAACCCGGGTCCAGTCAAGGCAAATCCTGTCGTTCCGCCTGTTCAGCAGCCAGTGGTGAAGACGCCTGTCGTCACTCCGCCCCAGGCAGCAGGCCACGTGGAAACGGCAGTGACATCCGGTGGCCGCAACTACACTGTTCGCGGTGCAGCATCGGGCGCACCGGCAGCAGATCTGTCGGCCTGGTCGCCGCTTGCCGCTGGTGTTTTGGTGCTGGTGGCGGTTGCTGCAGTGACACGTCGTCGCCCTGTGGTGGCGGAAGTCTCTGAGTAAATGAGTTCGTCGGTAGACGCTAGAGTCGATAGGTACCATTTCAGGTACGGCTATCCTCTGGCGTCACCGACGCTCTTTTATTTATGGACATATGCTACTCAATGAAATTGACGAAGATATGTCCATAAGTATAGCTAGTAGTTGCGCAGAGTGCGGTAAGTATATTATGCTTGTGCTATGAGTAAAAAGGCAGGGCGGTCTTCAAAAAAAACACGACTAATTGTCATAACGGCATTAATTCTAGTGGCAGCTGCTGGATCTGCCGCAGCTTACTATGGCTATAGTAACTGGCGGGACAATGAAGAAGCTGCAAAAAGCGCGCGTAATGAATCGGTCAGACAGGCGATTGCGAAATTACCTCGAAAGGGTGATTCTGATCTAACGATTGCCTACACCGAAGCAATAATAGATGGTGATAAGCAAAAGGCGCGTCATGTGTATATAGATAGGGTGAGTGGTGAAACCGATATGGCAAAGAAGATGGGTATCTTGAGCCAGTACAGACTGATTGCTAATGAAAATAAACTTCATGATCAGGAGCTAGAAGCCGCACTTGAACTCGATAAGCTACAAAGTACTCATTTCACCTTGGTCGCCGTAGCTCGTGCTTATGAGTATTTGAATGAGGAGGCGAAGCGAGTAGAGTATCTGAACAAGGCTATCGCAGCACTGGATAGTATGCCGCAGGATGAAAACACTAAAAACTTCAAAGATCTGTATGTGAGTCAACGGGATCAATCAGGGGTGACTCAATAATGCATACGCTTAGAAAGTTGTGCCTACCTACCTTAATGATTGTCAGCGCTCTAGCACTTATTAGCATGGTCGGTGTGGTAGTGCTAGATTCAACAATTGTTGGCGCCTCCAAGCAAAATGCAAGGAACTTTGCTAATTCGTTTTGTCCTGGTGATGACGAGCAGCGCGTCGCGGACTATATATGGATAACCGACCCTAACGGTGGAAATAATCTTACGGTTGTCGATGGACAGTCTCAGACGGTTGACGTTAAGATTAATTTATTTGTAACGTATTGTAAGCATTGGGGTACAAACTATACTGGTGCAACTGCTATTAATGCCGGCAAGGATAGTAATGGTGATGAAACCCCAGATGACAATCGCCTTAGTGGTCAGCCAACCGCAACCGTAGGGCCTGACGAAAAGAGTGCTCAGATTTGGTATAAAAAAGCAAATGAGATCACACCTCTTTACTGGGGTAATCGCGTAGAATGGGATACCACGACATACTCTGCAAAGCTAGATGTTTCAGGTCTAGCTCAAGGGTCACATGACATTTGTACTAAGTTTGAAACAGTCTCGCCTTTACCAGTTTCTCTTTCGCCATCTGGCTGTACCTCTGTTAACATTACGAGGCTTGCTCCATGGACGATCAATGGCCAAAGTTATGTCCACAAAACAGGACAGTCGGAACCCAATGGTCAAAAAAGCGTGACCGCAGCGCCAGGAAATACCGTATATTGGACGCACGACCTGCGTGCCGAGAACGGTGATATGGATCGTGGAGTTACGTATCGTACGAATAAGTCGTACGATGCTACGAATACAAGTCCAAAAAAAGGCCCACCAGGCGTAAAGGGCGTAAACGATGAACTGTTTCTGAAATTCACTGGTGATACCAAGTATCAACCTGGTGTCTACACTGCTAGTCCGCAGTTGAGACGACCTATAACGCAAAACGATGTTGGCGCGGGTGATAAGTTTAATGGTACTTGGCAGTTTGCACCGGCGCTCTGCCAGAGTATTACATGGGATGATGGCGCGTGGAATAACGTGAATGAACTATCGAGTTCAGAAGCGTGTGTCACGGTGCCGTATAATTTCAACCTCGTACCGTCAATTGCGCCATTAAATAAAGAATTTGGTGATCAAGGCGGGACAATGCCAGATGTCCATGGAAGGATTGCTAACAGCGGTCCCACAAAGAGCTACGTTGGTACTATGTGGCAATTGAGCAAGGTTATTGTCAGCCCCGGAGGAAGTATCGAGGAGATAAAGCAAGTTGATGATAAGCAAGATGGTTGTGCATACTACGCGAATAAATGTACGCGCATAGATGGACAAGGGTCGGGTGAGGGTGATTCTAGCTTTGGCGTCACTACCAAGACAGTGCATACGCTCGGGGATGAGCAAATTGGTGATCTCGAGGTAGGAAGCAAGCTTTGTTACGGCATGTCAGTAAAAGCGTACAGTAGGGACATTGCAAATAATTCGCCTGAATGGCGCCATAGTCCTGCCGAGTGTGTCATTATTGGTAAAAAGCCAAAAGTACAGGTGTGGGGGGGTGACCTATCTGTCGGTCGTCGCTTCGCAAATGATATGAGTGCCGTAACAGCTAGTAAGGTCGAAACAAGTAAGTCACCTAAGGATAATAATACAAAGACATTTGGTAGTTGGGTGGAGTACGGTATTTTTGCTCCAGACACTATAAATGGCATTGCTTCATCGTCTGGTCTTGCGGGGCAGGACGGCAGTCTGTTACCTGATCAGGCATACTGGAGTAAACTAACATTTGCCAATGGCGGTCATACGCCAGCCGGTAGTTGTGGCGGGTTCGGCTGCTACGCGGCAGCCGGCGGCATGGGTACTATTCCGGATGTCGCGTCTCGACTGGCACCAAAGGCGGTGACAAGCGCTCCGCAGCTCAGCGGCAGTGTGTCGCTCGATGGCCGCAACGATACGTACTATGCGAGTGGCAATAACCTGACGATTACCGGCGGTACTATCGAAAAAGGACGATCGGTGGTGATTAAGGCAGCAAGCACGGTTCGAATCAGTGGCGATATTCGATATACAGGGGCTAGCCTCTCGAATGTGAGCGAGATTCCACAAGTGGTTATTATTGCTAATCGAATTATTATCGAAGAGGGCGTAACAAATGTCGATGCGTGGCTCATTGCCAATGGTGCCACGGGTGGTATTTATACCTGTGGAGATTTGAAGCCGATACTGACAAGCGAGGTGTGCAATAAGCCACTGACGGTGAACGGCCCTGTTATGGCTAAGAGGCTATTCTTGCAGCGTACAGCTGGTTCGGGCACAGGTACTGCCAGCAATGAACCTGCTGAAATATTAAATCTTCGTAGCGATGCTTATCTCTGGGCTATCAACAAGGCTGGCGGGCAGGGCAGCGTTCGGACACTGAAGACTAATGAGCTGGCACCGCGGTTCTAAATAACACTTAACAATAGGCTTGTATTTTATGATCGTGCTTATGTATAATGAGGGATAATATGGCATTACTAAAAGGCGTGGGCGACTTTTTTGCACTGGACATCGGGACCAACGCGGTTCGAGTTGTTCAGCTAGCAAATAACGGTACAGATAACTGGACATTACTTCATTATGGGTATGCACCGGTTGATTCAAAAATAACAGCAAGTAACTCTACCGAGGCGCAGCGGCGTCTGGGTGAAATAATTATGACGGCTATTGGCCAGAGTGGTATTAAGACAAAGAACGTCGTGATTGGGTTGCCATCGAGCAAGACCTTTACGACCGTTATCGATGTGCCAACTGTTTCGCCAGCTGAGCTACGTGCAACACTTAAATATCAAGTCGATCAATATATTCCTATGTCGATTGACGAGGCGAAGGTGGACTGGGCGCTGCTCGGACAATCACTGCACGATCCTCAGAAGCAAGAGGTACTCCTTGCTAGCACTGCAAACTCATACGCTGAGGAGCGACTTGAATTTGTTGAAGGTCTTGGACTAAATGTTATTGCTGCCGAACCAGACCCATTGGCTATGGTGCGATCACTGCTTCCGAGTGGTGCAAACGACGCACGGCTTTTGATCGACGTGGGCGAGCATTCAACTGATCTTGCTATTACTTACAATGATTCACCGCGACTCGTTCGTACTATTCCGACAGGGCTCAACTCGCTTGTAAAAGCGGCAGTCCAGAACCTTAATGTTCAGGAAGATCAAGCGCGTCAATTTATACTTAAGTTCGGCCTTGCGCCAGACCGTCTTGAAGGCCAGGTTTTCCGTGCGATCGAGGGCGTACTCGATAACTTTGCGGCGGAGCTCGTAAAATCTATCAAGTTCTTCCAGACGCGTTATCCAAGCACCTCCGTCAGCGGCGTTTTGCTTTCAGGGTATGGCGCGGTGGTACCGAAGCTTGGCGATTACATTAGTGCGAAAACGAATATTCAGTCACAAATTGCAAATCCATGGCAAAAAGTACGTGTCCAGCAGTCAGACCAGCAGCAGCTTGGCACGATTGCAACTGAGTTTGCAACGGTTGTTGGCTTGGCGCAGCGAGGAAATAAATAATGATCGAAATCAACCTTATACCAGATGTAAAGCAAGAGCTTATCAAGGCTGAACGTGTTCGAGCGGGTGTTATTTCTACCACTATCCTTGTCGGTATTATATCGGTAGGTATCATTGTTGTGCTGGCGGTTCTTCTTGGTGGACAGGCTATCGCAGGTAATCTTGCTGATGATGCTATTAAGAAGCAGAATACTGAATTGCAGGGTAAGCCTGATCTCAACGAGACGCTTACGATTCAAAACCAGCTTACTAAGCTTACGCAAATGCATGCAGATAAGAAAATTAATTCTCGTTTATTCGACCTTATGGTTGCTGTTAACCCACCAGCTCCGAACAATGTCGCCTTTTCGAACGTGAAGCTTGATCCAGCTACGAGTACGATCAATATCGAGGGCCAAGCGCCTGGTGGCTATGCGGCCGTAGAGGTGTTTAAGAAGACAATTCTTAGCACGAAGATTCATTACCTCAATAAATTGTCAGACGATGGTGCTGAAGGCGATGCGGCACAAGCACAAGAGCTAGCCCTTGCTAGTGCTGTAGATGTGCGCGAGACGAGCTACGGTGAGGATGCATCGGGTCAAAAAGTACTCAGGTTCGTTATCTCATTTGTGTACCCAGCGGAACTACTCCAATCTGGCCTGCGAAATGTTGAAATCAAAGCACCAAACCAGCAAGAAAATGTTACCGACTCACGTAATCGCATTCCCCAGAGTTTGTTTACCGACCCGGCTGCTGATGTAAAGGAGGAGAAATAATGGCTACTAAAGAGGTGGCACTCAGAAAGCGCCAGCAGATCGCAAAAGCTAACCGCACTATGTTTTTGTGGGTAGCTGGAGTATCGGTCGTTGTTGGGTTTGCTGCCGTTGGTTCAATCTTCCTGGTGCAAAAGCTTGCCTTTAACCAGAAGGTGATCAACGAGAAGAACAATACAGTTTCAATTCTTACAAAGAACAATGCGGCCGTGGCTGAGCTTAAAGAAAATATTCGCCTACTTGATACAAATGAGGGACTCAATAGCATTAAAGCTAAGCCAGACGACAAAGCACTTCAGGTGGTGCTCGATGCGTTGCCTGCTGATGCAAACTCGCTTGCATTTGGATCTTCGCTCCAGAGCCAGTTAATTAACGGTGTTGAGGGACTTACGCTTGAGTCGCTTAATATTACACCAGTCGCAGGTGTTGAGGTGACGAATACCGATAGTGATGTGCAGAGTGCTGACGCAGAGGGAGAGGAAGCGACAAACCAGATCTCCTTTAATCTTGTTGTTTCGGGTGATGCCAATGCACTTAAGACACTGCTTGATCGTTTTGAGCGTTCAATCCGTGCTATTGATATTTCTAACCTTGCGCTTGAACAAACTAACGGCAAGCTTACACTGACAATTGATGGCCATGCATTTTATGAGCCAGCCCGTACGATTGAACTCAAAGATAAGGTGGTAAAGCCATGAAAAAAACAGATGTCGCAATGATCATTCTCATCGCTTCTATGAGCGTACTGGTTGCTTACTTTATAGCGGGTGCGCTACCGATTTTCAAATCGAGCCAAGAGCCCGTGGATGTAAAAACAGTTGATGAAATCTCAACAGCTGTCGACCAGCCCAATCCAAGCATCTTCAATAAAGACGCAATTAATCCAACAGTCGAGGTACTGATTGGTGGCGCTGGCACACCCCAGTAAGATAATAGGAGTTAAACTATGGCACTACTTACGAGTGACATCCAGGATAAGCTGATTGACCTGCTCGTTAGTGAAGGGCTAGTGCGTCAAGAGGTGATTGACGAAGCCAATGCCGAGGTGGCGCAGACAAATAAGCCGTTGTTCAGTATTTTAGCCGAACGACATATTGTCGACGATGAGCTATTGGCGCACGCTATTGCGCAGGTTTCCGGCGTTCCCTACGTGAATCTTAGCAACAGCATTATCGACCAGAAGGTTTTAAACCTTCTTGCTGAAGATATAGCTGAGCGGTTCATGGCAGTGCCACTGGCTGAAGTACAAAATCGCCTAGCGGTCGCGATGATCGATGCCAATAATGTCCAGGCTGTCGATTATCTTGCAAACCTTATTCAGCGCCCAATTAAGGTATTCATGGCGTCAGAGGCTGGTGTTCGCCATGTACTCGACCAATACCGTACCGACCTTTCAAGTGTTGATGCGGCTGCTGAAGCGTCGCAGGCCGAAGCTAATCAGGATTCTGCGAAGGATATCAAAACACTGGTGCAGGACTCGCCAATTAGTCGTGCGCTGAGTACAATTCTTGAGTATGCCGTGAAATCACGCGCTAGTGACGTGCATATCGAACCGCTTGAGAAAACACTCAAGATTCGTTGTCGTGTCGACGGTGTACTACGTGAAATTATGCAGCTGCCAAAATCTATCGAACCAGCGCTCGTGAGCCGTATTAAAATTTTGTCCAACCTCAAGATCGACGAGCACCGTATCCCACAGGATGGACAATTTACCGTAGGTGTAGCGAATAAAGAAGTTGACCTTCGTATCGCTATTAGCCCTGTTGTATGGGGTGAACAGGTAGTGATTCGTTTGCTCGACAAATCAGGCAACAGCTTTGACATTGAACAAATGGGCTATGCTGGGCGCTCGCTCCGAACGATCCGAAAGGGTATTCGCCGACCAAATGGCATGGTGCTTACTTCTGGTCCGACTGGTTCTGGTAAGTCAACCAGCCTCTATGCACTTATTAAAGAAATCAAAGATGATGCGGTTAATATCGTCACGCTTGAAGATCCAGTTGAATATAAAATGGATGGTGTTAACCAAATTCAGGTAAATGCCGATGTTGGGCTTACATTTGCAAGCGGCCTCCGTTCAATTCTTCGTCAAGACCCCGACGTGGTGATGGTAGGTGAGATCCGTGACTCGGAGACGGCAAATTTGGCTGTGCAAGCGGCGCTGACCGGTCACTTGGTATTTAGCACGCTTCACACCAACTCAGCAGCGGGTGTATTGCCGCGTTTGCTCGATATGGGTATTGAACCATTCTTGATTGCTAGTACGGTGAATACAATTATTGGTCAGCGCTTGGTGCGCCGCGTGGCGCCGAAACGCGAGTCGTATCAGTCATCGCCAATCGAAACGCAGAACATTTTGGCAACGGTAGGACACCTCTTGCCGAAGACGCAAGCCGATGTCTTGAAGGTTTCTGAAGATTTAGGGTATAAAGACTTGCCTCTTGCGGGCCAAAGCGCTTATACTTTAGTCAAGGGTAGAGATACGCCACAAACGCCGCGAGGTTATTCCGGTCGTGCTGGCTTATACGAAGTCATGGATGTGAACGAAGCAATCCAAGATCTTATCGTAAAGCGGGCGACAAGCGGAGAAATCCAACGCTTGGCAGTAGAGCAGGGCATGATTACCATGCGCCAAGACGGCTACCTCAAGGCATTACAGGGTATCACGACAATCGAAGAAGTAAACCGCGTTGCGGCAGATATTGCATAAAGAAGGGTGGATGAAAATATGAATAATCAAGAACTACGAATCGAAGTACTTCTCGAAGAGGTTGTTCGCAAACGTGCGTCCGATCTTCACTTGCAGGTTGGGCTGCCGCCGATGCTGCGTGTCGATGGATCACTGCTTCCAGTCGCTGGTTTTAATCCACTCGATGAACAACAGGTTGAGGCACTTGTCTTTGCTATCCTCGATCAAGACCAACAGCAAATTCTTATGAAAGATAAAGAGTTTGACTTTAGCTTTGCGTTTGGCACGCTCGGACGCTTCCGTGTAAATGCCTTTCATGAGCGCGGTAACCTGGCTGCGGCACTTCGCTTGATTCCAAATGAAATTAAATCCGTCACTGAGCTCGGCATGCCTCCGGTGGTTATGGGCTTTGCCGATTTTCCACGAGGTCTCGTACTTGTAACTGGACCAACTGGTTCAGGTAAGTCGACTACACTGGCGGCGCTTCTCGATAAGATTAACACCGAACGTTCACATCACATTATTACAATCGAAGATCCGATTGAATTTACGCACAAATCAAAGAAATCGGTTGTTGTGCAGCGTGAAGTTCACTACGATACCTATAGCTTCTCAGCGGCGCTTCGCTCAAGCCTTCGACAGGACCCAGACGTCGTGCTGATTGGTGAGATGCGTGACCTTGAGACTATCTCGGCGGCTATTACCATCGCTGAAACTGGTCACTTGGTGTTTGCGACACTTCACACCAACTCGGCCGCTCAGTCGATCGACCGTATGATCGATGTTTTCCCGCCACACCAGCAGCCGCAGATTCGTGCGCAGCTATCCAATATCTTGATGGCTATCTGTTCACAGCGCCTCGTACCGGCGATCGGTGGCGGTCGTGTCGTGGCAGCAGAAGTGCTTGTAGCCAACCCGGCAGTCCGCAACATTATCCGCGAAGGCAAGAGCCATCAGCTTGACGCCGTGATTCAGACTGGCGCCGACCAAGGTATGCAGACAATGGACCGTACACTCGTAAGCCTCGTGCAAAGCGGTACGATTACTTACGACAGCGCCCGCGAATACGCCGTTGATTTGACTGAATTTGAAAGGCTAATGAGAGGATAATCGGTGAAAAAGTTTAGCTACGAAGCGCGCGATAGTGCGACTGACAAAATTGTTAAGTCGGTCGTTCAAGCTGATACGGAGAACTCGGCAGCCCGCCTTTTGATTGAGCAAGGTTTTGTCCCGCTCGATGTCAAAGAGATGGTTGAAGGCGGAAGCTTCCTCGGTAAGCTTAATGGACGTATCACTACGAAAGATAAAATTGTTTTCACGCGCCAGCTTGCGACTCTGATTGGCGCTGGCCTACCGCTGTCTCAGAGTATGCGAACAGTGCTCGAGCAAACTGAAAACAAGAAGCTCCAGGGTGTTATTCAGGAAATTATTGCCGATGTCGAGGGTGGTCGTCAGCTGTCCGATTCGTTTGCGAAGCATCCTGAGGTTTTTGACAAAGTATTTATCGCGCTCGTATCGGCCGGTGAAGCGTCTGGTACGCTCGATGACGCCTTGAAGCGCGTGGCGGCGCAGCAGGAAAAAGATGCTGCAACAATGAGCAAAATTAAAGGGGCGCTTACATATCCGATCATTGTATTGTTTGTCATCGCCGGAGTTATGGCGTTCATGCTCTTTACGGTAGTGCCACAGGTTGAAAAGCTCTATCGTGACATGAAAAAGGAATTGCCATTCCTTACGCAGCTCATGGTAGACACCACAGAGGTGATTAAAAATTACTGGTGGATCATTTTAATTGTTCTAGGTATTGGCCTCTACTTCTTCTTGCAGTACCTCAAAACAGACAGCGGTATTAAGGTGAAAGATACCTTTAAGCTTAATGCGCCGCTGTTTGGAAAGATGTTCCGCAAGCTCTATATGGCTCGCTTTACTCGTACGGGTCAAACACTTCTTGGTACTGGTGTAGCTATGCTCGATATGCTGCGCATTAGTAGCGACTCGGTCAACAACTCGATTATTGCAGGGAGTATCACAAGAGCTGCCGAAAAGGTAAAGGGTGGTAAGGCGCTATCTGTGGCTTTGCAGCCAGAAGATTACATCATGACCATGGTGCCACAAATGATTAGGATTGGCGAGCAGTCGGGTAAGATCGACGAGATGATGGGCAAGACCGCCCAAGTGTACGAAGATGAGCTTGACGAAGAGATTCGAACCATCTCGACTGCTATTGAGCCAATCTTGATGGTGGTGCTGGCGGTGGTTGCCGGTGGTATGGTGGGAGCGATTCTTCTGCCGATTTACGGCCTGGTAAACGGCGTAAACGCCTAGACAAAGAAAAAAATATAACGTACTATGAGCATAAGCGTTTTGGCGCAAAAATAATTTTGTTCATAGAAAGGTGGAAAAAGATTTTATGAACGTACAAAAGAATAGTGAAAAAGGCTTTACGATCATCGAGGTTGTATTGGTACTTGCGATTGCAGGTCTTATCTTCTTGATGGTATTTATTGCACTTCCTGCACTGCAGCGAAACCAGCGCGATACTGCACGTAAGAACGATGTAAGCTCGATTGCTTCTGGTGTAACATCGTACACAAGTAATAATAAGGGCGCGTTTCCTACTGCTGCACAGCTAAGTTCGTACATTAAGAATGTGTCAGATAACACCGACACCTCAAAGATTACTATCGGCACAAAAACAAATGGCACCATTTCGCCAGCCGACTCAGCTGTCGTCATTACGGCAAAGTCAAAGTGTGGCGCGAGTACAAATAAGAGTCAGACGCTCGCAACTGGTACTGCTCGACAATTTACCGTTGTTACGAAGCTTGAATCTGGTGATGGTCAATACTTCTGCCAGGAAAGCTAGTACGCAGATATAATATCTACGACATCGGAACCGCTAGTCTAAGGACTGGCGGTTCTTTTTCATTTCTATATCTGTTATGATTATGCTTATGGAATATCTATGGGTATATGTTGGACTGGTGCTTTTCGGGCTATGTCTTGGAAGTTTTGCCGGTGCTTCGGTATGGCGGCTACGAGCTCGTCAGCTTGAAGAAGATAAGGCGGCGGGAGAAGAAATTGATAGCCACGAGTACAAGCAGCTCAAGCATCTTCATCGTATCAACAAGGCAAAAGATAGCTCGCGTTGTCTTCGCTGCGGCCACACTCTCGCATGGTATGACCTAGTGCCGCTCGTGAGCTGGCTGTCTCTTCGAGGAAAGTGTCGCTACTGCAAGGCGCCTATCGGACGATTTGAGCCAATTATGGAATTGGCTGTTGCTGCGTTCTTTGTGCTGTCATTTGTCTTTTGGCCGTTTGAGCTGACGGCGCCGCTAGCGATTGCACAGTTCGTTGTGTGGCTCGTCGCTGGCGTTGGGTTGGCAATTTTGTTTGCATATGACCTTAAGTGGTTCTTGCTGCCGAATGTCGTCATGTTTGGTGTTATTGAACTCGGCGCGGCGAGTGCTTTATTGGTGCTTCTTCAGACTTCAGATATGCTTGGTACGCTTGCGAGTATTTTGACGAGTATTTTTATTCTTAGCGGCGTATATCTTCTTATTTATATTGCTTCAAAGGGTCAGTGGATTGGGTTTGGTGACATTAAACTTGGTTTGGCACTTGCACTTTTGCTGGCCGACTGGCGACTCGCATTTTTAGCACTTTTTGCGGCAAACCTCATTGGTTGCTTGATTGTTATACCAGGTATGTTGGCGGGCAAGATCACGCGCACGACGCGCATACCATTTGGTCCACTTTTAATTGTTGGCATGTTGGTATCGTTTTTCGCAGGTAGGGTTATTCTTGATCTGTATTTCAGTGGGCTGATGGTATAGAACTTGTGCTGCTTATGCTATAATTAAGCGCAAATGGGCATTCACAACAAACAGGGTTTTACTATTATTGAGGTCATGCTGTTCCTGGCGATTTCGGGAGCCCTCACGGTTGCCGTGCTAGTAGGTGCAGGCGCATCTATCTCTCAGCAGCGCTATAGGGACAGTGTCAATTCTCTGTCGCATTTTTTGCAGCAGCAATATAGTGAGGTGACAAGTGTCCGTAATGAGCGTGATGCGCAGTGGGTATGTAATGCCTCTGGCGTTGCAGAGGCGCCAAGTGGTGGCGCTTCAAGGGGCACAACAGACTGCTCTGTGATGGGGAAGATCGTTCGCCTCGATGATGCACAGGCCACTGTGCGGACAGTGATCGGCAGGGTAGCAACTCCAAGTGGTACTGACGACATCACCGCACTCCGAGATGCAGACTTGACGCTTCACCGTGATTCACAGAGCTATCCAGTTGAATGGGGGGCAAAAATGGAGCAGATAAGTAATGCCCCAATGGCAACTACGATCCTGATCGTACGCTCCCCGACTAGCGGTGCGATCCGAACGTTTATTAAGGAGGGTGACATAACAGAAACACCCGCTGCTATGATTGCACCTGCGAATTTACAAAAAGGTACGAGTATTTGCATGGATTCTGATGGTATGTTTATTGGTAAGCGGTTTAGTGTTGAGTTCCTTCCTAACGCTTCAAGCTCAGCAGGAGTGAAAGTGCATGGAGACGGGACTACGCCATGCTAAATATATCCTCAAGGCGCGGCGAAAGAGGGGACACAATTATCGAGGTCTTGTTCGCGGTAACTGTCTTTAGTCTGCTCGCCGTTGGTAGCTTGGCGGTCATGAACCAAGGGACCTCGGCAGCTCAGCGATCTCTTGAGCTTACGCTAGTGCGCCAACAGATTGATGGACAGGCAGAATCCCTGCGGTACATGCAGGCTTCGTATATCGCTGCTTTTGCAAGTTCTACTCCATACGCACCTAACTCTCCAGCCGGCCAATGGACAAAAGCGATTAGCAAGGGCGTGAGCAACGCGACGACATATGGCACATGCGCTGCGCCAAGCTCCGCGTTTATTGTTAACGCCCAAACTGTTCAGGTGCAAGACGGGGCGGCTGTTTTAAAGCCAGCAGATACATATGCTAAGGTGTCATACGCACCCACTTTAAAGGCCGCGGGTATATGGGTAGAGGCGATAAAGTCGGCCGGCTTTGATAATCCAGCCAACAAGTCACCGTATGTTGACTTTCATATCCGTGCTTGCTGGGACGGCCCGGGGCTTAATGTGCCAATGACAACAGGAACGATCGTGAGGTTATATGAACCGCGTAAATAAAACAGCACAGCAAGGATTTACCCTTATTGAACTCATGCTCGCTATGGCTGGCGTGGCCTTTTTGCTACTCGCAATTGCCATGACAACTATGCAGATTAGTAATATTTACAGCAAAGGGTTGCTGCTTAAATCGGTGAATCAGACGGGCCGTGATCTTAGCGATGCACTACAGCGCGACATTAAGGGAAGCGCGCCATTTGATATTACGTCTGCTTCAAAATTTGTTCCCACGCCTCACGGTGGTCGTCTTTGCCTGGGTCAGTATAGTTATGTATGGAACTATGGCAAGACGCTCGAGTTATCAGGCGGGCCCGATGTGATACTCTACGATAACGATATACCAGTGCGCATGGCTCGTGTGCTTGATGCCGGAGGTCAAATTTGCACAAACGCAGCACCAGCTCAACGAATTGCGCGTGCTAATGCGACGGAACTACTTGCAGGCACCGATAAACTCGACCTTGCGCTCCATACCTTCACGATCAATTCATCCGCTCCCGATGCGGCAATAGGACAGGCACTATATTCGGTATCATTTACACTCGGTACAAATGACAGGCAATCGCTTCAAACTGGGGATACATCGTGCAGGCCACCGAATGACAATGATAGCAACTGGGAATTTTGTGCGGTAAACGTGTTTGACTTTACTACTCGCGCGGGCAATAGGACATAATGAAGGGAAATAGTAACATGGTGCAAATGACACATTCACGAGATCAAGAGCGAGGTGCTGTCTCGATATTTATCGTAGTGTTCTGCGCATTACTGATGACCGTTCTGACCATTAGCTTTATCCGTCTTATGATCCAAGAGCAGCAACAGGCTGCTACGAACGATTTGTCGCAGAGTGCATATGACTCAGCTCAGGCCGGTCTCGAAGATGCCAAGCGTGCTTTATTGCTTTGCCAGTCAGGCAACTCTGGTGCGTGTGATGCGCTTGATAGTAATGCCTGTAGCTCTGTACCGGCGGCCTTATCGAGCTCAACGTCAACCGATAGCGAGACAGGTAATACTGAAATTAAAATTCAAACAGGAACTGGTGACGAGAAACTTGATCAGGCCTACACCTGTGTAAAGGTTGATCGAACACCGAGCGTATACCCTGGCTCGCTCAATCCGGGCGCTTCAGAGATGATCCCACTTAAAACGGGCGGTAAGAGCTTTGATAGGATCGAACTTCGCTGGTTTGAGTACGGCGATCTGCGAAATGCTGGGCTCACAAGCCATGATATCGATCTAGAACCAGCCAGCTCGCTAAACGCTCAATTGCCACCAACCTCAAACGGTGCATGGCCTAAAAACCGACCGTCACTCATGCGCGCACAGTTGATGCAGTTCGGTGCTGGTGGCTTTACACTCGATGGTCTCAACGCCGCCGCAGCCGATGAGAGTAACGCAAACACCGTCTTCTTGTATCCGACAAGGGCACCTGCCGCATCTAGTATTCGTTTTATTGACGATGAGAGGCGCGCCCAAGACGGTGACCGATTGAATGTTGTAGAGTGTGAAAAAGATTTGAATGCTGAGGCATACGCTTGTACTATCACTATAGAACTACCAGAGCCAATCGCAGGGGATGCGAGCAACCGTACGGCGTACCTTCGCTTAGGCGCACTGTATAACACGACGGCTTATTCTTTGAGACTACTTCAGGGTACTACTGAGGTACCATTTGATGGTGTTATCGCCACAGTCGATTCGACTGGCCGCGCCAATGATTTATTCCGCCGAGTTGAAAGTACGGTTAAGCTTGAGCCAATCGATTTCCCATACCCAGAAGCGGCGCTTGATCTTACCGGTAGTCTTTGTAAAAACTTCGTCATAACAGACGGCACCGGCACCAACCAGGGCTATCGTCCTTCAGCAAGCTGTACGCCGTAGCTGGTAAGGCGATTATTCTGTGTCGCTATGGAATTTTTCATACACATCACGCAGGTGCTCGTCGGTAACGTGCGTATAGACCTGCGTGGTGCTGATGTTGCTGTGTCCAAGCATTGATTGCACGCTGCGGATGTCAGCACCGTTCATAAGAAGGTCGGTAGCAAAACTATGACGCATGGTATGTGGGCTGACGTGCTTGGTGATACCAGCGAGACGCGCATACTTTGTGACCATGCGTTGAATGCTGCGTGAAGTCAGGCGTCGGTAGTCGCCAGTCATACTCGAAAGGTTGTTACGACTATAGCTTAAGAAAAGCGGCGGAAGGTTATCGAGGCGAGACGCAAGGTAGTCTTCGACGCGCCCAGCTGCTGCTTCACCTATAAAAACAGGTCGGTCCTTGCGACCTTTACCGCGCACCATAAACTCACGTCGTTTCGTATTGACGTGATCACGGTTGAGATTGACGAGCTCTGAGACACGAAGGCCACTTGAGAAAAGGAGCTCAATAATTGCACGGTCACGAAGGCCGGTTTCATTATCGAGTGGGATAGTGTCGAGCATGCGAGTTACTTCATCAAAATGAAGGAAAGTAACCTGTTTGCGAGCCACTTTGGGAAGTTCGATTTTGTCGGGACTAAGGCTAACGATGTCTCGCTTTGATAGGTAACCTAGGAAGCCACGAAGGGCAATAAGGTGGTAACCCTGAGTGATAGTCGCGAGTTCGCCATCATTGTCATTTTTATAACGGTTTAGCCAGAGTCGGTATTTGCGGATGACTTCAGATGTAATTTTATCAACGGTTATATCATCAGTAAACTCCACGAAACGTTCAAGGTAAAGCCTGTAGTTCTCGGCCGTTTTTACAGACCGGCCACCCTCGACTTCAAGGTGCTCAATGTAATCGAGTAGTAATTCTGACATATACATACTCTAAGCATAGCCTAAATGTGACCAAATTAGGTACAATAGGGGAATGAATGTACTCGAAACGATTATCCTTGGCCTGATCCAGGGACTGACTGAATTTATCCCTATTAGTAGCTCTGGACACCTCGTGATTGCACAGCAGATATTTAACGGTGGATCAGACCATCTGTTTTTGGAATTTATTAATATTGGTACCGTCCTGGCGCTGATCGTCTTTTTCCGAAAAAAGATTGCCAATATTATCAAGGATGTATTTGTGCACAAAAATTACACACTTGCGCGCAACATTCTTATCACTGCAGTGCCAGCTGGAGCTGTCGGCTACCTGCTGGCGGGCTTCATTGCTTCGGAGCCATTTTTTGGAAGTCTCCTAACGGTAACTGTGACGCTCGCCGTTGTTGGTACGGTCATGATATGTATCGATAAGCTGCCACGCGCCTCAAAGGTCGAAGACGGCTCGAAGCTTCCGGCGGGCAGGGCGCTTGTGATTGGTTTGGTGCAGGTATTCGCGCTTATTCCAGGTGTGTCACGGTCTGGCTCAACGATTATTGCTGGTCGCCTCATGGGCTTAGCTTCAGCGCCTGCGGCTGAATATAGCTTCTTAGCGTCACTACCAATTATGCTCGGTGTAACACTCAAAGTTTTTATTACCTCTGGTGACCGCGCATACTTTGTAGAGCACCTACCAGTGCTACTATTGTCGAACGCATTTGCGTTCATCTCTGGCATCTTGGCAATTGGTTTATTGCTTAAGTATCTATCGAAGCATGGCCTCGCTCTGTTTGGTTGGTATCGCGTCGTCCTTGCGGCTATTCTGGCGCTGTATCTTTTGTTACAATAGAGACAATAACTGAAGGAGAAGTATGAGTTCGAATGTCCAAAAAACCCTAATTGTCTTTAAACCTGATGCTGTGCAGCGTGGTCTTATTGGTGAAATCTTAACTCGTTTTGAGCGCGTTGGCCTCAAGATTATTGCAACAAAGATGATCGCGCCCGATCGTGAGCATTACTACAAGCACTACGAAGAAATTGGCCAAGTCATTACGCGTCGTGGTGAAGCAACCTTTAATAACGTTCTTGATACGATGAACCAAGGTCCGGTTATCGCTATGGTGCTCGAGGGCGTTGAAGCGGTAGAGCTTGTTCGTAAGCTTGTTGGTTCGACTGAGCCAAAATCCTCAGCTCCTGGTACGATCCGTGGCGATTTTTCTCACATGAGCTATGGCTACGCTGATGATACCGCTAAGGGTATCCCAAATCTTATCCATGCTTCCGGAGATCTTTCGGATGCTGAGAAAGAGATTCCACACTGGTTTTCAGAGGCTGAACTCTACGATTACTCAGTGCTCAACGAGAAATTCACGCGCTAAATTGCGAGATAACTGCAAGTGGTACGGTCGACGTTCTGTCGGCCGTATTTCATGCTAGAATAGAGTGAGTAGGCCTCGGTAGCTCAACTGGATAGAGTAGATCCGTCCTAAGGATATGGTTGCAGGTTCGAGTCCTGCCCGGGGTACCACAAAAATTATGACTAAACACGAACAAGCACCACGGCTCGATTTTGACGGCCAGCGCGATGGGGAAGAACTCCTATTTGTTTTTCGTCGCCATCTTATTGCTATGCGAAAAGGCTTCTATTTGTTGCTGATTCCATTCGTGATATCATCCATTCCGCCACTTATCTGGCAGTCTAATCTCGAACTATTTCTTCTCCCGATCGGGGGTCTTGTGCTTGGCTTGATTCTGTTTTCGTACCACTTCCTTATGTGGTACTTCACGATGTATATCGTTACCGACCAGCGTATTCGTCAGATTACGCAAAAAGGCTTCTTTGGTAAGGACGTGATTGAGCTGCGACTGTCAAAGATCCAAAACATAAGCTATAATATACCAGGGTTCACTGGTGAGTTATTTGGCTTTGGCACCATTGTTATTCAGACGTTTGTCGGTGACCTGGTGATCAATAAAGTCGAGCATCCTGATAAGATTTACAACCAGTTACAAGATGCAGTCAGTGCTGCATCGGCTGAACGAGGAGAGTATGAAGAAACTATCGCTTAAATTGCGCAAAAAAGCCGTCGAGCAACCATCGTCGCGCATTACTAATGAGACAGTTGCCGAACATCGTGAGCGCATCCTTGCAGGTGGGCGCCGCTTTAAGTACCCGATGCAGTACGCTCGTCACCGTTTGGTGTTTAATACGATTATTATTAGTTTAGTTGCTCTTATTCTTATTGTTGGGCTTATATGGCAGCAACTCTATGTTGCTCAGAACACGGGCACTTTCTTGTACCGCGTCACAAAGGCGTTGCCACTACCTGTTGCGTCTGTCGATAATGAACCTGTTCGTTACAGTGATTACCTTATGCAATACCGCTTTAATATTCATTATCTAGAGCAGAAGGACAAACTAAACACTTCGAGTGAGGATGGTAAGCGACAAGTTGTCTATCATAAGAATCAAGCTATGGATAAGGCCGTCGAGTATGCGTACGCCTCAAAGCTTGCTCGTGAGAATAATATCTCTCTCACGAAAGATCAAATCAACAGCCTCCTCGAGAAGCAACGGCACGTTGGTGATGTTGTCGTTTCGAAAGAAGCATACGATGCAGTTATTCTTGATCATTATGACTGGACGCCAGATGAGTATGAGCATGAACTCACCAATCAGCTATTGCTTCAAGAAGTGACATACAAGATTGACCAAACAGCCAATAAGAAGAAGGATGCAGTCGCGCAAGCTGTCAAAGACCCTGAGGCTGATTTCGATAAGATTGCCGAAGCCCAGGGCGGTAAGGGTGTAGAGAAGGTGACGGTTGGCACATCGGGACTTGTACTAAAGAATAATCGTGACGGTGGCCTGAGTGAGGTGGCAGCAAAACTCACTAAAGGACAGGTATCAGGTCCGATTAAGCCGACAGCCGGGTTAGGCAAACCGCTGGCGGGCGATGGCTTTTATTTCATCAAGCTGCTCGATAGCAATGATACGCAACTGAACTATAGTTTTATTCGCATTCCAGTGACCGAGTTTGCAAACAAGCTTAAGATGGTGCGTGAGCAGGGTAAAGTGCATAATTATATTACGTTACCTATTGTTGATGGTGAGACCGCACAACCAACTACGAGTAATTAAGGAGGCATCTATGTACCACTTACCAGAATTACCATATAGCTACGACGCGCTCGGTGCGTATATCAGTAAAGATATTATGCAGCTACACCACAGCAAGCATCACCAGGCTTACGTTGATAAACTTAACGCCGCGATTGAGCAGGCGCCTGCGCTTATTGAACGTCCGCTCGAGAGCTTACTGACCGACCTCGACAGTCTTCCGGAGACTGTCGCCGCGGCAGTGCGCAATCATGGCGGTGGTCATTATAACCACAGTCTTTTTTGGCAGTGGATGTCACCCGAGGGTGGTGGTGAGCCGAAAGGCGAGCTAGCGGCAGCGATTGTTGCACGTTACGGTAGCTTTCAGGCTTTTGTTGACGAGTTTACAGCAAAATCGCTCGGTGTGTTCGGGAGTGGCTGGTCTTGGCTACAGCCAGACATGGAGATTATTACAACGCAAAATCAAGACACGCCAATTATGCAAGGGCTTGATGCGCCACTACTTGGCCTTGACGTTTGGGAGCATGCGTATTATCTAGACTACAAGAACAAACGCGATGATTACGTGAAGGCGTGGTGGAATGTTATTAACTGGCATGTGGTAGAGGGTCGCTTTACAGCAAAGTAAAAACATCCCTCCAGTATTAAAAAGAAGCTGCTTTTGACAGCTTCTTTTTAATAGAACATCGCAGAAAGACTAAGAAAAAAGACTACCGATTGATAGTCTTCTTTCTATGGCGCGCTCGACCGGATTTGAACCGGCGATCTCCTCCGTGACAGGGAGGCGTGATAACCCCTTCACTACGAGCGCATATCACGTTAACCTTCGTATGATAGCAGTTTTTGGCCTCTGTTGCAACACTCGACGGCCATTTATTTTCGCGAACCAGGGTGGTATAATAGCGAGGATGCATTGATGCCGCTGTAGCTCAGCTGGTAGAGCGGCGCTTTCGTAAAGCGTAGGTCACCGGTTCAAATCCGGTCAGCGGCTCCATGAGTACAGGTGCAAGTATAAAAACAACTGGAGTTTTTTAGGAAATTATTTATGAAATTACGAACTCTTGAAGTAGTGAAAGTTATTTTAGCAGATAGAGCAGTTGCAACTCTGCTTGGTGTTTTTTTACTACTCGTTATTGCTTTTTGCATATCGGTCGCGACGTCACTACATCCAAGTGAGCTGCAGGTCGTAACGCACTATACAGCTTTTGGTATTACTAACTTTTACCGTGATAAATGGTATTACTTCCTGTCGTTTATTGTTTTTGGCGTTGTCATCGGCGTCATTCATACGTGTGTTGTAGCAAAGTTATATAAAGAAAAAGACCGCAGCTTTGCTATTGGATTTGCTTGGCTGGGGATTGTAACGATCTTGATCGCCTGGGTGCTTACTCAATCAATTCTACAGGTGGCATCGCTGTCGTAATTATGATTAATATTGAAATACCTCTCGGCAAGCGAACGCCAATGTACCGTTTTTTTGAGATGCTGCCTGCGCTGCTGAGTTATGGCGCGTTTATTCTTCTATTTGTACTGGCTTTCTTTAGTCCATTGCTCGCGGCTATTTATCTATTGCTTATTATCACGACCGTACTCGTTAAGGCTGCTGGTATTGCTATTCATATGATTAGTGGACAAAGGCGTCTCGAGGGTGCGCAGAAGCTCGATTGGGCCAAGCGACTCAATGAGCTCGAGGATCCTAAAGCTTCATATGCCAAAAAGGCTCACGCCCATTCTGAAGAATTTGGTTACGAAGCGCACCGTGAAAATCTACGTCTTATGGCTGCAGCCGAGGAGGGCGATTTCCCGCGTCCATCAGAGCTATATAATGCGGTTATTATTGCGGCCTACAACGAAAGTTATGAGGTAATTGAGCCGACAATTCAATCTGTTGCCGATACGCATTACAATAACGATCAGTTGATCTTGGTCCTAGCGTATGAAGAGCGCGGTGGTGCTGGTATGAAAGCAACCGCCAAGGCGCTTCATAAAAAGTTTGGCAAAACATTCAAGGCGTTTCATTTAGTTGAGCATCCTAAGGACCTGCCAAATGAAGTTGTTGGTAAGGGCGGTAATATTACGTATGCTGGCAAATGGCTACAGGGATGGGTGGAGAAACAGGGGATTGCGTATAAGGATGTGATCGTAACGACACTCGATAGTGATAATCGTCCGCACCAAACCTATTTTGACTATGTAACCTACGAATATATTGTTCATGAGGATCGCAAGCACTTGGCGTATCAGCCCGTCTCACTTTTCTTGAATAATATCTGGGATGCCCCAGCGCCGATGCGCGTTGTTGCGACCGGTAATTCATTTTGGAATATCATTAGTTCGATGCGCCCGCATACCCTCCGCAACTTCGCGTCGCATTCGCAGCCACTAGATGCGCTTGTCGAAATGGACTTTTGGAGTACGCGCACTATCGTAGAGGACGGGCATCAGTACTGGCGTAGTTATTTCCATTTTGGCGGTAACTATAACGTAACGCCAATTTATGTGCCAATCTATCAGGATGCTGTTTTGTCGGATACCTATACCCGCACACTAAAGGCGCAGTTCGTGCAGTTACGCCGCTGGGCGTATGGTGCATCCGACGTGGCGTATGTTGCCACTCGCGTCTTGCCAGCGAATCGAAACGTGCCATTTTGGTCTGGCTTTGTGCGCTTGGTGCGACTTATTGATGGACACCTGACGCTTGCTTCAATCTCGCTCCTCGTGGCCTTTGGTGGCTGGGTGCCTTTGTTTGTTAATAGTGAAGCGGCTCATAGTATTGCTGCTCACCAGCTACCTGATGTCGTTAGTATTATGCAGCGGATTGCATTACTTGGTCTCGTTGTAACGATCTTCTTATCGTTTAAGATGTTGCCACCGCGTCCAGCTCGCTATAAGCGTCATCGTACGGTGGGTATGATTCTCCAGTGGGTGCTGATGCCTGTAACTGCAATTGTGTATAGTACGGCTTCTGCGCTGTATTCACAAACTCGACTACTGTTTGGTCGCTACCTCGATAGGTTTGATGTTACTGAGAAGGCGACTGCCGATTCCGTGGCCCGTGCGAAACGAGCGAAGGTCTCCCGCGCTTCTTTACTGAAGAAATAAGTTGATGCTGAGCGGCGTATTGCATGGCGGCTAGTTCGTCGTACTGCTTAAGAGTCTGATGGGTGACTGCCTCGATATCCTCTGGTGTTATTGTCTTCAACTGAGTCGACAGGGTATCTTCGACTGTCTGGGCCAATGCGAGCGAGCTATACTCCGCTTCTTCTTGGGAATGATGAAAGGCTTTGGAGATACTAATGGTGAGCTTTCCGAGATTGAATGTATCTTCGTTGCCATCGGGTAGGATAATAGCTTTATTATCGGCCAGTGATGGTCGTTCGTGTGTCGTAAACACCGTGCCGCATGCACTACAGCTCCGTCGTCGCCATACTGACGGCCTTTTTTTATGTGGCCGCGAGTTAGCGACGGCTGTTGAAGGTTGGAAACAATTAATACAAAACATGTCTATATATTGACATACCGCAAGATAAAAAGCTAGTGGATAAATACGCATATATGGGGATAAAAATATCCCTCGGAGCGGGCCGAGGGACGGGAATTAGCAGTTGAAATGAGTGAGCTCTACTTCGTGTGCGTACGATCTTTGATGGCTTGTTTTGCTTCTTGCCATGTAATGTCGTATTCAAAACTTAGTTTGAATGCTTCGAGTGATGATTGCTTGTGTGCAGTATCTTTTGACATGGATCTATAATAGCATAAGTACTATATAAAGTCAATGATAGGTAATGTATATGCTTATATCATTCATGATATATATTTCTGTCTTTAACCAGTTTACCACTAGTGGAAAACTTTTCTGTCGTTGGGGATAGCCATAAGGGATATGTTATACTGAGCCCATGAAAATAACCGAAACAAACAGTGAGCAATGGGAAATAAAAGAGAATGGTGTCATCACGGTTGTGGTCGGTGGAGCTGTAGGCCTTGGGGGTATCGGCTTGCTGATTTGGACTCTGATGCACTTAGCGAGTGTCGCTTGGTGGTGGACGCTCGTAGGGGTGGGAATTGCCGCCATGGGTGCATTGATGATCTTTTCAGCAGCGAGTCGGCAAATTATATTACGTCGTCAAGGTCTATCTGAGGTCGTGACGACCAAAGTAGTCGGCGGCAAGCAGACGCGTCTTAATTTTGATTCAAGTCAAATTGTATCAGTTAATTTGGATACTTCAGACATAGTAAGGACGGATAATGACGCTCGGGGTCAAACTGCCACTCGTGAGCGATCAAGTATTCTGTATGTGCTGTTAAATGATAATAGTGAAGTGCTGCTCGCCACTCGCAAGAGTAGCAGTGACGGCGTGTCGGTTAACGGTTTTAATGTGACGGGTCTTAGTAAGGCGCCATTAGTTGATGAGGCGCGGCGCATCGCCAGCTTTTACGGCGTGCCGCTTAGTAGTCGGGCGAATAATGCTGGCGGGGTCGAGACGATTGCTGCCGCAGTTGGTGCAGTCAAGCAGGGGATTGCCGGTGCTCAGCAGCCAGGTGTAGCGATGAGTATGCAGCCACAAGTTCAGCCGGTCACGCCAACAGTATCTCCACAGGCGGCGGCTTCCGTAGTGACGCCTATTCAGCCAGCGGCGCCGATAGTAGCACCCGTACAAAATGGCGCTTTGCCGACTCAACCGTCAACACCCGAAGCTGCAAGTGTAAGTGATCAGCTACCGAGGTAGGGGTAATATTATAGCGAGCTATAGAAAAAGACCGATCATGTGATCGGTCTTTTTCTGTGGTGGACCCTAGAGGACTCGAACCTCTGACCTCGTCAACGTCAATGACGCGCTCTAGCCAACTGAGCTAAGGGTCCATAGCTTTATAATGATACCAGACAGGGGCGAGCGTTGCAATAATAGGTACTCTTACTGTATTATAATGGGGAACGAAGACGCGGCCTAACCAACTGCTGAGTTCCGTGGGTGTTGCGATGTACGATAACGTTGCCTCATAAGTGCCTGCATTAGCCAGGAAGTCCGGTGGAACCACCCGTCAAAAGGGTCCGAGACATGCGATATATGGATTTAACACGTTTAAAACCAGTCATCGCATGTTTTTTATTTACTAAAAAGGAGAAAATACCATGAACGACGAACAACTACATGCAATGCGGCACAGCTTAGCGCATATTACTGCGGCCGCTGTGCAGCGCCTGTGGCCAGAAGCAAAATTCGGCGTAGGTCCAGTGGTAGAAAATGGCTTTTACTACGACATTGACCTTGGCGAGAGGAAAATTTCGGAGGCTAACTTTGCTAAGATTGAAAAAACTATGCGCGGTATTATTGAGTATGGTGATGATTTTGAACGCTTCGAGATGCCAATCGACCAAGCAATTGTCTGGGCGCAGGAAAATAAGCAGCCATACAAAGAGGAACTGCTGAATGATCTGAAACGTTCCGGTACTACTGTCGCAAACGACCTTGATACGGCCGAACTCGGCCTTGCTGCGGATGGCGATGCTGTCGTTGAAAATGTTTCGTTTTATAAAAATGGTAACTTTGTGGATCTTTGTCGCGGACCGCATGTTGCAAATACAAAAGATGTCGGTGCTTTCAAGCTGCTTCGAGTAGCAGGAGCGTATTGGCGCGGAAAAGAAACAAACCCTCAGATGCAGCGTTTATATGGAGTTGCGTTTGCCACCCAGGAAGACCTCGATCATTACTTGGAAATGCTGGAACAAGCTAAGCTTCGCGATCATCGAAAACTAGGCAAAGACCTCGATCTTTACACGGTATCCCAGCTGGTTGGTGCGGGTTTGCCCCTCTTTACTCCGCGGGGCACAGTGCTACGCGATATTATGGCACAGTATTCTAATCAGCTTCGTCAGGCGCATGGGTTTGAAAAGGTATGGACACCGCATATTACAAAAACCGCACTATATGAGACTTCGGGTCACTGGGCGAAGTTTGGTGATGAGCTGTTCTTAGTAACTAGCCAGGAAACAGACGATAAAATGGCACTCAAGCCAATGAACTGCCCGCATCATACGCAAATCTTTGCGAGCAAGCCTCGAAGTTACAAGGATATGCCGGTGCGCTTCCTTGAAACGACAACTGACTATCGAGACGAGAAGACTGGTGAGTTGGGTGGCTTGAACCGCGTCCGTTCTTTGACTCAGGATGATAGCCATGTGTTTTGCCGCAATGATCAGATCGAGGAAGAGATTAATGGGCTGCTTGCGAGTGTGCGCGAGCTTTATAAGACTATCGATATGAAACTCCGCGTTCGCTTGAGCTATCGGGATGATAGTGATGGGTACCTTGGTGATATTGAATTATGGGAGTCGGCACAGCAACAACTGAAAAGTGCCGTCATTGCAAACGAACTTGACTACTTCGAGCAAGAAGGTGAGGCTGCATTCTATGGTCCGAAGATCGACTTCATGGCCACTGATGCACTTGGTCGTGAGCATCAGCTTGCAACTGCGCAGCTTGATTTTGTGCAGCCAGGTCGTTTTGGCTTGCAGTACACCGATGCCGAAAGCGTAAGTCAGACGCCTGTCATGATCCACTGCGCGCTACTTGGTTCGATTGAGCGTTTCCTTAGTGTCTTTATCGAGCACACAGCTGGCTGGTTCCCACTTTGGGCTGCCCCAGAGCAGATCCGTATTTTAACGATTAACGATACTGTACTTGATTACGTTGAAGAGGTCGAAGCAGTACTTCGTGAGACTGTCCTAATGAAACCGGTCAAGTACAATGAGCTGCGATTTAGCCGGGATGATCGCAATGAAAGCCTTGGTAAGAAGATCCGTGAGGCAACTACTTGGAAGATTCCTGTTCAGCTGATTGTTGGGCCAAAAGACAAGGAGTCTCGTGAAGTGAGTGTTCGCACGCAGGCAGGTGAAGAGAAGGTGTCGCTCGATCAGTTGGCAGAATACATAAAAGCGTTATAGCCATGGATGAGCCGACAGTACAAAAAGGATTTCGTGATGAAGTATGCCATTTAATGGCACTACTGCCTGCCGATAAGGTGACCACGTATGGTGATCTAGCGTCGATGGCTGGTCAGCCGCGAGCGGCACGTATTGTTGGCGGTATCGCTCATCAGGGTCCCGAGCAACTGCCATGGCATCGACTCGTGAACAAGGAAGGAGGGCTTGCAATTGGCTTTCCGGGCGGTCAGGAAGTTCAGCGCCAGTTGCTTGAGAGCGATGGAATTAGTTGCACTGATTATAAAGTTGATAATTTTGGAGAACGTCGATGGCGGCCGCAAGAATTCAGTCCGAACTACCCCTTATTGTAATCGCTGGTCCGACGGCCAGTGGGAAGACGAGTCTTGCGATTGAACTTGCTGAAAAATACAACGGCGAAATTATATGCGCTGATTCTCGAACCATCTATAAGGGTATGGATATTGGTACGGCCAAGCCTACACTCGAAGAGCGTAGGTCCGTAGTACACTGGGGCCTTGATCTTGTGGAGCCAGGAGAGGTTTTTAGTGCTGCCGATTTTAAAGCATATGCCAATAAAAAAATAGCTGACATACGAAGTCGGAGTAAGGTGCCATTTTTGGTGGGGGGCACAGGGTTATATATTGATGCGGTGATTTTTGATTATCAGTTTGGAGCCGCGGCTAATGCTGAGCTTCGGGAGAGACTCGAACGGCTAACCATCGGACAGTTGCATGAGTATTGTTTAGAAAACAACATAGAATTACCAGAGAATAAACAAAACAAACGATATGTAGTACGCGCAATTGAGCAAAAGGGAGCCAGCCATGAGCGTAATCAACAGATGATTGATAATACTTATGTTGTTGCTATTGCTACAGACAGAGATATCTTGCGAACACGAATTCAAGAGAGGACTGAACAGTTTTTTGACAACGGTGTTGTGGAAGAGGCAACTAAATTGGGCAAAAAGTATGGATGGGGCAGTGAGGCAATGACCGGAAATGTCTATCCGCTTGTCTGTCGATATCTTAAGCACGAGATTAATCTTCAAGAAATGAAGGATAAATTTACAACGCTTGATTGGCGATTGGCTAAGCGACAGATGACCTGGCTGAGGCGTAATTCTGAAGTAAAATGGCTCTCATTAACAGATGCAAAAGAGTACCTCGAGGCTATACTCGCCAAGACTAAATAAGCGTGATATGATAGAACACGAAACCTATACGGCACTCAAGCTGTTTAGAACACGAAAATTATCCTGAGGTAGACATGATTGACGCACTATTTGGTTCAAAAACTCGAGTGAAATTACTCCACCTGTTTCTTAATCATCCAGGCCAGTCTTTTTATGTTCGTGAAATTACCCGAACAATCGATGAGCAAATTAATTCCGTGCGGCGTGAGCTCGCCAATATGCTAAATGTCGGTATTATTACAAGCGACAGCGCTGACAATAAGCTGTATTACGAAGTAAATCAGCGATACGAACATTACGTGCCCCTGCGGGCAATATTTGCCGACCAGCATGTTGAGGCAGTTGCCGATACGGAGCTTGCCACAAGTTGGCACGAGGAGCTAAAGCAACTTTCCGGTGTGCGTATTGCGCTAACGGCTGGTGTGCTTGTGAAGGGGTCTACGAGTGCTGTGGATATTCTGCTCGTCGGTGATGTACAGCCTGCTAAGTTGAAGAAGGTCATGAAAGATATTGAGAAGGTTGAGGGGCGTGAGCTTAACTATAGTCTTCTTTCATATGACGAATTCTATTATCGACTCAGCGTTCGTGATAAATTTATTACTGAGATACTAAACGGTAACCATGCAGTCCTTGTCGATACCGATACCGTACTCTCAGATCAGAGCAAATAAGGAGATAGAGAATGTTTGATATTGAATATAAAGGTGGAAATACAGTTGTAATTGCAACAAAGAAATCAACTGCGGTATTTGATCCGAAGTTATCATTGGTTGGCTTGAAGGATGTTGCAATAAAGGATGCGGTTGAGATCGCTACGGAATCTCGTTTTGCGCTCAATAGCCCAACTGCGAAGCTCCATATTGAAGGCCCAGGTGAGTATGAAGTCGGTGACTTCTCAATTCGCGCAACTGCAGCAACCCGCCATATCGACACGCCTGACGCCACGCCACTCTCTACGATGTATCGTGTTGAGGTTGGTGATGTTCGTCTTGCGCTCATCGGTAATATTGAGGGTAAGCTTACTGAAGACCAGCTAGAGAGTCTTGGGGTTGTTGATTTACTCATTTTACCAGTTGGCGGTGGTGGATATACGCTCGATGCAACAAGTGCAGCGGCTATCGTGCGCCAGATTGGTCCAAAAGCAGTTGTGCCGGTGCATTATGCCGACACTGCACTTACGTACGAGGTGCCACAGGATACACTCGAGGTCTTCACAAAAGAGCTTGCCGCTCCTGTTGAGACTGTCTCGAAGTATAAAGTGAAGTCGGCTGCTTCGATTCCTCAGGTACTTACAGTAGTAGAGCTTACCCGCAGCTAAGAACCTGTGACAGATAAATAAAAAACCTCCCGATCGGGAGGTTTTTTATTGAAAAGGATGAATTAGTTAGCTTTCGCCAAGATGCCTTTTTTCTTTAGCGTACGAATCGCCTGAGTACTCAAGATCATCGTTACTTTCTGGCCATCTACTTCAAAAGTCTTTTTCTGAAGGTTTGGCTTAAAGACGCGCTTAGTGCGACGCAAAGAGAAGCTGACATTGTGGCCAAATTGTTTGCCTTTTCCGGTGAGTTCACATCGTGCTGCCATAATTGATTACTTCCACTTATTTTTTACAATCTGTATCAGTATACCGTTTGTGGCGGCTTTCGTCAAGGTGAAGCTGACTTTACTAGATTTGATACCAGCCCTTTGGTTATGCTTGGGATATATAAAACAGTGAGAGATAATAAGGACAGACTATGACATACGAACCACAGGCTCATGATACCCAGATTGCTATACTGCGTCATCTGCTATTCACGCCGTCTGCAACATTTGCCGATATCCAAAAAGCAACCAATTTAACGAGTGATCATTTTAATTTTCATATCAAGCGACTTGTTCAGGAGCGCTACGTCCAGAAGGACGATAGGGCGTATAGCCTCACTGGTAAGGGTAAAGAGTACGCCAATCGCATGGATACTGATGAGAATGAGATTGAGAAGCAGCCGAAAGTGTCGATTGTCGTTACCCTTGAGCGCACCAATGCAGCTGGCGAACGAGAGTTTTTGTACCAACAGCGTTTAAAGAATCCCTACTATGGCTTTTGGGGCCGACTAGGTGGCAAGATGCGCTGGGGCGAAACGGTAATCGAGGCGGCCGAGCGCGAACTACTAGAAGAGACCGGTATGACGGCACATTTTAAATACAAACTCCTCTATCATAAACGTGATTTTGATAAGCGCTCGAAGCGGCTGCTTGAGGATAAAATATTTCTATGTGTGTATGCGACGGAATTTAGCGGCGAATTGATTGAAAGCTTTGAAGGTGGGCATAATCGCTGGATGACCCAGGCCGAGTTTCATCAGCAAGAAAAGCGCTTCGAGAGTGTCGATGAATTTATGGATCTTATGGATCAAGGTGTTACATTTGCAGAAAGGGAGTTCTATTATGACGAGTCCGAGTATTAACAAAAAGATAGCTACTACTGCGCCTATTGAAGCAGTGGCCGATGAACTAATAGCACTTGCTCAGATTATTGATCGTTTCATGGACGTGCCTCGTGCCACTATGCGACACGATCGAGCCGAGACAGATGGTGAGCATACCCTTCGGCTCCAATTTATTGCAGTGAGTTACGCAGCTCGCTCTCACCCCGAGCTTGATCTTGGAAAGATTTCCCTCTATGCACTAGTTCATGATTTTGTTGAGGTCTATGCGGGTGATGTGAATAGTTTGAAAGCGGGTCATGATGCTATTGCGCAAAAGGAACTGGCGGAGAAAGCGGCATTTAGGCGCCTTGAAGATGAGCTCGGCAGCTTATGGCCTGATCTTATTAATCTCCTGAGGCGTTATGAGGAGCTTGAAGATCCGGAGGCGCGGTTCGTGAAGTGCCTTGATAAGTGCGACCCTTCATTTACCCATTATGCCAATGGTGGACAGGCTTTGATGAATATGGGGCTTATTGACTATGAAGAATTTAAAGAGTTGTGTGAGCGAGTTCGCGTTCGTATGGCTAAGTATGCGTACGAATTTCCTGATGTTATGGCACTTCGTGAAGAACTTATCGCACGAGTAGCTCGAACAGCATACACTCCTGTATAATAGGGAGTATATGGATATTCTTTACATCGGTATTGTCATTGGAGTTATCCTCCTCTCGATGACGCTTCATGAAGCCATGCACGCCTTTATGGGATATTTCCTGGGTGATGATACGGCTAAGCGGGAAGGGCGACTAACGCTTAATCCCGTTAAGCACATTGACCCTTTCTTGACACTCCTTTTGCCAATTGCGCTGGCTGTTGCCGGCTTGCCGATTTTTGGTGGCGCAAAACCGGTGCCGTTCAATCCCGACCGGGTCCGCTACGATGAATGGGGAGCAGCGCTTGTGGCGGTTGCCGGCCCACTTACCAATCTATTGATTGCGTTCATCGCTTCGGGCGTGCTTGTTATGACAACTGGCAGTATTTCGATTGACGGAACGTTACTGAATCAAATTTTAGTGACCGTTGTAACGGTGAACCTTGGCTTCTTTATCTTCAATATGATCCCGCTGCCACCGCTTGATGGATCACGCGTTCTATATGCTTTGGCGCCGGAATTTGTCCGTCGAGGTATGGAGGCGCTCGAGCGCATGGGCATCGTGGTGATATTTGTTATTGTCCTTGTTGCCAGTCCATTTATAGGGGTATTTATGCGTCAGTCGATTGGTTTTTTCGTCGATCTATTTGGTCGTGTCTTTGGCGTTAGCTAACCGCAAATGCTATAATAAAAGAGTCCCAAAGTCACCTAGACGTATATGATTTTCCTGAATATCATATTTGATCGGGAGTTCAAATGATTCATTTCCGTGGAAATGATTTGAGAGCACCCACCTTGCATAATCGCGGGGAATGTCAAGCGTCGACAGTGATACTTGGGACATTTTTGTTGCTCAGAGTCGGTCAGACGGGTGCCTCTACGACTAGCTTCATGGTAGAATAGAGGAAATATCGACAAAAACAGAAAGTAATCATTATGAAACAGCGACTTTCGGTCCGTGCCATTATCCGGAATGATGAGAAGACACTTTTGCTACGCCGTGCCAATGGCCGCCAAACGATCCTGAATCAATACGAATTACCCGGTGGACGACTAGCTTATGGCGAGCAGCCTGAAGATGCGCTTCGGCGGTACCTACATGATGATGCGGGGCTGCATATTCAGACAGCTCAATTATTTGATGCGGTCACCTATATTGATCATGATGAACGTGATATCCAATATGGCGTCATCGTGTATCTTGTTGCTCTTGCAGGCAGCCACTCGGTTACATTGAGCCAGAATTACGACAAATATTTGTGGCAGAAGGTGTCCGCTATACAGCAAGATAGTATTACGGATCTCTCGCAGTTATTACTTGGTATTATTCATCAAAAACAGATTACTGATAGTGCGAATGGTCTTACTCAGGATGATTCTCGAACCAGCAGTCAGCAAGATGGTGTTATCATCTATTCAGATGGTGGGTCGCGCGGCAACCCTGGTCCGTCAGCTGCGGGCTATGTGATTATGAATCTCAATCAAGAGGTGATAGATCAAGGGGGTGAGTATCTAGGCATTACCACTAATAACCAGGCGGAATACCAGGGGGTGCGAATTGGACTCGAGAGGGCGTTATCATTGGGTATTAAGCGTGTAGACTTTCGCATTGATAGTATGCTGGTTGTTAATCAGATGAATGGTATCTATAAGATTAAGAATCGTGAGCTGTGGCCGATTAACGAGCGCATCAGGGGGCTAATGACGCAGTTCGATAAGGTCTCTTTCTCTCATGTGCGACGTGAATTTAATCGGCTAGCGGACGGAATGGTGAATCGCACCTTAGATGAACATGAGAGTGATCAATAGGGTATAATAAGTAGAGGCAGTTCATTAGACGATCGCTTGCACCTTGGTGCAAGAGGAAAGTCCGGGCAGCGTAGAGTAATGGCAGTCGCTAACGGCGACCGGGGGTGACCCTAGGGAAAGTGCCACAGAAACCAAACTACCCCTTACGGGGAAAAGATGAAACGAGTGAGGTAAGAGCTCACAGTATGCCGTGGTGACACGGTGTAGAGGTAAACCCTGCCAGCTGCAAGGAGATCTACGTTAAGGGCGACTCGTCCGTAGGTCGACACCCGCTCGACCGTATAGGCAACTATACGGCTAGATAGATGATCGTTCGCGACAGAACCCGGCTTATCGATGAGCTGCCTACTAAAAAACACCGCAGATGCGGTGTTTTTTAGCGTAAGGAGTGAAAAGAGTTAGGCTTTAACGCTCTTTACGATAGCTTCAAAAGCTTTTGGCTCGTTAACAGCTAGTTCAGAGAGAACTTTGCGGTCGAGTTCGATATTTGCAGTCTTAAGACCAGCAATGAATTTACCATAAGTAACGCCGTGTTCGCGTGCAGCAGCGTTGATGCGTGTAATCCAGAGGCCACGGAGATCGCGCTTTTTGTTACGGCGATCGCGGTAGCTGTACTGAAGGGCACGAATAACGGCTTGCTTAGCAAGACGGTAGCTACGGGTGCGGTTGTGCTGCATACCCTTCGCTAATTTAAGAATCTTTTTGTGCTTAGCGCGTGCGGTGACGCCTCGTTTTACTCGCATATTATACTCCTAGAGCTCGTTTAACGTTTTTCGCCATGCTTCCGGTGATGGTTGCGGTGGTGTTTGTTGCTCGCTTGCGGCTCTTGCTCTTCTTTGAAAGAAGGTGGGCGCCGAATGCGCGGCGGCGAGTCAGTTTACCGGTACTGGTAATCTTGATGCGCTTCGCCGTACCTTTGTGGGTCTTCATTTTTGGCATTATTTACTCCTTACTACTATGCTCAGATTGCGACCAGCCATCTGAGGCTTTTGCTCTAAAATTGCATCATCCTCTAGAAGAGCGACGATCTTATCGATCATGACGTATCCAAGTTCCTTGTGGGCCATCTCGCGACCACGGTAGAAGATTTGAATACGAACTTTGTGACCAGCTTCTAGAAAACCACGAATCTTGCGAAGCTTGATTTCTAGATCACCAGAGCCGATTTTGAGTCCAAATCGCATTTGCTTAAGTTCACTGACTTTGCTGCTTTTGCGATTTTTCTGTAGCTCTTTCATCTTTTGATACTGGTATTTACCCCAGTCGACTACTTTAGCAACAGGTGGAGCGGCATTTGGCGAAATCTCAACGAGATCAAGACCAGCGTCTTCGGCTACTTTTAGCGCATCGGCGCGAGATAGAATGCCTAACTGCTCTCCATCTGCCCCAATGACACGAAGTTCATTAGCACGAATAGCCTCATTGATACGAATTGATTTGTTGATCTTAACTCTCCTTATTTGAGTCTGCAATTGTAAAGCGTTACTCAGATAAGTATTTTAACAGATTCTGGTCTCTAGTTCAAGAGTTTTGACGATATTGAAGGGCTTCGCTGATATGGGGCGGTAGTATGTCATTTGAGCCTTCAAGATCGGCTATGGTGCGAGCAACTTTAATGACCTTGAAATAGCTCCGGGCGCTAAGGCTGAGTTTGTCAGCAGCCAGAGAGAGAAGCTGTTTTGTATCGTGGGGGAGGGAGAGGAGTGTTCTCACTTCAGAACTGGATAGATTTCCGTTGTACTTATCACTATGTTTGTATCTGTTTCGTTGCATTTCTAACGACGATTTAATCAATACACAAGCTTCATTATGTTGTTTATTTGTCGATTTATTTTCAATTAATAATTCATCGTTTGCTACGCGTGAAACATTAACAATAAGGTCGATTCTGTCGAGAAGCGGTCCGGATAGACGTTTTTGATAGGCGAGTATCTGCGTGCTACTGCAACTACATTCTTTTGTTGTGTCTCCGAAGTAGCCACAAGGGCAGGGATTCATGGTGGCAATGAGCATAAAGTCTGCTGGATAGGTGATGTGCCCATTGGCCCGGCTGATTGATATGCGCTTGTCTTCTAGTGGTTGTCGAAGTGACTCAAGGACCGCTCTGGGATATTCAGGGATCTCATCCAGAAACAGTACGCCGAGATGGGCTAGGCTTATTTCACCTGGCTGTGGCCGATTTCCTCCACCGACAAGGGCTACGCGGCTAGCGGTATGATGTGGGGAGCGAAAGGGGCGTGATACTAGCGTGGAGTCGATCGCTTCACCAGCAAGGCTATGTAGTTTTGTTGTTGCTATCTGCTCGCTAGGAGATAAGTCCGGCAAAAGCGCTGTCATGGCGCGGGCCAGCATTGTTTTACCCGCCCCGGGTGGCCCTGCAAGTAAAAGATTGTGTCGACCAGATGCAGCAATCATGAGGGCTCGTTTTGCTTGCTCCTGACCGTGGATGTCATCGAGGGTCGGCTCAGACTTGGTCGGTTGTTTTTTTGTCGTGACTACGGTCTGCGGCAAGAGCTTTACTTCTTGCTTAAGGTGGAGGTAGAGTGACCGTAGTGAGTCGACACCGATAATGGTGATGCCTTCAACTAGTTGAGCCTGAGCAAGGTTGGCAGTGGGAATGTAGAGGTGAGTGAGACCTGCTTCTCGTGCTGTTTCTGCCATCGTGATGGCTCCTTTAATGGCTCGCAGTTTGCCATCTAAAGCAAGCTCACCGGCGAAGCCAGCCCCTGCTAGTTCGTCCTGGCGGAGCTGACCACTGACAGTTAAGATAGCGAGGGCAATTGGTAGATCGTAGTGCGTGCCATCTTTTGGCAGTTCAGCCGGAGCGAGGTTAATGGTAATTCGCTTAGTAGGATACTCAAGAAGCGAATTGACAATTGCACTCCTGACTCGTTCTTTCGCTTCGTCTATAGACTTGTTACCGAGGCCGACAATTTGGAGGGAAGGAAGGCCTCTGGTGGCATCACTCTCAACCTCTATGAGGTGACCATCAAATCCAACTGGAGCAACCGTAAAAACTTTAGCAACCATAAGTAATATCATCAGTAAAACACACTTGTTGGCCCCTGTAAATAATGCTATACTGTGTATATCTATTGGGGCTGATTTTAGCTTTCGACGGAAGGAATTTAACAGATTATTTTGCAAGTCGACCATACGCGTAACGTATATTTTTTAATTGCAACATTTACTGCAAAAGCAAAAGCTGGTCTTGCTCAGTTGGCTAACGCCTTCCGCATGCCTGTTCTTGCACCAGTCGTAGCCTAATACGCTCGACCATCATTTCTCACAGGCGACATAGTGGGGGATGGTGTTATACTCATGTCGCTTACGTACTTATCGGGCAGCAACGATAGGTAGGGACATTGTATTGCGCGACAATTGAAGTATTTTCTGTCTATACTTTAGCTTCAAGCGTCGTTAATAGTCAGTGTAGACTAAACTTGTAGACGAATAATCAGTTACCTTTCGGACCCGGGGGCAGTGCCCGGCAGCTCCACCAAGATGAATATACAAACCCCACCTCAGCGAGGTGGGGTTTTGCTTTGCGGATAAGGAAAGCCCGCTTGTATTAAAGGGTCAAAATAAAACAACCACCTGCGAGTAGTGGTTGTTTCGTGGAGTTTTTGAGTTCTTGTTTATTTTTGGCCTCTGCATAATTTATTTATTCAGAAGCTACCCCTATAATATGACGGGAAAGCGCTTGTGTCAATGACTTTTATAAAAAATCTTTTGGTAAAAAATACCACGTAAAAATACGCCATATGTAGACAATGAATGGTCCATTTCACGCTAGCCTGTGTAAAGTTTTTATAACGCACTGAAATCGCCTACTTTATGATGCGTTAAGGATCTTAAGTGAGCGTGTATGTATAGTTTTTGTGCATTTGGGCAAGTTGCCATGTGATTTGATCGACACTGCCGAGTACACACATGGACGAATGCGGGGCTGTACAATAGGCGACCATTGATGACGTACCGAGTAGCGGTATGACTAAATGACTAAGCGGGTGGGGCTGCTGTTGATTAATTAGGCCGCACGAAAGCGACCGCAGCTGCATTGCTTGTCCTGAAGCTATGAGATGGGTGCTGCTTGTTTCATAGTTTATGTCTGCACCTGAGCTGTCTATTCTGTTGCGGCCGCTATTTAAATTATTAAACGGTTGCGCCTGTATCTATGCCGAATTGCTTTATCTGCATCAGCTATAAGTCGGCGAGCAGTATGTCTGTAGGGTGGGACTGTCATGAGTAGTTGGATTTATCTTAAAATTGGATGGTATGTGAATTCCATTTAAATAAACGTAGATATATTAACAACTGTATAAATATAAAGGAGCTACTAATTAACAGATGTATAAATGATGTAGTAAAAATAACTTACTTAATATACATCAAACTATATTGACCAATAGCAACTCTTATGCTTAAATCAATACAAGCTTTTACAAACACAAAAAAGCAAAAAAACACCTTAACAATTAGAACAAGAAGCCAACTGATACGTCCCTTGGATTTGGCGTAAACTCGGCGATGACACTGCTATATACCATTGGCTCATTCGTGAACCAATATGACTTACTTTTCGTAAGCCACGCACCTTTGTATATTTTTAGTGGCGTTGCCGATGCTCCGCCAAACTCATTTTGAGTAAGGAGTTGAGCGCTCGGTAGTAGTACCGATGCGCTTAGTAAATTCAATGGTATTTTAAAAGATAACATCGTTACTACTAAGCGTATCGTGGAACATATCGAAAGTGACATATGCCCAGGGTTATCCCTGAGCGGTCAGTTGCCCTTGAGTGGATGACTATTTCAGAAGCACGCGCCCTATTTTATCCAGCGGCGGATGTCGCAACTGAAGTATATACGTCTTCCACTCGGGCTCTCTTGTTCTTGTTTGATAGTGGTATAGTGAGGGATATGTTAGGGAAAATATTGTCGATTGGATCAGTTGTAGCAGTGGTAGTGCTGGTATTTTTGCTCAATCAGACAACACCTAACCAGGCCGGGCCACTTGGTGTATTAATTATTTTTCTGTTAATGTATGTTGTCGCACTGTCTGGCGTCACGTTTGCTATTCACGGAGGAAGTAGGCTTGTAGCAAGGTTCTCAGCCTCCTTGACGGTAAAGCGACCATTCCGAGCCATCACCTTTAAGCAGTCGTATTATTACGCGTCGATCATTGCACTTGCTCCGGTTATGCTTATTGGTATGCAATCGGTAAGTGGTATCAATCTGTATGATATTTTATTAGTCATCTTTTTTGTTGCAATTGGCGTTGTGTATATTAGTCGAAGAATGTCGTAAACGACGCTATTTCTTTGTTGTGTTTATGCTATAATTACAGATATGGAATCTGGATCTCAAGCTCCGCAGCCTCGCTTTGAGCAAGCGCCCGTCCCGACAGGGCAGGGGGCTGAACGTGCGCCACTGCCATATACACCCGAGACTGGTGTTGAAACGGGTGCCGAACGACGCGAAGTAGCAGCTGAGTCTGCTGCACGCCAAGCGGACGGAAATCCTGTCTTGCTGACTCCAGTGCTGCCAACTATCGTCCCTCAGGCTCCCGTGGATGATGCAGTCATCTCTCAAGGTGACGCGCCGCTACTTGCGGCCGACGAGGATCTGATTGAGAAGGAGTGGGTGGATAAGGCGAAGAAAATCATTCTAGAGACGAGAGATGACCCGTATGCACGGGAGGCGGCGGTAACGCGACTACAGGCGGATTATTTGCGCAAACGTTACGGGAAGGAGCTTGGTTCGGCTGATTAGGTCGAGTCAAGCTAATGACTTATGGTAGGCTTCTTGATTACGACATTTATCATATTGGCACTTGGATTAGTAGCGGGGTCGTTTATTTTCTCTCAGTACCGAAAGACACTCCGTGAGGCGAAGAATTACGAACGTGGACTAAAAATGATACCTCTTTTGATACATCTTCCTCCGTCAAGTGATGATCTGCAGGCAGGTGGTCGCGATGAGCGTGATCTGACTGAAGAGATTCTTTCTCAGGGGCAGGTAATGTATAACATTATCGCTAGCACTGCGACAAAAGGGTTTAAGAGTCGAATGTACGGACAGCGTCATTTGTCATTTGAGATTTTGTCACACAAGGGATTAGTCCACTACTATACGGTCGTGCCATCTGTGCTTGAGGATGTGGTTCGTCAGGCAATTGCGGCAGCTTACCCCTCGGCTCGACTAGAAGAAGTGGCTGAGCATAATATTTTTAGTCAAGTTGGCAAGATGAGCGGCACGATTGGTGGTGAATTTACGCTCAAGAAAGATTTTGTTTATCCAATCGCAACCTACCAAGAGACAAAGCGTGATGCGGCGAGAGCTCTCCTGAACGCGCTCTCAGCTGCGGGGCGTGAGGATGGGGTCGCGGTTCAGTTGATGTTGCGCCCAGCTCAAGAAGGATGGACAAAGCGTTCAATTGAGGCTGCGGGACGCATTAAGAAAGACAAGGGTGTGAAGAAGCCGAGTATCGGTGGACTGTTGGCGCCAAAGGATCTTATGGAGGCACTATGGAAGCCACCAGTGGCTGGTGATGTGAAGCCGGAAGACAAACAACTCACTTCGCTTGAGCAGTCGCTGGTTGAGTCAATTGAAGAAAAGACCCGCTATCCGGGCTACGAGGTATTGATTCGTGTCGTCGTTTCGTCAAATACGGCTACTCGCTCCCAGGCACTCCTTAAGAATGTCGTGGCTGCCTTTTCATTATTTGACTCCTCGACCAACAATGGCTTTAAATTTAGCCTTTCGAAGAACATTGAAGAGCTAGTGACGGCGTATGTATTTCGTTTCTTCCCGCAGACGGTTACGCAAAACATTCTCAATAGCGTCGAGCTTGCGACTGTTTTTCATCTGCCCGATCAGAGTAGCATTCCGACATCTCAGGTGCAGCGTCAGATGGCGAAGCAAGTGGACGGTCCGACACATGTGACGGAAGAAGGTCTACTGCTTGGATATAACGAGTTTAGGGGTACGAAGAAGCAGATTCGACTGAGTACGGGCGACCGCCGTCGCCATACGTATATGATTGGTCAAACTGGTACGGGTAAGTCGGTGAGTCTTGAAAACCTGGCATATCAAGATATGATGGATGGCCGTGGCTTTGCGTTTATTGATCCGCACGGCGATTCAGCCGAAGAGCTACTTGGTATGGTGCCAAAAGAGCGTGTTGAGGATGTTATTTACTTTAGTCCTGGTGATATGGACAATCCGATTGGCCTTAACTTGTTTGAGTTTGAGAATCAAGATCAACGTGATTTTTTGATTCAAGAGACAATTGCAATGCTGTATCGTTTGTACGACCCTGGTCATACGGGTATTATTGGTCCACGGTATGAGCATTGGTTCCGTAACGCAGCCCTTACGATCATGAGTGACCCGAACGGTTCAACGTTTATCGATGTGCCGCAAGTGTTTAATGACCAGTCATTTACCGATGAGAAGATGAAGTACATCACTGATCGTACAGTGCTTGATTTTTGGAATAAGGAGATGGCACAGACGAGTGAGGCGAATAAATCCGAAGTGCTTGGCTGGTTTGTGAGTAAATTCGGTGCCTTCCTTTCAAACGAGATGATGCGTAATATTATTGGCCAGACAAAGAGTGGTTTCAATCTGCGAGATATTATGGATAATAAAAAGATTTTGCTCGTGAACCTTTCGAAAGGTCGTACTGGTGAGCTGAATTCACAGCTACTCGGTATGATTTTTGTCATGAAGTTCCAGGCGGCAGCGATGGGCCGTGCTGATATGCCGGCTGATCAGCGTGAAGATTTCTGTCTCTATGTTGATGAGTTCCAGAACTTTGCAACAGATAGCTTTGAATCTATCTTGTCGGAGGCTCGAAAGTACAAGCTCAACCTTGTGCTTGCCAATCAATTCATGACACAGCTGACCGATAAGATCCGCGAAGCAATCATCGGTAACGTCGGAACGGTCATTAGCGGCCGTATTGGTATTACCGACGCGGAGATCCTGCAGAAGAAATTTGCACCAACCTTTGATGCTGAAGACCTTACGAAGCTACCAAACTTCCAGACAGTCGCCTCTGTCATGATCAATAATGTACCGTCGGCACCATTTAGCATGTCGCTCATTCCGCCAATGGGCAAGTCGAATCCGCAGCTACGTGACGCGCTTAAGCGGCTCTCTGCGGCTAAGTATGGCCGGCCGCGTGCGCAAGTAGAAAAGGAAATTTTTGCACGACTTGGCGCTGGTGATGCTGCTAAGCGCGCAAAAATGGAGGCAATGAAAAAAGCGCAGCAGCAGCGCATGGCTGGGAGTGCTCCAAAGACTGGTGCGACAGGTTCGTCATTTCTTGATGACTGGCTCGCGAAGCGACAGCAGATGAGTGGCGGCAGCGCTTCGGCAAGTCGATCAGCTCAGCCTCCTTTGCAGCAGAACCCTCCACAAGCTCCTGTGGTCGCTCCGCCGGCCCCTAGTGGTCAATCTGGCCATCATAGTCCTGTTCGTCCGTCTGCCGCGCCGATAAATAGCCCTGCGGCTACCCCTGCAGTTGCTCCGCAGGGTGCACCGGATCCAAAGCAGTCGGTTAGTTCAGATAAGTTGCATCTTCGGGGTGAACACGCTTCTCATGGTGACGAGATCTCTATTAAGATTCGGTAGAGACACGCTGCTTGTATATAAAAACATCGCTCTTATATGAGCGATGTTTTTATATGAGTGAGGGTTGGTTGATTACGATCGCTTGCCAGTGATCATAACTCTAAAGTAGTCGAATAAGAGACCAATAGCCCAGCCCGCTGCGAAGGCACCAATTGTCTCAAATCCAGATAGCTGGTAGCCTACATTTTTAGCAACATAGTAAAGAGCGAGTGTGGCAAGAAATGCAGCAATTGCGCCAGAGGCTATAGCATTTGGCCGGGCAACAGTAGAGCCGATCGCATCACTCGCTTTTTCGACGGTTTTGTTATGGATAACCTTGCTGAACGCTCGACTTGGGCTGGAAAGCTCGGCTTGAACCTTCTTCATCGTCCTATCGTAGCTTGCGTCTCGTTCTTTCTTGCTGATTGGCCCGCGGCGCGCGGCAGGTGAGGGTTCACCACCACGCTTCTTCTCGGCACCACCAGCTTCAACGCTAACTGCAGCCTCGAGGGCCTCGATCTTTGCGCGCTCGGCGCTTTTTTCGCCGTTTTCTGGGCCAAGTTCACCGAGCCGTTCATATTTTGCGCGTTGCTTTTCAATTTGTTCACGTGCGGACTCTCCGACTTCGACACCTTGCTCCGGACCGGTAATTAGTTTTTCTGGATTAGTGCTCATATTCCCACCTCGTTATATTGTTAGATTGTTCCAGCGTTGAGGTCACGACGGATGAGTCGGACTTCTTTTTTAACTTGTCGTGCTCGTGCATAGAAGTAGGTGACAACAGCAAGGACGATACCTGCGAAGATCATATTTTCGGATGCTCCGGTGTGAGGAAGCTGCGTTACAACTTGCTCGACTGTCTTTTCTGGTGGACAGAGTACAGACACGTTGAGTGTATTACCAAAAACATTCGACATCTTACAGTCATAGGAGCTGCGAGCTGTTTGGTGGGTTGCGATGGCAGGTATGACTGCTTTTACTTTAACACTGACGGCTTTCGTGAGTGTTGCGCCTGGCTTGATGGCTGCGACTGGCCACGTGATCGAAGTTGCTGTCGTATTCTCGTTGCCAGCAGGCTTTACGAGTGATCCACCGCCGAGATCGACAACATCAGCGTATTCGAGAACATCAGTGAAGGGGTCGGTAACGGTGTAGTCGCCCTTGTCTTTACCGACATTTTTAACGGTGAGTGTATATTCGAGAATATCACTTGATTTTGCCGTTGTTCCATTTGCGTCGGTTGTTCCTTGCGTGATATTGCGGACAGATTTAGTAATCTCAAAATCTGGTGTACAGTCTTTGTCTTTGTACCAAATTGTTTTGTCTTCTTCGCAAGGTTTACATCCAGGATCGCTCACGACGAGCTCGGGATTGAGTGGGCAGCGCGGCTCCGGACTGACGGTGAATTGCTTTTGGCAACTCGGCCCGGTCCTATCACCGGTACTTGTCGCGACGACAAGAGATGCAGTGTAAGAGCCGTCTTTCGGGAGATTCACCGTGGTAGATGTGCTAGCCCCAGTGCCAGGCGTGAGTTGATTGTAGACCTCCGCGCCTTTGCTATCTTTGACGATATAGCGGTAACCGCTAATTGTCGCACCGCCACTTGTAGAGGACGTTCCGGTTAATCGGAATGATGTGCGGCTAATAGGTGCAATTGCTAGGCCGGTACAGGCAGCAACGGGCACAGGGGGCGGTGGAGGTAGGGATACGTAGACTGGGTTACCACAGTAGAGCATGATTGCAAACCAGCCGCCATCAATTGCTCGCTTACCGATTACTGCACGGTGCGTCATGGTTGTATCGAGCCACCGTCCACTGTAGACGCCTGTGCTCGCACCTGCCACGTCAAGCTGATAGCGGCCAGCGTCGCCAGTATTAGTACGACCAACAAACTGCAGTTTGTTGTTGAAGTCGGCTGTATTAAAGAAACCCTCTTGAGCATTAACGATGTCTTGCCGGGTAATGCCAACGCGTGAGTAGATCTGTTGCATGTCGGTGCGGCCGGCACCATCATTATTGCGGTCGTATACGGCAAGGAGTTCTTGCTTATTCGCTAGGCGATTGTATATAACAGCATCAGGATTCGCGGCGTTGGCTGATTCTGGTGGAGAAAAGACGGCGAACGATTGGACGACAAGTGCGAGCACGGTAAATATAAGACCGATACGTCGAGTCGCTTCTTCTTTACGCAGTCGCTTCGCGTAGAATCCCAGTTGACCAACCAATGCTGGGCTGAAGGAAAGGTTCGATACAAACTTCCTAAACATTTTTTTCGCCTTTTTCTTTTTATTTGATCTCTTGACCTCTAGATTAGCATAAGAAATATGTTCACACAATAGCTTGAGTGAACAACAATTGTTCGGTATAATAGAGGAAATGTAAATAGCTGAAAAGTCTGTAATAGTGAGGGAATGATGGCTAAACAAACAAATGATGGCTCATATGATGGGTCACAAATTCAGGTACTAGAGGGTCTAGAGCCGGTTCGTAAGCGTCCGGGAATGTATATTGGTAGCACCGGTTATGATGGTGTGCACCACCTTATTAAAGAAATTGCTGATAACTCTATCGACGAGGCCATTGCTGGTTTCGCCACACGCGTCGATGTAACTATCTTGGCGGATGGCGGCATGCGTATTAGCGATGATGGTCGTGGTATTCCCGTCGACAAGCACCCAAAGACGGGCCTTTCAACGCTAGAAACGGTACTGACAGTATTACATGCTGGCGGTAAATTTGGCGGTGGTGGCTATAAGGTATCGTCTGGTCTTCACGGTGTTGGTTCAAGTGTCGTCAATGCATTGTCGACCCGCATGATTGCCGAGGTTGTACAAAATGGCCAGCTTTATAGTATTGAGTTTGAGCGTGGTGCGACAAAGGTACCGTTTAAAAAACGCGGAGCTACAGATCGCCCCAATGGGACAACGATTACATTCTATCCAGATCCAACGATCTTTAAAGAAACTGTCGAGTTCGACTACAAGTGGGTCGTAAGCTATATTCGTCACCAAGCCTATCTGACAAAGGGTATCTATGTAGGCGTGGTCGACGAGCGATCAGGCGAGCGCCAGGCGTTTTACTTTGAGGGCGGTATTCAAAGTTATGTGAAGCACCTCAATATAGGTAAAGAAGTTATGAGCGAAAACGTGTTTTATGTTGAGCGCCAAGTTGAAGACTCGATGGTTGAAGTGGCAGTGCAGTACAACGATACGTATGTCGAGACGGTCAAGCCGTTTGCTAACAACGTGCTCACGCCAGATGGCGGCACACACTTGATTGGTTTCCGTGCGGCTATGACGCGTGTTATTAATGATTACGCACGCAAGAATAGCTTACTTAAGGAAAAAGAAGATAACTTGAGTGGTGAAGACATTCGTGAAGGTTTAACCGCAATTATCCTCGTAAAGCTTCCAGATCCTCAGTTTGAAGGTCAGACTAAGAATAAGCTGGGTAATCCAGAGGTGCGCCGGTATGTCGAGCAGGTGATGAACGAGTACTTCAGTTATTATCTCGAAGAAAACCCCGATGTCGCTAAGAAGATTGTCGGAAAGGCGCTCTTGGCGGCACGTGCCCGCAAGGCAGCCCGTGCAGCGCGCGATAATGTACTCCGTAAGGGTGCACTCGATGGCATGGGGCTACCCGGTAAACTATGGGACTGCTCAAGCAAAAGCCCGGATGATAGTGAGATTTACATCGTTGAGGGTAACTCGGCTGCTGGCTCAGCCAAAGAAGGCCGCGACAACCGTACACAGGCGATTTTGCCACTTCGTGGTAAAGTTCTCAACACGGAACGCGCCCGCCTTGATAAGATGTTTGCCAACAAGGAAATTGTAGCGATGATTCAGGCATTCGGTGTTGGTATTGGCGATGCCTTTGATATCAATGGCCTGCGTTATCACAAGATTGTCATCATGACCGATGCCGACGTGGACGGTAGTCACATTGCAACACTACTGCTGACCTTCTTCTTCCGCTATATGCGAGAAGTTGTTGAGGGCGGGTATATCTATCTTGCGAAGCCGCCGCTTTATAGTATTAACCGCGGGCAAAAGAAGCAGTATGTGTACGACGAGTCGACACTTAATGAAGCGCTAGGTGCGATTATTGCCGATCGAAAGACGCGTGGCATTGCTGTTGATCCAAATGACGATCAAACGAAGCAAGCTGGTGTTACCATCTCGCGCTTTAAGGGTCTTGGTGAGATGGATGCCGAGCAGCTATGGGAGACGACAATGAACCCCGAAAATCGTGTTCTGATTCAGGTGCGAGTGGAAGATGCCGAGCGAGCCGACGCAGTCTTTACGAAGTTGATGGGTGATGAAGTACCACTGCGTAAGGCGTTTATTCAAACGCGCGCCAAAGATGTTGACCTAGAGGAGTTGGATGTATAAATTATGGATGATGAAAAAATAACCACACCAATTGAAGATAATGAAATTAATAACAACGATGTTGTAAACACAACAGGTCTTGAACACCGCACTCTTGAAGATGTTATGGAAGATAGCTTCCTTCGCTATTCTATGAGTGTGATCATTGATCGAGCGCTCCCGGACGTACGTGACGGGTTGAAGCCAGTGCACCGACGTATTTTGTATTCAATGAACCAAAACGGTAATCGAAGTACGGCAAAGTTTGTAAAAAGTGCTCGTATTGTCGGTGACGTCATGGGTAAATACCACCCACATGGTGACTCGGCAATCTATAATTCAATGGTTCGACTAGCGCAACCGTGGTCACTTCGCTATCCGCTCATCCAGGGACAGGGTAACTTTGGCTCGATGGACGGCGACGAAGCAGCGGCGATGCGATATACCGAGGCGCGAATGGCCAAACCTGCCGATGAGATGCTGGCTGATATTGATAAGGAAACTATCAATTTTCGCGATAACTTTGACGGCTCTGAGCAAGAGCCAGTGGTGCTACCTGCTAAGCTACCGAACCTACTATTGAATGGTCAAATCGGTATTGCGGTTGGTATGGCAACTAACATTCCATCGCATAACCTTGGTGAGCTGGTAGATGCAACCATTGAGCTTATCGATAACGAGCACGTTACGACCGAGGATCTACTCAAGCATGTCAAAGGTCCGGACTTCCCAACAGGAGCGACTGTCTATGGTGGTGCGCCGATGAAACAGGCGTATATGACTGGTCGAGGTAGCGTGATGATGCGTGCTGTTGCTGACATTGAAGAAACCAAAAAAGGCCGCCATCAGATTGTTGTGACGGAAGTGCCATATGGTGTAAATAAGGCAACGCTCATCGAGAAAATTGCTGAATTGGTGAAAGACAAGAAAATCACCGGCATCAGCGACCTTCGCGACGAGAGCGCGCGCGGCGTTGTGCGAGTCGTGATTGAGCTGAAGAAAGATGCGTATCCTAAGAAGCTGCTCAATCAGCTTTATAAGATGACTGCGTTGCAGACAAGCTTTAGCTACAACATGCTGGCGTTGATCGATGGTATTCAGCCACGCATTCTAGGACTCCAGGAGATGCTAAGCGAATTTGTAAAGCACCGTCAAAGTGTGGTGCGTCGCCGTACTGAGTTTGAGCTGCGAAAAGCCAAAGAACGTGCGCATATCCTTGAAGGTTATAAAATTGCCCTCGATCATATTGATGAGGTCATTAGAATTATCCGCGGTAGTAAAACGACAGATGTTGCCGAGGCGGAGTTGATCAAGCAATTTAAGTTGAGTGAAATTCAAGCGAAGTCGATTCTTGCTATGCAACTCCGTCGCCTAACAGGCCTCGAGCGTGAAGCAATTGAAAACGAGCTTAACGAGCTTATTAAGCTTATTGCGAAGCTTGAAACTATTTTGGCAGACGAAAAAGAAGTCCTTGCAATTATCAAGACTGAGCTGCTTGAAATGAAAGAGAAGTATGGTGATGAGCGCCGTACGAAGATTATTAATCATGAGCTTGGTAAGTTTAGTGATGAGGAGCTGATTCCTGAAGAAGATTCAGTTATTCTTTTGACGACTGAGAATTACATCAAGCGTACGCTTGTAAGTGAGTACCGCCGTCAGAACCGGGGTGGCAAGGGTAAGCGCGGCATGACGACCAAAGAAGAGGACGTCATTGATCAGCTCGTACCTGCAAGTACGCACGACTATCTCCTGTTCTTCACGAATCGTGGCCGTATTTTCCGCTTGAAAGCCTACGAAGTGCCAGCGGCCAGCCTGCAGGCGAAGGGCGTAGCAGCAGTGAATCTCCTACAGCTTCAGCCAGAAGAAAAGATTACATCGATCATCCGTCATGAAAAAGATGCGAACGATGATGGCTATCTCTTTATGGCAACCACGAAGGGTACCATCAAAAAGACGCCGCTTAAGGACTATGCAAATATTCGCACAAATGGCTTGATTGCGATCAAGCTTGATGACGGCGATGAGCTTCGCTGGATTAAGAAGACAACAGGTGAGAACGACGTGATCGTTTCAACTTCTGCTGGACAAGCCGTGCGCTTTAACGAATCTGACGCTCGTCCAATGGGACGTGCTGCGCGCGGTGTCCGTGGTGTTCGTCTTCGACCAAATGATTGTGTCGTTGGAATGGACATCGTTGATAACGACAAGCTAAGTCTCCTTGTTATTAGCCAGAATGGTTACGGCAAGGCGACTAAGGTGGCGAATTTCCCAAGCCACAAGCGTGGTGGAGTCGGTATTAAGGCCGCTGTCGTAACGGCCAAGACTGGTCCGATTATCTCTGTTCGAACACTCGATCCAGACGCAAGCGAAGTGCTCCTCATTTCCAATAAGGGACAGGCGATTCGTGTTGGTCTAAAAGATATTCCAACACTTGGTCGCACGACGCAAGGTGTTCGCATTATGCGGATGGGTGAGAATGACAAAGTGTCATCAATTGGCCTGATGCCAGAGCAATCTCAGGTGATTGAAGAAGAAGAGTCGTAGGCTATGGACGTACTTTTCTCCCCATATATTATTGCGCTTGTCGCCGGGTGGGTGATAGCGCAGGGTACGAAGTACATTATTATGGTGATTAGGCATCGTAGCTTTGATCACCTCCGTCAACTATACCTTTCTGGCAATATGCCGAGCGCCCACAGTGCAACTGTTGTGGCGCTCGTCGTCGTTATAGGACTGCGCGATGGTATTGATTCGGGTCTATTTGGCCTGGCGGCGTTACTTGCCTCTATTGTTATGTATGACGCCATGATGGTACGCCGTTCGTCTGGAGAGCAGGGGAAAGCGATACAGGAGCTAATTAAAGAGCAAAAGAGCGGCGTCGCGTTACCACGAGCTGCTAAGGGCCACACCCCTGTTGAAGTGTTTGCAGGAGCGGTATTGGGCGCCCTAATCGGCCTAGTTGTCTTTTTAGCTACAAAATAGTTTTAAATAATCCTTGACGCCTACGTGATCCGTAATGTATGATTGATAAAGTCTGGTCGCCAAGAGAGCGATAAACAACGTGGAGTTGAACAGATGAAATGAACTTTGACAATTTAGTTGTGCAATATATCATCGTCAGTCTATATTTTATATAGACGTAGCGGCTTCCAAGCCGTTACATCTTTTTATGGAGAGTTTGATCCTGGCTCAGGATGAACGCTGGCGGAGTGCCTAACACATGCAAGTCGAGCGGCAGCACGAGTAGTTTACTACTTGGTGGCGAGCGGCGGACGGCTGAGTAACGCGTGGGAACGTGCCCCAAAGTGAGGAATAACTGCCCGAAAGGGTAGCTAATGCCGCATATGATCTTCGGATTAAAGTATTTATTACGCTTTGGGAGCGGCCCGCGTCCGATTAGGTAGTTGGTGAGGTAAAGGCTCACCAAGCCCACGATCGGTAGCTGGTCTGAGAGGATGACCAGCCACACTGGAACTGAGACACGGTCCAGACTCCTACGGGAGGCAGCAGTGAGGAATCTTCCACAATGGACGAAAGTCTGATGGAGCAACTCCGCGTGCAGGATGAAGGCCTTCGGGTCGTAAACTGCTTTTATGAGTGAAGAATATGACGGTAACTCATGAATAAGGGTCGGCTAACTACGTGCCAGCAGCCGCGGTCATACGTAGGACCCAAGCGTTATCCGGAGTGACTGGGCGTAAAGAGTTGCGTAGGTGGTTTGTAAAGTGAATAGTGAAATCTGGCGGCTCAACCGTACAGGCTATTATTCAAACTCACAAACTCGAGAATGGTAGAGGTAACTGGAATTTCTTGTGTAGGAGTGAAATCCGTAGATATAAGAAGGAACACCAATGGCGTAGGCAGGTTACTGGACCATTTCTGACACTGAGGCACGAAAGCGTGGGGAGCGAACCGGATTAGATACCCGGGTAGTCCACGCCGTAAACGATGGATACTAGCTGTTGGAGGTATCGACCCCTTCAGTAGCGAAGCTAACGCGTTAAGTATCCCGCCTGTGGAGTACGGTCGCAAGACTAAAACATAAAGGAATTGACGGGGACCCGCACAAGCGGTGGATCGTGTTCTTTAATTCGATGATAAACGAAGAACCTTACCAGGGTTTGACATCCTTGGAATTTCTGTGAAAGCAGAGAGTGCTTTATTGAGCCAAGTGACAGGTGATGCATGGCCGTCGTCAGCTCGTGTCGTGAGATGTTTGGTTAAGTCCATCAACGAGCGCAACCCTTGTGATTAGTTGTATTTTTCTAATCAGACTGCCCCGGTAACGGGGAGGAAGGAGGGGATGATGTCAGGTCAGTATTTCCCTTACACCCTGGGCTAGAAACACGATACAATGGTTAGTACAATGCGCAGCAAAGCCGCGAGGTGGAGCAAATCGCATCAAAGCTAATCTCAGTTCGGATAAGAGGCTGAAACTCGCCTCTTTGAAGTCGGAATCGCTAGTAATCGCAGGTCAGCAAACTGCGGTGAATACGTTCCCGGGTCTTGTACACACCGCCCGTCAAACCATGAAAGTCACCAACACCCGAAGTCCGATTCGTCGGCCTAAGGTGGGGGGGATGATTGGGGTTAAGTCGTAACAAGGTATCCGTACCGGAAGGTGCGGATGGATTACCTCCTTTCTAGGGAGAGTTATGCCAGAGAAACGAGTAATCTTTCTCTGAAGCTAGGTCGGTCTTGTCGTTGTGATGAACTTACACAATGACTTCGGTTCCACTTGTGGAACAAGACTAAGTTCAAAAAACACTTGTAGACTGACGTATGATATATGCACAACCAAATTGTTAAAGAAAAAACCTTTCGTTTTAAACGAGAGGTTTTTTATTTTGTGAATTTTATTCATGATAGACGAATTTAGGCTTGCGTACGCTGTTAATGTACGCTAAAATAAGTAAGTTCGTGGTACATATGGGGCGTTAGCTCAGTTGGCTAGAGCACCTGCTTTGCAAGCAGGGGGTCCGGGGTTCGAGTCCCCGACGCTCCACCATACGGGGTGAACCAGGCGAAAGTCTGGAACACTCCACCACAACGTACTTTTCAATAATGGATTCATGGGCGCTTAGCTCAGTTGGCTAGAGCACCTCGTTTACACCGAGGGGGTCGGGGGTTCGAGCCCCTCAGCGCCCACCATGAATTGATACAATGCAAGAAAGCATTTTCTGAACGTATGGGCGATTAGCTCAGCTGGTTAGAGCGCGTCACTGATAATGACGAGGTCGGAGGTTCAAGTCCCTCATCGCCCACCAGTTCAGAAGATGCTTTTTTGTTTGGTATACTATTCTAATGAATAAGACTTGTCCTATTTGTAATATTCCTCTTGCTAGAGCGCGGTTGATTAATCAATATGAGTATTGGAACTTATTCCTTCAGTCTAATGAGAAGAGAGGCGAGACAAAGCAGGCGGCTGGGTTTCTTGCCTCTAAGCGGCATGTTGCGGAGCCAGTGGATAATACACTGGATGAGTGGGTGGAGCTCAAGGCTATTATGAAAGATGCGAGCGCAAGGCTGTGTCAAGAAGTAAATATGACCTATGCGGGCCAGGAGACGGTGGGCTTCAACCAAGGGTATCAGGCAGGTCAGACAGTGGCGCATGCGCATGTACATATCCTTCCCGTAGCAAATGAAGACCCTGAGGAGCTGAAGGTTCGTGCTGGTATCGGGGGTGCATTTGCAGCATTAAAAAGAGAGAGACTAGGGAAATAAGAAAAATAATTCAAAAACCTCTTGCAAAACTCAAAGCGGACGAGTATAGTTAAAAGAAGTTAAGCGAATGTTCAATAGAACCTCTGGCGATGTGTGATAAATAAGCAAATCGTGAGAGGCTTTTTTATCGCAAAAAAGACAACGAAAAACCACTAGACAACATGCGAGGCTAAGTGGTAAGATTGGAAAGCTTGAGTGCAGACGAGGTGTTATCGGAAACGATAGATCGAAATGTGCTCTCAAGAATGTGAGAACGCAGTTTTTTAACAATTTGGATGTAAGAAAAAATTTTTTAAAGATTGACGGCAGTAATTGTAATAAATGGTTATTACCAATTACTAGTTAAGTCAATGCATAAAAAGGTACTCAAGAGCATACAATGGATGCCTAGACGTATATTACCGATGAAGGACGTGGAAGACTGCGAAAAGTCTCGGGGAGCTGTCAACAAGCTTTGATCCGGGAATATCCGAATGGGGAAACCCAGCTAGAGTCATGTCTAGTTACTTCTGCCTGAATATATAGGGTAGATAGAGGGAACCGACTGAACTGAAACATCTTAGTAGGTCGAGGAAGAGAAAATAAATAATGATTTCCGGAGTAGTGGCGAGCGAAACGGAATCAGCCCAAACCTTTTAAGTTTTTGCCTGTTTACAGGCAAATAAGTTGATAGACGAATACTTATAAGGGGTTGTGATATAACACGAGACCAAGTCAGAGAACTGAAGCTTGCTTCAGGTATCTGATTTGCGATAACAGACTATCATTTGTTAGTAAGGTAAGAAAACGGCGTGGTTAGCAGAATAGTTTGAATGACTAACCAAAGAACGTGAAAGTCGCGTATGCGAAAACGACGCTGACCTTATACGTGTTTTATCGAGTAGGGCGGGGCACGAGAAACCCTGTCTGAATCCGGCAGGACCACCTGCCAAGGCTAAATATAATATACGATCGATAGTGAACTAGTACCGCGAGGGAAAGGTGAAAAGAACCCCGGGAGGGGAGTGAAATAGATCCTGAAATTGTATGCTTACAAGGAGTCGGAGCTGGAATTTATTCTGGTGACGGCGTGCTTTTTGTAGAACGATCCAGCGAGTTAATTTCTAGTGCAAGGTTAAGTCAAGTGACGGAGCCACAGTGAAAGCGAGCCTGAATAGGGCGAACATAGTACTAGGAATTAGACCCGAAACCGGGTGACCTAACCATGGGCAGGTTGAAGCTACTGTAATAGGTAGTGAAGGACCGAACCGTCGTACGCAGCAAAGTGCTCGGATGACCTGTGGTTAGAGGTGAAATGCCAATCGAACTCGGAGATAGCTGGTTCTCCTCGAAATAGCTTTAGGGCTAGCGTCAATTAAATTAGCCAACGGGGGTAGAGCTCTGTAAAGGACTGGGGGGAGCAATCCTACCCACCCTTAACAAACTACGAATACCGTTGGTGGTACATTGGCAGTTAGAACGTCGGGGCTAAGCTCGGCGCTCGAAAGGGAAACAGCCCAGACCATCGTCTAAGGTCCCTAAATTTACACTCAGTGGGAAACAAGGTGAGATTTCTTAAACAGCTAGGATGTTGGCTTAGAAGCAGCCATTCATTTAAAGAGTGCGTAACAGCTCACTAGTCAAGAGATCTTGCGTGGAAAATGTAACGGGGCTAAAGTGTAATACCGAAGACATGGATGTGACACAATTTATTGTGCACGTGGTAGAGGAGCGTTCCTATCTGCGGTGAAGCTCAACTGGAAAGTTGGGTGGAGCGTTAGGAAGTGAGAATGCTGGAATGAGTAACCATAAGACAGGTGAGAATCCTGTCGGCCGTAAGAGCAAGGTTTCCTGAGCCATGGTAATCATCTCAGGGTTAGTCGGGCCTAAGCCGAGGCGCATAGCGTAGGCGATGGACATCAGGTTAATATTCCTGAACCGGTTATAATTTGTACACTGTTCACGGCGGAGTAATCGAAGCGAATTCATGGTATGTATTCGTCCAACCTAGGGGGAACCCGAAGGGAGTGAAAGTTAGTCTTCGGACTGACGATTTCGGTGAGGACGCTGGCTAGAAAAGCAGGTGTACGTTAGGTTATAGCCGCCCGTACCGCAAACCAACACAGGTGCTCGAGTCGAGTAGACTCAGGCTTACGAGAGAACCTTCGCTAAGGAACTCGGCAATACAGCGACCGTAACTTCGGGATAAGGTCTGCCCCCACATCTAACGATGTGAGCCGTGTTCAACTAACTTAGTAGAGGTGGTTAGAATGAATAATTTGAGTACGCATTGTTTATAGCAATATAAATAGTGTGTCAAAACCTTTTTTTAAATCACAATTTTTTACTGAGATAGACATAATCATGATTGATTAAATGTCATTATAGCGAAAGTTATAATGATTCTTGAGCACGGACCTCTCGCATCCTTGGATGTGGGGGCCGCAGCAAAAGAGCCCACGGAACTGTTTACCAAAAACACAGGTCTCTGCTAATTCGAAAGAAGATGTATAGGGGCTGACTCCTGCCCGGTGCCGGAAGGTTAAGGGGAGTGCTTTACGGTGCGAACTGAAGCCCCGGTGAACGGCGGCGGTAACTATAACCGTCCTAAGGTAGCGAAATTCCTTGTCAGGTAAGTTCTGACCCGCACGAATGGAGTAATCATGTGGGCACTGTCTCAGCGAAGGACTCGGTGAAAGTGCATTGGCGGTAAAGATGCCGTCTGTCCGTACCAGGACGAGAAGACCCCATGGAGCTTTACTACAGCTTTACATTGATTCGGGTTACAACATGTGTAGAATAGGTGGGAGCCTTTGAAGCAGATACGCTAGTATTTGTGGAGGCGCCAAGTGAAATACCACCCTTGTTGTGATCTTAATCTCACCGTTACCATTATCTGGTAACGGGACCGTGTATGGTGGGTAGTTTAACTGGGGCGGTTGCCTCCTAAAGAGTAGCGGAGGCGTTCAAAGGTTGGCTAACTTCGGATGGAAATCGAAGTGATAGTGTATGCGCAAAAGCCAGCTTGACTGTGAGGAGTACATTCCAAGCAGAGACGAAAGTCGGAGCAAGTGAACCGCTTTACGTACTTTATGTACATGAATGTGGGATCGAAAGCGAAAACGGATAAAAGTTACCCTGGGGATAACAGGCTTATAGCGCCCAATAGTTCACATAGACGGCGCTGTTTGGCACCTCGATGTCGGCTCATCACATCCTGGAGGGGGAGCACCTTCCAAGGGTTCGGCTGTTCGCCGATTAAAGTGGTACGCGAGCTGGGTTCAGAACGTCGTGAGACAGTTCGGTTTATATCCGGTACGGACGTTAGGAAATTTGAGAAGATCTACCCCTAGTACGAGAGGACCGGGGCGGACGAACCTCTGGTGTATCGATTGTGGCCACCTGCTGCATTGTCGAGTAGCTATGTTCGGAATAGATAAGCGCTGAAAGCATATTAAGCGCGAAACTAACTTCAAGATAAGATTTCCCTATGAGGACACTGAAAGACTATCAGTTTGATAGGTGCAAGGTGGAAGTGTAGCAATACATGTAGCTGAAGCATACTAACAGTCCCATCGCCTTTTTATGTCCTTATCACTCCAGTTAACACTTGTGTTAACGAAAGTGATGAGGTAGACTTAACTAGTAATTGGTGTTAATCACCAATGTCAATCAATGAAAATTTCAACGATTACATCCAAAAAACCGTGTCCAAAAGTTTTGGACATCGAAGCAAGGTTTTGACCCACTGATCTCTTTATATCAGCGCAAAGCGTCTAAAACCTTACTTCGGTGCCCATGGCGCTGGGGAAATACCTGTTCTCATTCCGAACACAGAAGTCAAGCTCAGCAGCGGCGATTATACTGCCACAAGTGGGAAACTAGCACGGTGCCGAATTATAAGAAGACCATCCGAATAGGGTGGTCTTTTTCTTTGTCTTAAAATAGTTATGGTTAGAAAGTCAGTGCCGTACTTCTATCTCGGTGTGTGCTACAATACCGGTATGGAAATGCGCCTCGGTGACCATCTCGATAGTGACTTGTTTTTGTACGAGCGATCACGTTTTCGATCGGCAGCAATAGGTGTTGTTATTACGTCCATTTTAACTATGAGCCTGGGGGTTGTTGTCTGGCCGGTACTAAAGGATTTGCTCAATAGTCGCATTAACACACTACAAATAACGGCAGTGACATTGGGCGTGGCACTTATTATTATGGCTATCATATGGCTGTACTTTATTATTAGATTGTTCGTGCGGTTTTATAATTACAGTAAAGAGTCACAGGGGCGGCATCGTAGCCCTGTATGGACTCTCTTGGCTCTAGGGCTCACCTTACTGTTCGCTAGTCTTACGCCACTGGTTGTATTTATTTTTAATCCTATCGTATAGACTTCACCGCGCATCATAAAGCTTATGATAAAATAGGGATAGATGTTTTTGACACAAAAACTAATGCCGTTATGGCATAAGCTGCGTGCTAAATTAACGAAAAGGGTTGTTCTGCTATGCCTTCTCGTACTATTCTTTGTTGTGTATGCGATTGCCTTTTTTCCGCGTACGATACAGTTTTCGTATGCAGGCGACACCTGCGTGCCGCAACTTACGGTCTTGCCGCAGATTCTAAAGAGTGACAGTAATGCCGCCTATAAGTTAACACCTGCAAATGAGACAAAAGTCTTCGGCTATCCACTTCTCGCACACTCAGTGTGCGCTGAGCCTACCGATATACCAAAGCAGGGGGATACACGCGTGAGCCTTGCGCCCCTGGGGTGGTTTATTGGCAAGAAAAACTTTGTTATTAAAACCGACCATCATTCGACAATTGCCGCCGAGCAGCTAGATAAGCCTCTTCCAACTGCTCAGCCACTTGAGTTGGCATTATCTCAACCGGATACTACTTTTACCTATCGAGCTGGCGCAAACCAACAGGTGACTGACTGTGATCCATTGGGCAGTTCAATCTTGTGTGACTTGGGAGCAGTGGGGTTGGCTCAGGGGAGCGAGTATACTCTACGCATTGACCGATATTTCAAGAGTCAGAAAGTAGAGACTATTGTTCAAAAAGATATCAAGACACTTCCTGCTGCCGCAGTAACCGCCTCGTCGGTTACGAATGGTCAGACTGTATACGACAAGCCTTCTGCTTTTACATTTACAACTGATAAGCCACTGAAATCCGCCAAGGCAACACTATCGGTTACTTCAGGAAGTGAGCCTGCAAAAGACGTAGCGGTGATAACAGAGGTAGAGGGTAGTACTGTTACTGTTCGGCCGGGCGACCAGCTTGTTCGATCAAGTGGTTACACTCTCACGTTACAGCAGGTAGAGGCGATCGACGGCAGTTCGCTTGCCGCACCGCACGCCGTTAACTTCAAGGTATCAGGTGGCCCCAAAGTGACAGGCGTGAGTATTGGCGGTTCGGGCGTTTCATCGAGCGCTGCAATTACTATTCAGCTTGACCAGTCGATTCACGACTCCCAGGATGTAGCTAAATTTGTTACCGTTAGCGGGGGTGCTGCTGCAGTTAGCAAGGCAGGCGACAAGATAGTCATAAAATTGGCAGGGCTCCCCCGGTGTACTGACTTCACTATAAAGGTTGCTAAGGGCTTAAAGAGCCAGTACGATGTTGAGAATAGTATAGAATGGCAGCACGCTTCGCGAACCGTTTGCCATACAGTTTCAACTATTGGCTACTCTGTACAAGGAAGGCCGATTAATGCTTATTATTTCGGCAGTGGGGCAACGACAGTTCTCTATACAGGGGCTATTCATGGTAATGAGCAGAGTAGCCGCTATCTGACTCAACAATGGATAGATGAGCTTGAGGCAAAAGCTCGAGACATTCCAGCTGACCGCCAGATAGTAGTTATTCCAGTGGTCAATCCTGATGGCATTGCTCGCTCTGGCAGGAATAATGCGCGTAATGTGAATTTAAATCGTAATTTCCCAACCTTCAACTGGACGTCTGATACTGCCGTATCGAGTGGGTCTGTCGAAAAAGGTGCTGGTGGCCCGTCGCCGCTATCAGAGCCTGAATCGAAGGCGCTTGCGAGCTTTACGCTCAATCTGCGACCGCGCTTTATCATCACGTACCATAGCAAGGGGTCACTGGTAAATTCTAATGATGTTGGTATTTCAATTGGCCTAGGGCAGCAATATGCTCGACTTGCAGGTTACGGCTATATTTCCAATGCGGCGACAAATGAGACGTTTGGATTTACGATGACTGGTACGTACGAGGACTGGCTCATCGAGCAGGGCATCCCTGCTATCCTGATTGAGCTTAATACTGACACCGGGTATCACTTTAAGCAAAATAGAGCCGCTATGTGGGCGACAATCGGTAACTGGCGATAGTAGTATTACGGTGCATGTCGCAATATGCAACTAGTAGTTGCTTGAATTTAGTAGGCAGTAGCTTAAAGTAGTAGCTACAGTTAGATGAAAGGACATTATGCAAATCGGAAAAATGATTAAGGACATTCGCATTCAAAAAAACATCTCTCAGGACCAGATGGCATCTGACCTTGGAGTATCGCGACAGGCGGTTTCAAAATGGGAGAATAATAGTGCGCTTCCAGATATAGAAAATATTATGTATATCAGTGATCTTTATGGTGTATCGCTTGATGCTCTCATTAAGAACGACAAGAATACTCGTCAACAGATCCTGATCGACAGCGCAGCAAAAAAGTGGCATTGGCTTAGTGTTTTATTTTTTATGGCACTCATTCTGTATGTGCTCTTTGTCGGCTATGTCCACGGGGTCTGGCATGTTGGACTCGGCATCGCTACTATTTGGATGCTTGGGATACAGCTATGGGTAATTTATCGAAAGAGGCCTGTTAGTATTCGCAGGTAAGGGCGACGTAGTAGAGAAATAAAAAAACGACCAATCTCGCAGATATGGTCGTTTTTAATTTGAATCTAAATTTGGGATTCAAACAGGTGCTTATTTATAATATAGCACGAGCTGGATAAGTGCAATAGTACAAATACAATAAAAATATGCTTATGTACATATTGACAAAAAGCATAAGCTATGCTATATTAAAAACATACACATGTCATATGTGAGGTAATCAAGAGGAGAACAATCATGGCAGGAACAAAAGCCGGCGGCCAATTGGCTGCAAAGCGCAACAAAGAACTTCACGGTGCAGACTTTTATGCTCGTATCGGTGCAAAAGGTGGTAAGAATGGCCGTACTGGTGGATTCGCCGCTAATCCTGAGCTAGCACGTATTGCTGGTGCGAAGGGTGGACGCATTTCACGTCGCAAAAAAGTGACTGAACAGCCAGAATTAGTTGCATAATTATTGGTAGCAATTAAAAAACGCCGCAACTACGGCGTTTTTTAATTGCTCAGGCTATAGCGACGAAGGCTACAAACGCGCGCTTCGTTGACTCGCCAGGTGTGTCGGCAGGCGATGCAGCGATAGTGGTGTTTTTTATTTTGCATGCCTGTTGCATGGCAGTTTGGGCATGTGCTGCGGGCGTGCAGCCAATCTCGATAGGTGTCAAGTGCGTCTTGAATGACGGCATCTGCAAGTGCGACCTTGTATCTTGGGCAAAGGATCTCTTTTGCGTGGTGCCAGGCGTCTCGTTCTATGGTGATGAGCTGGATGTCTCGGTCGTAGTTGCTATGTTTAAGTAGTGCATGAGCAAGTTCATGAAGGATGTGCTCTTGAGCGTGCGCATCTGCTGGATCGTAAGTTATCTCAAGAGTATCTGACGCCCAGCGAAAGTGATCTCCAGGACTAAACGTGTAATCCGGATAATCGAGTGCAAGATTACTTACGAGTAAGGCTATCGAGGGCATAGTAATAACATCCATATACAACGGCTTCTTCCGGATGGGCGGCCTGTATGCAGAGGGGTGCCGAGATGTGGGCTGGTAACTTCTCGGCAAGCAGTGCCGCGAGCTGATCATTATACCGCTCAAAGTAGGTGCCAATACTGCCGCCAATAATGATAATATCTGGCTGGATCATCGGAATGAGAACAAGAAGTCCTCGACTAATCCGATCAGCAATCTGATTCCACGTTGAGTTATCGGTGATATCACGCGCGAACCGGTTGTAGGTGGCGTGAATGGCGCTCCCCGAGGCAAATGATTCCCACTCACGCACTAGTCCGTCGAACTCGATCATGATGCGGCCACCCTCACTCAGGCGAAGCCCCGGATCGATAACACCTCCCGTAATCATGCCTGTGCCGATGCCGGTACTTATCGTGACGTAGAGTGATGAGCCGGGAACAGGGGAAAGGCTGCGGGCTTCGGCAAGGCCAGCAAGATTGGCGTCGTTTTCAACAAGTAGCGGGATATTTGGAAAGAGCTTCTCAAGCGCCACTCGGACATCGAAATTTTTCCAGCCAAGATGGTTGCACCAAAGGGCAACGCCGTTTTTTACAATGCCAGGCAGGGCAATAACGATTGTGTCTATTGCTGAAGGGCCTGCAATGCTGTGAATTGTTGAGGCGAGCTGACTAATGTACTGACTGGTGTCTGTGGGTGTGGGAAATTTTCGTGATTCTTCAAGCACACCGGCCGCCGAAAAACTTGCAACAAGTGTCTTCGTGCCCCCTGTATCAACCGCTATTAACATGTCTTTAGTGTAGCATAGATTAACTCTCGTTGCCCTCGGTTGAAAAGGTGGTATACTATAGAAAAGACGAAAGGTGTTGAGGTGATCAAACAAGCAAGTACACGAACAAATCAGGGTGGTTCGATACTTATATTTACTATCGTTGCGGTCCTACTGGCGCTTGCCCTTGTGGGCGCGGTATTATTTATCCGTAATAAGGGCGAGGTGGCACAAACGCAGGTGCCGATTATGGGTCCGATAGCGCCTCCGGAAGCAGCGCCAGGTAAAAATGGCGATAACAAGAGCGAAGAGGGTGCGAAGAGTACTCCGCCTCGTTCGGACGCCAAACCGGAGCCGGAAACTTCACCGCCTAATAATGGATCATCAAACAACACGTCTTCAGCGTCTGAATTGCCAAAGACTGGTCCAGCCGATGCGCTGGCAGGCATGCTTGTTCTCGGCCTTGTGACGATGACACTCGTAAGCTATATGCGCTCGCGCCGTCTTTCTTGGCAGTTGTAGTCGACCTCTTTGACTTGCGCCTATATCTGAGGTACAATGAGTGATAGTCTGGGAGCGCTGTATTTAATGCGCTTCAGAAATATCAATTAAGGAAGGAGTCTTACTAAGACTTATGGCAAAAGCCACAATAACAATGGATGATTTGCTCGCTGGTGCGGATGACAGCGTCAAGCAAATAACAGCTGGTGATATGATTACCGGAACAGTATTAACACTTCGCAAACACGAGGTTCTTATTAACCTAGGTGCTCAGGGTGTTGGTTTCGTACCACGCCGCGAGGTTGGCTTCTCACGTGCCCTCAAGGTTGGTGATGAAGTAACAGCAAGTGTTGTTGATTCAGAACTCGACAACGGTTACTCACTACTTTCACTTCGCAAAGCTGCGAAAGATCGTGGATGGGAAGATGTTGCTGCTCGTCAAGAGAGTGGTGAAATCATCGAAGTGTCTCCATACGACGCTAACCGCGGTGGTCTATTGGTTGAATTTGAAGGCGTTCGCGGCTTCCTGCCAGTATCTCAGCTTTCAGCAGAACATTATCCACGTGTTGGCTCAAGCGACAAGGACGAAATCCTTCAGCGTCTGAACGCACTCATCGGTCAGTCACTCAAGGTTCGTATCCTTGATGCAGATCGCAAAGCTAACAAGCTTATTTTCTCTGAAAAAGAAGCTATCAAAGATGGCCTAGCTGCTCGTTTTGAGAAACTTGCCGTTGGTGACGCCGTCAAGGGTGTTGTTACTGGTGTGGTTGATTTTGGTGTATTCGTTAACGTCGAAGGCATCGAAGGTTTGGTTCACATCTCAGAAATTAGCTGGGAGCGTGTCAACAACCCAAGCGACTACGTAAAGGTTGGTCAGACAATCGAAGCGAAGATTATTGCTATCGATAAAGATCGCCTTAGCCTTAGTATCAAGCAGCTTTCTGAAGACCCATGGTTCCAAGAGGTTGGCCAGTTCAAGCCAGGTGCTGATGTTGAAGGTACGGTTACTCGTATCACACCATTTGGTGCATTCGTACAAATCAGCCCAGCTGTTGAAGCTCTCGTTCACGTAAGTGAGCTCGGTGGCGACGACACTGATCCTGAAAAAGTCTTTACCTTGAACGAGCGCAAGAGCTTTGTTGTTCTTGATATCGACAAAGACAATCGCAAGATTTCACTTAGCCTCGGCAAAAAATAATTTTTCCGAGCAAATACACTAAACGCATCCCGTTAAAGAGTGACGGGCGAAAGGAGCTTTCAATATGGCAGAAAAAGTAGTTGTTGTCGCTGACTCAATTACCGTAGGTGAGCTAGCTGAAACGCTTAATTTGCCCGTCACTACTTTAATTGGTGAGTTGTTTAAAAACGGTATTGTTGCCACTATTAACCAACGAATTGATTTTGAGACGGCAACAATTATCGTTGAAGAGCTTGGCCTCGATGTAGAGCTCGAAAAAAAGGCAGCCCAGGTTGCTGCTGAACGTAAGACGCACGTCCTTTCAGACAAAGCTGTCGATCGTCCGCCGATTGTGGCGGTCATGGGTCACGTTGACCACGGTAAGACCAGTCTTCTTGATGCTATCCTTGGCCAAAAGGTCGTCGACGGTGAAGCAGGTGGCATTACCCAGCACATTAGCGCCTATCAGACGGTTCGTAAGGAACGTTCGATTACTCTGCTTGATACACCTGGTCACGAAGCCTTTGCGGCGCTTCGCCAGCACGGCGCAACTCTTACTGACGTCGTGATTATTGTCGTTGCTGCCGATGACGGCGTAAAGCCGCAGACGATCGAAGCGATTCGTTTTGCAAAAACAGCCAACGCTAAGATTGTGGTTGCGATCAACAAGATTGATAAAGAAACTGCCAACCCACAGCTTGTGAAGACGCAGCTTGCCTCTGAGCACGGCCTCAACCCAGAAGAATGGGGTGGCGATACAGTGATGGTGGAAGTCAGTGCAAAGACTGGCCAGAACATCGACAAATTGCTCGACATGGTCCTGCTCGTAGCCGACCTTGAAGAGCTTAAGGCCGATATCGACACGCCAGCCGAAGGCCTTGTGATCGAATCGCACATGGAAACAGGTCGTGGTTCGGTTGTCGGACTCCTTGTTGAGCAAGGCGAGCTGAAGCCAGGGCACTTCCTTGTAGCTGGTACGGCTTATGGCAAGATCCGTACACTACTTGATTTTACCGGCAAAACACTTAAGAGCGCTGGCCCATCGACTCCAGTGACAGTTACTGGATTTAAAGAGCTGCCACAATTTGGTGACGTTTTTACGATCGTAAAGAATGAAAAAGAAGCTCGTCACGCCACTGAAGTTGCTCGCATCGAGCGCGAGAAGAACGCTGCGAGTACAAATGTGACCGGCGCCGACCTTCTCAAGATGATGAATCAAAAGCACGACTCACAAGATCTTAATGTAATCATTAAGGCCGATGTACAGGGCTCTCTTACGTCAGTGATGGACAGCCTTCGGCTTGTTGATACAGAAGGCGAGATCACACTTCGCATTATTGGTAGCGGTGTTGGGAATATCTCCGAAAACGATATTCGCCTCGCCTCTGATGAGAACACTATTATCTATGGTTTCAACGTTGAGCTTCCGCCGGCCGTAAAGCGCTTAGCGATGCGTGATAAGGTGCAGGTTCGCCTCTATAAGGTCATTTACGAACTTCTCGATGATGCCCGCAATTCAATGGAAGCAATGCTTGCACCTGAAGTTGTTGAGACCGAAATTGGCGCCATGACGATTAAGGGTATTTTCCGTACACTTAAGGACGAAGTGATCGCCGGTGGTGAAGTAACGAGCGGCAAGGCTGTGCCGAACGTTCTTGTGCGCGTCAAGCGTGGTAAAGAGCAGCTTGGTGAAGTAGAGATTACGAAAGTGCAGCGTCAGCAACAAGAAGCGAAAGAAGTTTTTGAAGGTGAGATGTGTGGCATTTCACTCAAAACAACAAAGAAGCTTCTTCTTGAAGAAGGCGACACGCTTGAATTCTTTACTCGCGAGCTCGTAAAACGAACATTGAAGTAGGCACTCTGTCGACCTATATAAAATGCACTCCATATGGAGTGCATTTTATATAGGTCGGGAAGTGGCTTGCTAGTCTTGAGAATTCAGGTTGTCGGTGTTTTCGGCAATTTCACCAAGAAGAATGTCGATTTCATCTTTGACGATCTCACTTAATTCGGGAATGTTGGTGGTCATCCAGGCCTGAGTAGCTTCGTCATCACCGCTTTCTTGTAGAGCAGCAAGCTCTTCAAGCTGGGTGTCGTTGAGGCTGTCGGTAATCTCAATTCCAACGCGCTCTTCGAGCGTCTTGTTGAGATAGGTTAGAAGCTTCTCTTCTTCATTGATGTCAAGGTTGATGCCAACTGACGTGAGTAGTTGTTTTGTGATAAATGGCTGCATGATGATTATAATCTTTCTGTATTAGAAGTGTTTATTGAGAATTATAGCTTATCTTGATCGATGTGGGTGCTATAGGTAGTGCGACCGGCTGAGAGGGCAGCTTGGACTGCGGCTCTACCTGCACGAAGAGGGCTGAGTGCGCGTCGTCCTTTTTCTGCGGCTGTATCGAGGGCGTCCTTGCCGGTCTCTTTTGCTGAGTCGACAAAGCCAAGGAAGGTATCTTTTCGTGCCGACCATCGATCGCGACGCGCTTGGCGACGCTGCTTGGCGGCATTAGACAGCTCATCGAGTTTCATGCGGATTGCTTCTTTAGCGTCAATCAGGCCTTCCTTCGCTGCATCTGCAGCATACATGCCTTTTAGGCGACCAGTTTCAATAAGGTCAGTGGTTGTGTCTTTAATTTTTTCGCCAGCATACATTGCCTTGAGGGCAGCAGTCTCGGCTAGGTTTTCACCTGCTTTGTATGTGTTTGCGGCACCTTTGGCTGTAGCCTCTACGGCAAGGAAGCTGATACCAAGTGCGATATCCCCGCTAGTCCGAGCTACCTTAAGAGCGGTTTCGCCAGTGGTACGTGCCATGTTTTTTGCGACTTCAATCGTATCAACGGTATTTTCGATAGCATTATCGACAAATTCTTGACGATCAGCACGACGATGCTCTCGGTCAAGGAGGGTTTGTCCCGTGAGCTGCTGCGACTCGTCACTAGAGTCGGTAAGGTTGCTGATATGATCGGTGTAGCCGAAGCTATCGACTGTTTGGTATTCCTTTAGTGCGTTTTTATGCGCTTTATTGATTGCTCGCTGTTCAAGGAAATTTGCAATTCGATCTAGTGCACTCGCTGCTCGAGAGGTTTCCCTGTTGTCGGGGGTGAATTCTGCTTCAGTAGGGGATGGTGTGCCGTTAACAATAATATCAAGCTGGTCTGTCGTGGGAGTTTCTACCTGAATTCGATTTGGAGTACGATATTGGAGCGTTTCACTCATGCGAGTTGTTCCTTTGTTTGTGTTTTTTGATTTATATGTTTATTATAAGCATAATTACTAAAAAAGTCAATACATACTATAAACTAATATACTTAATATAACAAAAAACACCCTGCTGGGCGTAGGATTCATGTATTGGTGGTGTTCCCGGAGGAACGTGAAAGGGAACTCAAAGTTCCACAGTCACGTTCCTCGCGGGGTCCACTCTCAGGAGGCTGCTGTGTGCAGGTCCTCGGCGCGCTTCTTGAGTCCGTCGTAGTCATGCTGGTTGAATTTGTGACCGCCGCCCATGCTGGGCTTTTCGGCGATCTTGATCCAGGCCAGGATGTCATCGGCGATCTTCTTGACGTCGTCCTTGGGCAGGGTGCCGACCGGAGCTGCCTTGGCGTCCGTAACCTGCTTATCGCTGGCATCGGTGATGCGCTTGGCAAAGTCAGAGCCCACTGAGCCGTCGGGGTTCGTGGTGACACCGGGGAAATGGCCTGCCAGGTTGGCAAAGACCTTGTTCTGATCAGCAACCTTCTTTCGAAGATCGTCCCGTTCCTGCTGAATCGCAGGATCGGGTGTTGCTGCCGGTGTCGTGGCCGAAGGAAGGCCGCCGCCGAGTGCACTGGTCGCTTGCGGGTTCGCAGGCTGCTGTCCATTGAGAACGGCAGAGAGGAATCCGACGAGCTGGCCATCCAGGTGGCGCAGAAACTGCGTCTTCTGGGCTGGTGTCAGGTTGGCTTTTTCGGCGATTTCAATCAGCTTGGCATCGAAGTTGTTCGACACCTCACCGATTGCCTCGTCGAAGTCGTCCTGAACCTTGGTGGCGGCTTTTGCCTTGGCGGCGCTCAGATCGTAAGTCATGGTGTACTTCTTTCCGGGCCCGTAGGCCCTTTTTTGGAGGGTCTTCGGGTTGGGAATTCGGCACACGCGCGTGGTGCCGAACTGAAGTATCTCTCACAGGAGGGGTACTTCTTTATCGGCGCCACGATGAATACATCATTTAGCTTGAGAGTGGTACCGTACGAATGTTATAGATATAACTTTCCAGTACGGCACGCCACGATTCATAAAAGTATGTATCGCAGTGTGGCGTACTGGAGATCGGACGGTGATGTGTAGTTGCGGTTGCTCGGTTGCTCAAGCGACATGAATGCATATTAACATTTTAATCATTATTTGTCAATACTCTATGATAGCATATTGACAAAATGTACATAAAATGATAATATGCACTTAACACGTTCTTGTGAATGTGTGATACGGATAAGCGGCACCATAGCTGTACTCCGTACTAGATCTTTAACAATCAAGTTACATGTTTGTACATAGACGCTAAGTTGCCGTGGCGCAACCCTTTATTCAATCCTGATTATCTAATCACGAAGCGGCATTGAATGATGAGTTGTGCCACGGTAGAGACATTTTTATGTCCCCTTGGCGCAAAATATTTACTGCAGAACTCGTATGTCATGAGAATATTCTTTTCTTGGCGAGAGGCAGTATATAAAGATAATGAATGTTGTCTTTATATACTGTCTCTTGCCTTCGGGGAGGACAGCGCGCTAGCCAGATGGCTTGTCGTGTGACCAACAACCCCGAAAGGGGAGGAGAAAAACAATGACTACATCAGCATCTTCCGCTACGCCTTCTCGGCCTCCGGCGCGTCCTACGCCCGGTGCGTCGTCCTCGACGCCGACTTCCCCCAAGAAGTCGCGTGCTCGGGGGCTTATGATCAGCCTTGGCTTTGCCGCCGCGGCATTGCTCATCGCTGGTGTGACCTTCGCTTGGGTCTGGCCGTCAATCGGTCAACCCGCCCTTTGGGGTGGCTTCGCCGTACTACTGGGTCCGCTCTTCGTTCTGGCCGGTGTTTATCTGGCTGTCAACGAGAAAGTGATTAAGTCGCGGATTATCCGTGGCCTGATCGTGGTTGCACTGATGGTGATCGCCGCCGTTATCGTCGGTTTCGCTGTCGGTCAGGGATGGTTTTTAGCCATGAACTGGCTCGCTGTCGGCATGGCCGCCAGCGTTGTCGGCGGCTTCTTCGCTATCACCGCCCTCTTTGAGGTCCGGCGGCGGATGAAGCGCTGAAAGTTCTTGCAGTACCGAGCGGCAGGGAAGGGGTTATTCATAATCCTGGACCTGCTGCTCGGAAGAACACACTATTTGTGTATATACATGTGATATGATTGACTTTTCATTGATATTATGGTAATGTTTAATTACCTAAACGGGTAAATAATTTATGACGACTCCTGAAGCAACATCTACAACTCCCAATCACCATTCTAAGCCAGAGCGCGTTAATGAACGCGCCTTTACTATTGCGGAGGTCGAAGCGCTACGAGCGCGTCTTTATGGTCTAGCACCGGCAGACGGTGAATCGCCAGAAGACTTCTCTATTCGACAGCAACTGAATAATGAGCAAGAAGTTGGCGCGTATGCTGTCGCCAACGGCTTTAATGAGAATCATCAAAAGTACAACGTCTTAACTACCCAGCTTCAGGATATTGTGCAAATACCAGAATATAACTGGTATGTAGGTCCTCGTGTGTACGAGGTGAATGCGCTTGGTGCACCACTCACGGACGCTGATGGTAACGCTGTGTACGAAAATGCACCTTCTGGACAAGAGAAGGTCTGGGGTCTGCAGAGTGAGCTTTTTGGCAGTATATTGCCAGAGACCGAGGAGGCCGCCGACGTTGCCGAGGGGGAGCGAGAGCAAGAATTTTCACTTGAAGACGATCGTACCTTGCTCGATCAACGTCGCGCCTCTCTTGCTGAGTTGAGTGCCAAGCGCCAAGGGCGCATTGCCGGCAAGGGCGGCGAGGCCTACGCTGAGGCGAAAGAACTTTATGATGAACAGATGATTTTGCTCGCAAGAGCAGAGCTAAAAAGTGAACTTGAAGACAATTCTATTTCTGACGATACTAAAAAAATACGAGTAACCGAGTATCTCTTAGAAGAGCAGACGAAGCTTCGTGAGCTTACAATTGATAAGTTGCAGAACACTCCGGTTGGTAACTTTGTTAAATATATGAACCGTGGCAAGATTGCTACGAGGATTGCGAAGGGTCTTGGGCTTGGTCTTGTTGCTGGTGTTGTCGGTGCTGGTATTGGTGTTGCTGCTGGCGTTGCTGGTGTGGCAGCCGTGGGTGCGGGTGTAGCGACGGCTGCAACTGCGGCGGTACGATTCGCGCGCGGATTTGCTCATGTTGATGCCAAGGAAGGTCGCGGCATGCAGCAGCTTTCAGGCGATCAGGCACAGAAAGATGAAATTATCAGTAGCCTTGATGCTGCGCCGACCTATATCGATACAGCTCACCAACAGTTGAGTGATAAGTATGAAGAGGATACGAAAAAGGAGCAAGGTAAGCGACGTAAGTCTGTCGGTGCGGGTGTCTTGGGTATTGTACTGGGTGCGGGTATTGCAGCTGGCGCACATGCACTTATAGATGCGGGCGCATTCGACAGCTTCGGTAATCGTAATCTTAATCCGCCATCTGGCGCATCACCAGCTCCAATCGAAACGGCTCCAGGTGATACAAATGGTGGTATCGATGAGACTCCTAAGGTGCCAACTCCTTCTGAAACTCCTGATGTAATCAAGCCATCGGATACTCCTGATGTGGCTGATGCGATAAGAGATTCATTTGGAGGCGAGGGTTCGCCGAGTGGTGAATGGGTTCCTGGTGGTGTTGGTAATTACCTCACGGGCGACCTTGGCGCAACTGAACTTACACCTGCAGGTCTTGATAACTTCCATCAATGGGTGGATGGTTACTCGGTTCGCTCCGGCGATTCTATTTGGAGTATTTCTGAAGACTATCTTCGTGCTCAGGGCATCGCTAATCCGAGTGTCTATCAGATCGATGCCGTAAAAGACACTGTTCTTGCCGACTTTAAGGCTCGCGGTCTTGTTGGTGCAAACGGCTGGCTATCGGCTGGTCAAAGCTTACGTGTTAAGTAAGTGATATAATCAAAGACGAATAGAATTAATAAATGGCGGTATATTCATGTTTCAATTAGATGATAAATTTTTAGCAGATATTGGCCTTAATGAACTTCCAGAAGACCAAAAGCAGGCATTCTTGCAGCATATCTATGAAGAGCTTGAGCTACGGGTTGGTACGAAGTTATCCGATGGATTGAGCGACGCGCAGCTTGAAGAATTTGAGGCGATTATTGATCGAAAAGATGATGCAATTGTTGCTTGGCTTAATCAGCACATGCCAAATTATCACACCGATGAAGTATTTGGTCGCTTGCAGCAGGCGACTCAGGCTGATCCTAACGACCCAGCCTTAAGGGCTGAGTATACGGCCACAAAATGGCTTGAGGTGAATCGTCCTGATTATCGCCAGGTTGTAGCGCAGGTACTTGATGAACTTAAAAAAGAGATCATTGGCAACCGCGACAAGATACTTGGCTAGCGATTGTAGCCGTGAAGAAAGGCGACGCTATCCATGCGACGCCCACTTGGAGCGATAAGCTCATCAATTGAAAGAAATGCACCATCTTGGCAAAGAATGTCGAGCGGTGTATTTTTTTCGTGTGAGACATGTGCCTTGGTGATGATGACAGGGGCGTCTTCGATATCAATCTTTGTTTTTGGAAAGCCGATATGGGCACGAACGAGACGCTCGGCGGCTTGAGCAGAGAGGGTGTCTGGCGCGAGTGTCGAATCTTGCTTTTGAAGCAATTGGCAGTAACTGGCTTTGGACTCGTCTTGTTTAATTGGCTGCAGCGATCCATCTATGATTTGAGGTAATGTTTCAAGTAGGAGATTGGTGCCGATGGTCGCAAGCGTGTGGTAGAGTTCGGGTCGTGTTTCTGTGCCTGCAAGGGGGTGTTCTTGCGCGGCATAGACGGGTCCGGCATCCATTTTTGCGGATAGCTGCATGATTGAAACACCAGTCGTAACATCTCCGTTTTTAATGGCCGATTCAATTGGTGATGGACCGCGGTACCGCGGCAGGAGTGAGGGGTGAAGATTGATTATACCCGGTTCGAATAGGTCGATAATGGACTGCGGGATGATTTTTCCGTAGCTTACAAGTACGCCAACGGGATGATCGAACGCTTTAATGTGCTTGGCAATGTCGCTGAGCTTTTGTGGTTGTAGGACTGGTATATTATGTCGCTCGGCAACAATTTTAACGCTTGGGGATACGAGCTGTTGGCCGCGGCCCTTGCGGCTGTCGGGCTTGGTAACGACGGCCGCAATGGTGTAGCCGGCTTCAATGAGGCCAGTGAGGGCAGTGAGGCTAAATTCCTCAGTCCCAAAGAATACGAGAGTCTTTGATGTGTTCGTCATAGTTGAGTGGTTGTAGCTCGCCTTTCTCGTCGAGGGTGTAGAATGCTTCGGAATTATCGCGAATGTGATCGATAAAAACAATGCCATTTGTGTGATCGACTTCATGCTGGATGACCCGGGCCAAGAAGCCTTCTGCTCGGAGACGCACTTCATTGCCGTCAATATCAAGGGCTTTGACACGGATCTTTGTGTAGCGTGGCACTTTGCCGTATACGTGGCTGACACTGAGGCAGCCCTCAAAGTCATATTCAACTTCACCTTCGTATTTCACAATCTCAGGATTGATGAGGGTGGTGAAGTCACGACAAGATTTGTCATCAAAATCGCTACGGACGATAACTGCGCGCTCGAGTCGGTCAATTTGTACGGCAGCAAGTGCCGCGCTGATTTCGTGGGGGCGAGAATCCTCCCAATCGAGAGCAGCTGAGGTCATGTCGTTTATAAGTTTAACGGTATCATCGGTTACGACATGAACTTTAGTTGATTTAGTACGCAAATGGGCGTTCGGCAGGGTGATAATGGCTTCTTTTTTCATTTACCCTAGTATAACAGATGTCAGAGTAGGCTGGTAGGGTCGAGTTCGGACTGCCAGTGGGTTGGTGGTATGTACCCGAGCGCATCGATGAGGTGTTGTCGTTTTGGGGATTTAAGCGCGAGCTGCCAGCGATAGGTGTCGTGTTGGCGTTCGTAAAAGGATGGTGTGGGGCCAAGAATTTGCACATCGGGGTGTACTTTTCGGCGCAGTTCACGAGCGGTAATTTGTGCATTTTTAATTGCGGCGGCTTCGGTTTTATAGATGCATGTCAATTTTAGAAGATGAACGAAAGGTGGGAAGTGACTGCGCTGACGTTCGGTGATTGTTGCATTGTAGAAATGCTCGTAATCTTGCGCTAGTCCATCAACAACGGCGGGATGTGTCGGCTGGTAGCTTTGGACGACGACATTCGTGGGATGATGAGAGCGTCCAACGCGTCCAATAACCTGAGCGAGCAACTGGAATGTTCGCTCACTTGATCCAAAATCAGGCAGACTTAATCCTGCATCGGCCTGAATGACACCGACAGTTCGCAGTTTTGGTAGATCGAGGCCTTTGGCTATTACCTGTGTGCCGATGATGATATCGATTGTGCCGTCGTAGAGTTCGCTATATTTTTGTTCAACTGATTCACCAGATTCGCTGTCGCCATCAAAGCGCATAATTACTTTATCCGGAAATAGTTTTCGTAGTTCTGCCTCGATGAGTTTGGTGCCAATACCCTTATGGATAATATTAGCGTGGTGGCACTGCGGGCAACTGGTCGGTACTTTGTCGGTATGCCCACAAATATGACAGCGTAGGTGGTGTTTATCGGCGTGAAGCGTGAGCGGGACGAAGCAGCGAGGACAGCCGGCTGACCAGCCGCAATTTTCGCACAGTGTTGTGCTCGCGCTGCCGCGACGGTTGTGGAAGATAAGCGCCTGGTTACCTTCTTTGAATGTCTCTTCGAGTTGAGACAGGATCAGGTCAGATAGGAAGCGATGTCGCTTGAACGATTGTCGTTTTGTCATGTCGACCAGCTTAATGGTTGGAGCGACGGCGCCGTCTTTGGCTCGTTCTTGCATACGAATGATCGGACGGTTTGATTGAGTTGCGAGGTAGTAATCGGCGATGGTGGGGGTGGCGCTGCCGAGAACGAGCTTTGCATTGTGATAACGGGCAAGTATACTGGCGGTGCGTAGTGCCGAATAGCGCGGCGCTTGTTCTTGTTTGAAGCTTGGCTCGTGGGCTTCGTCAATAACGACGAGCCCGAGGTTTGTCAGGGGGAGAAAAAGAGCGGATCTTGGACCGATTACTACGCGGGGCGATGAGCTCGTGAGCACTTCTCGCCACGCTTGGTGCCGTTCGGCTTCAGTCTGCTTTGAATGTGCTAGGGTTATGTCGTCGAAGTGATGTGAGAATTCATCGACAAGTTGTGAGGTGAGAGCAATCTCTGGCACGAGTACGATGACAGACTCGCCTTGTGCAATGGCACGTTTTGCTAATTCGATGTAGACATGGGTTTTCCCGGAGCCGGTTACTCCATGCAAAAGAGCCGATCCGGGAGTCATGTGTTCAATTGTATCGAGGGCTTGTAGCTGCTCAGCCGTGAATACAATAGTTGTTCGATCTCGCAAAATTTCTCGAGGCGGGGAAATGCGGGCACGGCGTGTTTTTTGTATACCTCTTGGCAGGAGTGTTTGCAGAACGGTCGCAAGATGGGTGGCGTAATATTCACTGAGCCATAGAGCGAGTGATACGAGGGGCTGGGGAATAGGAAGTGTTTCAATAGATGAGGTAATCGGCTTTGTATCGTAGGTCGGCTTAGGGACTTCTCGCAGGATGAGGCCGACAAGGCTTTTTTTGCCAACTTCTATACTAACGATTTGTCCAACTGTCAGCGGCTCATGTGAACTATAGGTAAAAAACGCACTGCTCGCGCGAACGATTTGATTGGGTGCCACCTCATAGTAGTGCATATGTCTTAGTATACTGCGTACAACCTGCTAAACTAAAACATATGTATTTTGAAAGTCGCGCCCAAGCAGGGCAGATATTAGCAGCGCAGCTTTTTGAGCGGTATCGCTACGAAAACTGTGCGATAGTTGCACTGAGCGATGGTGCTGTTCAGGTGGGTGAGCAGATTGCTGAAGCGCTTCACTGTATTCTTACGATGTTACTTGTTGAAGATATCCAAATTCCCGGTGAAGGGCTCAGTTTTGGCGGCGTGTCACAGAGTGGCGGCTTTACCTACAATGGTATGTTTAGTGCCGGCGAGGTAGAAGAGTATACAAGTGAGTTTCATGGCTACCTGGAAGAGCAAAAGCGCGAAGCTTTCCAGCGGATAAACCGACTCCTTGGCGATGGGGGCATGATTGATAGTGATATGCTTCGAGATCATGTGGTGATTTTAGTGGCTGATGGTATTGATAATGGCGCGGCAATTGATGTGGCACTTGATTTTCTGAAGCCAATCCGCATTCAAAAGCTTATTGTAGCCACGCCTGTCGCCACGATTCCGGCTGTTGACAAGCTGCATATGGCGGCCGATGAACTTCACATTCTGGACGTGAAGCAAAACTTCATGGGAACGGACCATTATTACGAGCAAAATGATATTCCATCGCATGAAGATACGATCGCGAAGATTAACCAGATTGTGCTTAATTGGCGTTGAAACTAGCGCCTAAAAAGTGTAGAATAGATAACAACAGAAGAGTCAGTGAGTAAACAAGGGAATTTATGTTAGACGTTTTTATTACCTCTCGGGTGCGAAGAAAAATTGTGGTGGTGTATGCCAAATATCCTGATTTTCACACTCACGTACGAGGACTTGCAAAGCTTATCAAGGAAGATCCAGGTAATATCCAGCGCGAACTCAAGCGCCTCGAGAAGGTCGGATTTCTTGCCAGCGAGAAGCAGGGAAATACAAAGATTTACTCGACTAATAAGCAATTCCCAATCTTTAAGGAACTTCAGAGTATTGTGATCAAATCACAACAACAAGCTGGTCGCCCAAAGCGTCCAACCACTGATCTATAAATGGATTTGTTCAACGAAATTTTAAAAGCTCGCGGTCTTGACGGTAAGGCTCGTGAGCTTTTTTTGTCGCCAAGTTACGAATCAAAGCATGACCCTTTTTTGCTGCCCGATATGGACAAGGCGGTTGAACGGCTCGTGAGGGCTCGGGCTAAACAAGAGAAGATAATGATTTACGGTGATTATGATATTGATGGCCTTACTGCTACGACCGTTCTGCTTGATGCGTTTGAAAGTTTTGGATTTGCTCATGTGGACGCATTTATTCCCAATCGTTTTGTCGAAGGCTATGGTCTGACGGTTGATGCGGTTGAAAAAATTGCCGCTACGGGAGCGCAGCTTATCGTAACGGTCGATTGTGGAAGTCTGAGTGAGAAAGAAATTATACGGGCAAATGAGCTTGGCGTTGACGTTATCGTAACCGACCATCATAACGTAGCGCCAATTCAGCCTCCAGCCGTTGCGGTAATTAATCCAAAACGCCCCGATCATCAGTATCCATTCATTGATCTTGCTGGTGTTGGGGTTGCCTTTAAGCTTGTCCAGGCGCTACAGACGCGACTTGAAGGGCTAGAGGCAGGGCAGGAAAAATGGTTGCTCGATCTCGTGGCACTCGGAACGGTATGTGACGTAGTGACATTGGTAGATGAGAATCGTGCGAATGTTTACTGGGGCTTGAAGGTGCTGTCTAAGACTCGTCGTCCAGGTTTGAAGGCGCTTATGGCGGTGTCTGGCGTAGAACCCGATAAAGTAAATGCCCGCAGCCTCGGCTTTGGGCTGGGGCCACGAATGAACGCTGCCGGCAGACTTGAAACAGCTCAGTATGCACTCGATATGTTACGGGCAACCGACCCGATGGAGGCGCTTGAAAAAGCCCAGCAACTCGACGCCTTGAACATTGCGCGTCGAGCTGATCAGGATACAATTTTTAAAGCCGCTATTATTCAAGCGGAGCAATATAAAAATGACGATGTGCTTGTTGTAAGCTCCCCTGGCTGGAACCATGGAATTATTGGCATTGTCGCGGCCAAACTACTGGAGCGCTACAAAAAGCCAACCTATGTCCTGGAGGAGATGGGCAGTGAGTCGAAGGGATCGGCTCGTAGTTATGGCGACTTTAGCGCGGCCGATGCAATTCGTGCAAGTGACGACATTATCACGAAGGGTGGCGGACATAAGCTGGCGGCTGGCGTGACACTGCCGACGGAAAATATAGGTGCGTTTCGAAAACGTGTGAATGAATTTTATCGTTCAAAAGATTTATTCAACCAAGCGGCACTCTTGTTACCTAAGGCTGACGTAACAGTGGATTTTGCAAATGTTACCGATGAGTTGATCGGCTTACTTGAGATGCTTGAGCCGTTTGGTAATGGTAACCCGCAGCCGATTTTAAAAAGTGAGCACGTGCTTGTGACCGGCCTACGCCGCATGGGGGCTGATGCCCAACACGTCAAACTTGAGCTGCAAGATGGTACTAATCGAAAGCTGCAGATGCTCGCATTTAATGCGCCGGCGAGTTTTTTTGTTGAGCCAGGCGAATATGTGACAGTCTGGTATCAGCCAGACGTCAACGAGTGGATGGGGCGACGAACTGTCGAGGGGAGACTGCTACACCTAGAGATAATGTAGCTTGTGGCGGGTAATGTGCTCATGGTATAAATAGGGACAATATGAGTAGGTGGGCAAAGCAGAGCGGATTTACTATTGTTGAGTTACTTATTGTTATCGTCATTATTGGTATCCTCGCGGCTATTACGATTATCGCCTATAATGGTGTGCAAAATCGCGCTAATAATACCAAGACTCAGCAGGCAGTAGCCGGCTACGTAAAAGCGATGATTCTTCACGGCCAGGAGAAAGGTGTATATCCCGACCCGGCTTACTACACCTGCCTGGGGCAAGAATATACTGAATCGGCAAAATGTGATCCTGCTGCTACTCTGGCCAATACAGCCACGCTTACAACTGCCCTGCGGCCATATATGAATGGTTCTTTGCCAAATCCTGCCATGGCAGATGTCAACGGTCGACGAGGAGCTTTCTATCATTCCAATGCTACGACATATTATATTTTCTTCATGCAGGCCGGAACCAATACGTGCCCAGCGATCAGTGGTACGACGCGCGAGCTAGGGGATACGGTGGTGGTGGGAGGTGTTTGGTGTAGAGCCTCGCTTCCAGCGCTCGTATAACCCAATCAGTTGCATAACGGCTATATCTCTGTTACAATGGCTGGTATATGGTACAAGTAACACGTAAAGATGAACGCGAAGCGAACGAAAACATTATTCGTCGTTTCAACCGCAAAGTTTTGCAGAGTGGTGTACTCGCTGAGGCTAAGGCTTCTATGCGTTTCGCTAAGCCACTTAGCAAGCCAGAGCGTCGCACTAAGGCGATTATTCGCAAGCAGCGCAAGGCAGTGAAGACAGCAAACGCACGTTTGGGAATTCGCTAATCTATGGCGCTAATGCAGCGCATTGCAGACGATACTAAAGCCGCTCTTTTGGGCGGCGATCGTTTTGTAGCGGAGATACTTCGTGGCCTCAAGGCCGCAATCTTAAATGAAGAAGTCGCACAAGGCAAGCGTGATAGCGGGCTCGACGAAGCGACTATTGAGCAGATTATTGCTCGTGAAGTAAAGAAGCGCAACGAAAGCGCTTCACTGTATGCAACGGCTGGGCGGGGCGAACTCGCTGAAACAGAGCTCAAGGAAGCTGCAGTGCTGCAGGCATATCTTCCGGAGCAGCTAGGTGAAGCTAAGCTTATGATTATTATCGAGAAAATTGTTGCCGAAAAAGGCCTTAGCGGTCCACAGGCTATGGGTCAGGTGATTGGTGCGGTCAAACAGCAAGTTGGCAACACGGCTGATGGCGCGACAGTCGCACGTCTTGTAAAACAAGCCCTCAACTAAACACAAAAAGGAGAAGACATGATTGTATTTTTTGGTCCAGCTGGTGCTGGTAAGAGCGTCCAGGGGCAAATGCTGGCGGCGCGTCACGGGTGGCGATGGTTGAGTGCAGGACAGTTGCTGCGCGATACGCACGACATGGAGATTATCAAGGAAATGCAGACAGGCGGGCTTGTTAACCCCGAGCGCGTGAATGAACTGATGGGCGAGGCACTGAAGCGTGCGGTAAACATCGACCGTGTTATTATTGACGGCTTTCCTCGCCAACTCTCGCAGGCTAAATGGCTAATTGATTCGCAGTCGACTCATCAGCGTTCGGTTGGACTTGTGATTGTACTTGAAGTACCTCGCTCCGAGTTGCTAAAACGTCTCGAAGTTCGTGGACGGGCTGATGATACGCCAGAAGCGATCGATGAGCGTTTGAAGATTTATCGAACCGAAATGTATCCAATTCTTAGTTATTTCACAGAGAAGAACGTTAATATTGTTCATATTGATGGTACTGGTACTGTTGGGCAGGTTCATGACCGTATTGTAGAAGAGTTGGTGGCATGCAAACTGGCGTAAAGACTTCAGCCCAAATACAGGCGATGCGCGAAGGCGGCAAAATCCTCGCGACGATTTATGATGGCCTGAAAAAATATGTGCACGCCGGTATGACTGAACTTGAGGCTGATGCCTGGGTAGCGAGCGAGATTGTACGTCTTGGGGCAATAGCGACCTATAAGACTTCGGAAGTGAATTTTCCGAATGTTATTTGTATTTCGACCAATGATGAGATTGTTCATAGCGTGCCAACGGATTATATATTTGAAAAAGGTGATGTTGTAAGTTTTGACCTAGTCATCGCCTATAAGGGCATGAAGACGGACGCAGCCTTCACGATGGTGATTGGCGAGGAGCCATCCGGTGCTAAGAAGCACCTTTTGAATATCACTGAGCGTAGCTTGTATGCTGGTATCGATGCGATCAAAGGACCGACGTATACCGGTGATATTGGTGCGGCAATTGAAAAAGTGCTCCGAGGCGGTAGGCTTGGCATTGTTCGTGATCTTGTTGGTCATGGTGTTGGGCTTGAGATGCATATGCCACCAGAGGTGCCAAACTATGGGCGAAAAGGCACTGGTGTTCTTTTAAAACCAGGTGACACGATTGCGATTGAGCCAATGGCGACACTTGGTAGTGAAAAAATTATCACCGATAAGGCTGATGGATGGACAATTCGTAGCAAAGACGGCAGCTTGGCGGCGCACTTTGAACACACGGTGCTTGTCACTGAAGATGGCGTTGAAATTCTTACACAGCTGTAGTGATAATATGTCTCTCATGCTTCGTGGATAGATAGCTTGATGGTACACTTTGTCGTATGAGTGGCCAGGTAGATAAAATAATTCAACAATTTAATCAACTTGAAGTACCCCTAACGCAACGGTTTAGTACGAGTCCTGAAGAAAGCTTAGAGATAGCGAAGCTGCAAGATGAGTATTTTGATCGTGTTATGACTTCTCTCGCACTTAGTCGGCGAGCGCTTGTGGCCTTTTTTAGTATTGAGTATCGCGTACTTTGCGCCGAGCAGCCCGGAGGCGCGCGGTTGACCGACGACTTTGACGCAAGTTTTTGGCTCTCTGGCGTTCAGCCGCTGGCGTCAATCAAGAATGTTAGGGATGCTTCAAATTTTCAGATTATTTTATTTGCGAAGTATCCACTTAGTGCCACTGCAGAAGACTCCATGCGGACAATTCTTGCCGCTGATCTGGGCAGCTAGCCTTTAAGTAGCTCTTGGACGCGCCGACCGATTGCTTCGGATGGTTCAATAACCTCGGCACGACCATTAACGAGGTCGGTGATGAGGCTTTTGATCCAGTGGTAATGCGTGCAGCCAAGAACGATAACGTCGGCACCTCTGTTGCAGATGTCCGTAATGGTTTGCTTAATTATCTCGTGGTTTAGTTGGTTGTTTTCGATCATGTAGGCCCACGTGCTACAGTCGGGCTCAATAATATCGAGGTGAGTGCCGTATTTTACGATCAATTCGCGGTAGCGTTCACTCGCGAGAGTGGCTGGCGTTGCACAAACGGCAATGATATTCGATTTTGTGAGGCTTGCGGCGGTTTTAATCATAGGCTCAATACCGATAAATTTTTGCTTCGGATAGCGGCTGCGCAGTGCTGTAATAGCTGCTGCTGTGGCGGTGTTGCAGGCGAGAACAATAATGTCACAGGAAGCGGATAGTAAAGGCTGAATAGCGGCATCTGTAAGCTGCGTGACTTGATCTGGTGATTTATCGCCGTAGGGTACATTAGTTTTATCATTAACGATAATAATATCTGCCGCTGGAAAGGTTTCCCAAAGGGCGGCGGCAACTGCTTCGCCACCAATGCCTGAGTCGAATACACCGAGTTTCATATCTTTAGTATAGCGCGAAACTCTATTCAAATACCGCCATAAGCGTTATACTTTAAAACATGCAAGAAACATCTCGATACGCCGTAGGTATTGATATTGGTACCACTACAGTCCGCGCTGTTGTGGGACATATCGATCCAGCTACGGGCACGCCAACCATTGTCGGTGTGGGACAGGCACCAAATAGCGGTATGCGAAAAGGAGTTGTCGCTCATCTTACGGGCCCTGCGCATGCTATTGACGATGCACTCGGCGAAGCTGAGCGCATGAGTGGCTACCAAGTTGATGGTGCGGCTATGAGTATTAACGGTGCTCATATTCTTAGTACAAAAGCTGATGGCATGATTGCTGTTGGTGCGGCTGACCACGAAATCACACATGAGGACCTATCTCGAATTGAAGAGGTTGCCACAATGGGGAAGGTTCCGGCGAATCGCGAGATTCTTGATGTTGTGCCGCATAGTTATCGCCTCGATGGCCAGGATAACATCAAGGATCCCTTTGGTATGACTGGTACCAGGCTTGAAATTAATGCCAATGTCGTTTCGGCCCTCGGTCCGCATCTGGCTAATCTGCAAAAATCTGCCGATATGGCAAAAGTAGCACCGCACGTGATCACACCTGCTGTTATGGCGGCTGCCCGAGCCGTGCTTCAGGAGCAGCAGCTAGAGAATGGCGTTGCGGTTATCGACCTGGGTGGTGCGACAACAAGTGTCGTCGTGTTTGAAGAGGGTGATCTGCAGTATGTGGGCGTCATACCTGTCGGAGGCATTAATATCACCAATGATTTGGCGATTGGCCTCAAGACCGATCCAGCAATCGCTGAAAAAGTGAAAACTGCTCACGCTAGTGCTGTGCCTCGCACGAGTGGTGAAGGTGTCAATGTGAAACATGAGAGTGAAATCTATACTTTTAATTCGCAGGATATTGATGAGATTGTCGAAGCTCGACTTGAAGAAATTTTTGATGCTGTTCAGCGTGAGTTGAAAAAAGCCGGCAAGGCGGGGCAGCTGCCGAGCGGTATTGTACTAACCGGCGGTACGGCAAACATGAAGCATATCGCCGAGTACACCAAAGAGAAGCTGGGGCTTGCTGCTCGTGTTGGTAAGCCATCGGGCTATGGCGGCGTTGCTGACCATATTGAGGAGCCGCAATTTGCAACTGCCCTGGGGCTTATGCTGATTGATTCGCAAAACGGCGGACAAGCGCCAAAAACCGACAAAGGAAATCATAAGATAACGATCAAGCAGGCAAGCGGTGTTATCTCTCAGTTCCTCGGTAAATTTAAAGCGTAATTTATTTGTTCAGAAAAAGTGCTATACTAAATAAGAATACGAATATCGGGGAGAGACCTATTCATGCCTGAAGTTAAACCAAGCGACATACAAACATTTGCAAGTATAAAAGTAGTGGGAGTCGGCGGCGCCGGCGGTTCTGCTGTTAACCGTATGAAAGACGCTGGACTTTCTGGTGTTCAATTTATTGCAATGAACACCGATGCGCAGGCGCTACATAACTCTAAGGCTGATGTGAAGATCCATCTCGGACATTCAACTACCAATGGCCTCGGTGCGGGCGCTGACCCACTCACTGGTGAGGCAGCTGCACAAGAATCACGTGACGAAATCCGTGATGCTATTACGGGCGCTGACATGATCTTTGTGACAATTGGTGCAGGTGGTGGTACTGGTAGTGGTGCTGGGCACGTTGTGGCTGAAATTGCTCGCGATCTTGGTATCTTGGTTGTCGGGGTCGCTACAAAGCCATTCAGCTTTGAGGGTGAAAAGCGCCGACAGAACGCCGAATGGGCGATTAATAGCCTTGGCCGTCAGGTAGATACGCTTATCACCATTCCAAACGATCGCCTGCTTCAGACGATTGATCGTCGAACGCCACTTCTCGAAACCTTCAAGATTGCCGATGACGTGCTTCGTCAGGGTGTTCAGGGTATTTCTGAACTTATCACTGAACATGGCCTTATTAACCTCGACTTTGCCGACGTGAAGGCAATTATGAGCAACGCTGGCTCGGCCCTTATGGGTATCGGACGTGCAAGCGGCGATGACCGTGCTGCACAGGCCGCTCAGCAGGCAATTGAGTCACCGCTTATCGAAGTTTCAATCGACGGCGCGAAGGGTGTTCTCTTTAACGTTACTGGTGGCTACGACATGAGCATGAGTGAGATTCAGGAAGCTGCTGAAATTATCACAAGTGCTGTCTCGCCTGATGCAAACATTATCTTTGGTGCAACTCTTAAGCCTGATCTTGAGGATGAATTGATCATCACTGTGATCGCGACAGGCTTTGATAGCGCCTACTTCCACGAACAGGCAACAACACTTGAAGGTACAGCCGCGCCTCGCCAAGAAGAGGTGAGTGATGAAGCTGTTGCTGCGATCAATCTTGACCTTGACCATACTGATGCCGCTGCGGCATTTGCTGCCGAAGATACGGCTCACGACATCTGGAATACGCCAGCCGAAGAGGAGGATGAATCTGATACGCCTGCATTCCTTCGCCGCCGCAAGAAAAATAAAAGCATTGACGAATAGGCGGAGCTAAGTATGTCTCAGCAGTATAAAATTGGTGATACTCGGGTTATCGAATCTCGTGAAGTTGGTGATGGCATAACAATTCGCCGTCGCCGCGAAACGCTCGATGGCAAGCACCGATTTACGACATATGAGCGTATCGAGAAGCCAAACTTGGCAGTTATCAAAAAAGACGGCTCTCGTGAACTATTTGACCGCGAAAAACTTGCAACGGCCATAAAGCGATCAGTCGGAAAGTTCTTCTCCTCGGAAATTGAAGTTGAAGAAATTATTGATAATGTCGAGAACGCACTTTATGAACTGGGTGAGAGTGAGATTTTTTCTCGCCAAATCGGTGATAAGGTGCTCGATGAGTTAGCGGTTCGCAACGAAGTCGCCTATGTTCGCTTTGCAAGTGTGTACCATGAGTTTAAGACGCTCGACGAATTTGAAGCCATCTTGGCGCAACGACGTAAAAAATAAAAGGGAGTGGGTATGAAAGCTGTCATCATCTACAAAAATGAAAGTGATCATGCCAGGGAGGTGCTCGACTACCTACGTGATTTCGAGCGTCAAACTGGCCGCGCACTCGAAACACTCGATCCTGACACGCCCGACGGGGCAGGCTTTTGTCGCACGTACGATATTGTTGAATACCCGAGTATTGTTGCGATGAGTGACGACGGCATGCTGCAAAATTTGTGGCGTGGGCGCCCACTGCCGACAATTAGTGAAGTAAGTTATTATGTTCAATAATTTATTCAAAAAGAAAGCGAGTACCGATCGTTCAAATCGTTGGGTATTTGGAACAATGTTGGTATTTGGTATTGTCGGCTTGGCAGCGAGCTTTGTGTTGGCGGTAGAAGAATTCCATCTTCTAAAAAACCCAGATGCTATTTTATCCTGCTCAATTAACCTTATCCTGAATTGTGCTGGTGTTATGAAAACATGGCAGGCGAGTGTCTTTGGGTTTCCGAATATGTTTATTGGCCTGATGGCATTTCCGATCGTTATCTGTGTAGCACTCCTTGGTCTTGGTCGAGCCGTGCTGCCACGTTGGTTTTATGTCGGTGCGAATATTGGCTATCTTTTAGGGGCTATATTTGCGTACTGGCTCTTCTTTAACAGCGTGTATGCTATTGAGATTTTGTGTCCATGGTGCTTGATTGTGACATTTACGGTGACGATGCTACTGGCGACAATTACGCACTACAATCTGCGTGAGAATAACTTCGGCCTTTCCAAGGAGACTAATAAAAAAGTCCAGTCATTTATCGGTGCCGGGTATCATAAACTGATTGTGGCAAGCTGGGTTGTGTTGATGATCGCACTTGTGTTTGTGAAGTTTGGTGAAGGCCTTTTTGCGTAACCAAAGAGGCCGCTGCTCTTCCAATGCAACCTAAAAGCGTGTAAAATAGCCACTAGAGACAGTCTGCAGTATGTAGATGAGCGGCTATCACCCGCGAAGTTTTGAGAAGAAAAGCCTTGGCTTAGTAGAACTCAACGCGAACGCTGCGTTAAAGCGAACAACTAAGCGCTAAGAAGAATCTCTTTTTAGAAACTGGATGGTACCGTCCGAGCAATCGGATTCCAGTGACTAAACAGGGATTTTTTGTTTTTTAACGAAGGGAAAACGCCATGAAATTCAAAGCCAATACTCGCCGCCGCGCACTTGAATACGAAAAAGATATTGTTATTCAGTGGAAGCAAAACAAGACGTTTGAAAAGTCGATCGAACAGCGCTCAAAGGATAACTCATATGTATTTTATGACGGCCCTCCGTTTATTTCTGGTGTGCCTCACCACGGAACGCTACTCAGTTCAATCGTAAAAGACGTTGTGCCACGCTACCAGACTATGAAAGGTAAGCATGTCGAACGTGTTTGGGGTTGGGACTGTCACGGATTGCCAGCCGAGCGGTATACCGAGAAGAAACTCGGTATCAACTCGCGCGAGGAAGTGCTAGAGTATGGTATCGAGAAGTACATTATCGCGTGTCGTGAAAACATGGTTCAGACGAGTAGTCTATGGGAAGATACAGTAGACCGCATTGGCCGCTGGGTAGACTTTAAGGGTGCCTATAAAACCATGGACAAAGAGTATATGGAATCTGTTTGGTGGGCGTTTAAAACACTCTATGAAAAAGGCAAGATCTACGAAGGCGAGAAGGTGCTTATGTACTGTACGCTCGACGCGACGCCACTTTCAAAGGCTGAGGTGACGATGGACGCTGGTGCGTATCAGGATGTGACGGACCCATCTGTCTATACGAAATTTAAGCTCATTGGCGAAGAGGGGAGCTTGCTTGCCTGGACAACAACACCCTGGACGTTACCAGCCAATACGGCTATTGCAGTGAATAAAGCTATCGATTATATCGAAGTTGAGCTTGAGGGTGAGCATTTGATCTTAGCGAAGGAGCTTGCCGAAAAAGTACTTACCGATGCTAAGCATCAGGTCCTGGACTATAAAGTTATTCGCACATTCAAGGGTGAAGAACTTGTAGGCAAGTCGTACGAACCACTTTTTGGTGTCGAACGCGGCGAGAATGCTCAGAAGGTTTGGCATGCTGACTACGTGAGCGTCGATGATGGGTCGGGCATTGTTCATATCGCGCCAGCATATGGCGAAGAAGACTTCGACATGGCAAAGCGTGAGAAAATTCCCGTTGTACATGTCATTGATGAAAATGGTCACTACACCGAAACCGAATGGAAAGGTGAGAATGTTTGGGAGATCAATAAGACGATTGCTAAAGTACTCCATGAGCGTGGCATTGTCTGGAAAATCGATTATATCCGCCACAGCTATCCGCACTGTCACCGCTGCGGCACGAAGCTCATGTACCGCGCGCATCCTAGTTGGTTTATGGATATTGACCAGCAGCGTGAGACGATGCTCGAAAAAAATGGCAACGTCAACTGGTTTCCTGGCCACGTAAAGAATGGTCGTTTCGCTAAGACGATCGAGCAGGCGCCGGATTGGAACCTGTCACGTGATCGTTTCTGGGCCACCGCTATGCCTGTTTGGAAGGGTGTTGATACAAATGGTGAGACACACGTCAAAGTTGTCGGCAGCTATGCCGAGCTTAAAGAACTGAGCGGTGTGGAGCTTGATGATTACCACCGCCCATGGGTTGATGATATTACCTTTGATATCGATGGCGTGACGTATGAGCGTATCGACAAGGTGATGGACAGCTGGTTTGAAGCCGGCAGTATGCCATTTGCGCAGTTCCATTATCCATTTGAAAACAAACAGAAGTTTGAGCAAAATTTCCCTGGCGACTTCATTGTAGAATATATCGGTCAGGTTCGTGCCTGGTTTTACTACATGCACTCAATGAGCGTGGCCTTGTTCGGTGAAAATTCATTCAAGAACGTCATCGTGACCGGCAACGTTGCGGGTAATGATGGTCGCAAGATGAGTAAGAGTTATGGCAATTACACGGATCCAAATCTTTTGATGGATCAATACTCGGCCGATAGTCTTCGCTTCTTGCTACTTCAAAGTCCGCTTCTTAACGGTGAAGACTTTGCGCTCCAGGACAAAGAGGTTGGCGACGTGGCGCGTAAGCTCAGTATGATTTGGAATATGTACGACTTCTTTACGATGTACGCCGAGGTTGACGGGTGGGAATTCAAGGGTGATCTTTTCGATCCTAGTGAAACACTCGAAAATCCACTTGATCAGTGGATTGTAAGCCGTGTCCACCAGCTTACTGGTGAGGTTGAAAAGCACATGGATGCTTATGACATTCCGAATGCCGTGAAGCCGATCTTGCCGTTTATTGAAGATGCCAGCAACTGGTATGTGCGCCGTAGCCGCCGCCGATTCTGGAAGTCAGGTGACGACACTGATAAGAATAACGCGTATCGCACGCTGCACTACGTACTTGTTCGTTTGAGCCATGTACTTGCGCCGTTCACGCCGTTCCTAGCCGAAGAGCTGTATCAGAAGCTCACCGGTGGCGAGAGTGTCCACTTACTCGACTGGCCATCTGCTGGTCATGTTAATGAACTTGTCGTGCAGGATATGGAGACGGTACGCGAATACGTTAACGCTGGTCTTAGTCTGCGCGCAAAAGAGCGTATGAAGGTGCGCCAGCCGCTTGCGAGCGTGACTATCCCGTCACTTGGTGAGTTTGTTGATTTCGAGGATATTCTGACAGAAGAGCTTAATGTGAAGCAGGTGCTAGTGAAACAGGGCGCTGAGGTTGAGCTTGATACTGACATCACGCCTGCGCTTAAGCGAGAAGGTCTAATGCGCGAAGTGATTCGTCATGTCCAAAGCGCACGTAAGAACGCTGGTCTTAATGTTGATGATCACATTTTACTTAGCCTCGTATCTGAGGATGAGGAACTTCATGAGGCCATCCGCGAGCATGAATCAACCATTGCGGCCGAAACGCTTGCGGACACCGTAACGGCTGTTACTTACGAGCATACCGTATCGGTAAAGGTGGAGGGTGTTGAGCTGGTACTTGCTCTGCAGAAGGCGTAGCCTATAAATAACCCGCTCAGCTGAGCGGGTTATTTTATATTGAAGGATGTTAGTGTTTAATCTCGATACCACCTAGTGCAACAGTACCAACGATAGTTAATACAGGAGCTTTTGGCTTATCGGTGACATTCGTTTTGTTCTCAATACCACCAAGAACCGGCATCACCTGAGATCGAATAACCCAATGTTCTGGCACTTTGAGTTCAACGCCACCACAGAGTACGAAGACATCTAGGGTAGCTTCTTTTTTGATAGTTGCATGGCGAAGATCAAGTACGACACCTCCGAGAATGGCCGTGGCTCGTCCACCCTGGTAATCATCCGATTCGTTTTTCGTATCAACACCACCAAGAATAGCCGATGCATCATCGAGTTTGTTTGTCTCAGTTATAGCTCGGCGTCCGGACTGCCGGGTGATGACGGATAGTCCGATAGCGATAATAATGGCAGGCCAGAATAGCTGGAAGATGCTAAATTCAATCACGCCAAACTCGCGTAGTTGCCAGAGGATGCCGGCTGTTATGACGAGAATCGCCCAGGCATACTGGCGGGGATTGTTGAGTAGAATGAGTCCGCCGCCGATGACAACAAGAAGTGGCCACCACGTGGCAAAGATATGGTTAAGGCTGAGTATATTAAGGCTGCTGAGCAGGGCAATGATACCGACTGCGATAATAGCTGCTCCTGTGGTCGTGCGTGTAATTCGTGTATTCATGCCCTCAGTGTAGCATAAGCTGAATGGTCGTGAGCCCGCACCCATTGACATTTTATAGTATTTATGCTAATTTATTACTAAGTACACTAACTAAAATAAAAAGTAACCTATGTCATTATTTCACCATATTTCATTACCAAAAATTGATCCCCTCGGTGGCGGCCTTGCTGAAGAGATTGCTGCCGAGCAGCAGGGGGATGAGATTATTACGCTCGAGGAAAGCGTCGACGAAGGTAAGCTTTCGTCATTTTGGAATAGCGTTGAACGGGATATTGAGCAGGATCCTGAGTGGTTTCACTTTAGCGAAGATTAAATACTATATTTAATATAGTATAATACTGATATGCAGACGATTTCCGACGAACAGTTTGACCAGCTCATTACGCGCGCAATGGATGAATTGCCGCAGCGGTATATTCGTGGCCTCGATAATGTTGCAATCGTCTACGCCGACGAACCGACAACCGAACAAAAAGAGAAGATGCATCTTGATAATAACCACTTGCTTCTGGGCTTGTACGAGGGTATTCCTATGACGAAGCGTGGTGCCGGATACACCTTTGTGTTGCCAGATAAGATTACATTGTTCAAATACCCGATTATGGCCGTTTCATCAAATGAGGCTACCTTTTTTGAGCAGATCAAGCGAACACTATGGCATGAGATGGCCCATTTTTACGGCCTCAATCATGCTGACATGGATAGGTTGCAGCGCCGCGACTAGTCGGTGCCGTGGTATACTTGATATATCAACATATCTCGTAGGAGATGGGGGATAGGGTAGCGTGAGACGGTTTGGATTGTTCATATACCACCATGGAAACGTGCTGTTCTTTTGCCTTGTCCTTTGTGCGATATATAACGTAATGACTGTGCGCACCACTGGAGCGTTAGTCGATGTGGGAGAGCTTCGAAAAAGTATTCGCGAGATTGACCTTTTAAGCAAGCGCCAGGTTCAAAATGAGCCTCGCGCCGAGTCGACTCCTCCTCCTTCGGACGGTACTGCTAGTAACCAGCGGTCTCAATCGGCCGCGTCGGCACCACATGCTGCGACTGCCGATAATAAAGACGAGTTTGTGAGCTCGGCACCTACTGGCATCCAGCCGTTACCGGTAATTGATACGTCTCCAATATCGTATCCCTCACTTACGGTACCCGCCTTTGGTGCTGCTACTGCGGCAAGCGTCGTTAATGTGATGCCAACGAGTGTGAACACTCCATTACCTGGCGCTGCAATTGAGCCTAGCCCAGTAGGATGGAGGGTCGGCGGGGTACCGTGGTATTGGTGGTGTATGGGGCTCTTGGCTATAAGTGCAGGGGCTTGGCAATATTTGTATAAGAGAAAAGAACCAGCGATAGCTCCAGTGAATGATTAGAGTAGTGTTATATCGTGCTCATTGGGGGCTTGATGGAAGTTATCCTATCTGTTACAATGTAAAACTGATTGATTAATAACAAAAGGAATCATAATGTCAAAAGCAGTCGTTAAGATCGGCGGAAAACAATTCGTTGTTGCCGAAAAAGAGACCCTCCTGGTGGACCTCCTCCCGGAAGGCACAAAAGAGCTCACGCTTGATGCACTGTTGGTGATTGATGGCGACAACACGACTATCGGAACACCAACTGTAAAAGGTGTTAAGGTAGTTGCAAAGGTCATCGAAGATCTTGTAAAGGGTGACAAAATTCGTATCATTCGCTACAAAGCGAAGAAGCGCGTTCACAAAGAGAACGGTCACCGCCAAAAGTACTCAAAGATTGAAATTAGTTCAATCAAGTAAGTTACAAAACCTCGCTTCTCAGCGAGGTTTTTTGATGGTTTAAGCTAGGCTTGGGTACGCCAAGCGTGGTATTATTGAGAAAATATACTGCGAGGGGAGAGTGGTGTGCGAGTAGCGAATGTTGGGTGGCGTATACGGCGCGGGGTTTTATCGGGGGTTGTCACACTGGGTATTGTGGTATTGCCATTTCTTTCGAGCAATCCTGCTGCCGCACTCGAGCCATGGGAAGCAAGCGGCTGGTCACAAATTAGTACAGGCGACTCGCATACCTGTGCGCTTAGTTCTGATGCGAAGGTGTATTGTTGGGGTTATGGTGATGGCGGACAATTGGGTACTGGTGCAGTGACGAATAGCTCCTTCCCAGTTGCCGTTAATACGACCGGGGTATTGGCCGGGAAGACCATCACTGCAATAGACGCCGGCACTGATTATTCTTGCGCCCTTACATCAGAGGGCAGTGTTTACTGTTGGGGCTTTAACAATATCGGCCAGCTCGGCAATGGTACAACTCAGGACAGTCTTGTGCCTGTGGCTGTTGATATGACTGGCGTACTTGCTGGCAAGACCGTAACGGCAGTTAGTACCGGTAGCTCACATGCGTGTGCCATCGCGTCCGACACCAAGGCGTACTGTTGGGGTGCGGGCATTGGCGGACGACTAGGCAATGATAACGATACTAATAGTTCCGTGCCTGTCGCCGTGGATATGAGCGAGCTCGCAGATAAGTCGATTGCGTCGATCAGCGTTAGTGGCAATAATGCGTGCGTCATTACTACTGATGGGCGAGCATATTGCTGGGGGCCTAATAATGAAGGGCAACTGGGTACTGGCCAGGGAAGTAATAGCCGTATGCCTGTTCCTGTCGACATGACCGGAGTGCTATCTGGCAAAACAATACTATCGATTAGTGTTGGCATTAACCACGTGTGTGCAATTGCATCGGATAGCAACGCGTATTGCTGGGGCTCTGATATATACGGCCAGTTAGGTGATAATTCAATGCAGAGTCAAGCTGCGCCTGTAGCTGTCGATGTGTCTGGTGTACTTGCAGGCAAGGCATTAACGCGAGTTACGAGTGGAATTTATCAAACCTGTGTTAGTAGCTCTGACGGTCGTGCCTACTGCTGGGGGAGTAACATGAGTGGGCAGCTTGGTAATAATACGGCACAAGATAGCCTGGTCCCGGTGGCTGTCGATGTGTCTGGCGTACTTGCGGGTAAAACAGTAAGTACTATTAGTACAAGCAATTTTGGCCATACTTGTGCGATCGCATCAAGCCAGGCGTATTGCTGGGGCAATAATGATGGTGGAAAATTAGGAAATAGTTCCCAACTTTATTCAGGCAGGGCTCTTGTTCCTGTTCCGGTTTCACCCCTAATAGTATCCAGCATATCGAGTATTCAATTTGACGAAGTTGATGATCGCAAAGTTCTGCAAATAAGCGGCACGGAGTTCCCCTCATATGCTGATGCGCTGAGTCGCTCGTTAGTAACCTTGAATGGAGTTCAACTGCCATTCTGTGCTGACGGTACAGGCGCTACTGCGCAACAGTTGATTGATGGTTACCACGTTAGTCCCACATTAGTGTCTGATGTGCCTGCTTGTTATTTCATTTATAGTGGTGGTCAGCCGGCCATGAACTTTACGAATGCAATAGTTTGGCTGCCAGATAATTTTGATATTACCGCACCTGGAAGTGTGTCGGTGAGTGAGTCGAGTGTCTATGGGTTTAACACGGTAACACCTGACGATCCGGATGAGGAGGACGATAACGAAGTCGTGCCGCCAGTACTAGTAGACACTCCGATAGTGTCGCTGCCTTTGTATATCGATAAGCTGCCTCTTCCCGTGGCATCACCCGTGCTTCGCTCCCAAGCGTCAGCTAATGATACAGCCCCGAAACTCAATCTATTGGTTGACGAGAGGGCTATAACTGGCACACCGACAATCTCTACACTTCCTGTTTTCCGCGGCAAGGCGGTGCCACATAGTACGATAACTGTGACAGTGCATTCGGACCCTGTTACGTGTACGACAAAAGCGGATGCAGAAGGTGACTGGGAGTGCGTGTTCACGACAGCCCTACCTGCTGGCAATCACACGGTTGATATTGCCATGACAGCGCCAGATAATGTCACGACTCATCTTGGTCCGTATCCTGTGCTGGTAGCTGTGGCTGGGCAGACGCTCCCGTCGTCGGTGCAGAGTGCAGAGGGGTCTGTAAGCGGTGCAAAGACACCTGGATGGTCACTTCCTTGGAGCCTGGCTGTTGTTGCAGTCTCTGCGATCATCATTACACTTATTGTTGCTATTGCTCGTCGAAAACGTCAATAAGACAGATCCCGGAGATGTATATAAAATCCCTCGCTCTAAGGCGAGGGATTTTCATTACTCTAAGCGTATAGTTAAGCGACCCAGTAGTCGTTTGTGAAGAGGAGAATATTCCATGCGAGAAGGAACGCTGACGTTGCGATATAGAACGTTTTAAGCAGTGCGGGTTTTGACTCGAAGTAGAGCGCCAGGGCGAGGAAAAGTGGTGGCAGAGCTATCATGTAGCGATTGAGGCTATCAAGCCGGCCGCTGGAAAGTGGGATAAGGATGAAGATGAGACAGTAGATGAACCACGTTTTTCCTAGGTACTTCCAGACCGCCCATAGCATTGCACCGAGTACGGGCAGGTACCATAGGTACGGTGGGCGAAGTGATGAGATGAGGTTCTCGATAATGTTACTATTGAGTCGTCCCCAGTTTTGCTGAGCAGCGATAAACTCGAATGGGTTACCGAAGGTAAGCCATAGGTACACCATGTAGGCAATAAGTCCGAGAGGTGCCGCAGCGACAGGGATGAGTTTCTTCCAGTCGGACCATTTACGGGCGAAGAGGTAGTCGAGCAAGAAGAAGATGGCGAGTGCGCCACCTTGAACGCGCGTTGCGGTTGCGAATATGACAGCGATCGCTGCGAGCCAGTAGTTGCCTTTACGGTAGGCAAAGAGTGCCGAGATGGTTACGAATACAAAGAGGCTTTCCGAATAACCGAGTGCCATGTAAAACGAGGTTGGGAACAAGGCAATGAGGCCAATAACCGCCCAAGGTGACAGATTTGATTTGCGTTGTCTTAGTTCAAATCGAAGCCAGTAAGCGAGCACGATAGCACTGGCAATCAGGAAGCTAAAGCCAATAATGAAAAGGGAGACGCTGATGCTTGCACCGGTGGCGTAGCTTATTCCTTTAACGAGTAGTGGATAGAGCGGAAAGAAGGCTGTTTCCATGGCGGTATAGCCATTGGTGGCGATAGTACGATAGTGATTACTGTCGTAGCGTAGGAATGAGTTTATGGGGTCGGCTGGGATACTGCGGCCGAATGCTGGCGCCTCCTTGTTGGTTGTAAAATCAAACAAGCTTGCATCGGCGTAGGCGCCAATACCGATAAAAGTAAGAATGAATGTCAGGCCGGCCAGTGATGATTTCGCCCATAGTGGGAGCTGTTTTATGTGCATAATAAAAGTATTCATAGATGGTTCAAGTATATCATGGCTAGATATGTTATTTAATTCCGCTCGTGCTACAATAGGATGAAAGAAGAGGGAAGATATAAACAGTGGCGACCGTTATTTCAGTGACCAATCAAAAAGGTGGTGTCGGTAAGACAACCAGTAGTGTTAATATTGCGTATTTCTTGGCGAAAGCCGGCAAGAAGACACTTTTGATCGACTTTGATCCACAGGGTAATGCTACGAGTGGTCTAGGTATTGATAAGCAGCAATTAACTGCAACCATGAAAGATGTCATTCTCGAAGAGAAAGACCTGTCTGAAGTGATTATGCTTACTGAACATAAGCAATTATTTCTCGCACCCACAACACCGCATCTTGCCAATACAGAGGTTGAGCTAGCGCAGGCCGACCATCGCTTCTCGCGCCTCAAGACAGCGATCGAGAAGGTGAGTGGTGACTATGATTTCATTATTATTGATAGTCCGCCAAGCTTGAGTCTCCTCACGGTAAACGGCTTAATTGCCGCGCGTTATGTACTGTTGCCCGTTCAAGCTGAGTTTTACGCACTCGAAGGCCTTGGACAGTTACTTGAAACAATGAAACTCGTTCGTAAAAGTATGAACCCGACCCTTGAACTTCTTGGGGTGTTGCCGACGATGATGGACAGCCGTACGACACTGAGCAACCAAGTACACGAAGAAATTAAGAAACACTTTCCCGGCAAGGTGTTTGAAACGACGATTCCTCGCAATATCCGCTTGGCTGAGGCGCCAAGTCATGGGTTGCCAGTGGGGGCGTATGATCGTTTCTCAAAAGGCTCTCGAGCGTATAAGGCTGTAACGAAGGAGGTGCTAGACCGTGTCGCTTAAAAAAGGATTGGGTCGTGGTTTTGAGTCATTGATCCCGACGGATTTGCTCGATGAGTCGTTTGACCCGACTGCTCGTCAGGATGAAAAAGTATCTGAACTGCGCAATATCAAATTGTCGGAGATTCATGCCGATCCCGATCAGCCACGACGTCATTTTGACGAAGGCGCTTTGCAGGAGTTGGCGGCGTCAATTGCCGAACATGGGATATTGCAGCCAATTGTCGTGACACCGCATACTGACGGGTACATGATTGTCGCCGGAGAGCGACGTTTCCGTGCGGCAGGTATGGCGTCTTTGGAGAAAGTGCCTGCCTTGGTGCGCACGCTAGGCAATCAGCATCGTCTTGAACTGTCGTTGATCGAGAACCTACAGCGCCGTGACCTTAATGCATTAGAGACGGCAACTGCCTATTTGAAATTACGTGATCAGTTTAATCTTACACTTGATGAAATTGGGCAGCGTGTTGGCGGAAAGTCAGTCAGTGCTATTAGTAATACACTACGTCTTCTTCGGCTCCCGCTGATTGTGCGAACAGCACTCCTTGATGGCAAGCTAACTGAGGGTCAAGCGCGTCCGCTTGTTGGGCTGGACGAGGCGGTTATTAACGAGTTATTGCCAAAGCTTATAAAAGAAGAATGGAGCGCGCGTAAGATTGAGCAGTTTATTGTTGAATTGAAAAAGACTGCACAGGCAAAGCCAACGCAGAAGCGGGCCGCGGTTGCTCCAGTGGCATACGAGGAAGATACGAAACAATTAGCTAAGCGACTAGCCGCGCCAGTGAGCGTGAAAACAAATGCCAAGGGTGCAGGGCAGATCGTTATCAAGTTTGCCAGTGACGATGAGTTTCAGCGAATTCAAAAACTACTCGCAAGCTAGGCTGTGTACTTTAAAAAATCACCTAACGTTAGGTGATTTTTTAGTGGGGCGATAGAGTTAGAAGCTTCGTATCTCGTTGAATGGAAAGATGCGTAGCCCGACTGGTCCGACAACATCGTAGTAGGGGATGGTGCCCATGCAGCTACGTGAATCGCAGGAATATTGGCCTTCGCGGTGATCGCCCATGACGAATAGCGTTTCTTTTGCGACTACTGTATCAACTTCACCGCTTGTTGGCGAGCCTGGTTCGCCGTGGTTACTATCGTCTGGATGGAAGCCATCGGGATATTCATTATTGTAGACGGTGACAATACCGTCTTTGATGGTGACGCGCTCCCCAGGGAAGGCAATAACTCGCTTTACGACAAATTCATCAGTCGTGCCGAGACTAAAGTTAGGATTTTTAAAGACAATGACTTGGCCACGTTCTGGGACGTATTGCTTGTTTTGCAGCTGGGCGAGTGTGACGGGAATGCGGTTTACAATAAGCCGATCACCGGTGTACATAGTCTTTTCCATACTTTGGCCTAGGACGCTGAAACTACGGAATACGAAGGCATTTATAAGAAGTGTGCCGATGACAACACAAATAATAAAGACGATGATGCCGAGCGCATCTTTAATGAAGGGATGGCGTTGTAAGAAAGTTGCTTCCATTACACCTCACTATACACTCTTTTGGGGTCGCGAGAAAGTGAATTGGTTATGATTATTAACTTCGCGTAAGGCTTTCTGTTTGTTATACTTGTATGAGTATTTATGAAAAAACAACGACATTCTATAGATGGATTTGTGCCGCGCCGCTCTGGTGAGCAGCTTGGTGATCTCCATCGTCAATCTCCCGTTAAAGCAGCAGAAACTACCGCCAAGCGCCGTCTCCATACAGGTGATCGGCTTGAGCATAGCTTGCAAAAAGAACAGGCCGTGAAACTGAATCGATCAGAGATCAATGCGTCACTGCGGGATATTGACCAGCCGCTTGACGAGAAGAAGCTAACTCGTAGACAACGGCGCAAAGCTAATAAGCAGCCGATGACATGCAAGCGTCGTATAATTAAGTGGACGATTATTGGTCTCTTGGTGCTACTGCTCGCAGCTGGCGGGTACTTTGCATATAAGACATTTTCAACCGGCAGCAAGATCTTTAAGGGTAATATTCTCGACGCGTTCACGCAGAATGTGCCGCTCAAACAAGACAGCAATGGCCGTAGTAACATTCTTATTTTTGGTACCGCTGAAGATGATGAGGGCGGAGAACACGGCGGGGGTAATCTGACCGACTCAATTATGGTACTTAGTATTGATCAGACGCGCAAAGACGCGTATATGGTCAGTCTGCCACGCGATTTGTGGGTTGCCTATGCTGAGACATGTACAGTTGGGAATCAGGGCAAGCTGAATGCGACCTACTTCTGCGCTTCTGACGACGGTGCAAATGAAGAGGTTGGCTCACAGGCTCTGCGCACGAAAGCGGGCGAGATCACCGGTCTTGATGTACAGTATAGTGTTCATATGAACTTTACTGCTGTTGTGGAGGCGGTTAACGCCGTCGGTGGCGTTGACGTTAAGATCGAATCGAGTGACCCGAACGCGACACGCGTGTTTGACCCCATTATGGATTGGAAGTGTAAGAATACCTGCCACTACGTTGACTATAAGGTAGGCGAAGTGGCGCATATGGACGGCGACCACGCCTTGGCATTTGCGCGTGCCCGCGGCTCGTCTTATGGTAGTCAGGGCTTGCCAGGTGGCAATTTTGACCGCGAGAAGAACCAGCAGAAGGTAATGATTGCCCTTCGTGAAAAGGCAGCCAGTGCTGGAACACTCACGAATATCGGTGCCGTAACAGGGCTTATGGACGCACTCGGTAATAATTTACGAACAAACTTTGATGCTAAAGAGATTCGTACATTGATGGCCCTTGGTAATGACATCAAGAGTGATCAGATTAAATCGATCAGCCTTGTGGAGGAGGGCTCTGAGCTTGTAACGACAGGCAACGTAAGTGGGCAGAGTATCGTTCGGCCAATCGCTGGACTTATGGATTATAGCGACATCCAGTCGTACATTCGCGAACAAGTGTCAAGTGATCCAGTGACTAAAGAGAAAGCTAGCGTTGATGTATTGAACGGTTCGGATACAGCTGGGGTTGCACAAAGACAGGCCGACAAGCTCAATGAGCAGGGGCTTATCATTAATGATGTTGGTAACGCGCCTGATGGGCAATATGATAAAGTAACTATCTATCAAATCGGCACGGGTAATCCGGCAACAGCTGCAAAGCTGAAGGAAGTCTATGGTGTTGAGGTACAAGCGACCGCTCCGCCATTCCAAGTAGTAGGTGATGCAAAGTTTGTTGTGGTCTTTGGCGCCGACCCGGATGCTGTAAGTCAATAAGACGTGCTATAATTGAGCAAGGATTATGGATTTTTTAAAAGTTGCAAAACGACGATCATTCATCAGTGGTCTTGTCTATAACGCACTCAATGTCGCACTTGCGATTGCGGTGCTTATTGTCGTGCAAGCCTCGGGTTCACCGCTACCGGCATTCCTACTCGTACTTCTTAGTAAGTGGCGCGTACTTGCGGTGCGTCCCCGCTACTGGTTTGCGCACATTCAGGCAAACCTGGTCGACTTCATTGTAAGTATAGGCCTTGTTATATTGCTGAGTGCTGCCAATACCGAAGAGGGTTTTTGGCTGCAGATTATCCTCACGGTACTCTACATTCTGTGGCTCCTCTTCTTGAAGCCACGTTCAAAGCGTAGCCTTGTGGTCGCACAGGCTGGTGTAGCTGCATTTATTGGTATTACGGCGCTCTACATCGTATCGTTTGCATGGCCAGCATCTATAGTCGTAGTCCTTATGTGGCTTATTGGCTATTCGGTTGCCCGTCATGTACTCAGCGCATATGAAGAGACGCACATCCTCTTCTTGAGTTTGCTGTGGGGCTTTGTCTTTGCTGAATTTGGTTGGCTGGCATATCACTGGGCAGTGGCATATGCTATCCCTGGTCTTGTCGGCATCAAAATTCCACAGATTGCTATTATCTTACTTGCCATCAGCTTTGTAGTTGAACGGGTGTATGAGTCGTACACTCGCCACAAGGTGGTGCGTATGAACGATATTATTTTGCCGTTACTCCTCTCGGCAAGCATTGTCGCACTTTTGTTGCTGCGATTTAATGATGTTGGTCTTGGTAATTAATCTCTCAGTAAACTATAAGAACGGAGCGATAGAATAATGAATATGAATACCGCATCGACATCTTCTCAGACACCAGACCAGTCCCGTACCGATAGCCCGGTTGCCGAGGGGGCAGACAAAGCGCCGGCCGGTCATTTTCGCACTCGCCGAAATCGAGTTATTCTTGTTGTGGCGGTTGTGCTCCTCGGTGTGGCAGCCGGGTTTGGCGGGAGTGCGCTGCAAAATATGCTCCAGAAGCCGCTCACCCAGTTGATACAAAGCGGTGGAAGTGCCCAGGATGGCAATTTGATTGTGAGCGGAGAAGAGGAAGATATCGCATCAGTAGCAGCGAAGGTTTCACCAAGTGTTGTGTCGATCGTTACGACCGTTCAATCGCGCACTTTTGAAACAGGTGAGGGTGCCGGTACTGGTATCATCATCAGCGCCGATGGCTATATTATGACGAATAAGCATGTTATTAACGACGCAAGCAACGTATCGGTGGTCACGTCCGACGGTGCAACGTACGATGACGTTAAGGTCGTGGGGGCGGACCCGCTGAACGATATTGCATTCCTGAAGGTGGGTGGAGTGACGAACCTAAAACCTGCCGAGATTGGCGATTCGAGCTCGATACGGATTGGACAGAAAGTAGTTGCAATTGGCAATGCCTTGGGGCAATATCAAAATACCGTTACGAGCGGTATCATCTCTGGTACAGGGCGACCGGTTTCGGCTCAGGCAGGTGAGACTGTCGAGACACTAACAGATCTTTTGCAAACAGATGCATCAATTAACCCAGGTAACTCCGGTGGTCCACTTGTGAATGTGGCGGGGCAGGTGATAGGTATAAATACAGCAATCGCTTCCGATGCGGCTGGTATTGGGTTCGCCATTCCAATTAATGCAACAAAGGGGCTTATGGACGGCGTGTTGCAGTCCGGGAAAATTAGCCGTGCCTATCTTGGGGTGAGCTATCAGTCGGTTACGCCGGAAATTGCCAAGCAGTATAATTTGTCAGTATCAAAGGGCGCCTACGTTGTGTCGGCGAGTCAGTCGACGAATGCTGTCGTGAAGGATGGGCCTGCTGATAAAGCGGGCGTGAAGAACAAGGATATTATTACGAAGATCAATGACAAAGAGGTGGGCGATAAAGGCGGCGTAGCGAGCCTTATTGGTGAGTATAAGCCGGGTGATACGGTGCAGTTAACTATCCTTCGCGACGGTAAAATGCTCGCGATCCGAGTGACTCTCGCAGCGTATAGTAACTAGTCTTTCTTGAGGCAGATGATGAAGCCGCGTCGTGCGGTTTCATGGAGTCCGTAAGCTGCGCCGTAGCTACTGATAGTGTCAAGCTGAGAGGTGTCAGCCTCAATAAGCAGGTGCCCCCCGGGTATGAGTTGCGCGCCTGCTTGTTGGATTAGCTTCTTAATTAGCTGAAGACCCTTGTCGTCGGCAAAAAGGGCCAGTGCGGGCTCGTGTTTTAGCTCCGGTGATAGCTGCCACTCAGGGTCAACGTAGGGGAGGTTTGCGAGTATGAAATCTGGCTGGAACGGGTAGTTTGTAAGTAGGTCGCTTTGAAGGAGGGTGACATCCGCCTGGAGCTGCTGGCTATTTTTTGTCGCTACCGCGAGTGCGTGCCGACTAACATCAGCAAGAGTGACATGTAGTTCTGGTAGCTCAAGCTTGGCGCTAATGCCAAGACAACCGCTGCCAGTACCGATATCTATGAGCCGCAATTGGGGTGAGCCCAGGAGGCGTGGCGGCGTATTTCGTACGAGCTCTTTTAGCAGGTCGATCATTGTCTCTGATTCAGGGCGAGGGATGAGCGTAGCAGTCGTAACATGGAAAAGTCGGCCATAGAATTCTTTGTGGCCAATGATATAGGCGACTGGCACCCGGTCAGCTCGAAGGACAAGGCGCGCTTCGGCGATTTCGAGTTCACGCTCGGTGAGGAGCTGATCGATGTGGGCATGGAGATACGTGCGGTTTTTGCGGAGGGTGTGCGCGAGTATGAGCTCGGCGTCAAGTCGAGCGGAAGGGATGTCGGCATACTTAAGCCGATGGGTGGCATCTTTGAGCCATTCGCTAATTGCTGGCATTTTGGGCCGCGAGTTCGCGTTCATAGGCCTGAAGGTGTTCGATTAAATCTTCAATACTACCATTAAGAGCCGATGGAATATTGCTACGACTGTAGCCGATGCGGTGATCGGTGATGCGGTCTTGTGGGAAGTTGTACGTACGGATTTTCTCGCTGCGATCGCCGCTACCAATAAGGCTGCGACGCTCGGCGGCTAGTTTAGACTGCTCTTCGTCGATCTTGGCTTGGAGGAGGCGCGAGCGAAGAACGCTCATGGCCTTCTCTTTGTTTTTGATCTGTGACTTTTCGTCCTGGTTTGTTACGACGAGGCCTGTAGGGAGGTGAGTGATGCGAACGGCACTGTCGGTCGTGTTGACACTTTGCCCTCCATGGCCACCAGCACGATACACATCAATCTTGAGGTCATTTGCAGCGATCTCGATGTCGGTTTCCTCGGCCTCTGGAAGCACAGCAACGGTGACTGTTGAGGTGTGAATCCGCCCCTGTGATTCGGTTGCTGGTACGCGCTGAACACGATGGACGCCAGATTCGAACTTGAGCTGTGAGTATGGAGCATCGCCCTTGACGCTAAAGACAACTTCTTTATAGCCGCCAGTATCATTGGCGCTCTCAGAGATAAGTTCAGTTTTGAGGCTATGCGTTTCGCAGTAGCGGAGGTACATGCGGTAGAGTTCGGCACCAAACAGGCTAGCTTCGTCGCCACCGGCACCGGCGCGAATTTCAATAATGACATTCTTTTCGTCGTTAGGGTCTTTCGGTGCAAGCATGATGAATAATTCATCCTCTAGGTGCACAAGTTTTTCTTCCGTTTCGTTTACTTCCATCTTTGCGAGTTCGGCAAGCTCATCGCCGCCGCTGGCTAGTTCTTTTGCTTCGGCGAGGTGGGCTTCAAGCGTGCGGCGCAGAGTGGCCTTTTCAAGAATGGCTTCCAGCTCGGTGAAGCGTTTGTTCTTCGAGCTGAAGTCCGGATCGGCATAGGCGTTGGGGTTTGCTAAAAAATCACCGAGTTGGGCTTTTTCGCTACTGAGGTCGTCGATATTGAGGCTAATTTTCGGCATGATTACCTCTTTGTGGCCAGGAGCACAATGCCAATGATAATACCTGGGAGCCAGGCAATAACACCAAGTAGGCCTGTGATAAATAGGATGATATTAATGATAGTGACGGCAACTGGCTGCTGGCCAAAGAGCTCGGCGTTATTGTTTTGCATATTAACACCACTATTAAAAATGAGGTTTGCGACGGCGTAAGCGGCAATCGAGAAGACTATGAGGGCGGTCGGTCCGACGAGTAGCCAAATAGCAGTAATCTTGCGCGTGTTGCGCCGAGGTGACTGTGCTGCACCGATTGGCTGATGGACTGGAGCTTGAGGTTCGGCAGGTGATACTGGCTGCTGATCGGGGTTCATACTAATTTGCCTCCGTTATTTTATAATTCTATTGTAACAAAAAAGAGACTGCGAAAGGTGCAGTCTCTTTTTTGTAAAGCGCTACTTAGTTGAAGTGTCTTTTTTGGCCTTTTGAGCGGCTGCTTTTTTAGCCTTGCTCGCAAGTGCTTCTTTGCGCGCTTCTGCGGCAGCAAATTTCGCCTTAAAGCGATCAACACGACCTTCGGTGTCGATAATCTTCTCTTCACCAGTAAAGAACGGGTGAGAAGCTGATGAGATATGGACTTTAACGAGTGGATACTCGTTGCCATCTTCCCATTTAACTGTGTCATTCGTTTGCGCTGTTGACTGAGTCAAAAAGGCAAACCCGGCCACATCGTCGCTAAATACGACTGGGCGGTAATCTGTTGGGTGTATACTGCTTTTCATAATCTGTACCATTGTAGCTCTTTTGGGGTCGAAAGTCAAAGGTGTCCACCTTCTTTATATCCTTGCAACCATAGCCATAAGCAGTACAATAGATGTAGATATGAATAGGCGACCTTCTTATACAAAAATGACAGGCTTTACCATTGTTGAGCTAGTCGTCGTGATCGCGATTATTGGACTATTGGCGACGATCGGTACATTATCGTATCGCTCCATGCAGGATAAGGCGAACTTTGCGGTTGTAGATACAGACATGAAGAGTATAAAAGCAGCGCTTGAGAAGTATTACAATAAAAATGCCAGTTATCCTGACACTGCCGGTGTCTGGAGATATGCAAAGAGGGATTTGCCAACGAATACCTTTTTGCCTGAGCTTGTGGGCGATTATTACTCGGGGGCACTGCCCGATGTGAAGACAGGTAATCAGGCCTCGTTGACAGACAATACGTATGCGTATCGATCAAATAGGGTTGATTATAAACTCATCCGGCTTGCCCCTGGGACGACGACGCTTCCAGTTGAGGCTAGTGGTATTAGCGCTTCGATGGTCGATCCGAACTCAGCTCGCTCGGCACGATCGTGGGGCTATTGGACGCCCGGCGGAGCAACCTGGTAGTCTTATTATTTAGTCAATTTACAGATTGACGCATGGCACTGGTCTCTGTTATAATGACGTATGTAACAATATTTTAATGACACAACTCGTATCATAACTCCTGAAACCTTCAGGGATACGGGTGAGGAACAAAGGAGTTCTAACTTTATGGCAGTAGCTGTAGATATTAAAGCTTTGCTCGAAGCTGGTGTCCACTTTGGACACAAAACGAGCCGTTGGCACCCTAAAATGGCGCCATACATTCACTCTAAGCGCCAGGATAGTCATATTATTGATTTGACCAAGACTGTTGAAGGTCTTGAAAAAGCACTACCAGTTATTACTAAGGTAGCAGCAAGCGGCAAGCAGGTACTTTTTGTCGGCACAAAGAAGCAAGCAAAAGAGCTTGTTCAGTCTGCTGCAGTAAGTGCTAACCAGCCATTCGTAACTGAGCGTTGGGTTGGTGGTATGCTCACAAACGTCAACACTATGGGCCAGCAAATCAAGAAGCTTAAAGATCTTGAAAAGCGTATGGCAAGTGGTGACCTTGAAAAGCGCTACAACAAGCTTGAAGTACAACGTTACCAGGAAGAAATCGATGAACTGAACGTAAAGTACGGTGGCATCAAAGATCTTAACGGTAAGCCAGGTCTCGTATTTGTGACTGACGTGATTGCAGATGCGAACGCAATCAAGGAAGCAAAGACACTCGGCGTGCCGGTTGTGGCGATTGTTGATACGAACGCTGATCCAAGCCTCGTTGACTACGTTATTCCTGCAAACGACGATGCGATCAAGGGTCTTGAGCTCTTGCTTAGCTACGCAACCGCAGCTGTTGCTGAAGGTGCTGGCACTCAAAAAGTTGCTGATAAAACAGAGGAGAAATAATAAATGGCTGTATCAATTGACGATATCAAAAAGCTTAAAGAACTCACTGGTGTTGGTTTAACTGACGCTAAGGTTGCCTTGGTTGAAGCAGACGGTAACTTTGACAAGGCGCTTGAAGCAATGCGCAAAAAAGGCCTCACAAAAGCTGAGAAAAAAGGTGACCGCGAAACTCGCGAGGGTATCATCGATAGCTATGTTCACGCAAACCGCATTGGCGTTGTCGTAGAGCTAAACTGTGAGACTGACTTTGTGGCTCGCCTTGATGATTTCAAGGAACTTGCACATCAGATCGCTATGCAGGTGGCTGCTATGGCCCCTGAATACGTTTCGCAAGAAGATATCCCAGCTGAAGAAGTTGAGCGCGTAAAGGCTGAATTGCTTGCAAGCGAAGATCTTCAGAAGAAACCTGAAGAAATGCGCGAGAAGATTGTTGAAGGTCAGCTCAAAAAGCACTTTGCCGACAAGGTGCTCATGAGTCAGGCTTACATCCTTGATGACAGTATGACTGTTGAGGGTCGCATTAAGGATCAGATCGCAAAGAGTGGCGAAAACATTCGTGTTAGCCAGTTCAAGCGTATTGAGTTGGGTGTAAACGCCTAAGCAATTCCTTGCTAACGATAAAATCAGCCTGCATGTATGCGGGCTGATTTTAATTTGAGAGGAAAGGGTATTACTATGTGGTGGCAGCTGACTTATTTGCTATAATGAGAACAGATAAGAAGCGAGGAATCCTATGTTTGACACGAAACCCTATGAAGAGAAAATGACCGGCGCAGTAGCGCATTTTAACGAAGAGCTAAAGAAGGTCCGAACTGGCCGTTCTCATCCTGGTATGCTGGAAGGTATTCAGGTTGAGGTGTATGGGCAAAAAATGCCGCTTAACCAAGTGGCAAATATCACTGCCCCTGAAGCGCAGATGCTTCAAGTTACACCGTTCGACCCAAGTAATGTCCAGGCGATTGCGGCTGCAATTCGCGCCGATCAATCACTCGGCTTCAACCCGAGCGATGACGGCCGTGTTGTTCGTGTGCCAGTGCCCGCGCTTACCGAGGAGCGCCGCAAGCAGCTCGTAAAGCAATCTTCGGAAAAGGTCGAAGAGACGCGTATTGCCCTTCGTAATATCCGTCAGGATGCTTTTAAGGCTGCTAAGCACAAGAAAGATGCAAAAGAGCTGTCCGAGGATGACGTGAAGCGGGTTGAAAAGTCTGTTGATGAGATAATTGCCAAGTTCCAGGTAGAGATTGACGATATTTTCCGTGCTAAAGAGAAGGATATTCTTACAATCTAATGTCAGACGCTCTTCCTCAGCATATTGGCTATATTGTCGATGGTAATCGTCGCTGGGCAAAGCAGCACGGTATTCCTACGTATGAGGGTCATCTGGCGGGATATAATGCTATTCATGAGATTGCGCTAGCAACTTTCGACGCTGGGGTAAAATATATGTCTGCTTATATATTCAGTACCGAGAACTGGAAGCGAAGCGAAGATGAGGTGAGTAAATTGATGGGGCTTGTTTTGCGACTTCTGACATCTGATTTGCCGATATTTGACAAGCATAATATTCGATTAAGAATTTTAGGCTCACGTGAGCGAGTGAGCGACAGGATTCTTAAGGCAATTGACGATGCCGAAGCTCGAACGGCAAATAATACTGCCGGTACACTCGCAATTTGTTTTAACTATGGTGGCCAGCTCGAGATAGCCGACGCGTGCAAAAAAATTGTTCAATCCGGTGTCGGTGTGGATGAAATCACGCCTGCGCTGATTGAGCAGAATCTCTACGCTCCAGAGGTGCCACCGATTGATATTGTGGTACGAAGCAGTGGCGAGCAACGCCTAAGCAACTTTATGCTATGGCGCGCGGCCTATAGTGAACTTATGTTCATCGACAAATCGTGGCCGGATATGACAAAAGACGATGTTGAAGATATACTGAAAGAATACGCGCGGCGCGGCCGACGCTTTGGAGGATAGATGGAATTATTACTGGGTATTATCGTCGGGCTGATCGTCCTTGTGCTACTTGTTGTAGTGCACGAGCTGGGGCATGCCATTGTTGCTCGCCGTAACGGCGTTGTTGTCGAGGAGTTTGGCATTGGCTTTCCACCTCGAGCATGGGCCAAAAAACTAAAAAACGGTATTTTACTTACTTTGAACTGGTTGCCGCTCGGTGGTTTCGTGAAGCTGCAAGGCGAGCACGATAGCGCTGATCAAAAAGGTGACTACGGCGCGGCAACGTTTTGGCAAAAGACGAAAATTCTTCTTGCAGGCGTAGTTATTAACTGGATCGTCGCGGCCGTTGTGTTAACGCTACTTGCACTTACGGGTCTGCCGAAGATTTTGCCAAATCAATTTTCGATTGCAAATGATACGACTATTTTGAAGCAGCCGATTGAACTTGCGATGGTTGGTCACGATTCTCCAGCTGATAAGGCGGGCTTGAAGGTGGGGGATCAGATCTTACGCTTTGCTGGTGAGTCGGTACCTACTGCTGAGTCGCTTAACGAAAAAACAGCGCTCAATAAAGGTAAGGAAGTGGAAATTGTTTATTCTCGCAAGGGGGTAGAGCAGACGGCAAAGGTTGCGCTTCGACCCGATAATGACGATAAGAAGGGGTATCTTGGTGTTAGTTCTGGGCAGCGTGAGCAGATTAAAGCTAGCTGGTCAGCTCCTATCGTGGGTGTGGTGACGACAGGTCAATTTACACTTGTGACGCTCCAAGGCCTCGGTGACCTGATTGTAAATCTTGGCAAAGGCCTAGCGCTACAATTTAGTCCCGATAGCTCAACAAGAGACGAGGCAGGCAGGAGCCTTGAAGCGGCTGGCAATAGTGTTGCCGGACCGGTAGGTATCCTGGGAACGATCTTCCCTCAGGCGCAACAGGCTGGCCCAACTCAGCTCCTTTTTCTAACGGCAATTATTTCTCTGACGCTTGCAGTTATGAATATATTGCCAATTCCAGCGCTTGATGGTGGTCGATGGTTTACAATGGCCATCTTCCGTCTTCTTAAGAAGCCGCTTACCAAAGAGCGTGAAGAGCGCATTCAGACAGCTGGTTTTTTGGTGCTTATGCTATTAATTATTGTGGTTACATTCCGTGATGTTACGAAACTCTTCCAATAATTTATCGGTTATATCGAATATTAAATTCGTGATTGGGTTGTCGGTTTGGACAGTGGCTGTTTTTCTGGTTGTTCAGGTTGCAATTGGCTTTATCGTTGCCGGTCTCGTCGCAGCGGGCGTGCCGCTTGCAAGTCTTAATTCGGCGGTTTTTAACTCCGTTGTTGCTGCACTTATTTATATCCTGACACTTATTGTTGTGATAGGCGTACCATTTTGGCTGCGACGACGACGTACGACACGGGATGAGCTTGGTGTCACTCGCTTGCCGTCTTGGCTCGACATTGTGCTTGCTCCTGCGGCTTTGATTGTATATATGCTCATTTCGGCATCTGTACTCTATCTCTTCTCTGTTATTGCGCCTCAGGTCGACTTGACGCAGGCGCAAGACATTCCGTTTAGTAATTTGAGTCATCAATACGAGTATGTACTCGCATTTCTCACCTTGGTTGTGTTGGCGCCAATCGCCGAAGAGCTACTATTTCGCGGATATCTTTTTGGCAAGATGAAGAAGCATGCGCCGTTTTGGCTTGCAATGATTATTACGAGTATTTTATTTGGTGCACTGCATTTGATTGGCGGGGCGTCGCTACAGTGGAACGTGGCTGCAGATACGTTTGCGCTGAGCCTTGTGCTTTGTACTTTACGGCAGATCACGGGTAATATTTGGGCGGGTGTTTTACTTCATATGATTAAAAACGGCATCGCGTATTATTTCCTCTTTATCAATCCTGATTTGTTTCGTACACTAGGAGGGTAATGATGACTCGAACTACTCCATCTTTCTTCTTTGTTACACCGCTTTGCCGGTAGCTACTTTTTATATACCCACAACTTTCAATGACATTAACACGAGGAATGTATCATGCGCGTATCGCAATTATTTACAAAAACAAGTAAAACCGCTCCGGGAGATGAGGTGGCAAAGAATGCCCAGCTGCTTATCCGAGCTGGCTTTATTCATAAAGAGATGGCCGGTGTGTATGACTATTTGCCACTCGGCAAAATTGTTCTTAATAAGATTATCGACGTCATTCGCGAAGAGATGAACGCTGTTGGCGGTAGCGAGATCAGTTTGACAGCCCTCCAGCAAAAGGATGTCTGGGAGGCTTCGGGACGCTGGAATGATGAAGTGATGGATGTTTGGTTCAAGACGAAGCTCGCGAGTGGCAGTGAGCTTGGTCTGGCGCCAACGCACGAAGAGCCGCTGACGAAGCTCATGAAGAGCTTTATTAGCAGTTACAAGGACTTGCCAGTATACCCATACCAATTCCAGATCAAGTTCCGCAACGAGCTTCGCAGTAAGAGTGGCTTGATGCGTGGACGCGAGTTTTGGATGAAAGACTTGTATAGCTTTAGCCGTACTCAAGAAGAGCACGACGCATTTTATGAAAAAATTAGCGATGCGTACGACCGTGTATATGCACGTCTGGGTCTTGGTGAAATTACCTACAAGACCTTTGCAAGTGGCGGGAGCTTCGCGAAGTATAGCCATGAATTCCAGACACTTAGCCCAGTTGGCGAAGATAAGATATATGTTCATGAAGGCAAGAAAATTGCCATTAACGAAGAGGTGTATAACGATGAGGTTCTGGCCGATCTTGGTGTGAACCGTGACGAGCTTATTGAGCGGTCGGCAGTTGAGGTGGGTAATATCTTCACACTGGGAACGAAGTTTTCTGATGCGCTTGATCTCAATTACACCGATGAAGATGGTACGAGCAAGCGGGTGATTATGGGCAGTTACGGTATTGGCCCAAGCCGTGTCATGGGACTTATTGCAGAACATTTTAGCGACGAGAAAGGGCTTGTGTGGCCGGAAAATATTGCACCTGCCAAGGTCTATTTAGTCCGAATTGGCGGCGAGGCTTCCGTGGTGCATGCTGACGAGCTCTATGAAGAGTTAGCCGCAGGGGGCGTAGAAGTTCTTTATGATGATCGCGATGAGCGCCCGGGTGCCAAGTTTGCCGACGCTGAGCTTATGGGTATACCATATCGCGTCACCGTGAGTGATCGCCTTATCGAAGCGGGCCAGTATGAGTTCACCTCAAGGGCGAGTGGTGATACCACCCTGTTGACACGAGATGAGCTGCTTGCTAAACTGAATTGATTGTAAACATTCTTGTGGGGGTTTACACTATATATAGCGTAGTAAGTGCTTGAGAGAGCACTATTTATAGAGAAATAGAGGAATAATAACTATGAAAAAGACTTACCAGATCACAGACGAAGGTAAAAAAGAGCTTGAATTAGAACTCGATGAACTAAAGAGCCGTCGTGGTGAGATTGCCGAAAAGATCGCAAATGCGCGTGACTTTGGCGATTTAAGCGAAAATGCTGAATATGACAGTGCCCGCGAAGAGCAGGGACTTGTCGAAAGTCGTATTGCTGAAATTGAAGACATCGTCATGAATGCCGAAATCATCAAGGCCGGTAGCAAGACAAAAGTAACACTTGGCTCTAAAGTGGAATTAAAGACGGGGAAGCGAACCGTACATTATAGTATTGTTGGACCTGTCGAAGCTGATCCACTCGAAGGTAAGATTAGTAATGAATCGCCAATTGGTGAAGCGCTTATGGGCAAGAAGGTAGGTGATACAGCTACCATTTCTACGCCAAAGGGCGAGATGACCTACGAAATCGTTAAGATTGGCTAAGTTTACCTCTCTACTAAAACGTCGCCTAAGGGCGACGTTTTGCGTTGCGTATGGCACGCGTATGTAGCGTCGTTATGTCCTCTTGGGAGTACCCGGGGGCAGTCGTTCCGCTCGCCTCCGTGTGCTATACTATTACAGATATGGCAACACTGAAAGACTACCGAGACGAACGACTACGCAAACTAGCTGAATTAAAAGAGCTGGGCGTTAATCCTTATCCAGCCGAGAGCCACCGTACGCATAATGCGGGCAAGGTAATTACAAATTTTGAACAGCTCGAAGGTCAAACGGCGACAGTAGCTGGTCGCGTGATGGGTATCCGAAAATTTGGCAAGTTGGCGTTTATCGTTCTCAAGGATTTCAGTGGCCAGGTGCAGCTTTTTCTTCGTGAAGGCGCTGTCTCGGAGCTTGATGCCGCTACTGGCACTTTGGGCATGAAGCAGCTACCTCTTCTTGATACTGGTGATTTTATTGAGGCAACTGGTGAAATTATAAAAACACAGACTGGTGAGATTTCTATTGGTGTCTCAAGCCTGCGCCTTCTTACGAAATCGCTTCGTCCTATGCCGACCGAGCTAACAAGTAAAGAAGAGCGCCTGCGCCGCCGCTATGTCGACATGAACGTCAATCAAGAGGTGCGCGATCGTTTCGTGCGCCGTTCGAAGTTTTGGCAAGCAACGCGCGACTATCTTAATCAAAATGGCTTTCTTGAAATTAATATTCCCGTGCTTGAACACACGACCGGCGGTGCTGATGCGAACCCATTTGTGACTCATATGGATGCGCTTGATCAGGATTTCTACCTGCGAATTAGTCATGAGCTGCCACTTAAGCGCTTAATTGGTGCTGGCTATGAAAAAGTATATGATCTTGGTCCACGCTTTAGGAATGAGAATTACAGTGACGAACATCTTCCTGAGCACGTCGCGATGGAGTGGTACTGGGCGTATGCAAACTGGGAAGATGGCATGAAGTTTATGGAAGGTATGTACAAGTATGTCCTCCAGGAGACATTTGGTACGCTTCAGTTCAAGCTCGGCGAGTTTGACGTTGATATGAGCGGAGACTGGGAAGTGTGGGACTATGCCACCGTTATTAAAGATCGTTATGGTATTGATGTGCACGAAAGCTCACTTGAAGAGGTGAAGCAGGCGCTAGCGGACAACAAACTTGAAGTGGAACAGACCGAAAATCGTGCCCGTGGTATCGATAAGCTTTGGAAGAATATCCGTAAGAGTGTGGCTGGCCCGGTCTGGCTGATCAACACACCGAAATTTATCAGCCCGCTCGCTAAGTCGAATCCTGATAACAACAACACTGTGCAGCGCTTTCAGCCCGTCATGGCCGGTTCCGAGCTTGGTAATGGCTTCTCGGAGCTCAATGATCCAATCGATCAATTGAACCGCTTTGTAGAGCAGCAGGGTATGCGTGAGGCTGGGGATGACGAGGCTATGATGCTTGATATCGACTTCGTGGAGATGCTCGAGTATGGCATGCCACCCGCTTGTGGCTGGGGCTATAGTGAGCGTGTGTTCTGGATCTTCGAAGGTGTTACTGCCCGCGAAGGTGTGCCATTCCCGCAGCTACGCACCGAATATGACAACACGACACGTGAAATCTATCCAGACGTAAAATTATAAGGAGGAAGTATGACATATCTGAAAACATTTCGGATCTTTTTGATTGCGCTAGGAGCGACACTGCTTATTGTTGCGTTGAAGTATCTTTTTCATCAATTGAACATTGAGATTATCGAGCAAACGTCGCTCCATAACAGTGTGATTTCAAGTGTTATATTTGTGATCGGTTTCTTACTTTCAGCCACGATTGCCGACTACAAGGAGAGCGAGAAGATCCCGGCTGAGTTTGCCTCGGCCGTAGAGAATATGTATGAGGATGCTGAGTCAATTCATGCGACATATCCTAAGTTTGACTTGGATCTCTTCCGCAAGAACCTTATTGATGTGCTGGGGTCATTCCGTGACGGGACGCGTGTGAATAGGGGAGGTGCTCGTCGTGAGATTAATGAGCTTAATGATACCTTTACTCAAATGGAGAAAGCGGGTGTGCCAGCAAACTTTATTGTAAAGTTGAAGCAGCAGCAAGCTCAGCTGCTTCGCAGTCTTTTTCGCGTAAACTATATTCAGAAGATTAAGTTTATTCCATCCGCCTTCATATTGGCACGTTCAATCGTTGTTCTTATTATCGTCGTACTGCTCCTTACGAATATCGACCCATTTTATGGTGGACTTGTGTTGACGGGTGCAATCAGCTTCATCTTGCTGTATATGATCATCCTTATTCAGACTGTCAGTATTCCGTTTCATGACAAGGGTAAAACGCAGGATGACGTAAGCTTATTCTTGCTTCGTGAGACAACGACTCATTTAAAGTCCCAAGCTCGTACAAATAAAAAATAGCAGCTCAGCTGCTATTTTTTATTTTCTTATGCAGTTGTTGACTTTTTATAGTACCTTGTATAGCATAGAACTATGATACAGAAAAATATCACAAGCAATGCATATGCCGAACAGCTCGCCACTCAGCTTCGCAAGGGTTTCTTGGCGTACTGTGTTCTGAAAGTTTGTTCTCATGAGCCGAAGTATACCAGTGACATCATCACGAAGCTCCGAGAGGCAGAGTTAGTAGTGGTGGAGGGGACAATCTATCCATTACTAAGTCGTCTACAGAAGGACGGGCTGCTTGTGCATGAATGGCAGGAAAGTGAGCAGGGGCCGCCAAGGAAGTATTACAAGATTACTGAGTATGGCAATGAGGTTGCTGAGCATGTAACGAAGAAAATAACTGCACTTAATACGACGCTAAAGAAGCTGTAAAGGAGAATATCGTGAAAGAAATTACCCGCATCCACATTGCGAAAGTGCCGTACGACATCGAAATAGGCGCAAAGAAAGAGATTGAAAAGTATGTTAGTGACCTCGAGGCGTATGCTGATGACAAGGAGCTGCTGCAGGATATCGAGATTCGTATTACCGAGCTGCTTGGCGCTCGTGGTATTAATCAAAATGGTATTATTACGAGCGATGACGTTGTTGCTGTGCGTAAACAGCTCGGTGAGCCTAGGGAGTTCATGGGTGATGGCGACATGGCCGTGGGGCCAGAAGTGGAGTTAAGCGGCGAAGCGGCTCGTAAGTTGTATCGCAACACCGACAGTGCGGTGTTTGGTGGTGTATTAAGTGGTATTGCAAGCTTCTTTCGCATTAACCCACTTTGGACACGTTTACTCTTTATTATTCTTCTATTTGCATCTGCGGGTGCGGCACTCCTTGTGTATATTGTGCTTTGGATTGCACTACCTCCCGCCCGTACCGCTGCAGAAAAATTGCAGATGGCTGGCCGTCCGGTAACGCTTGGCTCGATTCGAGAACTAAATGAAGACCAGGGCGGGCTTGAGTATCAGCGCCAACGTACAGAGAGAGTACGTCGGATTATATTGACAGCTGTTGGTGTGCTGAGTCTGCTTGCTGCCGTGGCTGTGATATTCGGCTTGCTTTTGGCTATTGTTGGCTCGGCGGCATTCATTAGCGATCCTACGATGGGGCAGCAACCAGCTATCAGCGAATGGCCATATTTGGTAGCGTTCATACTGCTAGTGATGGCTGGATTATTGCTGGCGACATTATTTACAATTGGTGCATATGCGGCATTTAAACGTACGCTTACGAAGCGGTTAGTAATTGGTGCTATTGTGACGATTGTCGTGGGGTTACTTTCGGCAGGCACGGCGGTGGGTCTTGCCGCCTACCAATCATGGCAGCACAGTGAGCAAATTCGTCGTGACACGAAAGAAAGTACGATTACTCTACCTGGAGATTTTGCTGGAGTGACCGAACTTACAATCGAAAATGCTAACGGCGCAAGCATTGAATATATTGTCGATGCGACGCCGCGTATGGTCGTAACGGCACTCCCGAGTGTGACACCTTCAGTAACTGTTGAGGGAAATAAGGCGCGCCTATCAGTGGCTCAGCCAGGAGATGCGAAGCATATATTTTCTCGACCGATTATTCAGGTGTACGGACCGAAGTTGGCGATAATCGCTACTAAAGAGGGCGATGTACGCTACCAAGCGGCTGGGCAGCCAGAGCTCGTAGCTCGAGCGAATGGAGGAGGCTTGGTGATTACTGGTTCGGTGACGGCTCTGACTGTAACGAGTAGTGATGCTTCTATTACTGCTGAGGGTGCGACGGTCGAGAATGCGGTTGTTACAACGCGGGACGGCGGGAGCGCGACACTTGGCAACATCAAGACTCTACGTGTCACGCAGCCAGAAGCTTGCCCTGGATATGGCGACCCAGTGGGGCAAAATAAGGTAAAAGCTCAAGGAGTAACCAGCCAAACGATCGAATATAATGGCCAGGTTATCGAGGCAGTTTCGAAAGAAACAAACTGCGGTACGATTACGATCGGCGACCATCTGTTTGGTGAAGATGCTTATCGTCATTAAATGACAGTGAGCGCTGCTGCGAATGATACAATGAAGGAAAAGACTGAGGGGGATAATGATCGAAGTAAAACGGATTACAAAAACGTACGGCAAAAAGCAAAATGCCTTCAAGGCTCTCGACGATGTGAGTTTCACGATTCCCGACGGAGCCAGTGTGGCAATCGTTGGCAAGTCGGGTAGCGGTAAGTCGACCTTGATGCATGCTATGAGCGGGCTTGACCGCCCAGAACTTGGCGAGGTTATTGTTGACGGGGAGGATATCCTACGCCTCAAGGCGAAGCAAGTTGATAAATTCCGTGCGCAAAAGATTGGTTTTATTTTTCAAAGCTTTTTCGTGCAGGCTAATGAGTCGGTTGTCGATAATGTAAGCTTGCCACTTGAGGTGGCTGATGTGCCACTGGGTGAGCGTAAGAAGCGCATTGATGAGGCCCTTGAGAGCGTTGAACTGCTCGATAAAAAGAAGAACAAAGCCAAGAACCTCTCGGGCGGACAAAAGCAGCGCCTGGCGATAGCGCGTGCTATCGTGAATCGTCCACGGATTATTTTCGCCGATGAGCCAACGGGAAATCTGGACAGCGCGACCGGTGAAAAGATTGAAGACATGTTGTTTGGCTACAACCGCGATAATGGCGTGACGCTTATTATTGTGACGCACGACAAGGAATTAGCGGAAAAGTGCGACATACTTATCAATATTAAAGATGGTCGGATTGAATCGATTATAGACACGACAACAGTCGCAAAGCCAGTGGCAAAAGGGAGAGTACAGGGATGAAGTTAGTTGATACAATTCGACGGGCCGGGCGAAGTTTACGGCACGCTAAAGCACGGACATTGCTCACGAGTCTTGCGATTGGAGTTGGCGCTTTTACAATCACCCTTAGCCTTGCAGCCGGAGAGGGTGGCCGCCGGTACGCCGAAGATATAGTGAGCACGAATACTAATGTTCGCGAGCTTTACGTCCAGCCGAAAGAAGATGCTCAAAGTGATCCGAGCAAGCCTAAAGAATATAGCGACAGCCCGACTATTTCCTATGGTGGCGGCTTTACGATGAAGACGCTTAGTCAGCCCGACATCGATAAGCTTACAGCAATCGATGGCGTCGAGTCGGTAACACCGATATATAACGTTTCGGCAAAATACGTCACCCGCGAGGGACAAAAGCGTTACGTTACGGGAGTTGAGGCATTTTATGGAACCATCAAGCAGGAGTACGTTGCTGGCAGCAGTACGGGTATTGAGCAAGATGGTGTTATTATCCCCGATGCATATAGGGAGTCACTTGGATTTACAAAAGCCGAAGATGCGATTGGTCAAACTATCGATGTAGCAATTTCTAGCTCTGCCGCTGATGGCGAGGATAAGATTTTCCCGCTTAAGGTCGTAGGTGTTGTTAAGAAATCTGCACTTGCAACAGTGAGTGGATCGAGTGGCTTGCAGGTGTATCGAGATGTCGCCGCCCAGATGTATGCATACAATCAAAAGGGAACGCCGCTCGAAGATGCCTTTATGGGTGCAACCGTGCTGGCAACGTCCGAAGATAAGGTTGAGGCACTTAAGCAGGCCATTACTGATAAAGGATATGTCGCGCAGTCGGCCGAAGATTTAATGGGATTCATCTTCCAGTTCATTAATGTGCTGCAAGGTATTTTAATCGGCTTTGGTGCGCTCGCGGTGCTGACTTCGATCTTTGGTATCATCAATACACAGTATATTAGCGTGCTTGAGCGTACGCAGCAGATTGGCCTTATGAAAGCACTTGGTATGCGTCGTCGTGACGTAGGGCGATTGTTCAAATTTGAAGCGGCCTGGATCGGTTTCCTTGGTGGTGCCATCGGCTCTGGCCTGGCGCTGCTTGTAGGTACATTAGCCAATCCTTGGATCACTGAGCTTCTGACGCTCGGTGAGGTTCATTTGCTTAGCTTCCAGCCGCTAGCGATCGCAGGAGTGATTGTCGGTCTCATGCTTGTGTCGGTTGGCGCAGGAATTTTACCAGCACGAAGAGCGGCAAAGCTTGATCCAATCGAAGCACTTCGTACAGAATAGGTACTATTTCTCCCGCAGTACTTCTTGACGGTGGTACAATAGGCGTATGTTAGATATCCGTTTTATCCGCGACAATGCCGATGCCGTGCAGCAGAATGCACGCCATAAAGGCTACGAAGTTAATATTGACGAGCTGCTCCGTTGGGATGGCGTCAAGCGTAATTTGCAACAGCAGGCCGATGAACTGCGTGAAAAACGGAATCTTACCTCGTCACAAATGAAAGGTGGTCGCCCGACGCCGGAGCTTATCGAAGAGGGTAAGGCGATCAAGGAGTCGCTCGCGGCTGTCGAGGCGAATTTAAAAGAAGCTGACGAGGCGTTTACGACACTTTTAAAGCGGGTGCCGAATATGGCGGCCGACGATGTGCCGGTCGGTCTCACTGAAGACGAGAATGTACTTGCAAAAACCATTGGCGAAAAGACCGCGTTTGCTTTTGCGCCACGCAATCACGCCGAGATTGCCACGCAGCGTGACTGGATCGACAAAGAGCGTGCCGCCAAGGTGGCTGGCAGTCGCTTTGCCTACATAAAAGGTGATCTTGTGAAGTTGCAGTTTGGCATTATTCAATTTGTACTCGACACGGTAACTGACGAGAGTGTACTTCGTGCTATTGCTGAAAAAGCCGGGCTCGATGTGTCGCTCAAACCATTCACGCCAATCTTGCCACCGCTCATGATCCGTACCGAACTGTATGATGCAATGGATCGTTTGGAGCCACGTGATGACCGCTATAAGCTTGAGGGTGATGATTTATGGCTACAGGGAAGTGCCGAGCATGTACTTGGTAGCATGCACGCCGATGAGATTTTTGATGAGTCGCAGTTGCCACTTCGTTATATTGGCTACGCCAGTAGCTTCCGTCGTGAAGCTGGGACGTATGGTAAAGATATGGAAGGTATCCTTCGCATGCATCAGTTTGATAAGCTTGAAATGGAAAGCTTTACTACTGGTGAAGATGGGCTTAAGGAGCACTTGCTGTTTGTGGCCATTCAGGAGCATTTACTTGCAGCCCTTGGTCTGCCGTATCAAGTTATCCAAAAGTGTACGGCCGATATTGGCAAGCCAAATGCCCGTGGTATTGATATGGAGACTTGGCTTCCGGGGCAGGATAAATATCGAGAAACACACACTGCCGACTATATGACCGATTACCAAAGTCGTCGTCTTAAGACACGGGTTCGTCGCGCAAGTGGCGAACTGGAGCTTGTTCACACCAATGATGCAACGGCGTTTGCACTTGGACGCATCATGATTGCGATCATCGAAAATGGCCAAGATGAACAGGGGAATGTGGCAATTCCTGCCGCCTTGCAGCCTTATCTCGGCGGCCGATCAGTGCTATAATAATAGATACCAAACCTTTACACCAACAGGAGGGTAGCATGATTACACAAGTCGATATTACAGGAGTCAAGTACGAGATTGACGACACGACAAAAAAATATGTCATCAAGAAAGTCGGACGACTGGATCGATACCTTCCACGGCATGCACGTAAAAGCGTCACTGCCGATGTAAAACTCAAAGAAGTAAACCGCGCCAACGGCAACAAGTATGAAGCCGAGATTATATTGAGCGTGCCCGACAAAGTTCTAACCGCAAAAGACACTACTGTTAATATGCTTGCGGCGGTTGATATTGTGGAGGCTAAGCTTGCGACGCAACTTCGAAAGTATAAAGAAGCGACTATTTCACATGTTGGACGCCGCGGGGTGATGGGTCGTTTTAAGCGTAGTTACGCGCGCGAACTCTAGTTTTTATCTGTTATCAGGCTTTTATCTCGCAGGCAAACAGCGTATAATACTTCATAGTATTTGACAGAAGTTTCAGAAGCGAGGGATTCTTAATATGGTAAGCAGCCAAAAAGCACTGACAAAGGTGTTTGGAGATCCGCAACAGCGGATTCTTAAACGATTACAGAAGAAGGTTGTAGCAATTAACAACCTTGCTGACTCGTACAAAAAACTTAATAAGACCGAACTGAAGGCGAAGACAGCTGAGTTTAAGGCCCGGCTTGAAAATAAGCAGGACACGCTAGACAGCCTTTTGCCCGATGCATTTGCGCTTGTTCGCGAAGCAAGCGAGCGTGTACTTGGTATGCGTCATTTCGACGTGCAGCTCATTGGTGGTATGGCGCTGCACGAAGGTGACGTCGCAGAAATGAAGACCGGTGAAGGTAAGACGCTTGTAGCAACGCTACCTGTCTACCTCAATGCCCTCGAAGGTAAAGGTGTTCATGTCGTCACAGTCAACGATTACCTTGCTCAGCGTGACGCCGGTGAAATGGGTGAACTCTATCACTTCCTAGGGCTCTCGACTGGCGTTATCATTAACGATGCCTCTTTTCTTTTCGATCCTAAGTTTGATAACGAAGCTCACGAAGACCCACGCTTAAAGCGTCTTCGACCAGCGACTCGAAAAGAAGCCTACGAAGCCGATATTACCTACGGTACCAATAATGAATTTGGATTTGATTATCTGCGCGACAACATGGTTGACGACATGGAACTTTTGCGCCAGCGCGAGCTTAACTTTGCTATCGTCGACGAAGCTGACTCGGTTCTTATCGACGAGGCTCGTACCCCGCTTATTATCAGCGCGCCAGCTGCCGAAAATCCAGATAGCTACTATCAGTTCAGCAAGATTGCTGCTAAGTTAAAGCCAGAGGACTACGTACTCGACGAAAAGCGCCGTAGTGTAGCGCTAACAGATCTCGGTGTTGAGCGTATTCAGAAAATGCTCGGCATCAAAAACCTTTATACACCTGAGTACGTTCGCTCCGTCTATCACATGGATCAGGCGCTTCGCGCCCAGACGCTATTTAAGCGCGACAAGGACTATGTGGTTACTAATGACGGTGAAGTGATTATCGTTGACGAGCATACCGGTCGCTTGATGCAAGGTCGTCGGTATAACGAGGGTCTCCACCAGGCGATTGAGGCTAAAGAGGGTGTTGCCGTGCTTCAGGAGAGTATGACACTTGCGACGGTGTCATTCCAAAACTACTTCCGCCTGTATGCAAAGTTATCCGGCATGACCGGTACGGCATTTACAGAGGCCGAGGAGTTCCAGCAGATCTACAGCCTCGATGTTATTCAGATTCCATCAAATCGTCCATTGATTCGTATTGACCATGAGGATCTTATTTTCAAGACTGAAAAAGGCAAGCTTAAGGCCGTAGCCGACGCTATTAAAAAGTATCACGATGAAGGTCGTCCGGTGCTTGTTGGATCTGCCTCGATTGCTAAAAATGAGCTTATCGCGAAATATCTCGACAAAGAAAAAGTTCCATACGAACTACTAAACGCCAAGAATAACGAGCGTGAGGCCGCAATTGTTGAAAAAGCTGGTGAAAAGGGTGCAATCACCCTCGCAACCAATATTGCCGGTCGTGGTACCGATATCAAACTTGGCGAAGGTGTGAAGGAGCTCGGTGGACTTGTCGTGATCGGTTCTGAGCGTCACGAATCTCGTCGTATTGATAACCAGCTTCGTGGACGTGGCGGACGCCAGGGTGATCCAGGTGAGACGCAATTCTTCGTTTCGACTGAAGATGATCTTATGCGTATTTTCCAGGGTGAACGCATTGCTGCACTTATGGATCGACTCGGGGTTGATGAAGAGACGCCAATCCAGAATAAAGCCGTCAGTAAAACACTCGAAGCAGCGCAAAAGCGTGTTGAAGGCTACAACTTTGATACACGCAAAAACGTCGTTCAGTATGACAATGTTATCAACCGCCATCGTCGCGTCGTGTATACAATGCGCCGTAAGATTCTCGAAGGTAGCGATATCAAGCCAGAAATCGAGCGCCTTATCGACGAGAAGGTCGCCGAGCTAACTGTTTTACCAGCTAAAAATAACAAGCTTTTCGCTGATGAATTTGAGGCTGTCTTGCCGCTACCTGCTAAGAAAATTAAAGCAATTGGCGAAGAGAAGAAGGATAAGCTTCGTTTTGAGCTTGCTCAAAAAGAGGTTAAGAAACTTTACAAAGCAAAAGAAACTGAACTTGAGCCAGAAGTTCTACGCAAGGTTGAGCGCGAAGTGTATCTTCAGGTACTTGATACCCTTTGGATGCAGCACCTTGAGAATATGCAACATCTTCGTGAGGGTATTCACTGGCGTAGTGTTGGGCAGCGTGACCCGCTAGTAGAGTATCGCTCAGAGTCACAGCACCTGTTCCATAGCCTTCAGGCTTCGCTTCGTGACGAAGTGCTACGTACTGTCATGCACGTACACAAGCACGATGTCGTAGCTCGTGCCGATGAAGAGTACGACACCGAACTTACTCGTCTGGCTGAACAAGCAGTTGAAAAGGGCGTGAATGAAGTTACGAGTGGCGAAGATAGCCGCGACGACGACTTTAAGGCAACTAAAGCCAAGTCAACAAGTGATCAGAACAAATTGAAAAACGACGCTCGCAAAAAGAAAAAAGCGCAGCGCCAAAATCGCAAGAAGAATCGTTAATAAACGGGTGGTAAGGAAAAAATAATATGAAACACTCCGTTGAGGAAGTGCGTCTGAAAAACGGCGCACGCGGTCTTCTGATCGACGTACCAGACGCAACTGTAATGAGCTTCCAGTTTCAATTCAGGGCGGGCAACCATTATGTGCGTTCAAAAGATATTTATGAAACTGCTCATATCATGGAGCACATGGCATTTGGGGCTAACGCCCAGTTTAAGAATGAGCATGACTACGAGGCTGAGTTTACAAAGAATGGTGCCTATCACAATGCGTATACGAGCGATCTTTCGATGGTGTATGTGGCCGACTGTGCCGATTTCGAGTGGGATCGCATCCTGTCACTTCAGCAAGTGGCTATCTGTGAACCCCGTTTTAATGCTGAAGAGCTTGAATCGGAAAAGGGTAACGTAAAAAGCGAGCTTACGGGCTACCTTAATAATCATAATCGTATTCTTTGGCCAAAGATCCAGCAGCAGCTTGGCGAAGACATCTATACGTATCGTCAGCGACTTCAGACGATCCCGAATATTACACTTGCTGATGTTAAGGAGCACTACAAGCGCACGCATACTGCGAAGAACATGCATTTTGTGATTGCTGGTAAGCTTCATGGGCGCAAGAGTGAAATTAAACGACAGCTCGAAGGCTGGAAGTTGAAGACGGGGGAGCGTTTTGAGGTGCCAAAGCACGAACTATCAAGCGGCAGGCCGACACTTATTCGCCGTAAAGAAGCCTCAAACCTCACGTTTGGCTGGTCGATGGTGATCCCGCGTGAGCTGAGCGACGAAGAGGTCGAAGCGATGAACTGCCTGGATCATATTCTAACAGGCACGATGCACTCGCGTATGTACGGCGCGGCCCGTAAAAAGGGTCTTGCATATGGCATGTTCTCTGATACATCGGCAGGTTTTCATGATAGCAGCTGGGACTTTGGTGGCCAGGTGAACCTCGAGACGGCCGATGGGTTATTTGATATCATTGTCCGCGAAATGAAGTGCGTGCTCGACGGTAGTATTACCGAGACAGAGCTTGATGCTGCGAAGTCATACGCACTAGGTCGTTATCAAATGGGTGCGCAGACAGTGTCACAGATTAGTAACTTCTATACAAACCGCTATTTTGCCGACGGTGTCGTCAAAGATTACGACAATGTACCAACTGCTATTCGCACGACATCTCTCGATTGCATGATCAAGACGGCTCGTGAATTTATCGAATATAATACATGGGTACTTGCCGGCGTGAGTAGTGGCGAGCGTTCGGAAGTGGTTGAATTGAGCAATAAGCTCGCTTCGCTGTTTGAAACGCGCTAGAATAGAACTATGAAAATCGCAATTGCCGGCTATGGACTCGAAGGAAAGTCTAATTACGACTATTTTAAATCTCATGGCGAGGTGACGGTTGTTGATGAGCGCGAGCTGGTTGACGATTTGCCAGAAGGCATTCCGGTACTACTTGGCGATGGCGCGTTTAGCCGGCTTGATGATTTTGACCTAGTGGTGCGCACGGCCGGTTTGAGTCCGCATAAAATCCAGACAAATGGCAAGGTGTGGTCAGCAACTAATGAATTTTTTGAAAAATGTCCCGCCCCAATTATTGGCGTAACGGGTAGTAAAGGCAAGGGGACGACAAGTAGTCTGATTGCAAGTATTCTCAACGAAGCGGGTAAGACGGTTCACCTGGTGGGTAATATTGGTTTACCGGCGCTCGATGAGCTTGCTCGTATTACCGAAGATGACATCGTCGTTTATGAGTTGAGTAGTTTTCAGCTATGGGACGCGGAACGTTCACCGCAGGTGGCGGTAGTGCTTCATATTGAACCGGATCACTTGGATGTTCACGAGAACTTCGAGGAATATGTCAGTGCGAAAGGAAACATTGCACGCTACCAGGGGATTAACGACCGGGTTATTTACAATGCATTAAATGAGAGTGCAGCTACCATAGCCGATCTATCGGTGGGGCAGCGACTCCCGTATCAGACCCTTCGCACCGCTCATGTGAGCGATGGGCAGTTTTACTACGGCGAACAACTATTGTGTTCAGTGAGTGAGCTCCAATTACCAGGGGTGCACAACCAAGATAATGCCTGTGCGGCCATCACGGCAGTTTGGCCATGGGTTCAAGATGGTATTGTGATCGGAGAAGGCTTACGCGCCTTTGGCGGTCTCGACCATCGTTTGAAATTTGTGGCCGAAAAACACGGCATCGCTTATTACGATGATAGTATCGCAACAACGCCGGGGAGCGCAATCGCTGCGATGCGTGCTTTTGAAGGTCCAAAGCTAATTATTCTTGGAGGCTCCCCGAAAGGTGCTCAATTTGACGAGGTGGCAGCAGTCGCTGCGCAGTCGAATGTAACCCAAGTGATTCTGATCGGTGAAGAAGCCGCTCGTATTGAGCAGGCGCTGGCAGAGGCTGGTGTTGCGTCGATTATTAACAAAGGAAGTGCGACAACTATGCAGGAAGTTGTACAACTCGCTGCAGAGATCGCTCATGCTGGCGATACGGTTATACTAAGCCCGGCATGCGCCAGCTTTGGCATGTTTCGTGACTATAAAGATCGGGGTGATCAGTTTATTGCTGCGGTCAATAACTTGTCGTAGGAGTGGTATAATGAGTATGTCAGCGTAAGTGCAGCAAAGGAGTTGTCCCTATGCGGTTGCCAAGCTACCAATCCTTCCCAAAGAAACTTCGTCGCCCACTGGCGATACTAGGAATAAGCCTTGTTGCAATCACCGTCTTGGTGATTATTTTTTATTTTCTTGCCCAGCCATATATACAATCGCAGCTTGGAGCTACCGAGGATCGGTTGTCTGGGCGACTAACTTTTAAAGTGCCCACGAAATTATCCCAGGATGATGCGCTTATACCACGCTTATTTGGCGGTTCGGAAAATAACGATACGGTCGAACGGGCGTCTGTGTGGTCGTGGCGCGAAAGCGAAGCGAAGGATACGCTAGATAATGTGCTGTTTTCAATGGGATACAGTTACGTCATTGCAAAGGGTAGTATACCGTCAGATAGAGCTAGCGTCGTAGCGCAGCTCAAGCAGTCGTCGCAAGCTTCCATTATAAGTCGCATCCAAACAATTACCGGCTGTAGGAATTCACCGGCAGTAAAGCTGTATGATTTCAGTCCGGCCGGTGCCAAAGGTTTTTACTATGACTATTCGTGTACGGACGACCGAGACAATAAGCTTCATGGCCTTGTGAGTTTTATGCTGGTTGATGAGAGTAATGAGCTTCATCTCATTATGATGCTTGGCCGTGAGGATATCTGGCAAGCTAATCGCTCAAGAATTACGACGATTCTTAGTGGCACTTCGATTAACGGCCTATAAGCAAAGATGACGCATGGCTCTGATGATATAATGAATAACAATGCAACCACTTCTTAAACGCCTCACTATACTTAAAAGCGCCATTGACGTGGCCTACGCCCAGCTTTTAATTGACGCGAAGTATCAGCAAATACTCTCACTTGAGCAAGAGTTGGCATCGCCCGAGATCTGGAATAACCCTGCATATGCCCAAGAGAAGAGCAAGCAGCTGGCGGCACTGAGTGCTATGGTGGAGCCATGGCAAACACTTCGCTTGCAAGTAGCCGATATTAACGAATTACTTGAACTTGGAGACGATTCGTTACTTGGAGAGTTTGATGGCCAAATAAAGGCACTTGAAGAGGAGTTTACCGCTCGTCGCAAGGAGTTACTATTTAACGGCACTTACGATGATCATAACGCAATTATTCGCCTTAGTGCTGGTGCAGGGGGGACTGATGCGCAGGATTGGACTGAAATGCTCGAGCGTATGTATCTTCGTTGGGCGGAAAAAGCTGGCATGCAAACAACTATCGTTGAACGTTCGGCAGCTGACGAAGCGGGCATTAAGAGTAGTGTCATCGAAATTACTGGCCCCTACGCGTATGGGAAATTGCGCTCAGAAAACGGTGTTCATCGTCTAGTCCGCCTCAGTCCGTTCAATAGTGACAATCTCCGCCAGACGAGCTTTGCACTTGTGGAGATACTGCCGCAGATCGATACGCCGGATGAAGTTGTCATTGACGATAAGGATCTTAAGATCGATGTGTACCGTGCAGGTGGTCATGGCGGGCAGTCAGTCAACACCACCGATAGCGCGGTCCGTGTGACGCATTTGCCGACCGGTATTGTCGTGGCGATTCAAAATGAACGCTCACAGCTGCAAAACCGTGAGACGGCTATGAAAATTCTCCGCTCAAAGCTCGCCCAACTGCAGCTTGAGCAGCACGCCGAAAACATCCAAGATCTTCAGGCAGGAGAATCGGCGAGCTGGGGTGCCCAAATTCGAAATTACGTTCTTCACCCGTACACTATGGTAAAAGACACCCGCACCAAGTACGAAGACCGCGATGCTAGCGGGGTGCTCGATGGTAAAATTGATGGCTTCATGGAGTCGTTTCTTGAGGCAAATCTGGACGAACGCTAAGCTTTAGCTAAGCGACAAAAGGGGATTGTCCCCGTTGCACTTATGCTATACTAGGTAAAGATATGATTCTGTTAGATAGGGTAACGAAAACATACGGCAAAGATATGCGCCCAGCGATTAATCGCGTCAGTTTGCATGTTGAGCCGAAAGAATTTGTCATTTTAGTCGGGACAAGTGGTGCTGGTAAATCGACACTCCTCAAGCTTCTTACCCGTGAAGAAAAACCAACCAGTGGCAAGATTGTCGTTGGCGGTATCGACTACGATACGTTGAAGGACAAGCACATCCCACTTCTTCGCCGCAAGATCGGCGTCGTCTTCCAAGATTTCAAGCTCTTGCCGCAGCGTACGGTGTTCGAAAATGTTGCGTTTGCACTTGAGATTGCAGGTATGACTAATCGTGAGATTAAAAACACTGTTCCAAAGGTAATTGAGCTCGTTGGGCTTACTGGTAAAGAGAAGAACTTTCCCCACCAACTCTCTGGTGGTGAACGCCAGCGTGTAGCGATTGCTCGTGCTGTAGTACGCCAGCCGAAGATCCTTATTGCCGATGAGCCAACCGGCAATCTCGACCCAAAGCACAGCTGGGATATTGTGCGCCTTCTTGAAAAGATTAACCGCTATGGTACAACAGTATTGCTTACAACCCATAATGTCGAGATTGTTAATAAGCTCAAGCGCCGCGTTATTACACTCGAGCACGGAAAAATCACAGCAGATCAAGCACAGGGGAGCTATAGGCAATGAGCAAACGAAAATTAGACGCTAAAGCTTTTGCGCAACAAAAACGCAACCGTCGTCGTTTTGTGACGTTTGTTCGTATGTGCCGTTACGGAGTAAACAACTTTTCTCGAAATGCCTGGCTCACGATCGCAGCAACCGCTGTAATGACCATCACGCTTCTTATTGTTTTCTCGACGCTTGCGGCGCGCAATGTACTTGTTGATACAGTGGCAGAGATTAGTAGCAAAGTGGATATGTCTATCTATCTTAAGACCGAGACGACTGGTGAGCAGGCGAATGCCGTAAAGGCCGATCTCGAGAAGCTTGCCAGTGTAAAAACGGTCCGATATGTGAGTGCTGCAGAAGCTCGCAGTGAGAATGCTGCCAACAACAAGGGTAATGAGGCGATCTTAAATGCTATTAACGAGGCGACTAATAAAAACCCAGCCATTATGCGTATCGCACTTGCAGATATTAATGACACCTCTGAGCTTGATAACTATGTTAAGAATGACAAGTCATTACAGCCACATCTGGATCCAGATCGTCCACCGTCATTCTCCGGTAGTCGCCGTGAGGCAATCAAGAATATTGCTCAATGGGTTGGCTTTGCTGAAAAAATTGGTATTGGTGCGACAATTCTGTTTGTAACCATTTCATCACTCATCGTTTTCAATACTATCCGTATGGCAATCTTTAACCGCAAGGAAGAAATCCAGATGATGAAACTGATCGGTGCTGACCGTAACTTCATTCGGGGTCCATTCCTCGTAGAGGCGAGTGTTTATGGCTTCATTGCTGCTGTTTTAGCGACTGGGGCAGGCTTATCCATACTCTATGCCATCAAAGAGCCACTCATGAGAAATCAGATTGCAATTCAATCGACGGTTGAAATGGCTACGCTCTATATAGGATTTATCCTTATTGGCATGATTATTCTCGGGGCTATTATCGGCATCATTTCCTCACTACTTGCAACTCACCGTTACCTCAAAATCTAAAACAAACACAACAAGGAGGCTCATTTGACACGTCATAATGCTTATGCTAAGGTAGAAACAATGAAACAACGGTCCACCACACCAGTTTCAAAATCGTTTGTCGCGAAGGCATCTCTTGTTGCGGCGGCGGTTTTGATGGCAGTCTCAGGCCCAGTCCAGATGGGTACAGTTGCTCGTGCCGACAAATACAGCGATCAAATCGAAGCAATTGAACGCGAAGTTCAGGGCTACGACGGTGAAGCGGCCAAGCTCGCGGCCCAGGGCGATAGTCTGCAAAAAGCGCTCAGTGTGTTACAGAATCAAGCCGCGACTATTCAAGCACAGATAGACTTGAGCCAAGCAAAATATGACCAGTTGATTGCACAAATTGCTGAAACAGAACAGAGAATCAAGGACAACCAAGATGGGCTCGGCGAAGTTTTGGCTGACCTGTATGTTGATGATGAAATTTCACCTCTTGAAATGCTTGCTAGTAGTAACAACATTAGTGAATATCTTGATAAGCAAGAATATCGCAATTCAGTTCGCGACAACATGACCCAGAAAATTAATCTGATTAAGAAGTTAAAGACTGATCTTAATAATCAAAAAGTAGACGTTGAACGTGTACTTAAGGATCAGCAATCGCAGCGTGCTGCACTTGTTGCCAAGCAGCAAGAACAGCAAGTGCTATTAAATCAGACGAAAAACGATGAAAATGCCTATCGTAGTCTGTCTGCTGGCAAAAATGCACAGATTGAGAAGCTTCGTGAAGAGCAGCGCCGTGCGAATGCGCCGTCACTTGGAGGTACTATTCCTGCGCCGAGCGCTGGAAATGGTGGGTATCCTGCTATGTGGGCGAACGCACCTCAAGATTCTCTCGTAGATAGCTGGGGCCTTTATAACCGTGAATGCGTGAGCTATGTCGCTTGGAAGGTAGCTAACAGCGGACGATACGTACCGCACTTTAACGGTGCTGGTAATGCCAATCAGTGGCCAAGTACGCTCCGAGGCAGAATTCCTCAGGGTAGCGAACCACGTCAGGGCGCAGCGCTCGTTACTATGGCAGGTCCTTATGGCCATGTTCGCTACGTGGAGTCAGTCAATGGCGATGGCAGCATTACGGTAAGTGACTACAATCTTGGCGTTGATGGACTATACCGCTATTACAATATGAGCCCACCATCTGGTGGCATCTACATCTACTTCTAGAAGTAAAAGTTATAAACACTAGCGCATCTCACTCGGGGTGCGCTATACTTATATGAGTAGAAAATCGTTTCAATGGGGAGGGCGAACGTGCCTGAAGAACAACATATACACAACTCGTCCACGCATGCCAAAAAGGCGCGACCACTTACAAAAAGTTCGTTATTTTTGATTGTTGCTGCTACTGCAATCATCGGTTTTGTAGCCGGAACGCGCAGTAACGACATCCTTGCGGCTGTTGGGCCAGTGTTTGGAGTAAAGGTTCATAGTGGTACGCTTGACCTTTCGTCCGTTCAGGCGACGTATCAAAAGCTAGCGGCCAATTATGATGGCACGCTTGATATGCAGAAACTTACTGAAGGCGCGAGTCGCGGCATGGTGGCTGCGGCCGGTGACCCATATACGGTATATATGGATGCCAAGGAAGCGGCCGATTTCAATAATGATCTCTCTGGTAATATCGGTGGTGGCATCGGAGCGGAGATCGGACTTCGCGAGGAAAAGCCGACCATCATTCGTGTTCTCAAGGACAATCCAGCCGAAAAAGCTGGCTTGGCGGCAGGTGATCAGATCGTAGCAGTAAACGATCAAGCGGCAGCAGGGCAGACGGTTGATAAAGTTGTGGCGAACGTGCGAGGCGAGGCTGGTACGACCGTGAAGATCAGCGTACTTCGCGCCGGGTCACCAAAAGAGTTTACAGTAACACGCAGTACGATTAATAATCCAAGCGTGGATAGTAAAGTGCAAAATGGCATTGGGACATTGACTGTGTCTCGATTTGATTCTCAGACGGGTTCGCTTGCTCGAAAAGCTGCGCAGCAGTTTAAGGATAAAGATGTTCAAAGCGTCGTTCTCGATCTTCGTGGGAATGGTGGTGGTTATTTAGGTGCCGCACAGGACGTGGCAGGCCTGTGGCTGAATGACAAGGTAGTGGTAAGTGAACGAACTGGCGGGAAGACTACCGAGGAGCTCAAAACAGGCTCCGACGCACTTCTTAGCGGCATCCCAACAGTAGTGCTTGTCAACGGCGGTACGGCAAGTGCAAGTGAGATCGTCGCCGGAGCGTTGCAAGATCATGGTGCTGCGAAGCTGCTCGGTGAAAAGACGTTTGGCAAGGGGAGCGTGCAGCAGGTGCTTGATTTGAGTGCGGGCACGGTGCTGAAAGTGACAATCGCAAAGTGGTATACGCCAAAGGGGAATAATATCAACAAGCAAGGTATCATGCCAGACCAAACGGTCGTGCTGAGCCAGCAGGATGCGAGTACGGGAAATGACCCACAGCTTCAGGCGGCTCTCAGGTTGCTTGGTCGGTAGCGCTTGTGCTTTTGAATATAAGCTAGTAATATAGGGACATATATGGATACTAAAAAGAAAATCCTTCTCGTAGAAGACGACACCGCACTCGCAGCAGTATACAAATCACGCCTGGAGCTCGAAGGTTTCGAGATTCGTGAAGTAAATAATGGTGAGGAGGCGCTATCGGCTACTGTCGAGTTCAAGCCCGACCTTATCTTGCTTGATGCTATGATGCCGAAGATTAGCGGTTTTGATGTGCTAGATATCCTACGTAACACACCAGAAACAACCAATATTCGTGTCATTATGCTTACTGCACTTAGCCAGCCAAAAGATAAAGAACGTGCCGAGTCACTTGGCGTTGATGATTATCTCGTAAAATCACAGGTTGTCATTGGCGATGTGGTCGAGCGTGTGAAGTTCCATCTTGGACTACTTGAAAACGCAGCACCACAGCTTTAGTTTTCGGTGACAGAAAGGCAACCTCAAGTCTACCGAGGTTGCTTTTTAATTGCTTTTATGCTTTAATAGAAGAAAGGTTACAAAACAAACAGTATGAGCGAACATTTAACTTTCCACTACACTGACGAACAGCTAGATAAAGGTCATCGTCCGACTGTTCTTATTGATCGTGCAAAGAGTGGAGAGGTGGTTACCGCAACTGCGACTGGTGAATACGACGAGAAGACTGGCTTGGAGTATTACGCATTTGTTGAAGGCGGGGAGCATAAGATGAAGCCGCTTGGTTTTAATAGTCTTTCGGATCAGCGACAGGATGAATTAGTCAAAAAGCTTGTACCTGAGCACGTTCCTCCTGGTGGTGAGCGAGCCGAGCAGCAGCCTAGCCTCACCGTTGCAATTGAAATTGGTGATGTTGCTCTCGCTGGAGTTGGTATTGAGGCTCCTGATGCAGCGAACGAGCGTGAAAAAAGCCCTTTTGATTATTTACGTGATCTTTTACCGCCTGTCACGCGACCAGATAAGCAGCCTGCTAACCTTGACCATCTTCTTGGGTCACAGGAAGAGTATGAGCGGGTGCTGGCCGAGCTAAAACTGACGCCGAAAGAGCAAGAGCGGCAAAAGTATTATGATCGCTTTGTTACGGAGGAAAATAAGCAAGCATCACAAGAAACGCTTATCGAGAGTCTTAAAGTGAATCCTGAGATTGAACGTGTTCTTCGAGAGTCAAGTATTGATGCGACCTCTATGGAGGCTGTGAGTGCAATTCGAGAGAATGCCAATGTTCGTTACGAGATAGCTAAGTACTTTGCCATGAAACTTGAAGACAGGGTGATGCAAGACCCGCAAGCGTTTGGCTGGCGCGTTGAGGCTAATATGCCAAACAACCTGAAGGAAGATGAACAAACCGGACAAAAGATGACGAGCAGGGACTATGTCGTTAGCCTTGTCTTGAAGATGATTGACGGTGAGTTTAGCGAGCGTCATGCAGATAGCTGGTTTGATCGAGACGAGACTGGCCGTATTGTTAGGGGGCAGCATCGTGACGCTGCACGACAAATATTATTCTATTAAGATTGAAGGGTAGTGAAACTATGGCTAAAATTTATAACTTTGAAGAAGCGAGGCACCGAAAGTTCAACCCGGAGCCGTATGTTGCCCCATCTCTTATTGAGAATGTACCTGAGGATATTCAGGAGTCTTTGCAGATTAATGAGTCAGAAAGGCGCCAGCGCTCGCTTAAGATCGCCGTTGCGATCATAGAAAGTATTAATATTCCACCCAGTCGGCCGCTTACTAAAGATGAGCAGCCGCCAACATTTGGATATCCACCGAGCGAAGAGAAATAAAGATACCCACCGAGATGGTGGGTATTTTACTGTAAGATAAAATTATTTTACGCTTACTTGTGTGCGTGGGTGAGTTTTACCAGTGAAGGTTTGCTTGCGAATCTTCGCAAAATCAACAACACCATCAACTGCAGCATGAATAGTGAAGTTCTTGCTCATGAATGTGCCTGGGCCAGCAACCTTAGTGCTACCAGTTTGGCGCACGAGAACTTCGCCAGTGCGGACTTTTTGACCACCGAAGCGCTTTACGCCAAGGCGCTGACCGGCGTTATTGTGGATGTTTTTACTTGAACCACCTGCTTTAACGTGTGACATAAAACAAACTCCTTAAGTTTTTTATAAATCAATCTGTTCAATTGTACCGAATCTAAAGGGTTTCGTCAAGCCTTGACGAGAACAAGTAGCTCTCGGGCGACGACTTGGTCTTCGCGGAAGTAGAGTAGCTCTTGGTCTTTGATATTTTTGAAGCTATGGCGCTCAAAGCCGAGCTGATCGAGCTGGTTAATAAGGGGCAGGTGAACAAAGCCACCGTCGACACGCTTCCAGGCGGGAATGGCAATTGATACTGGTGTGCCAGCTGGGATTTGTGAGGCGAGGTTTTTAAGGAACGCGCTGATGATATTGTTGCAGTTGCCGCGCACTTGGTCGAGCTTGGCGGGAGAGGGTGGGGCACTGAATGGCTGGCCAAGGTAGGTTTCGCCCACGACGGCACCAATAGGGCCTTGCCACGAAGTATCCATAGCGTCCCCTTCGTGAAGATCGTATTCAAACGTAGCGCGATGCGTTTCTTTAAGCCAGTCGAGGTTTTCTTTGCTGTAGCGGATCATTTTTTCCGAGAGGTCAGTGCCGTAAACAGCATGGCCGAGTAGGGCAGCTTCTTGGAGGACGACGCCAGTACCACAGAAGGGATCGAGGATACGAGCCTCAGCCTCAGGATTTGCCAGGTTGATCATGATTTGGGCCAGTTTTGGCGGGAGCATGCCAACAAAAGCATCACGTTTTGGTCGCTCTTGGTCACGCTTGGTGTAGGCGGTAATGTTTTGTGCACCGGTGCTTTCTGCGACGATAACTCGGCCGTTGCGGGCGCGCACAACGAGAAGTTCAACCTTGTTGTTTGAGAGGCCAAGCTTATTGTGGTGGGATGTAGCAGTATTGAGGGCAATATCGCTATTTGGGATCATGCGCAGGCTGACGTTTACTTTTTTTAGTTTCTGCTTGAGAATGATGCCAGTTTGCTGAATCTCTCGCGGGGAAACGTCGAACCCATAGGCGCTAATACCAAGTGTAATTTTACCTTCAAAGCCCGACCAAGCGTGCGTATAGGCCTGGACGATTTTCATACTGACTCGACGCCAGTCGCCACCAGGAAGTTCAATAACGACCTGGCCAGCCTTTTGGATACCGCCTAATTTTTCAATAGAAAGGGCCTCGGTGTTAATTTTTGCCGATACGTCTGAAAACCAAGAAGTGGCATTCTCACCATAAAGTCGTTCGAGTTCGGCCATGCCGAGTGCGGGTTGTCTGCCAAGGAGTGCGATATACATATATCTCTAGTATACCACCAGGAGCCAAGCGAAATGACTGCTTGTAGATATTTCTGAGATAACGTAGCATTACTCCGCCTCGATAGAGCAGGTATACGCGTGTATGCCGAGCGTGTATAATACAGTTATGTCATTTCGAACGTGGTTGAGTGTTGCGACTGTGGTGTTGCTTGCGGTAATTATCTACTTTGCACGTCACGAAATAGTTCACGCCTGGGAACTTCTTGGAAACGTAAACCTCTGGATTTTACTTCTGCTTATACCTGGCCAGATGTTGGTGTACTATGCAGCGGGTGAGATGATCTTTGAATATCTGCGTGCAAAGAAATCGATTAATAAAGTGTCTCGTTTTGAACTGATGCGCATGGCGCTTGAGATGAATTTTGTAAATCACGTTTTACCAAGCGGCGGCGTGAGCGGGATCTCGTACATGGGGTGGCGACTTGGACACTATGGTGTAAGTCCCGGACGAGCGACGATGGCGCAGGTGGTGCGCTACGCGATGGGATTTGCCTCGTTTGTTGCGCTGCTTATTGTCGCGGTGTTGATGGTCACGATTGATGGTAATGTGAACCGTTGGATTATTTTGGTGAGTGCCGGGCTTGTGATGGCGATGGTACTGACGGTGATTGCTGGTGTCTTTTTGCTAAGTAGCAAGCGGCGGCTCGATAAATTCTCGGATTGGCTGGCGCGAACAGTTAATAGTTTGGTTCGCAAGGTTACCTTCGGAAAGGTGCGTGTTGCCTTGAAGGCTGAAAACTTGCTGGTGTTCTTTGACGATTTGCATGATGATTTTCTTCAGCTGCGACGTGAAAAGAAAATTCTTCTTAAGCCATTTTTATGGGGCTTGGTATTTAATCTTGCAGATGCTGCGCTATTCTTTATTACTTTCTGGGCGCTCGGTACAGTTGTCAATCCTGCGCCAATCTTGATTGCGTATGGTCTTGCGTCGATGGCAGGGTTCTTTATCGTGACGCCCGGTGGAGCGGGTGCGTACGAGGCAATTATGGTGGCGTTCTTGGCAGTGGCGGGCGTGGTGTCAGGTGTCGCCATTGCCGGTATTTTACTAACCCGCGTTATCGTTCTTATTGGTACGATTATTCTCGGGTATGTCTTTTATCAACATGCATTAATAAAGTATGGAAAAGATAAGTCTCCAGTTTAGCGTTAGCGACTTCATTGCGCTAACAAATCAAACGCTCGAGTATGCGTACCCGAGCGTTGATATTGAAGGTGAGGTGTCAAGTTTTAAAGTTAATCAGGGCAAGTTCGTCTTCTTTGATCTTAAAGATGCTGGGGCGAGTGTCGGTTGTTTTATGATGTTATTCCAACTTCGGGTGCCAATCGAAGATGGTATGAAGGTTGTCGTGACTGCGTCGCCAAAACTGACGCAGTGGGGGAAGTTTAGCCTCACGGTCCGGGCGATCCGTCCAAGTGGCGAGGGGAGCTTGAAGAAAAGTTTTGAACTACTCAAGGCAAAGCTCGACAATGAAGGCCTGTTTGCGCCCGAGCGAAAGCGTGTTTTGCCTCGCATACCAAAGCATGTAGCGGTAATTAGTAGCACCGGTGCGGCGGGGTATGCCGATTTTATTAAGATTCTAAGCGACCGTTGGGGCGGCGTGAAGGTTGACGTGGCTCATGTACAGGTTCAGGGGGCTGATGCACCCGACCAGATGATTCGGGCGGTGAAGTACTTTAATGAGCAGGAAATACTACCTGAAGTCATCGTGATGATTCGTGGTGGCGGTAGCGCTGATGATTTAGCGGTGTTCAATGACGAGCTGCTGGTGCGGGAAATTGCTGCGAGTCGTATTCCAACTCTAGTGGGCGTAGGACACGAGACGGATGTGAGCTTGGCTGACCTGGCTGCAGATGTACACGCGGCAACGCCAAGTAACGCCGCACAATTGCTGGTGCCGGACAGGAATGAGATTATTCGTAGTGTCCGTTATCAAGTTCGTTCGCTGTTGCCAAAGGTGGAACAGGGTGTTGCTAGCCAAGAGCTCTTATTGCGCGAGACGCTCGGTAGTGCGCTCCGGACGGTGACGCAGCGCTTTGATGCGCAGCATGAACGGCTGCAAACGCTACGTACGATCTTGCAGCAGATTGATCCGCAAACAGTGCTGCAGCGCGGGTATGCGCTCCTGCGTGGCAAGCAGGCTGTTGGTGAGGTGATTGAGATTGAGACAATGACGGCTATAATGAAAGCAAAGGTAGAGACATATGACAAAAAATAAATCTATTCAGCAAAAGACGACAGAATTGACCGAGCTAGTAGCGTGGTTTGATGGTGACGACTTTGTTTTAGAGCAGGCACTGGATAAATTCAAGGAAGCTGAGAAATTAGCACAGGACATTGAGAAAGACTTAACGACACTTCGTAACGATATTGAAGTCGTCAAGAAGTCATTTGATAGCGAGTCTTAGCGGATGCTCTTGGTCTGGATTGCTGTTGGCATCTTGGCCTTATTTGGATTCGTAGTGCTGCGCGGTGCGCCGTATGTGCCAACGAAGAAGCGTGACCTTGAGCAGGCATTCGATGAACTATACCCGCTTAATAAAACAGATGTACTTGTTGATATTGGTAGTGGTGACGGCGTAGTGCTTCGCCAGGCGGCAAAACGAGGCGCCAAGGCAGTTGGCTATGAGCTCAATCCATTACTGGTGCTCATTAGTAAGCTGCTCGCTCGTCGATATGGGTCATTGATTACAATTCGCTTGGTCGACTTTTGGCTCACGCGGCTACCGGACGATGTCACGATCGTGTATACATTTGGTGAGTCACGGGATATTCGCAAGATGTACAATAAAGTTGTTCAAGAAGCAACCCGGTTGCATAAGCCTATTTATTTTATGAGCTATGGTTTTGCGGTGCCAGCGGTGGCACCTGTTGCTAAGAACAGGGTTGCGTATCTCTACAAAGCCTCTCCTTTACAACCTCGCTAGGCATAAGTATAATGACGGCATGAACTCAAACACTCACAAACACGAACGCGGTGCGGTAAGTGGCTTGCTTATTGCAACAATTAGTCTTTCGCTTGTAGCGATTGCGGCTGGATCTATTGCTATATGGGCATACATGAATTACACCGATCAGAAAACGAATGTCGACACCAAGATTGAGGCAGCTGTTGCGACGGCGAAGAAAATCCAGGGTGACGAAGACGAAAAGAAATTTACCGAACGTGATAAACTGCCAAACCGACAGTTCACCGGTCCCGACGATTATGGCCGGCTGACATTTGATTATTCGAAGCAGTGGAGCGTATACGTTGCAAAGGACGCCACGAGTGGTGGTGCGTACGAGGCCTATCTTAACCCGGGTGTTGTTCCACCGGTGGGTAGCCAGGCGCATTACGCACTACGCGTAACGATTGAAGATAGAGAATACGACTCGGTGCTTGCGACATACACATCTCTTGTAAAAAAGGGTGACCTTCGCTCGAGTGCTATTTCTGCCAATGGCGTGAACGGAACGCGTTTTGACGGTAGCTTTACCAAGGATATTCGTGGCGCGGCAGTAGTATATAAGATTCGCGACAAAACAGTGACAGTGCGAACCGACGCTGATACATTTAAGTCAGACTTCGACGCTTTGGTGCAAACAATCAAGTTCAATCAGTAACATGACCTCTCGTGCTACACTAGATGTAGTATGACTAGCGGGGCAGGTGAGTACGGCAAGAGACAAGAGTCACAATTTCGTGACTCTTCTTCGCTGATTACAGCTGCCCATGAACTAAAAGCGCCACTTGCATTAATTCGTCAGCTGTCACTCTCTATAGAACAGGGGGATATACCTCGGACCGAGCAGTTGCGAATGCTGCGCCAAGTGACACTTACGAGTGAGCGTGCCCTTCGGCTTACGAGCGACCTGACACGTTCCGCCCGGCTTGAGGACGCCTTGTTTGCACTTGAGCCAATCAATCCTCAGCAGCTTTGTGAGGATATAGCACAGGAGCTAACCCCATTATTCGCAGCGCATGGCCGTGTTATTCGAGTGGCGAGCCGACGCCGTCCACCGCTGATGGTCGCCAATCGCGACCTTCTTCGCCGTATTATTATGAACTTTAGTGATAATGCTCTGCATTATAGTAGTGAAAATGGTGTTGTTGAGCTCAGCACACAGGTCGTTGACGGTGAATTTGTACGTGTTGGGGTGCGCGACTATGGTCCGGCACTTCCGAGTGATACATGGAGGACATTAGCTGCGAAATTAAAAGCGCCGCAGCCGGTTCATGCACGGCCACAAAGTAGTGGGCTTGGGCTTTATATTGCTGGTCAGTTTGCTGAAGTGATGAACGGTACGATCGGTGCTACGCGCCACCGCGATGGAGCGTCGTTTTATGTCGACATGCAGGCATCGAAACAGTTACGGCTATTATGAGTAAAAAGCTGCCAATCGTACTCGTTGAGGATGATATGTGGCTTGCCGAGCAATTCGGTCGTACGCTGCATGATTATGAGGTGCATCATGCGCCTCATGCACTTGCGGCAATCGATCTGATTGATGAGGTTAAACCGGCGGCGATTATTTTGGATGTTCTTCTGACAGGAACGACAGCATTTACGTTACTACATGAACTCCAGTCGTACACTGACACTGCAATGGTGCCGATTGTTCTTTGTACAAACATGGCAGCTGAGCTTGAACTTGAGGAGCTTGAGAGCTACGGTGTTCGCCGTATTCTGGACAAGGCAACCATGCAGCCGGACGATCTTATAGCGGCAGTGCGGAGTGTAACGCTGTGAAAAGTATACGAACACGCGCTATTGTGCTGAGGCGTACAAATTACGGTGAGGGCGATAGAATTCTGCATTTACTGACGCCGCAAGGACGCTACAATGTGATGGCGCGAGGTGTTCGCAAAGAGAAGTCCCGCCTTGCAGGCGGGATTGAGCTTTTTGCAGTGAGCGACGTCGTGATAGGTGAAGGGAAGGGTGAGCTTGGCATCCTTACTTCAGCCCGACTCGTGCAGTTTTACCGACATATTCTAGAGGATTATGACCGTATGCAGTTTGGCTACGAAGCGATTAAGCAGGTGAGCCGAGCGAGTGAGATGGTGAATGAACCTGAGTGGTACGAGGTGCTTTTGGAAGTGCTCATGGCGCTTGATAGCATGACAATCGAGCGGCAACTTATTGAGACTTGGTTTTATTTGCATCATGCTGCGCTGCTTGGTCACGAACTGAGTCTGACGCACGATATCGACGGCAATGTACTGCGTCCGGAAGGGGCATATCGCTATGACGTCAGTGAGACTGGACTGCGACCGACCCCCGGGGGCGAGTTAACGGCTGATCATATCAAGCTGCTTCGCTTAATTTCATCCAAGTCGTTGAAAGTACTGGCGCAAATTGGTGGGATTGGTGATATTTTGCCCGACTGCTGGCTGGCAGCGAGACAGCACGCCGCTCTTTAAAAGTGAAGCACCCGCCACTGGCTGTGGCGGGTGTGGGCGGAGATGTGTATCTCCGGCGGTGTCTGAATACTTAGCTCCAGGCACCGACGCGTCCGAGCATGAAGATTCGAACGGCAGTTAGCTTGGCGCGCCTGGGCGCTTCGGACTGCAGGACGTCTCTCAGGATATGGACGCACGTCATCTCGTATGTGCCCTCGGCTGTTTGGCCCCGGATGGATGCAAACAGCCTGTCCGACAGCCGTGTCTGTTCGCACAATGACCGGAGGGTTGCCGTGTCGAGAACACCCTTCCAGGATTGGATAGTGGCGTCACTTGAGCCGGCCCAGGCGTCAGTTATTCTCTGGTGGAGCGATTGAGCCTGGTCGATCTTGTTGAGCGCGACATAGTCGAGGATGTCGATGTATGTCGTTGCGGCGGCTCGTTCACGCTGGTTGTTCTTCGTCAAAAGATGCTCAGCTGTTTTGAGCGCCTTCTCAACAAGGTCTGCATGCGTATCGCGCATGAGCAGCTTGCAGATTGCACCTTCGACGAGCAACTGACCATAGAGCTGTTCAAAACCGGGAGACCAAGAGCCTTCGGCTTCTTTGGCTTTCTGGAGGAGCTTATTCGCGCCCTCCTCGTCACCCTCGAAGAAGCATACGACACTCCGCGCCAGGTAAAAGGCGGCGTCGTTTGAACCTTCGTCAAACAAAACCTGGAGTTCGTGCCAGGCGTTCGTTAGCTTGCCGGCAAGGAGGTGTCGACGAACAGTTGTGAGGTCGGTTACGAGATTGGTTGTTACTGAGGTGCTTCCCATCATAGTGCCTTTCCGTAGTAGTCGTGCTGAACGATAGGGTTGTAAAATTATAACATCAATGAAATAGTTATGCAAGTTTCGACATCTGTTATAATAGTCAGTAATTATGAGCAACAAACAGATCAAGAATGAGCGAATGGAAGCAATTGTAAGCCTGGCGAAGCGTCGTGGTTTTATTTACCAGGGAAGCGAAGTATATGGCGGACTGTCAGGTACTTGGGATTACGGTCCACTTGGAGTGAGTCTGAAGCGAAACATTATGCAGCTTTGGTGGAAGATGTTTGTTGACTCGCGCGATGACATGTACGGTGTTGATGCGGCCATTTTGATGAATCAGAAGGTATGGCAAGCGAGTGGCCACGTCGATACCTTTACTGACCCGCTCGTTGAAGACCTTGAAACCAAGCAACGCTTCCGCGCCGATCATCTTTTGAAGGATGCTGGGTATTCCGCTGAAGGTTTGTCGCTTGATGATATGACGAAGCTTATTCGAGAAAAGGGTGTTAAGAGCCCGAATGGAAATGACCTGTCCGAGGTGCGTACGTTCAATATGATGTTCTCTACAACGGTCGGGCCTGTTGCTGACGACAAATCTATTTCGTATCTTCGTCCGGAAACGGCTCAGGGTATCTTCACCAACTACAAGAATGTCGTCGACGCCTTTTACCCGGATCTTCCATTTGGTATTGCCCAGCAGGGAAAGGCGTTTCGTAATGAAATCAGCCCGCGTGATTTCGTATTTCGTTCGCGTGAGTTTGAGCAAATGGAAATTGAGTACTTTGTTCACCCGGGAAAATGGGCAGAATCGTTTGATGCGCTCCTGAAAGATATTTATGAATTCCTTGCAGCGCTCGGTCTGCCTCGTGAAAGCATTCATGAACTTGAGGTGCCGGAAAACGACCGCGCTCACTACTCTAAGCGCACGATTGATATTGAATATGATTTTCCAATCGGCCGTGAAGAACTTTTGGGTCTTGCGTATCGAACTGATTTTGATCTTGGGAACATTCAGCGCGTAGCTGGCAAGAGCATGGACTACATCGTCAAGGGTACGAATGAAAAGTTTGTTCCACATGTCATTGAGCCATCATTTGGTGTTGAGCGTGCGCTCATGGCGGTGCTTTCAGCTGCATATACAGAAGATGAAGTAAACGGCGAAAAGCGTATCTTTCTCAAATTCCCAGAGCACCTCGCCCCGATTAAATATTGCGTGTCGCCACTTCTTAAGAATAAGCCAGAGCTGGTTGCTAAAGCGCGTGAAGTCTACGATCTTCTCAAGAAAAAGCACGGCAATGTCATGTGGGATGATAATGGCAATATCGGTAAGCGCTACCGTCGTCAGGATGAAATTGGTACGCCGTACTGCGTGGTGATTGATTTTGATACCATCGAGAATGATGGGCTTGTGTCTGTCCGTGGTCGGGATACGACCGAGCAAAAACGCGTGTCTGCTACCGATCTGGTGTAATCGCCTTTGAGAAGGCGCTTGTGGTAGAATTTAAAGTATGAACTTGGTGGGTAGGCTAGAGAAGCGAGCGGGATTTACAATCGTTGAACTTCTGATCGTTATCGTTATTATTGGTATTTTGGCTGCGATTACTGTCGTTGCTTATAACGGTATTCAGCAGCGTGCAAAGAATAGCCAGATTATTAACGCCGCATCGGCATGGGCGAAGGCTTCAATTCTCTTGCAGCAGGATACAGGTGCGCTGCCAGCTGGTCGGTTTTGTCTGGGCGAAGATACTCAAACAGGCTTTACGGGTAGCGAAGCAGGGCAACCTCACTGTTTAGGAGGTACAGGGGAAGGGAACCCGACATCAAATAATGCCAGTCAGATGACAGCGCTAAAGCAGTATATGAATTCGGCCGTACCGACTACCGACACAACGACGGTCGGGACTGCGGCAACATGGCAACGAGGCATTTACTTCAACAACTGGAGTGGTTATGGCGGTAAGCATATCGTATTTATTTTATTTGGTAGTCAAACTTGCCCGGTCATTGCTGGAACGTATGTCGTTAATACAACCCCGAATGTCTATGGAACCCAGAATACCAGATGTATCGTTGCTTTTAATATCCAATAAGATGTGCGCACAGTAGTGCGTGGACCCATGGTAGAATATTTTTATGCAGACTGAAATTGAAGCGAAATTCTTAAATGTAAATCACGAGAAAGTTCGCGAGAAATTGCGTGAGCTTGGTGGTGTATGTGAGCAGCCGATGCGGCTCATGCGCCGCGTTGTTTTTCATAGTGAGGACATGGAGGCGAAGCGAGCATTTGTGCGCGTTCGCGACGAAGGTCATCGCGTGACGATGACGTATAAACAGTTCGATGCCGATACGGTTGACGGCGCGAAAGAGTATGAGATTGAGGTGAGTGATTTTGAGACCGCGATAGCACTACTCGATGCTGCCGGAATTGCACACGATACGTTTCAGGAATCGCGTCGAGAGAATTGGCGGCTTGATGACGTCGAGATCATGCTTGACGAATGGCCGTGGCTTGCACCGTATATGGAAATCGAAGGGCCAAGCGAAGAGAAGGTTAAGAATGTTGCCGAGCAATTAGGTGTTGCGTGGGAGGACGCGGTATTTGGCGGGGTGGCGAATGCATATGCGCTACAGTATCCGCATATCGGGGAAGCGGGCATACAAGAAATCAATAAGAACTGGCCAGTGATTAAATTTGACACTGCGGTACCAGATTTACTCAAGAATCGATCAGGGGTAGCATAGGTGTATGTCAGTCGAAATATTTATCGCTCGTCATGGTCAGAATGAAGATAATGTTAATGGTGTCTTGAACGGTCATCGCGATCTGCCACTAACCGATTTAGGGCGTCAGCAGGCACGTGACTTAGGGCAGGGGATTATTGATGCTGGTTTGGGTTTTGACGCTGTCTACTCCTCTCCGTTATCTCGCGCACTTGAAACAGCCCAGATCGTTAGCGAAGCAATCAACTTGCCTGAACCGGTAGTATTACCTGAGCTTATTGAGCGTGATTTCGGTGTGATGACTGGCCAAAAAGCGAATGATATTGAAAAGCTGTGTGCGCCAGATATTATAAAAACGGATACGATTACATATTTCCTGAATCCCGAAGGTGCTGAGACATTTGAGGATCTTGTCGCGCGTGGTCATCAGGTTCTTGAAACGGTCAGATCAAGGCACATTGGAGGAAAGGTGTTGCTTGTTTGCCACGGTGATCTTGGAAAAATGGTATATGCTGCTGCGACCGAAAAGCCTTGGAAAGATGTCTTGCTTGGTTTTCACTTTGGCAACGGAGAGCTCATTGATATCAGCGATAGTAATGATGCCCGAAAAATAAAATTAGAACAGTTTAATCATTAATACTGATTTTTCGGGAGAAATACTTGGATGAAAAAAATAATTGCACAATCAAAGAATAATATTCAGGTGTTTGTCGATTATGATGCGACAAACGTCACGTTTCATATTCGCGAGACGCCCAACTTGCTCGAGCTCGTAAAAGAGGCGATTGAGGGTGTTGATATCGTTGGTGAGGATGAGATACTCTTTGAAAAAGATATGGGGAGAATTGTCGGTGCGACAAGCCTGGTGGAGACGACAGATATTGACGAGATCGTGTACGCAAAGCGGAAAGAACGAGACAAATATTCTCGATTTGCCAAGAATAGAGAACTGACACCAACGAGTTATATTGTTGTTTGTGTGCGCAAGCAAGGTGATGAGTATACGTTATGGACGGCATGGTGTGGCCGACTGTTGCCGAAAGAGGCATATGATCCAGCTTCGCATTTTAGTCGGACACACGCGCTTGCGTACGATGAAGATCTTGTGCGACTCGGTACAATAACGGCCGTTAATCCCTGGTTGTAAATACTAGCCTAGATTGAGTGACAGATTGACGGGATTTTCTTAGATACCTGTATGATACAATCATTGTATGTATAGGGTGGGCAAAACAAACAATAACCATGGTTTTACTATCGTCGAATTACTCATCGTGATCGTTATTATCGGTATCTTGGCTGCTATTACTATCGTGGCCTATAATGGTATTCAAAATCGTGCTAATGATACAGCGGTTCAATCCGATCTCAATAATTTTGCCAAGAAGGTGGGACTGCACCACGCTACAAATGGCTCGTATCCTCTAGCGTTGAGTATTACAATGGATATTAAATTTAGTCGTGATACCTATAATATAAATCTAAACAATTTATATTATTGTGCCGACTCGGCGGGATTAAATTATTCGATGACGGCTCAGAGTAAGTCTGGTACAGCGTATGTTATTAGTTCGCAGAACGGCCTTAAGACCTATACGGGCGGCTGGAGCGGGTCGACTACATGTACGACAAATGGCTTTTTATCAACAGACTTTCGCAGCCATGGCTATAATACGGCTACCACCCCTAACTGGCAGGCATGGGTAGCGGGCTCGTAGGTTGTTTATTTTAGTGCGTGCCGCGGTAAAATAGAAGTAGAGCAATTACTAGAAAAGGAGGTGCTGCTATGGGATTTTTCGATTCATTGGGGCGGATGTTTAAGGGTGAGCCGATATTTGTTGATGAGTCTAAGAAAGATGGTCAAAATGATGATAATGACGATCCATGGCGGCAAGATGATCCAGCCGAAGAAAGTCAGGAAGCGCCTATGAAGTCATTGCTTGTCGATGAGAAGGGGCGAAAGATTATACCCGAGATACGCCTCGAGCATTGTAAGTCGCACGTCAACGGGTCGATTATGACCGTTACAGCTTGGGCGACAAATACCGGAGATGTGGAGGTTGAGCTGGATAAGATCGAGATACTCGGTATGCGCTATGAGATCGATCGATTTTTAAACCCTGGTAAGTCGCACGAGATAACAATCTACAAGGGCCCAGCTCCCACTAACGATGCACATCACGAGGCAATTCTTCACTATAGGATTGTGAAAAACGGTGATTATTTTGCGGCTGAATTCATGGTCGAATACAATCGTGAATCGAGCGGTATATTTATCGTTGAAGAGCTGCACCCCGAGTCGGTCATTCGAGACGTGTAGCGCGAATAATATCATTGCGTCGCCGATTAGTTGAGTGCATACTGTAGGTACGATTAACAAGGAGGCGATATGGATGTAATCATTAACTATTGGGCAGTACTCGCTGCCGCGGCAGCCAGTATGGTGGTTGGAGCGGTGTGGTATTCACCAGGTGTATTTGGTAAGGCTTGGATGAGGCTCGCGAAGGTCAAGCCAGATAGTAAGGTCTCAAACGCGCAGACTGCCATTATGTATGGCGGCACATTCATTGCTTCTGTCGTGACGGCATATGTCTTGGCGCATGTCGCATTCTTGAGTCACGATTTCTTTAATAACTCATTCCTGCAAGACGCACTTTCGACGGCATTTTGGCTATGGCTTGGCCTTACAGCGGCACGAATATTTGTACACGATACGTTTGAAGGCCGCCGCAAGAAGCTCACGCTACTAACGGCGGGTCACGAGCTTGTGACAATTATGATAATGGCGCTTATCATTGGGCTATTGCCGGTCTAATTGACTAATCGGTAACATATCTAGAGCCCTTTCTAAGAAGCAAGGGCTCTTTTTGTTGGTTGATGCGGCGTATAATAGAAGTATCAGCCTAATGAAGGAGGTGTCTATGTTGAATGAAGGAACGGTCGTTGCAACTATCGCCGTCTCGGATATCATTGCAGCGCAGGAATATTATGAGGGCGTCCTCGGGTTTACTGTAGAAGAGGAAAATTCAGGGGGAGCGACATATCGTAGTGGCACGGGTAAGTTTTTTATTTACCAGTCGGAGTTTGCGGGTACTAATCAGGCTACTTGCGCCTCGTGGGAGGTTGAAGATGTTGCTAGTGTTGTTGTCGATCTGAAGGCGCGAGGGGTCACTTTTGAGCACTATGAGTTGCCCGGCATGATACGTGAGGGTGATATTCACTCTATGGGTGCGCATAGATCGGCATGGTTTAAGGATCCCGACGGTAATATTTTAAATATTAGTGGTAAATAATAATTGCTGTATATATAAGCTCTCGGTAAAATGAGAGTTTATTTATACTCGAGCGCGTATAATAGGGATAATGATTACGTATTATACCGACGGCAGTGCGAGCCCAAATCCTGGTCCTGGGGGCTACGCTGTTATTAAAGAATTGCAGCCACATCTCATTGGGAGCGAAGAAGGTCAGACAACAAATATTCGCATGGAAGGAAAGGCTATTTTGGCCGCCCTGAAAGATGCAAATGGTGAACATTGTGAAATCTTTACGGATAGTGAGTTTTGGATCAATGTGATTACAAAATGGGCGCCAGGCTGGGAAGCAAAGGGCTGGAAGAAAAAAGGCGGGGAAATTAAGAATCTTGATATTGTCCAAGAGGTATATCCGATTTACCAGCAGGCGAATGCTACATTGACTTGGGTGCGTGGGCATGAAGGTGATATTGGCAATGAGCTCGCCGATGAATGGGCGAATAAAGCGCGTGAGCGTGGTGAGGTTGGTCCTGTGTTAGTTGAGGCGCAGGCGCCAAAGTCTTCTGGTGAATACGTGGATGAATTCCTTGCGCTAGGGCCTGTTATGCAACTTGCGACGAGTCGCGAGAATGTGCCTTGGATTTCGACGGTTTACTTTGTCGCGGACGACGAGAGAAACATCTACTGGCTAAGCTTGCCAGGGCGTCGACATAGTGAAGAGGTAGCTGATAATCCTCGAGTAGCGATTGCGATTGCGATTAAGCAGGATTTGCCCGTGATTGGTATTCAGGCGGAGGGTCAAGTCACTATTGTTGACGATGCTGCGACCGTCGAAAAGATCCTGGCCAGCTACGTGAAAAAGTATAATGGTGCGGGCAAGGAGTTTCATCAGCGCTTTGTTGATGGGAAAAATCAGCACCAGCTTTACAGGTTGACTCCAAGTAGCCTTGTGCTGTTTGACGAAGTGCATTTCAAAACTGGCCCTGCTCAGCGGATTATTTAGAAGGAGCCTTATGAGAGAAATAGAGATAAAGGCAAGAATCAGATCTGTTCAATCTATCATTGATGTCCTTTCGACACAAAATATCATAGTTACCGAGCTGATCACGCAACATGACCGTGTGTATGGACAAGTTGGTGTTGACGATACGTCTGATAATACGGCAGCATGGCTGCGGATTCGCTCCGAGACGAAGCAGGGCAGTACGAAGCATATTTTTACTTTGAAGCGATCGATCACAAACCAGATGGATAGTATTGAGCACGAAACAGAAATTGCCGATCCCCGTGAGCTTAAGGCAATTATCCATCAGCTAGATTTTTCTCTTTATTCGGATCTTACGAAAACTCGCCAGAAAGCACACATGGGTGATATCGAGATATGTATTGATAGTGTCGACGGACTTGGTAGCTTTGTCGAAGTTGAGAAATTGACAGATGAGACGGCAGATTATGACGCCGTCGTGGCTGAGCTATGGCAGGTGCTTAAGCGACTTGGCGTTCAGTCGGACGATGAGGTGACTGATGGCTATGATGTTTTAATGAATAAAAAGTTGGCGGCCGTGCAGGCGTGAAGTCCGTAGTTGTGCATGATCGCATGCAGCAAGGTTATGCGTACATACGTACCGAGCCTGTAGGTGAGCACTTCTCAGCTGATTTCGCCCCGGAGCTAACCCCAAAGCAGCTGTTGTCCCTTGGTATATTCGGCGGTGTATATATGCGCGACTGCCGAGATGAATTTCCCAATGATTGGTTTGAAGATGCTGTACTGGCGCCACATAAAAGTGATGCTGCACTCAACTTTTTTCAGGTAGCTGCCAGTCAGTCGCTGGCCGAATGGCGCAAAAAAGGCTGGATTCACGAAGCTGATCCTCGAGGCTGGTTCCAGTGGTATTGCCGTTATTATATGGGGCGGCGCATGCCAGAAGAGGATAGGCGTCAGATTAATCGTTGGAAACAGATGGTTCGCCATGTGGCTCAAATCAAAGCACACTGTGCGCCGGGTGATTTAGCCTGTCGTCGTCGGCAGCGCCAGGCGCTGCTTCATTGGGCGTATGATAGTAGGAAGATATGATCACGATACTCACCCCATCCAAGACCATGGATTTTACAAGTCCAGCGCCAGTGTATGCCGAATCGACATCTCCACTTTTTCAGAGTGAGGCCATGGAGCTTCGTGAGTTGATTGCCCAATACGACATCTCTACCATTAAATCCTTAATGTCTGTGAGCGATGATTTGGCGCAAAAGGTCCAGCTCATGTATCGAAAAGACACACAAAAACCGGCGTTTTGGGCGTATGACGGTGATGTATTTAAGGGTGTGCAGGCCACTACATTAACAGTAGATGATGCCTTATTTGCGCAGAAGCACCTACTTGTGCCAAGCGGGCTTTATGGGCTTGTTCGGCCTTTTGACCGCATTTCTCCGTATCGGTTAGAAATGAAGGCTAAGCTTGCTGTTGGGACGATAGCCAACCTCTATCAATTTTGGGGCGATAAGCTGAGTGGGTATGTGGAGCAACATGCCGATCGTGAAGTTTTAATGCTGTCGTCGCATGAGTATGCTAAAGCGATTGTGCCATATCTTGCATCTGCAACTCGCGTTGTAACGCCAGCTTTTATTGATAAAAAACCAAATGGCACGGAAGCCCAAGTGGCGATCTACAATAAAATGATGCGCGGAGTTATGGGCCGGTGGGTGATTGATCGACGTATTGATTCGCTTGATGATATTCATGCTTTTGCCGCCCATGGCTACGCATACAGCAAAGAGCGCAGCACTCCTGATCGGCCGGTCTTTTATCGTGAGGTTATGACGCCACTTACGTTTAGTTAGTTGGCGTGTTACACTAAAGAAGTTAACAAACTAAATATCAAGAGCGCGACGAGGGACTGGCCCGATGACTCGCCGGCAACCTGTAGAAATACAAGGTGCCAATTCCAGCCTGATGACATCAGGAAAGATATATGAGTACATCTTTTATTCAAAAAGAAAAACTCCTTTCTTGATTGTCTTTTAGGGACAGATAGAGAGGAGTTTTTCATGTCTGTACAAATCAATTATCGAACCGCCGAGAGTGTATCACCAAAGCACCCCGATAAGGTTGCCGATCAAATTTCCGACGCGATCCTGGATGCACACCTTGCGGAGGATCCATTTGCTCGAGTTGCGGTGGATGTAGCTGGTGGACACGGGAAATTATTTGTCACTGGCGAGGTGACGTCGCGGGCGACAAAAGTAGATGTTGCCGAGATTGTCCGACGACTGGCGGGGGATATCGAGCTGATCGATAATCTAGCTCCGCAGAGCCCAGAAATTGCACAAGGTGTCGATACTGGCGGTGCGGGTGACCAGGGGATTATTACGGGATATGCAACGAGTGAGACGGTAGAGTTGCTGCCACGTGAAGTTGTACTGTCGCGATCACTCAACCAATACCTGTACACCATTTGGCCGTTTGATGGGAAAACACAAATCACGCTTCACGGCGAAAAGATTGTGGGGGTAGTGGCAAGTTTTCAGCATGCCCCAACCTCGAAGTTACGGCAAGCCGTGGACGTATGGCTAGCTGACTATAAGTTAGATAAAGCAATTCGTATCCATGTTAACCCGAGCGGTGATTGGCAGGTTGGCGGCTACGACGCTGACGCAGGATTGACTGGCCGTAAACTTGCTGTTGATAACTATGGTCCGAGAATTGCTGTGGGCGGTGGTGCATTTAGCGGTAAAGACGCAACAAAAGTAGATCGTAGTGCCGCCTACATGGCCCGAAAGATAGCGGTTGATTATCTGCATAAACGCAGGGCGAAAGAAGTTTCGGTGCGCCTAGCATATGCCATTGGTGTAGCGGAGCCGCTCGAGCGGACGGTCGTGATTGACGGTGTTTCAGAGGTGATTGACGGATATGATCTTACTCCAAGTGGCATTATTTCGTTCTTGGATTTACGCCGGCCAATGTATGAGCAAACGGCGCGCTATGGACATTTTGGCCATGGCTTCGGCTGGGAGTAAATACGGGGTCACTGTAGCATAATCAGGCAGCTATTTTATGGTATAATAGTTTAATCTAATGAGTGAAACTGCAAGCGAATCAGTAAATTCCGACCCGGAGCCTCCTGGGCCCGAAAGGTATATTAACTCGGTTATTGATCTCTCATATCAGCTTGGCGACAGTTTGCCATCTGTGGATTGGCAAAGTGAGAGAGAATCATTTGTTACTTTGAGGCCGTCTCGCATTGTAGCAAGGTTATCTGCGCAAGCATTTTTGAATTACGCTAATTTATCGGAAGATCAGCTCGTTCTTCTAGAGGATAAGACGGCGATAGCGATGAGCAGTGTCGACGGGCTTGTTCCTGCATACGAAATGCAGCCTATGATGAGTAATTGGCCGCTTATCTTTGACCATGAGAGTGGCGCGATTATTGGTCGGCGAAATGACGAAAAGAAAGAAATCGAATTTACATCCGATACGTTATTGGATCAAAAGCAATATCGCGTCCTTCTTGGTGGCCTGGCTGCGGTTTTATACTATACAGACTTTCCTGGCGAGCTTGATACGACTGTTGAGTAATTTACGTCTATTCGTACTTGTGGTTAGTAGGGTACTATAGGGTGAGTTGAAAATAAAAGAAAGTTAGAATATGGAACCTGAAACGCGTGATACGACAGATATTTTTCTGTGGGCAAACAATACTGACGGAGTAAAAAAAGAACTTGATGTTGAATTTTTTTTGTTTAATAAAAACTACACTCCGTACAGTACACATTTTGCTACTGAGTTAAACGTGCAAATTAAGCCGTTGTTTTTGTATGATCTGATTAATTTTGTAAACCTTGGTGCGGGTACCGGTTTGTCTGTGCGTGACTTTGAACTGTCCGACGGGGAAGAGAATACACTTCTTCGTACTGATCTTGAAAAGGTTGGTCGTGCCGAGACGCTAATTCATTTGATTGAGCATGCGCGTCATGACATCGTAGAGTTTAGCGAAGAGGAGCACGAGTTCAAACGTATCAAGGGAATCGTAGCTCGTTTTACCCATAAAGATGACCCAAAGAAGGCTTTTTATGCGATCAAACAAGTGCCTCAATCGCAGGTTCTCAAGGGAACCACCGCATGGGAGTTCCGTGAAGGTAAGTTTGGCGCCTTTCAAGCCGATGTTGGCCTTAAGATTCCACCAGATAATCAGGTGCTGATTATTGATAAAGATATTTTCATTTTTAATCAGCCAAAGTTTGAGAAGTTATTTAACTACGATTATAAAAAGCAGGCGCTCGCCGACGAGAAGGTTGCTGAAATCGAAAAGTTATTTAAGCTCAGTTTTCCTGATGGACTTGACCTTCAAACGCTTGTGCGTGATCGAAAAAAGATTGTCACCAAGCTTCAGAAGATGGAGATTGGCACGATCACTCAAGAACAGGCTATTGAATACGCCGATACAATGCAGCTCGAACTCATGACCGATGATGCTGGTGCGATTATCATCATGGATGGCAATGACCTGGATACATTTGTTAACCTGATAAATGAAGATTACATTACGAGTGAAATTACCGGCAAGCGCTATGAGATTAAAAGTAAGAAATTGCTTGATGACGCAGAAGGTGAGCCGCCAAGGGGCTAGCTTCACATGATCGACAATGTCTGGTTGATAATTGGACCTTCTAAAAAGAGCCTGTCATTCATGTGAGGCTCTTTTTTGTTTACGAATATCTAGCTGCCAGGTTCGCTATGGAGAATGTCGGGAATTGAACTGCCTGTCTTAATACTGTGGATGAGCGCGAGGATGGATAGTGTTGAGTCGGCATTGCGAGCTGCGACAAATTCGTTGTAGAAGATGCTGTTGCCGATACCATCAAACAGGTCGTCATAGACGAGTTCGTAAGGAATTCGATCAGTGACATCTTCGATACGTTCTTGCTCGGGGCGTCTGGCAATGTGGAGAGTGGAGCTCTCGTGTTGAAGTGGCACGTGTTCGAAGGTGTCTTTTTCATCTGTTTCGGACGCTTCATGAACGATGTCGTGATCTCGAGTTTGTAGCAGATACGAAATGTTGCGGCTGATATCGATATCACCATTGCTATCTTCAATAGAGTATTCAATAGATTGAAGTGATCTGTAGTCTCCAAGTGTCGATAGCGTATTGTACTCGCGCACCTCGTCACTAATTAATGGATGCAGTGCATCGGGTATTTGACTGAGCTGCGTTTGCATATCGAAGCGTACGACAAAAAGGTGAGGGCGAATGACTTTGCGGCGTTTTTTTTCGTCAAAAGATCGTTCGGCTGCCAAGCTAATTGATCGTTGATTGTATAATCGTTCTTCCTCTTCATCGTTATCGTAGTGACCTTGGTAAGTTTTGCTCGATTTTACATACTCCATAGCATCACTTCTACCGGTCCGAAAATCATGATCGAGTTCGTAGGAGATGCTGGTCAGTTGGGCCGCGAGGGAGGCGAGACTTGGGTGCGATTCCGTCATAGTGGGTTGATTATAGGACGATTCTGTACATTCAGCAAGATAGCGTATAATAAAAGGAATGAATCAGGGGTTAGCACTAGAGATTATGCTTTCGGGAGAAAGCGTGCTTTTGACCGGTCCGGCCGGGGCGGGCAAGACCTTTGTATTGAATCAATTTATTAAGCTTGCGAAGGCGGACGGTAAGCATGTGTCGGTCACGGCAACAACTGGCCTGGCTGCAACGCATTTAGGCGGCACTACTATCCATAGCTGGGCGGGTATTGGCGTGTCCGATGAACTGCCGCAGCGCTTTGCTGATCATGTCGCCAAAGGTCGTCGCGAGATCATTGAAAAGACCGATGTGCTGATTATCGATGAAATTTCGATGCTCCACGACTTTCGGCTTGATATGGTGGACGAAGCATGCCGGCTGGTTCGTAAAAAACCAGACGTACCATTTGGCGGCATCCAGCTGATTATGAGTGGGGACTTCTTTCAGCTTCCGCCGATTAACCGCGGTGACAGCCGGGCAGGGGGCTTTGTGGTTCACTCTAAAGCCTGGGAAGAGCTTGATCCGACAATCTGCTACCTAGAGGAGCAACACCGCCAAGATGATGAGCATTTGCTTGATATTCTTAATGCCCTTCGCGCGGGTGATATTCGTCGGCATCATGCCGAGAAGCTACTTGAGCGTGTCGATGCCGAGCCGCCTGTAGATACTGTTCTCACAGAGCTTCATACGGTAAATATTGATGTCGACCGGCTTAATGAGGTGAAGCTCGACGAGCTACCCGGTGACGAACTTTTTTATACACAAGTAACAACTGGTGGTGAAAATTACGTCGAAAATTTACAACGCTCAGTGCTTGCACCCGCCACACTCCGCCTAAAGAAGGGTGCGCTTGTCATGGCAGTAAAGAATGCAACTGACCGCCGCTATGCGAATGGCAGTATTGGTACAGTGATTGACTTTGAGCCAGCGACGGAATATCCGGTTGTGGAGTTCAGGAGTGGTCGCGTCGTGAGCATGGTGCCTGATACTTGGGAGCTGCGTGACGGTGATAAAAAGCGAGCAGGTATTACCCAAATCCCACTTCGATTAGCATGGGCAATTACCGTGCATAAATCGCAGGGCATGACACTTGACGCGGCTCGAATCGACCTTCGCAAAGCATTTGTGGAAGGTATGGGGTATGTAGCGCTTAGTCGAGTAAAAAACTTGCACAACTTATATTTGCATGGCATAAATCGAACGGCGCTCCAAGTGAGTGAGGATGCTCAGACGATCGACGGTCGTCTTCGTCAACGAGCTTCGGATGACACAAAGAAGTTTGCTCACTTGGTCGAGCAGGCTAAGGTGCGTAAGCACGAAGTGCCAAAAACCAAGAAAGAGGGTTCATCTGGCTGGTCAGATAAAATTGCTAAAATGCGCGAAACGTACCCAAATGCCTACCGCCCTTGGCAGGCAGCCGATGACGCAGTATTGAAGCAAGAGTTTCAAAATGGCAAAAGCGTAAAGGATCTTAGTGATCTGCTTGGTCGTCACGAGGGCTCAATCACAATGCGTCTACAGAAGCATTTTGGCGAGGACGCCGTTTCTTAGGTAAGGGGCTACGGTTACTCGTTGGGTGAAGTGGTATACTGGAACATAGCTTATGCAAAAACAACCAAAGGCGAAATTACAATTTCCAAAACGATTTCTATGGGGCGCAGCCACGGCAGCTCATCAGATTGAAGGTAATAATCATAATCAATGGTCTGTTTGGGAGCTCGAAAACGCCAAAACGAAGGCCGCTCAGGCGGAGTATCAATTTCATGATCTTGATAATTGGCCAGCAATAAAAGCCGTCGCGAAACATCCCGATAATTATGTGTCAGGCGCACTCGCCAGCCACTACGACAATTACGAGCAGGATTTTGATTTACTCGTAAAGATGCATATGAACGCATATCGTTTCAGTGTCGAATGGTCTCGTATTGAACCTGAAGAGGGGGTGTGGGACCCCGCCGCAATCGACCATTACAAGCGCTACGTAGCTGCGCTCAAGAAGCGTAATATCGAGCCAGTCATGACATTATTCCATTTCACTCTGCCTGTTTGGTTTAGCCAAAAAGGTGGGTTCTCGAAGCGTTCAAACGTCGCTTACTTCACTCGCTTTGCTGAAAAGATCGTGAGTGAGCTCGGTAAGGATATTCGTTTTATCATCACTATTAACGAACCTGATATCTATGCGCACGAGAGCTACAGGGCGGGTAACTGGCCGCCAAATCAGATGAGTAACTGGCAGCTTTTTCGTGTGTTGGATAATCTTGCCTATGCGCATAAGCAGGTGGCAAGGCGGCTGCATGGTATGAACCGGCGCTACAAGGTCTCGGTTGCCAAGAACTCGGCCTATTCGTATGCCGGCGATACGGCGTGGCTGAGTCATGCAAGTGCGGCGGTGCTGCAGTACCTTCAGGATGATTATTTTTTGAAAAAAGTTATTAAACACTGCGACTTTCTTGGTGTTAATTATTATTTTAGCAACCGTGTCTATGGCTATCGTGTCCATAATCCTGATCAGAGGGTGAGTGATCTTGGTTGGGATTTGAGTCCTGCGAATATTGAGTTTGCGCTTGAGCGGCTTTATACAAAATATCATTTGCCGATCATCGTGACCGAGAATGGCTTGGCTGATCATACCGATGAGCAGCGCCAATGGTGGATCACCCAGACGCTTGCTGGCATGCAGCGTGCGCTTGATGCTGGCGTGGATATTCAGGGGTACTTGCATTGGAGTTTAATCGATAATTTCGAGTGGGCGCACGGCAAGTGGCCACGGTTTGGTTTGGCCGAGATTGATTATAAGACGGGTGCGCGGACACTGCGCCCAAGTGCCGTTTGGTTCGGTAGGGTCATTAAGCATATGAGAGAGACGAAATAATGGACGAGCCATTTGGAAAAGTCGAAGTAAAAATTGCACTTATCGGGGGTGGTACCGGTAGCTTTACGATGTTGAGTGAGCTCAAGAACTATACAAGTCGGATTGCGGCGATTGTTAATATGGCCGATGATGGCGGTAGCACTGGCGTGCTCCGTGACGAACTTGGTGCGCTGCCTCCGGGCGATGTCCGTCAATGCTTAGTGGCGCTGAGTGATTCTCCTAAGATTCGTGACCTATTTAGCTATCGCTTTGAAGAGGGGACATTTGGCGGCCACTCGTTTGGTAATATTCTTCTCACGGCCCTTGAGAAAACAACCGGTAACTTTACTGAAGCAGTAGAGACCGCATCGGAAATCTTGCGCATTAACGGTGTGGTTATTCCTGGAACACTTGATGACGTTCGCCTGAGGATGGAGTGGCCCGAAGTAAGCCTCGTGCTAAACGGCGAGCGAGTAATCGATGCTGATTATTTCAAGCATGATCCACGCCGCGCGACATTATCACTCGCCCCAAACCCTGCGCCAAATCCGACGGCAATCGCGGCAATCGAGCAAGCTGATCTTGTTATCATCGCTCCAGGCGATCTTTATACATCACTTGGTCCGCTGCTGGTGATCGATGGCATTGGTGATGCGCTTCGTCGTACGAATGCCTCAGTCGCGTATGTATGTAACCTTGTAACGAAAGAAGGCCAGACGGCAGGCTTTACGGTGAGCGACCATGCGGATGAGATTGAACGATTCGCCGGTGGAAAATGCCTCGACTATGTTATCTACAACGAAGAACGGCCGACGGCGGCTGTCGCTGAGCGTTATAAAGCTGAGGGTGCTTATCTTGTTGAGTATGATGAGGCCGCCTTGAGCCGTGCACACTACACGGCTATCGGCGGGCATTTTATCGGCGGTATGGCGGAGGGACATGCGGCTGACATCCTGCCAGTGACACGCTCTTTGATTCGCCATGACGCGGAGCAAGTAGTGAAGACGCTCCTTGATGAATACGGACGTTCACGTAAGATTTAATCCTTAGGGTTGGGATGTGGCTGCTTGCAAAATTTCAAGTCTATGCCAATGCATATTGACTTAGCATAAGTATTATGCTAAGGTATAAGTATTATGACACAAAAAACAAAAACTCTCACCGCTCGCATCATCGACAATCTTAGTAAAAATAGCACCGCTGCAGCCATTGAACAAACGAATAGGGATTTTAAGAACTCACTTCTTATTGTTTCAGTTGGCATTAATGTCTTTATTTTTACGGCATGGTTGGCACTGCAGGTGACAGCGGCATATGATAGCCAGGTCGCTTCAGTCCTTCTTGTTCGCTAGATTAGCAATTCGTCATAGCTAAAAATACCACATCGGCTTCCGGTGTGGTATTTTTGTTACCTCTGTTTAGAGGGGTACTTATCCACCTTTTTGTGGATAAGTAGGACAGGGGAGAGTAAAAATGTCAAAAATGGGGGTTGTCGTGGGTAGAAGTGGGTATTATAGTTAAGCCAGTGGAAACGAGCAAACGCTCCAATAAAAAACAAACACCACTAGAAAAAATTAAAATAACTAATCCAAAGCCAAAGGAAACGTACTGTGGCAACTGTAGATTATTTCGAACGAAAGCTTGACGACAAGCGTCGGTTAACCATACCGGCTGAGCTTCGAAATGAATTTGCAAGCGGCGTCGTACTCACCAGAGGATTTGGCCAGTATCTTCACCTATATCCACAACATGTGTGGGACAGGGAAGTCGAACCAGCGCTAGGCGGCAGTATTCTCGATGAGAAGGTTGCTGATCTTAATGTTAAGTTTCGACGAGGTAAGACTGATGCGGATCTCGACCAAAAACAGGGACGAGTGACAATCGAGCAGCACCTGCTCGAGTATTCAGGCATTGACCGAGAACTGGTAGCTGTCCGAGCCGGAGCATATTTTAGAATCATGCATCCCGAGGCTGACTATTAGCGAACAATTTGCATCCGCACTTTAACAATCCGATACCAAGAAAAAGCAAAGAGAAAACTCTCGAGATCAGCTATCTGGTAACTAGGCAAGTGGGATATTGAAGCCACATTAAAAGATTTCAAAGCACCTTACTTAAAACACACCTCCCAAAAAACTCCACCTCACACATAAGTCTCTCAATCGAATAACTAGGTATGAGTTGCCTCTGGCACCCACCTAAACAGTTATTCGACCACTTATTACAAAAACAAACACACATGCGAAAACAAACATTGCCTTAGTTGCCAGATAGGTGATCTCGAGCTTCAACTACTATAGTGATATAGTAGTGAAGATGAGTTTCAAAGAACATCCACCACAGACTTTACATGTTCCTGTCCTTCTGGACGCAACACTTGATACACTAAAGCCCATTCAAGGCGAGAATTATCTCGATTTGACGGCGGGTTACGGTGGTCATGCACGTTGTATCTTAGAAAAGACAGAAAATCTTACTAGCTCCGTTTTAGTTGACCGCGATGATTACGCTATTGAGCGTTTATCTGAGTTTCAGCAAAAGGGAGTACGTTTACTGCATACCGATTTTGTCAGCGCCGCAAGGCAACTGATCGAAGAAGGGAAGCGGTTTGATATTGTACTGGCTGATTTGGGGGTGTCATCACCACAACTCGACCAAGCAGAGCGAGGGTTTTCCTTTACACACGATGGTCCACTGGATATGCGCATGGATCGCACGCAGGAAGTGAGTGCTCACACGATTGTGAATACGGCTTCAGCGGACGAATTGACGCAGATTATAGTGACGTACGGCGAAGAGCCGTTTGGGTTTGCAAAGCAGATCGCGAAAGCGATTGTTGAGCATCGACCATTTGAAACAACAAAGGAACTTGCTGACTTGGTAAAGGATACGTACCGTGGAAAATGGAAGAAAATCCATCCAGCCACGCGCACATTTCAAGCACTCCGTATAGCGGTCAACCAGGAGCTTCGACAAGTAGAAGAACTGATGCCACTACTCCCGCAACTTTTAAACAAAGGTGGCAGGGTAGGGATTATCAGCTTCCATAGCCTCGAAGATCGGCTTGTAAAACAGTACTTCAACGAACAGAAGAATGCTGGATATGAAGCCGAACTCACGATATTGACCAAAAAACCGCTCGATGGGGTCACTTACGACGTTCACAATCCGCGATCACGAAGCGCAAAACTTCGCGTCGCAGTGAAAAAATAAAACAAAAATAGAAGGGGCCAAAAAAATGCCAATTCACATCCCGGTAACATTCGCAGACGCAGACGCAACTCAAACTGTTGCAGTCCGTCACGGATAATTACACACACTCGGCCTATCACCCTACGGGGTGGTGGGCCACCAAAATAAAAAACTAAAAATAAAAAGAAAACACATATGTCATACCAACGTATTCCTCAGTATAGTTCACGCCGACAGCAAAACTGGAGCCGAAACCAGAATACTGTAGCATTTGTGTCACCAGTGAAGCTTGGCCCTGTGGCTCATACCGTGCTTGTTGCACTTATGATTACGGTGCTCGGCTTGATATACTTAACGCAGGCGACTCGCGCCACTAGTTATGATTACGAGGCTCAAAAAGTCGATAGTCAAATTGCCGATCTGACCACTAAGAAAGCAGATCTCGAAGTTGAAAACGCACGTCTTACGGCGCTTGAAACCGTCAAGAATAGTAGTGTTGCTCGTGAAATGACAGCACCTGCTAGCAGTGAATATGCTCGCTAAATAAGGAAAAAATAATGAAACTTGAGCTCCAGCAGGGTAGCCGTTCCAAAATTCTCGCTGCGATACTTATTGGTGTCGTTGCTATTTTTGTTATGCGTCTTTTTTATCTGCAGGTGATTGAGCATGGCAAATATTCAGCACTTGCCGATAATGCACAGCTCAAACGACTTGAAATCCCGGCCAAGCGCGGTGAAATATACACGATGGACGGTTCGACGCCCACGAAATTGGTATTAAATCAGGCGGTGTATACGTTATTTGCTGATCCTCAGACGGTTACGGACACTGCCAAAATCAAGGATGTCATTCAACGTGTGGCGGGCGGTAATTTACGACCTGGTATCGACGATATGCTGGCGAACAAAAAGTCGCGTTATCAGATTCTCGCGAAGGGCCTAAGCCGTACCCAGGCTGATCTTATCAAGAAAGAAAGTCTTGCTGGTATTGGCTTCCAAGAAGAGACGCAGCGTGTGTATCCAGAGGGGCAACTCGCGGCGCAGACACTTGGTTTCGTGAACGCCGAAGGTAAAGGACAGTACGGCATTGAAGGTAAGCTTAACGACCGGCTGACGGGTACGCCAGGGCTTCTTCAGTCTGTGACGGATATTAGTAATGTGCCGCTCACTATTGGTGATCGAAATACCAACAAACCGGCAAAAGATGGTGAAAATATCGTACTGTCAATCGATCGCAATGTTCAATCGTATGCCGAGAGCGCACTGGTAAAAGGGCTTGAAAAAGCAGGTGCTACCAAGGGAAGCGTGATTGTGATGGATCCACAGACGGGCAAGGTAATGGCGATGGCTAATTACCCAACATTCAACCCAGCCGAATTTACGAAAGTGCAAGATGGATCAGATTTTACGAACGCCACTGTTTCGGTGCCGTATGAGCCAGCATCGGTGCTTAAGACGTTTACTATGGCAGCTGGCATCGACCAAGGAGTAATGACAGCAGACACGACCTTCGTCAACAACGACTCTATTCGGATTGAAGACCGCGTTATTAATAACGCTCTTAAAGGCCATCGAGGGACATTGACGATGCAGCAGGCACTCAACTGGTCGCTTAATACCGGAACGGTGGAGATGGCGCAGCGCATGGGTGGTGGCTCGATTAACCGCGAAGCTCGTGACACATTGTATGCGTATTATCATGATCGTTTTGGTCTTGGCCAATTGACTGGCGTAGAAGTGAGCGGCGAAACTGAAGGGAATGTTATTTCGCCAACCGAACAAGAAGGTAATGCGGTGCGTTATGCCAATATGACGTTTGGGCAAGGACTCGACGTGACGATGGTGCAGGTGGCGGCTGGTTTCTCGTCGATTGTTAATGGCGGCCACTACTACAAGCCAACGGTGCTCAATGGGGTTGTCCAACCAAATGGTAATTTTATGCAGTATCAGGTGCCGGCACCACGTACAACCATCAAGGAGTCAACTTCAACTCAAATGCGCGATATGACAATTGCGGCGCGTAAATCATTCTTTGTAAACCAAGACAAGGCGGGTTATATTATTGGTGGTAAAACCGGGACGTCAGAAACGCTGATTAATGGCCAGTATGTGAAGAACCAGACCATCGGTAGTTATCTTGGGTTTGGTGGCGATGATGCCCCAAGATATGTCATAATGGTGCAAGTATCAGCCGACGGCAAAAACCTCGAAGGAGGTATCCATGCTGGCCCGATCTTTACCGACATTTCCAACTGGATGATTGACTACCTTAAACTGCAGCCGAAAGGATAATATGGAACCGATAACACTCGAAACAATTACAAGCGAAATGGGGGTAACATTCCTGCTTAGTGTTGGCGCATTTGTGCTTGCAATGCTTCTGACACCGATTTACACTTTTATGGCGTATCGCTATAAATTCTGGAAAAAGCAGCGTAGCACGAGCACAACAGGTGAGAAGCTCGAAGTGTTTACGAAACTGCACGCGAGTAAATTTAAGCGCAATATCCCAACGATGGCAGGCATTATTGGCATTCTGGCTATTACTGTGATCACAGTACTCTTTAATCTCGATCGCTCCGAAACATGGTTGCCACTTGCAGCACTGCTTGGTGGTGGGGCAGTTGGCCTGCTTGACGACATGATTAATATTCGGGGCACCGGTACGGGCGTAGCTGGCCTTCGTTCAAGCTTAAAATTTACGATGATTGCTGTACTTGCGGCCGTGCTTGGCTGGTGGTTTTTTGATAGGATTGCCGGCGCTTCTATCGTGCATATTCCATTCCTTGGTGATCTTGCGCTTGGCTGGCTCATTATTCCACTCTTTACGTTTGCCGTCGTTGCGACAAGCAACGCGGTAAATATTAGCGATGGACTTGATGGTTTGGCAGGTGGCCTACTCGCGACGAGCTTTGGCGCCTTTGGTGTTATCGCACTCCTGCAAGGGCAATTTTTCCTAGCCGGCTTTTGTTTCACGGTTGTTGGCGCGCTTCTTAGCTACCTCTGGTTTAACATCCATCCGGCACGTTTCTTTATGGGTGACGTTGGTAGTTTTGCATTTGGTACAAGTCTCGGTGTTGTGGCGATGCTCACGAATACACTTTTCCTACTTCCGATTATTGGCATCCTGTTTGTAGTCGAAGCTGGCTCAAGCCTTATTCAAATCTTTAGCAAAAAGGTATTTCACCGCAGGGTTTTCGTATCGGCACCAATCCATCATCACCTAGAAGCAAAGGGCTGGCCGGAAGTGAAGGTGACGATGCGTTTTTGGGTAATTAGTTGTGTTGCTGCTTTTCTGGGCGTGCTATTGGCGCTTGCAGGTGGGCATATCTAGTATGCAGCCACGTCGAGTGGGGGCGAGAAGCGTGGTGCGCAGTGCTGTCGATACAATTCGTCGGCACAAGCCTGATTATCACATCATCCTCTACATGGGTCTCCTGATGCTCCTTGGCCTGGTAGTTATATATGCCATTGGCCCTCAGCGTGCTAACTTTCTCAACTCACTTGAAGGTACGGATTTTAACGATAGCTTTTTCTTCGTAAAGCAAATTGTAAGCCTTCTTGCGGCGCTCGGTATGTTTGCACTCATGGCGACGTTGCCGTATAAATTTATCTCCAAGTACGCACCTAAGATATTGATGGTTGGGTTTATTGCCTGCGCATTACTGGTTATCCTCGGTAACGTATTTGATCTGAGTCAAATAGCGCTTTGTGCAAAAGGTGCTTGTCGCTGGTTTATTGTGCCTGGTATTGGGACAATCCAACCAGCCGAGATTCTGAAGTTTGGTATTCTCATATTTACAGCTGGGTTCTTGGGCGCTCGTGTTCAAAAGGGGCTTGTCAACGATGTTCATAAGACTCTGATTCCACTTGGTACGATGCTTGGGCTTGCGATGCTGTTCGTCATTGTGTTTCAAAAAGATATGGGTACAGGTATTTCGCTTGTCGCTATTTTGATAACGATGTTAGTGGCCTCTGGTATTAAGTGGAAGCTGCTTGGATCGATTGGTATTGGACTGGTCGTCGTCGGTCTGCTTCTCGTTGTAACCGCACCTCACCGATTGGAGCGTGTCGCGACATTCTTCCAGGGGGATGCGGCTGTTGAGGATAACGACGAGAGCCACCATATTACTCAGGCTAAGATTGCTATTGGTAGTGGCGGCTTCTTTGGGCTGGGTATCGGCAATAGTGTGCAGGCATCGGGTTATCTTCCCGAGGCAATCAACGACTCCGTCTTCGCGGTAATGGGCGAGACGTTTGGTTTCGTTGGGCTTGTGGCAATCTTGGCATTATTTACCGGCTTACTGCTTCGTCTCCTGAAAGTATATGACCATCTTGGGCCACCTGAAATGCGACTGCTTGTCGCCGGTGTATTTGGTTGGCTCGGCTCTCATGTTATGCTAAATGTAGCCGCAATGATCGGGCTTGTTCCATTAACAGGAATTACGCTGCCGCTACTTAGCTTCGGAGGCACCAGTATGGTATTTATAGTTGGAGCACTAGGTTTAGCTTTTCAGCTTTCACGGTATACGTCACATAGGGTAAATAAGGAGACAGACAATGAAGATTCTCGCAGTCGGCGGGGGGTCGGGCGGACACGTTACGCCAGTGGTCGCGGTTCTTCGCGAATGTAGACAGCGCCACCCTGAAGCGGAAATACGTTTTTGGTGCGACAGAAAATTTCGACCTCAAGCTGCTAGTATTGTTCGTACGTTCGACGAGACAATTCCAGTACAGGCCATTGCCTCTGGTAAACTTCGTCGCTACAACACACTGTCTCCGTGGCAAATGCTTCGCCCGTCAATTTTATTGCCAAATTTGCGCGACCTTTTTTTGGTAGCTGCCGGGGTGATACAGAGTGTCGTAAAACTACTTGCATGGCGTCCGGACGTTATATTTACGAAGGGCGGTTTTGTGTGTTTGCCAGTTGGCTTTGCCGCCCATCTGCTGAGAATTCCGCTCGTTATTCACGATTCTGATGCTCATCCAGGGTTGACGAACCGTATTTTAGCTAAGTGGGCTACCTTTATTGCTACCGGTGCTCCCCTTGAGTACTATCCATATCCGAAAGGGAAGTCGTACTATATCGGCATTCCAATTGCCGAGGAGTTTATACCTTTTAGTGCATCAGAGCAAGCTGCTGCAAAAAAAGAACTTGGACTCAACCCGATGCGTCCGCTGGTGGTCGTTACCGGTGGGGGACTAGGAGCGCAGCGTATTAATGACACGACAGCAGCTGCACTCGACGATATTCTTCCGTTTACGTCATTGGTACTAATTTCAGGCTCAGCGCATTATGACGAGCTACGTGCAACTACACCTCAACATGATGACCGCTTCCAGCTTCATGCCTTTGTCTCAAGTGGTATGGCTACAATGCTTGGCGCGGCCGATGTGGTTGTGGCGCGGGCTGGCGCTACTACCATCTTGGAGTTGGCAGCGCTTGCAAAGCCAACGATCCTCATCCCGAATGCTTACCTCACCGGAGGGCACCAGCTTAAGAATGCGAAGGTATATGCCGATAAAGGTGCGGTAGAGATTCTCGATGAAGACGATTTATTGCAGGATCCGCACGTGCTTGCGACGGCGCTTAAGGGCTTGCTTGGAGATGCGAGCAAGCGTGAGAGGATGATGAAGGCCTTCGCTGCTTTTTCGAAGCCACGTGCCGCTGCGGAAATGATGGATATTATCGAGAAAGCAATTAAAAAATAGTAGTTTTTGCTACAATAAACATAAGTATTTATGCCATTTTCACCAAAGAAGCAATCCGATGCTCCGCGTCGGCGCCAACAGATGTCGTCGAATGCACAGGCACAGTCACCATCACTTGATGAGCAGAGTGCATTATTTCGTCGTAATCGTACGCTAACGGGGAGTGTGTCATCACGTATCGGATCTGCGAACGAACAGCAGGGTAACCTAAAATCTGCACGTGTACAGGCTCATGAGCTTGCTGATCAGCGTCGCAGAATAGCTGGCGTGCTCTTTGTAATCATGGCTGTAGCTGGTCTGTTGGCCGTGCTCGTGTGGCAGTTTACTGCTCATGTAGTTATCGTCACTCCCGGTGTTAGTAGCGCAGTTGATACTGCCAAGTATGATAAGGCAATCCAACAGTACTATGGCCAAAATCCCTTCGAGCGTCTACGCTTTGCCGCTAATCAGCAGCGGTTAACTGAGTTTGTCCGCGCTGTAGCGCCAGAGGTCAAAAACGTTACTATCTCTGGAGGGGCTGGATTTGCAACCAGTCGGGTGTCGATTGCTATGCGTGAGCCAATCGCTGGATGGAAAATGGATACGGCACAATATTACGTTGATGGCCAGGGCGTTTCATTTATAACGAACTATTTTGACTCCCCTGCAGTGCAGATTGTTGATCAAAGCGGTGTTCGCCTTGAAGCTGGCGCTGCGATTGCGAGCAATCGTTTTCTTGGATATGTCGGACGCACAGTAGCCACGGCTGGCAAAAATGGTCTTGTCGTTGAACAGGTTATTATTCCCGTTGGAACGACACGAGAGATCAATCTTCGTATTAAGGGCGTTGGCTCGTCTGTTAAGTTACTGATTGATCGGCCGGTAGGGCAGCAGGTGGAGGACTTGGTTCGAGCGCTTGCATACTTTAAGGCAAAAGGGCAGCAGCCTGAATATATTGACGTTCGGGTATCGAACAAAGCCTACTATAAATAATTTGAATGTAGTGGGGTAGAATGCCCCGCTGTGCTATAATGTTCTATTTTTGTTCTATACAGTACTATATGCTAAAAAACATATAAAAATATATATTTAAACAAAAAGCAAATATTGTCAAAACAGGGCAGAAGGAGAGTAGGGCAATCTTTTTTAGAAAAAAGCAAATATTGAAATATTGTGATCGTGATCACTTGATCAATGTGGATAAGTTCGTTAGTGCGCGTAGAGCCTCTCTTCGGGTGTATTCCGCGATATAGTAACTGGCATACGTGTAAGTAGATTTACAATAGTAACTACAAAGGATGTTTGAATGTAGCGAGTGCGTGCAAGGTACCCTGTTAGTGTGAGTTTCTATGTATTTACATCTGTATAGCGTATATAGGCATGAGTATGTATTCATCTATTGTTTATATATCTAATGTCGTAAAAGGTACATTGTGCGACGTATAATCTATATCTACTTCACGACCAGCAAGTATCGCCTATTTGTATAGTTTTTTCATTATTATTCTGCTCGTATGTACTTACACTTATTCGTTACCCCACTATCAACGCCTATTCAATTTACTGTATGCTATTTTGGCTATGCACATAGTTTATTGGGTATTATTTATGTAGATGTATATTTACATAAGTCTTTACAGTATGGCTATTCTGTACATGTAGAGTTAAATATAGTATGTTCTATTTTTGTTCTATATTCTCTTTAGTAAAAATAAACAATTAGCCCGATAGTGAAGCGTGATGTTACTATTAGGCTAACTGTTTATATTGAGGTAATAAAAAATGAGGGGTTACCTCCTTTCGTCCCCTCACCTATCATTCGGAGGGCTGTTTACCCTACGCGCCTTAATAAATGCCTGCATACGTTGCTGCAGTAACGTATCTATTTTGACTGGCTGAGACTTTTGTCGTAGTGTTTCGATGTATTGTAGCCATTGTCGGTCGTCTGATTTATTCATAGATAAGTTCTCCATAGTTTTAAAAATAAAAAACAACTAAAACGAAATGCTTAGTTGGAACGGATTTTATTGTATGGAGCTGCCTGGTAAATATTGCCGACCGTCATCAGCGTTATCGTAACAGGAAACTAGTTGTATGAATAAGACGCGCAGGGACCGGAGTGTGGTTGTCTAGTCTTATTGTACTCCTTCAATTCGTGAGTATGCAATACGGTAATATGCGATCTTGCGTAGCTTCACTAGGCACAAAGAAAGCTGATTGCTTTGGACATGCCTTAGCGAAGTTTAAGTTCGTGGTCGTTGTTGACCGGTTGTGGTGTTGCTGTTTGTTCGCCTGTGACACCGGCTGTAGCTGGTTTTTTGCGGCGACGAGTGCGCTTACGCTTGGCTGGCGCTTCGCCTGATCCGATAGCTCCCTGAGGGGTTGAGGGAGTGGATTGAGGGGCTGTTCGGGTCCCCTGCTCTGCTGGTTTTTGAGCTTGCGGTGTGACGGTTTGTGTCTGAGCGTTCACCGGCCATTGTTTAGCCATCGTCTGGCTCACGGGTGGTTTCTTTGACTGCAGGTGCTGGGGTGGTTGAATAACGGCAGAAATAGCCGCTTCTACCTCTGCTCTGCTCTTGCTGTAGCTACGGCGAGTATTTTCAATAATGCGGCCGGTATTGTCCATCTGGGCTGGAGGTAGCTCAAGCGTACGTGCGCTAAATGCTGGCGACTTTTCACCGTTAATAACCATGTTGATAACGAAATTACGATTGTGCATCTGCAGGAGGTCGTTCGATTCAAACTGTGGTTCAAATTGCTTTGAGAGGATTGGTGCGTCATCTGCCGAAACACGGAAGCTGATCATCGTACCGACGTTACCAAATACAGCGTCGCGTACTGTTTCGTTCATCTGTGAGATGTACTGGTTGGCGACAGTTAGGTTGAGGCCGTACTTGCGAGCCTCGGAGAGGATGGTGGCAAATGAGTCGGTGGCGAAGTTTTGGAACTCGTCGACATAGAGATAGAATGGACGACGATCTTTGATGTCTGGGATGTCTGAGCGGCTCATGGCTGCAAGTTGGATCTTGGTCACGAGGAATGAGCCAAGGATGGCTGCGTTATCTTCACCAATGAGACCCTTTGAAAGGTTGACGATGAGAATCTTGCCTTCGTCCATGATCTCGCGAATATTAAACGTCGACTTTGGCTGGCCGATAATATTACGGATGATTGGATTGGCGGTAAAGGCTCCTACTTTGTTAAGGACTGGAGCGATCGCTTCGGCGACGAACTTGTCATTCCAGCTGGCAAACTCAACGCGCCAAAACTGCATAACAACGGTGTCGGTACAGTAGCTAAGTGTCTCTTCGCGGAATTTTTTATCTGTGAGCATGCGCGTAATGTCGAGCATGGTGGTGGTTGGCCGGTCGAGTAATGCCAGAATTGTATAGCGTAGGATGTATTCGAGACGTGGCCCCCAGCTCTCGCCAAACATACGCTTAAGTACGCCGATGACCTCGGAGCTAATGTTCGTCTTTTGAGCTGGATTAGTAACTTCTAGTGGGTTGAATCCAAGTGGATACGCTGTGTCTGCTGGGTTAAAGTAGACGACATCCTGCATGCGGCTGCCTGGGATGAAGCGCATATTATTAACTGCAAAGTCACCGTGCGGGTCAATGATAGCGTAGCCTTGGTTGTGGAAGATATCGCTCAGCGCAAATAGTTCGAGCGTACCCGACTTACCTGCACCGGTCTGGCCGATGATATAGACATGACGTGAACGGTCGTAGCGAAGCATGCCGAACTGGTGGTTGATGCCGCGGAAATTGGTAAGACCAAAGGCGCTGATGTTGTCGTCGATAGCAGGGTCGCCACTGATAATAGGAAGTTTGGCTGGCGGTTCGGCAGTTTTACTGCTGGCCCAGACAATATTTGGTGTTTCGACGTTGGTGTGTGGTAAATGGAAGACAGATGCCAGCTCTTCGATATTAAGAATAAAGCCTCGATCAAAGAACGCACGCGCTCGGTAGTGCGCAAGATCTTCTTTCTTAAAGCTAGTAGAGGTCATCTTGAAGCCGTTTAGGTTGGTGCTATTGAACTGCTTAAATGTACCAACGATCGCCTGCATGCGAAGTTTTCCGTTTGTTTGGCTCTCACCTAGATACGCGAGGCGAATCTTCACCTGGTAGCCAAGTTTCGTGGCCTTTTTTTCAGCTTCGGAGATGCGAGTCTTATCTCGGTCAGAGAGTTCTTTAGGTGCACTTCCACTCCCCTGCTCTGGCGGTTTCCAGAAGGCTTCGAGAAGTCCAGCGAACCATTTGAGGTCGAATCCACCGCTGAAAATCGCCATTGGACTGCCGTTCTTGACGCTTGAGATCCAGCGATCAGAAGACTTGTGCCATTCATCGGCAATTGGGCGGGTAAGTACCTGAATCCATACCTCCTCCCCTGATGTCTCTAGCTTTGCAAGCGTGCCGGTAATACCAGCCAGCGGGTCAACTTCGAAACTTTGGAAGGTTTTAATCGGAAGCATTTCGTTGGCGGTGAGCGTGATTTCAGACGTATAGACGACGCTATGGTCGCGTTCATGGGTGACGTAATCTTCGTCTGCCTCGTGAATCTGCACTGTCGGATATTGGGAGTAGATCTGACCTTCTACAAAGCTTTGGAGCGTTTTTGGCACCCAGACGTAAAAGCGGATCTGGCCGTTTACGGATGCGATTTCGAAGCTCAGGTGTTCTTGGATGCCGTTATTGTATTTAAGCTCGCTTTTATCGCGCAAGATACCGTGAAGACTGGCGAATAATTGTTCGGCAGCAAGCTCGGACTTGTCGTTGGCTTTCGGTATCTCGAGAATAAGCAGTGTGCTTTCAACTGCTTTAATGGCATCGGCACGGCGATAATTGCGCCATGTAAGGTAGCTCAATATGAGTACGGCTGGGATCCAGACGTACCATTGCAGAATTAGTTCTATGAGCCACGAGAAAACGACCATGTTTACTCCTTATTGTCGCACTGTTGCGACGGGTTTGCAACTGATTAGCTTGCCGCTTCTTCTTCAAGTGCGTAGGTTGCTTTTGCAACGCGCTTGAACTGTGATTTGCTTTGGAGATTAAGGAGAATCGTCGTCTCCTTTACTTGACGGCTTTTGAGGACGCGCTTAACGATTTCGTCGCGGTGAAGCGGCTCTGTAGCGTTTTTAAGGACATCGGTAATGATATCGGCCACAGTTCCCTTCGAGAAGCCCCAGCTGTCGAGGGCATAGATGCCGCGGCCGATGAGTACGAAGCGCTTGTCTTTAATAAGTTCGTTATGAATTGCTTGGGTCGTGACATCTTTTCGCTTGAAGTCACTGTCTTTGATGGCGTCAGCAATTTCCGAGAAGTGAAGCGGCTTCTCGTTTTCAGCGAGAATAACGTAAATTTTGTCGCGAATATTTTTAGGGTTCACTGTCGGCCATTTTACGAGTCCCCAGTTGTCCTTGAGGTGTGCGAGAAGCTTGCTGACACTAGCAAGAGCGCGTACATGATCTGGGTGCTCGTAGGAAAGCTGCTCGTGAAGCTGCTCGATAGTAAGGGGTTCGCCGTGTTTTTTGATCGTTTTGACGATCTCGTCTACTTCGGTACGAATCTTCTTTTCGTCCCCGTATTCGGCAATACCGACCGCATGGTGGTAATTGTCATTTTCATTGACGACCGTCAGGTTTGGTGAGAGTTCAGCAAGAAACGCAACGTGGGCACGGTCGCGGGCATCGGTTTTTTTACCGAGTAGTACATCGGTAAGGTCGCTGACGCGGGCGATGCGGCCTATTTCGGCGAGATGGCGAACAAAAACTTTTTCAAGACCAGTGCTGGCTGGAATCTTGTTGTCTTCAGCCGCAATTTTAAGGCGGATAAGAATTGCCTTTTCGAGCTGACGGACGCGTTCGCGGGTAATGCCGAGAAGTTCACCGATTTGTTCGAGAGTTTCTTTGCGGTCGTAGAGGCCAAAGCGACGAGTGATGATTTCACGTTCACGTTCTTGGTCGATAATTGCTAGCACGTCACTCACGGTACTTTTTAGGTCAATGGTCGCTTTTTCGTGTAGAGCTTCGCTCATGGTTGTCTCATTCCTCTCCGCCTCACCTCAGAATAAATCAGTTTTTATATATCAATCTGTATAACATTATAAAATAATATTTATGCAATGTCAAACGTTTTCTGTGTATAATTAATTATAGCATGAAATAGACAGTATTAGTAAAGAGTGTTTTGAGGCTTTTTATTATGCCGCGATGTGTTTTGGTCTGTATAAGCCGTGCCTATAAAATTGAAGAGCCCACCCCGAGGTGAGCGGTGCACCTGCGAGGGTGGGCTCTTCGTTCGGGCTGGGCTATGGGATGGAATGGCTATGCGGCGTGTTCGCCGACGGTATAGTCGGTCCATTCTGGCTGGAGCCGCGTGAGTACTTCCGACGTAAATTCGTCGAGACTGCCGCACTCCGCGACGATTTCGGATAGCGGGATGGAGGCGTACGACAGCGAAATGCTCTTGTCGGACTTATTGTAGGCATATTTGCCTGCCTTATCCTTCGACCCGGTTGAAGTGGCCACAAGAGACCACGTACCTTCTTTGCAAAATGCAAACACGTGCACCTTCGTATTGTCGACCATGATTTCCTTCTTTCGGTGGGTGGAACAGGCTGACAAAGTTATAATAACATCTTCACATATAAAAACAAGGAGCCTGTATGCAGGCTCCTGTGCGTTATTTCTTGGTTGTACGGGTCGATTTCGTGGTCTTCACCGCTTTTTTGACTGGTTTTTTGGCAGTCGTTTTACGAGCGAAGCGACCTTTTGCAGGAATGGCTTCGGCAAGCATCGCCTTGGCCTGTTCGTGCGTGATGGTTTTAGGTTCGGTATCCTTCGGGATTTTGGCATTCTTCTTGCCGTCGGTTATATATGGACCATAGCGGCCGTTTAGTACCTTGATGCCGTCACCGAAGTCGGCAATATTCTTTTCAGCTTCGGCCTTTAGCTTAGCATCATAGAGTTCGAGCGCCTGCTCGAGCGTGATGTCGTGCGGATCGAGTGGTTTGATACTTACAAATAGCTTGCCTACTTGAATATACGGACCGAAGCGGCCGATATTTGCCTTAATCAGTTCCCCATCCTTAGTTTCGCCAACCGTACGTGGTAGCTTGAAGGCATGGAGCGCCTCTTCGAGCGTAATCGTTTCGATCTTTTTGCCAGCCGGCATTGGAGCAAACTGTGGCTTCTCTTCCGACTCGGTGCTGCCAAGTTGAAGCATTGGGCCAAAGCGGCCGAAGCGAGCGATGATTGGCTTGTTGGTCTTGGGATCGAGTCCGATATCGCGGGATGCACCCACGGTACTGCGGTCGATACCACCAGATTGAGTAATAAGCTCGTGGAACGGATCGTAGAAGCTTTGGAGCATTACGTTGCGTTCTAGTTTTTCGCTCGCGATCTTGTCGAACTGCTCTTCGACATCGGCGGTAAAGCCGTAGTCGACCACTTGTTCGAAGTGCTCCCCTAGGAAGTCGCTGATGAGTTCACCGCTTGGAGTTGGAACAAGCTTGCCCTTGTCGGCACCGGTCTTTTCCTGGACTACTTCACGCTCGACAGCGTTACCGCTAAGAGTAAGTGAGATAACGTCACGTGATGCGCCTTCGCCTTCGCCTTTTTCGGCGTACCCACGCACTTGGACAGTATTGATGATAGTGGCGTATGTCGACGGACGCCCAATACCAAGGTCTTCAAGTTTCTTTACCAGGCTACCTTCAGTAAAGCGGGCCGGTGGACGAGCAAAGACTTGGCGGGCGTTGGCGCTCGCAAGTGTCATCGCGTCGCCGCTTTTAACCGGAGGTAGGATGTCAGCTTCTTTTTTACTCCCACCATATACCTTTAGGAAGCCGTCGAAGATAATAACTTCACCTTTGGCTTCGAATGCCTTGTCGCTCGTGCTGATTGTAATTGTGATTGTGGTCTTCTCGAGCTTAGCGGGTGCCATTTGGCTGGCGAGGGTGCGGTTGCGAATGAGGTTGTAGAGCTTTTGATCGTACTCATTACTACTGCCGCGCTCGAGGCGCATATCGGTTGGACGAATCGCTTCGTGGGCCTCTTGGGCACTTGATGATTTTGTTTTGAATGTCCGAACCTGCGAATATGCTTCGCCAAAGGCACTCTTGATGTAATCAGCCGCTGCTGCAATCGCTTGGCCCGATAGATTAACCGAGTCGGTACGCATGTAAGTAATCTTACCTTCTTGGTAGAGTTTCTGAGCGCTTGCCATTGTCGCCTTTGAACCAAAGCCAAGCTTGGCGTTGGCATCTTGCTGGAGGGTACTGGTGGTAAATGGCGCCGCTGGATTGCGGGTTGACGGACTAGTAGTGATGTCGCTGACGGTAAAGCTGGCGCCGATCAGACTTTCGAGGAAGCTTTGGGCTTCCGCTTCGGTATTGAAGCGTTGTGGGAGTTCGGCCTTTACTTCATCGCCTTCAACAGTAAAGAAAGCCACGACCTTGAATTGGAACGAGCCTTCAAAAGCACTGATCTCACGTTCACGTTCTACAAGTAGGCGCACAGCTGGGCTTTGCACGCGGCCAGCAGATTTGCCGCCGGGTACTTTTTGCCAGACAACCGGACTCAGTTCGAAGCCTACAAGACGATCGAGGATCTGACGAGCTTGTTGAGCACGTACCAGACTCATGTCGACAGTGCGTGGCTGCTTGATGGCCTTTGTAATGGCATCCTTCGTGATCTCATGGAACACGATACGCTTGGTTGTTGTTGGGTCGAGCTTGAGGACCTCGCAAAGGTGCCAGGCGATCGCCTCCCCTTCGCGGTCTTCATCGGTTGCAAGCCAGACGTCATCGGCAAGTTTTACGGCTTTTTTAAGTTCGGTAATGACCTTTTTCTTATCAGGATCAACTTCGTAGGTAGTCTTAAAGCCATTTTGCACGTCAATTGGCGGCGTGCCGTCTTTTGTCTTTTTGACAATACTACGAATGTGGCCCACGCTCGAAAGAACATGAAAATCTTTACCGAGATATTTCTCGATAGTTTTTGCTTTCGCTGGGCTCTCTACGATGACGAGGTTCTTGCTCATATATAAATTCCTTGTGCTTGTTAGCTAAACACAATGATTAGTTATACGCAAATTCAGGAAAAATGTAAATAAGAGCTATATAAAAGTCGAAGGCCGCCACTTTCGTGACGGCCGATGACTTTTGACAATTGCATTACGGAAGGTTCATGACTGCCTTGTAAAAGCGCTCCAATGCGGCGAATGCCTCATCTTGGTCGGTGATGTCCTGAGTAAGCGCGGCGACAAGCTTACTTGCGGAGATCGGTATGAAACTGGCTCTTGCCTCCTTGTTGGCGTACGGGATGCCGAATTGACCCAGTTCAATAATGAACACGACGTCATCGAGTAGGTCGATGACGTATTCTTTCGAGCATACCAGTCCGGCGGTAAATGGCACTTCAGACAGTATACCCGTATCCTGAATGGCTGCCTCGCGTCCGAGCTGCTCTTCTGCTTTTTCGCAGCGCTTCTTGAGGCTTCTCAGTGCAAGCTTCAGATTGAGCGTATGAGCACTGAAATCTGTCGAGGGGGTCATGTAATGATCCTTTCGGAAATAGTGTGTGCAATGTCAAAAGTCCTTACGGAGCTTCGATGTGCACTAACTAGGATGGAAGTTTGTCGAGCTCAACGTAATATGTTTATTATACAATAATTTTATCTTAAAGTCCATTGATTGGCACCGAGCGCGCGGATGGCTCCCTTTATCTCCATCATCGTAAGAGCTGCGTTGAATTCGCTAATTGAACCTCCAGATCGCTGCTGGAGTTCTTCGCCGTCGCGAACGCCACCTGTAAGCAGTTGAATAATTGCCGTTTCAATCGGTGAATCACCTAAAGCCAAGCCCGTCTGTGATTGGAGTAGTTCAGGTGCGATAACTTCGAGAACGTCATCGGCACATGTGACTGGTCGGGCACCTTGCTTTAATAATGTGTTGCAACCAGCCGATAGCGGGCTGGTAATGTTGCCGGGCACAACAAACACTTCCTTTCCTTGCTCGAGTGCGTGCATGGCGGTATTTAATGTGCCACTCCGAGCAGCTGCTTCGGTAATGATGATCGCGTCGGACAGGCCACTGACAATACGATTGCGCTGTAGAAATTGGTAGGTGCGAGCCGACGTCTCGGGCTCGTATTCGCTTAGTATCGCCCCGCCTTGCTTCATAATGTGATCCGCTAGGTCTTTATGGGTGGCTGGATAGATAGTTGGTAGGCCGTTGGCAAGCACGGCAATAGTAGTACCGCCTGCCTCGAGTGCAGCACGGTGAGCAATGCCGTCAACGCCAAGCGCTAGCCCGCTGACGATAATGACACCCTTTTTAGCAAGGTCATATGCTAGCCGATGAGTTACCTCCTTGCCATAGCCACTGGGCTTGCGAGTACCGACGATCGCGACACTTGGAGCGCGCTGAGGTGGTAATGTCCCCATGATGAAAAGCTGCTTTGGCGCCGCTGGGATATGAGCTAATAATTGCAAGTACTTATGCTTATCAGGGGTGGCTCTATTGATTTTCATAGGATTTATGTCTCAATGTGTTGACATACTGTCAAATACGTGCTAATATCAAAGACGATTGATTGAAATCTGCGAGATCCAATCAAACGCACCTTATACCCCCTATTCTAACTTATGTTAGGTTGCACGCAATGTGCTTATTTAGTAATCTACCCTCCACTAGTAAGCAATAAGCATTGCGGGCATACTAATCCCTTTAACCAGCGAACATCTGCGCTATGATCGAGATCGTTACGCTTGCCCCTTCGGGTGGGTTAAAGGGCAACATGGCGCCAGGTGATGCCCACCCTTACCTGGCGCTTTTTTGTTTGGAATTTTTTTCGTCAAAGCGCCTATGCTACAGTAAGTAGTAATGTATTCAACTCTACGTCACTTCCTCCAGCCCCATCATCCCGTGCGGATCTTTTTTATTACTGCCCTTTTATCTCTGGCGATTGCCGTCTGGGTCGTCATGGGCGCTGGCTGGGGTGCGCTATGGCTGTTCGTCGTTCTGTCTGTGCTAGAGGTGACATTCAGCTTCGATAACGCCGTTATTAATAGTCGCGTGCTCGTGAAAATGTCAAAGTTTTGGCAGACTATCTTTTTGACGATTGGTATTTTGATCGCGGTATTTGGCGTGCGCTTTGTCCTGCCTATATTTATTGTGATGGTGCCAACGGGGCTCGGCTTTGGTGATGTAATCAACCTTGCGCTCAACCAGCCGGATAATTATGCGCACGCCCTTGAAACAGCCGGTCCAATGATTAGTGCATTTGGCGGCAGCTTCCTGGCGATGATCGGCCTCGCGTACTTTATGGATCCGAAGAAGCGTACTCACTGGTTGGCACCACTTGAGAAGCCACTAGCGACACTCGGAAAGATCCATTTTGTCCATGTATATATCATGTTGGCCGTGGCGGCACTACTATATGTAACCGTACCGGCGGATGAAAAGATAGCTGTTCTTCTCGCGAGCCTTACCGGTATTGTGCTGCATGTAATCATTGATATTGCAGGTCGCCTGATGGATAAAAAGCAACCGGGTGCTTCGGCTATCCCGCAAGTTGGCATGGCTGCATTTGTGTCATTTATGTACCTCGAGGTGCTTGATGCATCGTTCTCACTCGACGGCGTGATCGGCGCGTTTGCCCTTACGAGCAGTGTGTTGCTTATCATGGCCGGACTTGGTGTTGGAGCGCTGTGGGTGCGTTCGCTAACGGTCTATATGGTCCGTACAAAAACATTGGCTCGCTACAAGTTCCTCGAGCAAGGTGCACACTGGGCGATTATTATTCTCGGTGCAATTATGTTCGTGAAGCTTTATGGTATGCATCCACCGGAATGGTTTACTGGCTCGATTGGACTTGTCTGTATTGTTGCTGCGGTAATTGCAAGTATTTATCACGGGCGTAAAACAATACCCGTTGAAGACCAGCACCACCTCTAGGCCGTATGGTATTATAGAGAGAATATGACAGTCTTTTATATGATCCTCGCCACGCTGGCTGGCAGTATTGTTTCACTCGTCGGCGGCTTGCTGCTGCTACGTGCCAAGAAACGTCGTCAAGCGGCAATTCTATTAACACTTCCTTTTGGTGCCGGTGCGTTACTTGCAGCCGCGTTCTTTGATCTGCTTCCTGAGGCATTCGAGCTTGGCGACCCGCGTGAACTTCTTCTATGGGCGCTAGCTGGCTTTACGCTGTTCTTTGTGCTTGAGCGCAGTGCAAGTTGGTTTCATCACCACCACGAGCACGACGGGGCGCACCAGAACGCTCAACAGCGTCGTCTGATCGTTGTTGGAGATATTATGCATAATGCCATTGATGGTCTTGCGATCGGGGCGGCATTCCTGGTGAGTGTCCCGACGGGTATTATTACAGCTCTAGCGGTCAGTGCACATGAGATTCCAAAAGAGCTTGGGACGTTTGCCCTCCTCCTCTCTCGTGGCTGGAAAGATAAAACGGTCATTATCGCCAATCTTTTAACGGCACTCGCAACGGTTGCCACGGCACTACTTATATTTAGTCTTGGTAGCGACGCACACCTACCGGTCGCTCCACTACTTGCACTCACAGCCGGCTTCTTTATCTATGTAGCCGCCAGTGATATTATTCCTGAAATTCATGAGCAGCCACACCGTACTGGCACCATACAGGCGGCAATGCTTGTATCTGGCATTGTGGTTGTCGGTACGATCGTCACCTTACTTGGTGTGTAGTTTTCAAAAAGCTATTTTTATAGTATAGTATATATTGCTGTTCCAACTTCCCCCGATCCGAAAGGAATAGACATGGATGGCTCGATTCCCGTTGCGGAATTGTTTCTGCTCATTGCTTTGATCTTGATCTTTGTAGTGGCAGGCTTTGTCGACAATCAATCGATACGGTTGATCATTCTGATGCTTGGCGCCAGTCTGACGTTTGCACTTATCCTTCTGCTTAGCCCTGCTGAGTGGGCTGGATGGGCACTCTGGGTCCAGGCGTATTGGTACCTCGCTATGCTGGTGCCAATCGCTCTGCTGGTCGGAGCAATCGTTAGCGCGAACAAGAAGAAGTAGTGGCAGCAGGGTGTGGCGGTGCGGTGGCTTTAGAGCCCCCACTGCCACCCCGGCATACACCCCCGTGCGGGTGCTTTTTATATTTTGTGACTTGTTGTCTGTAATTCGTCGGCGCAAAAGTGCTCGATGAGTTCGATGGTTTTGGGAATAATTGTTGTAGTGAGTATTTCGGTTTCGTCTTTGGAAAAATGACCAAGTACGAAGTCGACATCTGGGATGCGGCTATGGAGTTCGTTTTTAATACCAATGCGAACACGACTGTAGTTTGGACCAAGGTGAGCGTTGAGACTTTTGATACCGTTATTACCAGCATCACTTCCTTTTTCTCTCGTGCGGATCGTGCCAAGTGGCAGGGCTAGGTCGTCGTGAACCACTAAGATATCTTTGGCTGCGTCGAGCTTGTAAAAGTCGACGAGGCTACGAGCCGACTGTCCTGTCTCGTTATAGAACGTTGTTGGCTTTACGAGAAGTGTTTTTTCGCCTGCAATAGAGAGCTCGGCGATATCGGCATGGAACTTTGGCTTTTTGCTAAACTCGCTCCCCTGCTTGGCGGCAAGCGTGTCGAGCGCAAAAAAGCCAACGTTGTGGCGGGTCGCTACATATTGGCTACCTGGGTTGCCTTGTGCAAAGATTAGCTTCATCTCCTACTACTATAGCGCATTGCTTAAAGTAGGTAAATATGTTAAAATAATATATGTTCACGTTGCTATTTGATCAGACGAATGGAATGGAGGAACATGAACAATACGGATGGAACGGAGCAGCTTGAGAAAGCTGGTAGTTTCTTCAAAGATGCCGGTGAGTGGCTGAGTACGCATATCCCAATTGCACAAACCTATGTATGGTGGGTTGCGGCTGTGATGTTGCTGCTCGCTGTACTATTGTCGGTTCGCTGGAGGCGACAGCTGGTGCGTCCAAAGGCCTTGGTGCCACACACATGGCGGTCGCGTCAGCGGCTAAATCCAAGTGTTTCTGGGATGCGGCATGCGCGTCGATGAAGATGGCTGGGGCCTGACTGCGCTGTTTGTAGCGCTAATCGTGGTCTGCGTACTTTGCGTAGTGTACGGTTTTACGTTACGGAAAGAAGACAGGCAGCTGCAAAGCGATCCTGCTATGCGATCCCTCTACGACAACCCCGAGCGGGTTGGAGGAGTGTGGATTATTGGTGGGTCGATCGGAGCATTTGCCTGCATGTTAGGGCTTGTTTTTGTCCTGATACGGTTTCTGCAGCCCGCCTAATTCCTATCCACGGAGACATCGTCTCTATGCCCTGCTGCCCTTCGGGGTGGCAGGGCGCTTCAACTTTAATGACAAAGAAAAACCCTCAGCCGGATGACTGAGGGTTGTTTTTATTGCTCTTTTTCGGCGTTCTTTTCTTGCTTGTATTTTTTTGTTACTGGGGCAAGACCTTTGGCAACGCGCTCTTTATTGGCTTTGATTTGCTTTTCGTCGCGGAAGCTAAAGCGAATCGGTGTCCCCGCAAAGTTATAGGTTTCACGGACAAGGCGCTCTAGGTAGCGCTTGTAGCTCCAGTGGACAAACTTGAGGTTTGAGCCGTAGATGACGAACCATGGCGGTGCGGTGTCGGTTTGTACCATATAGCGAAGTTTTGGATGGGTGTTCTTGAGTCCAGCCGGTGGGTGCTTTTGAATAGCCTTTTGGAGAAGGTCGTTAAGAACGCGGGTCTTCGTTTCCTGTTTGCGACGTGCATCGATGTCGAGCGCTAGATCGAATAGTTTAGTGACGTTTTGACCAGTGACTGAGCTGGTGAAGATGAGCGGTGCCCATGGGGTGAACTTGAAGGTCCGTGAGATGGTTGGAGCAATGGCATCGCGAGTGTAGGCATCTTTGTCTTCGACGCTATCCCATTTACTGACGACGATCACCATGCCCTTGCCTGCTTCGTCGATGATACCAGCGAGGCGCTGGTCGAGCTGGGTGTTAAGTTCGTTTACATCCATAAGAAGAAGACAGACGTCAGCTTCTTCGATAGCCTGGAGAGTACGGAGGACGGAGAATTTCTCGATCCCTACTTCTTGCTTACCGGGTTTTCGCATGCCAGCGGTGTCGAGCAGCTCGATATCTCGGGCACCGTAGCGGATTGCTACGCGGTTGACGTCGCGGGTGGTGCCGGCGATATTAGCAACTAGTGCTTGCTGCTTGCCTGCAAGTGAGTTGAAGAGGTTTGACTTACCGACATTTGGACGGCCAATAAGGGCGACACGGAGGATATCGTCGGGCTGCTGTTCGAATTTAGCAGGAATATGCTCAACGATTTCGTCGAGTACATCGATAACACCCGAGTTGTGTTCTGCCGAGGTGCGAATAACCGAGCTAATACCGAGGCGCTTAAACTCGTCGCTTGGCAGACTCTCTTTGAGGTCGGCTTTGTTGAGAATAAGAATGACGGGTTTTTTAGAGCGAAGGGCTTTTTTGGCGACAAATTTGTCGCGGTCGCTGGCGTATTGACTACTATCAACGACGACCAAGATAACGTCGGCGGCGTCGGCCGCTTCGGTAATTTGCTCCTGGATTGAGGCTTCAAACTCGTCGTTTGCGTCCTTAAGGCCGGCGGTATCAACGAGCCAGAAGTTGTGGTGTTTGTGCTCGACGCGGCCGAGAACATTATCGCGAGTGGTGCCGGCTTCACGGGCAACAATTGCCTGCTGGGCGCGGACCATGCGATTAAAAAGCGAACTCTTGCCGACGTTCGCTTGTCCAATAATTGCTACCGTTGGTAATTTAGAGGCCATAACTTTGCTTAATTATAACAGAGATGGCATTAGTTTGCGAGCATAAGCGTAAAGAGGATGACTAAGATTGCCAATAATTAGTATATATGAGATAATATATCTGTCATTTAGTCCGACTATGAGAGAAGAGATATGCAATGGCACTTGTTGATGTTGTTTCAATTCGGTCTGGTAAGGATAAAGACAGATGCGTGGAGGGTATTTCGGGACACTTCTCGCCTCTTGCGGTTGATTACGCGTACATTACGCTCAAAGACTGCGAGGATGGCGAGGGATTCACGATGAGGCTGGAGTGCAATGACACTGGCTTCGTCTGGCGCGACCGGGACGGCGCTATCGATAAGCAGCTGGAGCTGACGCGCTCCGAAGTGAATATCGAAGACCTAACCCCGACGATAGTCACCGTCTACGACAGCGTGCGCGTTGGCGATGGACTGCATGTCATGTTTCGCCGGCCAGGGTCACTGACTCAAACGCGTTGCCGAAAAGGTGACGTTGAGCGAGTCTTGGTCATGATCTAACTCGATAGTCCCCTCTACGTACTAGCCCCTTGGTTTAAGCAACGATCTTCTTCGGAAGGACGATGCTTGCCAAGGGGCTATTCGCATATTATGAGCACGGTATATCACCTAGCGCATATCGACAATATCGTACTCACCTACCGGTATATCACCCAGTGAATAATTACCAAAGTTTGTGCGATGGAGCTTCTTCACTTCGTAGCCAAGGGCGCTAAACGTACGTCGAATTTGACGATTACGTCCCTCATGCATAGTGACAGTCCAGTCTTTTCGATCTGTCTCGGACAGCCGTTCTAGTACCAGTTTGCTGGCCCCGTCTTCAAGTTGCACGCCATAATCACTGATCATTTGCTGGTGTAGTGGTTCGAGGTCGTGATCTAAGCGAACTTTATAGATCTTCGTCTTAGTGAACTTCGGGTGGGTCATTCTGTATGTAAAGTCGCCGTCATTGGTCAATAGAATGAGACCTGAGCTGTCTTTGTCGAGCCGTCCGACCGACTTGAGCGATTGGTATTTTGGCGGAATAAGTTCGTAGATTGTTTCACTGTCGCCCTGTGCTCGCCTAGAGCAAACGTACCCAGTTGGTTTGTGGAACGCCAAGTAGACAAATGCCGTATCGGATACAATAGGCTGGCCATTAACAAGCACGGTATCGCCTGCTTGCAGTCGGCCTCCGAGGGTCGCTTCGATACCGTTGACGCTTACGCGGCCGCGTTCAATAAGCTCGTCGGCTTCGCGGCGTGAGACGCCAAGTTGGAGCGCCAAGTGTTTATTGAGTCGTATTGACTCACTACTGTCGTTATTATCCATATCTCGCTTAGTATAGCACTACTGCTGTGGGGCTGGGCCAAACGGGTTTACTGGTGGCTGCTGGGGTGCTGCAGGTTGTTGTGGCTGTGCGCCGAATGATTGCGGGGCTGGTGCCGTTGGTTGTGGCTGCTCAAAGCTTGTCATTGGCTCGTCAGTTAGTTCCCTGTCGATAAGGCTTGCGACATCTGGGCCAGTTTGAGCAGGCGCTTCAAGTGGATGAATGATACGTTCGCCAAGGTTAGCCGGGCGCTGAGATGAGAATGGCGCTGTTGGCTGTGGGAGCGTTGTAGGTTGCTGTTGTGTGGCTGGAGCAACTGGCTGCATCGTCTGAGGTGCAGGCTGCGATACTGGCTGCTGCTGGGGTGCTGCAGGTTGTTGTGGCTGTGCGCCGAATGATTGCGGGGCTGGCTGCAGGGTAGGTGCTACAGACTGAGGCTCAACAGGAGTGGTGTATGTTGGGGCAACTGGCCGAGGTGGTACTGGCACAGACTGCGGCATGCTTGAGCGCGGCACGGCGCTAGGCGCTGGTTGAGAGAAGGTTTGCTGAGCGGTTGGCTGTGCGACCGGTGCGTCACCGAGTACTTCGTGGACCGTACGTACAACATCTTCAATGCCCACCTGAGATTTAACCAAGTAGCGATCGGCGCCAAGCTGCTCGCCGCGAAGACGCTGGTCTTCACTGCTGAGTGCGGTCATCATGATAACGCGGATGTCTTTTGTCTCGGTAGTTGAGCGCAAGATATCAAGCATATCAAAGCCGCTAATTTTCGGCATCATGACGTCGCTGACAATCAAGCCTGGCTTTTCTTTAATGGCCATCGCAAGGGCTTCTTCGCCGTCGCCAGCTGATACAATGTCGTATCCTTCGGCTAGCAGGCGTACGCCATAAATCTCCCTTAGGCTTTTATCGTCTTCTACTAGTAAAATCTTGGTCATAATTACTCTTATTGTACTTGGCTGTTGCAGAAAATGCTATAGCCCTTATGGTTTATTGTTGGATTTGACTTTGGTCTCTTGGCGGAACGGCAACACCTTGGGGTCGCTGAGCAACATATTGAGTTGGATTTTGCTCGATATGAGTGAGCGGCGTGTTGGTGTAGCTGGTTGGTTGCGTAGTGAGTGGCGCAGGGATCGGCTGAACTTGCTGAGGAGCTGGCGTTACTAGCTGCTGGGGTGCTTGTTGCGGAGCTGGCTGCTGAGTGAAAACTGGCGCTGGAGCAACGGGTTGCTGTGGGAGTGGTTGGGGCTGCGGCTGCGCGACGATGGGTGCTGCTACTGGCGTGGCGGCTGGCTGCCAATTGGTTTGAGTAATTGGCTCGATGGCAGGAGCTTGTTCGGTAGCCTTTTCTATAAGCGCAGTTGCTTCTTCGTGGCTGATGCGAGGAACTTCCAAGTAGAAGGTACTTCCCTTTTTGTACTCGCTTTCAACGCGAATACGACCACCCATTGTTTCGGCAAGGCGCCGGCAAAGATAAAGTCCGAGGCCGGTGCCACCAATCTCGCGGGTGTCGCTATTGTCAACCCGGTAGAACTTTTGGAACAAGTGCGGGATATCTTCAGCTGGAATGCCGATACCGCTATCGCTGATACTCACGACGACGTGTTCGGCATCGCCGCCAACATCAATCACGACGTCACCGTGCGGTGTGTATTTAATAGCGTTTTCAATCAAATTTGAGACAACCTCGCGGAGGTGGTCGTTATCAAGATTGACATAGAAAACCGGAGTTAGGCGTCGGGCTTGGTCTGCTTCTCCATCGGGAAGCGGTTTATAGAGCATGCGAAGCCCCTTCTCCTCGGCTCGGGGTCGGAGCCCTTGGGCGATATCATGAATATATGAAACTACATCGATCACTTTTGGGTTGTTTGATAAGCGGCCATCCTCTGCTTTGCTTACATCTAAAAGGTCCTGGAAGAGCCGACCAAGGTGCTGCGCTGATTCGTGAGCTTTGGTAATGAAATCACGTGCTTTGTCGTCGATCTGCGCAGTTGCCGGATTGAGCGTAAGGCCAAGGTATCCTTCAATAGATGCAACTGGCGTACGCATCTCGTGACTGGCGGTACTGATAAATTCGGCTTGCTCCCGCTCCTCGGCCTTTTCTTTGGTGATATCACGAAAGACAATGATCGCGCCTGATCCAATCTGTCCAATCGGTGAAGCAACGAGAGAGATCGAAAGTTTCTTGCCAGATTTTGTCGTCAGGCTTAGGTCATTAGTACGCTGCGGTTTGTTATCGGCAAGGACGTGCTGGATCGGATCGGTTGCTTCGACAACTTCGGCGCCTGCTTTGTCGGAGAGATTAAGAACTGATTTGTAGCTTAGCGTTACGGCATCTTGCTTGTCCCAGCCGAGGATGCGCTGGGCGGCTGGGTTGATGAGCTGAATGACTCCCTGGTTGTCGATAGCTATTACACCGTCGGCGATGGCGTTAATGACCACTTCTGACTTGCTGGCAACTTCACTGAGCTCGTTGGCAAGGTCGCGGTAAGCACGGTCTTTGTCGGAGGCGCCTGCTGATTTTCGGTGCCAGATAAGGAAGCTGGCGAGAAGTGGTAGTTCGCCTGCTAAAATAACCGTCACAATCGTTTCGCGGCTAATACTGCCACTACTGAGGTATTGAACTACCAGGTAGCTATTAACGAGCAGAAGCATTGGTATGAGGCCACGGGCACCAAAAATGCCAGCAAATACTGCAGTAAGCATCCAAAGCGCAATAAAGGGTGAAGTAGTCCCGCCTGTGTTGAGGATAAGCAACGATGTTGTTGCGACGAGGAGCCCGTAGACAAGTAGCGCAGCGTAGAGCGTGTATTTCTTTGGGACCCATAGGTAGGAAATGAAGCTGACAATAGCCGTTAGGCCAGCGAGCGCAGCTGCCGTGTCGCTGACGAGTAGCGCGCTACTGATGCTTTTTACATCATCGGCAAAGTATGCCCAAAAATAGAGCGCAACAACAATGGCACTCACAAGAAGCGTCGCTTCGCAGATGCGGCGATGCCAGAAACGAGTCAGTTCAATTGGCTTGATGGTTATGCCCCCTATTTTTGTATTCTTCTTGTGGTTATTATGCAGCAAGCGTGTTAATCGTGCAACGGTGCCGTCTATTAAAATAGCCCAGCATTGTATGCCGAGCTATTTTAATGTCTGGAGGGTAATCACTTCCCTCTTCGCTTCTTAGTTAATACTAAGGAGCGTCCAGCTTCCACCGTGATTGTCGCTACGGAGACGATAATCGTGTGCACCGTCACTCATAGTGAGGATTTGTGCGATTCGTTCGCCGCTACGAACAACCGTACGAAGTCCAGCATCAATAAAATTGTAGCTAGACCCCTTGTATTCCATCCGGCGAGGATAGGCTCGCATGTCGCGGCCAAAGCCGAGCGCAGTGATAGAAACGGGGCTGTTGATTGTAGTTTGTTTGGTCATATTCTTACTCCTAAGATAGTTGGATCGATTTATTTTGGTAAATAAAAAAACTGACAACAAGAAAGATGGTCAGCTGCGGATTTATGAGTAAGCTACAAGGAGACAAATAAGCACCGCCTGCTATTTGCTGTATCACCTGAAGTAGCGATTGAATATGTAGTGCGGCAGGGACGCTTGGCCGGATTGTCCGAGGACGCGGCTAGTGTGTATGTCGACTATGGTTTAAATTAGCCTGTCAGTAAAAAGGTTCTCCACCAGTACTCACATGACCTTCTTTAGTATAGCGCGTGCATTAGTTGCGGCGTCAATAGGAAAGGTCTATTCTCTGTTTTTGCAGCTCGGTATTATTGACAAAATAAGGTAAATAATGTACTGTATGTAAGTTGTATTTTACATATGATGCACTGTTTATAGTAATGATAGCTTTTTGCCTACTCTGTAGTGCATGGTGGCGGGCGCAGTTAGTACGAGAAATCTCATGCCTGCTGCGCCCATCATCACCTAGAGAAAGAGTAAAAAATGAAAGCAACACTGACCCTCCAGCAGCACAGCAAGAACACTCAGTACGCACTGAGCCTGCCCTGCCTGTTGGGAGAGCCGCTTCACGACGAGAGCGCAAGCAACCTGTCAAGCGGCGGCTTCTACTTTGCCTGGCTGTACCACGGCCGCGTTGCGGTCCGGAGCTACCAGACAACGAAGAAAGCTCGTCCGCGGGCAATCGTCCACAATGCCGTCGGCTCCGGAGCAGGACAAGCTGAGTTCTTCGACAAGCTGGTCGGAGAGCGGATCGCCGAGCTGCGCATGCAGGTCGGGCGCAAGCTCCGTGACAAGCGGAAGTCTGACCCCTTCGCCGAACAAGCGTCGCTGAAGTTCGACATCACCGAAGCAGAGCTCTACCGGATCAGGGAACTGATCCAGGGCCACGCCGACGACCGCGAGATCCAGGACTTCGACAGCTTCCCGGCAAAGGAATGGCCGCAGATGGAGAAGATGGCCCCGATGGCCGCCCTCACCCTGGCTGGTGTCTAGCATTACTGTAACAACCCGCCCTGACCCTCAATAGGAATATGCCCCGGCTGCCTATTGTGGGCCGGGGCATATTTCTTTTACGCACTTTTTAGGTTCCCTATTCACATCCGTAACGCATCCTGTATGATAGGAAAGATGTCAAGAAATAAGCACTCAAAAACAGAATTATTATGGGGACGAATTGCCGCAAAGACCGTGTATTTTATGCTTGGCGTTGGTAGCGGAACGTTCGCTGCAAATATTCCCCACATTAAAGAGAATCTCGGTCTCACGCCGGGTATGCTCGGTCTTGCCTTGCTTTGCTGCTCGCTTGGTGGGTTTGTGGCTATGCAATTTGCCGCACCGCTCATTCGGCGTTTTGGGCTACGACTGCTCTTGTCGGTTTTGGCGCCCCTCTTCCCGCTTGTTTTAGTGCTTATAGCTTTGTCTGGAAACTTTGCTACGTTAGCGGTGGCCTTCGCACTATTCGGCGGCCTTACAAGTATTGCAGGTATTGCAATCAACGCTCAGGCGATTGATATAGAAAAGGCGTATGCCAAGGCTATCATGAGCAGCTTCCATGCGCTCTTTAGTGTTGGTGGGCTGGTCGGCGCTGCGGTTGGTGGCTTGATGGCGGCGCATCATTTCTCTGTACTCCAGAGCATGACAATCATTGCCGTTGGCTTGTCGATCATTGGTATTTTACTTATCGCAAAACTCTTTGATGTGACAAAATATAATTTTACCGAAGATCATACAGTAATCGAAAAACCACACAAGCATCATAAGGCTACGTGGTGGCGCCAAGTGCTACTTATCGGAAGTTTAATCTTTATCTGTTATCTTACCGAAGGAGCTATTGCGGACTGGAGCGCCATTTACATGAAGCAGGCGCATGAGGTCGGTCCGTTTATTGCCGTACTTGCCTATATGATTTTCAACGCCTGTATGACGATTGGCCGGTTTTCTGGTGATGCGGTGATCCGCAGGTTTGGTTCTATGCAGACGCTTGCTGCCGGTGGCATACTTGGTGTGCTCGGGCTTAGTATCGGTCTGCTGTCGCCGAATATCGTATTGGCGCTCATCGGCTTTGGTATCGTTGGTGTAGGCGTTTCGGTGCTCGTGCCAATTCTCATCTCTATGGCCGGCAACCTTCCCGGAGGCGATCGCAATGTGGCGATTGCACGTGCAAGTACCTGCGGTAGTATTGGCCTTATGGCCGGCCCGGCGGTAATTGGCTTTGTTGCCGAGGGCTACAACCTGCTACTCGCAATGATGTTGCCGGTGTTATTGTTGGCAATCTTGAGTATTGTAGCGATGAAGATGCAGTCGTCGGCACGTACGAAGTATGAAGATCTTGGCGTCGTCGCCTAGAGTGGCGTACTCTTTTTAGGCTAAGTTCCCTAGGATGCTGGCCCTGTGGAGGTTGAGTTGTTTTCTGCACCAGTCCATGCCCAGTTGGTTGAGTTGCCGTCGGCATAGTTCGTGAGGCTTGATGACTGAACAAACATCATGCCAGTGGCGTCTACTGTTGCATTTGCAACACCTAAGCCGTTAGGTGCATAGGCCTGTAGCCTAGCGGTTACGGCAGTAGCTGGAGCGGTTGCAGTTATCGAGCGGCGTTCCCAGGCACCAGCAGATTGAGCTACTGGTGAGCTCGATGATTCCGAAACAGTCGTGCCGCCCGAGTTCATCCAAATAATGATAACGCCAGTGCCGCCAGCTATGCTGGTGCGGACGTAGCTACTGAGCGTATAGGCTTGCCCCGCGGTAATTGGTGCAGGCTGGGAGTTTTGAACGCGCCACCAAGTCGACGGCGTGCCGGTGAGCGTTGCGCGGTAAGCTGTTGTTACGCCGGTCAGCGGCGTTGACTGGCCAGTGAGCCGAGCTCCTGTTGGGTTGCCTCCTGTCGAGGCTGTCGCTATCCAGTCCGATGCGTTGAGGGCGGCAGTTGGATTGCGAACTAGGTTGGTTATGGCTCCGACACCTCCCTGTCCATGCCCGTTGCAGCCACCATTTTGCGGGCTTGACTGGGTAGAACTAAGAAAATATGACACGTTACCATTAGTAGCGGTCAGGCAGTAGCTAGGTGGATTACCGCTATTGTTGACGCTGTATTGCAGGTCGTTAGTGTCGGTCACGCCAGCTGTCGCCAAGTCAGCTGGGTAGCTTCCTTCTGAAGCTTGGTACGACATAACCTTCTTGTTCGCCTGCGCGGCTAGTGATTGAGCAGCCGAGGTGCGAGCCCTATTTTGGATGCCGTTGTAGGCAACAATGGTGATTGCCGCCAGGATACCGATAATAACGATGACGATGAGGAGCTCGACGATCGTAAAGCCAGATTGTAGCCGCTGTTTTCTCATGAAGCCGGCCCCGTGGAGGTTGAGTTATTTGCGGTGCCATTCCAAATCCAATTCAGCGTACTACCGTCAGCATAGCCGTAGAGTGTCGTCCCTTCAGTGGCCATTGCATCATCGCCGTCTAGTGTGTCGTTTGCGACTGCGTTGTAGCCATATGCATTGACCTGTACGCTTGATTGGCCTGCCGGAACGGTACCCGTGCAACTGAGGCGTGTCCAGGTGTTTGCAGATACAGAATAGTTTTGGGATGTTGCGCCACCGTTTTGCCAGTTGCAATAAAGGTTGGCTGCCTTTGAGGCTCTTACCCATACGCTCGTCGTATATGTTTTTCCGGCGGTCGCCGGGAAGCTGTACGCAACGCCGCCTGCGTTTCCGGCAACCGACCATGTTGCGCGGTGAAAGCCTGCTCCTGTGTGTCCGCCTGAGGTCTGGCGGCTAAAGGATAAGCTGCCGCCACTGCCGGCCCATCCTTGCCATGGGCTCGTCGTGGTTTCGACACTTGGATTGGTTGAGAAATTTGTAATCGCCACCGCTCCGCCTTGGCCATGGCCCTGGCAGCCGCCGCTTTGTGGCGTCGATTGGGTTGAGCCCAGGAAATATGAAACATTCCCATTGGCGGCTGTAAGGCAGTAGCTGGGCGGATTGGCATTATTGTTAACGCTGTACTGCAGGTCGGTTGTATCGGTAATGCCTGCTGTAGTAAGATCGGCTGGATAAGAGCCTTCCGAAGCTTGGTACGCCATGATTTTCTTGTTTGCCTGTGACGCAAGCGACTGCGCGGCTGATGTGCGTGCTCTGTTTTGGAGGCCGTTATACGCCACGACTGTAATTGCCGCCAGGATACCAATAATCACAATGACGATGAGGAGTTCGACGATAGTAAAACCGGTTTGTTTACGGGGTGACATAGTTGCTTAAAGTATAAAGCATGAGCGTAATAGCGTCAAAGATGATTTCCTTACGGCTTAAATGTTGCGTAGGCTGAAACGATTGCCTGTGCGGCAGATAGTTCAACCATTGTCTGGGCGATGTAAAGCGCAACACCCCGATGTGTCCGAGCTCGGAATCGTTTTGTGAAATAAAGGCTACTAGCTAAAAGACCGGTGTGTCTTGCAAGCGCTTCGATGTCTCGGTAATCGATATCCGGTTCGTCGTATTTGCGACGAAGGACGCCAAGAAGATCGTAGAGACTGATATATTTTTTATCTCCAACCATAAAGCCATGACCTCGTGCTCCCCCATCGGGCAGCTCGGCAATTCGCTGGTGGATTTGCTGCTCGTCGTACGCTTCGACGGCTTCGTACTTACTGCGTACCATCCGAATCTCTATATCACTTTGCTTGAGGTGTTCAAGCATAAAGCCGTCGATATCGTAGCGGCTAAAGAGCCGGCCGGCAGAGGCAAAGGTGCGGACCTTGCCGTCTTGTTTGATCTGGGCTTGGCCGCGAGCAAGCAGTGGCAATGTCTCAAGCAGCGCAGCGTATTCCGTGTAGAGGTTTTTGACCCGTTCGATGATGCCATGTGTCGCAGCTAGCTGATCAATCGTTGCTTTGGTTGCCTCGGCGTGCGCGGCTGCAATCGTGCCAACAGACGTGCCACTTGTAATTTCTTTGAGTGTAAAAATATCTGCCATAGAGACTTGCGGTGCAGTGGCAGACGACACTTGGTCGACGATATCGATCGCTATAGCTGGACGCTCGTCGGCCTTGGTACGCAGGATTCGACCCATGCGCTGCCTTGCGGCCACCAAAGACCGCGTGGGGCGGGCGTTAATGATAACGTTTGCTCGCTGGCTATCCCACCCTTCAGTCAGCACATCAACATACGTCAAAGCATCAATCTCACCATTTTCAAGCTGGGCGTAGATCTTTTGGCGGGTTGCGGCTGGAATGGAGCTGGTAACGGCAACAGCACGAACAAGCCGGGTCGATCCATTCGGCTGTGTAATAGACTGCTCGGATAGTTGGTCGGCAATGCGGTATGGGTGCGCTGTATTGTCGCCTGGAATACATGCGATGATCGGTGTGTTGCCTGCTTGAATGAGCCGGGTGGCAATATCAATAACCATGCGGTTGCGCGCTGGATTATAAATGAGCTGCTTGAGGCTTTTGTTCTCGTATTCACCGAGTGCGCCGACAATGAAATCCTGCGCGGAGGTAGCGGGCGCCGGGAGAGCTATTGGCGTGACTGGCGAGAGCATGTTGAGCATGATTGCTTCTTTGAGATCGAGGCGGTGAATAAGATGTGGCAAGAGGCTCGCGAGGCTGCGGGAGGTATTGTAGTCTGGCGTGGCGGTAAAGCCGATGATGAGCGTCGAATCGGCAATATCTTCAATAATTCGCCTACTGCCGCTGCCGAGTGCTTTGTGGCCTTCGTCGAGGAAGATAACGTCGAATCGTTCGTTGATCTGGTTGACTATTTTAGTCCGGCGACTGCCGTCACTATGCTCGGCGGTGACCGGCATGGCGGCAAGCTTTGCAAGTGAGGCATAGGTGGTAATGGTCACTTGGGCGTCGAGGCCGCGAAGGCCTGCCGGCGTGTCGCTATAAAACGTACCGACGCTTAGGTCGGGCGCAAAGCCTGCGAAGCCTTTGTCGCCTTTTGTGCCGCCCTGGGTTTGTCGGACCAAGTCTTTGGTCGGTGTGACAACGAGGATTTTTGGAGGGGTTACATCCTGGTAGCCGAAGGCCTCGGCGAGTGTTACGAAAAGCACAGTCTTGCCTGTGCCAGTAGGCGCTTCGATATAGCCTCGTCGCTCACCACTACTAAGGAATTTTGCTGTATCGTTAACGATATTCTTTTGATAGCTGTAGAGTACGTCGTCTTTTTGGCCATCGGCGATATAGCGCTCGAGATTACGGAAATAGCGCTCACTATGTGACTGTGATGTTGGGTCTGTGTGGTGTGCAATCACCGATGTCGCGCTTTTCATCAGTGTACAATTATACCATTCAAGTGGATAGATCGCATTGCTTTAGCGCAACATGTGGGGTATACGTGCTTATTTGTGGTGATTCGGATTGCTAAAACCGAAGTGCTCTCCCTTTTTCCATGTGTCGGGGAGGTTGCCGTAGGCGGGTATGCCGCCGCTGTCTTTGAGCTGGCGTGCGCTGTGTAGGAGGTTGTAGGTCATGAAGGTAATGTTGCGGTTGGTAAAGTCGTTTTCGGGTCCTCCCGAATCTTTATCGAGATAACTTGGTCCGGGCCCTACCTCGCCTATCCAGCCAGCATCCGCTTGTGGCGGGATCGTAAAGCCGATGTGCTGCAGGCTATAAAGTACGTTCATGGCGCAGTGTTTTATGCCGTCCTCGTTGCCACTAATGAGACAGCCACCTACCTTCCCGTAATACACCCACTGCCCTTTTGTATTTTGCTCCGATGAATTTCCGTAAAGACGTTCGATGGTCTTTTTCGTCTGCGAACTATTGTCCCCGAGCCATATAGGTCCAGCCACAACGACGATATCTGCGTCCAGTACTTTTTGGTAGATACTTTCCGCCCACTCATCTGTGCGCCAGCCGTATTCGCGCATATCTGGGTAGATGCCCGTTGCGATATCGTGGTCAATCGTCCGAATGATTTCGGTAGTAACGCCGTGCTTTTGCATAAGCAGCTGGCTTGCTTCTATGAGTCCATCAGTATTGCTACGTTCCGGTGACCGCTTTAATGTCCCATTGAAAAAAAGAGCTTTTAAATCAGAAAAGTTGTCTGTCTGCGCCATACATCCTCCTTCATTTAGGTGTGTATTTAGTATAGCTCCTATTGTAAAAGTATGTGATGACGAAGATGTTAAGCTTGAGCTTCTGGGTGACTTACTTCATAGAATTGCTGAGCAATCTGATCGTCGGTGAGATTGCCAACATCACGAAAACGTACTAGCGGAAGTTTAATCTCATTGAGGATCGCGTCGACAATGCTGTCGCGTGCTTGGCGCTTTGGTGTATCGTGCGTTCTGTCGTCAAGCTCCACGGCATATACGGGCTTTAGTGTAGTCTTGTCGCATAGTACGTAATCGACCGAACGACGATTGAGGCGCTGATAGCCTAGCTTGTAATACTTTCCTCGTGTCTCATTCTTTGCAAGAGCGGTGAGGTGAATCTGCGGGAAGATATAATAACGATCTCCTGCTATTGTCTCGAGTCGTTTGTAAAAATTGATCTCAGTATGTGTCATGAGAGTATCCTTGCTGCTGTAGCTGTAGATAGCTTGAAGTGGCGCAGGAGTTTGATTTCGATTCTTACTGATAGATGCTACGAAAAATACAAAAATAAAAGTACCGATCGCCAGTAAAATGAGCTCCATATACTTAACTGACCTCCTTGTCGTTTAAATCGGCGAATTTGGCGGCCATGGTTGGGTTGCCGCGAGTCAGGCGCTTGATCGTCAGGTCTTCGGCTTTATTGTTAGCTAGGCGCAGGTTGTTTTCTGATGATAGCAAAGCGTCTTTTGTTTTTTGCAGATGGTCTATGGTTTTGTCGATTTCATCGATGGCAGTTTTGAATTTACGGCTGGCTAGGTCGTAGTTTTTGGCGAAGCCTTCTTTGAATTTTTCCATGTTGTTTTCAAAGTTTGTGATGTCGACGTTTTGTGCTTTCACTAGCGCTAGTTCTGATTTGTATTTCAATGAGTTTAACGCGGCGTTACGCAGTAATGTAATGATCGGAATAAAGAATTGTGGGCGGATGACGTACATCTTGTCGTGACGGTGTGACACGTCAACGATGCCAGAGTTGTAGAGTTCACTATCCGCTTCGAGTAGTGACACCAGTACGGCGTATTCGCATTTCTTTTCGTTGCGGTCTTTGTCGAGTTCGCGTAGGAAATCTTCGTTGCGGTGTTTGGTGGCGGTTTCGTCACCTTCGTTTTTCATCTCGAACATGATGCTGATAATTTCATTGCCGTCATCATCAGTTTCGCGGTAGATATAGTCGCCTTTACTACCGGTTCGGGCATCGTTATCTTTTTCGAAATAAGCATTCTGAAAGCCAGTTGCGCGCAGTTTATTGAACTCGGTTTCGCAGTGCTGTTCCAGTGTCTCGCCCACCATCTTGGTTGAAAGCTTGGCCTTCATGTCTTTGTAATACGCGATCATTTCGTCTTTCGACTTTAGCTCGGTTTCGTATTTGTCTTTTAGTGACGATTCCAGCAATTGCTTTTCGGTGTCTTTGCTTCGCAGCTCACTGGCGAGTTCGTCGCGTTCTTTTTCAACTTTATTGACCGCTTCGGTCACAGCCAGTCGCTTCTCAGTATCGAGCGCTTGTAGCTTGGCTTTTAGTTCAGCCAGTTGGGCATCTTTTTCAGCCGCCAAGCGTGCAGTAGATAACTCACCTTCCGCAGCGAGTTCTTTGATCTTGGCGGTGGCACGAGCTTTTAGTTCGGCAATTTCGGCGTCCTTTTTAGAAATGTCAGCCTGCAGCTCATTTTTCGTATTAGCTTCAGCAAGCTTAATAGCATTTTGCTTGTCGCGTTCGAGCATCTCGCTACGCTGGCGCAGTTCTTCCTCAAACTCATGATCACGGACCTGTTTTAAAATATCAGCAAACCCAGCTTCATCAACCTTGAAAGCCTTTTTACAATGTGGGCATATAATTTCATTCATGTGCCTAATTATACTCTTAATTCGGATTGCCCTGAAATATGTAGTATCAGGCTAATCTATTTCCGTTACGGAATGTCGACAATGATATAATGTAGGATAATTAAAGGGAGAACATATGTCTACACTCGACACAATTAAAAATGCAATGTCTAACTTGAAGCCTATTTCATTTACGTATCAAAATCTTAACGTACGAGTCGGAGAGCCGTATGCTGTATTTATTCAGACTAACAACACGGTTAAAGTACATATTGTCCAAACTGCCGGTCATACTTCATCTGGCATTTTAAATAAGTTTAAAGCATTCAATATTGAAGACATACATAATTTGACAATTTTGAGTAACGAACCTTCTTACATCCCAAATCACCAAGATTATAAGCCCGAATCGCCCTATTATAAGAACGTAATAGCAAAGGTATAAAGAGTATATGTCAACCGACTACTCTTATCGTGTTATCTCGAGTGACAGCATTACACTCCAGGTTAATCTAACGGGCATCACTGAGGGTAAGACGGATATTTCGAAATTGGGTATGAGCATTTATGCGTATAACCCGAACACAGCAGAGGTCGTATTTACCGGTTTATTAGACTTTGCTCAATTGAAAGAGTTCTATGGATTTCTTGATCAGGTGTCTATTATTAAAAATCCGTCTAAAGTTACATCAGGAAAGTTTATAGAGGCCAGCGAGGATGTTGCCGTGCTTGTGAAAAGGATCGAAGAGCTGGGTGATGATGCTTTGAGGTCTGTTCTAGAGTTATTTAAATCTGATGAGAAAATACAAAAATTATTAACAATACTTACTGATGCGGAGCTAGACAGTATTACTGCTTCTCGTAAATATAATTACTACAAAAAAGAATATTCTAATTTGGAGCAATTGCTCCAGCTTGAGATGGATGGTGACATAACGAAGGATATACATAAGTACGATCATCTGAAAATATATTCTGCAGGCCAGCCTGAAAAAATATTTCAAAAATGGATAGAAGCAAATTTGTGGGTATTTGGTATTGAGTACGCGAAGAAGCATGATGCGCGTAAGATAGCATTGTTTAGCGAGGCGGATATACTCATGGAGTCACTTGATGGATATTTGGATTTAATCGAACTCAAACGACCAAAGTTGGATTACGAGATATTCAAATTTGATAAAAGCCACAAATGCTATTATCCTTCTCCCGCTTTATCTTCCGTAATCGGCCAATCGTTATTTTATTTACAAAAACTCGACGACTATAAGCTTATGATCGAAAAGGAATACAAAGCAAAAATCATTAGGCCAAGGGTTAAGATAGTTATCGGCAGGACTAATACCTTTAACTCGGACCAATACGATTCATTGCGTATGCTGAATGCAAATTTAAATCATATTCAGATCTTGTCATATGATTATCTGCTATCTTCAGCAGCTAAGATACTCTCACAGTTTGAAGAAGCTGTTGATGATTTTGAGCCAACTGGCGAGCCGGTTCCGCAAATACTAGGCAAAGTATCTATAGATCAAATAGCTGAACCTGTAATAAGCGCATCCAATGAAGTATAGAGTTAATAATGTACTTTGGCCTTAGTGCTATTTCAGAGTATATTTTTTTAATATCTCATTAGCCTGTATCTGGGTGTTTTTTCTATTAAAAAGGTACCAGAACAATCGTCGATACCATTTTTCCTGACTGTCGGTCAAGCTTACATTTGCGCGGAAATAAATATCGAAAGATTCGAGATTGCTGGTTGTGCTCTTTAAATCATCTACCAGTTTTGGCGTGAGATTTTGTGCACGAGCGGCGGTGATTTGTCCGAGTAAGTAGCCGATGAATAGCATTGTGGACCCAATGTGCTGGCGATGTTTTTGTACATAGAGTGGTGATAGTCGTGATAAGGCATCGTTAAGTTCGTATGCACTCACCTGCGCTTGCTGAAGCATGATGGCATTATGACCCGCTAGGAGCTCATTATTTTTAGGGACTTTCGGTACCAAGGTAGCAATACACAGACTGAGTTTTTGGAATTTAAAGATCACTTCATCAATTTGTTGACGATCACGAATAAGTCGCTGCTGCCGTGCTTCAATGCGCGGTTTAATATACAGCCCTACCAATGGACTGATGATAAGAGTCGTCACTAATGCGACGACGATTGGCATCCATACTTCATCTGGAATCTCTACCTCAAATAACTTCATATCCGTAGTATACAGTAATCGCCTACTTATGACCGACGGAGTATTTTGTCCATCGCCTTTCCTTTTGTTAACTCGTCAATTAGTTTATCCAAGTAGCGGATTTCTTGCATGAGAGGATCTGCGATCTCTTCAGCACGGACACCGCAAATGACGCCTGTGATTCGTTTACGCATAGGATTCAGCTGGGATGCTTGGCCAAAGAAGGTTTCGAAATCGGTTTTTGCGATGATGTGTTTTTCTAGGGCGTCTTGGCTGTAGCCGGTTAACCAACGAATCACTTCATCAACCTCATTTTTAGTACGGCCCTTTTTCATGGCTTTGGCGACGTAGAGCGGATAGACGCTCGAGAAGCTGGTGGTGTAGATTCGATGTTTTTCCATACTGTCTAAAATTCAGTAATTGCCCAAGGATTGACGCTGCAGTCGCTAAATCGCATGTGCGTTGGGGTGATAAGGATGTGGCATTGGCCTGGCTTGTCTTTGAATGGGAGTGATTCTGGGCGTTGACCAAAGTGAGCTTCGGCGTAGACTGATTCGAAGGTTTCTTCGTTTACTTTATGGGCAGTCCCCTGTAGTTGCAGAGTGTAGCGCTTTTCGGCATTGGTAATGGTAACAGCAACGCGTGAATCGCGGTCAACGTTTTGGCTTTTGTGCGATGTCTCGCTCGTGCCGACCATCAGGTCGTTACCTTCGGTGACAGAAAACGCAACGGTCGCGCTCATTGGTGCCCCGTTTTCGTCGAGGGTCGAAATGACGCCAATGACTTGACCTTTGATAAATTCATTTAACTCTTCGCGGGTTGGGCGAAATCCTTCGGCTGCGCTGTTTTCATCGAATGTTTGCATAGCTTCAGTATACGTGAATTGAAGCCGATGCGCAGTAATAGAAAGTAGCTATTCGGGGTTTGTATAGAGCCGTAGTGTCGCACGTTCGTAATGCATCGGCAAATACACCTGCTCTGGGTAAATCGGCATCAAGTTGCCATGCTCGTTGGTAATGGTAGGATCGGCTAGTATGAGATGGAGGCCAAAAGGATGGGTGTGTTTGTACACTAGCTCTGGGTCGCGGTGAGCATGTGCCTCGAGGCCGGCTTCGTCGATATATGGTAGGACGTCCCAATGTAGGAGCGAGCCTTGTATCTTGTACCCGATAGGCAGCCTAAACGTTTCCAGATCCCCATTGCTACTGTCGAGAGTGTGCCAATAGCTCTCGCCCGCTACGGAGATAAAATCACCTGGGCGTGGCGATTCCTTGGCATCTATCCATTCGGCAATCAGAAAGTCGATGATCTGTTTTCTGACAGACTCGCGGACCGCAGGATCGGTGAGGTTGAGCGGGTCGGTCTTGGCTTCCTCTATTTCGTAGGCGGCCAAACAGGATCTCTCGAAGCTGGCGATGATGTCGCGCCGCCACTGCGAGAGGTCACGCCCGATCTCGTGCTCTAGTTCGGAGAAGATATCGTATTCGTTCCCTTCCATGGTATGGCCACTATACGCCTTCGGCTACCATGAGGCAAGCGCGAGGCTGCCATTTATTTGTCCCACGATAAATGGCCTGTGAGATCGAGACGGTTGTACATGAGAGGGACAAAGAGAGCTTCGCAGTCGGGGATACTGTGCTCGCTGCCGTCGGGCATTATTTTGACAGGATCTGTAAGTACTAAGTGCACACCAAAGTGGCGGATGTGTATATCGACAAACGCTTCGGTGAGTTCACTTGCATCGACATCAAGGATTTCCTCATCGAGGTAATCTTTGATCGTGATAGTTAGGAACCTCCCCTGTAGTTCGCTCCCCTCTTCTAGCCACTCTGAGTCGGGCTCGGGATTGTTTCGATTGAGGATGTCGTAGATAAGATTGCCTTTGGCGCTGAGAGCGTCGCCTGGTCGTACGACAGGCTCTATCTGGCCCATGTATGCGCGTACAAGGTGTGACATTACGGTATTTAGTAGGACCTCGTGAGCTTCCGGGGTGAGCGTACCTACTGCGTACTTACGAAGTTCTTCTTCGGCGACCGCCAAGCGGCTGTCGGTATATGCCACCAGTTCCTGGCGCCAGCTTCTTAGATCGACATACGGCTGCCGTTCAAATTGTGAAAATAGATCCCGTTCATTTGAGTCCATCGCACTATCGACTATAGGCCCCTGGGCACACTGTAGCAATGAGATAACTCACTGAAGCACGGGTATGAGTCGCGCGGCGTTCTCGCGAATAAACCGCCGTATGATTTTGTACTCATCGACATCGAAGTTAACGTCGTAGGATTCGAGTAGATTAACGTCGCCGTCTGAATAGAAGCCTTGGATCATCCAATTATTGATGACGACGCCGTTGTGATTGGCATCTATTGGTACGGCAATGGCGGTTTTGTAGGGCCATGCAGCGAGCTTGTTGCGTTCGAGAGCGATTTCAAAGCGCCGATTGTAGAGCTCCCTGCTCTCTTTGCCGATGCAAGCCCCTTTGCATTTGCCAAGCGAGTATGAAAAGCAGGCGCCTGTTGCCTTTTCGATGCCCATGAGTTTTGGGCAAAGCTGGAATGTTTTTGTAAGCAGTTCGAGTTGCTTCTTTGCTTTGGTCCGTGTTTCATAAAGGCCGTATACTTTGGTGAGATCGGTGTCGGCGTTGATGGCGCCAGATTTGACGGCGATGGTAGCATAGCCGTCTACTTCATCTTTTACGAACAGCGCATAGGAAGACACGCGGCGTAGTTTTCGGTTGTAGAGCGGCATCAACTCTTTGATCATCTTGGATTCGAGGATAAGCGCAGCAAGCTCGCTGCCTGTGGGGATAGTTCGGACGTGATGAACATTTTGGCTTATCTTCAGTTCCCTGCTGCTGCGATCTTGAAAGTGCGACAAGATCCGTTTTTTCAGATTGATGCTTTTGCCAATGTAGAGTGGCTGGTGCGTCTCGTCTTCAAATACGTATACACCCGGGACATTCTCGACTTCGTTTAACTCCTCGATGTTTAGATGCGGCGGCAGGTACTGTGTCTTGAGCTGGCGGCTAACAGCTTCGTGAAATACTTCATGGCCATGCTCGTTGTAAGCGAGCTGGCTAAAATAATGAATCGCCCGCGCATCGTCGAGTGCTCGGTGGCGTGCCATAACGGGAATGTTGTGGCGCTCGATGAGCTTTGCGAGGCTATGACCCTTTTGTTCAAAGTATAGTGCGCGCGACAAGCGAACGGTGCAGAGTAATTTCACCGAAAAATCGAGGCCAACGAGAGCGAATTCATTCTTCAAAAAGGAGTAGTCGAAGCGCACGTTATGCGCTACAAAGACAGCGCCGCTCAGAATCTCGAACAGTTCATCGGCAATATCTTCAAATATCGGTGCACCAGTGATATCTGCGGCAGTAATACCGGTAAGTGCCGTAATACTACTGGGAATGTATGTTTCGGGATCAATAAGGGTGCTAAATTCTTGGACTACCTCGCCGTTTTCGTAACGAATTGCAGCTACTTCTAAGACGCGACTGTTGCGATAGCTGCCCCCAGTCGTTTCGATATCCACAAACACCACAGGATAATCAAACATCATCTTCTATTATAAATGATACTTATGTTCTGTGCGGTGTCGGAGGCTACAGACTCGTGTCGGAAGGTTTTTTGTGGTCGTTATCACGAGATAATCTTGACGGCCACCAGATAAATTTACCGATGTCGTATGATAGTGCTGGCACAAGGAGTGAACGGACGATAATGGTGTCGATCAGCACGCCGAATGCAACGATAAAAGCGAGCTGAGCTAGAAAGAGGATCGGGATAATACCGAGTGCGGCAAAGGTCGCCGCGAGCACGATACCCGCTGAAGTGATTACCCCGCCGGTTTTGCCGAGTCCGCGCACAATACCTTGGAGCGTACCGATACGCTTGGCTTCTTCGCGCACGCGGGTCATGAGGAAGATATTGTAGTCAATACCAAGCGCCACCAAGAATACAAAGCCAAAAAGTGGCACTGACGCATCTGCGCCTGGGAAACCAAAGATGTGGTTGAATACGAGTGCTGAAACGCCAAGTGTAGCTACGTAGCTGATGACGACTGTCGCAATGAGTAGTAGCGGCGCAATAATTGAACGGAGTAGCAAAATGAGGATGGCCAAAATCACCGCAAGGACGATCGGAATAATCTTCTTTAGATCGTTGGTAGCAGTAATATTGGTGTCGAGGGCAATGGCCGTTGTGCCGCCGACGAGCGCTTGTGGGTCAATGGCATTTAGGGTGTGGCGCGTCTGGCTGACGATCGCCTCGGCTTCGTCTGAGTCTGCTTCGGTAGTGGCGAGAGTAGCGTTAATGAGTATTTGGCCGTCAACAACCTTCGCAGGTAGTGCTACCTGCCCTGGCCTGCCGTCTTGGCCGCTATATACACTGACCATATCGACGCCATCAATGCCCTCGAGCGCCTGCGTGACAACCTGCTGCTTGTCGTGGCTGGTGATGACAATCATTGGTGTGCCGATGGTTGAGCTGAAATGCTTTTTTAAAACAGCTTGGCCGTCGACTGCCTCGGACTCGGCAAGGATAAGATCGGTCTGCGGCACTCCGTTTGCCTTTAGTTGAAGTATGCCGATGCTACAAATGAGTAGGAGTACGACAGTGACAACCCATGTTAGGCGAGGTCGTTTCGAAATGATCCGCCCGACTCGTTGCCATAACCTACTAATATCTTGATTTTCTTTTGCTGGAGCTGAGCTTGTGTCGAGTTGGTACTTTGGTCGTGCTGGCCAAAACGAACTGCGGCCAAAGGCAATAAGTAGTGCCGGCAGGAATGAAAGCGTTGCAAGAAGCGAGAAGACGATGCCTGTGGCGGCGATTGGGCCCAAGCTTCGGTTGGAGTTAAGGTCGGAGAATAGGAGGCATAGCAGCGCTGCGATAACCGTTAGGCCGGAGGCAACAATCGGCTCAAAGGCAGCCTTGAATGCTTTCCCCATTGCCCGCCATTTTGATTCGATGTGCGTAAGCGCCTCGCGGTAACGAGCGACAAGCAGGAGTGAATAGTCGGTTGCGGCACCAATGACGAGAATTGAAAGGATGCCTTGGCTTTGGCCATTTAATTCGATCCAGCCCCACTTGGCCATAAGGTAGACGATAAGGATGGCGCCGCAGAGCGCAAAAACGGAATTGAAAAGAACGATAAACGGGAGTGTGATTGAGCGATAGACAAGTAGCAGAATGATAAAGACGACCGCTAGAGCTACGATCAGCAGCACCCCGTCAATGCCACCAAATGCCTTCACGAGGTCTGCGGTGAGTCCGGCTGGCCCTGTGACATAGGCGGTCTGCCCTGCTGGCGTGGCATCTTTTGTGGCCGTGCGCAGCTTGGCGATGACGTCTTTGAGTTCGTCTCTACTACTAATCGGCACAATAAACTGCACCGCTTTGCCATCGGTAGATGGAATTGGACCAGCGATGGATGCACCTGCTTGCACGCCTTCAACTGCTTGCAGCTTGGCGACAAGGGGTTCGTACTTGCGATAGTCGGCCGGGTTGATTGATTGGTCCGATTCAATAACAACGATTGCTGGGATTGAGTTTGAATCTCGGAATTTTGCTTGGATTTCCTGTGCTTTAGTCGACTGTGCGCTAGCTGGCAAAAACGCTGCCTGATCGTTAGTGGAAACTGAGGATAGTTTGCCAAATGTCGGTCCGCCAAATGACGCGAGTGCTAACCAAATGAGAATAATAAGTGCAGGTGCAAGCCGGCGTAGCCATGTGTAGATTTTTGGGTGTGATCGTAGTGACGATAAGAAGCTCATGTTAGTAGTATATAGCACTGTGTGCGGTCTTGCTTATCTACAAAACTCACCAAGTAAAACACCCATCGACGAGGATGGGTGTTTTACTTGGTGATCCCGCGGAGAATCGAACTCCGATTGCCAGGATGAGAACCTGATGTCCTAACCGTTAGACGACGGGACCAATTCTTCGTGTAAGACTTGGCTTAACTCGGACGATTATAGCAACAAAGAGCGAGGCTGTCTAGCTCGCCTGGCTCAAATTCTCGATGATAGCGAGGAGTTTCCGCGGCGTGATTTCGGCTTTAATGAGGTAGCCGTCGGCGCGGTACTGCATGGCCATGCGCGATTCGTCGTCTTGTTCGAAGTTGGTCATGACAATAACCTTGGAGTTCGGAATAAGGTCTTCTTTGTCGTTGCGTAGCGCATCAAGAATCTCTGTTCCCCTTCGCTCTGGCAGCATAACATCGAGCAGAATAAGATCGTATGCTTTGTTGCGAGCCGCAATGAGACCGTCGTTGCCGTCGACCATCCAGTCGACTTCGTAGCCAGCGCGCTGCAAGCTACGAACATACATTTCACCGATAAAACGGTCATCTTCGATACATAGGATTGTTTTTATTGCCATGATTACCCTCGATACATTGAATGATTTTTGATCCAGCCGCTGCTTGTTTCGATCAGACTTTCATTGCTATTATTATTTGCTTTTAATTTGTCGGCGACGGTTGCGTAAATAGGAAGGCTGAATGTAAAGACAGACCCTTCGTTCTCGACACTTCGTACGCTTATGTGCCCGCCGTGCGACTCAACGAACGCCTTAGTAATGTAAAGGCCGATACCCGTACCGGCGACTGTCTCGCGCGAGCGGTGTGAGCGGTAGAACTTGTGGAACAGGCTACTGACAACATTGCCTGGCATACCGATGCCGTGGTCCTCGACAGAGACTTCTACGAAGTCGCCCTTTGCTGCTGCCGAGACATTGACCACACCACCCTCGTTACTATACTTGACGGCGTTGTCGATGAGATTCCCAAGTACTTCGCCGATACTGCCGCGGTCGGCAGCGACAGTTGGTAGGTCGGTCGGGATAGCAACGCCAAGGACGCGATTTTGAGCCGTGGCGCGAAGTTGCATGTCGTCTTTAATTGTATCGTAGATACTCGCCATCGACTCTTCTTTAAGGTGGACATTCAAGTGGCGGCGATCGAAGCGTGAAGCGTTAAGAATATTATTTATATAGCTTGAGAGGCGGTTGGCCGAAACAACGAGACGCTTAAGTAGTTCCGACTGGTCGTTTTGGAGTACTGGTTGTAGCTCGTCTTCAAGTACGTCGAGGTAGCCACGGATAACAGTAATTGGTCCACGAAGCTCGTGGGCGGCGAAGGCGATAAAGTCGAGGTCATCCTCTTCGGGGATATATTGATCGGTGCGATTGAAAAGGGAGAGGACTGTTTCGGCCGTACTTCCCTTTTGGTACGTAGCAACTACGTCATACATTCGCCGGCCTTCTTCGCCTGGAAGTTTATCGGCGATGCGTGACCATGTTTTTTCAGCATGAACGGCCGACTCTTCGCAGTCGTCGAGCCATTTGTTGAGATTTTCTTTGTCGCTAAAAACAAGGTCGAGTACCGTTTTTCCATCGATGTCCGCATGGACTGGTGCCGACTTGTTGTTGTAGATAATGTTGCGGTCTTTATCGAGCGCAACAAAACCGCATGAGGTGTTATCGAGCGCTCTTGTGACGAGGTCATCTGATGAGGCTATGGCAGGAGTGTCGATTTCTGACGTTGCGCTACTTAGTTTGTAAATCGTTTGAAGCGCTTCACGAAAGCCTGATTTGGCGAATTGCTTCGCATTTGGGTTTGGTGGTGTCGTGATGGTCGGCTCGCCTGCACTATGTGTGAGTGCATCCATGAGGTTCCGAGTAGGCTCGGTGACGAGTGAAACAAGAATAAGATTGACTCCGATGGAGGCTGAGCAAATGGTTACCAGCGTAATAATGAATGCAAGATTAGGTAGCTCGAAAACGCCAGTGATAACAAGTGCGCCTCCGACAACAATTGTCGTGACAATTTGCATACTGACGGTGAATAAAATAAACCGCTTGCGAAAACGTGGCCAGTATTCGCGAATTAGGTGCGGCTTAGTATTCGCCACATCGGCGCCTGTGCCTTTTACTTCCATGAAACACCTCCGGTGGCCGGAACGGCCGCGATCCAGGTTTGGCCACGTACGAGCGGCACGTCTTTTCCGGTTGCGTCGGCAAAGGTTATCTGGCTGGTCTTGTCTTTTTTGGTCCAAGTGACAGTTTGGGCGATGCCGTTTTGGAAAATGATAGCTTCCCCTCTGCCGATCGTGGTGATGGTTTCGTGGTGACCGTCTTCCATGGCTGGGTTCCTGGCGACTTTCATGGCGATGACGACATTTGGTGCAATCTGCCCATCTTCGCGGTCGAGGTGTGGTGCACCAGCCTGTGATCGGAGATATGTATTTGAGGCTTTGTCGTAGGTATAGGTGGTATTGTAAAGTGCACTACTGATATTGATCGTCACGGAAGTTGCATCTGGCGTTTCGCTTGGTTTGCCATCGATGCGAGTGAAGCCGGTAAATTTAGATTCAGTGAAGCCTTTTTGTGCATTGAGTGCGTCAAGCTTCTCGAAGCTGGTGTAAACATTGTGCGGTGCGTAGCGGTCGGTTGAGCGCCAGTAGCTACTGGCATTGAAGAACTGATCGATATCACGATAGTTGCCATTACGTACTTCGTCGAGCGCAGCTGGGCTGCCACCGACATGGACGACGCTTGCATTGTATGCGGCGAGCCAGTCGACGTAATACGGGCGGATACTGCGAACAGGCCCAATGATTTGCGGCTTATCCTGCTGATGAAGCGTCAAGAAGCGCGTAATGCCGCCTTCGGCAACAGCCTCATAGACGATGCCGGATTGCTTGAGGCCTGATTGCGGGCGAGCATCGGGGCTGTTTTCGATCATGATTGCTGTGACAGCTTGCTTGGTTGCGGCTTCGTTATTTACAAGAAGACCAGTAAGCGGCGAGTAATACTTTGGTGCTTCGGGTTTTGGTTTTGGCTTTGTGGCCGGTGCCTGGGTGGTGGTTGGCTTGTTATTGAGAATGGCGTACGTAGTGATGCCCGCAGCCAGGACAAGAATCAGGCCAGCGATAATAAGGCTCAGGGTGCGATGAGTGCTGATCCACTGCTTAAGATGTGCCAATAATTTTGGTTTTGTATTAATTGCGTTCATGCTTACGGCTATTATAGCAGATACAAAGAGGTATCTTAACGGATTTGGTAGTTGCGGGAGGCAAGCGTATTGTAAGCGTCTTTGACGACTTGCGGAATGGATTGAGCTGATTGAAAGCCATGATTGGCATAGGTCTCCATGCGGCTAAAATCACCTAAGGTTTTGTACGCGGTTCGTTCGTGGCTATGCTTGGCGGAATAGTCTGTTAGTGTGGTTGCTTCGTGTCGGGTGATGAATGCTGGTTGCGGATGTGGCCACTGCGCTTCGGCAGTCGCTAAAAAGCGACGTGACATGAAGGGCTGATGAATGAGAATGACAGTTTTTGGTACGATTCCCTGCCTATGGAGTAGCCTGGCGGACAGGGTGATGTTTTCGCCTGTGTTGGTTGCCTTTGGTTCACGAAAAATGGCCGAGGCTGGCACGCCGGCTTTCAATGCAACGTCTGCAAGCAGGTCGGCCTCCGTGATAGTCATGTCTGGCTGGGCGTAGCCAGAAAACACGATTAATGGCGCAAACTTCTCGTGATATAGCGTTGCAGCATAGCGTGCTAACTCGGTATTTTTACAGCCGCCCACGACAATAACATCTGCTGGCTGTAATGGGGTTTCGATCGACATGTAGTCCCATACGAGCTGTAGAAGTTCATTGTCGGAGCGGATATCTTCCATCTACTTGCCCGCGTTAATGGCGGCATTGAGGCGGTTGATTGCCGTCTCCTTGCCGAGAGTGGCAAGCGTGTCGTTGAGTGCTGGACTAAATGGTGCCCATGAGACCGCAAGCCGAATGAGACTAAAAAGGATGCCTGGTTTTTGGCCAGTTGTTTCAAGAAGATGGTTGAGCGTATCCTGGATTGAGCCAGCGTCGAATTCGCTTGTTGAAAGTGCTTGCTTTGTTGCCTCGAGGAGTTCGAGGAGTTCTTGTCGCTCAAATTTCTTTAGTTGTTTGTTGTCGTCGACCATTGCCCAATCGGGACTCGGTTCTGCAAAGAAGTATTTTGTAAGTAGTGGTAGGTCGAGAAGTGTCTTGAGGCGGTCTTGAACCAGCGCAAGGATTTGTTTTTTCTTTTCTTCGCCTGCATCGGCCGCAACCTCCGGCCAGAAGTCAGCGACGCGCTGGTAGAGATCGTCGAGACTCAACATGCGAATGTGTTGGCCATTAAGCCAAAGGAGACGCTGCTCGTCAAATCGAGCGCCGCTGCGCTGTACCCGCTCAAGGCTAAACTTTTCTACGAGTTCCTCGAGAGTAAATACTTCCTGTTCCGTGCCATCGTTCCATCCCATGCTTGCGAGGAAGTTAAGCATTGCTTCGGGAAGAATTCCTTGGTCTTTGTACTCTTGTACACTCTTTGCGCCGTCTCGCTTGCCGAGCTTCTTTTTACCATCTGGGGCCATGATGTGCGGGAGGCATGCAAGCACTGGCCATTCAATTTCAAGTGCATCATAGAGTGACAGGTACTTTGGGATTGATGAGATATATTCTAGGCCACGGATGACATGCGTAATCCCCATTTCGTAATCGTCAACAATGTGTGCGAAATTATAAGTGGGAAGACCGTCGCTTTTGACGAGAATGAAGTCATCGAGTGCTTCTGGGCCAGCTGACAGTTCGCCCATAACAGGATCGTTCCAGGTATAGCGTTTGATTTCGGGAACCTTGAAGCGCAGTGCCTGCGAGCCGTCCCACGCCGGTGGGTTTTCTGGGCGGTGGTCGCGGTACAAGAATGCGCGCTTCTCTGCTTTTGCCAGGTCGCGAAATGCGGTCACCTCTTCTGGTGTGTATGGATCGGCATACGCAAGGCCTTTGTCGATAAGTTTTTGTGCCCACTTCAAATAGTGCTCACGACGTTCGGTTTGAATGTACGGTCCGAAATCACCACCCTTTCGCGGACCCTCGTCCCAGTCGAGGCCTAGCCATTCGAGTGTGTTGAGAATAAGGTCTTGAGCGCCTTCGACGAGACGGGCCTGGTCGGTGTCTTCTATACGTAATACGAACGCCCCCTTCTGTTGCCTCGCAAGAAGCCATGGGAAGAGTGCGGCACGAACGTTGCCAACATGGATATAGCCAGTTGGGCTTGGGGCAAATCGAGTACGAATAGATGTCATAATAGCTACTATTGTACCATTTATTGGCCGTTTACTCGAGGTGACTAGAGGCTTTTAGCAATATTGCCAATTTGGCTGTTTGAGAGTGGAGCATCGCCACTGATGGTATAGAGGATGCCGCCATTCACCCACGCTGCGTTGCCGCCGTAAGCGTAAATCTTGAGGCCACGCTCAGTGAATGGAATGTAGTTTTCGCCAACCTTTGGCTTGACGTAGTTGTCGAGAACAGCTTCAGAGTCGTAGCTGCTTTTTGTTTGGGTAATAGTGAAATTCTGTGGACCGCCATTGGCAGCAAACTTCATGCTTACCTCACCCTCTTTGTAGGCCACTGCACCATTGAGGCTGTAGCCATCGGGGTGGTATTCGGGATATGAGGCGTCGATTCCAGCTTGAGCAGCAGCAACACGCACGGATAGGCTTGGAAGATTGATATAGGTGAAGTAACCACCAAGCAGTACGAGCGCAAGGCTTGCACTGGCGACATTTAGAAGCCGTGGGTGACGCGCAAGGAGTGATTTTTTCTTTACTTCTTTGTGCTTGAGTGGTGCTTTTTCGAGCGCGGCGTTGATAGCTTCGTTCTTTACTATCTGTGAAGGCTTTGGCTGGCTGTGCTGCACTTGTTGAGGCTGCGCTACTACCGGTTGAGTCTGGGTAGCGCGAACGGCGTGAGCTTTGGCGACAGCAGGATGAACCGTTGCAGGGGCGATGTCGCTCATGCGGGGTTGTTTTTTGACTGTTGGATGTGGTGCGAATTTTGAGATAGCTTGGCTACGAGCGACCTGCTGTGGTACACGTTTTTGAAGAGCTGGCTGTGTTTTAGCGATAGGCTTTTGAATGGTCTGACGGTTGAGGGTTTGTGAACGTTGTGTGCTGCGGTGCACGTGCTGCGATGCTGTTGGAGCGGCCTTTTTAGCCGGCTCTACAGAAGCGGCCGCTGGACTTGTAGCTCCATCAAGAGCAAGCCCTGTTACCGCATCGTATTGTCGTCCATTAATAGTAATTGTGTGTTTTTCGCTCATCCTTATACTCCGTTTTCCGCGTGCGCTATCTATCTACCATAGTCAGCGTATTGCTTATGCTCACGCGCTGTTATTTTCTATCTTAGGGAGAAAAAGCAAATTATGCAATAGTTTTTACGCAAGGATTATTGGTATAATGGGAGACACGATGTATCACCCACCTTCAAAGCGCAAACAACTTACAACACGTATCCTTATTTCGACGCTCATGACACTTTCCGTTGTCCTGCTTGTCGTCGTTCTTATTTCGGTTATTCTTGGCTACCAATTTAATAGTAAGGATGGACGTATTGAGCAGACTGGCTTGATTCAATTTGAGACGCTACCAGGTAGCGCGACAGTGGAAGTTGATAGCAAAGCGCTTAGTGCTAAGACCACCACAAAAACGACCGTTCTCCCTGGCGTGCACGAGTTTGTCATGTGGCGCAACGGCTACGAGACATGGCGTAAAAGTCTTGAAATTCAGCCAGGAACGCTTACTGCCCTGACGTACGCGCGCCTTATTCCAAAAGACCGCACCGTAAAAAGCGTCGCTTCATTCAATGAACTGTCGGCCTCTCTCGCCTCTCCGTCACGCCGGTCGATGCTACTACAGACCACGCCAGCTGCTGCAAGCTTCGTGCTTGCCGATCTTCAGAATGAGCAGTCGATTAGGCAGCGAACACTTACATTGCCTGCGGATATATATAGTGAAGCAACCACGCCCGATGTGACACACCGTTTTCGTCTCGTGGAGTGGGATCAGGGCGGGCGGTATGTGCTCGTTGTGCACTCATTCAACGAATCGACTGAATGGCTGGTACTTGATACGGAAGATGCCGCAAGGACAACGAATATCACCAAAAGCTTGAATATTGCGATTGATAGTGCGCAGTTCTCTGGCACGAGTGGCAGCCAGCTGTACGTATTATCTTCTGGCGATGTTCGTAAGATTGATGTAGCAGGTGGCACTATCTCTCGACCACTTGCCTCCAAGGTGACTTCATTTGATCTTTACGGTAGTGACATTGTTGCATATGTGTCCCAGCCCGAAGCCGAGACGCATCGGCAATCTGTCGGGATTGTTCGCGAAGGAGATAAGCTGCCCCACGTTCTTCGCACGGTCGTAACCACCGATACTGAACCGCTTCACATTGCAACCAGCCGCTATTTTAACGAGGATTATGTTGCCATTTCACTAGGAGGAAAGGTGGATATTCTTAAGGGTACGTACCCGTCTTCGACCGATGAAACGAACGATACGCTGAAGCAGTTCGCCTCATTTACTTTCTCTCGCCCTGTTGAGTGGCTTGATATTAGTCACAATGGCCGTTTTGTCGTTGCCCAGGCGGGCGACCGTTTTGTATCGTACGATATTGAGCGGATGTCATTACCAGCTGAGGCAACCCTTGCCGGCGAAGGTGCGGCCTCTCAGCTGCGTTGGCTTGATGATTTTTACGCCTGGTCTGATCGTGCGAGCAAGCTAACGCTTCGTGAGTACGACGGCTCGAACGAATATGACATGGGTGCGGTTGCAACGGGCTTCGACGCAACCTTCAGCCAGAATGATAAATACCTCTACTCTATTGGCAAGACCGACAAAGGGTACCAGCTCCAGCGCGTGCAGATGATCTTGCAGTAGCCGCCCGTCTGCATACCTTGACTAAGAAAAAAGATCTCTACGGAGATCTTTTTATAGCATAGCAGCCATTCGATAGCCGTAATACCTCATATCTCCGGTTACTTCTGCTAGTTCGGCCGGAAAGCCAGTGGGATTAAATGAATTTCTTTCTTCTTCACTTGGAGCGTCTACCTCAAGAATGTACAGGCTACTTTCGGCAAATTCATCGAGCTTAATAGAAAAAGAAATACTGTTTTGGACATATTCGAATTCATGACGCTTCTTTTCAAGGTGTAGAACTGACGAGCCAAGAAGCTCTTTATAGGTCTCTTCTGTGATTTTTTCCTTGACTGAAGTTCTTTTTCCATTCTCGGTTAGCTTGGATATTAGTAAAATTTGAATGTCGCCATTGTCAAATTTTTTATACGCAACTTTCTTTTCATCGTCCTGGCCCACTTCGAGCCAATCAACGACTAGCGTAAACGAAAATATCTTGTTTTCCTCTAAAAAAGTATGATCAATTGCTTGAATGACAAATTTTCTCGCATTGTCGTCAAGCGGTTCGCTTCTCTCTGAGGACATGATAGGGAGTGTTTCTGGCATGTATGTATTAGATCCTTTGATGAATATTGGAGGCTATTTGATTTCTAATTCAAACGACAAAGCGTTGTGATCGGAGAGGTTCTCGCCAACAGTGAGTGACGTTAGTTTATATTCGTGCGGTACCAGTGCGTAATCAAACGTGGCATTTTCTGACGGAAATGAAATATAATCGGCAACTTCCGTCGATGCGGTATACTCAGGCTCGTACAGATGCTTCACGGTTCCCAACTCAAAGATATTGAAATCACCTAGAATAACACTCCTTTCGCCGCTATTTTTTACGAGTCGTAGTGTTTCGTCCAGTTGCCCTAAAGAGTATCGATTATTTGAGAAGTGGACATTTACAAAGGTAACGACCTCATTGTGTAGACGCAGGCTGACCTTTTGGATAATTCGTGTGTGCTTGTCATCTGGCTGCTTGGTGAGTACTAGGGTTTCGCTGTCAATAATCGGATATTTGCTGAGTACAGCCAGCCCTTCTCGTGAATCTTTGCCATCGGAGGTTTGATAAATACGACTAATACACGCTTGGGCGTATGGATATGGGGTGTGAAGCCTGCTGTTGAGATGTTTGGACTGGCTATAAGGCGAGAACCGGTCATCAAACTTCACCTCCTGAATAAATACGATGTCTGATTGCGATTCGTCGAGATATGCAATGACATTTGCTTCTCGCTCGGTCCAGCGCTTATAGCCTGCGAGGTTCAAGGTCGTAACTTTCATATCCACAACTATATCAAACGGAAGGATTTCCGCGAAGGACTTTCATCACTGCACGTGGCTAATCTAGCGACCACCGCCAAAAATACGCTCAAGGAATGTCGGTTCGCTACCTGGTATGCTTGCAGCTTTTGGTGCAGCGTCGGCTGTTGGGGCGGTAGCTGCCGCAGTTGGGTCAGGACTTACCTGCTCTGCGGTAATGAGGAGGCGTTTGAGTGCTGTGCCGAGTGGTACGCAGCTAACAAGCGTAAGGACTGGTTTGTCTGTTGGGTAGACAAGCTTACTTACTTCTTCCGGCATGACCACCTCTTTGGTGGTAATTCGGTAGGCGTAGCGCTTGCTCTCGTAATTGACATAGATTGTGTCTCCTGTATGGAGCTTCTCGTTCTGCGCGAAAATAAACTTGTAATCACCATTCACGAAGGCATCGTTGCTCGAGTGTCCAGCGAGGACGGTGTTGCCTGTTTGTCCAGGTACGCTACTGGCACCTGGGATACTAAAGTGGGCTACGCCCGTCTCCATAGCTTTCATTTGTGAGTTGTAGTCGTTGCCAACGCCAAATGCAATTGGCGCTTCGACATTGATTTTCGGAATAATCAGTTTTGATTCTGGTCCAACATTCGCATCAACGGTTGGGTCGACAATAATATTCTGCGGGTCGATATTGCCAGGCACTACGTATGCCTGAACGTTGGCGAATAACACTTGATTGTACTGTAAAAATACAAAGATAAGTGCTACGAGCGCAGCCGCAGAAATAGGGATAAAATGCCGGCTTTTGCGAATCTTGCCTGCCGACTCTGCAACCTGTTTTTTTAGTTTGCTACGGAGGTCGTTTAGCGCTTCTTGCTTTGTAATTTCGCGCGGAGATTCGGGTTGAGTATCGCTTGGTTGCGTAGCGGTTTGAGCTGTCTGCTGGCTGCCAAACGCTTGCTTTGCTTGATGAACCTGACCAGCATAGTAACGCTCATAATATTTCTGATAATAATCTTGCCATGCACTGTGGTATTGTTTCCACTGCTCGGCTTGTGGCTGAGGGGTGGGTGTATGCGTGCGCTCATACGGATTACTGACAGCAAGTGTCTGCTGCTGAGTTGGCTGCTCGGTTTGTTGGGTAGCCGGCGCCGTTTGCGCTGGCGTCTCATTGCCGTAGATAGAATTGATCTGATCGCGAACGATTTGGGCGGCAGCGTGCTGGGATGAAGCACGATCTGTAGTCTGCCGCTCGGTCGGGGTATGCAAAAGTGATCGCTGCGGTATCAGCGGCGTGCCCACTCGCCTTGTATCGTCGTTTTCATCTGGTCTCATATATAGATTCCTACTGAGATCTATTGTACAATACATTGGTAGCATCTGCTAAGACCATCTGCCGCGGTGGTGGAATCGGTAGACACGCTAGACTCAAAATCTGGTGAGCATTAGCTCGTGCCGGTTCAAGTCCGGCTCGCGGTACCAAAGAAAAAATCTCGTCTTCGTGACGAGTTTTTTCTTTTATGCGACTTTTCTGATTCCACTATCTTTGACACGAATAATCGGATGCGCATACCGCCTAAGGTGTTCAAGTTGGTGGCCTCGCCCTGTCTTAACCTCGGCGTACGAAAAGTCCCAATGTGTCATAGGCTTATCGGGGCTTTGTGATGCAAAGACGATGTCGTGAGTGTGCTTGGGGTTGTACATGCCATCTCCCCCGCGGTACGTTGATGGTAACGCGATTGAATCGTGGGGCGAGTGATATTGCTGCCATGTATTGAGCAGCACGCCAACCTCTCCCATGAGTCCAAACGACTCTTGTTTGTAGTGTGAGCTAATATATGTTAATTTACGCCGTTGGTGAAGGGAGTTGTAAAGTGTTTGTAGTCCATCAATAAGTTCTGGCTTGGTTCGATTAGTCGTCACCTCGCCACATACGACATCTCGATAGCTATCCATAAAGAGGGCCTGCAATTCGGCTCGCTGCCACGCCTCGATATTATCGGGATGCTCATGGCCCGACTCAAGCTTGCGGAGTTCTATCTCTGCCACTTCCCTAGAAAGTTCTTCGGCTACATCTATATACTGTAGTCGATCGTCTATTGAGTCGGTCTCGCTTGATACAAGCGCGGCCTCTATGAGTGCCGAGGCCGCAATCATCTTTGGCTGGGTCACCCAGTCTGACGTTACTAGTTTGTCGTCTAGTAAAAGTGCGTCGGCAATTTTGAGTAATGCATCAGAAGAGGCTGCTCCTATCTCTTTTGGGAGTGCGAGATATTCGCCCATTGCATGTCGGGGCGCGAATCGATTCTCAGTCGAATGTTCCATAATTGATTTATTATATCATAATGTAGATATAATATCAAATACTTTAGAGCAAGCTTGCCGTGACTGCTTCAAGCGGCTTTCGTGGGTGCCAGAGCCAGTAGCTGGCGGCACGGGCTGCGGTTTGGCCGCGCCAGATTGCCATCGGATTTTCCCATTCACTGGTAACTATCTGTCCGCCACTTGCGACAATGATATGTTCTTTATGAAGGACTTCAATCGTGATGGGGTATGTGATCGTAAATTTATGAAGCGCGTCTACAAGCTGGGCAAGCTGCATGCTGAACGTAAGGATTTTTGGATAATACACCGCCTGAAAGAGTTTTTGAAGTTGTGCGAACGAGACAACAAGTAATGTATCTGGGCGATCAACAATTGCCTGCGAGCTATTTTTGATGAGATCGACTGCATCTCGCGTAATTGTAAGTGGTCCGGTGTAGTCTTTAAGGAAATTTTCATAGGCAATGGCCGTTTCACTATTGCGGCCAGCGTCGCCGATCATAAGCACGCCAGTTGACCACTGCGCGAGTGCTTCGAGCTCTGCGCGGGCGTCTTTTGCAAGGCTGCCCGATGGGTTCGTGGCGCCAAAAAGCGTATCGGTGATTGATGCTGGGATCGTTTTTTTCAGAACATCGGGAAGGAGTACACGCACTTCCCCTACGCCCGTTTGAAGTGCGGTACTATACGCCTCGGCAACACCCGCAAATCCAAGCTTGTTGCCGCCAAGTATGCCAAGCCGGCCAGCCTGTGAGCGTTGCTCTGGTTTGCTCCACTCGATATCTGGAAAGAGCGGTTTACTGTTGGTTTGTCTTTTCCAGTATGTGGTGTCCACTCTTTTGATCCTTTATGATTTCATAGCTGGTATTCTTTCGCTCGACAACGACTTTCCAGTTGTTCTCAAGTGCTTTTTCGAGGAGTTCATAGGTGGGGTTGAAGGCAATCGGGTTATCTACAATACTTAGCATACCACTGTCGCCGTTGCTGTCACCGACGGCATAGCTACCTTCGAGGGTAAGCTTGTGTTCGTCGATGAGGCGCTGGATAATTTTGTCTTTACCAGTGTGGGTTTTAACGACGTTGCCAGTAAAAAACTCGTCACCACGTTCCCACTGCTGCCCAATCCAGGCATCAAAACCGTATCGCTGCGCAAATGGCTCAACTAGTTCTTGCTGCGACCCGCTAATAGCAATAATGAAATAGTTCTCGGCTTTGAGCTGCTTGATGAGGTCACGCGTATATACGTAAACGTTCTCGGCTTTTTTGTCCAGGACACGCTTCACCGCTTCGTCGTAGTCGCTAATGCGAAGCTGTGGCAAATATGAGTCGAGCCCACCAACCATGATGCGTTCAAACTCTTCAAAGGCGTTGCCGTGGACACGGTGTCGCCATTCGCGGTGCTTCAGTGTTGTTTCTTCGCCAAGATCACTCGGCAAAACATCCATTTTGTAGAGCTCGTAAAATACTTCACGGTACAGACCACTGCGAAACAGCGTGCCATCAATATCAAATGCTGCAAACTTTCGATTCATAGTCTACTAATTATACAATCTTATTTTTATTATGACAAGAATGCTTAGGCAAGCTCTATGCTGACCGGGCAGTGATCGGAGCCAAGAATATCAGCATGAATAGAGGCTGCCTTGATGCGGTCTTTTAGGCTATTTGAGGCCAAAAAGTAGTCGATGCGCCAGCCGACATTGCGAGCCCGGGCATTTGCCCAATGAGTCCACCAGGTGTAGTGGCCATTACCTTTTACGAACATGCGTAGCGTGTCGATGAATCCGGCGTCGATGATATTTTGAAGACCAGCTCGTTCTTCGTTGGTAAAGCCATGTTTGCCGACATTTGGCTTTGGGTTAGCGAGATCATCTTCGGTGTGAGCCACGTTCAGGTCGCCACAGAAAATAACGGGTTTTTGCTTTTCGAGTTCTTTAATATGCTCCAAGAATGCCGGGTCCCATTGTTTGTCGCGAAGACCGAGGCGGCTTAGGTCGCCCTTGCTGTTTGGTGTGTAGACCGTAACGACCCAGAAATCATCGAATTCAGCGGAAATAACCCTGCCCTCTTTGGTTGGATCGCCGTAGCTATCACCAGCAAGGTTGTATTTTTCAGCGATGCCGTCGGCAAAGCCATTAATGACTGTATGAGGTTTTGTTTTGCTAAAGATGGCCGTGCCGCTGTAGCCTGCCTTCTCGGCACTGTTCCAGTACTCATGATACTCGGGTAAGTCTATCTCGGCCTGGCCTTGTTTGGCTTTGGTTTCTTGCAGGCAAAGGATATCGGGCTGTTCTTTTTCGATAAAGCTTTGGAAAGCACCTTTATTGATGACGGCGCGAATTCCATTGACGTTCCACGAGTAAATTTTCATGTCTTTAGTATACCATGGCGATGGATTGACAGAAGTAGTTAATGGCGGTATAGTATGCTTGTTCTGTATGGCCCTACCAAAGGAGACACAGTGAAATTTTACGTAACCGAGCATGACCCTGGTTTTATGGCACTCAAGGAGTTGATTGCCGAAAGACTAAAGGTATCACCTGGCAAATCGTCGATAACGCTCGCTACTTCGCTGCAGATCAGTTTGTGTGAAAAAGAGATCGCGTCGACGAACTCGCACGAGCACAAAGTGGCAGAGACGATCATTCTGCCGGAAGGTCTCGACATCTCGGTATTTGTGAAGTCGAGCAATACGTACGGTACTAGCAGTTCGGGACGTGACTCAAACCGTGTTGCTATACGGCAGCTGGGCATTACGCGGGAGCAGGACGACGGACAGGACAAGACGGAGTATTTTAGTCTATTTATTGACTTCTCGGCACGAGAGGTCAATAAGCTTCCTATTCCCGCCCGTACATATGCTCGAGCGAGCTGAGTCGTGCCATTACAGAATATGACCCACCCCTTCTATGTATGGGGTGGGTCTGTTCAATTTAATATGATTTTAGGCTGCGCTTAGTATCTCGGTCTTGGTCGCGACGTTTGATCGTCTCTCGCTTATCGTATGTTTTTTTACCTTTACCGAGTGCGATAACGAGTTTTATGTGTCGTCCGGCTGTCTTGAGACGGATCGGTACAATGCTCATACCAGTTTGCTTACGAGTATATAAATCATCAATTTGTTTGCGATGAGCGAGAAGCTTTCGGGCACGAGTGTCGATTGACCTGGCTCCCACTTGGCCACGTTCGTTGAGTTTAAGGCTGAAGCTGGCATTGTTGAGCCAAAGCTCATTGCCCTTTATGGACACGAATGAGCCTTTTAGCTGAACATGGCCGTCTCGGGCGGCGCGTGTTTCGGGGCCAGTAAGGGTAATGCCGACAACAAGCTCATCGTCGAGTGCATAGTCAAAAGAGGCACGACGATTCGTGATGACACTTGGTTTTTTGATCGGTTTTTTGGCCATAACTACAGTATATTGTAGCGTACCAGAGGGAGAAAGCGAAAACTTACTTAGCCTGACTCACGAGTGCGCATGCGGTATCGACGAGAGTCTTAGCTGATGTTGGCCAGGTGAATTTGGTAATATGCTGCTTGCCATGCTTGATAAGTACATCGTATGTCTCGTGTTGAGATGCCGTTGCAATATGTTTTGCAAAGGATTGGGGGTCGTGTGGGTTAAAGTAGAGCGCACCCTTGCCCGCAACCTCATGGAAAATAGCAAGGTCACTGATGACGGCCGGTGTACCGAGTGCCAATGCTTCGGCAATCGGAAGGCCATAACCTTCGTCAAAGCTAGCGGTGACGAGCAGTGCGTCTCGTGCAAGGAGTTCGGCGTATTCAGTGTCGCTGACACCATTATGAAACACAACGTTTGTTCCTTTTGAGATATGGCGTTCAAGCTCGGCCTGACGATCCGGCTTGATGCGGCTTAGTAAATGAAGTGTGTACCCGCCTGGCAAGAATGCCATTCCTTCAATAAGCGTCTCGACGTTTTTGTACGGCATGAACGAGCCCATATAGACAAGTTCTGTAGGGGTCGTGGTAGTGCGCTTTGAAGTGATGAGTTTGGCAAGCGTTTGCGGTGCGTTGGGAATGATCACCGTAGGTCGTTTTGTGAGTTTAGCGTCTTTGATGTCGTGTTCGCTCGTGTGACTAACAGTCGCCACGATGTCGGCGGAGTTAAGCGTGAGGCGCTGGGGCCAGTACGTAAGATGATAAATCCACCAGCCGGCACGTATGAGCCAGTGGAGATTTTTTGGTGGGGTGCGGTGACGGTAGTAAATCATGTCGTGAAGCGTCAAAATCAACTTGAAGTGTCGTCCAAAACTACCGATGGTTTGCATTGGCGAGAAGACAACATCGGGCTGGTAGCGGTTTAAGCAGAGCGCACTAAATGGTTCGCGCCATGAAGTTGGCTCATGGAACATAATTGAAGCTGCATCCGTGGGAAGAAATTTCAGTTGGTCGGCATGGCAGATGATAAAAGTGGTGTCGCTGTGTTGATCGGCTACTGCTCGAGCAAGTTCGGCACTGTAACGACTGATGCCGTCGTGAAAGTCAGTTCGAATATACCGCGCATCAAAAAGCAACTTCATATCTGTTATTGTAGCATAGACGGCCATGGTATAATGGTTTGTATATGAAAATTCTGATTGCGTCGGACTTACATTGGCCGACAATTAACGGTGTTGCGACATTTAGTCGAACACTCGCACAAGGATTGGCTGAACGTGGCCATGAAGTATTGGTCATCGCGCCGAGTCAAACAGGCAAACGTTCGAAGCAGGTTGATGGCACATACCTCATCTCTCGTACTGCGTCTGTTCCCTTCCCGTTTTATCAAAACTTCCGCATCTCGCTTACGCCACAGCGTGAAGTAAAAAAAATTATTGAAGATTTTGAGCCGGATGTTATTCATATCCAGATGTTGATGTGGATTGGTCAGGCGGCAATGAAATACGGTAACAAATACGGTGTTCCGATCGTCAGTACGAATCACGCTATGCCGGAAAACTTGATGGACAATCTTAAGTTGCTCGCACCAGTCGCCCGCCCTATTAACTTTATGCTTCGTGAATATGGCCGTCGTTTCCATTCGAAGTCGGACTGCGTGACTATGCCAACTCAGTCGGCTATCGATATGTTTAATGTTGAATTTCCAAACCCGATGATTGCTGTGTCGAACGGTATTGATTTGAGCCGTTTCCAACCGGGCCCAGTTGATCCAGCTATTTATAAGAAGTTTCATCTGCCGATGGACCGACCGATCATTAGCTATATTGGCCGTCTTGATGCTGAAAAGCACTTATCTGTCCTCGTGAAGGCCTTTGCGCATATGCACAAAGAAACCAATGCCCACCTGCTAATTGTTGGTGATGGTACTGATGCCGATCGCCTGCATTATTTGACACGCGAGTTGTCGATTATTTCACATGTGAGCTTTACTGGTCGTGTGACCGACGAAGAGATTACGGCACTCCACCGTGTTGGTTCGGTGTACTGTATGCCGTCTCCAGCGGAGCTGCAAAGTATTGCCACGCTTGAAGCGATGGCGAGCGGACAGCCTATCGTCGCGGTTGATGCCGGCGCGCTTCGTGAACTTTGCCAGGATGGCCGCAATGGCTACCTCTGTGACCAAGACGACGACGAGCAGATTGCTGAAAAACTCAAACTTGTGCTCTCTGACGAGACGGCACGTAAAGCAATGGTGGCTGAAAGTTTGGCCATCGCACGCACGCACGATATTGAACATACGCTCGACCAATTTGAAGAAATCTACCAGAACGTTATTGCTTAGTCTAGGAAGCGTTTAATGGCTCGGGCTGCTTCTGGTGCCGTTTCGTAATGAATGAGATGGCCTACTTGCGGAATGACAACAAGATGGGCATTTTGTACGGCAGCGGCGAGCTGATGCTGTTTTGGAAGTGCGGTAATGTCATCATGTTCACCTGCGATAAGTAGCGTCGGCAGCGTGATATTGTGAGCGACTTCGCTAACGTCATGACTGACTGAGGTTCGAAACGCCTCTGCTACTACCTTTGGTGAAGCGAACGTACTAAAGTGCGTAAGGTGTTGCTGATGAATGAATCTGCGCATGTCAGGGTCTTTTGTTTTTGTCATCGAGACGCTCATGATTTTAACAATCGATTTTGCAGACAGCCACGAGTGACTTACGCGGCCGGGCAATGTTCGCCCCAGCCAGTAGTAAAAGATTGCTAGCTGAGTCATGGCTGCTTTTGGTCCTTTTAGCGCTGGTGCGCCAATAGGATTAACGAGAATAAGCTTGGTGATGGTATGCGGGTATTTCGCTGCGTAGTGGCCTGCGATAATACTGCCAAAAGAGTGCCCAAGAAGCACGGGCGGTGTTTTTAGAGCGACATGCTTAATGAATGTATGCGTGAACTCCACGTACTGCGCAAGATCATGCGTATTATCTGGAAGTGCATGGCTAGCGCCAAATCCAGGGAGGTCGGGCACGATCACGTTGTACTCGGGTAACTGCTCGACTATTCGTTCCAGGCCATGGTGTGTTCCGCGAAAACCGTGAATCATCACTATGGTCGGCAATGACGTATCGTGGTAGCTCCAATACGCAGTGCGTGCGCCTTTGAAGTCGAAATAGTGCTTTGACATATCATTTAGTATACCCGATTGGGGGGGGTGTGGGCGTGTATGTCAATTCTACCCCTGTTCTGTTACACTGGTACAGATGATCGCTGATATTACCGTTACTGAAAAGAGCTTTGGCCCGAAGGTCCTGATGAGTGGGATCAAATTTAGTATCGATGATGGCGAAAAAATCGGCGTTATTGGTCGCAATGGTGTTGGCAAATCTACCTTATTTGGCATCGTAACTGGCGCCGATAAAGACTTTACGGGTGAAATTATCTTTAAGCGTGGCACAGTGGTCGTTGCTACTCAGCAGGAGCACCATGACCTTGATGACACGACGGTACTTCAGTACGTCTTGTCTGGCCTTCCGGAGTATGCCGAGCTGAGTCACATTATTGAAACCTATCCTGAGACTATGGGTGACGACATGAAGCTGATCGATGAATATACGCAGGCACTTATGCGTTTTGATGATAAGGGCTTTTATCAGATCGAAGAACAAATTGAGCGTGAACTCGATAATTTCCAGCTTTCGGGTATTGCGCATCGTCAATTCACCACTCTGTCTGGTGGACAAAAGCGACTCGTAGAGGTTGTAAAAGTCATGCACTCCGACGCGCATTTGGCACTTGTTGACGAACCCACAAACCACATGGACTATGTCGCTAAGGCCCAGTATGTTGAGTGGATGAAAACAGCTCGCGAGGCGATGCTGGTTATTACTCACGACCGTGATGTACTGAACGAAGTCGATCGAATTATTGAACTCAAGGACGGTGAGAGTGTTAGCTATAAGGGTAACTACGACGCCTACTTGAAGCAAAATGCCGTTAGTACTGGCACGCAGATGAATGACTTTGAAATGATTGAAAAGCGCATTGCCAATCTCAAGGTGAAAGTGCTTGATTACCAACGGCTGAAGGAAAAATCACGCAACCCTGGGACTATCCAGAAGTTTAAGCGCCTTGAAGAAGTAAGCCGTAAAGAGCTCGGCGAGCTTCAGGCGAAAGAGAAGCCAACCTTCTGGATCGATAAAGAGTCGGCCGCAAACCTTAACTATAAAGTGGCTGCGCAGTACGATAAGTTTAAGTCAAAGAATATTCGCATGAGCCTGAAGAATGACGAAAGCCGCTCGAAGCACGTACTAGTGAATGCCAAGTCGCTCAGCCTTGGCTATGGGGATGCTCCCCTATTTGATGGCGTGAATATCGATCTGCGTGAAGGTGAAGCACTTGAAATTCGTGGCCGCAACGGCGCCGGTAAGACGACGCTTATTAAAGCTCTCCTTGGCGGTGCTGTACCTGGCATTGATGCTGATATTAAAACCTTTAATGGTGAGATTACGCTCGATAAACAAATCCGCATTGGCGTATACGAACAAGAAGTGAAGCCGACCTACTTCGACCTGTCGCTTGAAGATGCAATTGAACGCATGTATCTTGATCGTGAACTCTCCATCTCGACGACGAAGATTCGTGGACTACTGAATGATTACCTCTTCAATGAAGGCGATGGCAAGACACCGATCAAGCGACTTTCGGGTGGCCAAAAGGCTCGGTTCCAACTTATATCTATGCTAGCTAATGATCCGCAGCTACTCATCTTAGACGAGCCAACAAACCACCTCGATCTTCCAAGTATCGAAGAGCTCGAAACGGCGCTGGGTAAATATTCTGGCGCAATTTTGTACGTCAGCCACGATGGCTACTTCCGCGATGCAGTCGGTGGCGAATTCATACAAGTCGGCAAGTCCTAAGTGTGCTCATATAAAAATACCATCTCGATAGTGAGATGGTATTTTTATATGACTCCGGGCTAAGCGGCTGGCTGAAGATTGTTTGCTTTAATAGCAGCGGTTAATTTTGGACGATCAAATCCAAGAATGATCTCACCCTTAATATCGGTGACAGGTACGCCCTGGTAATTGCCGCCGTTTTTTGCCATGAGCTCTTCGTATGCTTCTTTGTCGGCCTCAACGTCTTTAGCGACATATGGGATGCCAAGCTTGTCGAGCCACTGCATTTCAGTATGACAAAATGCGCACCAGCTTGTGCTGTAGATGGTGATATCAGGTGTTGTTGTGTCGCTCATATATTCCCCTTGCCTTTGCGTTATTACTATACATTATACACTAAATTAATGTGTGGCGATATGTAAGTTTAGCGTTGTGTTCGTGTAAGATGCCAGCCCCCACAAAGCTCACATTTATATATGTTGAGCGTAAGATTCGACTGAGTAAGCATCTGATGATCGGCTGCCGAAAGCGCCTCTTTTTCGGATCTAAAGCGACGTTTCGTTTGACAGTTACTGGCAAATCGAAACGGTATATGCTTTGGTGTGCCGTTTTTACGAGGCATCGTTTACAAATCCTTGCTTCACTGTTACAGTATATAAGTACATGAGCACATCACAAAACGACAGTGGTGATAAGCCAGTACCGCCGACAAAATCGACGGTTGTTTTATTGCTGGGCACAATTGCTGATACGACATGGCGTATGTTTATTCCGACTATCGGTCTTACTGTCGCGGGTGTCTATGGCGACAAGGCGCTAGGTATAAAGCCGTGGCTCACTATCGCTGGCATTATTCTAGGGGCAACAATCGCTGGACTGCTCGTTGCGCGTCAATTAAAGAAAGTGAATACATAGAACATGACCAATACTTTTGCAGCACTCGATCTTCACATTAGTCTCGCTCCCGAGGCTGTTTTCCATATCGGCTCGTTGCCCGTGACAAACAGTATGATTCTTGGTGTTATTGGCTCACTTGTTGCGATTGCGCTTCTCTTTTATGCTGCAGGTAAGCTTAAGCGCGGCAAATATAACCGCTTTGTCGGCTTGATGCAGTGGACCTTCGAAGGCTTCTTGAAGCAGGCCGAGGAGATTATCGGCGACAAAAAGACTGCTCGCAAGATCTTCCCGCTTGCCATGACGATGTTCTTTATCGTTCTCGTGACGTACTGGATTAGTGTTTTACCTGGTGTTGGCGCGATTGAATGGAACGGCATCCCGCTTTTCCGTGGTCTTCCGGCCGATCTTAACTTCACCTTTGCCCTCGCGATTATCACGGTCGTTGCTTCACAGGTGTACGCCATTAAAAAACATGGCGCATTCGGCAATATTGGCCGCTATCTTCGTAACCCGATCAAAGATCCTATTGGCGCATTCGAGGGTATTCTTGAGTTCATTGGCGAATTCTCTCGCTTGGTTGCCCTGAGCTTCCGTTTGTTTGGTAATGCGTTTGCCGGCGAAGTACTCCTTATGGTGATCGGTGTTCTTACTGGTTACTTTGCCAGTGTCGCGCTTCCGGTCTTTATGGGCTTCGAGCTCTTTATCGGCTTTATCCAGGCGTATGTCTTCTTCGTCCTGACCCTTATCTTTACTTCACTCGCTATTCAGACCCATGGCCATGATGAGCCGCACAAGAAAACTCACGATCATTCCCCTGTTGATACGACCAAAACGGCTGCTCAACTGGAATGATCTGAGTAAAGTCAGTATAATTTAGGTAATAATTTAAAGGAGATAACATAAAATGGAACAACTAGCATTCGGCCTTACATACGCATTGCCAGCACTTGGTGCAGCACTTGGTATCGGTTTGATTGGTGCAGCAGCACTAAACGCGCTTGGTCGTAACCCAGAAAAACTTGCTGACATCCGTACTTTGATGATTACAGCTATCGTCTTTGCTGACGCGCTTGCAATCATCGGTATTATCGTTGCATTCATCGCTAAAGCCTAAGGACCCTACCCTACATGGATTATCTAACATCATTTAAAGCGCTTGCTACCGCAGCAGCCGAAACCGCGAACCCCGACGTCTTGACGTCGCTGGGTATCGACTGGCAGCTGCTTGTTCTGCAGATCGTGGCCTTCTTGATTCTGGTCGTGATACTTGGGAAGTTTGTTTACCCGGTATTCGTCCGGATTATTGATGAGCGACAAGAGCAGATTGAAGCTGGTGCAAAAGCGGCTCATGATGCCGAAAAGAAAGCTGCTCGTGCTGAAAAGGAAGTTGAAAAACTTCTCAAAGAAGCACGCATTCAGGCGAAGGACATCGTGCAGACTGCCAAGGAAGAGGCCGTAGCTGCTATTGAAGCGGCGGAAGGTAAAGCCAAGCAGAAAGCCGACGCTATCGTGGCAAGTGCTAAAGAACAGATCGAAAAAGATGTGATTGCGGCGCAAAAGACGCTTTACAATGAAACACTTGATCTCGTTGCGCTTGCAACAGAAAAGGTGCTTAGCGGTTCACTTTCAGACAAGGTTGATAGCAAGGTAATTGCGACAGCCGTAAAGGAAGCACGCTAATATGGCTACGCGCTTAAGTCGTCGCAAGCTCGCCGAGTATAGCGCGGATCAGCTGCTTGCAGGTAAAAAAGAGACTGTTCTCCAGGAGCTTGCCGCCTACTTGATCGAGAAGAAGCGTACGAGTGAGCTTGAGCTCATCGTTCGCGATATAGAAGCTGCATTGCTATCACGCGGTATTGCGATTGCAGATGTCGTGACGGCGCGTACGCTAACGGCTGAAACGCAGGCGTACATTGAGGCATTTGTTGCCTCGAAGCACCCGGGCGCGACCGTTCAGCTACGGACTCGAGTTGAGCCAGACGTACTTGGCGGTGCCAAGATCGGTCTTGCTGGCGAAGAGCTCGACGGAACTATCCGACGTAAGCTGACAACATTAAAAGCAAGTAAAGTATAACAATTGATAAGGAATAACATGAGCGAAGTATCGGTAACAGAACTTTCGAAAAACCTCCGCGACGCCATCGCCAAGTTAGAGACGACCGAAGGGCTTGAAAAAGTCGGTATTGTCGTCCGAGTTGGTGACGGCGTAGCTTGGATTCACGGTCTCCGTGAAGCTGGCTATAGCGAAGTGTTGCATATTGAAACAGATAACGGTGTGGTTGAGGCATTTGCCCTCAACCTTATGGAAGACGAAATTGGTGCGGTGCTACTTGGTAGCGACGCTGAAGTTCGCGCTGGCGCCAAGGTGACTCTTAAGGGCGAAGTCCTTAGCGTACCAGTTGGTCCGGAGCTTCTCGGTCGCGTCGTCGACCCCCTCGGTCGTCCTCTCGACGGTGGTGCACCTATTAAAACCAAGCAAACTGGCCTCGTAGAGCGCGAAGCGATTGGTGTGATGGGTCGTAAGTCGGTTCATGAACCACTAATGACAGGAATCGTGTCAATCGACGCCATGTTCCCTATCGGTCGTGGTCAGCGTGAGCTTATTATTGGTGACCGCCAAACTGGTAAGACATCTATCGCTATTGATACGATGATCAACCAGGCTAAGCAAAAGAGTGGCGTTGTGAACGTCTACGTTGCTGTTGGTCAAAAGCTTTCAAAGGTAGCTCGACTTGTTGACCGCCTCAAAGAAGAAGGTGTTATGGATCAAACGATCATTGTTGCGACTGGTCCATCTGACCCAGCTTCACTGCTGTACCTTGCGCCATATGCTGGAACGGCCATGGGTGAATACTTCCGTGACAACTCACAACATGCACTGATGATCTACGACGATCTTACAAAGCACGCTGTCGCGTACCGCCAGATGTCACTCCTTCTTCGCCGCCCGCCAGGACGCGAAGCCTACCCAGGTGACGTTTTCTATCTTCACTCTCGCCTGCTTGAGCGTTCAGCGAAGCTATCTGACGCACTTGGTGCTGGTTCTTTGACTGCACTACCGATCATTGAAACTCAGGCTGGTGACATTTCTGCCTACATTCCAACCAACGTTATTTCGATCACCGATGGTCAGATTTTCCTTGAAACAGACTTGTTCTACCAAGGTGTTCGCCCAGCAATCTCTGCTGGTCTATCGGTCTCTCGTGTTGGTGGTGCGGCGCAGACAAAGGCTATTAAGTCTGTTGGTAGTAACTTGAAGCTTGGCCTTAGTCAATTCCGCGAACTTGCCAGCTTTGCGCAGTTTGGTAGTGATCTTGATGAGGCGACCAAGTCTCAAATCGATCGTGGTCAGCGCCTTACTGAGCTCTTGAAACAGCCACAATACCAGCCGATGAGTATCTGGGAGCAATATGTGAGTATCGCTGCCGTGACTCGCGGTATGTTTGATACTGTATCTGTGAGCAAGATTAAAGACGCGCAAACAGCGCTTATGACGCGCCTATGGGCTGAGCACAAGGATGATATGCGCGAACTCAACAAGGGCGGCAAGCCAACTGAAGATCAGGATAAGTTAATCGAAAAAGTTGCACTATCAGTTGCAAAGGGATTTGAGGGTTAATAGTTTATGGCCTCAACCCAAGCATTGAAGTCGCGTATCCGCTCGGTAAAAAATACCAAGCAGATTACGAAGGCGATGCAGATGGTTGCAGCGAGTAAGATGCGTCGTGCACAGGAGTCAACAAAGGCTTCTGCGCCGTACGCGCTTGCAGCGAGCGAGTTGTTGACGTACTTGGCAAGCCAGGGCGTGACGAAACAACACCCGCTCTTTGCGGGTCGTGCAGTTAAGTCTCGCCTGTTAATCGTGATCGCGTCCGACAAGGGTCTTGCCGGTGCGTATAACAGCAATGTTATTAAGCAGTACGTACGGGAAATGACTGCTGATACTGAAGCGGGTGTTACGACAACAACAATCGCCGTCGGTCGCAAGGCAACCCAATTTGTGTCGCGATTAAAAAATGTTACCGTTCTTGGTGCATATGAGGATTTACCAGACCACCCTGCTGGACATGAGCTGTACGCAATGCTCGATACCGCACGCGACCTATTTGTATCTGGTGAGGTAGACGCTGTTGACATTGTCTACACCGAGTTCATCAGCAGCCTTACCCAAACGGCGCGTACACAGCGCATTCTACCAGCTGGTTTTACGCCAACCGATGTGAGCGATGAAGTGCGTGAAGCTGCCTACGAGCCGGATCTTGAAACGGTCCTGGATGGTGTTGTCTACCGACTTATCGGTGCGCAGATCTTCCAGGCACTGCTCGATGCTCGTGCCAGTGAATACAGCATGCGTATGGTTGCCATGAAAAACGCAACCGACAACGCAAGTGACCTTGCCGATGATCTGACACTCGAAATGAATAAAGCCCGTCAAGGTGCGATTACCCAGGAACTTGCAGAAATATCAGGTGGCGTAGAGGCATTGAAGGATTAGTTATGAAGGAGAAAACAATGAGTAAGAATACAGGAAAAATCATCCAAGTCGTCGGCGTGGTGATTGATGTTGAATTCGACGGCGCATTGCCGGCGATTTACGACGCACTTAAAATTAAACACGGCGATCGTACGGTGACGCTCGAAGTTGCCCAGCACCTCGACGAACACACTGTTCGTGCCATTGCACTTTCAAGCACCGACGGCTTGAAGCGTGGCGCTGAAGTAACTGCGACCGGCGCGCCTATTCAGGTGCCAGTTGGTGCGGATACTCAAGGCCGTATGTTTAACGTTGTGGGTGAACCGATCGACGATAAGCCAGCACCGAAGGGTAAGAAAGCTTCAATTCACCGTCAGCCACCTGCCCTTTCTGAGCAGTCAAACAAGGCCGAGATCCTTGAAACCGGTATTAAGGTTGTTGACCTTATCGCGCCACTTGCCAAGGGTGGTAAAGCTGGTCTCTTCGCCGGTGCTGGTGTTGGTAAGACCGTGCTTATTACCGAGCTGATCAATAACATCGCTAAGTTCCACTCGGGTAACTCGGTATTTGCCGGTGTTGGTGAGCGTACTCGTGAAGGTAACGACCTTTACTACGAAATGGAAGAAGCGGGCGTACTTGATAAAACATCACTTGTCTTCGGACAGATGAATGAGCCGCCTGGAGCTCGTCTTCGCGTTGCACTTTCAGGACTTGCAATGGCTGAAGCCTTCCGTGACGAAGGTAAAGACGTTCTTCTCTTTATCGATAACATCTACCGCTACACTCAGGCTGGTGCGGAAGTATCCGCCCTACTTGGCCGTTTGCCAAGTGCAGTTGGTTACCAACCAAACCTCCAGCAGGAGATGGGTGCGCTCCAAGAGCGTATTACCAGTACGAAGAAGGGTTCGATCACTTCAGTTCAAGCTGTGTATGTACCTGCCGACGACCTTACTGACCCTGCGCCTGCAACAACCTTCGCTCACCTTGATGCAACGATTGTTATGAACCGTGCGCTTACGGAAATTGGTATCTACCCTGCCGTTGACGTACTCGATAGCTCATCGAGCAGCCTCGATCCAGAAATTGTGGGTGAAGAGCATTACCGCGTGGCTCGTGAAGTTCAGCGTGTGCTCCAGCAGTACAAAGAGCTTCAGGATATCATCGCGATCCTTGGTATGGAAGAGTTGTCAGACGATCAGAAGCAGATTGTTGGTCGCGCTCGTCGCATCCAGCGCTTCCTCGCTCAGCCATTCTTCGTAGCTGAGAAGTTTACCGGTGCGCCTGGTGCGTACATCAAGCTTGAAGACACGATTCGTGATGCTGCTGACATTCTTGCCGGTAAGTACGATGACAAGCCTGAGAGCTGGTTCTACATGGCCGCTGGTCCACTAAGCGAGAAGAAGGACTAGTCCATGAATCTTCAGCTCATCACGCTCGCAGGAGTGAAGGTCGATCAGGAAGTCTACGAAGTCATGATGCCGACTGCGGCCGGTGACATCGCGGTCTTCCCTGGTCACGAACCATTGGTGACGCTTGCGGTGCCTGGCGCTATTTCGGTACGTCATAAAAAGGACGACAAAGACGATCGCCTTGAGTACTTTGCTGTTTCTGGTGGTGTCGTTGAGATTTCACAAAAGAAAATTCGTGTCCTTGTCGATGAAGCTGACCATGGTGATGATATCATCGAAGCTGAAAGCCAAGCTGCGCTTGAGCGTGCCATTGCGATGCGTGATAGTGCCAAGAACCAGGTTGATCTTGAAAAGGCTCACCAACTGGTTGACCGCCATGCGGTTCGCCTTAAGGTTGCGGGGCTTCGCCGACGTCACCGTCGCTAATCTCGGCCGCATCGGGAAACGATCCAAGAACTTTATCTTGCTCTTGCCGTAGCCATAGACCATATACAAATAACGCGCCTGCAGCATAGGCGCGTTTTTTGTCCATGTCGCTCTTGGCGGTATTGTGTGCGTCTATGAAAATCTCACGTGCGAGTTCCGGATTGTCATGTTGAAGATCCTTAAACTCATCGTCAAAAAAGTTGGGCTGACTTTTGAAGGCACGAATATCATCTGGCGTTACCTTCGGTATGCCGGAGGATGTATCGAATGAGTGCGATTCATTAGTGTCCACGATACATAATAGTATACCATATATAGCGTGTTGCATCATCGACATATCGGAGTACAATCAATACTGGTTTTTGCAAACGTAAACGAAAGCAGTAAATATGGAACCCCAACCAAAGGATGTGACCGATATGGTAACAGTAATGACAAGTCTTGATATTGCTGAAGGCGCAATTGAAGCTCGCGAGGAGCAACTTGAACGACGCGATGAAGTTGTTGAAAGGCTTGCTCGTGGTGATTTTCATGTATCAGTTGAGGGTGTAATCCCCCGCTGGTGCATCGACGGCCGTCCTGGGGCAGCTTGGGACCAGATGCTGCTGGCGGCACCGAAACACTTATGGTGGCAGATGATCTGACTAACAAGCGTTTTTCGGCAGAAAGTGGAACGACGCTCGATCATTATCGCAATATCGTTACGGTACTTCAAGGTGAAGGAAATCCCGTTGGTGGCCACACCGACAATCATGCGCACGGCGAAGCGAGTGGTTGTGGAGCGAATGATAAGTTATCACTTATCTACAACTTCATTACTCGTAAGGGCGATGACTTGAGGTCTTTGGCTGGAGCACTTGGTGTCGAAGTGTCTAACGAGACGCATGCGCTCATTCTTGGCAATGCCGAGGCGCGTACGAGTTTTTCAGCTGGCGCCGAGTTACTGTCGGCGCTTGATGATGCTGCCGGTTCTGAGTCTATTGATAGGCTTATCGATGGGCATAATGAGGTTGCAGCTGTCATCAACTTGCGCTCTGGCACGACGCTCGATCGTGCGGCTTTGGCTGCCGAGTTCGGTTCAGACTATCAGGCCTTCAATGTGGATACATGGGCATTTGCCGAGGCTGCAGAGGCAATCTCTCTATCGCAGGAGGAGGCCGACCAAAAGGTTGTTGCAATGGTTTACTATAACCTCGCGACGGCGGGCGTTCTTTGCGGTAAGGATATGCGCGTCATCGTACGTCCATAGCTATCGGCTGTTTGTAAAAGCTCCCCTGGGTCGCATAAGCGGCTCGGGGGATCTTTCTTTTTATGCTTTCTTGAGCTTCCATGTGCCTGTATTATAAGATGAGGTTCGCTTAAAAAACGAGTGAAGTAACTTAACGAGCAGAAGAGCGGTGATTGTATTGAATTGGAACTGGATGTTCCGCTATGTTCTCCTTGGGCCGCTTTTGCGGAGCCTGTTTAAGGTGCATGTAGTGGGTCGTGAAAACCTACCCAGTAAAGGCCCCTTTGTGCTAGCGATCGGTAGTCATACTACGGAGCTTGAGTCGGCATTGATTCAGGTGTATCTGCGAGAGCATGAGATTCATTTTCTTGCTAAGGCAGAGTACTGGCGCGAAGGTCGGCTCAAGGCATGGTTTATGACCCAAACTGGTCAGATTCCTGTCGAGCGGCTCGACCCACGCGGTGCCGGAATGGTGATAGACATAGGTGCAAAAGTTCTTAAGGACCAAGGTATCCTAGCCCTGTATCCTGAAGGTACGCGCTCAAAGGACGGCAAGCTTCATAAGGGGCGTCCTGGTGTGGTGCGCACGGCAATTCGTGGCGGTGCGGTGATTGTGCCGATTGGATTGATCGGGTTTGACAAGCTGAATCCTCCGGGAAAGGGATTTCGCCCTGGTATAGCTACAATGATCATTGGCGAGCCGATTGATCCGGTGTTGTCACATGGTCTTGCGGACGTCGCAACGCACCTAACGGGTTCGACCAAGTCGTTCGAACATGCGGTAGGTGGTATCGTTACTGAGCATGTGATGCATGTGATCGCAAAGCTTTGTCACAAAAAGTATAGCGGTCAACAGCTGGCGATTGGCGAGCACGATTCCGCGTAACCTCAAAGAGTAACGAGGTAGCGAGCCAAGCTCGCTACCTCGTTGTCTCGGCCCTCTTCCGCTCGTTGAGTAAAAAATTAGCCAAGAATAGCACGCACCTCTTCGGTGCTTTTTGTATGCATTAATTTATCACGAAGTTCCGATGCGCCGTCAAATTCGCGGACGTAGATCTTGAAAAATCGCTTGAGCGGTTCGAATTTTCGCTCGCCAAGTTCCTCGGAGTATTTATCGTGAAGATCGAGCTGAAGGCGCAGTAACCCAAGGAGTTCTTCCCTACTGTGAGCTTGTGGTGTCGTCTCGAATGCGTAGGGATTGGTAAAGATGCCACGGCCGATCATGACGCCATCAACGCCATATTTCTTTACCAGCTCCTCGCCGTGCTGGCGGTCACGAATGTCGCCATTGATCGTAAGCAACGTATGCGGTGCTATCTCGTCCCGAAGTTTTTTAATTTCTGGAATCATCTCAAAGTGGGCATCTACCTTGCTCATCTCTTTGCGGGTACGCAGGTGGACAGTGAGGTTGACGACATCTTGCTTTAGTAGATGTGTGAGCCACTCTTTCCATTCATCAGTGCTGCTATAACCTAGACGTGTTTTGACACTTACTGGCAAGCCGCCTTCTTTTGCGGCCGCAATAAGCTCTGCGGCTAGTTCCGGCTGTTTAATAAGAGCACTACCTGATCCACCTTTTACGACAGCTTTGTCTGGGCAGCCCATGTTGATGTCGATTCCCATGTAGCCCATTTCGGCGAGACCCTTTGCCATCTGAGAGAATTGCTCTGGCTTGTTGCCCCAAATCTGCGCGACCATCGGATGTTCATCTTCGGTAAACGCAAGGCGTCCACGAGTGCTATGCGCTCCCTGTGGGCTACAGTAGCTACTGGCGTTGGTAAACTCGGTAAAGAATATGTCTGGTTGAGCGGCGCTTGCTACAACGTGACGGAAGACAACATCAGTAACCGCCTCCATTGGAGCCAGAATAAAGAAGGGTCGTGGTAGTTCGTTCCAAAAATTGTTCATTGTAATTAATCAGTTTCAGGTCGAAAGCGGTCGTTGAGCATAACTTCGTAGTCATCGTCTGCTTTCTTGGCTTCGATTGTCTCCGTTCGTGTCCTTACAGTAATGAGTGCTATGTTGCCGAGGTCGATCTCGGGACGATACGTTACCGTGTGAGATTCGGGGTTTGGCTGTACATCAACTGGTTTAGTGTATGTTTCAAACGTCTGTTCTGAAGTGCGCATAGTAATCCCCTTTTGCCTTAACTCTATCAATCTATTTTGACATATTTTTGACAAAAATAAAACGTCTACCGCTCGTCACAATCCGTTGATTATGAGGAATGGTAGACGGACAGGAATAGTGCATTCTGTTTTTTCGAGGTGTTCGTAGCTAATTGCTACGCTCCTACGTCCGTCGTTTCGGCCTTATTTCATGCCGGAGCCTCCGCAGGTTCCGCACGGGCTTGATGTGGCCGCGCCACGTCCGCCGATTCCAACAGTACCTGTACCGTGGCATGTCGGGCAAACTTTCTTTGCCTTGACTGCCGCTTCTTGTCGCTTTTCGTCTTCCGACTTAAACAACTTAACCACTCTTCTTTCTTTGTTTCGGATGGGTGTTGCGGATCAAATGGCATGGATGAGGCGCTCTCACTTCTAAACAACACGACCACTGCTTGATCGAATCATAAAAAAGCAAAAAGAGATGCGCCCCATCCAAGTTTGGTCGGGGTAAGGCAGGGTTTGGACCTGCACGTCCTTCATCGCTTAGCAATGAAGGCATTTGCGTATACTACGCCCTTCCCCAGAATTTGGGGCGGAGCCTTGCGTACTTGGGGCGAGCCAGGTGTCAAATGGGGGTATAACACGAGTCTCGAGCCAGCAAGGCCCCACCGGTATAAGACCGTCCTACACGTATATAGCCGCTTGGGGGTCGCGGGTGTGACGCATAGGACGGCCGTCCTTGGGTGTATGCACTATTCCTGTCAAAGTTCGTGCTTGCGGCGCGAACTCAAACATTCGTGTACAAACACGATAATATAATATATCTTTTTATATAAAATGTCAATAGTTCTCTAAGAGGTCGCGTTCGAACTCTAGCATGCCCTTGTAACTTTGCTCGTAGGCGGAAATATCAGGTAGGTCGAGTATGCAGATATGCCTCCAGACGGCTTCGATAAGTTTGCTAAAGCGCATAATTTCATCTGGAGTAAATGTTGCATCGAGAGCCAGAATGGTACCTTGTTTAGTTGGTTCTACAAACTGCAATATTCCGTGGTCGACGGTGTAGGCTTGGTAGTCGCGTGATCCTTCGACAAGGAGCTTGTAAAACATAAGCTGCTGTCGGTATTTGTGTAACTTTATCTTCTCGTAATCTGTTTTACCCTGCCAGTTAGACGTCGCCTTGCCTGTTTTGTAGTCGGTAACCACGATTGATTTATTCGCGGTATCGATATCAACAAGGTCGAGTGAACCAGTGAGTCGGGCTTCGCCTATGCGGACCTGTTGGCCGGCAAAATTAAGCTCTACTTTTTGCGTATCTGAAAATTCCTCATACTTTGCGCCAAGAAATATCTGTAGGGTGTCGCTTCCCCGTTGCAAGTAGTCGGTAAAATTGGTCTCCGACATATGCTGTTCTTTGAGGTTTTCTTCAAAGTCGTGGAGGATGTCTTCAATTGGGCGATGATTTTTTTGTGCGGCCACATGTGCGTGGGCCCGTTGCAATGTACGGTGGATTGCCGATCCGTAGGCAGCACTAGGGCTCATGGCCTGCGGGAACCGAAGCAGGTTGTTGAGCAAGAAGGTTTGTGGGCCGCCGCGGGAGACGTCAAGGAAATTATTAAGATGGGTAACGCTTAGTTTATAGCTTTCGAGAGTTGGCGATAGAAGTTGCTGCATTGTACCTTGAGAAAGGGAAATGAATGGCTCGTACCAATTACGTTCGGCTGCCCTGATGCGCTCTGTGGTCGAGTGTGCAAGCTCGATCGGCTGCGGCTGCATCGTGGTGCCAAGAAGAAAGCTGGCGCCTAGTGTTGCCTTGCTGCTAGCGTCCGAAAGCGAGTAGCTAATGATAAGCTGCTTCCGCGCACGCGTCATTGCTACGAAAAATAGCCGAAGACGTTCATCGAGTGTGTCACCCGCTGGGGAGAGCGGTAAGTTTTCCGGGTAGCCAATGAGCCGGCTGCGGCTACGTACGCGCTCACCCCATGCCGTATCTATAGCACCAATAATGTAGACGGTGTCAAACTCAAGCCCCTTGGATTTATGGGCGGTCATAAGATTAACGGCATCTTCTTGAATATCAACATGCGGACGTATGCTTGTGATTGCGCTTCCAAGCCGTCGGTGAAGATTGATGAAAGAAAGTAGTGTGCGTACGGTCGGTGTTTCATCTACCTGATAGTCGCGGAGTTTGCTGCGAATTGTGCGAAGTGCTTCGAGGTATACGAGGTATTCATCTGGTTGAGTGATAATTTTATCTGGCGAAAAGAAGTAAAGGTAGAATGGTGATGTGAAGGCGTCGCTGCCCTCTTTGGCGTCGACTTTACCAAGAAGTATATCGAGCATTTCTTCGAGTGGTGTATGGGGGACTTTCTGAGCCGTTTCGGTAAGCCAGGTAAAGAGCGGCACGAACTCTGGCGTGATCGCCATAATTTCCATCCATGTTTTTCGTTGAGTATATGCTTGCATGCTTAGCTTCCAAATTGAACTAGCGCTAATTCCCCATGCGGGATGAGATAGAAGTTCGGGAAGTTGCCCATTGACTTCGTCGTGTCGGCTTTCGAATAGCGCAACCACAAGCGAAGCGATTGACTCAATTGCGATGATCGGCTCAATATCGAGCACGTTATCACGTCGTTCGTAGTTTACTTTGATGTTGGCATCGGCGAAATACGGTAGTAGGCTGATAATTTCGTGGTGACGACGTGCTAGAACGGCGATCGAGGCTGGAGATTGGCCAGCTTGTAAGCGTTCAGCGATACCCGTGATCAATGATTGGCGCTCGTCGTTGAGTGTGCTTGTCTCCAGTAGTGACACCTCGGCGTCATCGTTATTTCGGTGAGCGGTAAGCGTTTTGTTGACATCCTCAAGTGTTGTCTCAAGTCGCTCATTTCCTTGTACGATAACACTCCGAGCCGCTTCGAGTATCGGGGCTGCTGAGCGGTAGTTGTCTTGAAGGGTGATCTTTACGGTTGCTGGATATACGGTCGGGAATGTAAGAATGTTACTTACTTCTGCGCCTTGGAAGCTGTAGATCGCTTGGTCGTCATCGCCAACTACCATGACATTAGGCCGGTCGGCATTCGCCTCGTTGTTTGTGAGGTTGTGAAGGATGCGCATCTGCGCCATGTTGGTATCTTGAAACTCATCCACCATGATGTATTGGTGTTTTTCTTGCAGGTTGTAACGCAGTTCGGAAAAAACTTCCATGCCGTGAACAACACGCAAAATCATATCGTCAAAATCGTACAGCTCAGCTTCTTGCATGCGCGCGAGATATTGATAATAGACAAAACTCACAGCACGTAGCTTTGCTTGTCGCTCGTGGCTCTTGAGGATAAAATCGCCTGCTTCATTCTTTTTCATATAGCTGTTGCGCCAAGCAGTGAGCGGTTTCGTAGAATGAGACTCGTGCGCCTGGGTAATGGCATGCTCGAGACTATCACCAAGAATATCGGCAAGCGAAGCTACGCCTACAAGTCCGGTTTGGCCATCTGCTTGACGTATCTGTGCCGCGACGGGCTCAAGAAGTTCCACTGTGCTTTTGCTGATTCTACTTGCAAATACCGCGCCGAGCAATGGTTCGGACAGATCGATGACATGATCGTTGATATCAAGAATGGCTAAAAGTTCGTCACTCGTGAGGCCGCTCTTCTTGAGCTCCGAGATTGTTGTGAGGGTGTCGCCAAGATGCGTATATTCACCATTCATCTTACTTGAAAGTGGGTTGCTGTAATCGAGTTCGTCAAAAATGCCACGCAGGAGTTCATAACTACTCAGCTCGTCGGCGGCCCGAAAGTGTGCTCCGTGGTAAAAAAAATCACCGTTCTGATTGATGACTTCGGCGCCAAAACTGTGAAATGTGTGGATGGCCACTTTAAAAGCATCTTTGCCAATGATTTGACTCAGACGCTCGCGCATAGCATTGGCACCACTTTCGGTAAAGGTGAGGCATAAGATATTTTCTGCTAAGGTATCGGTCTGTTTGAGGATATTGGCAACGCGCATACTAAGAAGCTCGGTCTTGCCTGTCCCTGGTCCGGCAATCACCATAACTGGCCCATCGATTGTATCAACCGCTCGCTTCTGGGCGTCGTTCAGTTTTTTGTAACGAGTAGTGAAATCCATTACGTCTATTGTACTAGACTTTGAGTATATTCGTGGCTACCAAGAGAGTGTGTCCTACTCCTCATCCTCACGCTCTTCTGCCGCAGTCCCCATATCAAGTCGGTATGCAAGGGCCGCACCAACGACAGCATAATCAATTGCGCCGCTATGCCGGCGGTCGGCAGCCGCTTCTACGACGCGGCTTGTATTAGGGAGGTGTTTTCTAAATAGGTTCGCTAGGTTGCCGGTTTCTTCGTCGAAGTTAAGATTAATCGCAAGGTACGCCATCTCTATATGTGGCCGAGCGAGCATTGTATTGTGATAACCACGTTCGATTGGTGAGACTATTGTTGATATAGCTTCGTATGTTCCGATTCCATTTGAAATTGCGTCTGACTCATGCTGTATGACATGAGGTCTACTGGCGGCTACAAGTACCCCGTGGCCAACTCTATAAAGGGCGCTATAGCGCTCCGCGGCTGTATGTGATTTTTCGAATGCGGTTTGATTTTGCAGCAACAATTCAAGTAGTCCCGTATTTTCGTCCGTTAGGTCCTCGCGAGGAAAGTTTTCTTGTGGCTGTAAGATTACTAGCTCGGTCATAGTGACATAGATTATATACTGTATGACAAATTTTGCAACGCAGTGCTACAATAGAGCTAGTATGAACGACGAAATCTATGACGACTTGGCGCTGGAGCGGATTGCCCGTGATAAATTCGGTCTTGATATCGATATCTCAAAAGTTATCTTGCGCCAAGCCGAGGTTGGTCGCTTGACGACGGCTACAGTGATGCTTACGAAGAAGAAGCAGCTGTTCGTGTATGTTTCTGGTCACTCGAAACTGCTCTTTAGCGATGTGAAGAAGATTATTTCTCGCATGGGCCTAAAAGCCGAAGTTTACTTCCCTCCTAAGGGACGGATTGATTATTTTGACGAGATAGGCCGCGAGAAATTCCGTGCCGTATTTCCCGGTCGCGGTCATATCAGTGATGACGACATCTTATTTTATCGTACACTTGCGCCATATAACCCAGCTATGGTGTTAATTAGCGAGGTGAAAAATGGTGAAATCTATCAATATGATAGCGATGCTCGCGGCGACTGGCGTGTTGCAACTAAGTTTGCCTACCGCCGTATAAAGACAAGCTAAAATACCGGAACATGCGCCCGGTATTTTTAATCTATTTATTTGATCTTATCTAGTACGACAAGATGCTCGATATGCGGTGTGCGTGGGAAGAAATTGTAACCCCGATGCGAGCGGATGCCGTATGTTTCGGCTAGGCGCGCAACGTCGCGTGCTTGGGTTGCAGGGTTGCAACTAAGATACACAATGCGCTCAGGTGCCGCTTCAAGAAGCTTTGCGATCACGTCTTCGTGAAGGCCAGCGCGTGGTGGGTCGACGATGATTGTCGCATCTCCGGTGATGTGCTCGAGTGCACTTTCACTTGGCGCGAGAATAGCTTTTGCCGCCTGTTCGCGCTGGAGGGCTGTAATGTTACGCTCCATCTCACGAACGGCATGCTCATTGATCTCAACCATAGTGATATTATCGCCGCCAATAGTGAGGCCGATGGTACCGACGCCACTGTAAAAATCGACTGCTGGTTTGTCTGCGGGCACCCATTCTTTCATGTCGAGCAGCGCCTGTTCGTATACGGGAAGGTTAATCTGGAAGAAGCCCTCTACTGCATACGTGAATGGCACATCAAGGATAGTATCGGCGAGGCTCGTTTCGCCCCATACCTGAAGCCGCTTTGTGATGACGCTGGCTGGACTCTTAGGATTTGAGAAGATAAGTTCAAATCCCCTGACGCCAAAGTCGCGCATTTCATCTTCGGTGAAGGCGTCAAAGAACTCATCTTTTACGTAAAGCTGCGCGGCAACTTCACCTTGACGGTTGCAGCGAATGAGAAGTGTTTTTAATGGGAATGCCTGAATATCACGGTTGCGTAATGTGTCGCGAATGGCGTGAGCGGCTTGATTAATTGCGTCATTGGCGAGACTACTTCCCTGGACTGGAATCTTGCCTTGGGTGCCGCGTCGGAAGAACGCGAGATCAAGTTGGTCGAGCTCTTTATCCCACCAAAAACTAAATTCTATCTTGTTACGATAGCCATACTCCTTGCCGTCGCTATATACTTCGATTGCATTTGGCAGGACGATGTCGTGAAGTTCGAAGGCTTCTTCGATAAGTGCGGATTTGTAGTGTTGCTCAGACTCGAACTTCATGATCTGCCATGGGCTGGTTGAGAGGTAGCTCTCCTCGTCAACTGGCGTCACGCGTTCTTGGCTTGGTTCGATCACTTCAGTAACGACACCTTCAACAAAACTCGACTTCTTTTTAGTAAGCTGAACGTTTACTTTTTCGCCAGGAAGGCCACCCCAGACAAACGCTTTTTTGCCATAATCAAGGCTGCCGAGGGCTTGGCCGCCGCCCACGATTTTATCGAGGGTTAGTTCTACAATAGGAAAGACTTTTTTACTCATCTCTCTAGTGTACCTCATTTAGCTCGGGATGATAACACACCCTTGTGCCGGTGTGCCCGCCGTAACGGTCATCGGCTTGCCGCTTTTGCCTCCGGTAAGTACCCAGGCACTGCTTTGTTCGCTGTAATAACCGATGACATATGAACTTACTTCGCCTGCCGACAGTCCAATATTTATACTGCATGGGAACGAGCTCGTAGCTGAGTATGTCAATGATGAGCTTCCTGATGAGTTATTAACGCTTCCTCCGAAGTAATAGTACTTCTTGGTTGCTGTTGTTATGTCCATCATCGGCGTTGTGCTCGTATCCATTGGATCGCCAAATTCACTATTTAACCCCGGTAGTACTGTAGTGAGGTTCGCCATCGTGGCGGTTGCATTTATCATCTGAGCTGACGAGGTGTTGCCTGTATGAAACCAGCTGGTGCACGATGCGCGTGGACAGCCTGGGGGATATTCCCCATTTTTTTCGTAGAATTTTTCAAGCTGATTTTGCACCATAGCCATGTCTGCATTCCTTGTGTCATCGCGCGCTTGCTTTTGAACCTGGGTGTATGCAAGGACGCTTATGGCAAGGAGGATGCCGATAACGGAAATGACGACAATGAGCTCAATGACCGTAAAACCTTGTTTGTGATTTTTAAGCACGAGCGCCTCCTTTTTGTGTATTGGTTGAGAGGCATAGTGCCCAGGTTAATATGGCGGCTACCACGCCGACGACAAGACTCATAACAAGGACATGGCCCCAGTTATTTTCAACAGGATTAATGAAAGGGTATGGGTACCAGCTAACGATACCCCCTCTGATGATGCTATAAACAAGGTACCCCAGTGGGAAAAGTAGCCACAGGATGGCCTTTTTGAGCGGGAGTGGCTGGCGCGGTGGAGCGAGCAGCCAGTCGGCAATTATGACGATCGGCATAATGTAGTGAAGTACTGTGTTTACCCACGGTATGGTGGTTTGAAGAGACACTTCATTGCCCGAAAGAAGCAGTGCGTAGATGATGCCTGTCATTGTCATGAAGAGTGTTACGCCGCCACGAAAGAAAGTGTGCATTCTTGGAGAAGTGCTTCGAAGACCCTCTATACCAAGCATGACAAGTAGAACGATCGCTAACAGATTACTTTCGATTGTAAAGAAGCTAAAGAAGTTGGCAACGCTTCTGCCAGTGGTAATGCTATTGGTGAGCTGAACGGCAACGGCTGTAAGTGCAAGGCCGGCAAAAAGTAAACGTATGACGGCGTAAAGTTTATGCTTATTCATGAGACGATTGTAGCGTAGTTGGCGGTGTATGGATAGTAGTCGTAGTATAATGTTGAATAGATTATTTTATGAAACGACTTGCTAATTATTCACAATACTTTCTTCGTAGCCCGAAGCTCATCAAAGAGCTTATCGGGCACTCTTCTGTAGGCCGTCATGACGTCGTGTATGATATTGGCGCGGGTAGTGGTGCTATTTCGTCGGTACTGGCGGAGCGTGCAAAGTCAGTCGTCGCTGTTGAGTTCGAGCCCCGCATGGCATCAAAACTACGAGCAAATATGGAGAAGTACTCTAATGTATCTGTTCATGAGGGTGATTTTTTGACTCTGTCGCTTCCTAAGACTGCGTATAAGGTATTTGCTAATATCCCCTTTCATCTCAGTTCGCCCATTGTTCGACGACTTACCCAGGCTGAGTATCCGCCCGAAGCAATATACTTGGTTGTTCAAAAGCAGTTTGCCAATAAACTACTCCCCAGTTCCGATCGGTTTACTGGCCAGCTTGGTATGATGGTGGGGCCAGAGTTTGCTGTGCGTATTCGTCGACGTCTGCTTCGCACCGACTTCTTCCCTCACCCGAATGTCGATACGGTGCTTCTTGAAATGTTGCGTCGTCCCGAGCCTTTGATCGAGCGTTCGAAAATGCCTGAATATCGCCAGTTCATCGAAGAATGTTTCTCGACACCTAGAATATTTGCAAAAGCTCCTCGTTCTGCTATTGGACTACCGCCGGATATTAAGCCGTCGCAGATGAAGCTACTTCAATGGGTCGCGCTGTTTCACGCCAAAAATGCTCAGACGAAATAAAAACTCCTAGCGTAGATATCTAGGAGTTTTTATAAGGGAACGTTTACGTTTACTTTTTCTTCTTGAGAGCTGCTTTGAGCTTTTTCTTCAGAAGACGCTTGCGCGATGCGCCGTGCCAGTTCTTGTGTTTGGCCATAATTAATAATCCAATCTTTTATATATCCCTCCCATTGTACCACGACCGGGCGCGCCGTAGAGTGTGTGTGAGTATTAAAGTCCCGCTGGGTCGGGCAGAAGAATCATACAGCGGGTTAATCCACCTTCATTTGAGAGCGTATTGATAGCCGAACCTGAAGTATAGCCACCTGTCACTATTGTTGCAACTGGGCGTAGTACGCAATCTTGGTTCGCTCCTCGCAGCCAGTAATAAAGAAATGGGTAAAGTGTTTTTTCATTTGGCGTGCCAGGGTCTAGCGGGTCAACGGAGCGAAGGCTAATTCCTGCGGTCGTTCCTATGCCGGCGGTGCTGACAAGTTTATCTGCCGGAAAGCTTGGTAAAGTTGCGATCGTTGCCCAGGCGGCATTGATAGTAGCCGAAGGATGTTTTACATTCCCTGTTCCGAGACAATCTTCATCACTATTCGCATCGAGATTGGTAGGATTGCCAGTGCCAAGGCAGGTGTGGTTGTTGAGTGCCGATGCCGGATAGGCGCCATTTTGTGAAGTATAGGCAGTGATAAGTTTTTGCCAATCTCGCGCCGCTGCAATGCGCCGCATGTTATCGACACGCTGCTGAATGCCGGTATAGGCTACGACCGTGATGGCGGCTAGTATGCCGATAATAACAATAACAATCAGCAGCTCAACAATGGTAAATCCGTGATTTTTTTGTTTTGCCCACATATCTTACATATGAGTATACGGTCAAAAGCGCGGAGAGTCTAGTATAGACGTCCGCCAAGTACAGTGGTTTTATCAGGAATGATCAAGACACAACTTCCGTTTTCAGCTGGTACGCCCAGTGTAAGTACCTCTGATATGAAAGGTCCGATTTGCCTAGGTGGGAAGTTGACGACGGCGAGTACCTGCTTGCCCGACAGTTCTTCTTTTGTGTAGTTTACTGGCAGCTGTGCGCTGGATTTTTTTATTCCAATCTCGCTGCCAAAATCGATCGTTAGTTTATATGCTGGTTTTCGCGCTTCTGGAAAATCAAGTACTTCTATGATTTTTCCTACGCGTATGTCTAGTTTTTCAAAATCATCGTATGTCGCCATATAAATAGTGTAGCAGCTGCTTATGTGTATGCAGAATCACCGAAGTGTAAGTGAGTGGTTTTATATCTATTTCTCGTGTCTTACTTGTTCTTGCCGGAGTGCATTCCAAATAATAAGCCGGCTACAACACCTAGGGGAAGTCCGATAGCAATGCCAAGGCCAATGCTATCCAAGATTGTGATTCCAAGGATGATGCCAAACAGCATTCCGTATGGCACACCCAATGCAATGTATGATGTTAGCTTATCGTTCTTCTGTGTTTCTTTTCGCTTAGTCATAGCACCTATCATAGCAACATTTTGAATTGTTAAAAACATCACCCTGAACATGTTGGCACTCTTGACATGAGAGTGCCAATTTCCTTATAATTACATATAGAAAAGGAATTACCTTTTCGCATAACATATCAAATGAAAGGAGATTACTATGAGTAACTTAATTAAATTTGATCCGTTTGCGGAAATTCAAGCCTTGCAGAAGCAATTCTTCTCTGATGATTGGTTCTCCCCGATCAAATCCATGCAGATGCCCACAACGGATGTATATACATCAAAGGATGATAAGGAATTGCATGTTGAAGCTCACCTGCCTAATTTTGAGCAAAAAGACGTGAGCATCAATGTCGATAAAGGCAATTTGGTCATTCGGGCCGAGCGGCATGAGCAAGAAAAAGATAAGGATAAAAAGTATATTATCCGTGAAAGCTCAAGTAGCTTCTATCGAAGTATTCGGCTGCCGGAGGCTGCCGATGACGATTCTATTAAGGCTACGATGAAGGATGGAGTACTAAAAGTTTCCGTTCAGTTTAAGGAATTGCCAAAGCCAAAGCAGATCGTCATCGAGTCTTAGGCTGTGTCATTGCAAGGTTGCTGATTGCGTAGCGCAATATTCTAACTCACGCTTCCCCTTTCTGATATAGAAAAAAGCCTTAGATCCAAAGACCTAGGGCTTTTTTCATGGCTGGGATGGAGGGACTCGAACCCCCGAATGCTGGTACCAAAAACCAGTGCCTTACCACTTGGCGACATCCCACTAAAGATGAAAGCTTCGTTAGTATAGCATAAATTTGGTGCTTATTTCCAGTCTTTTAAGGGTTAGCGGTGACTACCTTTGTGGAAATAGCGTCGGCCAATAAACTTATGTACTTCGCTGAGCAAGATAGGAATGATGAAGGCGATGATGCCAGTAATAATGAGATCGCCAACAGCAACGGGTGTAACATGAAGTACGCCCTGAAGTGGCCCAAATACAGCCAGTATTTGAAGTGCGACGGCAATGGCGAGTCCGATATAGAATTTGCCATTAAAGACTCGTAGTCGTCTGAATATCGATTCGTAATCACTACGGGCGTTGAACGCGTTAGCCCACTGCATGACAACAAGCGCGGAGAACGCGATCGTGCTGCCGTAGGCATGTCCGTACTGTGAGCTAAAGATCGCGTATAGCGAAAGTGTAAGTATGGCCATACTGAGGGCGATAAGGATCATACGGCTGATGATGAAGCGGCTCAAAATTGGTTCATTGATGCGCTTTGGCTTATTTTTCATATTTGACTTCTCGCCCGGCTCAAGTCCGAGGGGAATAACCATGGCGGTGTCAGTAACAAGATTTATCCAGAGAATCTGTACGGTGACGATTGGAAGCGGCATTCCTATAGCAAGCGCACCGAGCATGGTAAGTACTTCTCCAGAGCTGGTAGAAAGAAGGTAAAACAGCATGCGTCGAATATTGGCAAATATAGTACGGCCTTCGTGCATTGCGTCGATGATACTGCGGAAGTTGTCGTCGAGCAGAATAATGTCACCGGCATCTTTGGCGATTTGCGAGCCACTTCCCATGGCGACACCGACATGCGCGTTACTAAGGGCCGGCACGTCATTCACTCCGTCACCAGTCATAGCGGTGATATTGTGCTTTTTGAGAAGCGATAAAATACGGTATTTATGTTCCGGGACAACACGCGAGAATACTCGAACGTCACGAATAACTTCGTCAAGCTCCTCATCGCTCATCACACTCATGCGACGGCTATCGAACACCTGATCGCGGTGCGTCACCATACCTAGCTGTCGTCCTATATGATAGGCAGTTTCGAAGTGATCTCCGGTGATCATGCGCACAGTGACGCCAGCTGATAATGCCGCTGCAACTGCTTTTTTTGCTTCGGGGCGCAGTACGTCAGCCACTGCAACGAAGCCGATAAACTCGAACTTGGTGCGTTTTTGTAGCCCCGCAAAGCTACTGAGTTTTGTACTAAGTTTCGTTTCGGCGAGCGCGATAACACGATACCCTTGCCCGGTGAGATGATGAAGTTTTGCGCTTGCCCGCTCATGTTCGTTCTCGGTCAGGTCGCTCCGCGCCAGGACATGTTCTGGCGCACCCTTAACAACCAGCCGATAGCCAGCGCCGTCATGCCACAGGTTACCACTCATGGCGACGGCTTGGTCGAACGGCAGGCTAAGAAGTGGAATGCCCTTTAGTTCGATATCAGCGCTCGCGACATACTCATTCATGGCTGTATCGAGCGGGTCATGGACTTTGCGTCCATTTTGGTTAATGGCATGGGCAAGAATACGTATAAACGTTGTATCTATTTCTTCTGGGTGCCAGATCTCTTGAACGGTGAGTTTATTCTTCGTAAGGGTGCCAGTTTTGTCTGTCGCGATGGTAGTCAGGACGCCGATTGTTTCGATGGCACGCATCGAGCGCACGAGCGCTTTTTTAGCTGCCATGCGGCGCATGCCGAGTACGAGCACGACCGAAATTGCAACAGGTAGGCTTTCGGGTACCGCACTAACCGAGAGCGCGAGAACGAAACGAAGACTCTCGCCCAGCTCCATGCCACCACGCATAGCAAGCGCAAATGCAACAACGGCGACACCACCTACAATGGCAATGACGTGGCTAATGAGTTTATCAATTTTTTTCTGAACAGGGCTTTCTGTATTGGTATCTTGGGCGAGCGCGGCAAGTTGTCCAAACTCGGTGCTGTTCCCCGTTCCAGTAACAACTGCCGTGACGTCTCCAGATATAACAAAGGATCCTTGAAATAGGAGGTTGCTTCGTTCGTAGATTTCCTTTTGGCCTTTTAACGCCTCTGCCTGCTTGGCGATGGGCACCGATTCTCCGGTAAGGAGTGATTCGTCGATGCGTACATTCGTGCCGGTCAGGAAGCGTAAGTCGGCCGGCACTTTGTCGCCTTCTCCGAGAGAAATAATGTCGCCTGGTACGAGCTTTGACGTATCAATTTGAATGAGATGGCCATCGCGAAGCGTTTCGACGTCTTGGGCGGTGTGCTTTTGTAGTGAGCGCAAGATACGTTCGGTTGAAAAGCGTTGGACGTAGTAGATGCTTGCACTGACAAACATGATGGCAATGACAATAATGGCATCGAGCATGTCGCCGTGCAGCACGCTGATGACCGCTGCCACGAAGAGGACGAGCATAAAAATGTTGGCAAATGGCTCAATTAGTTTACGCCAGAGGGGCTCGCCGGTGACGCGGATTGTGTTTGGCCCGTGGAGCTTGAGGCGCTCCTCCGCTTCGCTATTTGATAGGCCACGCAGTGAACTATCTAGGTCATGGAGGGTGGCCTGGGCAGAGTGATTGTAGTAAAGCATTAGAGTTATTATAACATTAGGAAACGAGAGAAACGATTGCTTGCGGCTGTTTCCGAGTGACAATGTAGTTCAATAGAATGTTTATAACAAAATACCCCGCATTTTGCGGGGTAAAGTGGCAAAGTTGAAGTCAACCCTAGGTGATACGTACCAGTTGCATCTGCTTGATGCGTGCGCCGCTTCCCCAGAGGATGATGTCTTTGATTTGCTTGTCGAGGAGGCTTTTGCCGAGCGGGCTCATGATTGAGATGCGGCCATCGCTCGGGTCTGCCTCGATGCTATCTACGATCGTGTATCGTACCATACGACCGTTCGTGTCGATAAGATCAACAACAGAGCCAATTGCCACCTTGAGGCGCTCCCGCTTGCCGGGGTACAGTTTCGCCTGGGCGAGATGGGCTTTCTTATCGGCTAACTCACTCTCGAGAATCTCGAGTCGTGCGAGTTTTTCGACACGGTCGAGTCGCTCGTCGTGGCCATCAGTCTTATCGGCATCTTTGAGCGCGCTAAGTGCGGATGCAACATCTCGCTCAAGTCGTGCGACCTGCTTCTTAATTTCTTTCATTCCCTTTTTACTCAAATACAATGTTTTCGCAGTGGTGTTCATTATACCCCTCCTTTGTCTTTTTATGTAGCGACTGAAACATTTCATCTTACTACGGGTTTAGTATGTCAAATGAAACTGAGTGAAGTCTTAAGTTTGGACAAATTACACAAAGTTAGGTGTAGTAATATTTGCTATTTCTTGCCGTTGGATTGTGATGTGTTCGCCAGAGGTAAAAGTACAGTAAACGTCGTGGTATGACCTGGCGCGCTACTGGCGGATAATTCTCCGTTATGTATTTCAACTATCTTTTTTGCAAGTGCGAGCCCGAGCCCGTAGCCGTTTTTTCCACTCTCTGTTCGAGAGGAGTCGGCCCTATAGAAGCGCTCAAAAATAAGCGGAAGCACATCTTCATGAATGCCATCACCAGTGTTACTGATCTCAAAATAGGCTTTTTGGGCTCGCTTGCCGATATGAATAGACACAAGCGAGTCGGCCGGGCTGTATTTAAGTGCATTATCGATAAGAATGGTCGCCAATTCCTCGATACTTGCTTGGTTAGCCATAATCGTTGGTGAGGATTTGGTAGTGGTAAATTCGATACGTTTGCCAGCCTTATCAAATCGATGAGCTGTTTGCCGAATAATATTCTCGAGTGATAGCTTTCCCTTTGGAATATTGTCATAATCAAGCCTTGATAGCTGAAGAAGCGTTTGCGATAGTCGTGATAATTTATCTACTTCCTCGAGGTTGCTCGTAAGAAGCTCACGCATTTCATCTTTGCTAAGCTTCGGATCTCGCAGGGCGACTTCAAGCTCTGTTTTCATGACAGCGAGTGGTGTGCGAAGCTCATGGCTTGCATCGCTTGTGAAGCGAGACTGAGCCTCGTGCGCCTCCTCGATTGGCTCGAGTGTGCGCCTGGCAAGCGCATAGCTTCCGATGCCAGCAGCAATCAAAATAACGACATTGATGTAGATAAGCGAGACAATAAGATTTGTTGAGGCTTCGTGAGCTTGGGTGAGTCGAATCGTACCCACATCAAAGCCTGGCGCCGTCCGATAGTTATTCTGCTGTTGGATACCAGTTTGTAGTTCTTCGAGCCGACGATTTACCTCCGATGATGTCACCTGATAAATGATGACGCTAAATAGCAAACTGATGATCATGAGAATCATCAGGTACCATGCGGTTAGTTTGATTGTGGCTGATTGAAACATTAGGCTTGTAGTTTATACCCAAACCCGCGCACTGTATGGATGAGTGGTTTTTCAAAACCGACATCAATTTTATTGCGCAGATATTTAATGTAAACCTCAACAGTATTAGGAAGAATGTCGGCATCGTAGTCCCATACGTGGGCAATGATTGTATCTTTGCTTAAAGGCCGGTTTTGATTGCGCAACATGTATTCGAGTAGTCCAAACTCTTTGCTAGTGAGTTGAATAGATTTCCCTGCTCTAGTGACAGAAAATGTGATGGTATCAAGCGAAAGATCACCGGCCGTTAGGATATTTTGCTGCTGCTCAACTGGCCGGCGAAGTAGCGCTCGTACACGCGCTAGTAACTCTTCAAGTGCGAATGGTTTTACGAGGTAATCGTCTGCACCGCCGTCGAGTCCGGTTGTGCGGTCGTTGATACTGCCAAGTGCCGTAAGAAGAATGACTGGCGTGTGGATCTTTGCCTCGCGCATGGCTTTAACGATTGCGATACCATCGTAATCGCCAGGTAGCATACGGTCAATGATTGCCGCATCATACGGCTCTGTAGTCGCCATTGCATACCCTTCGTCGCCGTCGTAAACAACATCGACAGCATAGCTCTCCTGCTCAAGGGCCCGTTTGAGTGCGCGGGCTATCTTGTGTTCGTCTTCGACAACAAGTATTCTCATACACTTATAGTATACGCCTATTCTGAGAGTTGACTTAACAGTTAGTCGCTTCGGGGTAAGCGTGGCCCCATGCCTCCATGTCGCGAAGGATTGGGATAAGGTCGAAGCCTTTTTTTGTTAGGCGGTATTCGCAGCGAGCGGCTGATGAAGTCGGGGTCTTTTCGATAATACCCTGTTCTTCAAGGTTTGTAAGCCGAGCCGAGAGGGTGCGTGGGTTGATGCCACCGACAAGATCTTGGAGCTGGCAAAAACGAACAGATTCTTCATTTGCAAAGAAGCGTAGAAGCTGGGGCGTCCATTTGTCGCCGAGAATATCTGTAGCTGCACGAACGCAGCCGATAGCCTTTTCTGCTACTGTCATCGTCTTTTCACTATACATTATCTAGCGAAGTTTGTCAAAGTGATCGGCGGTTTTTATATTGCAGCATCGGTGTCACTTGTGCGGATATGCTCCATGCTGAAGTCCCAGCTGGCATCAGTTTTTTTGTGCGGATTGAAAATGTACATAGGATCGAAAATTTCTTTTGTCTGGCGAAAGAGCTGGTATATATTGTCACCAAACATTGCCGGCAACCACGGGCCGCGCACCATGCCATCATTATGTTCGCCTGCAAGCGTGCCGCCGTATTTTTTAATTATTGGAATAATAGCTCGCATGACGGGTTCGAGCTTGGCTTGTTCTTTTTTATTCTCAATCTCCATGAGTGGGATGATATGGAAGTTGCCGTCACCAAAATGCCCAGCGACTGTTGCCGGCAGTTTATATGCGCGAATGATCTCACGTATTTCTGGCAAGAATTTATGGATGTAACGCGGCTGTACAGTAAGATCGTCAATGAATGGTGACGCGTATTTATCGTGAACACGGTTACGAAGTAGGCTCAGGCTAGCCCTGCGGATATTCCAAAACAAGGCGCTATCTGCATCGTCATGTTCGACTGTCGTCTTTAGCTTAAAGCGAGCAAGATCTTTTTGCAGAGCAGCAATTTTAGTGTCAATTTCGGCGATAGTTTCACCATCAAATTCAATCATCAAAACCACACTTGGCAAGTGGGCACGAAAGCGCGCTGCCTGCGCGGCCAGCATAGCCTGCTGTTTGAGCCACTCTTTGGTGCCGAGCTGTTGACGGAATGACTTAAAGTACTTAATACCAAGGCTAAATGTCACGTCATCGAAGCCTTCAAATGTGACTGGACGATGTTTCATGACCGTTTGAATCACCTTCTCGAGTTTAGAGGGCGTGTCGACATACGCAACTACAAGGCCGTTATGGGGTGCTTTCTTGTGAGCCTGCATGACAATATCCGTTACGATGCCAAGTGTACCCTGGCTACCCGTAATAAGACGGCTGAGATCAAAGATGCCGGTATCTCGATCCCAAACGCTCCATAAGTTATAGCCCATTGAATTTTTGCGCACGCGTGGTCGGGCGTTTTTTATAAGATCATAGTTGGCCTCGATGAGCTCATACACTTTGCGATATATTTCGCCTTCAAAATCCCCCTGCTTTATTTTCTGTGCTAGCTCGCGGCGGCTTAGGGGCGCTATCGTGTATTCATTACCATCGGCGAACACGACGTTTAGTTTGCGAACTGATTCTTCGGCATTGCCATATTGCAAAGATCGTTCACCGCCAGAATTATTGCCGATCATTCCACCTATCGTGCAGAGAGCACGGCTTGCTGGTACGCAGCCAAGAAGATAATCGGATTTAAGTACGGCATCGATGTCTCGCATATAAACGCCGGGCTGAGCATGAACCATCTTGCCATCGAAGGGCTGGAGGGTATTGAAGTGACGTGTCATATCAAGTACGAGTGAGTTGCCGATAGCGCCACCAGACATGTCTGTTCCGGCACCACGAGGTGTGATTGAGAGCGCCGGATAGTCATGCTTCACTTTATTGACGTGTTTTACGAGTTTTTGAATGTCCGTACTTGCGCGCGGAAAAAGAATCGCCTCCGGTACGAGCTCGTAGATGCTCGCGTCATGACTATAGGTTGTTCGATCGGCCGAAGAAGTTGAGATTTCGCCATCAAAAATTGCGCCAAGATCTGTTAATAAGCGTTGCATACTCACTACTATAGCTTAGCCATAAGCATCTTGTCGAGCTTGGCATACCGATGTATAGTGGATACATGGTAAAGAAACAAGCAGTTACTAAGAAAACATTAAAAACGGCGAAAAAGACGACCCAAGCGACCGAAAAATTTCAGCCGACTATGATGACTATTGCAGTTTCATCTGTTGCAGTCATTAGTCTTTTTGTGCTCGCTTACCTTACAGCCTCAAGCTCTCTCTAGAAGTAAAGCAGCCGGAGTAAAAAGCGCCAAGTTAGGCGCTTTTTTTGTTACCAAATATCGTACGAAGTGAGAGGCGGTTTGAGTATTCTAGTGTGCCGTAGCGGAAGATACGGACAGCGATATTGATAGCAAGAATTCCGGATAGCGCAACGATAACAAGTCCGATAATGCCTTCGTGGAGCGGCAGTGTATTGAAGCCATTTCTGATCAGGAGGGCGAACGGCGCGGTGAATGGAAAGTATGTGAGTCCGGTGACGACGATACTGCTAGCTGGAGACATGAGAAGTGGGAAGAACCAAAACGGCACAATCATCAGTGTAATAGCGATACCGAAAAAGCCATTCGCCTCTTTGGCCGTCGGCATGGCTGCACCGATTGCGACGAGCATACCAGTAAAAAGAAGGAATCCTGACACAAGGACGGCTGCACCGAGCAGCATTGGCCATAGGTCAAACTGAATTGAGCCGAGGAAGCTGCTCATGTCGGGAATATTAAAGGCGTCTTTGCCGAGGAGATAGACGAGAATTGCCGGAATGACAATGACGGAGATCTGTATGAATCCGAGAATAATCAAAGATGCAATTTTTCCCATGATCAACGCTTTTGAAGAAATGCTTGTTAGTAGCATCTCCGTGACACGATTTTCTTTTTCTTCGGTTGTGCTTGTGAGCATCTGGCCGCCAAGCAGAACAATAATAGCGTAAAACACTATGAGGAATGTCATTGGCACAATCATTCGGCCAATAATATTAGCCTCCTGGCCATCTTCGAAATTGGTCTGTGTGGTTGTTGTGCCGCCGGTAACAATAGCAAGTAGCTGTGGTGATCCGACAGACGCAATCGCGCTCGCTTTTATGATTGACTGCGCAACTTCCGTATACTTGCCGTTGTCGGTAAGCCCGTCGTTCTTATTGTAGACTTCGATTGGCTGCTTTGTAAGATCATCTGGGTAATAGAAGAATGCGTCAATCTTGCCACTGCGCACGTCATCTATGGCCGCTGCCTTATCGGTGGTACGCGTTGCCTTTAGGGTGGTAAGTGCCGTGTCATTGATGATCTTGGTTTGATCTTGGACAACAAGGCTAAATGGCTCATTGCGAACTTCCTCTTCCCTGTTGAGACTGGTCTTGTTGGCAAAAAAGACAATCGCAAAGATTGCACCGGTGAGAGCTGGGATAGCAAGGATACTAAGCCAGAAACTCGGTTTTTTGAGCGTTCGAATGAGTTCGAATCGTAGAACGGTACTAAAATTATGCATGTTTGCCTCCAGCTTCTTCGCCGTAAATAGTAACAAAAATCTCATCGAGTGATGGACGCTGGACATCGAAAGTGGTGATCTTCAGGTCGCTTGATGACACGAGCTCGCGTAGGATACGATCGGTCTGCGAGCTGTCTTTTGGTGTAAGCTCGGCGTATGATGTCTCTTGCTTGGTGATGTCATAAAGAGCAGGACGTTTTGGGAGCACTCCAGTAAAACGCACCATGATCCGTATGCCACCAAAATCATCCTTAATCTCGTCGATCGTGCCATACATCTCTGCCCTACCGTCTTTTAACAGGACGGCGCGCTGGCAAAGTCGTTCCACTTCTTCCATTTGGTGAGTAACCATCATGACGCTGGCGCCTTTTTTATTTTGCTCGTCAATAATATCCATGAGAAGTCGGCGATTAACAGGATCAAATCCTTTTGTTGGCTCATCGAGAATGAGAAGCTCAGGATCGTTCATAATCGTAACACCAAGTTGGATTTTTTGCTGCTGTCCACCCGAGAGTTTATCGAGTTTAACTTTTGCTTTATCACTCAGGCCCACTCGCTCAAGATATGCAAGCGACCACTTTCGCGCCTGTGACCGTTTGATGCCCTTTAGCTGTCCGAAATAGGTCATGACGTCAATGACGGACTCTTTTTTATATAGGCCACGCTCTTCTGGGAGATAGCCGAGCTTGCCGGTCGACATTTTTGGATTAAATGGCTGGCCGTCAATAAGAAGAGTGCCTCCGGTAGGTTCATAGAGGCCAAGGAGTGCGCGAATTGTGGTAGTTTTACCACTACCGTTACTGCCGAGGAAGCCAAAGATTTCTCCTTGTTTTACATCGAACGATAAGTCATGGATAACGGTTTTTTTGCCAAAATCCATACGGAAGTGGTCAACGGTTACAAGAGGGTTTTTGGTGCTCATGCTTCCTAGTCTAGCATAGGCGTTTATATGAGACCAACCCTTCTCGTGCTAGACTAGTAAAGATGAAAAAAGACTTTTACTTTACATTAACCGATCGTTTGGCGGGTACGCATGCACGTGCTGGCGTCATTCATACACCGCATGGTGAGATCGAAACGCCGGCGTTCATTCCAGTTGGAACGCAGGCGACACTCAAGGCGCTCGTGCCCGAGCAGCTCGCGGCTGTTGGTGCACAGGCGATGCTTGCTAACGCCTATCACCTCTATCTTCGGCCTGGTTCGGAGATTATCGATCAGGCGGGTGGCCTTCATGCATTTATGAACTGGAAGAAGCCGACCTTTACTGATAGCGGTGGCTTTCAGGTGATGAGCCTCGGCGTTGGTTTTAAAAAAGTAATCGATATGAGTGGTGATGTGGCAGAAAAACCGCTTGCCAAAAAAGACAAACTTGCTTGGATTGATGATGATGGCGTGACATTTAAGTCGCATCTCAACGGCAGTCAGCATCGTTTTAATCCTGAAGTATCAATGAAAATTCAGCATGAACTTGGGGCTGATATTATCTTTGCATTCGATGAGCTGACGACACTTCACCATTCATACGACTATCAGGTGGAATCGCTCGACAAGCGCACGCATCCATGGGCAGTCCGTAGCTTAGAAGCGCACCAGAAGTTGACTACAGAGCGAGCGGATAAGCCGTATCAAGCGCTTTACGGGGTTGTTCAGGGTGCTAACTACGAGGATCTTCGGCGGAAGTCATCACGTTTCCTGGCGGATCTCGATTTTGATGGGTTTGGACTCGGCGGCGCCCTCACGAAAGAGAATATTGGTGAGATTGTAGGCTGGATGAGCGAAGAGCTCCCGGAAGATAAGCCGCGACACATGCTCGGTATCTCGGAGCCGGATGACATTTTTGATTGTATTGAGAATGGTGCCGATACGTTCGACTGTGTTTCGCCTGCTCGTGTTGGGCGAAACGGCGCACTGTACTTGCCAACTGGCCGAGTAAATATCACCAATCGCCGTTTCCGTGACGATTTTACCCCGCTTAATGCCGAGTGTGACTGCTATACGTGCCAAAATTATACTCGAGCCTATCTTCATCACCTGTTTAAAGCTGGTGAGATGTTAGCTAGCACGCTTGCGACGATTCATAACCAACGGTTTATCGTGAAGCTCGTTGACGACATTCGAGCGAGTATTAAAGATGGTACCTTTTTTGACTTTAAGCAGGAATTCTTGGCTACGTATTATCATAAAGACGTTGCGTAGCGTATAATAACGGATATGAAAGTACGAATTGATATAGATACAAGAACATTTGTGCGTTTTTGGCTTGTTGTGATCGGGTTTGCTCTCGCGATCCTTGCTATTTACAGCGCCCGAACCGCCCTTATTATCATCGGCGTAGCGTTATTCCTCGCTCTCGCTCTTAATGCACCGGTAAGTCGAATTGCCAGACACTTACCTGGTAAGAGTCGCGTAGGCGGTACGGCGATCGCTTTCGTTGCGGTCGTAGCAGTACTTGCTGCGGTCGTTACGCTCGTTATCCCGCCAATTATTGAACAGTCGGCCAAGTTTGCGCAGACGATTCCATCGATTGTTAACGATGCGGATACCCGCTGGCAGGGCCTTAATTCATTTATTGATAGTCATGGTCTCCGGCCACAGGTAGACAGTGCGCTTACATCAATCAAGGATAATGCTTCTGGCTGGGCGGCGAACGCAGGCGGAACACTTCTTACGAGTGTTGGCTCGCTCGCGTCCACGCTTACTGCTACGCTGCTCGCTCTTGTACTTGCTTTCTTGATGCTGGTTGAGGGTCCAATGTGGCTCAGGCGACTCTGGGGCGTTTATAACGACCAAGATCGAATGGAGTACCATAAAAAGCTTCTTCAGCGTATGTACTCAGTCGTAACTGGCTATGTAACTGGCCAATTAACGGTGTCGGCTATTGGTGCAGCGGCCGCTGGACTTGCCGTGTTTGTGCTTAGCTTTATATTTAAAGAAGTGCCAGCCAATCTCGCGATGCCGACAGCGGCGATTACCTTTGTTCTGTCGCTTATTCCTATGTTTGGTGCGACCATTGGTGGTCTGATTATCACTGCCCTGCTTGCCTTTAATAACCTAACGGCGGCAGTTATCTACGTTATTTTCTTCGTGCTGTATCAGCAGATCGAAAATAACTTCGTATCACCTCATATTCAGGCTAAGAAGATCGACCTGTCTGCTTTGGCGGTGCTAGCGTCTGTAACGATCGGGCTTTACGTCTTTGGTGTGGCTGGTGGTATTATTGCTATTCCAATTGCCGGCTGTGTTCGCGTACTTGTTGAGGATTACCTTGAACGCGCCAAGAAAAACCGCGTTGAAAGTGAAAAACCAATCAATAAACTCGTTAAGAAGATCAAAGGCGAGACGGCATAGCTCGTCGTAAACCTAATAAATAACCCACCGCTTCAGGTGGGTTATTTATTAGGCTGTGTATTGCCAGATGGGGCCTCTGGATGTGTCGCGAATAACAATGTCTTGGCTAAGAAGCATGTCCCGAACCGAGTCCGATGTTTGCCAGTCCTTTTCATCACGTGCGCGTTGGCGCTGGAGAATGAGTTGTTTTTGACTATCGGATATGTCGGGCGTCGAATCTTGTAGCTGCAGGCCGAGTGTCGAGTCGATCATGTCGAGCAATGTAGTGAGACTGTGGCGATGAATTGAGGCGAGTGGTGTATTTTCCAGTTCGCTAAACGCTCTATCGATGATCGTAAGCGCCTGTGGTGTATTAAGATCATCGTTTAATGCCTCAAGGAGTGCATGGGGTGCAGCGCGTAGCGAGACTTCCTTTTCGCTATCGTCGGCGATCGTATCGTGGGTTTGGTGGCGAAGCGCAGCTGCAGCGCGCCAGTTAGCAAGACGATTTCTGGCAGCCTCAACGTTATCAAGACTGAAGCTTGTTGGCTTGCGGTAATGCGATTGTAGTACGAGCAGGCGGAATGCGAGTGGATCTACTTGGCGGTCAATGAGATCTTGGAGTGTATAAAAATTACCGAGGCTCTTGCTCATTTTTTTGCCGTCGACAAGTATATGTTCGTTATGCACGAATGTGCGAGCGTATGTCGGGTCAGTCTGTCCTGCGGTACTTTGGGCGATTTCGTTTTCGTGATGAGGGAATGCAAGATCAATACCACCTGTATGAATATCAAATGGTCGGCCAAGTCCCTGTTCGCTCATGACAGAGCATTCGATATGCCAGCCAGGGCGCCCAGTAAGGTCGGTGTTATCGAGTGTAAATTCCCAAGCTGGCTCGCCTGACTTTTTGATTTTCCAAAGTGCAAAATCGTGTGCCGAATCTTTATCGTATTCATCATTTTGGATGCGCTGCTCACTTGTGTTTGATTCAGTAATTTCAACAAGTTGGCCGTAAGTTTTGCCTGACTTTTTGTATGCATCAATCGAAAAATAGACACCATCGTCGGCAATGTAAGCAAAGCCGTCTTGATGGAGTTTAGTGATCATTTGGCGCATACCCTCTATTGTGTTGTCGTCCGCGGCTTTGATGAAATCTAGAGCATAAGTATCATTTCCAATCGCGCGCATATCCTCTAAAAATAGATCACCATATTGGCGCGTTAAGGTTTGAAGCGCATTCATTGGATCTTGATCTGGGTATGTTTCGCGGCTACGACGGATAGTTTTGTCGTCTATATCAGTGAAGTTCATTACGTGCTTGACGGCGTAGTCATTGGCCGAAATGACACGACGGAGCGTATCGGCAACAATAAACGCGCTGAGGTTGCCAATGTGGGCATGATCGTAGACGGTTGGTCCGCAGCTATAGATCGTTACTAGTTTTGGGTCAAGCGGTTGAAATGCTTCAAGTTTTTTTGAAAGCGTATTATGCAGTTTGAGTGTCATGGTCGTGAAGTGCCTTGTCGGTTGCCGTTACTAATTCTGTGATAATTGTATCGTAACTCTCGTAAGCGCGGAAGCCTGCGGCATACTTATGCCCCCCGCCGCCAAAGTAGCCAGCAACCGTCTCAGCAATTGGGAGATTGGCACGGAGCTTACCAGTGATCTTGCCGTCGGGATATGTTTTAATGGCGACGCCAATTTCAACACCTTCAACGAGGCGCATTTCATCAAGCACAAGAACACTTGGATTATACTGGTCGCTATACTTTTGAATGTCTTCCCAGGGAATATGGACAACCGCGAGCTTGCCGCCAAGGAGGTACTCTATACGTCCAATCAGCTCGCCTTTATACGCGAGGATCTCGGGTGACTTCTTCATAAACTCACGGCGACGGCTTTCGATAACCGAGGATGAGGCGCCAAGCTCAGTTAATTTTCCGGCTACAAAGTAGCTATTCGGCAACACGTTTTGGGTTGTCAGGCCAAGGCTATCGCTCATGATAGCGACGAGCATGTTTTCAGCTGCTTGCTGGTTGATCGCCCATTCGTTATTTGCAGCAAGCTTATAGATAATCTCGCTTGTTGCAACCGCATCTTCAGCAAGGAGTGTATGGTCGAAGCTAAGATTTGATTCACCTGGGTGGTGGTCGATAACAAGTACTGGATGTGATTCTAGGAAGTGACGAACACCTGGTGTTTCGAGAACTTTGGTAATCAGGACATCGGCGGTAGTGTCGACGATAATAGCAAGGTCGGCGTGGGTGTCGAAGTCGGTAACTACCCTATCCCACCCTTGAATAAAGCGCATGTATTTAGGGATTTCAACAGGGCAATACAATGTAATATCTTTTCCAAGATCGCCAAGAATTTCCTCAAGCGCAAGCGCGCTTCCGAGGCTGTCACCATCAGGGTTTTCGGCCTGAATAATTACAATTTTATTTGCGTCGTGAATAAGAGTGGTTGCAGTGTCAAACATTCCCTTTAGTATAACAGATTGAGTAAATTGATATTAATTTATTATTATGGTATAGTATTGCAGCGCACAACGTGTGTGTATCTATTCGATTCGGAAGGAAATACTCTATGGGGAGTGCGACACTTGCGCATACGTTTGTGGAGCTACGTATTAAAAGTGCTCTTAAGAATTTTGAGAGCATTAAAGGAGCGGATGACGTACTTGATCGTGCTTACGAAAGACAAGATTGGCAAGCTGCAAGAGTGCGGCTAGAAGAAATTCAGTACGAAAACCAAGTTGTTGATTCAGTAGACGCGCCAGAAGATCGTATGCGTCTACTGAGATTGCTTCGCATTACTGCTCCACTTTACCTCAAGACACTACAAGGACTGTAGTGTCCTTAGCGACATTTGAGTAGAGCTGGCGAACCCTATGGGTATCGCCAGCTCCTCAGTGTCCTCTTTCCGAATCATGTGTCAATGATTGTACGATCATTCTGAAGAGTCCAAAAGGACGAAACACATATCCAGGTCTAGAGAGCTCGTCGTCCTTCGAGAGCATGAGTCAGCGTGATCTGGTCGGCATACTCTAGATCGACGCCTACTGGAATGCCGCGAGCAAGTCGGCTCATGATGATATCGATGCCAGCATCATTGATGTAGCGTTGCAAGAAAAGTGCGGTTGATTCACCCTCAACGCTGGCATTTGTAGCAATGATTAGTTCTTTAACTCCATCCGCTTTGATGCGCTCGAGAAGCTCGGGTATATGAAGTTGCTCGGGACCAATACCATCAATTGGTGAAATCGCACCGCCAAGCACATGATACGTGCCTTTAAACTGCCCTGTGCGCTCAAGGGAGACAATATCAAGTGGCTCTTCGACAACGGCAATGGTTTGCTTGTCGCGGTCACTGTCGCTATAGAGTGGTGATATATCTTGGTCAGCATCAATAAGCGCAAATGTCTTTGGACACTGCTTGACACCGGTATGGAGCTGTGTAATGGCTGTCGCTAGCTTATCTGTGAGATGAGTGTCAGCGCGTAGCAAGAAATACGCATACCGTTCGGCAGTGCGTGCGCCAACTCCCGGGAGCCGTCCGAGCTCATCGATTGCGCTTGTTAGTGCGCTTGGCAGTAGCTGTGCCATGAGGAGTCCCCTTTTGGCCTAAAGGCCGAGGTTGCCGAGTCCGCCCATGAGAGGCTTCATTTTCTCAGCGGCAACTTCTTGTGCTTTTGCAAGACCGTCACGAACGGCAATTTCAATCCAGTGCTCAAGCTCTGAAATATCATCAAGATCAACCTGTGCAGGGTCAATTTTTACGCTTTTAATCTTAAGCTCGCCATTAATTTGTACGACAACTGCACCATCACCTGCCTCAACTTCAATAATTTCCTTTGCAAGGTCTTTTTGTGCTTTTCGTAACTGATTCAACATCTTCATCTGATCAAATGCCATGACTGTCGCTCCCTATCTAAATAACTCCATTTATTATACGTTATTTTGAGGTGTTTTTGTAGAGATAAAAACGATCGGCTTGATCGGTTCGGGTGTCGGTGAGAATTTTTTGCAGGGGCATAGAGGCAACATTTGTGGTCTTGTACTGACTTCGTTCAACTAGAACAGTTGTGGCTGTCGTAGGCATAGTGGTCGCAACCTGTAGCGTGACGTTTTTGTGCTGCGTCTTATTGTTTGCAACCGCTTGGTAAAATGCTTCGTGTTCTTTAGAGGACACGAGGGTTATATCGCCCGAGCTTTTTCGGAGTTCTTGGTTGAGCAGTCGAAGGTCGCGTGAGAAGCTAGTGGCCGTGCGAGGATCGTAGTGGTAACCGTACATATAGCGTTCGATCCCTGATAAAAGTAACCCGCCAACGAGAATAGTAAGCGGCAAAAGTCCGATGATACGAGCGTAGGGGTTCTTTGGGAAGAGTCGGTACCATTGATGAAGCAAGGTCTGGACACCTGTCGCAAGTAGCAGAACAAGCGGTACGAATGTAATGCTGACAAAACCTGGGTTGATAAGAAGAATAGGAATAAGCAATAGTCCCCAAACGCTAATAATATAGCTTCTAGCGGTATGGCGGGCGCGAATAATGTGCAGCAAACCCAGGATGATTAATGCAATTGAGCCGAAGCTAAAAATAGGAGTCATGATAATGCCGCTTGTTGGCGAGATAATATCAAAGTACTGCGTGACGAGCTGCGACAAGTTACTACCGAAGTTTGGCCAGACTCCTGGAACACCTAGTAGCTCAAGGCCGAGATTTGGACTTTTGTAGATGCCATAGATGAGAGGAATGAGCAAAACAAGAGAAAGCAGGGCTGCCCCAACAAACTTCAGCTTGGAGAGCCGTCTTACCATAAATCGTAGGTGCGGATGAAGAAGTGCTGCGCTGCCGATTGCAAGCAGTACGTATGCGCTCAGAGGCGTATAGAGGCTAAGCGCGGCGCCAATGAAGAATGCAAATGTCCAGAGTGTGCTGTGGCGACTATTACGAACGACGAGCATGGCAACGAGCAACAGATAGATTGACCAAAAGATAAACATAATGCTCGGGGTGCCATTTTGAGATACGAATAAGAATTGGCCAGTTGCAATGGTGAGGCTTGAGGCAATGACGGCAATATTATGCTTAAACCAGCGGCGTAGTAGTAGGAACATACCTATGGCCGAGAGGAAGCCGAGTAGTAGAGACGGTAGCTTAATGCTGAAAGTTGTAATGCCAAACACGGCTAGGCTTGCCTTTTGCAGCAAGTAATATGGCAGATCAACAATAGTAAATGAAGCAAGGTTCGCTGTTGTTATGCCACTACTGATCACGGTAGATTTCATTTCGGCATCAGATAAGCCCCCCGGTACGTAGAGTCCTGCCACGACAAGTAGCGTAATCAAAACAAGGAGAATGAGCCCGTAGCCAATCTGGTAGCGATACTTGTAAGTGGTAAAATCGGTGACTAATAATTTGCCCATGAGTAGTACCTTTGATTATACCACGACTAGCCGTCGTGATGTTTGTCGAGCGACATGAAGCGGAGGCGCTCAGGGTGGAAGTAGAGCTCAACGCGACCAACGGGACCGTTACGGTGCTTAGCAATAATAAGATCAGTAATATTCTCGCGTTCCGTCTCTGGGTTATAGTATGCCTCGCGGTAGATGAACATAACGATATCGGCGTCTTGCTCGATAGATCCCGATTCGCGAAGGTCGGCAAGTTGCGGAATTTGCGGACTGCGGTTTTCAACTGAACGTGATAGCTGTGATAGTGCGATAACTGGCACGTTCATCTCACGGGCAATCAGCTTGAGGCCACGTGAAATTTCACTCACCTCTTGTACGCGGTTGCCATCACTCTTGCCACTTCCTTGCATGAGTTGGAGGTAGTCGACGATGATAAGACCAAGTGGTGCTTCGTGGGCTGCGCGGCGCGCTTTGGTGCGCATCTCAAGAACCGAGAGGCCCGGCGTGTCGTCAATATAGATGGGCGCTTCGGCCATCTCGCCCATTGCTTCGGATAGTTTTGAGAAATCGTCATCGCTGAGGTTACCGGTACGAATATTCCATGCATCAACACCTGAGGCGTCGGCCAGCATACGGTCGACTAGTTGCTCTTTACTCATCTCGAGCGAGAAGAATAGTACAGGTTGTTTGGCAACAGTCGCAACATTGTATGCCAGGTTTGTTACCAGGGTGGTTTTACCCATTGCAGGGCGGGCGGCCAGGATAATAAGATCTGACCGCTGAAGACCGGCGGTCATATTATCCAGATCACGGTAGCCGGTGCGCACGCCGCGAAGTGCTCCCTTGTTGCGGTGAAGCTCTTCCATGCGGTCGAAACTCTCGGTCAAGATGCTTTCAATACTGACGAGGTCTTGCTTGAGTGACTGGTCGCTTACGCTAAATAGCTCGGCCTCTGCACGCTCGAGAAGTTCCTGGGTTGTCGTATCTTCGTCGTAGCCAAGTTCGGAGATTTCGCCACTGGCTTTAATGAGGCGTCGGCGAACGGCTTTTTGAGCGACGAGTTCTGCGTAGGCTTCAGCATGGGCTGCTGTCGGAACGTAGTTGGTGAGTTCAGTTAGGTACGCCGAGCCGCCGATGATTTCAAGTTCATCCTTTTTCTTTAGCTCTTCAGTCAGCGTCAAAAGATCGACAGGTTTGTGTCGTTCGAATAGGCGCATCATGCCACCGTAGATTGTGGCGTGGCGTTTGTCGTAAAAGTCTTTTGAGGTAACATGTTCGCTAATGTCGGCGAGGGTTTCTTCGTCAATTAAAACAGCACCGAGTAAGCTCTTCTCGGCATCTAAATTCTGTGGCGGAACTTTGCCCGCTGAAACTTCTTTTGTGGCCATACACTCTCTAGCGCGAACTACGATTCGACGCTTACCTCTTCTCCTCCACCCATAATAGCAGCAACTGCCGCTGCTGTCTCATCTTTTGGCGGTGGTGGCGTACCGATTGTAACAATTTCAGGTTCGCCAGCGCCAGTTTCCCGAAGGCAGTCTGAAAGTAGCGGGCTGTATTTGGTGTCGTCGAGCTTCTTCTTATAAAAGGCATTCATCGTGTAAATTGTCAGAGTGTTGCCATCGAGTTCGAAGCTACATTTTGATAGTACGCTATAAAGTGCGACGTAATTGACACGCGTATATTCAACGAGAGCCGGCCAATCGAGGACTTCGACACCGCTGCGTGGTTGTGCGGGTGTGGCTGGCTCCTCTGGTTCTTGCTTACGAGTCGCCACGGGAGCACTTGGTGTTAGCGGTGGTTTTGTCGCTAGAGTTGCTGCAGCTGGTTTTTGCTTGGGTAGCGACGGGTGAACTTTGGTTGCTTGCTTTTCAAGCTCGGCAATAGGTGCGCTGACGCTCGGTGACGGCGTACTTAGCGCTGCACTCTTTGGCTTTGGGGCGGCATGTGCGGCAAGAACAGTCAGTAGCTTTATGTGCGGCTGGGACGATTTTGCCACTTCAAGCAAATGATCAAGAAGATCGAGGAGCTGCGGGTGCTCGGCAATACGACGACGAATAACATAGATGAGCTGTGATGCGAGCACGGCAGCCTGGATTCCCTGCTGATTACTACCGTCGAGAAGCTGGATAATCTCCTTAAGGTCTTTAGCCTCGTAAGCCATGAGTAGATTGTCTATAAGAGTCGTTGGCGCAAGTCCAAGAGACTGCTCGACAAGTTCTTCCGTGATGCCTGTCTTGTCGTCAGTTAGGCTTGTAAGCTGATCAAGGAGACTAATACTGTCACGGAAGCTACCGTCGCCACGAAGTGCAATCAGTTCCAGTGCGCCGTCGCTAATAGTAATCTTCTCTTCTTTGGCGATGTGTTTGAGGTGAGAGACGGCATCGGCTGGAGTGATGGCACGAAATCCAAATTGCTGCGTTCGGCTTACGATAGTTGCCGGCAGCTTGTCGGCATCGGTTGTTGCGAGGATGAATACGACGTGCTCTGGCGGCTCTTCGAGGGTTTTGAGGAGTGCATTAAAAGCGGCCTTCGAGAGCATGTGAACCTCGTCAATAATATATACTTTTTTACTGGCTGAAACGGGTGCAATCTGCACTTTTTCACGTAAGTCACGCACATCCTCGACACCATTATTGCTGGCGGCATCAATTTCTATAATATCGAGGTGGCTTGTTTCGTCGCTGTATGGCAGCTTATTGATTTCATGGGCGAGGATGCGCGCAATAGAAGTTTTACCAACCCCACGTGGGCCGGTCAGCAAGTAGGCGTGAGCAATTCGTCCTTTTGCAAGAGAGCGTGCAAGTACATCGGTGACGTGTTTTTGCCCCACGACCTCATCGAGCGACTTACTGCGGTATTTACGATAGAGTGCTTGTGACACTTGTTTGTTTCCCTCACTTTTACTCTCTCTATTGTACGCCCTGCCGGCATATATTCGTGTTGTTTTTTTAGCGTACTACTTATCCTCACATCAAATAAAAAACACCCAGGTGGGCGTCTCGGTTGGTGGGTAGTAACAAGCAGATAGAAATAGGCACTCGCCACTACCGGAAAAACCGCAGGGTTTAATATGCTTCGAGGACTTCTCGAACGGCCTGGTCGGTTTCTGCCCAGGTTCCCCTGTCATTGTCGTGTAGAAAGATGTCTACGGCCCTATGCCAGACGACAGCAAGATGAACGTTGGGGATTGCATTCAGTCGTAAGCGAAGCGCCTTGAGCTGCTCCTCGTACTCGGGTTTGCTGGTATCCCAGGGTGTAGCGCCTGTAGGGTGGATGTCATCTGGGAAATGATACCGTTTCATGTGTGTGACCTCGATATCATCCACTTTTACATCAGACATGTCCATGTGAATTTCCTATCTGCTTGTCAAGGTGGTACGATGTGTACCTTTTTATATTATAACATATTTATATGCATATTAAAAGAGTGATATCTGTTGCGCAGGTATATCGATAGCCGTTTCTTCGTCTGAAAGTGCGACGCGGTAGCCTGTATATTTTTTTAATGGCAAAAAGAGTTGTGTGTCTTGTTGCTCGCAAAATAGGAGTGAGCCGAGCATGCCACTCGCCCGTCCTGAGATTAAATTATGCGGCGTTGATTCATATGCATTATCGAGCGCAGGCGTACCGGACGGAAAGAAGTACGGGTCGAGATGAAGGAGTGTGGTATTTGAGAAGTTCGTTTTCAACTCACTCTCTATTATTGAAAGCGCGTTAAATAGCTTAGTCTCAGCACCCGCCTGTGTATACGATGCTGAAAGGGTCGCTATCTTTTTTCGAATAAGAACAGTTTCGGCAATGCCTTTTAGGGCCGCTATCTTTGACTCGTACTGCCTTGCGATATGTGCGGTTGGAAACGTGTCTAGAACGAGCGCGCTGCGAGCGCCCTGTTCGAGTAATCTGCTATTACCGCGGGCGGCGTGCGAAATGCCTACTTTTAAGACATCGCCTCCGAAATAGGCTAGATACAGGATGTGGGGCTCAAGATTGCGGGCTTCTTGCTGAGATGACACGACCGTCGTGTTGTAAAACGCAGGATTAAACCCAGTTCGTTTCTGGCAGGCTGGACATTGCTCGTATTTTGCATCAATAACATTTGCTTCGGGGCAAACATGACTTTCGCCGTTTGTAATATCGTGCCAGCCAATGCAATGTCGTTGTGAGGTGTCGAAGGTAAGTGTGAGTATGTTGCCAATGGGCTCTACGTTTATGAACGCACCATCTCTTTGAAGCACCAAAAGTGGCTTCTCTTTTTTTGAGAAGCCAACAGTCGCTAGGATGTAAGTACCCACCTCTGGCATGTACGATTAAAGTGCTGCTTCGACCGCTGCCCAGGTTGCGTCTGGGTTATCTTCAGGTACGATAATTGTCACCTGGTCGCCAATTGCAATATGGAAGTATGTCACGCTCGCAAGGAGAATACGGTATTCTTTGCCATTCGCCTCTACATAGTATGCGCCGTCGTGCTGGGTAAGTGTACCGATGATTTGTTTACGTGGCGTTGGGCCGATCTGCTTGTAAATAAAGCTGCCGTCGTCGGCGATAGTAAGCTTCATAATGTCGCCTTCAACAAGCTTAGACTTACTGGCGTAGTTGGCTGGCACTGGGTAGCTTTTGCCGTCTGGACCAATTGTTACCTGGCCGTCAAAGACGCCTTCAATAACTTTGCCGCCGATTTCTTCCTGGCTGCTGCGTGGTGTCACGATAGTGCCATTTTCGCCCATGATACTAATAAGTAGTTCCTTGGCGGCTGCTAAGTTGGTTTCGGCCTCTTGAATAAGCGAATGCAATCGCTTCACTTGTTTTTCTGGTAATTCAGACATGGTAACTCGCAATTTCCTTTTGTCTATTTTTGTAGTGATATTACCTCTATATATACCAGCAGGGCGCGTTCATGTCAATTCTCGAGATGGTCTTTCTAGATGCCGAGAGGTGGCACTATGCCGGATATTGGTTTGATTGTTAGAGTAGCGTAACCATGCATGCTGTTAAATTTTGAGCGCTCATATAAGCTTTACTGCCACGCCCACAGGCCTGGTCGCCGCGCAGGTAGTAAGCGATGATATAGTCAACACCATTCCCCACCGGCATGTATACAATGCCTCGTACCTTTGTAGTGCCGCTGACTATTATTGGAGTTGGACCTGCAGGTAAACTACTTGTCACTGTCTTGAGTTTTGCCATTAGTGATGGGTCGACGCTATCAGTGCCACTTGGAGAAGTGACGCACTGATTGACCGGAAAGTCACTATCTGCCGGAAAGTTTTCGCCAAGGCATGTTTCAACCGAAACTGCAGGATACTTACCATCTGAGCTCGTTGCCTTATATGTTTTAATTAGCTTCTCCCACGCATCAACGGAGCTTAGTGTCTGTGATGCGTGAGCCCTGTCTCGTACGCCATTGTAGGCCACTACTGTTATGCTTGCGAGGATGCCAATGATAACAATGACTATTAAAAGTTCTACGATTGTAAATCCGCGCTGGGAGACTCGACTGGTCACTGTAGTGGTCCCGTTGACGTCGAGTTATTTACAGTACCGTTCCAGGTCCAGTTTGGTGAGTCGCCGTCGGCATAGCTATAGTTTGTTGTGCCTTCGGTGATCATGATGTCATCCCACCATACGACGCCGTTTCCAAGAGATGCACCATTGTAAAGACGAATCCATGCCGCTGTAGCAGTTGCAGGTATTGAGTATGTCACCGAAACGCGCGATTGGCCAGCAGTATTTGCCGCCTGCGTACCTCGCGTTACTGAGTGTGATCCTGTGCTTGATGTATACCATGCTGTAATTTGACGAGCACCGTTGCCGGATAATGAGCCAGCCTGGGCGGCGGTGAGTCGTACGGTGCCTGATATTGTGTATGACTTGCCTGCCTGTAGGCCCATGCGAAAACCGCCTAGGTCACCGCCGTAAGCAATATAAGTGTCATTGGTGGCACCTGAAGGAGTGATCATAAATGATGCAGCTCCAGAGCTAAACCATGAGGTATCCCGAGCGCCGGTCGCACTGACGGTGGTTATTCCAGCGATATTAGTTTCGGCTCCTGGATTAGTAGCCATGTTTGTCACCGCTGCTACCCCACCTTGGCTGTGCCCAGCGCAGCCACCCAGGGCGGGTGTTTGTGCGGTCGATTGAATTTTGTACGACACGGTATCTTTTGTGGCGGTAAGGCAATAGCTATCTGAAGATGAGGTATAAGCGTATTGAAACTCGACATCGTCGGCTTTTTTAAGCCCAGCTCCATTTGATGGATAAGTACCTGCCTCAACCTTGCTCAGCTCGAGTTGCTTCGCGGCACCAGCAAGACTGCTCGTTACTGCGGCTGTTCTCGCCCGGTTTTGAATGCCATTATATGCAACGATCGTGATGGCTGCGAGGATACCAATAATAACGATAACAATGAGAAGCTCGACAATAGTGAATCCAAGGCTACTTTTTTTAGATACTGCCACTTTGCTAGTTCCCGCCCGCCCAAGCTCGCCATGGGCCGTTAGGAGCAACGTCGCCTGCGCTGTAGCCCGCACCGCTCGCCGTCCAGCCTGAAGCGACACTATTGCACATTGTACCAGCTACGCCACCCGCCCAGCTTGTTGCGCCGGTGTATTCTGTAACCGCTCCACCCGTACGGATATATAGCCGTTTGCCGGACTTGCTGTATGCAAGTAGTATGTATTCTGTCGGGTTGGTGAGGGTTGGAAAGCACACCAAGAGATTGTATGACGCATCTGGTGCGGTAAGATAGTTACTTTTGTTTACTTTTATGGCAGGATCCATCGCCGTCGCTAGAGCCGCATTGCTCGTTGGGTATGAGTCGGTAGAGCTATCAAGTTTTGCAATTTCGAGTTTTTTGGCGATATTGCGCATATCTGACTGGACTGACGTGTCGGCAGCGCGATTTTGAATGCCATTATATGCAACGATTGTAATCGCCGCTAAGATGCCGATAATAACGATTACGATCAGGAGCTCAACGATCGTAAAACCTCTTGTGCTTATTTTCATGTTCTTAGTATAGCAATAAGAGATACTGAATATAAAATGTATTCGTTTTCCACACCATTACTAGGGGTCCCCGTAAAAGCGTTGTCAATTTTGTTATTGCATAAAAATATACCGTCCTGTAAAGGACGGTATACTCTTTGGTTCATTAACACCGGTTGAATAAGTTTGCTTACTCCCGGGGGAGTAAATGAAATTAGCTAAGTTCTACGCTTGCGCCAGCTTCTTCGAGCTGCTTCTTAGCTGCTTCAGCGTCATCTTTGCTGACTTTTTCTTTGACTGGAGCTGGGGCACCGTCAACGATAGCCTTTGCTTCACCAAGACCAAGGCCAGTGATTTCTTTAACAGCTTTAATAACAGCTACTTTCTGAGCACCAGCGTCTGTAAGAGTCACTGTGTATTCAGATTTTTCGTCTTCAGCAGCACCAGCTTCGGCAGCTGGGCCAGCTACAGCAACAGCTGCAGCAGCAGGCTCGATGCCGTATTCATCCTTAAGGATAGTTTTAAGGTCGTTAACCTCAAGTACAGTAAGCTTAGTTAGCTCTTCTGCAAGTTTCTTAATGTCAGCCATGATAGCCTCCTTGTAAAATTCAGTTTAATTAATTGGTTGCTTTAGCACTGACGCCGTCTAGGAGGGCGTGCAAGTTGCCAGATAGTGCGTTTGTAATATCGTGAACTGGTGAAAGCAATTGTGCCACCACTTGACCGATAAGTTCGTTCTTGCTTGGAAGACCAGCAAGAGCTTTAACTTCATCGGCGCTAAGGGTTGCGCCTTCGCCAGAAAACGCGCCAACAAAGACAAGTGCAGGATGAGTTTTTGCAAACTTATCAAGTACTTGTGCTGGTGCAACTTCGTCGTTATCGCTAATCGCGTAGAGCAACTGGCCGGTAAGAGCTGAGGTGTCAGTGTCTTTGTAGACGTCATGAGACGCTAGTGCAACACGAACAAGTCGGTTCTTGATAACCTTGATTGTTACTCCTGCTTCACGAGCAGCGCGGCGAAGTTCTTGTACGTCAGCTACGCTGAGACCTTGATACTGCGCGAACACAGTCATCTTGGCATCGGCGAGAACGTCGCTCATCTCTGCAACCAAAGTGTTCTTTTTATCGCGGGTAATTGCCATAAAAGTCCTTTCTTTGATTGATGTTTTATTCAACCGGATTGTTAATGTACTGGTAATGAAAGTTTCATTGACCTTTTTGACACCCTGCTTCCCTATTCGGGATATTCGAGGCAAATAAAAAAGTCTTTGATTCTCGCACTACCAAAGACTCTAATGAAAATGTTTGTTGCATCCTCGGTAGCAAATTAAGTATTTCTTTCGATCTACTGCTACTGTCTCTGGTAATGTCTGGAGTGAGTATAGCAGATTGAGCGTGAAAAAGTCAATATTACAGCGTGAAAAGGTATACAAATTGCCAAATGATAACATTTATGTTAATATAGTTAGATGCTTATGGAGATCCTATAGGCTAAAACGCGAAGGAGCGTGACAATGGCGAATGCCAATGTTGATAATAAGTCCGACGTCGAAACCAAATCCGACGAGCCGAGAGCTGCGTACGATAAGCGGGATAGCCCGTGGCGCAAGCAGCCGAGCGTGCTTAAGTCTCGAGGGTTCAAAATCGGCGACGGCGAGGACGACCCTGTTGACTAATAATAGTCCGAGGTCATTCTAGCAAGGGGCGTGGCTGGCATCTGCCAGCCCGCCCCTATTGAATTTCCGACACTAACATAGACTTTATAGATTATCTATGGTATAATATATTTTATAATGATCGATCGCCATAGCGACAGCCTGTTGACTAGTCGTAGAAACTCCATTGAACAACTCAGAAGCCGCGGTGGCTTGATTCTAGGTACGGATATATACGAGCCAATGGCAGGGCGCGAAGCGGTCTACCGCCCGTATGAATCGACACCCCTTGATCTCTCGGATGAAACGCTTGATGCTCACCAATCTGATGTGCGTCGTATGATGAGTCAACTTATCGATCACGAGCTGGCCGACAAAGTGTCGGGCTCGGTGCTGAGATTTGTTCATCATAGTGTTTTGACACGTATGATACAGCGTGATGGTTCCAATGGGGCTAGCTATACCTCACGCCTCCACGATACTATTCCTGCCGATTTTGACGAAGCGCTGCGGGATGAAGCGTTGCAAGCTTGTGCTGCTACAAAAGCCGGTACGGCATTAATGATCCAAAGTGAGGTGACACGCGACGTGCTTGGCATGCCGTCGGCCGAATATGGCAATCTTACTATTATTGGCAGCAAACGAGCGGAGCATTTTCCTGACATGTCCAGTGAGGCAAGCGAATTACTCGGTAAAGATATTAGCGGCATCAAGCCTTACCGCATTCAAGTAGTTGGATTCGATCGAGAGCCGGATGGTAGGAAAAACAACCATCTTGGCGCTATGCGCGTAAAGATCAAGCGCCATCTAGGGGAGCTTGATAATGGGACGGAAGTAAAGCAGCGAACTATGGCTATTATTGACCTAAGTAAAAATGCTGGAGTTGACCAGGATATTACGCAAGCTATTTTCGAGGAATATGAGAAAGAGCGTCTATCTAAACAGGATGCTAAGTTAGCTCGTGCGTGTATGAAATTGACCGCAAACAGCGACCAGGATATGCTGCTACGCGAGGTTGATACGCATAGTAATAGTATTATTTCGTCGCCGCCTATTTATTCGGCTAAATACGGCAAGCTGAGCCAAGTAGATATGATGATTCAAGAGCTTATCAGCCGTGACATGCTTGATCCGCTCGTGCTGGCTCGCAATGAAACAATCTATGGCTATAACAAAGAAATAGATCAGCAAATCCGCCACAACCTAGACGATGTTATTACTCGACATTCATCAGCCGAGTAGCTTTTTGATAGCTTCAGCCACCGCTTCAATCGACTGTGAGGCTGATACGGTCGGTAGATTGTATGTCGCGGCAATTTTCACATAACCATCGCTGACGCGCTGCTGAAACTCAGCTTCTCGAGATTCAAACGTATCCGGCGCTGCGAGATCGCCACGTTCAAGGACACGGCGTTTTGATACTTCAAGATCATCGATGGTGAGGATGAGTCCAAGGTCGGGATTCATGTACTGTTTATCTGTGAATGTAGCAGTAATCGCGTTAATAATAGAAGCACTCATCCCTTCCCCGTACCCTTGGTACGCTAAGGTTGACCAGTAGTTGCGCGTTGCTATTACCCAGGTCCCCCGCTCTAGTGCTGGTTTGATTGTTGAATGCCATAGTTCATGTCGATTGGCTGTGAAAAGTAGAATATTGGTCATTGGGGTACGTTCAAGGGTACCGTCGAGCAGTACTGAGCGAATAGCTTCGCAAACTGGCGAGCCGCCCGGCTCTTTAAGGTGGATGACTTTCTTGCCTTTTGATTCGAGATGCTTCTGAAGGAGGTCGGCTTGGGTTGTTTTGCCTGTGCCGTCCCCGCCCTCAATGACAATGTATTTCCCCCGAGTCATTATTTGAGTCCGTTCGGGAGACCTTCGATAACGGGCGGGGCTTTTCGTATGTCTTTGTAGGCGCGTGGGAGCATTTGCTCGGGTGACCAGGTGCGAATTAGTTCGTCCAAATTGGCAGTATGCTGGTATTTGCCACTCATGCCACCTCTGCCATCGCTATAGTCGCCGTCAACGGGGCCCGTTTTATGGAAGATAAGCTGGCCGACGCGCTCACCTACTGGCAGAACAACTGATTCGTGCATATTAAGGTTGTAGATTTCGAGTGTGATGCGGTTGATATAGCCCGGGTCGATCCAGCCAGCGTCAAAACAAATAGCGACGCCATTGCGGCCCCAGCTACTGCGCGAGCGTACTTCACTGGCGCCACCGTGAGCGCGGATACCGACAAACTCGTGGGTGTGCGCAAGGATGCGCTCGCCAGGACGAAGCACGATTATCGGATGATCTTCAGGGATATTATCAAAAAGTTTAAAGCCGTACTTCTCGCACCAATCTTTGTGTGGCATGGCTTCGAGCGGACCTTTAAAATAGCGATCAACATCATCCTTGTCAAAAGGATTGTATACTTTGGCATTTTCATCAAACTCCTGTTTGTAGAAATAATGTCCCAGGGTAAAGTCGAGGCTTGCTTCACTGACATGCGCTTCGTTGTATGGCACGGAAACAATCGTCCCGTCAGTAATGGCTGCTTTAATTTCGGTATTGCTGTAGACGCTCATGATTTATTTTTCCCTATATACTGGATCGCAAAAATTGCTTGATTAATGATATTCGGTCGAGTCTCTCGAAATTCTTCTAACTCTTCAATTGTAAACCATTTGAATGTATTCGACTCGCCATCTTTTGGCTCGACGTGATTTGTAGTTGATTGAAGTAAGTAGGCTAAATTGATATGGCGATGATCGTCGGTTATATTGTGATAGTCCATGTCAAATGGTAGTGGTATGTAGCGGTTGTCGTCATCTTTTTCTATTTGGCGTGATTCCGGGCTAGTTTCTATTAATGTTAGATGGTTGCTATGAATTCCCGCCTCTTCCTCAATCTCTTTATACAGAGCCTCAATAGGTGTTTCGTTTAGTTCGATGTGGCCAGCTGGCGGTGTCCAGATAGGAAGGTATTTGTGTTTGATGAGGAGCGTTTTACTGTCATGGACGAGAAAGCCACTGACGGTAAAGTCGAATTGATTTGGTTCGGTGTGGAGATGGGACATGAAGTGTTCTTTCTTTGTGGTTATTATATGTCGATATTTGTTACTATTAAGTTATGAAAAGTATGATTGTCGCCTATAGCACCAACCGCGTGATTGGCAATGAAAATTCCATTCCGTGGCAAGGTAAACTACCCGCTGATATGAAACATTTTAAAGATCTTTCGGTTGGCAAAACGGTGGTAATGGGTCGGAGAACATTCGAGTCCATCGGCCGCCCACTTCCCTTTCGCCAGAATATTGTTTTATCTCGACAGGATGTAAAACTCGACGGCGCAACGGTCGTAAATAGCTTGGCGCAGGCATATGAAATAGCTAACGGTGAAATCTGCATCATTGGTGGGGCTGAGATATACAAAATGGGTCTTGTAGACGCCGATATTATCTATGCAACTGAGATTCATGCATCAGTTGCCGGAACAGTGCATTTTCCTAAACTATCGGACGAATGGCATGAAGTGTCGCGTGAAGCCCATCTGGCTGATGAAAAGAACGCTTACAATTACTCGTTCGTTACCTACGCTAAACAGCGATAGGCGCTTTAATGGCGGGGTGCGGATCGTACCCCTCGAGTGTAAAATCATCGATGGTGAAATCGAAAATTGATGTAACGTCAGGATTAATGATCATCGTTGGAAGTGGTCGCGGCTCACGTGATAACTGTAGGTCGACCTGCTCTTGGTGATTAAGGTAAATGTGAGCATCGCCGAATGTATGCACGAACTCACCTAGTTGCAGGCCTGTAACCTGCGCGATCATCATAGTGAGTAATGCGTACGATGCGATATTAAACGGCACGCCAAGGAGCGTATCGGCGCTGCGTTGATAGAGCTGACAACTCAACTTGCCATCAACGACATAGAACTGGAACAGGCTGTGGCATGGGGGCAATCCTGCTTTTGCCATTTCTTCAATGTCGGCTACATTCCAGGCAGATACGATAATGCGACGTGAATCTGGATTATTCTTGATGGTATCGATCACTTGCTGAATCTGATCAATTTCGCCCCCCTTGCCGTCCGGCCAGTGGCGCCATTGGTGGCCGTATATAGGGCCAAGTTCACCGTACTTGATGGCAAAATCATGATCACTTTTAATACGGCCGGTAAACTCGGCTAGGCCAGCTTTCCATTCGTCGGAACCGATTGCAGGAATGGTCTTGCCTTCGGCCTGCAAATAGGCGCGATATGGCCATTCATCCCAAATGTGGACGTCATTTTTGACAAGATATTCAATATTGCTATCGCCCTTTAAAAACCACAGCAGCTCGTGGATGATACCTCGTAAAAAGAGCTTTTTTGTTGTGACTGCTGGAAAACCTTGACTCAAATCAAAGCGCAGTTGGCGTCCGAAAACGCTTTTTGTGCCCGTGCCAGTGCGATCGGTTTTGATCGTACCGTTTGTTTTGATGTCCTCCAACAGGTCCAAATATTGTTTCATTGTTTCACCTCCCCAGGTAGAAAATGTTTGTTTTTGGTATGTTGTGCTTGCATTGTAGCACGAGCGTTTTGTCTATTCAAATAAATCGTAAAGTGATGCAATTTACGTATGGCTATTTCACAATAAATTTGCAAAAAATACTATATTTCGTATATCATCTATGGTATTATGTTCGCAAGAGCCGTTCCAAACAAACAGCCCGCTAATAAAAAATATATAAGCAAAGGCATGCTATATGAGTGTAGAGACGTTACAAAACCCTATTGAGCAGCACGAGGGGGCTACTCCTGTAACTGATAAAATTCTAGAACCAATCGTTAGGGATGATCCCGATGAAGCACTACTTGTGCGCGGCATGTTTGATAGGATTGGCAAGAGCTTTGCGGAAATTCAGGCATACTATGAGCTTGGTGGTATGGAGGATGCCGCCCGAGATAAGCTTACTGCGACATATGGCCATAAGATTGCGATACAGTTACCCGATAATTTGCGTACATCACTTAATGAAATAGACGCAGGAGTGTATATTGATGTACTTGAGGAGAACGCAAGGCCTCATGCGAACGAGGCTCTTGAAGAGGTAATGAAACTACCATTGCCACTTGATGTTGTCACAGAAGAGCTGCTTGAATCTGATTCACCGACTTCGCGTGAGCGCTATATAAAGTCAATTCAAGCTGAACGAGATGAGGCGAACGAAGCGCTTGAGGCGGCAAGAGCAGAGATTGCTCGCTTGAAGCGCCAAGTTGCTAGCCTTCAGGAACTTGCGAATACGCAAGCGGATATGCTTAACACTGCCGCTGTAGTGAAGACTGCCGAGATACGGGAACGTGAGGAAAAGCCTCAAGAAGATATCGAAGAGGGTGATGATGACCTTGATGTTTATGAACGCCAAAGTACACGTACGGTCGCAGCCAAGCTTGGCGGAACTGTATCGTCACTTACCATACGAGTAGCCACGGATAAACAAAAAATCGCCTCATAACGAGGCGATTTTTTATAGAAGTTGTTAGGTATTAACTAACGACGTTCTCAACCTTAATGCCAGGACCTTGGGTCGTGCTAATTGAAGTAGACTTCACGTAGCCGCCTTTTAGACTCTGTGGTTTTTGGCTTTGGAGACTGTCGAAGAACGCTTTTGCATTTACGGCGAGCTTGTCAGCGCCAAACGATACTTTACCGATTGAAAGGTGGACGATAGCTTGCTTGTCGACACGATATTCAACCTTACCAGCCTTAGCTTCAGTAACAGCCTTGGCAACATCAGTTGCAACTGTACCGCTCTTAGGGTTTGGCATGAGACCACGTGGACCAAGCTGGCGTGCGAACTTACCAAGCTTTGGCATGTACTGTGGTGTCGCAACGAGGACGTCGAAGTTAAGCTCTTCTTTTTCAAGTTGCTTGATGAACTCTTCGTCGCCAACGATATCAGCGCCAGCTTTTTTAGCTGCCGCGTGATCTGCTTCAGGGGCAAATACAGCAACAACGATCTTCTTGCCTGTTCCGTTTGGAAGTGAAACGGTCGTACGGATATTCTGGTCAGCCTGGCGTGGGTCAACACCAAGGCGAACGTGCACTTCTACAGAAGCGTCAAACTTTGCAGGATTGGTTTTTGTTGCAATCTCAAGTGCTTCAGCGAGTGAGTATACTTTTCCAGCCTCAACGTGCTTAGCGACGTCTTGGTACTTCTTGCCACGGCGTTCGAGGCGTGGGCGAGTAACTGGCTTTGGACCCTTGGTTGTGCGAGCCTCTGCTTCTTCAGACTGTTGAGTTGTGTCACCAGCTTCTTTACGAGCTTCTTTTTCGGCTTTCTCTTCAGCTTCAGCAAGCGCTTTATCGCTTCGCTTACCAGCCTTGGCTGTTTTCTTCTCTTCTTTTGGTGCCTCTACTTCTGCTGTTGTAGCACCCGCAATTGCAGCTTCGATTTCTGCAATTGTGTTCTTGTCTGTCACTTCAAGCTTTAGTTCTGTAGCTTGAGCGAGCAAATCGGCTTTCTTTGCCATGATAGGTGTAAACCCTTTCTGTGGTGATAGCGGCTTTCTAGGCCTCCCAACATTGATTGTTATCCTATCATTCTAGCACTTTTGCGCTAATCTGTACAGGGGTGCATGCAAATTAAAACCTCGCTACAAATCGTAGCGAGGTTTTAAAGTTGGATTGAAGTTGTTGAGGCTTAGCCTTCTACTTCAACACCCATTGAGCGTGCTGAGCCAGCAATGATCTTTACGCGTGCATCAAGATCGTTTGCATTAAGCTGATCTTTTTTAGCCTCAGCAATTACTTCGAGCTGTGCGCGAGTAATCTTGCCTACTTTTTCAGCATGTGGCTTGCCACTACCCTTTTTGATACCGATAGCTTCGCGGATCATGTCATCAACTGGCTGGCCAAGTGACTTCCATGCGAACGTGCGGTCATCGAATACCTGCATGTGAACGATAACGTCTTTGCCCATGTCAGCTTTTGTAGCGTCGTTAAATGGATTGATGAAATCCATCATGTTAAGACCCCATTGACCAAGAGTTGAACCTACTGGAGGACCTGCAGTCGCACGACCAGCTGGGATACGGAGTTTTAGATTACCGATTACTTTTTTTGCCATAGAATTATTTTTCCTTCTTGTACTAAATATTATTGAAGCGATATTTAGTGCGTAACTGTCCTATTATACATCTTTCGGCCTGCTTTTTCAAGGTGTTATCGGTACGTTTCGGCCCATCTGTATTCTGGGCTGATTGGTGTATCTGCCGCAACAGGTTTGGTACGGTAACGATAAGTGCCGGGTTTATCGCTTGCAAGCCCTTGATCGACGCCAAGGCTCATGCCAGTTGCACGACGCGCGAGCTCGTGGAGCGTTCCTTCGCGTGTGCCATATTCCTCTTTGTGCTCGATGATAGGGAGTGCACCCGTCTCTGTATTGACGAGAATACGAGGAGGCTGCTCTCTGTTGGGGATGATGGCTTCGACATGCTGTGGGATTTCGTGTGTCATGTGTGATTCCTTAAAAAAACACCTCCCGGAGGAGGTGTTGATTGTACTTAAACTTTTTTGACTTGAAGTGCATCGAGCTCAACTGGAGTGTCACGGCCAAACATGCTGACCATAACTTTGAGCTTGCCCTTATGGGCATCGATTTCAGAAATAGCACCGTCGAAGCCCTTGAATGGCCCGTCGGTAATGCTAACCACTTCACCTTCAGAGAATTCGATGTTGTACTTAGGATCTTCTACGCCCATGCGCTTCTTGATCTTAGCGATTTCAGAATCGAACACAGGGGTTGGAGTCGTGTCTGCTCCTACGAAGCCAGTGACACCAGGAGTGTTACGGACGATGTACCATGTCTCGTCTGTTAGTTTCATTTCAACAAGAGCGTAGCCTTGGAAGATCTTCTTCTCGACGACCTTACGCTTGCCGTTCTTGATTTCGATCTGCTTTTCTTTTGGCACCATAACATCGAAAATTTTGTCGGCCATGTCGACGGCGTTGATGCGCTGACGAATGCTGTCGGCTACTTTTTCTTCATAGCCACTGTAGGTGTGAATGGCGTACCATTGACGGGTACTGTCGTATCGGTTTTTCATAATTATCCTAGGATCCTTTCAAATAATAGTTTAAAGCCAGCGTCTAGCAACACAATAAGTACAATAAAGAATGCAGTAAATGCAAGTACGGCGAATGTGAGGCTCCACGTTGCCTTGCGGGTTGGCCAGTGTACTTGCTTGAGTTCTGTCCATGCACCTTTGAAATAGCCGCCAAAGGCTACAAGTGGATTGGACGTTTCTGTCTTTTCTGGTGCTGTTGTTTTTTTCGGAGTACGCTTACTCACTTTTTCGGAGTTGACTGCTTGTTTGGCGCTATCAGATGCTTTGATGCGCGTTACTTTCGTCGTTGTTCCGGAGGTCTTTTTACTTGTCGCCACGGCTATAGTTATCTCCCAAATTAAAAAGCCTGCTGCTGCAGACTGTCAAGTACAGTATAGCTACTTAAAACACCCTAGTCAAGCATGGCACGGGGCCACTAAAACATATCGTCGCTCAAATAATTCTATGGGTGGGTTTATCACTCGCTTCCTCATGGTATAGTACTAGTAATGCTTGAGCTTATTTTATTGATTATTTATGTCACTATAACAATAGCCACAATATACTGCGCCTGGAAGTTGATGCGCGCCTTTCATCGTTTTACGATGCGCAGCTTCACGACACCAGCCCACTACGTACATGAACTACCGAGTGTATCGGTTTGCATACCTGCGCGCAATGAAACTCATGCGATGACGCAGTGTCTTGAGTCGGTGATTGCTAGTAGTTATCCAAAACTTGAAATCATTGTTCTGGATGATGCGTCCGTTGATAATACCTCTTTTTTAATTAAGTCGTTCGCTCATGCAGGTGTCCGATTTGTCGAGGGTTCCTCGCTGCCTGGCGGCTGGCTTGGGAAGAACCATGCGCTTCAAGGATTACTCGAAGAAGCGAGCGGGCGCTATATTTTGTATGTAGACGTGGATACGAGATTGCAGCCAGATACAATTAGTCAGCTTGTTGCATATGCGCAGGCTGAAGATGCGCAAATGGTGTCGGTGTTGCCACAGCGCTTTGATGGATGGCGATTGAGCGTACTTTTTAGTCCGTTGCGCTATTTCTGGGAGCTTGTATTGCATAGTCATAAGGCGCCAGCAACGGCGAGCTCAACATGGCTCATTGATCGTCATGTACTTGTAGAAAATGGTGGGTTTGCCAGCGTGGCCCTGGATGTTCAGCCGGAGGCTCGATTTGCCGCGACGATGGCGCTGACCGATCAATACCGTTTCTTAATAAGCACGCCGGATCTCGGTGTGGCATATGAAAAGAAGTGGTCGTCGCAAGTGGAGACAAGCATCCGCCTTCTCTACCCTCGGTTCGGCCATACTATCTGGTCTGCTCTTTTGGCGGCAGTTCTTTTGATTGTCTTGTGGCTGCCGGTGCCATTTGTGCTATCTGGCTTTTTGTATGGCTGGACGGTTATACAGGCACTTGCGCTTTGGAAGCTGAGTCTTTTTATGGCGCTGTATGGTTTTTATGCATCGCGTATGTGGCGTAAACATTGGTGGACTGCGCTTTTTTTGTGGCCAGTCACGCTTACTCAAGAGATTGCATTATTGCTTGCAAGTGTCGTGGGTTACGCTCGAGGAACAATTACCTGGAAAGGTCGACCAGTACGAATAGCCCGCGCATCTTCATCGGCACAGTCTACTGCGCCTGAACTCTAACTCCGAGTCATCACTTAGTCGGTCTTTTTGGTGACGACCGGAAGACTAAAACTAAAGGTTGAGCCATGATTAAGGCGGCTTTCAAGTTCGATAGTGCAGCCTAGTTTTCGTGCAAGCTTTGCGGCAACGTATAGGCCAAGTCCGGTGCCGCCAGTTTCTCGCGTGCGATAATCTTCTGATCGATAGAACTTCTGAAAGATCTTCTTCTGTTCATTTTTGCCAATACCAATACCCGTATCGCTAACAGCAAATTCAACGACATTCTTTTTCAAATGAACACGCAGTGTAATTGAGCCTTCGCGGGTATATTTAATAGAATTAGTGATGAAGTTTTGAAGTAATTCCTCGAGGTAAAGGCGGCTTGCGCTAACCGTGCCTAGTTTTACGTCGGCATCAAGGTTGAGATGAAGCTTCTTTGCTTCGGCTTGTGGTAAATATTCGTTGTAAAGCTTGTCTACGAGTGGCCGTACTTCGATTTCTTCGGTAATATCTGCAACGCCACGTTCGGCGCGTGACAATGTGGAAAGGTCGTTAACCATTTTTGCAAGGAATATCACTTGGTCGTGTGCATTTTTGATAGACTCAACAAGCACTTCTTGTTTTACATCTGGCCGGGATAAAATAAGTTGAGCGTTGCTAATTGTCCCTTCGGCAATAGTAATCGGCGTGCGTAGTTCGTGGCTTACGACACTAATAAATTCGTCCCGCTCCTCTTCAAGGCTCTTGGCCTTGGTGACATCACGCATGATAATAATATAGCCGTCGTGGTCTTCGCTATCTTTGCTGCGACTATAACTGCTGCGAATCGGTGAGTAGGTCACCTCAAGCCGGACGATCTCGTTGCCATCGAATGTCATATGAAGATCATCGCGCACGGTGACGCTATGCGACTTCAGCAACTCGTCGAATAGATGGACCCGATTGTCCTCCTTGTCTGCAATTGATAGGATTTCATCTATATGATGACCATTAAGGCTATCGTTTGTATCGAGTAAGTTGAGGCTAGCTGCATTGTAAACGCGAATGACACCGTTCTTATCCGTGCTCAAGATGGCGTCGGCAAGGTTGTTGACGATGGTAAGGATGCGGTCGCGCTGCAAAGATTCTTGCGCCTGAGATCTGGTAAGCGCACTTCGTTCAACTTCTTGCGTGCGCGCGATAGAGACGACCGCTAAGCCCGTAACGAGAACGGAAATGGTGACCATAAGATCATTTAATATGGCCGATGAGCCTGTGTTTGCAAGGAGTTCAATAAAGATATCCGCGCCGACAGTTGCAATGAAGCCCATGATGCTGAGCATGAGGCCGCGACGTGAAAAGTATATGTTTGAAGCAACAAATAGGAGAATCCAGAAAATGGTAAATGGCGCACTGAGCCCGGAGACGAAGATAAGATAAAGGCTCGATAGAAAATGGTAGCTAATAAAACGAAATGCAACTACGCGCCGTGAGCTACCTGGGGACAGGAATTGCCAAGTACTAAGAAGCATCCAAACAAGTGCAATCGAAATAAAGGCAATCTCGCTTGAATAGTGTGGTGCTGGCAGGAGTTCATATTGAATAAGGATTCCATATAGTACAAGGATGATGGGCGTCAGTAAGCCAGCATAACGCACAATCTGTGCCGCACGTTGATTGTAAGCAGTCCCACCTTTAAACATCTTAAAACGTATTATACACGAGACATGAGCTTTTTAGATAGATGGCGTCTCGTTTTTTAGTGTTCGTTTATGTTGTTTGTATTCGGGATCTCCAATTGCGACAAGATCCCAGAACTCTGGGCTATGATTCATCTGTTTGGTGTGGCTGAGTTCATGAATAAGTACGTAGTCGATAAGTTCAAATGGCAACTTCATGAGAGCGATGTTGAGGCTGATAGTTCCGTTGCTACTGCAACTACCCCATCGTCCGCTGGCGTGCGAGAATCGTACTTTTTGATAGTTGAATCCATACTTTGTCGCTAAAAATTGAAGCCGTTTTGGTAGATAACTCTTTGCTTCACGCCGAAGCGCCGCAATGACAACCTCGCGGATGGAAGAGATGACGGCTGGATCGTCTAGTGTTTGTTCATTCGGAAGATTGACAATGATTTGCTGGCCATGGCGAGAAACACTCACCTGGCTAGCTATCGATGGTCGAACGATCAGGGTATGGCTCTTCCCTATTGCCATACCGTCTTCGAACGATGTGTCCGGAAGATGTTCTTGTAGAATACTGCGTAGTTCATCGCGCGAGTTTTTAAGCAAGCGCTTTACAAGAAATAATGGCGCATAGAGCGGTAGTGACGCCCTGAGCGTACCATCGGGCGCAACACGGATGCGAACCTGCGAGGCACGCGCACTTCGGCGGATGGTTATTTTGCCAAATTCGACATCGCTAATAATGGGCATGCTTTTCCTCTGTTAGCGGACCGTAATGTGCTTTGAGGTGCTGCGGCGAGTGACGGGCGCAGTTGCGTGAACGCTAATCTCGGCACGCGGCTCTGCAAGCTTGCGCAGTACCATCTTTGCCTGGGTGGCGTAGGTGTGCTTTCCACTTATTACTATAGGCTTTTCAGTTGTGTGTGGGGCGCTGAAGCGGCGAACGGCCGCATCGTGCTGTTCTGGCGTGGTAACGCGTCGGTGTGGTTCGGCTTTGGCTGCTTTGAGTGATCGTTGTTTTGCGGTCGTTGGCTCTGTTTGCACCCATATGACGAGCACTTCATACCCATGCTTGCGTGCAGTGGTCATCAGTGTAAGTCGCTCTGCTTTAGTGTCGCTGTGGCCGTCAACAATAAATGACTGGCGGGTTTTGAAAAGCTGGCCCATTTGCTGATCGATGAGTGCATTGATGATTTTTGCTGGAAGGGTTGTTTTGCCAAAGATTTTATTGATTGAAGCGGTGCTAATAAGCGGTGCTTGGAATGTTTCAGAGAACTGTTCGGCAAAGAAGCTCTTGCCTGCACCTGAGATGCCGACCATAAGAATCAAATGCGGCGTAGATAGACTTAACGATTTCATATATGACAGTATAGCAAACGTGTGAAGCAATTGGATAGGGTGCGGCCGCTGGCACCCGGCATGTTGTCGCGGTATGGCTAGTTGCTGCATGCCTTTAGCCGGTACTGAGAACAAGTTCGTATTACTCTCTGCACATAGTACAATAGGGGTATGAATTCAGACAAAACTCCACTTGAAGGTACAAAACTAGCAAATTTTGAGCCACGTAAAAAAGTAGAACAACTAGAAATTATTGATGTAGTTGTTGGCGACGGTGACGAAGTGCAGCCGAGCCAGACTATTACTGCTCATTACACCGGTGCGCTTGTAAAAGACGGTACAATTTTCCAAAGCTCAAAGGATTTTGGCCAGCCAGCTACATTTGGTCTCGAACAAGTTATCGAAGGCTGGACAAAAGGCGTACCGGGCATGAAAGTCGGTGGTACTCGCCGGCTCATTATTCCGTCAGTACAGGCATACGGCTCTGTTCGTGCCGCTGCGAACATCCCGCCAAATTCAGATCTTGTATTTGACATCGAGCTTGTTTCGATCGGCTAGTCACTACTATCTTGGTGCTATATTACTTACCCTGGATCCTTTCTATCTAGGGTATTTTTATGAGGTAGTCACTATATGATTAAACACAAAGTCGTTGATTTGCTGTAAAATAAGAATGTACCCGTGTGATGGCATCCAGCCACAAGCCCGCCTCAGAGTAAGGAGTAATATGTCTATAACTACCGAAACTGATGATTTGCAACAATCGGCTAATCGCATAGAAAAGCAGCTTACGTCACCGACCGTGTCGCTAATACTAGCCATTTCTACGCTTGGCGCCTTTGTCTACTTAGCTTATTTGCTACAGCCGAGCTTTCGTGGTGATGTTTTACCATACACACTCGCTCTTATTGCCGAAATATTTATTATCATTCAAGGGCTATTGTCATTTTGGACAATCTTGTCGGGGCGGTTCAACCCTAGAAGCTTCGAATATCATAGCGCTCAATCAAAACTGTTTAATGCCCCTGTTGGTAAATCGGCAATCCACATACTAAAGAAACGTGAAGCCAGGATCGCTCGAAAAGTTCAAATGTACGTCCACCATAAACCAATCAAGGTGGATATTTTTATTCCTGTTTATGGTGAACCGATCGAGGAAATCCGTGAAACAGCTACGGCTGCTCGTGATGCATATGGCCTTCATGAAACCTACATCCTCGATGATGGCAAGTCTGATGAAGTAAAGGCCCTTGCTCAACAGCTGGGAGTTCATTATATTCGCCGAAAGACGAACGAAAATGCCAAAGCGGGCAATATTAATCATGCGTTGAAGCAGACGTCTGGAGCGTTCTTTCTCATCTTGGATGCTGACTTTGTAGCGCATCCAACAATTTTGTACGAGACCATTCCTTTTTTTGAAAATGATAATCTTGCGTTTGTGCAGACGCCTCAGTTCTATGATAATCAAAACAACTTTGTATCGACAGCAGCTGGTTTTATGCAAAATGTGTTCTACTCGCTTATCCAGTCGGGCAAGAATCGTTTTAACGCCGCTTTCTGCGTTGGTACGAATGTTGTCTTTCGCCGGTCGGCCATCAAATCGATAGGCGGTATGTATGATAAATCAAAATCCGAAGATATCTGGACCTCACTGATGCTGCACGAACGGGGCTATGAATCTATTTATATTCCGACCGTGCTTGCTGTGGGCAAAACCCCAGAGACGTTAAAAGCTTACTCTAAGCAGCAGCTTCGCTGGGCAACCGGAAGCTTCGAGATATTCCTCCAGCACAATCCCCTGTTTGCACGGAAACTAACCGTCGACCAGCGCCTACAGTATTTTGCAACCACTTCGTACTATTTTGTTGGCTTTTCTGTCCTACTTTTGCTTCTTCTACCGCCCTTACAGATCTATTTCAATCTCTCCCCTATCAATACGTCGATACCAGTATGGCTATGGGGCCTGATGTATAGTGGTTTTTATGTCTCCCAGCTCATCCTAGCTTTTTATACTATGGGCGGATTTAAAATAAAAACCTTAATGCTTGCAAATGCTTCGTTTCCGATTTACATAAAAGCATTCTTCAACGCCCTGACCAAACGGGATCAGGCTTGGCACGCAACAAATGCGATGACGTCGTATGATTCACCATTTAACTACGTCCGCATGCAGGTGTATATCTTTATCTTTCTACTATTGACGTCGATTGTAGGGGCTGTCAAAGCTGTTTACACGGCTGAATTCTCTATCTCGCTCATATGGAATGTTATTAATACCATTGTCTTTAGTTATTTTGTCGTTGTTGCGCACGGGGAGGCTCGTCGGCTTAAGCGACAACGCAAGCTGGATCGTAGAAAAGAAGTTATCGTAAAAGGAGTTATATCATGAATATATTAAGTCGTTTTAGATTTCTCATTGGTATAGTGTTTGTTGTTTTGATCGTGGTTGCCCTAGTGCTGTATCTTAATTACAGCATGTCTATTGCCCGCGCTTCGAAGGCCGAGCTAGCGGCGGACACAAGTTCGATCGGAACGGATTATGCCGGGCTGGTTGTGAAGCAGAGCGCCGAAGTGGGTGATCGGGTAACGAAGGGCCAGACGCTTTTTGAGCTACAAAGCTCAAAGCTCGCAGAAGAGCTCGATAATAAATCCGTCACGGAAGCCTCACTGTCCTTCGATGTTGATCCGGATACGCAGCATATTCTCCTCAAGGCAAACAATGATGGGGTTGTCGATAAAATCAATTACCGCGTGGGCTCATTCGTGCCAACGGGCGGGGTTATTGCCACCGTCAACATGGTAGATTCGATATATGCGACTGGCTACTTCCAGTTGTCACCTCCTGACTATGCACGCATAAATAAAGACAATAAAGTAACGGTGACGCTGCCAGATAATAGTACGAGAGAAGCAACTATCTTTAGCATTTCGCTTGTTCGAAGTGGCGACAACGTCGATACGGTCGTTAAGGCGCGTTTAAAAGGTGCTGATCTCAACGACGTTCGCTTCTCGGTAGGTACACCTGTTGAGGCGCGTCTGCGGCTCGGGGAGGAAACATGGTATCAGAGCTTATCTCGCTATGTGACCAACCTCTTGCAACCAGGAGCGGAACGATAATATGAGTAGGAAAGCGATAATTATAGTAGTCAGTGTGGTCGTTTTTGTAGCGGCGGTAAGTCTTGCCTTGATGTACAGTAGGCAGAATAATCGCCCTGATGATACAAAGGGCGCATTGATTGATCAGTCCGTTCTGGCGGCGTTACCGAAAAAGGATGGCTCGTCGGCTGACATTCGACGGGTAAAGAATGATATTCTACCACCGACCAACTCGTGGCTGAGTGGCATGGTGCTTCAGTCGGATCCAAAAGCGGTCTTTCCTATGCCGCTGAGTTTTCTGGCTAAAGATACGGGCTTTGAGGTCGGATTACCTACCGTGAGTTCGACTGACAGTGTGATTGCCGGTGGGCATGTTGCGGGGGTTGATGCTCGCATTGCAGGCGCGGCAAGTTTTCAGTTGCACCGCTACGATAAAGTTTCAGCCACTTTGTTGTACCAAGCGGCAGATCGGACGGATATGGGAAGGTTAACACTTGCAGAAGGTTCGCCGTATATATTTTATCGTGCCAGTAGTAGTCATGAGTTATCCATGTCGAATATTGATATTGTTAAATCAAAAACATCGAACTATCTACGCTACACTCGTGCGGGTCACGACTACGCTATTGTCACGCAGTCCGGGGCAACAATAGACGTTAATGGAACGACCGCTTTGCTTAAACTGGAAAAAGATAATCTAGTCACCTTCTATGCGCTACCCGATAGTAGCGCCGATGAGTTGAGGAGCCTTGCTGGTAATGAAGTTTCGTCTGTTGAGACCATATACGAAGATGGTGGCAAGACCTCACTTGAGTATGAAACGCATAATAGTCAGCCGACATTGTTTGCGGCCCTGCCCTATCGGACAGTCACGAGCGGAGAGATGATCGATGGTTCGTATAGCAGTATTTATGGTCAAATGCAGTTGCGGCGAGGTACGGCGTTTGCGACGACCGTAAAAGCTATCGAGCCTGGCAATTCACTTGATCTTTCTCGCATATCTTCGGATCATAAACGGCAGTTGGCTGATCATCTTAAGAAGGATGTGGCTGCGACTGATATTACGGCAGAAGATAGCTACTACGCAGGTAAACAGCTTGCCCGGGCTGCTAACTTACTTGATATCGCCGTGAAGCTTGATGAAAAAGAGGCTGCCGCAACACTTACGACTCGGCTTAAGAATGCCTTTGCAGATCGACTTGGGGTGGATTATTGGTATTATGACAGTAAAATAAAAGGCGTGGCTGCAAAAACGACAGGGTTTGGCTCTGAAGATTTTAATGATCATCATTTTCATTACGGTTACTTTATTTATGCTGCCAGCATTTTGGGTCGTCATGATGCCGACTTTCTGCGAAACTCGAAGGCTCAAATTAATTTATTGGTTGCTGACATTGCCAATTACGAGTCGACAGCAGAGTTTCCGCTACAGCGTACCTATGATCCATATGCTGGCCATTCGTGGGCCGCAGGTCTCGCACCGTTCGATGATGGTAATAATCAAGAATCGAGTTCAGAAGCTATCCAGGCGTGGAATGGTATCGCACTCTGGGGAGAGTTGACGAATAACGAGCGGCTCAAAAAGTCTGGTAGATGGCTCTTGGCTAATGAGGCCGCTACTGCCCGTTCGGCTTGGCGTCGGGTGACGACTGACGATCCTGGCCTTGCAAACTATAGTAGTCCGGTCACATCGCTTAGCTTTGGCGGTAAGCGCACCTATAGCACCTTTTTTAGTGACGAGGCAAATGCAAAAGTGGGTATCCAGCTCATCCCGCTTAATCCCGTAATGCGTGAATTCTCAACGGATGGCGACAGGATCAAGGAAGTAGTAAGTGTTTCGATTGATGGTGATAATTTCAACGTTGCTCTTGGAGATTACATCTTGATGTATTTGGCATTGAGCGATCCAAAACAAGCGGTTGAGCGTGCCGATGCTCAGCAGGATGCATTTATTGATGATGGTAATTCGCGTACCTATATGAATGCCTGGATTTTTGCCCAGCTCGATAAATAGCACTAATAGCTATATTGATCGATGAGATTACTGCCGCTAAAGAAGTAGTAAATGGCGGCGTAGACAATAGTTGCAAGGATAAGATATACAATCACCCATTGCCAAAGAGGGCGCTTGCTATATCCTTTTGGTAAAAAATTTGGATGCTTGCTATTCATACTCACCTCCGTTCGCTTGGTGGCTATAGTATGCAGTATGAACAACGAATTCGTATGTGATGTATATCATGTGGATGTGAAAATCCCCCGTACGCCAATGGCGCACGGGGGGACGGAGATCGTAGTCTTTCCTATTTGGTGAATAGCTTCCAGATGCCATTCATCATTACTTTCAGGAGAGAAAGATCAGATCCGTTTGATTGATGGTGGATGGCGCTCCCGATGCCGGAGAGGGCCTGGGGCGTCCATCCTTCGTAGGCGGGCATGAACAGCGTGATGTTGATGTCCTTGGCTGTGCCGCCGAGCTTATTTTCTTCTAGTTTTTTCGTTAGCTCCTTTAGGAATACTTGACGTCTTTCGCCATCGAAAAGTTCGAGTGCTCGTACCTCAACATCATTCGCAGCATCGCGAACGAGTCTACCAAAGTGGAGTACGATTAATTCCTGCGCAATCGAACGAACGCGGTCATCGATCTCCTCCGCACCGTATAGCCAATAAAAAATGTTCTTAATGCTCGTGGTTAAGGTGGAGCGAACATTGTAGGCTTCGAATTTCTCCTTGCCCTTTACTGGGATCGTCTCGAGATCGATCGTGCGGTCAAGAGTGCTAACGACCTTAATCGTTTGCCAGAACGGAATCATCATCTTAAGGCCAGGACCCAAAATGATTGCATCGCCATTCTTGTCGCAGACAACTCTGCCTCGATTGAGCCGAATTGCTTGGTTACCATGCTCTACGAGCTTGAATGTTTTAATGATGGCCAGGAACGCCGTACCTACGATGAGGATGGCGTAGATGACCGTACTCCAAAACGGACCAAGGCTGTCGATCGCCTCGAATACTCTTTCAAGCGGCACGATAATCACCTCCTTAGGGTAGTCGTTCGCACGCGCTTGAGACTACTATACTCCTATAAATTAGAATATAAAACCATCATTGACCTGCTATGTACAGGAAGAGTTATTAGCTTTGATACCAACGGACGTCGTCGTAATATCCAGCGATGCCTGAATTTGCCGAAATAATAACCTGCAGACTGGCGGTTCTTACGTTAGTCGATGTGGGCTTATATTGGAAATTGACGTCGCCAGTGCTGACACCGCGAATTCCTGTCATATATCGTCCGGACACCCAGTTGCCGTTTGCATCATATTCATCGATATAAAAGCCAACTTCGCCGCTCGCGAGTTGCTGGACGTTTAGATAACTCGTGAGCGAATAGTTTTTTGTGGCGTCAACAGCAACTTTCGGTGAGAAAAGATGGGTGTTTCTCGTGGTGGATTTGAAGGCAATAGAGTTAACGATATTGTTCGGGCTGCCGTGACTGGCGGTATCCTTGACGATATTGGTGGTATCGTCTGTTGTCCAACCGCTTGCAATGCCGCCGTCAAACGTGCCATTGGCAACGAGATTAGTTTGCACGGGAGGAGCAGTGCTGCTTAGTGCAAACCACTGTGCATTGTCGAGATGGGCTGTGATGCCTGAATTTGCCGATGCAATAACTTGTAGCCGAGCCTTCTTGACGCCTTCTGATGTTGGCTTGTAGGTGAAGTTGAATGCTTCAACAAAAGCTGACCGCTCTCCGTTCTTATATTGACCAGATAGCCAGCCGCCGCTTGCATCATATTCATCGATATAAAAGCCGAGCTCCCCACTTGTAATCGCACTCACCTTGACGTAATTCTTAAGCAGGTAGGTTGTATTTGGTTCGACAGCCACTTGTGGAGAAAAGAGGTGTGAGTTTGCGGGACGACTGGTAAACTTGATCGAGTTGCTTGAGCTCGGCATGCTACCGTTATTAGCGGTATCCTTTATGACATTTGCGGCCGCATCGGTCGTCCAACCCTCACCTACTCCGTTGTCGAACGTGCTATTTGGCAGAAGGTTGGTGTCACTCGTAACGATGCCCTTGCTGATAGTCACTGGCGTAATGAGGCCGGCGTTTTGCTTAGACTTAACATACGCGGCGATTCGATCAAGATTGGCAGTCGAGTACTGATAATCGTCCGGGTTTGTGCTGGGATTGACTCGTATGTCGTGCATAGTAAGGATTAACCACTGTTTATTTGCAATTGCTGCGTCAATCTTGGCTTTTACCTGTGCGACTGTTACGCCTGCGTGAACCGGCATGTTATTGAGTAAGTAGTCATTGTGTGGCCAGATGTTGTTTGCTTGATCGGCAAACCCGCGGTGCGAAGTGTAGTATTTCGCAATTTCCGAAAGGGTTGCGGGGCTGTAATCTCCATAGGGCGAAGCAAAAGCATTGGCGGTTATACCCTGCGCCGCAAGGTCGGCCTTGCTTCCGCTGAGTTCTTGCGCAACTTGTGCCGGTGTAAGGAGATTTGGCTGCCCGTCATCCGCGTCGCTCGATGCAAGATACGGGTGTGTTTGGGTATGCGACCCAATTTCCCAGCCCGCAGCTTGAAGTTGTTTGACTTGTGCCCATGTCATGTACCGCGCGTCATTGTCTGCCCTGCAGGCGTTTGGCACTGTGGTCATACCGACACACTTTGTAGTTACATAGCTCGTGCCAGTTAGGCCGTACTTAGCCAGGGTTGGCTGGGCCTGAGTGCGCACACTCGCAAAACCATCATCGAATGTGAATGATATTTTTGCTGTTGCCGTAGGATTTTGGACGGCCGCACCGCTATTTTTACTTAGCCATAACGGCGAGGAGATGGCGAGGAGCATCGCTAGTGCTATTTGCATATAGACACGTGGCGTCATATGCCTTCGTGGCGAATGCCTTGAGATGAGTGTGTGAAGTTTACGCATATGTACCTCCTTGCCGAGTGGCTCGTGTGATTGACGTTATCGTTGTTTACTTATTTCCTGCATAGCGTCGGAGACAGTCGTGACCGTCAACTCACTTTTTCTTACGGTATCAAGCTGTTGCTGAAATTGTGCGGGACTAATAACAGGCTCACCTTGCGTGTTGGTATCAACGCGGTGATAAACGAGAATGAGCCAACCATTCCTCGCTTTTGCTTCGGCAAGTGCGTTCGCTAGTTTGCCTGGTGATGTGTCGTTGCCTATGTACAGGATGAGTAGATTATAGGGATCGAAGTTTTGTCGAGTATTTACGCCACTTTCTGTCCCCCGTAGTGATGCATAGTAATTTCGGGCGTAATGATTGACCTGGCCGTCTGTCCCACCAAATGGTGCCGAAAATTGAATGGTATGTTGATTGTGTACTTGCTTGAAATACTCACCGGCGTGCATTAATTGGTAGTCAATCGATGGCGTATCGAGTGTAGTGAAGTTGAGATGCTCGTAGCCATGTGAGGCAAGTTCATGTCCGCTTTTGACGAGTGCAGTAACTTGTTCTGAACTCATAAAGCTGGTCGTATCAATAGCAGCGGGGTTGAGATAAAAGGTAGCCTTGTAGCCGTATTGATTGAGGAGCGGTGTGCCGTTTTTGTAGGCGGACTCCCAGCCGTCATCAAACGTGATTGAAACCAGTGGCCGAGTCCAGGTCTTAGCTCCTGGTTTTGTAATATCATATAGTGCATACTCTCTTGTATCTAGCGTGCCGTTGCTATGAAGCGTTGGTGTGATCATAACGCTTGCAGTATCAGAGGGTGCTTCAAAGCGGCCGGTGTATGTCGTCCAGTCTTTTGCGGGGAGTAATGTCGCAAGCGTATAGAACTGTCGTCTTCCTGATGCTAGAACATACTCTGCAACAACATCCACCGCTGCGTTACTGCGATAACTGACCGTAAACGAGAACGCTTGATTGCCTTTAGTGAGGATTTCTGAGTACTGCCATTTTGCTTCGCCATTTTTATACTCATCGACACTGCTGCGGAAGTAGGCGTTGCCATCGTTGGTAATATAGCTAGATGTTATTTTATTGTCGCCAGTAGCAAAGCTACTCCAGTCTGCGGGCAATGCGGCCATATCTTCGGATCGCTCAAGTGGTGGAATAAGGTTTTTTATCATTTCTACGTCAGGTGCTTTATATACTCCCTTTGGGTTTGCTTCCAGGTAATTATTATCGACCTGAAGTTCGCCTCTTGCGGAGAAGCTATAGGTAAATTGAACACTTTCAACCTTTGAATCTGGCGTGAATATATGACTGGCTGTAGCCCACTGTTTGTCTGGGGAGTATCGTTTAATAATCGTCAACCTTTTCGTTCCATCTTTATAATTAGACTGCAAGAGTAAGTCAAACGGTACGGTACTTTTATAAAATCCTTTATAAAAATATGTCGTATCACTATTAACGCTCACGAGAGGGCTGGTGAGCGTTGTATTTATGCCAAGACGCTCACTGCTATTGGTTAAAACAAGCAGTGATGGGCTCTCGTATCCTTGAATGCTCGTAGCAGTAACCGATGAACCTGCTGGTGCGAACTGCCAGCCCACGGGGAGGCCTCGTTCGTCGAGCGCGTCAAGGCCTCCGTTTGGAAGTATGTTTGATTGAGAGACATTTATCTGTGACTCTGCACCGGTGTAGCGTTGCCACACGATTAAAAGTAGAATCACTACTGGAAGAACAATGAGTAGCGGATTTTTAAGGATGCGTAGCGTTTTATTCATGTACTCCTCCTATTGTTCTAGGTGGAGTGTTTGTCGCGGCAGCCTCAACAAGGCGTCCGCCGATTCGGTCTGGTGATACCCAAGTGGAGTCACTATCCTTATGGCGGGTTAAGCTACGCGCTTTTATAAGGCATTTAATGACCGCAATGATTTGGATGAGATCCATGACGTAAAACACAAAGTATGCAATCGGCACGTACAAGGTCAGATAAAGTCGCTCGAGGCGACGTAGATGATTGTTGTACCAAAGTGTCACTAGCGTATAGGCTGAGATTGTAAGGTACGCACCTACGACGAGTAGAAGACTTTTCTCCATGAAAGTGAGATAGACTGCATACGCCCATGTAAATGGCAAAAGGAGTAAGGTTATTTCAGTCATGATCGCTGCAGGCAGCCGGTAGACGGTGAGCATCGATGTATACTCCGGCTTACTTACGCCAATCATGTCACGATGCTTCATGAGGTTTTGCAAGCTGCCATATTTCCAGCGAAAGCGTTGGCGGAATAATGCTCGCATATTCTCTACGGGCTCGGTCATCGCGACAACATCCACTCCGTAGATAATACGGTGCATTTTGTTACCTTTTGCAACAACTTTCATGCTCAGGCTAATATCTTCAGTCATGGTGTCTGTGTCGTAAAAATGCACTGACCGAATGGCGTCCACGCGATAGGTTGATGCTACTCCGCCAATTATGTAGTCGCAGTTGGTTATAGAATAGGCTTTTTTTGATTGATAACTAATCATATGTTCAAATTTTTGTAAAATACTTAGTGTTGTATGCTCATTGAGGATCTGAACATTTGCAGCGACACCCGTCACGGTGGGTTCGATGAAATAGCTTACCGCGCGTTCGATGGCGTCGGGCGCTAGAATGGAGTCGGCATCAAGCATTATAACGAGTTCACTTTTGACATAGCGCCGCAGAGCGTAGTTGAGCCCTGCGCCTTTGCCGACATTTATACGCTTATTAATGATGCGAAGTGGAAGTTGATTTTGGGTGCGGCTGTAATTTTGAAGTACGCGTCTGGTGCTGTCGGTTGAGGCGTCATTTACGACAATGACATCTATATTGGCATAGGTATTTGAGAACACTGAATTAAGGCATCGCACAATGACACGCTCTTCATTATGGGCGGGTATCAAAATGGTGATATGGGGATTGTAGTTGGAGAGTGTATGCTTCTTTTTTAGGAGATATAGTCGTCGATGTTGCCATATATCGTATGCGCTGGCGCCAATAAGATAAAATCCCAGATGGACGATATAAAGAATGCTGGTGATGGCAAATAAGTAAAGAATGATTGTGTTAGCGATCATGATCTTTACCTACGCCTTTCGAGGTGTTGAACCGATGGCCATACGAGAACGATCGCAGAACAAATGTTGCCAGGTGCCTAACAATCATACTGAGTGCGATGATGATCCAGATAGCTATGCTTAGGAGTCCTAATATCGTAAGAAGCGTGGTAGTGCGAACATGCTCAAAGCCGGTAAACTGATTGAAGTCAAACACAGTCGATAAAAATTCTAACAACATTCCACTCTCCCCTTCGTCATCAATAATAGTTGGATACGCCCCAGCTTAAGCAAGTCGTCGTTTGACGAAGGTGAATAGCCAACCGTGTCGCTCTTTTGCCGCTTCATCTTGAGCGATCATTTTTTCTAGCCGCTTTATGTCGAACATGAGAAACTCGCGTTCGAGTCGGCGAATGGATTGAACATTTTTTGGTTCGTTTTTATTTTTGAGATCGCCACTAACATGTTCGTAGCGTTTTTTGAGTCGGTCAAGCTTTTCGCGAAGATCCTGGACGGTAAACATCGCTGAAGCAGTTGCGCATTTTTCCATTTTCACCTCCTATTGCCTTACTTTCCTACAACGTAATATATCTCACGTAAGGTGAACTTGTGCGTGATGACTATCAAGCCCGCTCTGTGATATTGCGCACACTCAGATTAGGAGTATGATGAAAGCGGGAGAATACGTGCAAAAACTATAATATATGCCGTACTATGTGACTCATGAAGCCTGCAACGCATCAAGCAATTGACGACTTCTTTGCCAAGTATCCTGTTCGGCATTATAAAAAAGGCCACATTCTTATTCTTGCCGGCGAAAAGGCGCCGTCCGCATTTTTTCTCACAGAAGGAAAGGTTCGCGTGTACGATATCACTTATCGTGGCGAGGAGATTATTATCAATAGCCTTCACCCATCAGCTTTTTTCCCGCTGTCTTTGATTATGAACTCTTCGACGACACGGTATATCTATGAGGCGACAACCGATATTACCGTCCGTCAGGCCCCTGTCGACGACGCCATGCATTTTCTTACCACTCACCCTCCGGTGGTTCTTGACCTTTTGTCACAGCTCTACGTGACGCTCGATAACGTGCTTGAGCGCATGGTGCACTTTATTTCCAGCAGTGCCAAGAATCGTATTATTTATAGCCTTATTGCTGAGTGTAAACAGTCTGGTGAGCTGCGGGATGATGGCAGCTATATTGTTGCCATTACAGAAAAGGAGCTTGGTTCACGGGCCGGGCTATCCCGGGAAACAGTGAGTCGTGAAGCACGAGTCCTAAAGATTGCAAAGCTTATCGAAGTACATCACAGTACCGTTACTATCCCTAATCTCAAACGTCTCCAGCGATATCTTGAGATCCATAACTAGCCGAGAAAATTATGGCTGTCGTGTGATCAAGCGCACATACTCTTTTGGCACGCGGGCGTAAAATTGAGATTAATGGAGGGTGTGTAGGTGTCGCGATACGTAACTACAAAAATGAGAGAACTATCTGGCTATAGGTACGTGATCTTGGCTGGATGTGGAATTCTTATCTTTTCCATACTCTATGTCCTTAGCGGGCGTTCTTTTTTAAATGTCTCTGCACAAAATGAGAGAATTAACCTCCTTCAGTCCGGCTGGAACTATATGCCAGGTGTTCTGGTTCGGTCCGACGGCCTGCATGTCTCGCACCTTGGCCGAGCGATTGTTCAGCAGGATGGCTCCATTGGTCAGGACAACTCACCTGTTAATACCTACGGAACACACCTGCAAGCATCCGGTGACTTCTCGCTTCACGCTACAGTAAAAGATATCAAAGGTAGCGCTGTCATTCGATTGTACGAAAGTGTCCCGATCGTTCAAGATGAATTTCGAGTTGAACCACGTAGTCTTGAGATAAAACTGACAAACGAAATAGCGACCGTATCTACCTGGAATAGCTATGCGCATCAAAACCTATCACGACAGTCGCCAGCCTGGGTGAAGAGTTATTCGACGGGACGGATTAACGATGCGGCCCTTACAATTAGCCGTCATAGCGACAGGGTGTCTATCGATTTAAATGGCAAGCGCCTAACTGTGTTGCCGCAAAGTAGCATGCTAAAAGATCACGTATGGTTCGGTTTGTCAGCTGAACATTCTGGCGACAGTTGGATACTCAGCAAGCTAGAAGTAGACGCCCCTGCAGATACGGTTGCTATTAATACTCAAGAGCTTGCAACGCATGACAGGTCAAACAAAGGCATCCAGTCTCTGGCGAATAATAAACGCCCCGGCTTTTTAGTGGGTGCGGCTGCTGCTTTTGGGCCAGCCATAGAAGACAAAGCATACGCGGGGGTTTTGTTTGGTGGTGATTTTGGACAAATAACAACAGAGAATGCATTAAAATGGCAGTTTACTCACCCGCAGGCGTCTGTCTATGATTTTAAAGAGGCTGATGCGCTGGTGGACATTGCAAGAAAGAACAAGCTTCTCGTTCATGGTCACACGCTTGTATTCGGCGAGGCAAATCCCACCTGGGTAAAAGAACTGCGTGGCAGTACGCCAGCAGATAAAGATCGCGTCGAGCGTGTGATGATTGACCACATACGTCAGACAGTCAGTCATTTTAAGGGTAAGATTGCATCCTGGGATGTTATAAACGAGCCGCTTGCAGATTATGATACACCAGCTGGTGTGGGTGGTTTACGTAAGCACATCTGGTATGAGGCCATGGGTGAAAAGTATATAGCAAGTGCATTAGCGGCTGCGCGACAAGCAGACCCACAGGCGAAATTATATATTAATGAGTTTGGACTCGAAGGCGATGGCGACCGCTGGGCAACATTCCTTGCTTTGGTGAAGAAACTTAAATCTCAAAATGTGCCTATTGATGGTGTTGGATTTCAAGCTCATGTATACGATGCCGATGACGAAATTGATCCAGTTGTTTTACGTAGCCATATTCGGGAGCTTGCCGAGCTAGGGCTCGTCTCTCGCATATCTGAAATGGACGTGCATAGTGAGGGGGGTATTGCGGCGCAAGCCAAGCAGTATGCTGCTGTTTTTGATGTATGTTTCAGCGAACCAAGCTGCGTGTCGTGGTCGACATGGGGCGTGACTGATCGCTATAACTTATGGCAGGATGAAAATGGCCGATTGCAACAGGGGCGTGACTTTTTATGGGACGAGCAGTATCAGCCGACTGCGGGGTTGTCTGCAATACGGGAGATGATCGTACGATAACTAAAGAGCGGGCACTTCTGTTTTGCTGGTAGCAAATGAATACACGAGCTGCTCTGAGCGGTATGGGCTATCTTTTAATAGCTCTGGGTTAATAAATGCCACTTCGTCCGCATCGGCGCCGACTCCATATTCCAGATCATCAATCTCGACCTCGTAGACCAGCCAAAGAAGCCAAGCTTCCCTTTTCTCTAAGTATAAAGAGCAGGTATTTACGAGCCGCTCTCTAAAATGTGAGGTAATCAGTGCTTCTTCATAAAGTTCTCGTTTAAGTGCTTCATGGGTCGTTTCGCCATGATCCATACCGCCACCGGGCAGTGTCCATTTGCTGCCGTTTTCTTTAACAACAAGCACCTCGCCGTCCTCATTACGAATAATGGCCTTTAGGGAGACTCGATAAAATGCATCTGGATACTTTCCGCTCATTCAGATATTGTAACAGATTCGTTAGCGAAAGAGTCGCTCGTACCAGTTGAGTGCTCGTTCGCGGTACGATAGAGATTCATTGGATGGCGCCGGAGCGTCCTCGTAGTGGGAAAGCACGCTTGCTGCGATTGCCTGCTGGCCTGCGGCAGTAGGATGAAATGGCATGCTACTTGATGGACCTTGTATCCAGCTATCCGATGAGCAGAGTTCGTGACCTGCAAAGCTAACCGACGCAAACTCTCCGTAAGAGTATTTGGCGACAGTACCGCTGATTGCGCTATTTAAGCTATTGGATCGGGCCGTTAGCCAAGATGCTTCGTTGGCAGTGATTCCGCTTGTTTCGTTACAGGTAGCTGATGAAAATGGGCTATAGTATCCCGTCACAATAACTTGCGGTGGAGTGCCGCTGCTAAGTGTATGAATTTTTGCCATAGCGATATTCAGCTCTAGTTTCAAATCGACGAGATACGCATTAAAGCGCGTCGTATCGACGGCGTAGCCACATCGGATGTAATAGCATTGGCGTATAAACTGTGTCCAGCGAGTATCGTTGGCACCGATCGTGAGCGTTATGAGGCTTGGCGTGCCGGCTGAATAAGCTTGATCAAGCTGCGCCGGAAGAATGGAAGCATGCCTTTCCTGGGAGTCGTAAATACCCTCATCCGTTTTAGCGCCCGTGCATGCGTAATGGGATAGCGATAGGCCAGTTGATGTCGCTACCGTGTGTGGATACGCTTCTATCGAGCGACCGCAGGTTGGGTCGATGGTTGTGAGTCCGGCGCCTGCCGCGACTGAATCCCCAAGTGCCGCGTAGCTGCCGTTAGCGGCGAATGTGGTTGTCGAAAATAATACCGACAGTCCTAGTGTCAAAAGTGCAATGATGGTAAAGCGTTTCATACCCCCTCCTTCTCATTACTTCGCCTACTATAGCGAATCACTACTTCTATTATAGTCCTTCTGTGGGGCACTGCAAGCTTGGGAGAACCAGACTTTTGAAAGGCGAATGATGTGGGCAGCCTGGGTGTTTTAGTTGGCGGTGGCCGATGTTTGATCTGAGATATTAATCATCCAATTAACGCCAAATGCATCCATGCACATGCCAAATATATCTCCCCATGGTGCTTTCGCCAGAGGCATTGTGACTATTCCATCTTCAGCGAGCTTTTCGAAATAGCCGCGTAGTTCGTGCTCATTGTCGCCACTTAAAGACATGCTGATAGTTGCTCCAGGTTGGTACTGCATACTGCCTAGTGTGTCCGAGGCCATAAATGTAATTCCATTGTCCGCTTCGATCATTGCGTGCATGATCTTGTTATCTTCGCTCGGATCCTCTGAAGCGTTAAACTCTTTAAAGGTATGTAGCTCTAGCGTACCGCCAAAGACGGTATTATAAAATTCCATTGCCTGCCGTGCGTTATCTTTAAAGCTTAGGTATGGGTTTAGTCTTGTTTGCATACGTCCTCCTTATAGCAATCACTATCTCTAAATGTATTACACAAAGCCTATTCAAGAGCTGTGATCGTAAGATGCAAATCACCCTTCGGTGTGGCGATCGTGACCGAATCGCTCACCTGACAGCCAAGGAGCGTAGAGCCAACAGGAGATTGTACGGATACATATCCTTCGAGTGGATCTGCCTCGAGTGGGTCAACAAGAGTTATAGTACGTTTCTCCCCTGTTTCGTGCTGTACGTAGGCTACTTTCGAGCCCTGTTCCGCCTGCAGTGAGGGAGCGTGTTTTTCTAGAACAATTGCGTTTGACAAAATCGTTTCTACCTTGCGCATGTCCGAGAGAATAATTTCCTTTTCAATACTTTTAACTGCAAGAATATTGTGGCTTTGGGTTTTGTCCTTTAACTCCTGTGTAATGTATTTATATCTTTCTTTTAGGCCTTCAAACTGCGTACGAAGTTTTTCGACGCCGGATATTGTTAGCGTGGTCGTGTGGTGGTACATGATAGTAAGTCCCCTATTTGTTGCTTGTAATAAGTTGATAGTACGTCATTACGGCATGGTAATTCTGTGGAGCAACATAATATTAATGTGTGATTTTCCTCACACTTTGGCTTGTGTGTGCTACGCTATGGGCATATAGTTGTACGCAAAGGATGTGTAAATGGATAAAAGCGCGGAAAAGAGTCTGGACGATTTCTTCTCACAGTACCCCATCAAGCAATACAATAAGGGGCAGCTTCTTATCTACGCTCACGAGGATCCAAGCGGCATTTTTTACCTTGAGAGTGGCAGCGTCCGCAAGTACGATATCGGTCACGAGGGTGACGAAGTTGTACTGAATGTCTTTACCGCAAAGATATTCTTCCCTATTTCATGGGCAATCAATAAAACGCCTAACGGATACTTTTTTGAAGCAGCAACGCCCATTCAGGTAAGACGAGCGCCAGTCGATGCATTCAATGCTTTTCTCGCCGCCAACCCTAGTATTGTGTTTAGCCTACTCAAGAAAGTATATAAGGGGCTCGAAGATGCTCAACACCGCACCGTCCTACTTATGAGCGGAGATGCTCACGACCGCCTTTTGTTTGAGTTATTTATTGAAGCACGGCGATCCGGGGAGATGCAGAGCGACGGATCGTGTGTTGTTAATGTTAGCTTGGCCGATCTTGCTCAGCGGGCCGGACTCACGCGTGAAACAATTAGCCGCGAGCTGGGAAAGATCATACAATCTCACGAGCTTATATCACGCCAAAATCGTTCGCTTGTGATTAGTGACCTTCGAGCGCTCAAAGAGCAGTTGAGCTAATAAGTCTAGCTCTATCTTTTACCTTTTGCTAAGAGCGCCATTAGGGCGTAGCAAACACCGAAGTGAATAGTCACCGATAGCAAGAAGACTACAAATGGGTTATGGATATGTGCGCCAAGTAAAAATAATCCGTATATAAGTGGTGCTGCAGCCATGCAGTAGACAAGAACAAATACAGCCAGGTTAAGCCCGACAAAATAAAACGATCTAGACACGCTTGATAGTTGCCACCATGCGACACCCACCCATGTAAGTGCGAGTAGAAACGTGAAAAATACTCCTGATATGATATTACTAGTAATAAGATTCGGGGCAATCACAAGCGCGACGAGCATACATAACGCCAATAGCGCATATATACGGACGGCGATATTAGTAGCTAGTAGGTAAATATTAATGTTCGGTACGGCCTGTTCTCGCTGATGACGTTCGTGCATTTTTTCTTCGTAGGTTTTGGCCGTTGGATAAATGCTCGCGATTTGTTCAGGCGAGAGCTCTGGGCTATGTGTATGTGTGGTGTCTTCATGTTTTATCATAGGTATGTGATCTGCGTATGGATGTAATTCTCGTAAGTGCTAACCTGAGATATAAGCTGGTTGCCAGCTTCCATTGTAGAAGAATATATCACGATCACTTCCTCCAACTTGGGGTATTCCTGCGTCGGTGCAGATAGCAACTGTCCCCGTACTGACCCATGCTGATGACTGTGTGATAAGTTCGGTAGACGATTTGTACGTGAATAGTTTTCCTGACTTGCTAGAGGCAACCAAGGCAAACTTGTCTGGCCCATCGCCTGCTACGCGGCAGTACACGAAATTATGAAGATTATTGCTAAATCCATTCCCGTAGGCCGATTTCGCTACCTTAATTCCCAAGGTGGTAAGTTGGGCATCACCAACTGGGTAAACATGCTTTTGTGCATGATATAGCTCTAACTGCTTGGCGACATTTTTAATATCATTTTGCACAGCGGTGTCGTAACTACTATTTTGAATACTGTTATAGGAAACGATAGTAATAGTCGCAAGTATACCGATGACAACAATGACAACAAGCAGTTCAACGATAGTAAAGCCAGTTTGTTTTTTATATTTTGCCCACATCTTAAGCATAAGTATATCAAACTTTAGGATAAGTGATCATTTAGATACGTAGTCTTTTGGCTCGATTAATTCATTGCAACAAACAAGGTCAAGATCGCAAGAATGAGTGCAACGGGTGTCATGAGGTTGCGTTCAGGTTTACTGCGCGATATGCCATTTATTGCGACGCCTATGCAAAAATATACTGCTAGCACCCATATTCCTATGCTTGCCACTGCTAAATTGCTAAATGGCGCAATGACTCCAGCTTTAGTTAGTATAATTACAGCAAAAAGACCGTACAGTAGGATAGAGACACCGCTGCCAACTTTGAGGTTGGCAGGAAGTACGGCGTGCGCCCCGCCCCAGGCGTACCTACCGATAGGAGCGCCAAAAATGAGTGCTAATTGAAATATTGTTAGTCCGGCCAAGATGGCACATGAAATAATTGCGGCGATTTCTATCATGCTTTAATCATAGCAAATAAAAAATAGAGCCTACCTTATTTTGCCGATTTATTATTCGACACGACGCGCAAAAAACTCCTCGGTTTCTCGCATGAATATTTCTGCTGTTTTAGGCCCTACCCCGTAGAGCTTTTGAAGTCTCTTGGATAACTCCTCTTCATTTACAGACTCTTCGATCATAAAATAGAGGGATCCCTCGTAAAAGCTTACTAGTTGCTTCATAGAGGTTTTCAGTGCCTTTGTCATGACATGCTGATAGCGCGTGTATCCCCCTTTGCGAAGGAGCTGCACCAATTGGCGATCGGGCATTTCCAAAATGGCCCAAGGGGTGTCCTGTTTCTGCTCAATAAATAAGCGCCATGTCTTTACCGCTACCGTCGATTGAATTGGTTTACCAAGAAGATACGTAAGTAAGAACCAGCGAAACAAATCAGTATCGCCATTCAGCACATCAAGATCAAAATCGACCGCATGGTGCACTGGACGTGGTCGTTTTGCTCGCTGAGGTTTCTTTGGCTGGTGTAGTGTCATCAAATCTTATTATACGCCGAGTAGATTACGTACGTTAATGTAGGAGACTGTAAGGGGTCGGTCAATGTGCTTATTCTTGTGACAACTATGCGCCTATGCTATAACCTAAGCAACTGTATTCTCCGCTGGTCTGCTGTAAGCTCGACGGTGTCAGAGCGTGTAGTGTACCTCAACAAGAAAGTGATTACAACCATGAGTAGGAATGAGCTATTAGAAATAGTAGTTTTTGGTGTCGTAGTAACTGGCGTGCTTTGCCTCATAGTTTATGTGGTGATGCGTGCTTACTACAATCGACCTCTTCGAAAGATGAGAGCGGCGAATCGTGCATGGACAAAGCGACGTATCAATGAGATGCGCCAGCGAGACGGTAGTCCAAGCTACGGCGAGCTACAAGAGATCCTCAATGACCCCGATGCGTACTCCTATCTCGAGGAGAAGGATAGAGCGTATCTCGAGGATGTATCTCGTAGCGTCACGAAAAAGCATGCCCGTGAGCTGTACGAAAAGGCTCAGCGGGGCGATGCAGACAGTCTCGAATTCTTGACCGATCTAGTCCTGATTGATCCGGATCATACTGGCGCTAAAGTTAGTTTGTATTGGGCGCAAACAGGAGAGACGTACGTTTTTCCCACCGATTGGAACCATCTGATTGCAAGCATCTTTGCCAACCCGCCACTCGAATTCTTTGCCGGTTATCTGCATAATCCTGAGCCAGGGGCTGTTCGTTCGCGGGCGGCCAGAGTGCTTCTACCCGGCTTAGCTTGGAAAAAGCAGCTTGTAGATGCCAAGATTGTTTTGGCATACGCCGACGCGCGTGATGACGAAGGTCGGTATGTCTGGCGGGATGAGATTGGCCCAGTTTTACTTGCTGAAGTAAGTAAACTCGTAGCGTCCATTCATGGAGCTCGAAACCCAGTTGTCGTACCTGCTGCATCGGCAGAGTAATCACTTTTACGCTCTCCTTCATCCGCAAGCAGTAAAAAGCTCCGCGTCGATGACGGGGAGCTTTTTACTTGTCGCGTTAGTTGGTTTATCGAGGTGCTACGCTCAAGCTTGCAATGAATTCGTCGATTGCTGATTCTGCTTCGGTTATATTCGAGTAGTAGACAGTCTTTGTGTGCGGTGAGCCATCAATCATGGCGGATAGCTTGCGACTACCATCGTCGCGAAAGAGCGCTAACGTCGGTTTGCCCCATTCCTCGGCTTTGGCAATTTCGTATCCCACTCCTAGACTTGGATTTGTTACCTCTGCAATAATCGCATCAGCTTCTTTTACCCATGCTATGTCTGTCGACCATATGCTAGAACTTGGCTTGTTCATGCCGTCCGGAGTTAGTTTTCCATCGGCAAATATTTCCGTGAGGAGTGTCGACCGACTCTTGATATGCCTTGCCAATTGGGCGTATGTGTCAGCATCGTCACGACCGCCACGGATTGAACAGGCAAAATAAATCTTCATTTTCTTATCATATCAAATAGCGTGTGATTCGTGTCATTGAATCTATTGTAGTTTCTTCGATATGCGCACTACCGCCAATACTCCAAAGACAACAGTCAGGGACGCGAGGGTGATGACGATTGTCGTAGTCGTAAGTGTCGTGTCGCCTATGAGTACATTCATGCCGTATGCATCCTTCATGTCGGCAATAGCCTGGTCGTTGCCCGAAGTGATATCTGCCAGTGAGCTTTGAGTAAATGGTTCGCGAATCATCGAGGCTGCTTGGGAGTATGGTAGGACATTGATGGCATTTGCTACACTAGTCGGGAGTGTGCCTACTGGAACATAAATACCAGCCAAGAAGCCAATACTTGTACCAATAATAACGCTCAAAGACGAGAAGGCCGACTCTGTTTTAATAAAAGCTGCTATGAAGCTAGATATGGCTGCAAATGTCACTGTCGAAAGAATAAGATAGCCATACACCACTACTAATTCTTCCCAGTTTAACCACTCGCCGCCATTAATAACAATATAGATCTCGCTTAGCAGTAGCATGACAGTCGTCAGGCCTAGTGCGATAATAACAGTAGACGTGAGATAGGCTACGACGAGCTTCCATTTCGCTACTGGAGATACGGCGAAGTCTTTAAATCGCCCACTTGCCCTGTCGGACACAAATACCTGCAGAGCGGCTAGCCCTGTAGTTACACTTGTAATTGTCAAAATACCTGCAAATACCCATGAGTTTACAAAATAATGTATGGTTTCTTCGCTCGCGTTCGGAAAAGTTTCCTTCATGCCATCTACCTGCAGCTGTCCAAGGAAGAATACGTACAAGACGAACATGATAAGCGATGCTAGCAAGGCAAAGAATACATTCATCTTGTCGCGAAAGAAAATTCGTATATTCCGCTGTATTAAACTACCAATCATCGTTTCTCACTTTCTTGTACAGGACTACCAGTGAGTTTTAAGAAAACATCGTCCATATTGCCGTGTCTAAACTCAAAATCAATGTACTTTCCTTCATATTTTTTCAATATTTCCAGGGCCTCGGCACTGTTTTTAGTTGCGACCAAGAAGGTCGACTGTTGAATTTCATACGCAACACCGTCTTTTGTCAAAAGTTTCTCAAACATTTCATGATCTGTTGCTTCAATGCGCAGTTCGTTCTGGCTAAAAGCCGCCCGGAGTGTCTGTGGCGTTCCGCTGGCGATCTTTACGCCTTTATTGATGACATACACATCATCGGCACGCTCTGTTTCTTCCATGTAGTGTGTCGTTAGAAATACAGTAAGTCCGATTGAGGTCTGGAGCTGGTATATCGTTTGCCAGACTTGTTCGCGGCTTTTAGGGTCAAGGCCGGCGGTCGGCTCATCCAGAAAAAGAATGGAGGGGCTATGAAGAAGTGCCCTTGCTATGTCAGCCCGGCGCTTTTGCCCGCCCGATAGCGGCCCATATGGTCGGTCAATGAATGAATTCAAATCAATCATTTCTGCCAGTGTTTCAATTCGCTCGCTCGTTTTTTCACCAAGTCCGTAAAAAGAAGCTCTGTATTCAAGGTTCTCCCGGACAGTAAGGCTTGGGTCAAGAAGCGAGGTTTGGAACACAACGCCAATAGCCTTGCGAATCTGGCTATCGTCTCGGCCGATGGTTTTTCCGTTGATGATGATCTCGCCATGGCTAGGCGCGGTGGTGGTTGTCAGGCAGCTGATAGTAGTGCTCTTGCCAGCACCATTGGTACCAAGAAAGGCGAATATACTCCCCTGCTTCACTTCAAACGATATATCGTTGACCGCTTTGACACTTCCGTAATTTTTCTGTAGATTTTTAACACTAATAGCGGCATTCATGAGTCTATTGTACTATGCCGGGGAGTGAAATAAGGTCTTTATAACCTTAAAATAAGTATGAAATTAGAAAATTAGAAATGCTAATTTTGACTTTTTAAACTTCCGAATACTAATTCAGCTACTTTGTTGTGATTTTCAGCGTCGATATGAATACCATCCACTCCAGCATCAATACCTTTTAATGCGACGAATCCTATGTTCAGTTTTGTTGCAAGGGATTCATAGACACCGACTAGCTCCTTAGACTTTTCTGTGCCGCCAAGATATTTATCGCCAGCTTTGCAGTATTCTGTCTCTTCATTAATAATCGGCGGGGACAAGAGGGTGACTCGTGGACTGGTGGCGCGGAACTGCGAGGGGCGTTCGATTATAATATTCAGGAGCTTCTCCATACTTTCGCCAACTTCTGCCGCTGTCATATTCATTTCGTGCTTTAGCTCATTGGTTCCAAGTAAGACAATAACTTGGTCAAGGGGATCTTGGCTATCGAGACATGCCTCAATGTAATCGAGCGCCCGTCTTCCTTCTTTGCCTGGTCGTGGATCGCCATTTTCAATTCCTCGAGAGTTAAGGTTCTCTTCAATAATTTCGTATTCATCCCCAAGAAGTTGTTGCAACTTGCCTGGCCAACGAATATCAGCGGTAAATCGTTGGTGTTTTGACCCAGGTACGTAACCCCAGGATATAGAGTCCCCGAAAACCAAGATCCGTTCAGCAGAAGTATTAATATTCATAAACGATAGTATAGCAAATACTCAAAGTATTTAAGGCCTAAAATAGTCACAAGCAGAGTAAACTGCGTTACTGCTTGATGATTCTTTGGTCGCCAAAGTACGCAACTAGTATCAGAATAAGCGCTGCGCACGCGAAGAGTCCATCAACAATACCAGCTGGCAGCATAAAGACCATGAGGATCATTGTGACAACACAGTTGATGATAGACAGAGCCAGGCCCCACATTCTATTTTTCAGCAGCCCGATGGCACCTATGATCCGCGTGATGCCAAAGATACCACTCATTGCCATCATCAAATATAAATTATCTTGAAAATAAGGAACGGCAAACGAGAAATAGTGACTCGATTCATTTGCGCTAACTCCCAGGATTAGTAGAGGAGCTAGCGCCAGACACACACTGAGTTCCATTAACCCGCCATGAACTATCATGAGGATTGCTGCTATGTTGTATTGTTTCATTAGTACTATCATAGCAAACTTAAAAGCAGCTAAGGTAATGCTGTTAACTAATTCAGATAAACATTAGCCATGCCTCAAGGCACGCACTCAAGATTGGAACAATCAAAAGTCCTGATACCCCCCATCCTATCCAGGATGAGATAGACTCTTCGTGCTGAGATCTATAAAATATAAAGAGATACGCTACAAACTGAAAGAGAAGTATGAGCAGGTCACTCCAGCGAAGAATATTGAGCGAGCCAGAGCTATAGATGAACCGAAGTAGTAGCGTGAGAACAAACGGAGTGGCGATAACAATGCTAGCGCCAAATACGGGAGGTATCCTGATGCGGTTCGACATCTGGTATACAGCGAGGAATGTTAACGCTAGAACAGCTGCTTGCATAGGATCCTTGTATCAAGTTAATTAAATTGAATTACGAAGTTTCTATCAAACTAAGTGGCATGCGTGTGATTGTACTTATGTTTTAATTTTGGCTGCGGGGGCTGAGCAAGACTCAGATTTGATATTTAGCTGAGATGATTAGTAATCTGGCTTAGTGCGCTGCCGAGTTTTTCTTTTCCAAGCCTTACCATGCCCCAGCCTACAAGCATAACAACCGCCGGGCCAATAATAATGCCGATTGAAGGGCTGTCATTTTGAACAAGCATAACGATATATACAACTAAGAAAAGCACTTCAGCGGCCGCAGCGCACAAAAAGAGTAGTCCACCGGCAATGGCCATGCCTGCCTGAGCATTCGATTGTTTATCTGATTTTTTCATTGTCTCTCCTCTTTTACACTATTTACTAGCTTTATATTAATAGTACCATTCCAATGGATGGTAGGGATATTTTCGTGATGTTTTTAGCTATTACACAAGTCGCCGGTAGGTTCGTACCGCGAAAAAATAAGCGACAAGCCCAATCCCAACACACCAGGCTAGTGCGATCCACAAGTCACTTGCCACCGGGCTCGATTCGAGCAGTGAGCGTATTGCATTCACGATAGCTGTGACAGGCTGATTCTCGGCAAATGCTCGAACAACGTCTGGCATAGTGTTGGTTGGCACGAACGCAGAGCTGATAAATGGAAGAAGGATGAGCGGGTATGAAAATGCACTCGCGCCATCAATAGACTTTGCTTTCAAGCCGGGGATCACAGCAAGCCAAGTTAAGGCAAGCATGAAAAGCAGAAGTACGCCGATGACCGCCAGCCACTCTAGAGCCCCTGCGCTTGAGCGGAATCCCATGAGTAGTGCTACGCCGAAGATTACCATAACTGAAATTGAATTTGAGACAATTGAGGCTAGAACATGACTCCATAGAACTGACGAACGACTCACCGGCATTGAGTTGAAGCGTGTTAAGATACCTTTTTGCATGTCCATAAATAAACGGAATGCAGTGTATGAGACGCCTGAGGCGATAGCAATTAACAAGATGCCTGGCAAGAGATAGTTCACGTAATTATCGGTACCAGCATTGATCGCACCCCCAAAGACGTATACAAATAGGAGCATGAACGCGATTGGCATGACAGCGACGGTAATAATAGTGTCGGGGCTACGTAAGATATGCTTCATACTCCGACCAAGAAGAATAAATGTATCTTTAAAAACTTTCATTTCTTAATTTCCTTTTTGCTAGTAATCGCGAAGAAAATTTCTTCAAGACTTGGTTGTTTTTCAATATATTCTTTTTGAGATGGCGGGAGTAACTTTTTTAGTTCGGATAGAGCGCCATTGGCTATAATCTTGCCACCATGAAGAATTGCGATCTTGTCTGCGAGCTGCTCGGCCTCTTCGAGATATTGTGTCGTCAGTAAAATAGTCGTGCCGGCTTCTGAGAGCTCTTTAATAGTCTTCCAGACCTCGATGCGTCCCTCTGGATCAAGGCCCGTTGTTGGCTCGTCGAGGAAGATGATTGAAGGTGAGCCAATGAGGCTCATAGCAATATCAAGTCGTCGCGTCATACCGCCGGAGTAAGTGCTTGCGCGTCGGCTGGCTGCTTCCTCTAATCCAAAGCGCTCAAGCAAATTATCTGCAGCTTGAACTGGGCTAGCTACTTCGCGTAATTTCGCGATCAACACAAGGTTTTCGCGACCAGTCAGCATGTCATCGACCGCGGCGAATTGCCCTGTCAAACTAATGCTTCCTCGCACGTCTTCGGGCTTTTCATTAACATCAAAGCCGTTTATGGTCACCCTGCCACTATCTGCTTTAAGAAGTGTCGATAGGATTTTAATTACAGTAGTTTTACCGGCGCCATTCGACCCAAGTAGCGCAAAGATCTCACCGCGCCCAATCTTAAGGTCGACGCCTTGAAGGACCTTAGCGTCCTTGAAAGACTTTTTGAGATTCTTTACTTCTACTACGGCTTTGGTCATTGTTATTTATCTTTCTTCTTCGAAAAACTTTTATTCAGCTTTTGGCGTTGCTGATCAAAATACGAGCTCTCGCCGCGCACAAGCTCATCGGCAAATGTTGCGACGTCTGGGCCGGTAATATCGATAACATGCTTGTCTTCTGCGGCTGCTTCTTCGAGCATATCAACAAGCGCTTTCAACGGCTCCATCGTCAGGATTCCAGATGTATGGAAGATATAGTTCTTTATGTCTTTATACGCAGCAGCGTACTCTACTGGGAGTGCTTTAGCCCGCTTTTCATTTTCGCGGTATGCCTTCTTCTCTCCTAAATCACCAATGATTGTGTTGATAATCTTACTCATTACTTACTCCTTAGTTCGTTAATTTTCGATGAAACAAAATCCCACTTAGCCCAGAAGCTTTCGAGCTCTTCCTCGCCAAGCTCGGTGAGTGTATAGAACTTGCGCGGCGGGCCTACGTCTGACGGCTTTTTTTCTGTCTCCACTCGCCCGTTCTTTTCAAGTCGGACAAGAATGGTATATACCGTGCCCTCTACGACATCTTCAAAGCCAAGTGTTCGCAGTTGCTGGGTGATGTCGTACCCATACGTCGTGTCGCGACTAATAATCTCGAGCACGGAACCTTCAAGCACACCTTTTAGCATTTCAGTAATATTGTTCAATGTATATCCTTGCTACTTAGTATCACTTATTACATCTATATAGTAGCACTAGGTAGTTAAGCGAGTCAAGAGATCTTAAACTATTTTACGTCTATTCGGCCACTTTCAGAGGGAGTGCTTTTTCCTCTTTGATTATTTCCTCAAGTGCTTCGGTACTTACATTTGCGCCAAAGGCTCTACTGCCGGGTTCTAAAAATACGCCCGCCGCTAGCGTACCTGCAACAACTGGATCAAAGCCGAACTTGTCGACTACTTCCGATACTGTCGCAACATCGGTAATGGCATCACCTGCAATTGCAATCGCTTTCCTGCCTGGTGCAGTAGCGGGTTTTGCTCCATCGTGCAGGTCATGATATCCCATATGGCTAAACGCCTTAACGACACGCGACTCCGGCAAGAACGCCTGAACAGTCTCGCTAGACGACGAATGCGGGTCGACCAAACTCCTTCGGGTTCCGTCCACCTCCCACCAGTAGTTCATTGCATCAATTACCAACTTACCTTTTAATTCCGACCTAGGTATTGATCGGTATTTGCTGAGTGGTAATGCAAGAATGATAATATCGGTGCTGCGAGCCGCGTCGGCAGCACTGCGCGCAATAGCACCTGGCGCAAGGACTTTTATCGTTAGGGCAATTTTATTTGGATCGCCAGATCCGGCAATGTATACATCGTAACCAGCCTTAAGGGCAAGTTGTGCCAGGACGATACCGACCTTACCAGCACCAAAAATGCCAATACTTTTTACAGTCATTAGCTGGCGTTCGTTCCGTTGTTATCTTTGGCAAGGAGTTCGCGCACCAACGGAATTACCTTCTGGCCGTACAGCTCGATCATGTAGAGGCGTGCGGCAGCTGGCATCGGGCCAAAGCCGTACACGATGTCGAAGCGATTTACGTCGAGCGTCTTCATGGTGCGGGCAATCTTTCTAGCGACTGTTTCGGGTGAGCCGATGTACATAGAGCCGTGTTTTACCTCATTTATAAAATGCTCACGGCTCATAGGTCTCCATCCGCGATCCTTGCCGATGCGATCCATCTGCTGTTTGAATAGCGGAAAGGCTTGCTTGATTGCTTCTTCATCAGTATCGGCGATGAAACCTGGAGAATGCACGCCTACAGGATGGGCTGTGGTGCCAAGCTCTGCTGTCGCCTGGCGGTAGAGTTCGACGTAGGGCGCGAATCTATCCGGGGAGCCGCCGATAATCGCAAGTACCATAGGAAATCCATAACGGGCTGCTCGTATAACTGACTCTGGGGAGCCACCTACGCCTATGAGTGTTTCTAGCTGGCCCGACTCTGTCTTTGGGTATACGTCGGCATTTTCTAATGCCGCGCGGGTAGATCCACTCCAAGTAACTGGCTTCTCATTAAGAAGCTTCGAAAACAGATCAACCTTCTCTTCAAATAGTACATTGTAGTCCTGCAAGTCATATCCGAAGAGCGGGAAGGATTCAGTGAACGAGCCTCGCCCCAGGATAACTTGCGCTCGTCCATTCGAGAGCGCATCAACTGTCGCAAATCGCTGAAATACTCGCACTGGATCGTCAGAGCTAAGAACCGTCACTCCCGACGCCAACTTGATGCGAGATGTTGCAGTAGCAATGCCAGCAAGCACCGTCTCGGGGCTCGAGATTGAATATTCCGGACGATGATGTTCGCCCACCCCAATAACATCGATCCCTATCGTATCAGCTAGAACCGCCTCGTCTACCACTTGTCGTATAGCTGCGGCATGAGACATAAGTTCACCTTGGTCATCAACGGGTAAATCTCCAAAGGTATCTATGCCAAATTGCAGCGACTCATTCTTTTCTAATTTTTTACTAGTCATATGTTCCGCCTTTTGAATTACTATACTTAGTATAGCACATTGATGAAATGGCGATATATCAGGCAAAGTTCGGAGCCTTGACTACTCCTAGGCTAGCCGTGAGCCCTCACTCCTTACTGAGCCAGGGCTATGAATATATAAAGTACTGCGACGATTAAAATATAAAACCAGATATGTTTATAAAACGGGCGTTTAGGGCGGATTTTTCTATGCGACTTGGCTCCGCTAGCGTATTCAGTAACGATGACCTTGGTGTCACCTTCCATGAACTCGACTTGACCTACGATTGTATCGTAGGGAGATTTCTTCTGTCTGTCAGCCATACTTCAAGCTTACCATAAGCAAACTACAGCCACAGAACAAACAGTTTCCAGAACATTCAAGCTAACATTGAAAACTCTGGGAACTGCCAATGGAGATGCGAGCGACTAGTCGCTACATTTCCATTGGAAGCCATTGAATCAGATAGATCTATTGAGGTATGTGAGGCGCAGTCGGCGTGGTCACTATTTCGACTCTCACTTGCATTGGCCTGACTATGCCAGTAACGATATCCAAGATTCCCTCCTGTATGCGTACAGCATCCTCACGACTCCGGATGTAATGATGAGGATCGGCATAAATACGAACCATGATCAGCTTGTCTTGACGATCGAGTTTGCCAAGTCTGCGGGCGTAGACATCCAAGGTTTCCGAGGAAATGAGATCCCTATGGCAAGCCTTGGCGTGTAGTGTACTCACGATCACTCCGACGAGCTGTCGTGAAACGTTTCGTTTATACATGACTTCGATGTACGGCATCTCAAGTTCCTTCTGTAGTGGGTGGTGTGTAGACGCGATGCTTCGTGTTTACACATACCGACTACAGTATCTGAGATATGACTATAAGTGTGTCTCGGAAATAGTATATTATCTCGACGAGACTAAGATATTATGACATAGTTATACTTAATTCACAATGCTCGCTAGCTTCCTAGTAGATGCGTTTTGGAACTACAGCCCTACTTAACAAGGTTAGGCGCGCCTTGAAGAATATAATCAGCGGCTTCTGCAAATCCATCCCGCTCGATGTCGGCAACGATATGATCAGCGCTTTGCTTTAGAATCTCTTCGCCATTTCCCATCGCGATACTTAGGCCGCATTCCTGAAACATGAGTACATCATTCGCACCATCGCCCACGCAAGCAGTCCTGTCTCGAGTAACGCCTAGTAATGACAGTACGTTTCTTGTGCCGCTCCCCTTATCTGCGCCGCCTTGCAAGACAAGAAGGCCTACTTCATGTGCTTGCCCTGCACCATCATTAACAACGTGATAAATGTCATCAAGCTCGGATAATTTACTGAGTACTTCACTAATATGGTCTTTGTAGACTATCGTCCATACGGAATTAAACCTAGAATCATCTGAAGCGGATGGCGCAAGATCAAGATAGTGATCGCTCCCTAGTACCTCATACAAAAGATCACATACAGCTTTTAATGTCACTGGACTTAAGCTAGCTTCGTGAAGAATTTCACCACTTGGGACATTGCGAATCGTTGCACCACCAGCAAACACACAAGGACCACTAATGCCAAGCGTAATCAACAAATCTCGTGATTGCTCGTAAGTTCTCCCTGTAACGGCGGCCACAGCCACACCGGCTAAATGTAGGCGAGATATAGCATCGACTGCACTTTCAGGAATGAGAGCGTCTATTTCAGCCATGTTAGATAATGACGGCCGATATTGCACCAGCGTTCCATCGATATCCGTAATTACAGCCTCATATTGCGATTTTGACATAGGGATAGTATATAACAAAAAAGATTTGCTCAAAGACTCTTCAGTGTCGTACTTACGCCCGGCAAGTCCAGTTGGTGAACTTAGAACTTTCGATTTATTGGATAACCGTCAAATCCTGCGCCTATATACATACCACCAATAACTGGCACTAGAACCAAACTTAGGAGCGTAATAATGATCCACCGCCTTTTAAATTTCGATATGAAGACTATGACAAATGGGCCGATAGCGGCAACGATACCACTATTTATGAGTGCATCCTGAGTCGCCTGGGGGTTATAGGCAACACCAAATCCGCCACCACTACACCCCGAGATGCCGCACAATGACATTCCGGCACTAAACCAGTACATATAAGCAAAAAATAACCCAGGGATTATCAAGATAGTATAGAATATTGCCCGTACTATATCTTTTGAACTGCTGTCTAGTAAGGGTGTTTGAGTATTTTTCTTCGGCATACACCCATCTTAACAAAAAAACCTCTGCAGGGATCATTCATTCGTTGCTCTTAGCTTGGAAGCTCCTCGTGAAAGAGTCCCGAACCCCAGGTCTCTAAGACGACTTCATTAGATAGATATGGAGTAAAGATTAGCTCGTCAGAATATGAAAAGTGCCGTTACCTTTCGATAACGGCACTTGACATCAGCATGCAGGTTGACGCCTGGGTTACAGATCCTGAATGGGAAGATTGGGATTCATGGCACGATTGCGGTTGATCTTCTCAACCTGCTCTTGCTTGTGTTCGCGGTTATCCCATCCCTCGCGAACATGCAAGGGAATTTCCATTGCGACGAGTGCCTCAAAGATCTGCAGAGCATATTCTTTGACTTGGTCAAACGTCACCGATTCATCAGTTCTGTCGTAGGCAAATCCAATCTGCCCGCTCTCCTCACCTGATGGATCGAGACGGAACAGAGACGACCAGGGTCGAACTGGCAGGAGACGTTCCATCTCCTCTATGAGCTCTTCGCCGACCGCATCGCCGCTGTCGATGTCGATGTCGATGTCTCGTTCGCAGTAGATGGTCGGATTTTTCATATTGATGGAAATCTCACGCGTAAAAACAAAACCAAAATCAGGATCGGTAAGATCGAGCTCACCGGTCATTGGACTCGGATAAAAACTGATCTCTTTAATCCGAAATGGGTAGGTTACAAAACTGTCGAGCGAGACAAACATGGTTATCCTTGTCTGTAGCTGATGTCAAGTTCCGTCTGGAGCCCAACATCATGATTGAAGTGTGCATCACAAAACAATGTAATTTTATCATAAATATGTCAATTTACTAGTATGAGATGACCTCGATAGAGGTGTTTTATTGTTATGCTTACGTTCGACAGCCTCTATTAACGAGTTTCGAACTATATATTCTTCAAAAGACTAATTAGTTCCGGAAAATCAGTCCTTACAAAGTGGTCTGGTGCAGAAAGTATTTTAAACTCCGCAGCCGGGAGTAGATTTTGGTATTTGCTCAAATCTAAGTTAGAAATCACTGGATCATCCACGCCATTAAAGAATACAAGCCGACCTGCCTGTTCAGTTAATCGTTCAGAGAGTTTTACTATCTTAAAATCCGTTAGATCTTCGACACTATCATCATCGTACGGCGCCGCTATGAGAACAGTTGCTTTTACTTTGACTGGTAGTGAATTCTCGGACAAATATTTTGCCAAAAATATCGCACCGAGTGAGTGGCCAATTAGAATACAGTTATCTGAGAAGAGGCTGCTTATATGCTCAAACCATAACTTCCATTCACTATACCGTGCATTTGTACTATTGGGCATCGAAGGTAATAAGACTTGGTATTCGCTACCGAGAGTATCTTGCAGGAGCTCCTTCCACATTGGACGGTACATGAAACGGTCGATATCTAACTTTTTTTCTGACAGTGACTTTAGATATACGTCATAATCTTGAAATGTTGTTCCACCATGTATGACGATTATCTGTTGCATGTAGATATCATAACAAAAATCTCTAGACTGGATACGATTCGCTAAATTTAACAGAGGTGAAAATGCTTAACGCCGCCCCCTTAGTGGATGAACTTCGGAACTATTCATGATCGCCCTTTAACATTTAAAATAGATCGATTGTCTGTCTTGACCCGTGACACCCTACTGAAGAAAATACGATTATCGTCTTATGCGGCCATGCTTCTTTTGGCATAAAAATAGATTCATTGACTTTTAGTTATAATTATTATAAAATATAATCAGATTTACCCTCGCACACCACAATATGGAAGGAAGTTCGCATGTCGAACAACGAAGCTGAAATCACCACTAAGCAGCACGTCAATCCCGATGGCTCAACCGTGGATGTACCGTATGATACCATCATTGAGCCCGGGGTTGCTATCGGCGAGGATGTCGTCATTGGCAAAAACGTCACGATTGGCCCTCGGGTTGAGATACTTGCAGGTACCATCATTAGCGACAACGTAAGCGTCGGCAACGATACCAAGATCGCTTATAAAGTCAAAATAGGCAATGATGTATCAGTAGGCTCGAAGGTCAGGATTGGTACGGGAGTCCTCATCCATGACCATGTAGAAATTTCTCATTATGTCGAGATTGATCATAGTTGTGAGATTCACGAACGGACATTTGTTGGCCATATGGTTAAGATGCCAATGCACTGGGTGATTGCGGCAGATAAGATCGTTAACGCTGGCAACCAGACCGTAGATTTCCTTCCTCAGATTCATTGAGGCAAATCTTGCCCCGTACTCCAGTGCATCATGAATAATGCCCTGGCGAGTCCGGGGCATTATTCATGATGAGATCAAAGCGCACTTGGATGCACAACAAAACACGATCACTTATTGATATTAATCTTGATTGAAATATGGCTTTTATAATAATTCCACTTGGCAACCCCTAATGGAAGAGTTAAGAACCTTGACTCAAAAGATCGTTCATTAAAGCGTAGCTGATAGACTTTTCATGAAAACCTGATAGACCTGATATCTTTTCTGGTTTTGTCCAATGGTATTCGTCATGTTCGTCACTTAGTGTAATGGAGATATTGTCTACATTTAGACATACTTTATATAAAACACCATGCAAGCTTCTACCCGAAAGCATCAGTTCACGATCGTCAATTAATGTAAGATCTTCCGTACGGAGCTTGACGCCCGTCTCCTCTCTCACTTCTCGCAATGCGGCTGTCTCGAAACCTTCATCAAGTTCTAACATGCCACCGGGTAGGTCTGGCATTAATGGTCGAGTTGGATGACTTTCAGTTCGCCTCAACACGAGCGCAAGACCATGTTTATTCAGGATTACGACGTTGGCAAACTTAATTATCTTCATTGTCATTAATAATAACAAAAAGACCTCCATAACGGAGATCTTTTAAGTATAAGCTCTATGGCAACCCCTAATGGATGAGTCTCTGAACTCTTAAAAGTATATCCGGCTCTTATATAGATGTATAATAAACTTAATGTTAAATAAAAGAAACCTTAATAAGCCACAAGACGCGGTAGATGTAACTATTGCGGTATTTGCTTTAGTAGGCTGGCTCTCCGTCGTCGCTATGAATAACCCGGGGACTAACGAATCAATTGGCTATTCAAGAACAGCCGGGGTAGACACTGCTATTTTTGCTGGACTATCTGTAATATTCTTCTTTCTAGTTTTGCCACTTGTGCGCCTCGCAGTAAAGCCTAGATGGCCATGGGATATTGTTACTAGTGTTGTCATTGCGACGAGCATAGCCTATATTGCATACTACGCACTCGCCATGGTAGTCTTTGGCTTCCAATAGACGCCTTTTCAAGTATTTATTAGATACGTCGTATCTTAACCTCTGATAGTAAGCTTCGGAACTATCACTAGATATGAAGATGCCCCCGGGATGGCCCCAAGGGTATTGTTCTTCAGCGCTCTCAATCTCCTAGGAGAGAGTGATTCTGACTAAACGAGGTGAAGCATTAAGGGGTACGTGGAATCGAACCACGATCCTAGGTTTTGGAGACCCATATACTAACCTATGAGCAATTTCAATATGAACGACCAGCAGGCCAGAAGGCACCTTTCGGCGTCTACTGCATAATACGGTTCCTTTTATCGGACCTTCAGGCTAGTATCGGTGTGAGTGACAAGCGGATCAAGGAAGAACTCTATAATCCGACGTTTGCCAGTAGTGATCTCTGATGTTACAGACATGCCGGGGCTGACATCGATCGTATTGTTCTTTGAGGTTTTTCCATTATCGAGGGTCACCTTCATCTTGTAGACCGACCCTTGCTTCTCGTCGTCGAATGCATCGGCACTGATGCTTTTAACTGTTCCGTCGAGGTAGCCGTAGCGCTGGAAGGAGTAGGTGTCGACTTTGACAGCTACCTTCTGCCCAACTTTTACAAAACCAACGTCTTTATTCTGTAGTGAAGCTTCAACAACAAGGGGTGTGTTTTCCGGAACAATGACGATGAGTGGCTGAGCAGCCGTAACAACACCGCCAATCGTATTTGACGCAAGTGACAGGATCGTTCCATCAACCGGTGCTTTAATCGATAGTTGTTCAATATTCTTCTTAGCTTTCATAAGGACATCTTCAAGTTCGGCAATATGCTTATCTTGATCGACGACACTCGATGATGTAGTTGAGACATTCTCTGCGTTGAAACTACTAAGACTTCCGCTTGCCTGGTCGATACTCGCTCGTGCCTGTATGACGCGCTGTTTCTGCGACGCTAATGTCGCCTCTAGGCCGGCTAATTGTCGAGTTAGCTCATCGAGTTGCGACTGAAGCGCGCTCTTTTGCAACCCTGATGCTTGAGCGATTTGTGCTATGAGCTCTTGTTCGCGAGCGCGGCTGCTGCGAATACTATCTTCGAGTGTTTTTTGGGCTTGCTGCTCACTACTAAGCTGCGCCTGGGCTTGAGATACACCCGAAGATAGCAACTGGCGTTGAATTTGAGCTGCCGAAGCTTTTGAGTCTGCAAGATGTATAAGATCCTGCTTCGTCTCGTCTGGAATGTTCGCTTGGTTAACCAGGTCGGTGATATCTTCACCAGCTAGTGTTTTTTTCATAATGTCTCGCTCAAGTCGTGCAGTTGAAAGTGACTTTTCTGTTGATTGCATCTCGGCGGTGGCGAGCGAAGAATCGAGCTCAACAAGCAGTTGTCCCTGTTTCACCTGTTCGCCTTCGCTTACGAGAATGGATGTGATGATGCCTGGACTCGAAGGCTGAATCGTTTTGACATTACCAACAGGAATTACCTTACCCTGCGTCGTTGCGATAACGTCGATCTTCCCAAAGTATGACCACACTAAGGCAATTGCAAGCAGTACGACAATTAACCAGATGACCACGCGACCAAATGGCGACGATGGCGTTTCGATAATCTCCTGCGCCGCTGGCAGGAACTCGTACTGGAGATTGTCGTTCTTTCGATTACGCAGTAGTTTCATGACTAGCCCCTCCTAGTTGTTGATTGTATAGGTGTGCGTATAGCCCCTGTTTTTTAAGCAGGACTTTTGGTGCACCGTACTCAACCAATTGCCCTCTATCGATTGCCATGATCATATCAACGTCCTTTAGAGTCGAAAGACGGTGAGCGATAATAATGACGGTACGGCCTTCGGTAATGAGTTTGAGGTTTTTTTGGATAATATTCTCGGATTCATAGTCTAGCGCTGACGTTGCCTCGTCGAAGATCAAAATGCGCGGATTATGTAGCAGCGCTCGAGCAATGGCAACGCGCTGCTTCTGTCCACCAGACAGCCCCTCGCCCTTCTCGCCGACTATCGTGTCGTAGCCTTCGGGTAGCTCAAGAATAAACTCATGAGCGCCAGCGATAGTCGCAACACGAATAATCTCATCCATGCTCGCGGACGGATTATGAATGGCGATGTTTTCTCGCACAGATGCATTAAATAAGAAGTTCTCCTGCAGGACGACACCAACCTGACGCCGCAGCCAAGCAGGGTCAGTTAGAGAGATGTCGACACCATCGATCATAATCTTGCCAACCTCGGGTACGTAAAGGCGCTGAATTAGCTTTGAGATCGTACTCTTGCCTGAGCCACTGCGCCCAACGACGCCGACGACTGTGCCAGGACGAATACCAAACGAGATATCGCGAATGACTTCTGCCCCGTCCGGTCGGTAGCGGAAACGAACCTTTTCGAAGCGAATATCACCTTTGATGCTCGGAAGACGTGATTTTGACGGATCAATCGTCGGCTCTGACTTTGAGTTAAAGATATCACCGAGACGCTTGATAGAAATACCTGTTTGCTGGAAGTCTTGCCACGATTGGACAAGGCGCAGGACTGGCCCACTGACGCGTCCAGACAGCATCCTAAAGGCAATCAGGGCGCCAATCGTTAAGTCACCCGACATTACGAGATGAGCACCATACCAAAGAAGTGCGAGATCGGCGATCTTTTGAATGAGTTGACCGATGGCGCCGGCGTTCCCTGAGAGAATCGCTGTTTTGTAACTTGCTTTGACGTAATTTGCCAGGCGACCTTCCCAGTTTTTTTGTACTTCTGGCTCAAGGGCGAATGACTTGATTGTCTGAGCACCCGTCACAGACTCAACAAGATACGATTGCGACTCAGCGCCAGCGTTAAACTTTTCATCAAGCCGGCGGCGAAATAGTGGCGTGACAATTGCCGACAAGATAATAAAGAGTGGCAGACTTGCAAGCACGACAAACGTTAACGTTGAGCTATAGAAGAACATGACGACGATATAGACCGACATGAAGAGAACATCAATGAGGGTTGTTAGGGGTGTGCCTGTGAGGAATTGGCGGATGGTCTCAAGCTCCATGACACGCGCGGTCGTGTCTCCGACACGGCGGGTCTCGAAATAGCGAAGAGGAAGAGAGAAGAGGTGCTTGAAGAGCCGTGAACCCAGGATGACATCGATGCGACTTGATGTGTGGGTAAAGATATAACTTCGGGCAATGCCCATTAAGGCCTCGAAGATAGCAATGATAACAAGTCCGAAGACAATCACATCAAGTGTTGACGTACTGTGATGAACGAGCGCCTTGTCGATGACTACCTGGGTCATGATTGGCGCGAAGATACCGAGGATTTGCAGCGCAAAGGCGGCAGTCAGGACTTCTAGGAGGGGCTTCTTGTATTTGATAATAGTTGGAATGAACCATTTAATATCAAACTTACGATCGGCCTCTTTCCAAAAGCGCTGTGTAAACAACATAGCTCTACCTGTCCATTTTCGCTTAAAATCGGCAGCCTTAAGGACGATGGGCGCTTTGCCGTCGGGCATCAAAAGTAGTAGCTTGTCATCGTCAACTTTCGCGAGGATGGCGAACTTCTCTTTTTTGAGACCAATAATCACTGGAAGTGGGAGCTTCTTGAGATTAGCAAAATCGACAGTTGCGACTTTTGCCTTCAGTTTGAGTTCTTTGGCTGCGCGCAGAATATCGTGCTCAGTCATGCCCTCTTTTCCAATGGCGAGTGCGTGTTTGATTTGCTCAGGATCAGCAGCAATACCATGGAAGTGGGCAACGTTCACAAAACAGTAAAGACCAGGGTCGATAACCTGGCTTTCTTTACTGCCTACTGTCTTGGCGACTGATTTTTTAGTCGTCTCTTTTTTGCTGCGCTCAGGCATGAACATATACCCGCTCGGGAAGCGCATAGGCGCCTCCCGAAACACTCCTTCGTCCCACCCGATTTGTAATACTTAGGAGTGTATCAGATATCTATCAGGTTGACTAGGGTTATTAGACAGTTGGAGCTGTCCAATGTTGGGCAAGAATAGCCTGCACGTCCCCTGGCCTATCCTGGAGCGCTTGGCTCCAGGACATGCCGTTGTTGTCGCTTGAGAACGAAGCCATTGCTTGAATGAGCTGGGTCACCTGCGTATTCATCAGTGTGCTGCCATCAGATGCTTGAAGCGTCTCTATTTGGTAGGCGCTATTGTTGTTCCAAGAGGACACAGTAATATCACTATCCGTTCCGTTAATGGCAATCTTCAAGTCGTTGCCAGAATAACTAAAGACAAGGTTCGATAGGTCTTGTCCGACTAGCACTTTATCGTTGTCGCCTGAATAGTCGTAAATCGTGTCACTGCCGTCACCCGCGCCAAAGACGTAGGTATCATCACCGTTATCACCGTAGAGATAATCGTCGCCGGAGCCCCCAGTCAACGTATCGTTGCCACTTGAGGCATAGATGTAATCGTTACCTCCGAGTGCCGAAATGGTGTCGTTGCCTTCGTAGCCGTTGAGCGATTCGCTAGCTTCCGTACCATCTATTGCAAGTACGAGATTCTTTATGTCCGCAATACCCCAAACGGTGTTGTCGTCGAAATGGAACTGCTCGACAGTGTTGGAATGCACACCCGTGTTCCATGAACTGTTCTTATAGTAATTACTGAAGAAGCGCTCAATTGTTAGCTTATCGGCTGTCCCGTTAATCGTCAGCTCGAGATCATCGTTTGATAGGCGCTTGGCTTTGATATCAGTCGGGCTGATACCTGCCGCAAACTCTACGGTGTCGAGGCTCATGCCAGAGCCATTATCGTTGTCGTAGATAACATCCGTTCCAGAGCCGATTCCAAAGACGTACGTATCATTGCCTGTGTTGCCTTCGAGGAGGTCATTGCCCGTGCCGCCATCAAGACGATCATTACCTGAACTGCCATAGAGGCTATCATTACCACTCTCGCCGTAAAGGCTGTTATCGAGACCAGAGCCAGCATAGATACTATCATCCCCTGCTTCACCAGTGATGATATTCTGCTGGTCGCCAAAGCCTGAAATTGAATCTGATGTCTCAGTTCCTGAGAGGTAGCGCGCCTTGTCCTTGATCGTTGCGATATTCCAAACAGTGCCATCAGCAAAGCGGAATTCCTCTATTGCATTCGAATCGGCGCCAGTATTCCATGAACTGTTCTTATAGTAACTACTGAAGAAGCGCTCGATAGTCAGCTTGTCATCCGTACCTGCGATCGTCAACTCAAGATCGTCATTCGCCAACCGTTTAACCGAAACATCAGTTGGACTGATATCTTCCGAGAATGACACGACGTCAACGAAGCCACTCTGGCCCTGGCTGGTGTCGTAGATAACATCTTGGCCATCACCAAGAGCGAAGCTATATGTATCATTGCCAGTGTTTCCTTCGAGACGATCGTTGCCAGTCCCGCCAACGAGCAGATCATCGCCACTGCTGCCGTTGAGGGTGTCGTTGCCAGCATTGCCATACAGCTCGTCGCCGAGTGAGGCGGCATAGATAGTGTCGTCACCTGCGTTACCTGTGATGATATTCTTCTGATCACCGAAACCTGAGATTGAATCTGCCTCAGCGCTGCCGCTAATGTAGCGAACCTTATCCTGGACTGTGGCAATATCCCAAATAGTGCCATCGGCAAAGCGGAGTTCTTCAATCTTATTTGAATTCGCGCCAGTATTCCATGAACTGTTCTTGTAGTACGAACTAAAGTATCGTTCGATCGTCAACTTGTCGTCTGTGCCTGCAATTGTTAGTTCAAGGTCATCATTCTGAAGCCGTCGAGCAGTTACGTCAGAGGCATTAATACCTTCGCCAAACTCTATGACATCCAAGCCGCTATTCTGTCCGTTGTCATTGTCGTAGATAACGTCTTGGCCATCTCCAAGCGCAAATACGTAGCTATCATTGCCAGTGGCGCCGTCGATAGCATCGTTACCTGTACCACCGATAAGTCTATCTTCTCCAGATGATCCATGGATTGTGTCATTGCCCGCACCGCCAGAAATTTCATCGCCAAGGTAGCTAGCGTAAATTGTGTCGTTACCAGCACCTGCTGCAATTACATTCTTCTGATCACCATAGCCCGAGATATAGTCGTCATTTTCGGTACCAGTAATATACTTTGACTTTTCTTTGATAGCTGCAATATCCCATACCGTACCGTCGCTGAACTGGAATTGCTCTACCTTGTTGCCATTTTCGCCAACTGGGTAGTAGCCATAACGAGGATAGGCACTGAAGTAGCGTTCAATAGTGAGCTTATCTGTCGTTCCAGTGATCGTAAGCTCAAGATTGTCACCGTTTCGTTTTACTTCGATGTCACTAGGAGCGACATCTTCAAGGAACGTAACAATGTCGGTGTTCCCGACTGTCGAGTCAGAATCGTAGACAGTGTCACTGCCGTAGCCACGACCGAATACGTAAGTATCGTTTCCGTAGTTGCCTTCAAGTAGATCGTCGCCCGTGCCGCCGTCAATAGTATCGTTCCCAGATGAGCCGTAAATCGTATCATTACCCGCTTCACCGGCAATTTCATCTCCCCGGTAGCTCGCGTACACCGTATCGTTACCCGCTCCTGCAGAGATGATATTCTTTTGATCTGAGAATCCAGATAAAGAATCATCATTATCTGTGCCGCTCATATAGCGAACCTTCTCTTTGATAGTTGCAATGTCCCATGCTGTTCCGTCGGCAAATTGAATTTGTTCAATCTTGTTACCATCTTCACCGACACTATAATAACCTTGGCGAGGATAGGCGCTGAAATAGCGTTCAATAGTTAACTTGTCTGTCGTATTTGCAATTCGTAGCTCCAGGTTATCACCGTTGCGTATAGCAACGACATCCGATGGGTCGATGCCTATTGCGAAGCTAATCGTATCGACATTCCCGACAGTAGAGTCAGAGTCGTAAATCGTGTCATTGCCATCGCCAATTCCAAAGACGTAGGTGTCGTTGCCGTAGCTACCTTCGAGGGTATCATCACCAGTTCCACCAGTAATTACATCGTTGCCTGAAGAGCCGTAGATCGTGTCGCTACCCGCTTCACCTGAGATATCGTCACCCTGGTATGATGCGTAAATTGTGTCGTTACCAGCGCCTGCTTTGATGATATTCTTTTGGTCGCTATAGCCTGAAAGTGTTTCGCTATCTTCGGTGCCGTCTATGTGACGTGCCATCTCTTTAATCGCTGCAATATCCCACACTGTTCCGTTGGTAAATTGAATTTGTTCAATCTTGTTACCATCTTCACCACCAGTGTAGTAGCCGTTCTTAGTGTAAGCGCTGAAATACTGCTGAATCGTCAACGTATCTGTTGTACCTGCAATTGTCAGCCGAAGGTCGTTACCGTTGCGCTTTACCGTAAGGTCGGCAGGCTCGACGCCCTCAAGGAACGAGATAGTGTCGATAGTTCCGACGGTTGCATCAGAGTCGTAAATTGTATCGCTGCCATAGCCACGTCCAAATATGTAGGTATCGCTACCCGTAGCGCCTTCGAGGGTATCACTGCCAGTACCGCCATCGAGAACGTCCGCACCACTTGAGCCGTAGAGGGCATCATTACCAGCTTCACCGTAGAGCTTGTCACCTAAGTACGAAGCATAGACGGTATCGTTACCTTCGCCGGCGTTAATGATATTCTGCTGATCACCATAGCCAGAGATCGTATCATCGCTGTCTGTACCAAGAAGGAAGCGTGCCTTACCTTGAATTGCTGCAGTATCCCAGACTGTACCATCAGCAAAACGGAACTCTTCTATCTTATTCATATTTGTATCGTAGGTATAGTAACTGCCTCGCGCATATGGACTAAAGTATCGTTCGATAGTGAGGATATCGCTTGTCCCGACAATACGTAGTTCAAGACTGTCGCCATTACGTCGTACGGTTACATCCTCTGGTGCGACACCAGGTAGGAGGTTTACAATATCGACATTACCTACAGCTGTATCATTGTCGTAGATGATATCTTGGCCGTGGCCAATACCAAATACGTACGTGTCATCGCCAGTGCTGCCTTCGAGTATGTCGTTTCCGGTACCACTGTTTAAGATATCGTTGCCTTCGCCGCCGTATAGCTGGTCGTTTCCGACTGCACCCACCAAGGTATCGTTACCCTGGCCGCCGTGCAGTACGTCATTATCGCTACCGCCGTCGAGGATGTCATTACCATCTGAACCGTACAGCTGGTCGTTTCCGTCGCCCCCAAGAAGCGTGTCGTTGCCAGTATTGCCCTGTAGCGTATCGTCCCCGGCAAGGCCGTTATAAGTAAAGGCGTCCTGGCCCCAGGCGGCGAAGTAGTCACTACCCTCGGTGCCGGTCAGGTTATGGACTTTGTCATAAATAACTGCGCCGTTCCATATGGTGCCGTCTGCGAATATAAAGTTTTCAACTACATTTTGTGGCGTAGTATAGTTGCCGCTGTAATTGCCATATGCGCCAAAGTAGCGATAAACTGTCAGCTTATCGTCAGTCCCGGCAATACTCAGCACAAGATTGTAGCTGTAGCCGTTATCGGCCGACACCCGCTCTACTATTACATCTGCCGGGTTTATGTCCGCACCGAACTGAATCGTATCCGCGCCACCGTCCTCTGATACCATATCGTTGCCGTCGCCACGATTGAATACGTAAACGTCGTCGCCTAGACCGCCAGACAGCGTGTCGCTACCTACACCGCCTAGTAGCGTATCATTGCCTTCACTAGCATACAGGGAGTCATTACCACTGCCGCCATTTAGTACGTCATCACCAGCTCCGCCTTGCAAATAGTCATTGCCGTCCAGGCCCTGGAACGTGAAGTTGCCATTATCCCAGGCATAGAAGCTATCATCGCTCCCAGTACCGGTGACGTTGTGTACTGCATTATAAATATCACTTTGCGTCCAGGTTGTCCCGTCGGCAAAGACGATATTTTCTACGACATTTTGTGGCGTGGCGTAATTACCAGAGTAGTTACCATACGCTCCAAAGTAGCGATAGATCGTTACTTTGTCACCGGTACCAATAACACTCAGCTCGAGATTGTGGCTATAGCCACCATCGGCTGTTACGCGCCTTACGGCTACATCAGCAGAGGTAATGTCTGCGGCAAATTGCAGCGCGTCTACACCATCCTCTTCAGAAATAGTGTCTTGACCGTCGCCCAGTGCAAAGACATAGGTATCGTCACCCTGACCACCCACGATGGAATCATCACCCGCGTCGCCTACTAGCAGATCGTCACCATTACTGCCATACAGACTGTCGTTTCCTGTGCCTCCGTGTAGGGCATCGTTACCGTTGCCGCCAGCGAGGTAGTCATTGCCACCGTCGCCTCTAAGCGTAAATGCCGAATCATCCCATGCCGATAAACTATCGCCGTTATCTGTACCAGTTACTGTATGTACCATCTCGTAAATATCGCCCTGAGTCCATACTGTGCCGTCAGCAAATTCTACAGACTCTATGACTTGCTCGGGTCGAGCGACTGTACCAACGTAGTTCTGGTGTGCACCAAAGTGTTGTGTCACAATAATTTTATCGTTTGTCCCAGCGATTGTGATTTCAAGATTATACTCATAGCCGCTGGCACTAGGTACTCGAGCTACTTGTACGTCAGCTGGATTAATGCCGGTACCAAATTTAATCTTGTCAGTTCCACCATTTTCGTAAATAGTATCCTGGCCATCGCCGACGTTAAAGACATACGTATCATTACCTTCACCGGCTTGGAGATAATCGTCTCCCGCACCGCCCTCCAGCAAATCGTCTCCTGTAGCACCACTTAAAGTGTCGTGACCCTCGCCACCTCGAAGAGTGTCATTGCCGCTAGCGCCACTAAGGTAATCATTGCCGCCTTCACCAGTGAAAGTGAAGCTTGAGTCATCCCAGGCGTTTAAGCTATCATCAGCTTCTGAGCCAGTGACGTTGTGTACTATGCCGTAAATGTCATTCTGCGTCCATATGGTGCCATCTGCAAATTCTATCTTCTCTATCACCTGCTCGGGTCGAGCTACAATGCCGACGTAATTCTGGTGGGCACCGAAGTGCTGTGTTACGGTGATTTTGTCAGTTGTCCCAGCGATGGTTATTTCTAGATTATACTCATAGCCGCTAGTGCTAGGTACTCGTGCGATATGAATATCCGTAGGGTTAACGCCAGTACCAAATCGGATAGTGTCGCTACCGCCACCTTCATAAATAGTGTCTTGACCGTCGCCTATATTGAAGACATACACGTCATCGTCTACGCCACCTTGTAGGTAGTCATCGCCAGTACCGCTATCTAGCAGGTCATTGCCTGCACCTCCACTCAGTGAGTCATTTCCAGCTCCACCATGCAAGTTGTCATCGCCAGTTCCTCCACTCAGTGAGTCATTTCCATTCTCACCACTGAAAGTAAAGCTTGAGTTATCCCATGCGTACAAATTATCATCGCTTCCATTGCCGGTGACATTGTGCACTATGTCGTAAATATCGCCCTGAGTCCATATAGTGCCATCTGCAAATTCTATCTTCTCTATCACTTGCTCGGGTCGAGCGACTGGGCCAACATAGTTTTGGTGTGCACCAAAATGCTGGGTGACCGTGATCTTGTCGTCAGTCCCCGCTATGGTAATCTCTAGGTTGTATTCATAGCCACTAGTGCTCGGAACGCGTGCGACCTTTACATCCGCAGGATTGATACCTGCGCCGAATTGAATAGTGTCATTTCCACTACCCTCATAGATTGTGTCTTGTCCGTCACCAATGTTGAAGACATATACGTCGTCGTCTTCGCCACCTTGTAGGTAGTCATTACCGACTTCACCTACAAGCATGTCATCTCCACCGCCACCGCTAATAGTATCGTCTCCGCCGCCAGCACTAAGTGCGTCGTTTCCACTACTACCTGCGATGTAGTCGTTTCCGTTACCACTGACAATCGTAAAGCCGCTGCCATCCCAGCCGTAAATATAGTCATCACCATCGGTGCCTGTAATGACATGCGCCTTATCGTAGAGTACTGTCAGATCCCATTCGGTCTGATCGGCAAACACGATTTTTTCGATTGTTTGGTCTGGCGTAGCGACTGGGCCGACGTAGTTTTGGTAAGCGCCGAAGTGTCGCGTGACAGTGACCTTGTCACTTGTACCAGTAATGGTTAGCTCTAGGTCGTAGCTATAGCCATTACTTCCGGTAACACGTGAAACCGTGACATCCGTAGGGTTAATGCCTTCGCCGAAGCGGATAGTATCAGTGCCTCTATCTTCGTAAATAGTATCGTGACCATCGCCAAGGTTGAAAACGTAAGCGTCGTCCCCGTTGCCGCCTTGCAGGTAGTCGTTACCCTCGCCGCCAACAATGCGATCATTTCCGTCACCAGTCCATACGGTGTCGTCGCCACTATTGGCATCGATGATGTCATCTTGGTCACTGAAGCCGCCTATGCTATCTCCGGCTGCTGTACCGAGTGTCGTGCGCGCCTTCTCTTTGATGTCTGCGATATTCCACGATGTACCATCCGCAAACTTAATAAGTTCGATTTTATTACCGTCCTCACCAACATTCTGGGCGTACCACCAGCTACTGCGAGCATAAGCGCTGAAATACTTTTCTACAATCAATTTGTCGTCCGTGCCAATAATGCTCAATTCGAGATTATCGCCACTTCGAGTAACTAATACGTCCTCGGATGCGACATTATTTGCGAATACAATTGAGTCTAGATTGCTAGCTATTGCATCTGAGTCGTAGATATAACTCAGACCATCGCCTCGAGCAAACATATAGGTGTCGTTTCCAGCCCCGCCCTCGAGATGATCACTACCAGTACCGCCGTTCAAGATATCGTTACCTGCTGAACCGTATAAGCTATCGTCGCCAGCCCCACCGTAGAGAGCGACATTTGAGGTTGTATTCGCATAAATTTGATCGTTGCCTCCACCGCCATCAATGGCAGTATTGGCCGCGTTGGCACTAAAGTACTCATCACTGGAGGTGCCTACGATTATACCTGCACCAGTAAAGTCAATTGCTTTCGCATACTCTTCTGACTGAGTGGCGAAATGATTCCTAAAATCGGCAAATTCAGTTGTGTTTTTAAGACCCTCATAATTTAGGATACGAGACAATTCGTTTAATAAGACTACTCCACTAGCCGAGTCAATACTTAATGCATCATCAATTGCTACTATTGTATTGTTGAACGCTAGATTACCAGAAGAATCAATTTGCAGGGACTCCAGAGTCGTTTTTAAGTGAGTTTCACTCAACAAGGAGACATACATGCCTTCTAATAGCCTAGTATACGCAGCCGACAATAAAGTTGCGGCGTTAGCATTCGGGCTACCGGCAAACTCTAGTCCAAAGAATTTTTCCATTATGGCAAGTTTTTGTGCATCGAAATTCCCACCCCTGCTTGCCGGATCGATAGCTTCACTGTTTGTCCATTTAGTAAGAATTTGCACCATTAGGCTATTACGGGCTACGACGCCCTCTTCTGCGATAAACTGCTCGACTAAATCCTGGAGTTGACCAGTCGCATCATCGGCCATTGCTTTATGTAAAGACGATACATTACCAGAACCCTGGAGATTAGGTAGTATAGCTATATCCTCGGACAGATTGTCTATCGATTCTTCGATCGAGTTTGCGGTATCCCTATTGAAGAGGTATTCGCCCATTGCACCGGTGCTCCCGTCATCTCGCAGAAACTCACCGACACGCACCTGAATGTTATCTGCTGAATCTGTAATACCAGTATTAAGATAACTCAGAGCGATAGAGACAATACCAAGATCGATCAAATTTTTGAGTTCGCTTGCAGTAGAAACACCATCATTGTTTACATCCTGCCAGATTCGCAGAAGGTTGTATATACTGTCGTTCGAATCGATTACATTGTCGAGATTATCGTCAAATTCAGCAAGAGCGTCAAATCCGCTTGAGGCATACGTAACCCCATCATCAAGAAGAGTTCGATCACCAAATAGTTCGCCACCATTATTGATAACACCATCGCTGTTTCGATCTAGTACTAGAAGGCCGTCATCGCCATGCGCCCAACTCGTGCTTTCGGCGAAGCCGTTGAGATCAAGATCAAAAAAAGCATTCGAATCATCAATATGGATCGTTTCGATACCATCACCATCCAAATCAAGAATAAGGGGGTCAATCCGTTGGACATTCGCCGCTATAGATTGCTGGAATTCCCGATATGCCTCACCAAGCTTACCGGTTTGTAGGGCTCTTTCGAATTTGAAGATGACAGAGTTTGCAAAAGCTATCGACTCATTCGAATATGTAAACTGCCCCGAGGAGGTAGGACTAATATAAAAGACTCCATCTGCCAATAAACCAAAGGTACTATTTGAGTATTGTGATGAGTTCTTGTGGTAGTTTCCTTCACTCTTCGCTGTTTCTACGACGGTGACAGCTTCTATAAGTTGGTACAGAGATTTTTGCAGAGCGGGCGAAAAGGCCGCCTGTGAAGCGGTTGTTGGTGTCATTTCGTAATTCCAATTCGTATTCTCGTCCTTAACGAGGAAGGAATCTAACATATGATATTGAACGAAAGACGTATTATTTTGGTTTGCATTCGTATAGCCGTTATAGGCTAACATCGTATCATCGTAGGTATACTGATCATCGGCGACTATAATTGAAGTCTTAATGTCTTGTATGATCTTGTTCGCGTCGATAGTCGAAATCACGCCGGTTGAGAGTTGAATGCGCGCATACAGAAGCTTGGCTATCGATTCGAAGTCTACTTTCGAATAATCTATCGCGCTATTATCTGCGTGGTGCTCTGTTCGGCCTAGTTGAAAGCCAACATTTCCAACAATATCACTAGAGTTTACGTGATCAACGGAATTATATTTAGATGCATTTAGGACGTTTGCATTTATATCATATAGAGTCTGCCCAATACCGACAGCGTTGAATGTGACTGATTGTACGCCATAATCTTCATCTCCTACAGTCGCAGTTCTGTATGTCATATACTGCGCCAACCCGCCACCGAGTGAGTGTCCAGTAAAACTTACGTTACTGTCTTGATTTAGAGCGGCAAACATATCCGCTTTATTGTCGTAGCACGCAGGACCAGACACATTCATTACATCAAAAACAAAATCCGTCGCAGCACTAAACTGAGATATCTTTAACGCATGGGTAAAAGTAGCGATCGATGTGTTCGAAAGCCAGTCGGCCCCAGCATTAGTACCTCGGAAGGAAAAAACTATCTCGCCTGACGGAGACTTAAAGGCGCTAGCTGCAAATCCATTTCCAAAACTTCGAAATGATAAAAGCTCCCAATCGAGCATCGTCGAAAGAGCAGTTAGTTCAGATTGTGTAACTACGGTCTCATTGGTGCTTGGGTTGATTTTGTATCCTTCAATATGCTCGTCTTTGGCTAAATCACTAATTGTCCATGGTTGTGTTTGACCATTAACGACCTTCGGCTCAGTGGGCATGTCAGAATATACTAAAGAGCTTAGTGCTAAGTATTGTAGATTATTCATGTCAGATTCTCTTTCTAGATTTTGCTGCTAAAGTTATTCTTAATGTCATCAGTACCCTTGATAGAATCCAGCATCACCTTACTGTCTACGTGAAGGTTCATATACGTCTTTGTCTCGGTACTATCTGTGAAGATGTATGAATAGTAAATCTCTGGAGTATTAGAATTTTGCGCTTTAACAAATTCAATGACCTTAAGCGCCCTAGCAAGCTCGTTGGCAGGAGGTTCAATCGTATCGCTAGTGGTAGAGCTCTGAACTTCCAAAGTATACGAAAATTCACCAGGATATTTATTCTTGGCTTCCGTATAACTTGGAGTGTGACCTTTTAAATTTTTCTGGAAATCAAAACCCGCTCGAATCGTAAGTTTATATTTTTCCGTATCAGGCAGCTCTTGACTCAGGAAGACCTCAAGCTCAGAGAGTCCCTGCTTCGACCATAACTTAGTCAAGAATGTATCTCGGTAATTATCTCCCGGATCATACTCGGGCTTAGATATCTCAAAGCGCATCGAAGTATCGTCTTTAGGGTAAGCGTCTCCAGTCTGCGAGCCCTTAACGCCAAATCCGCCGCCTTCCACGCGCAGATTCTCAACTACAAAGTCTTTGCCATACTTGCTTTCAAGATGAATCTCCATCTGAGATAATTTTGCATTTGTGTCTCGATAATTATTAAAAAGTAATAGACTAACCCAGATAAGAGCTAGTGCAGCAAGAATACAGATAGCAGCTTGGGGGACAGAGAGGCGCGAAAAGGGCGCGCCAATTTTTTTTATATGTGATGTCTTATTTTTAACACCCGGTTTTTTAGATTTTAATTTAGCTGCGACGCTCCTCTTCGCTGACATACCCACACCCCATTCTGCTTAATTCTACTTTAAATATAGGATTAAAACTGAGAATTAGCAATAGAAATCACAGATGATCTTTTTCACAAATAAATGCTCATCAGCGATCGATTTTTTGTCTGTATACGCGACACAGGCGTCTTTCGTCATTCGCCAAGGATATTCGCCGGCACTAAGACATTTAGACTCGTAGTCGTCTGTGTACTGCAGTTTGTTGATATGGATTCAATTGAATATTTCAAATTCACCATCTGGTCACTGGCTATTTTTTGACGTAGGTCGCTCCCCATACTCCGCCGTTCATGAGAGTCTTAATATCCTCAGTATTAGTGGAATCACCGACCATAAGGCGCGATTCGCCAAGTTGGTAGATGTCGCCTACTTTAGCTTCGATCGTTTCGATATTGAGCTTATTGAGCTCTCGCTGGAGGTCGAACAACTCACCGTGTGAAGTTGTGTCGTTGGCGAAGATATCGTCCAGCTCAGTGCTGTCAAAGCCAATGTCTTCGAGCAGTGATTCGTCAAACTCAGCGAGCAGATCGTAATTCCAGTCGCCAAGGTTTTTATTAAGCCGAAGGTTAAGCTCCTTCTCTCGGTCAATGTCTGGAATATCGAGGTATACGACCGGAACCTCTACGTAGCCAAGATCTTGCGCCACCTTGAGGCGGAAGTGGCCGCCAATGACGATGTTTTCTCGGCCCTTAGTGCTATTCGCGACGATTGGGTCGACCAGGCCAAATGAGCGGATACTGTCGGTCAGTTGCTTCGTTTTTTCTTCCGACCAGCGACGCGGATTATACGTGGCTGGTTTAAGTAGCTCGATTGCCACTGAGCTAATATTAAGTTTTTGTGCATTTTCTGACATGGAATCTCCCTTCGCCAGAATCTACCGTGATCCAAATAAAAAGAGCACAGCAGATATGATTAAGGAGTTTGAACGCGAATACTACCCATTTTATAGGGTAGGATTCGCCTCCTTTAAATCATCTCGCTGTACTCGTATACAAACTCTTGATTAGTGAAATGTACCAAGCCGGAACGACTTGCTGGAGTTATAGTACCAGGCTAACATTTGACATGTCAAATGGTTTATTGGATTTATGCACAGTCTCGGCAATTCTCGTATACTCTCGTTAGTACGCCCCTCTAGCTACTGCTCGAGTTGCCTCCAGGGCTTTCTTTGCATCGTCGAGATTGCGGTCGAACAAACCAATTACCAATGGCAGCCACTCTTCACCTTGAGCGTCTAAGTCTCTCCGGGTGTTGTCTAGGCTGTCTCGATCCCAAGCGAATCGTCCAACTGGCACCCATTGATGTCGTGCTTCGTCTCGGGATGTGTGGTGGGCGATGGTCATCGATAAAATAATGTCCCATTCGTTGAAAGCTTGGGTTAAGTTGGATTCGCCCACTAGACTCGCTGGGTGAAGCTTGGAAATAATTCTAAATACCTGCTCGCTTATAGGCGCACGGCTATTAAGTTCAAGGATGCTGTTTGCAGTTCGAGGTTCAATCAACCATCCGTTTACTTCGCTAATCAGAAGATCCCTCTCTTGGCTGTATTGGGATGTTATTTGGCTTACGAGGAGCGACCTTAATGCGGGGCCATTTTGCGCAGCAACGGCAGACACACCACCCGCGTACATAATCAGCATTACCGGATAGAGTCCCAATTTGCGCTGAAGATCAGTTGTGTCTCGAGGTGCTGATAGTCGCTCAAGCGTCCTCTTCCATAGGTAGGCATGATCTTCAGTGCCGAAATAGCAGCCGTAAGCAAATATCTTAACCAAAGCACTAGCAGCTTCCTCCGCTTGAGTAATCCACTGACGAGCAGCGAGTGCTACGTCGTCACCACTGCCGGTCGGAATCTGAAGGCTAGTGATGGCGCTAAAGAGCTTTTCAGTCTCTTCGTGCACAAAGTCATGCAATTTAATTCGGTTTTCGGGCTTACCTATCAGCTCCTTTACTTTTGTGTCAACAGTTTCTGCGGTCATACTTCCTCCTTATTATGGACTTCTACCTCAATGTCTGTGATTATCTTAGCGGACTAATAAATAGGCTGTCAACAGTTTTGCGTTGACAGTCTATTGCGATGGCGGCATTACTTCTGCTACAATTGACACATGACCGACACGCGAACTTCACTCAAGCAACTGGCAACTGAGATTGACCTCAGGGATGTGAGTATTCGTGAACTTGGGCGCAGACTGGCTATCGACGGCAAAGATGTACATCCTGAGACTATTAAATTTCACTGGAAGAAGTTATTTGAAGCTGGTGAAGTGTCTTACCTCTATGACGGACGCACTCTAGACCGCCGATCCAGTAGTGTCAACGATGATTCCCTGCCTGATGATGCGAAGCTTGTCACTATCCCTGTATTCGGCGTCGCAGATTGTGGTCCCGCCACCCAGGTTGCTGATCAGCAAGACTTGGGTACCCTTCGTATTTCCAGCCGCCTTCTCGAGACCAAAAACTATGACAACCTCTACTCCGTTCAGGCATCTGGCGAATCGATGAACAATACCTCTGTTCATGGGCACCCAATTCATAATGGTGACTATGTCATTGTTGATAGAAGCCGCAATACACCGCGCAACGGTGATTGTGTGGTCGCTATCGTTGATGGCTTAGCCAACATAAAGAAGTTTTACCGCGAACAAGGTAGGATCACCCTTGTTTCAGAATCGACCGAGCAGTATGATCCAATTTTTATTCACCCCGAAGACCAAAGTGATAGCCTGATTGGTGGAACAGTCATCCAAGTAGTCCCAAAACCAAAACATTTCTAAAATAAACACAAGCAACCTAATGCGCCTAACAGCGTTAGATAAACGTAACTATGTCAGAAACACGGGGATAAATACTATGAGCCATAGGGAAAATTTAGATACCATCAAGTCTATCTTAAATGATTCATACACGAAAGAAGATACGAAGACCGTTCCAAAAAAGAATGATCTAACTTTTGGAAACACACTTAAAAAGATGACGCATGTGGTCGTGTTCTATGTCGATATGCGCGGATCAAGGAAGATCATCCAAGACTCGACAAGTTTCATGAGCGTCAAAGTACACCGTGCCTTCTTGCAGGCTATAACGTATTGCGTTGAGAAAAACGGTGGTCACTTTCGGAGCTTTAACGGGGACGGTGCACTTGCCTTCTTCGTTGGTGATGACGGTGCCACTAGTGCCGTGACGGCAGCAATGCAACTCAAGAAGTATGTAATGGAAATCAATAAAATCGTAGAAGATAAAGTTTCGAAAAAGGTGGACTTTGGTGTTGGCATCGGTCAGGGTCCAGTATATGTCGCAAAAAGCGGTAAGCGCGGTGATGATAGCACCAAGCAAGACTTGGTTTGGGTTGGCCTTCCTGTCTATGTTGCTGTCGAGCTGAGTGATTTTGCGCGATCAAGCTCCAATGTATGGATTAGCAGTGCGGTGAAAACGTCGCTCGACAAACAGGCTAAGAGCTCCGTGTTGTTTGACGGTGATACTGGTGATAGTATCTGGAAGAAAGAGCCCAAGGACCTTAAGTCTCTCGGGTCATCTACCGTTTACAAAACCTCATATTATTTCAAACTTGGGCTAGAATAGGAGTAGATACGATTATGATTGAGGATATACTAAAAGACTTAAGGCAAAAGGCCGACGATCGTTTTGCTGATTTCGAAATTGAGGACGTCGGCTCAATTAGCGAGATCTACGAGGACTCATATCTTGAAAAGCCCGTATGGCTCGGTGGTGATAGCAAGTACGTCTGCCTGTTCATCGACCTAGATAAGTCATCTAAAATGTCGTTCAAGAAACACCCTAGTACAATGGCGAAAATATACGATTACTTCACTCAGACCTTAATTGACGTTCTTTCGCAAGAGTCGATACACGCAGAGTATGTCGATATTAAAGGCGATGGGGCCTTTGGCATTTTTGAGGGAGAAGATGCTGCTTTTCGCGCACTTTCTGCAGCGCTAACATTTGGAACGTTCTTTAAAAAGTATATCCGCCCGAAGTTTCAGACAGCGAGTGATACAATAAACTTTAAAGCAACAATACATGTCGATAAGATTCTAGTGAAGAGAATCGGCACACGAGGTCCACGAAATAATAACGAAGTATGGGCGGGGCGTTTAATCAATAAGGCAGCGAAGTTGGGGTTAGCAACTCGACATATCTACAGTCAAGATCCCGCCTTTGACTCCAGCAAACTATCTCTGCTCATAATTTCACAAGAAATATTGGATATCTTTCAGACAAAGCGTGAATATGCAGTTATGCATTGCGGCCACGACATACATGGCGGTGTGGCTCCATACGCTAGTCCATTATGGGTGGGGTTTGACTCCACTGATATCGAAGACTTAGATGAAGATGCGGTTTACTATGCCCCTGGCCTCTGGTGTGATATCTGCCAAGATAAAGTTAACGAAGGCCTATTAAGCTAATGGCTCTGGATTTAGTTAGCGTATCAGAGAAAAATCTAGCACGCATTCATGAATGGATCAGGAGTGTTGATCAAAAGCTCAGTATCCTCCTGACTTTCCAAGGAGTGTTTATTACGCTGGTCGTTCCGCTAACAATAGGTATACTATCAAAGCACTTATATCATCTAACTTCTGCCGGAGTTGGATTCGTGGTTGCTGGCTACCTGCTTATGGCATACGGTATTTTAAAGTCTATACGTGCGCTATACTCAACGTTAAAAGTCAAAAAGTCCATTCAACTTACGGAAGATCAATTATCTTTAACTTATTTCAAGCATATCGATGACATGTCCTTGGCGGTGTACGAGGAGAGGATGCGCAAGCTCAGAACCAAGAGCTACATCAAAGAATTGTTGGCACAAATTAAGGTCTCAGCGAAAATTACGACGCGAAAGCAGATCCTATTTAATGACGCCTTATTTTTCTTTTTCTCCGGAGCACTCTTACTAGCACTAGCTCTTATCATCTCGGGTTATTTTACTCTTATGGGCTAGGACGAAAAGTGTACGGTCATCTAAATTCTATGAGATTATTTACTTCTAAGAAAAAGAGCTTTCGGAATCACCTAGAGCATGAACGCCAGAATGGCTACTTACGGGATGAGTCACCGCTCGGTGAATGGTTTGTAACTGGCTTAAAACTCGCCGAAGTTAAGGAATCTCAGAGTATCGTCCTCAGTTTATATACCCTCAAAAAAGGTCTGGGCTCTAAGATTATGAGCGTCTACAATATTGAAGAGAATACTGTTTTCATTGGCGATATATCATCGAGGATTGAGAACAAAGGATATGGGTCTATCCTTATGGTAAACATTATTGATATTGCCAAGAGACTCAATGCAGATACTATAACAGGCAATCTTTCGGAAACTGATAGTGCTCACTTTGACAAGCTCGAGCACTTCTACAAAAAGCATGGTTTTATTGTCAACATTGATGCTTCTGGTAAAAACGGAACTATTCTTCGACGAATGTAGATAAATAGACATATTTCAGACAACAGGACTGGTGAACTTCCTGGAGATACAAATGGGCAAGAAGTAATATACTAAGCTATACTCTAGTTATGACAAAACAGTTGCTGGAATCGGAAATCAGCTCGGGCTTATCCGGAGTGTCGGGCGAATACTTTGTCGCAGCGGAACTGAGTCGCCGCGGTTACATAGCTTCCATAACTCTAAGAAATACAAAAGGCGTAGACATACTTTGCTCAAGTGATGACGTAACTCGTCAGTTTGGCATACAGGTTAAAACAAACCGTCGATCAAACCGTGAATGGGTTCTTAATAGTAAAGCCGAAAGCTACTATGCAGATAATCTCTTCTATGTTTTTGTGAACCTACATGGAACCGTCAAAGCCCCGGACTACTTTATTGTACCGAGCACTGAAGTGGCGAAACATGTCGAAGAAACTCACGCCGCATGGCTAATGATGCCTGGTCGTGATGGAAAAGCCCATAACGATTCAACAATGCGTAAATTCACCGATTTAGACGAAAAATACCTGAATAGGTGGGATTTACTGTCCTAAATTAGACAGTACATAATGTAATCTATTGTGTCTTATTTGTCTTATTTTGATCAGTAAAGTGTACTAGGCATGTATGTTCATAGATCGGAGATTCGGACTACACTAAGCAACTAGTCACTAGAAACGAAAAATACTCGAGAAATCGAGTATTTGTCTTGGCAGGGGCACGTGGAATCGAACCACGATCCTAGGTTTTGGAGACCCATATACTAACCGTTGTACTATGCCCCTTTACTCGAAATATTGTAACAGATTGCGGTAGATGAATCTACTCTATCTTGTTCGTATACATTTTATAGTAAATGGGTTGCGCGAGGGATCTCATTACTATACAATATATAGTAACTACAATTTAACAAAGCAAGGAATATTTTACTCATGTCAAAAAAAGTACAACTTATCATTGGCAGTACCCGCCAGAACCGACTCTCCCCTAGCATTGCTAGCTGGATCGAATCTCAAGTAGCAAAAAACGATGAACTAGAACTCGAAACCATCGACCTTAAGGATCTTAATCTCCCACTTTTTGATGAGCCAATGCCGCCATCAATGGCGCCAGGCGAATCCGATAGCGCGAAAGCATGGGCAAAGAAAGTATCAAGCGCAGATGCGTTCATCATCCTCTCGCCTGAATATAACGCCGGTTACCCTGGCGTCTTGAAGAACGCAATCGACTACCTCAAGCAGGAATGGCACCACCGCCCTGTCACCTTTGTTACTTACGGCTTTGGTGGTGGCGTATCATCAGCCGCACAGCTTCAGCAAGTCTTCGCCCGCATCGGCGCCGAGATGGTTGAATCTGGCGTGGCGATTGACATCGGACCTATCCTGAATGAAACAGGCGGCATTACAGATACCGATGAAAGCCTCCAGCCATACGAAGAAGCACTTCAGTCGGCACTTGCTGAAACTGCTGCGTATGTAAAGCCGGAAGCTGAACTTGTAGTCGCCTAGTACCTCATCCTCCACTAAAAAGAAGTTAGATTTGCGCTAGCTTCTTTTTTATTTGAGTAGATATTAATCGTTTTTATTGGTACGAATAGCACGCATGAACTTTTTATCGGCAACAGGGTCGGCAAAGCGTGCAATAGGTTCATAAACAAAAATACGTTTATTTTTCTCTTTCACATCCTCATCTACTTCCTGTATAGCATTTACAAAGAACTTCTCAATGAGCCACTCTCGCCCCGGTGCTGTCTGGCCTATGACAGTGATACGCCAAAGATCGTCACTCCACCTTTCGGTTGATTTTATTTTCAGCGGCCTAGCAAGCATCGTCGGGCCAGCTGGCACGGCATTAATAAGCTCTTGCAGTTTTTCTTCACCCGCCACGCGATCTCGTACAAACACATCTACAGCCAGCGTTCGAACACCACGCGGCGTCACATGCACAGCGTGTATCTGCTGATTATTTACCCATACCACTTCACCGCTCAAACTACGGAGCTTGGTTGAGCGTAGCGTAAACTGCTCAACAACGCCCGTCACATCTATAAAAGGCTCTATTTTGACGTAATCACCAACATGAAACCACTGCTCAATGATCATCGTGGCACCAGCAGTCAGGTCGCGCAGAAGCATACCGAGCGATTGACCAGCAAACACAATAAAGAAGGCACTGGCACCGATAGCTGCCACGCCACTATTCGCCGATGGGCTCAAGAAATCCCACGCAAAGTACGCAACTACCGCAACGACGACCGCACGCACAGCGGCAACGGCAATACTAAGATATGTTTCTATTTGACGGAGTCGAATATGCCGTTCCTCGTTTGATTCGGCGTCACTATGCACCGAAACGATCTGTGCAAGCTTGATAATCGCCCGGGCGAGATATTTACTCGCCACATATGCCACGATAATCGAAGCAATAAGAATTAATATAGATCGATAGGCATTTGGTTGAGTGAAAAAGTCTGCGACCTCATTTAACATACCTTCTGGATTAAATACATTGTTCATATAGGCTAAGTATAGGCGATTACCCCAAGAAAGACGAGTCTTTTCACCATAGATCTTATCTGTTACCATGGACATAACGTAATCATAAGAAGTAAGGTGTGGACTACATGAATACCGTAGTTGTTGGCGGAGGGTTTGCAGGCGTAAAAGCCGCGCTTGAACTTGCAAAAAAGAACATAGGTCGTGTTACTCTCATCTCGGACGAAACGTTCTTCCTTCACCATGCGACGCTATACGCCACGGCGACAGGGCGAGCGACAGCTGAGTCGGTGGTCACACTTAAGCATATTTTTGAGGATTATAAGAACGTAAAAATTATCCATGATAGCATGATCTCTGTCGACCCGGGCCGTAAAATGGTTGTTGGCAAGAAAAAGTCATACGAATACGATGCACTTATCCTCGCCATCGGTGCCGTAACAACTCATTTTGACATTCACGGCATGAACACTCACAGCTTTGGCGTGAAGACACTCGATGAGGTGCGCGAGTTTAACCGTCATCTCCACGAAGAGCTGATTGCCGATAAGCACCTCGACAAGCACTATGTAATCATTGGCGCCGGCCCTACCGGAGTGGAACTCGCTGGAATGCTCCAGACATACCTCGCTGAAATCGCAAAGGCCCATCATATTAAACGGGCTAAGGTAAATATTCTTCTTGTTGAGGCGGCCGATCGCATACTGCCCCGTTTATCAAATACAGCAAGTAAGAAAGTGCAGCAACGGCTAGAAAAAATCGGCGTTAAGATACTCACTGGACATAAGGTCGAAGCGCTTGGTAAAGATTTCATTACGGTCGGTGGGCGCAGAGTCGCCACCGAAACAGCCGTTTGGACATCAGGCGTGGCTAATCATGAGTTCTTTTCACGTTACCCGGAGTATTTCCAACTTGGCACTAATGGTCGAGTCGAAGTAAACCAGTACCTTGAAGCCTACAGGGATGTCTATGTACTTGGAGACAATGCCAACACCCCACACACAGGCCTAGCCCGAACGGCACTCGAAGATGGCAAATTCATTGCTCGGCATCTTGCACGCAAGGCCGCGGGCCGACCACTATCTGTTCGTCGCTCCTATGTACCGCCAAGTGGTATTCCAGTTGGTGATAACTGGGCATACGTTGAATGGCTTGGCGTCTACGTCACAGGACGTATTGGTTCGTGGTGTCGGCGAATGATGGAGCTAAGTGGCTATAAAGCACTACTGCCGCACGATAAAGCATTGACAGCCTGGAAGGCACATTATACGCGCGAAGAAACCTGCGAACTGTGCAAAAGATAACCCGGCTTAGCTGTTGTAAAAACATAAGCGCCTCCCTATAATGAAAGATAAAGTGAAACAATAACAAGGAGCGTTCGGATTGCACGTAGGCGCAATCTGTAAACAAGCAGTATGAAGATACTAATGCTCGGGTGGGAGCTTCCTCCGCACAATAGCGGCGGACTTGGTGTGGCATGTTACCATATGTCAAAAGCATTGGCGCTTCAAGGCTCTGAAATTGATTTTGTCGTTCCCTATTCGGCATCGCATCCCGAAGTCGACTTCATGAACATTCATAGCGCAACCAAGCTAACCCCTCTCGAGCGTTATGGCCTGGGTGCATATGACAGCAACATGACATTACAAAAAGAACTATCCGTCGCTGACGCAAATGACCTTAAAGATATGCGCGGAGTTCAAAAGCGATATGTCGAGTTTGTTGAGCAACTTGTTGAAACAAACAAGCCAGACGCAATCCACGCTCATGACTGGCTAACCATGGAGGCTGGCATGCGCGCTAAAGAACTTTGCGATGTGCCGCTCATCGTTCATGTACATGCGACCGAATTCGATCGATCGGGCGAAAAACGTGGCAACCCAGTTGTTCACGATATCGAATACCAGGGCCTTATGATGGCCGATCGTATCATTGCCGTCAGCAACATTACAAAAAATATAATCATCAATGAATACAATATCCCGGCTGATAAAATTGAAGTTGTTTACAATGCGATTGACACGACTTCATTCGACGACGGCTATTCATATGATTCGCGTACGTACCGTTACCTCGAGGCGCTCAAAAGTGAAGGATATACAGTCATCAGTACAGTCACCCGCTTCACCATTCAAAAAGGACTCACTCACTTTATGGCCGCAGCAGCTAAAGCCTGTGCCAAGTACGATAAATTAGCCTTTCTTTTAGCAGGAGACGGCGAGCAGCGTGATGAGCTCATTCGCATGGCTGCCGCATACGGCATCTCAGACAAAGTCTTCTTTACAGGTTTTGTTCGTGGCAAGCAGTGGCGTGACGCCTACAGCGTAGCTGATATTTTCGTAATGAGCTCCGTGAGCGAGCCGTTCGGTCTTACGGCGCTCGAGGCGGCACATCATGACAGCGCGCTTATCATCAGTCGTCAATCTGGCGTCGGCGAAGTCCTGCACAGCATCTTTCGCTACGACTTCTGGGATGTCGATAGACTTGCCGACCAAATCGTTGGCATTGCCACCTCGCCAGCGCTATCGCATGAGTTGAAGTCCAATATAAAACGAGAATATAGCCGTATTTCGTGGCATGATGTCGCACGCGACTGCCTTCGTATGTATAAACAGTCAAAACAAGGAGTGGCAGCATGAGTAAGCGTGGCATTGTTCTTTATTTGCACGTCCATCAGCCGTTTCGTGTTCGCCAATATAGCGTGTTTGATACAGCAGACAAGCATGATTACTTTGAAGACCCCGACTACACGACCGATCGTAATAACGAGCAGGTTCTGCGCAAGGTAGCCGATAAATCGTACCGACCCATGAATGCACTTCTACAGCGGCTTCTTGATACGCATCCTGAGTTTAGAGTATCGCTGAGCATAACGGGTACTTTTATGGAGCAGGCCGAATTGTGGGCGCCCGATGTACTTGATAGCTTCAAGGCGCTTGTTCAAACTGGGCGCGTAGAGATCGTATCAGAAACATATTATCACTCACTCGCCTTCTTTTATTCCCGCCGGGAATTTGAACAGCAAGTCGAAGCTCACCGCCAAAAGGTGCGTGAGTTATTTGACGTGGAGACATCGGTTTTTCGAAATACCGAGCTTGCCTACAATGACGAGCTTGCGAAATGGGCAGACAATTATGGCTTTAAGGGTATTTTGGCTGAAGGATGGGATCCGGTGCTGCAGTGGCGCAGTCCGAATCATGTCTATCGTCCAGTTGAGACAAAAAACATCAAACTATTACTCAAGAATTACCGTCTGAGTGATGATCTCGCGTTTCGTTTTAGTAATAAAGCGTGGTCTGCCTGGCCACTCACGGCCGACACCTACAGTGAATGGACAAATGCATCGATTACCGATAGTCCCCTCGTCAATCTCTTCATGGATTATGAGACATTTGGCGAACATCAATGGGCCGATACAGGCATCTTCGACTTCTTCGAGAACTTTGTCGCCAAATGGCTAGATAACAGTGACAACACCTTCTATACCGCCTCCGAGGCAATCGATACACACGAACCCGTCGACCACATCAGTATGCCCAACACCGTCACCTGGGCAGATAATGAGCGAGATCTCACTGCATGGCTCGGTAACGACATGCAAAAAGAGGCCCTTCGACACCTCTACGCGCTCGAGGACGACGTGATGCGGACAAATGACACACAGCTTATTAGTGATTGGCGTATGCTACAAACCTCCGACCACGTATATTACATGTGCACCAAATGGTTTACCGATGGCGATGTACACGCTTACTTTAGCCCGTATGATTCACCATATGACGCATTCCTTTATTTTATCAATGCCGTGCGCGATATCAGGTGGCGGCTTCATAATCATCACAAGACAGGAGCTCTCAATGGCTAGGCCAGTTGTCTTAAGTAACGGCACACTTCACGTCGGCTTAAACACCTACGGCCTCGTGCATGATTTCTATTTTCCGTATGTTGGACTCGAGAATCATTCTGCCGGCAAATCACTCCGTCACCGTGTGGGCGTCTGGATTGATGGTCGACTCAGCTGGCTTGATGACGGCAGCTGGACATTCAAGTTTCGCTACCCACACAGCGCGCTCATCGGCCATACACAGGCCAAACACGATGAACTAGGCGTCTTACTCGAGTTTGACGATCTTGTCGATGCACATAGCAATGCCCTCCTTCGTAATATTCATGTCGTCAACTTGCATAATGAACGACGTGAGATTCGCCTCTTCATGCATCAGGCGTTTGCAATCGGGGACTCCCGCAGCAATACCGATACAGCGCAGTACCTTCCGGATAGCAATGCAGTGCTACACTACCGCGGTCGTCGCGCCTTTGTTATTTCGGGCGACGCGGAAGGTCAACCGTTTGACCAGCATTCTATTGGCCTTTTTGGCATCGAAGGTCATGAAGGCACCTACCGTGATGCCGATGATGGTGAACTGAGCCAAAGTAACGTCGAACATGGTCGTGTCGACTCGACCATTCGATTCAGGCTGTTTGTCGAGCCACTCAGCTCCACAAGAGTTCACTACTGGGTAACTGCCGCCACTTCAACAAATGAAGCACTCAAGATCCATAAGCAAATCCAAGACCAGGGCCTACTAAAACATCTTCACCGTACAGCAGATTGGTGGCACGAATGGCTTCTCCCCGCGCTTCATGTCGCCGATAAAATCGACTCACATCACCGTGAAACATTCCTCCGCAGCATTATGATTATTAAGTCGCAAATTGATAATGGCGGCGCTGTTATCGCTAGCACCGATACAACCATGCTCAACTACTCACGTGACGCTTATGGCTACTGCTGGCCACGTGATGGCGCCTATGTTGTCTGGCCGCTGATTCGCATGGGCTACACCGAAGAGGCACTGCGGTTCTTCGAGTTTTGTAAAAAGGGGCTCCATCCGGGCGGTTATTTGATGCACAAGTATCGTGCCGATGGTGCACTTGGCTCAAGCTGGCACCCATATGTCCACGATAACATTGTCGCACCGCCAATTCAGGAGGATGAAACGGCTCTCACCTTGTTTGTCTTTACTCAATATTACAAGATGCATCCAGATCCAAAGATTCTAGAATCATTCTATGAAACAATGGTGTGTCCAATGGGCGATTTCTTGGCAAATTACATCGACGAAGTCACTGGCCTTCCTCGCCCAAGCTATGACCTTTGGGAGGAGGTGTTCCTCACAACTACCTATACGGTATCGACAGTATATGCGGCGCTTGTTGCAGCTGCTGATCTCGCGGCAGCCTCAAACGATTCGGATCGCGCCGTAAGTTGGCGTGCCGCAGCCGATGACATACTAGAGGCGGCGCATAAGCATCTTTATAATGGTGAGCGAAAAGCTTTTTATAAGGGTATTCTCGTCAAAGACGGCGTCATTACAAAAGATGACACATTCGATATGTCGAGTGTCTTCGGAGCCTTCATGTTTGGACTATTCCCATCCGGAAGCGATGAGCTCACTTCTGCCATACAAACGCTCAAAGAGGTGTTCGGGCTCAATAATGGCACCATTGGCCTGCCTCGCTACGAAAATGATAGTTATCAGCGGCAAGACAACTCTATCACTGGCAATCATTGGTTTATTACGACATTGTGGCTTGCGCAGTACTACATTGAGCATGGTCAAACCGATGAAGCAACTAAAATACTCGACTGGGTAAAGAGCCATGCGCTTTCAACCGGTGTCATGTCCGAACAAGTAAATCCAACTAATGATACTATTTTGTCGGTCGCACCACTCACCTGGAGTCATGCAGAATATGTCGCGACCCTCCTCGACACAATAACGGAGATGGAATAATGAAACAGCTTGCTAACAAACTTACTCGTCACGCGGCGCGCATAGCACACAGCTTCAAGCCGTCCACGGTGCGCGACACCCGTCGTCGGCGCGGTATCCACCAGCAGTTCACCGAACAGAATGGTTTTGTATACTTTGGCTACGTCGATCATAAAGATGATGATCATCATGTCATTCGAGGCCTTACCGCAACGTCTAAACGTGCGGATAGCCACTATAGCGTAGGGTCACAAAACGGCTACGACCTTGCCTTTGTTGAGCGAAAGATTACATCGCACACCTGGACAGTACTCGATATAACCCTCAAGAATGCGGCTGACTATCCTCATATTTTTATAGGCACTGGTCATCACAGCGAGCGCTTTTATGCTCATCTATTCTTTAAGTTCCGTCATCTCCGCCAGGTGCCGCTCGGAACCTATGAGCAGTACGATCCGCAATTTATCGAGCATTATAGAATGTTCTCAGCACCATCATCCTTCCTAGACGCGGAGCGGCTATTTTCTGCGAATTTGGCACGAGTAATAGGTTCTCACTTTCGTCCTCTTGCTATTGAAATAGTAAATGGTCATCTCTACATCTATGCCGACAACCAGAAAGTAACGCAAAGCTTGCTGCAAACGATGCTACAGAACGGGCTGTGGCTGGCTGAGGAGCTGGATAAGAGAGTTGGTTAGCTGGAAGTAGGACAGCACTTCACTCTTCCGTTCATTCGTAAAAATAAGTAAATACATTTTTACTTCATCTCCTTCACCGAACCTCTTTTGCCTTACAATAGGACGGTTCGAGACATAACGGAGCAAAGTCAAATAAAATACCCACCGCTTCGGGTGGGAACTTTATTTGGTGCTGGAAGTAGGACTCGAACCTACGAAGCCGAAAGGCGGGAGATTTACAGTCTCCTGTGATTGCCACTACACGATTCCAGCTCGTCTATCCATCATAAAGCAACGAAATCGTCATTACTTTATCATGGAGCCGCTTTACGGATTCGAACCGTAGACCTGCTGTTTACAAAACAGCTGCTCTAACCAGCTGAGCTAAAGCGGCATTTGCACGAAGTACAGATATAAGTGTACCGAAAAGTCGCTGCGTTTTCAAGCCTAAACTGAAAGAATATGAAATCCTCATCTCTTGGTTTTTCACCCCAGTTTTGCTACAATTGTCCGAGGTATGCCGACGTAGCTCAGTGGTAGAGCACTTCCATGGTAAGGAAGGGGTCTCGGGTTCAAATCCCGACGTCGGCTCCATTTTTGTGTCCGTACCCCTAGCAATCACGGTTAATTTATGCTAGTATAGGAAAGATTGATTTAACAACCGTAAGTGAGTTTATAATGGCAAAGAAGAATACAAAGCGCAAATTGGTTGGCCTCGTTAGCGAGCTAAGCGGCCACCGTACGTACTACACTACTAAAAACGTACAAAACACGACCGAAAAGATCAGCCTCAAGAAGTACGATCCTATCGCTCGCACACACGCTCTCTACGTCGAGACAAAGAAGAACCTCGGACGTAACGAGATCAAGCCACGCAAGGGCTAACCTCCCTATAGAAAACCCCTCGACTATGAGGGGTTTTTATTTGGCTGGATATAGGTATATCATTCCAAGATAGTCGTCGTTTGCAGATTACATAACTACACGACGAGGCTGACGCACGCGCTTTGGTTGGCTCTGAGGGATAATCATCTTGGCCGATTTCTCTCGGAGACCCGTTGCAACCTCACTCTGCCCTGTACGATCATATGCATCGGCTAAGATATTAAGTGTCTGCGGAATTGGATCAAGCTCTACGGCACGCTCCAAGCTCGTAATCATCTTCTTATCGTTGCCGAGCTTCTCCTGCACTTTAGCATAGGCAATGTGACGCGCAGCAAGGTCGCCTTCCATCGCTAGTGCTTGTTCAAATGCTAGCGCAGCCTTTTCATAGCTTTTTGTTTCAAAGTAGATAAGACCAACGTTATGCAGACTACTTGCACTAGGTTCAAGTGACTGCGCGATTTCAAAACACTCGATTGCATCTTTAAATGCCTGCTGTTTGGCATACAAAATACCAAGACGATTGTACGCCGTAGCGTTGCGCTCATCGACACGCAAGATAGTGAGCAGTGCCTTCTCTGCGCGAAGATACTTCTTTTCCCGTAGAGATTCTTGAGCAATTTGCCACAAACCTTCAAGTTTGTCAGATAGTTTTGACGGTAGATCAGCAACTGCCTCACCAAGTGTTTGACGTTGAGTAATTGCCCACGCGCCAAATAATGCAACCAAAATAAGTCCTAACATTGTTACTCTATTATAACACAACGAGGCGAGAACAAAACGGATACATCCGTCTTCTCGAGCGAGGCAGTGCTACATCGGCACGGTAGTAACGCTATGCCACGAGCGTCAGAAGCTGCAGACGAATATTGCCATTTGCCTCAATGCTATCATACACGCCAGTAAGTCGCTCCAATTGCCGTATAAGCTTTGCCTGTGGTTGTGATTTTAAGCTATGTTCGATGATTTTGACGCAGTCTTTAACCATAAGAAGTGCTTTTGAGCGGTCATCACGATATACATGTGCGATAAGGAGTTTGTCGTATGCACTACCCTGTAGGAATGTTCGCGCATCGCGCATGATTGCTACGCGCTGAATAAAATAATCATCATTCTGGTGTAGTCGCGTCAATTCGGCCGGTAAGCCGTTCGCCATAAATAATAGCTGCGAACGTTTCGTTGCATCGCTAATACCAAGTGAATCCAGGAACGCATTTGATTGCTCGGTAGTAATCCTGCGAAGTTCAACTGACTGCACTCGAGATCGAATCGTCGGCAAAAGTCGATTCGGCTCGTGCGAAGCAAGAATAAAAGAGGTGCCCTCGGCCGGCTCTTCAAGCAATTTCAAAAAGGCATTTTGAGCCTGGTGGCTCATACGCTCAGCATAATCAATGACGATAATACGCTCACCCACCTGTTTAGTGCGCGCCTGTGAATACAACCTGCGGATACTATCCACAGTAATGCTACCTTTCTCAAGATCAATCTTATCGTCTTTTTCTGGCAGAACAATGAGGGCATGCGCTGCGTGAGCGTGCGCAACATCACGGGCAATACTACCCAATCCTACGCCTTCGTCAGCACTGAGCAGTAGAGCATGTGGCAAGTGAGCAGTCACTTTAGCAAGTAGCGCATCACTAGTGGGATGCAGTACAAGACTCACAGATCTTTTGCCTCGCTAAAGTGCTCTACAAATGCCGACGGAACTGGGGCATGAAACGTCTTTCGTTCGCCGCCAGGAATAGTAATCTCAAGGCTTGTTGCATGAAGGTATAGACGATCAGCCTCCTTGCCGTATACTTTGTCACCCAAGATGGGCGTACCAATATATTGCATATGGACGCGTAGCTGATGCGTACGGCCGGTGTGTGGCTTCAGAGTAACAAGTGTCTCTTTCTCCGTAGTGGCTATCGTCTCGTACGCCGTAAGGGCAGGCTTACCTTTTGGGTCAACGCGGAATGTACTAGGCGCCGACGGGTTACGGCCGATTGGTAGGTCGAGTTTTGCCGTGGCGACTTTTGGCATTCCACTTAAGATAGCGGTATACGTCTTCTTCGTACGACGATCACTAAACTGCTTTTGAAGCATGGTTGCAGTCGCGTCGTTACGCGCGCCAATCATTATTCCACTAGTGTCCCGGTCGAGACGATGCACGATACCAGGACGATTTGAATCACCATTATGGCTCGAGTAGCGACGGAAGAACTCACCGACAGTAAACTCTTCACTAAGCGCACCCTTGGCATGGCTCAGCACGCCAATAGGCTTATTAATTACAATGACGTTATCATCAATATACACGATCGGCAGCTCTTCGCCGGCAAAATCAACCGGATCGGGCATTTCAATGGCGATACTATCAACGCTAGTGATATCAAACTTCGGCGAAAGGCGAACTTCGCCGTTTACTGTAACGTGTCCAGCTTTAATATGTTTTTGCCATGTACTACGAGATAGCTCAGGGTAACGCTCGGCAAGCTCAAGATCAAGCCGTTTCTTGTTTGATGTCTCTACGAATAAATAGCAATCTTTCCCCTTGAATGGCAGGCCGTAGGTAGTAAGGTGATCGTTTGGATTCTCAACCACTTCACCTCGGACACCTTGCCTCTCTGTCTTAACCTGTTCGAGGATGTAATCTGTATCATCTTCGGCGAGATCATCGAATAGAATGTAGAATTGACGCTTGTTAAAACGAAATGCCACCATTGTGCTTTTTTCGGTAGGGTTCGAAAACTTTACCATTTCGATATGGCGAGGAACGTTTTCTTCTCCTGCCAGCTCGAATCGGCGCAAGATAGCGATAATATCTGAACTTGAAATTTTAACCATTATTTATCTTTCTGACGAAGACCCACAGCCTGTTGAGCTCGAAGTAGTGTCGCATTAGCTGTTTGTGTCAGGTCGCGCTCTGACTGTTCTAGTTTTGCGATGATCGCTGCATCATCAACCGCTGCTAACTTCTGTTGGAAGCTAGTGAGGAATTGTTCAACTTCAGTTGCCACAACTTTCTTGAAGTCACCGTAGCGAGTCTGACCTTCAAATTCGGCAATCGTCTCGGTAAGATCTTGTCCGCGGAGTAGCGCGAGGATCTCCAGAAGATTTGAGATACCCGGCTGATTAACCTTATCGAAATGAATCTCAGCCTTGTCGTCTGTCGTAGCAGACATAACTTTCTTGGCAGCCACAGCTGGGTCGTCACCAAGGAAAATAACACCACGGCCAAATTCATCTGACTTGCTCATCTTTTTAGTTGGTTCGACGAGATCCATGATGCGAAGCCCCTGATCCTTACCAAAGAATTTGTGCTGACTTGGCACTGATTCTGGAACAGTAAAGACATCACCGAATTTCCTATTGATACGCTCGGCAATATCTCGAGTGAACTCAAGGTGCTGCGTTTGATCTTCGCCCACAGGAATATATTTTGAATTATAGAGAAGAATATCGGCGGCCATGAGAACCGGATAATTAAAGAGACCAACACTCGTACGATCAGCGCCGATATTGCCCGACTTGTCTTTAAACTGCGTCATTCGACTCATTTCACCAAAGCCAGTAAAGCAATCAAGGATCCATGTAAGCTCGCTGTGTGCCGATATATAGCTTTGGCGGTATAGATAGATACTTTCGTTGTTCAGAGGCAGCCCAGCGGCTGTAAATAGGCGTGCATTGTGAAGAATCTGATCTTGTAGCTCGTCGTGGTTGATTGGCGTAGTAAAGCTATGAAGATCAGGAATAAACATATTTATCTGATATTCATCAGATTTAGCCTTTGCCATGTCGATCATTGGCAAAATAGCCCCAAAATAATTACCGATGGTAAGATCGTTATTGGCACGGAGTCCAGTTAGGATTACGGGTTTTATCATAGTTACCTCTTATTATACCCTATACCGCCTGCTATTAATGCTATGTCGTCAATATGATGCGTGCGGCGATCTAATCACTACTCTTCACTATCTCTCGCACGACGGCTGGAACATACCTTCCCATGACCTCATGACCAGCAATAATACTCACTAAATGAGCCTGGGGATTAGATCTGACAAGGTTCTTTATGTTAGTGAGCACAACAACAGGATCAAGCGACCCATGCATGATCGTCATCGGCGCATTGACCCGTTTCGCATCATCAAGTGCCGTCTGATTAATGATACAGGCCTCAAGCGCAGCCATATACGTCGTCACGTTATCAGAGGTGACGTTAAACGCCTTATTTACAATGCCTAGTTTCATAGCAAGGCCGGCAATTGCTACAAACTGCCCCGGATATCGCTGAATGAGTTCATATAGATCACTCAGGAGCTTGTCACGCGATATGCGCAACGCACCCGTTTTGTTTACTTTATAAAAAGGTGGGCTACAAAGCACCAGGTTCCTTACGAGCTTAGGATAACTTTTGGCAACTTCAACTGCTACAAGCGCACCCAATGAATGCCCAACGATGGTTAGCTTGGACCGCATCCTATATCGCAGAAGCGTTGCAATAACAGCACGCGCCTGTGTCTTTGCGTCGTACACCGCCCAATCGGGACATGGAGATTTACCAAATCCCATGAGGTCAATCGCAATCACATTCACATTGTCGGGTAGTCGCTCGATGACGTCAGTCCACGCGAGCGCAGAATTACCAATGCCGTGTATAAATAAAATCGTTCGCTTTGAAGCTTTGCTTTTTTTACGTACCTCAACGTGCAGCGTATACGGTATTCGAAGCCAGCGGTGTAATAATGTATCGAGCATCTCTATAAAGTATACAGGCTATGATACGAGATTAGCTATTCCTGTGTTTATAGCGCATAATGGGAAGATGCAACCCACTATTCTCGATCTTGACATGATCACACAACGTCTCGAAACTTTTCAGGCTGATCCAAATATGGTCACGAAAGGCATTTATAGTCCCGCAGCCAGTGACTATCCCGACAATCAACTTCCCTTCGTGCAAGTTCACCTCGGATATCTAAAAAAACACAAACAAGTTAATGCCGCACAGTATCTCTCGAACCTCGAGATTATGATCCGTCAGCGCTAGCTCATTTGCTATACTAGAGACAATGTCTACGCGAAAAATACCCGTTATTGCCGCTATACCCAATTATAATATGGCCGAGTCACTTCGCTCGCTCTTGCCAGCTCTACTAAAGCAGGACTACGACCACATCTATGTGCTCGATGATGCTTCCACGGATTACAGCTCAGATATCGTAGCCCTTTTCGAGGGTAGAGTAACGTTTATAGAGAACCGTGTGAATGGCGGGGCTGGCGCAGCGCGCAATATGATTCTCGATGTCGTGAATGATCCTGTAATTATTCATTTTATTGATGCTGATATCCAACTTGATACCGAAAACCCTGCCATGATCGCACGACAGCTCTTCGCCTCTAACGACAACATTGGCTTTATTGGTGGACTAGTAAAAACAGCGGATGGCCGTCAATCATACTGGAACTATGGTGAACGCCAAGGTGCTATGTCGATGATTAGCTCTTGGGGTCAGTCGTTTTTAGAGTCTACTAGCGCCAACCACAAGAACGTAGAAGGCTTCATCCGCCGCCATCATCTTTGGCCCGGCCTCACCAGCCGCCCCGATCCGCTAGCCTCTCCGAAACGAACCACAACCTTCTGGGTATCCGAGGCTAACTTCCTGATTAGATCCGACATCTTTCGCGAACTAGGCGGGTTCGATACTACAATTCGCGAGCACGACATACAGACACTTGCAATAAGTGCTCAAACTGCTGGGTATATCAACTATTTCGATCCATCCATCTGCACTACTCATCTGGGAGTAAACGTGCGCAAATATTTCCGTCCATGGGCCATTGTCGCTGCCGAAATGTATCTAGCCAGAAAATACGGCTTAAAGAGCTGGCTCTTCGCCAATGCACACCATAACAAATAGAGTGATACATAAAAAAAACTCCCCGCATATACGAGGAGTTTTTTGATCTCTTGGCGATATTAACGCTTTGAGAATTGTTCGCGCTTACGAGCAGAACGAAGACCATATTTCTTGCGTTCTTTTTCGCGTGGATCGCGTTTTAGGAACTCAGCTTTTTTAAGAGTTGAGCGTAGGTCAGCGTGAGCTACAGTCAAAGCCTTTGCAATAGCAAGCTTGATTGCATCAACTTGACCAGCAAGTCCGCCACCCTTGACCTTAACAGTAATGTCAAAGTCTTTTTGCTTGCCAACGAGAGCCAATGGATCTGTTAGTTCAGCAACAAGAGTTTTGTTTTCGCTGAAGTACTCAGCAGCTGTCTTGTCGTTGATCGTAAGCTTACCCTTACCTGCGTACAGACGAGCACGAGCGGTTGCAGATTTGCGACGACCAAGACCGTAGAAGTATTTACCTTCAGCCATATTATTTGATCTCTACTTTCTCTGGAGTTTGTGCAGTATGAGTGTGTGCTTCACCAGGGAATACACGGAGGCGCTTTAGGCGCTCAGCAGCGAGCTTGTTGCGAGGGATCATACCCTTGACTGAAGCTTCGATAATGCGCTCTGGGAATTTAGCACGAACCTCTGCAAGACTTGCATCCTTGATACCACCAGGGAAACCTGAGTGACGGTAGTAAGTCTTTTGAGTTTCTTTGTCACCAGTTACAACTGCTTTTTCAGCGTTGATAACAACAACGTAGTCGCCAGCATCGATGTGCGGTGTGTACGTTGGCTTATATTTACCAATAAGGTACTTGGCGATTTGTGTCGAAACACGGCCAAGAGGCGCCTGAGATGCATCGATAAGGATCCATCGGCGATTAACCTCGCTTGGTTTTTGTGAGTAAGTTTTTGCGTTAACCATAATTACGCCTTTGCCTCCTCTTTAGGTGCAGCTTTTAACTCATCGACAAAGCCGATAGTAGCCATCTGCGCACCGTCACCGATACGTAGGCGCGTACGTTCAACACGAACGTGACCGCTAGTACGACCAGTGAGCTGTGGAGCGATTTCGTCAACAAGCTTGAAGGCAGCTGCTTGTGTAGACAAGGCAGCAATTACCTGGCGGCGGTTGTGAAGATCACCCTTTTTAGCTTTAGTAATAACTTTTTCTATATAACGCACTAGCTCTTTAGCTTTTGGAAGCGTCGTCTCGATCTTGCCATGCTCGACGAGACTCGTTGCCAAGCCTTTGAGTAGCGCGCGGCGCTGGTCGCGTTCGCGACCAAATTTGCGCCCTTTGTAACCGTGTCTGTGCATTACAGTTCAAGCTCCGCTAGTTTATCTTTAACTTCATCAAGTGCTTTGCTTCCAAAGCCCTTTAGTTCGCGTAGGTCTTGCTCGGTAAGTGTTACCAAGTCGTGAACCGTACGAATATCATTGTTTACAAGTGCATTTGCAGTACGAGCAGTAAGGTTCAACTCTTCAATTGAAGTGTTAAGTTCGCTTGCGTCGTCTTCAGCCACCTGACCAAGTGCAGGTGCAGCTTCAACAGTTGTTGAACCAGCAAGTGCAGTGTATTGGTTAACAAGGATTGCTGATGCTTCTTCGAAAGCGTCACGTGGGCTGATTGAGCCGTCAGTATCAACTGTAAGAAGAAGTTTATCAAGGTTAGTCTCTTGACCAACACGAGTGTTATCAACTTTGTAACGAACACGGAGTACTGGACTAAAGACAGCGTCAAGGGCGATCATGTCGCTGTGTAGGCGAGATTCGCTTGACTCTTCGATAGTACGGTAACCGCGGCCAGCTTCAACAACGAGGTCAAAGATGACTGATTTTTTAGGATCATCGATAGTTGCAATAACCTGCTCTGGGTTAACAATCTCAACATCAGCAGATGCAGCAATATCACCAGCAGTAATAACACCAGCGCCTTTTTTCTCAAGACGAAGCTCGATTGGCTGATCGGTGTGTACTTTCAGGCGAACGTTCTTGAGGTTAAGCATGATATCAACGACATCTTCCTTAACACCAGCGACAGTTGTAAACTCGTGAGTTGCGCCTTCGATGCGGAAAGCAACGATTGCAGCACCTTCAATGCTTGAAAGCAGAACACGACGAAGGCTGTTGCCTAGGGTATTACCGTAACCAGCGTGAAGTGGCTCAACAACGAATGTTGCGCTCGTAGCTGAGTGCTCATCAATATTTGCAAGTGCAGGATTGTGAATAACTTTTGACATAGTGTAGGCTCCTTACCCTTAGCGTGAGTAGTACTCAACGATTAGCTGTTCATTAATGTCGGCTTCTGCTTCTTCACGTTTTGGAAGACCAGTGATATCAATCTTTAGCTTCTTAGCATCGCTCTTGAGCCAGCTAAGTGGAGCCTGAACAGAGTTCTTCACTACGTCATCAATTTGACTAAAGTAGCCAGATTTAACGCTCTTTGGACGTACAACGATTTCATCGCCTGCTTTAACGCGGATAGATGGAATGTCAACACGACGACCATTGAGGATAAAGTGACCATGACCTACCAGCTGACGAGCAGCGCGGCGGCTTGTGGCAAATCCAGCACGGTATACAGCGTTATCGAGACGGAGCTCAAGAAGCTGAAGCAAGTTTTCACCTGCAAGACCTTCTTTACGGCGAGTTGCTTCGTTCATTAGACGAGCAAATTGCTTTTCAAGAAGACCGTATGTGCGGCGAACTTTTTGCTTTTCACGCAACTGAGTAGCGTAAAGGCTTTGCTTGCCCTGACGACCATGTGCGTGCTGACCTGGAATACCAGATTTCTTTGCCATGATTTTGTGCGCTTTAGGATGGAGCGCATAGCCCTCACGACGAGACTGTTTGACAATTGGAGAAGTATCTCGTGCCATATTAAGCCCTTCGTGCCTTTCGAGGACGAACGCCACCGTGAGGTACGCCAGTCACATCTTTAATGCTGTCTACGGTAATTTCGAATGCACCCATTGCACGAATCGCTGCATCACGACCAAGACCTACACCCTTAACGAATACGTCAACTGATGATAGACCGTGAAGTGATTTCACGAGTTCGGCTGCTTTTTCAGCAGCAACTTGTGATGCATAAGCTGTACCCTTTTTGCTACCGCGGAAACCGCAGGCACCAGCGCTAGCTGCTGCAAGTACATTACCTTTTTTGTCAGTAAACGTAACAATAGTATTGTTGAACGTTGCCTGAATGTGCAGTTGACCAGAAGGAACTGATCGGCGCTGCTTCTTACGAGTTGTCGTTTTTGCTTCTGCCATAATCTATATTCCTTTCTACGTCTTAGACGCTGCCTTCTTTTGTGTACCGCCCACTGCTACTGCTTTACCCTTACGAGTTCGTGCGTTCGTTCGGGTTCGTTGACCGTTTACTGGGAGACCAGCTTTGTGTCGTAGACCGCGATAGGCGTTTACATCCTTTAGACGCTTAATATTATTTGTCACCAAGCGCTGTAGGTCGCCTTCGACGGTATAATCAGAATCGATTAATTCGCGAATACGTTGTTCTTCAGCCTCGGTGAGATCTTTCACCCGAGTGGTCGGCTCAACTTTTGCCGCCGCAAGGATGGTCGATGCGAAGTGTGGACCGATGCCGTATACATACGTCAAAGCGATCTGCACTTGCTTTTCAGATGGGATTACAATCCCAGCGATTCGAGCCATGCTTAACCCTGCCTTTGCTTATTCTTAGGTTTTTTCTTGTTGATAACCCTCAGTATGCCTTTACGGCGTACGATTTGGTCATCCGGACTAATTTTTTTGACACTTGCACGAACTTTCATAAGCGTTCAAAAACTCCCGTTTTCCCTTTAGTTTAATCTCTCATGCGGAAGCTGATTCTGCCCTTAGTAAGATCGTAAGGGGTCAACTCAACTTCCACCTTATCGCCTGGAACAAGTCGGATATAGTGCTTGCGCATTTTACCTGAAATGTGGGCGATAATACTATGACCATTCTCTAATTCAACCTTAAATTGAGTATTAGGCAGTGCTTCCACTACCTTACCTTGCAATTTGATTACTTCTTTTTGACTAGCCATAAGTTACAGTAGTAGATTATACACTACTAGAGGCCGCGCGTAAAGCACTTTTAGAATAATGCCCTCTAGGGTTAGTACCCCGCGGGACATTTACAATAATTCTATTGTACCGTATACATACTATTCGTCAAGATTTAGCTCATCTCTCAAACTTCAACCATCTTGAAATCTCAGAGATGAGGACAGAGAGAAAATACACTGACCTCACCCCAATAACCCCTGCGGGATATTAGCAGTAAACTAGTGGTCCCTAACCAAACTCAATATCGGCCGTGGATGAATAGACAGCGACGGGATATTAAAACCGAAGTTTAGTGCATACACCTCGTTCGAGTCCACGACAACCATCCTACCAGCCGCCTCAGACAACCGCAGCTGCAGGTTTGATCTCACGCGCTCTAAGCCGATGTAATCGAGATTGATCTGACGTAAGAACTCTTGCCACTCGTCGAGTAGCGAGGGGCAGACAAGGTCGGCCATGGTCTTACCATTCAAGTTTTCAGCAAAAGCCCCTACTACACCAGGCTCCTTAGCACCCAACAGCTCAACGATGTCATCGACAAGAAGCGTAATGCCCTCTTGCTCGACAGCCCGAAACCTCTGAAGGTAGTTATTTACCTCTGGTCGCATTTTTGCTCGCATTCCACTAGCTAACATGGTCACCACTTTTTTGCGCGTCAGCGAGCATGATGATGACTTCGCCAGATTCTTGAAAGGCCACTACCTTTTTGGTTAGCGGCTGTTTGTCGTTAAAGCAACGGACAATGTACTCGGCGAGGTCTTTGGTGCTGTGCGGGTACGCCAGACGCTCTTCACGGAGTAGGGATGAAAATGCTCCTAGCATCCGCTCACTCACGAGCACCGCCCTTCGAGCTACAAGATGCAGCGCAAATCGCTCCATCTCCTCCTCTGTTGTAAGTTCTTCAGGACTACTGTCATAGCTCTGAATCCCAGAAAGCACCATCTGATGAAGACAATGATCGATATGCGCATCGAGCATCGCATGAACCATTCGATCGCCCTGATATTTCACATATGTGAAACGAGATTCGGCCTCGAGGGGAATCTTGTGAGCTACAAAATACACCTTCGAAAGATCAAAACCTTTCGAAGGCAACCTGTAGCGACCTTCCGTTTGATTATACTTCTTATCTCTAGGCTCACTTCGTCGCTCAATCGACTCTGCTAGTGGCATTGAATTTTCTCTCTATCATGTAAGGTGCACTCATAACTCGACACCGTCGAGCACAAGTGCAAGGTGGAATTATAAGACTGTCCATTTATAACAGAAAAGTCAATACATGTAAAACATCACCATAAAAAAGCAGCCGCCGTGGCACCCTACCTGCAAAGTGTATACTTTACGGGCATAGTGGGTACCTACGACGGCATGTCGCCTTTTACTGAAGGGTGATCATGGCCACCCCGGGCGTAGCAACGGTGGCACGAGACGGTGCCGATACGGGCCGTGTTACTACGGCATATCGAGCAGCACGATCTTTCGTGGAAGAAATGGCACGATCGTTCTTCGTGACCGCAATCTCCCATTTTGCCATCTCACTGCCAGCTTTTAATTGACGACCTCCAGCGACGTCAATGCAAGCCTGTTCGTTACTGCCCAAAACACACTTAGGCATACCATTGTATTCCTTACAGACAGCCACGTATTCATCGTAGAGCCTGTAGTAGTCTCCAAAGGCTTTTTTATAGCGGCTGCGAATTACATCGCGACGAGCCATGAGATAGTTAAGTTGCAGTTCATAAAGAACCGCAAAGATCTTTACAAACATTGTTTCCCTTCAATAAAACGCACGACACCGTTCATGCTCTGCGCGAACGCCAAAGCCGGTGTCGTGTCGATGAGATTACTAGGACATGTACTGTTATAGCATGAATAATTTCAATTTAAAAGTAGAAAAATATGTGAGAGAGTGGCCAGATGGCCGACACCAGGCTTACATAAGCGTGGTGTCGGCCAAGTGCTAGGCGATAGACCTAAAAGCAAGCGAAACCGAGTACTCAGATTCATTCTCGATGTTCGTGTGAAAAACCACCACACCCTGTGTCTGCACATCGGACAAGATCGATACTATCTGATTGATATTAAATATCATTTCAAGTTTCTTGAGCGCAGCATAAAACTCATCTGATGGCACCTGCTCCTCAAGCCAGCGCTTAGCTAGCCGTTGGTCGGGTGCGTCATCAATATTCATTCCATGCTCATACATAAACCGCTTCAAGATACGGACAAGTTCCGCCTGGACAATCTCAGAAACCTCAACTTCAGCAGGAGCTGGCCTTGGGTGCACTTCGTGCCCTCTGTATTCCTGCTCGTTGTTGTTTGCCAGCCATATAACATGGCCGATTTCAAGCTTGTTGTTTTCGTTGGCAGTCATTCGTTCAACTCTCTCACAAAGAACACCGCCCAAGGAGGCGGTGCTCAACATTGGTTACGGTTAATATATATTATAACACCATAACCATTTTTATGCAATGAAGGTTACTTGTAGTCGTCGTATGTCACCATCATAGCGCGCGAGTTGATCTGGCGAAGGGCTTCAAGTGCTACCGACACGACGATAAGGAGTCCCGTACCTCCAATAGCCAGGTTACTATTACTCACTCCAGCAATGTTATAAAGTAAGTATTCAGCCGCAAATGGCATGATAGCGATAAGACCGAGTACAACTGATCCGAAAAGAATCAAACGGTTAACCGTACTACTAAGATGCTGCTCCGTCTGAATACCAGGACGCACACCCTCGATAAAGCCGCCTTGCTTCTGTAGATTCTCACTAATTTCATTGGCGTTAAAGACGATGCCGGTATAGAAATAAGTAAAGAGAATTACGAGCACAAAATAGGTCACTGGGTAGATGAACGCTTCGGCAGTTGAGCCGGTGAACGAACCTGGGTTTGGCGTCTGGAACCAGGTAATAAGATTTGCTGCGATATCAGCGTAAGCCGCATTGCCAGTTGCCTTTAATACCTGTCCGATGAAAGCCGGGAGTGAAAGAAATGCAACCGCGAAGATGACTGGAATCACACCAGCAGCAATCAGCTTGATCGGGAGCATGCTCTTCACACCGCCATAGCTGCTGTTTCCCTGCACGCGCTTTGCATAGTTGATCGTAATCACACGCTGGGCCTCGTTGATCTTAACAAGCAAGTACAGCACCGCCAGCGACACCACGAGCATGGATAACGCCACCCAGAACGATAACGGATTGACCGGGAGTGTAAACCACCCAAAGACATTTAGCACACCGTTTGATGTATCGAAAAGTGATTGACCGATTGTTGAAAGTGTTTGCGGTAGCTGGCTAATAATACCCGCGAAGATAATAAGGCTAATACCGTTACCGACACCCTGCTCTGTAATAAGCTCACCGAGCCACATAAGAAGAATTGCACCTGCTGTCATCGCACCGACCGCGACAACCCACTCAATAGGCGTCGGGGCGGCAAGAACGGTAGTATTAGCAGCAGCAACACTTTGACGCAGAATGAAGATAAAGGCAATCGACTGGACGATAGCAAGTGGCACACTGATCATGCGTGTCCACTGCTGAATCTTACGGCGGCCAGACTCACCATCTTTATGGAGCTCTTCAAGACGTGGAATCGCCTTGGTGAGTAGCTGTGTAATAATACTTGCGGTAATAAACGGACTCATACCCACTAACACAATAGAGAAGCTTGCCAGCGCTCCACCAGAGAGAAGGTTCAGGAACCCGCCAAAGTCCGTGCCCGTCACGACACTATCGATTACTGCTTTGAGCTTTGTTGGCTCAGCCAGCGGCACGGGAATATGCGCCAAAAAGCGATATGCAATGATAATTCCAAGAACAATCAATAGTCGCTTCTGCATGTCCTTATTTTTAAATGATGCAAAGATTGTTTTCCAGTTCATGTCGGTCTATTTCTGCCCTCTATATCTAAGTGCTACGTATTTCTGTAGCCATAATTCAGGTATTAGTATACTACATAAAGTGTTAAAAAGTCGAAAAGCTCTCCAATCTCAACTAAAAATACCCGCCTTGTTCGACGGGTATTTTATAAAGTAATAAGAATTACTTGTCAGCCTTTTCAGCTTCTTTTGTGCTCTGCTTGAGCGGAGTAGCAGTTTTTGTAAAACTACCACCAGCTTTAACGATAGCCTCCTGCACGCTCTTGCTTGCGCCTTGAACGTTAAGAGTAACCTTTTCGGTAAGCTCACCACGAGCGATAACTTTTACAGTGTGAAATGGAGTGGCAATGTAGCCAGCTTCAAACAATGTAAAGTTGTCGACAGTTTTACCCGCAAGGGCGTTGAGGTGGTCGAGGTATACAACCTGCGCAGGTGTGCGTAGGCTCTTGAACCCACGAGCTTTTGGCACAGCTTGAACAAGTGCTCGCTGTCCACCTTGGAACATTGCACCAAGTTTCTTACCTGTACGTGCGCCCTGACCCTTAGTACCACGGCCGGCAGTTTTACCTTGACCAGCTGCAATACCACGACCCTTACGCTTGCGGTCTTTGTTAGCCGTAATTGTTAGTTCGTTGTATTTCATTATTTAGCCTCCTCAGTTTTGGCAGCAGCTTTTTTAGCAGCTGGCTTCTTAGCTGGGGCGTTAAGCCATTCGTCACGTGGAACGAGGCTCTTTAGTGCATCGATGGTTGCGTAGGCGATGTTTACTTTGTTAGTAGAGCCAAGGCTCTTTGAAAGCATGTTACGGATACCAGTTACACCGATGATCGAACGAACGACACCACCAGCGATAATACCAGTACCCGGAGCAGCTGGCTTGATCAGCACCTGAGCACCAGAAACCTTCACTTCAGCGTCGTGAGGAATAGTTTCATTTAGTACAGGGATAGTGATCATGTTCTTCTTAGCAACATCAGTTGCCTTGGCGATAGCAGTCTGAACGTCCTGTCCTTTTGAGACACCGACGCCGACTTTGTTCTTGCGGTCACCCACAACAACGAGCGCTTTGAAACGGAAACGACGTCCACCCTTTACCACACGGGCAACACGGTCGATGTTGATTACCAATTCTTCAAATTGCTTTGGCTCAGCAGGTGCTTGGTCGCGACGGTTGTCACGACGAGGCGCATTACCGCCTGCACGAGGAGCACGAGTATTAGTAGTAGCTTGTTCAGCCATATTAGAACTCCAATCCTTCTTTACGTGCAGCGTCTGCAAGAGCACTTAGGCGACCAGCGTACTGGCGACCATTGCGATCGAACACAACTGCGGTTATTTTTGCCTTCTTTGCCTTCTTAGCGATGTCAGCACCGACAAGAGCAGATTGCTCAGTCATTGTACCAGTGTGCTTTGCGCCGACAGTTGTGCTAGCTACAATTGTGTGCTGCTTAACGTCGTCAACAAGCTGAGCGCTGACATGCTTGTTTGAGATAGTTACGGTAAGGCGAGGACGCTCGGCAGTACCGATAACTTTTGCGCGTACGCGGTTTTTGCGAAGAGTCTTATTAAGGAGCTTCTTAGCGAGATTAGCAGCCATAATTATTTACCAGCCTTTCCAGCCTTGCGAAGAATAACTTCGTCAGCATACTTAATACCCTTACCTTTGTATGGTTCAGGCTTCTTGAGTGAACGAATTTCAGCCGCAACTTGGCCGACAGCTTGCTTGTCGATACCGTTTACAGTGATATTCATTTTTTCTACTGTAAGGGTTACACCAGCTGGAGCTTCGTACTTCACTGGGTGTGAGAAACCAAGCTGCATCTCAATAGCCTGGCCACCACCCGCAATGCGGAAACCGACACCGTTTACTTCAAGCTTCTTTTCGAAACCTTTAGTAACGCCATCAACAGCATTGTTTAATAGAGCGCGCTGAAGACCGTGTTGGGCCTTAGCGATTCGCTGATCGTCCTTACGAGTAACGATAGCTTGGGTACCTTCGAGGGCAACGGTCACGTCGCTCAGGTGCGGTACAGTCAGTTCGCCCTTAGGCCCCTTGACTGAAATAACATCTGAATCAACCGTGATTGTCACACCTGCAGGTACGTCAATTGGTAGTTTTCCGATTCGACTCATATCTACTTCTTTCTTTATTAGTTCTTATTGCGGCTTTGGACAAAGATAAAGACGGATTGCAACGCGCACCTCTGTACCGATTAGTCTTATTCCTCATGACATGTTAGCACAAATTGGGCGATTATACCAGCCCTACATAACACGTTTCCAACTAAAAACTGCCGCATAACACGACAGTTTTTAGTAAGGCTCCAAAAAGGATTAGTAGACCTTAAGCAGGAGTTCACCACCAAGACGCAACTTAGTTGCTTCATGTCCGGTAATAACACCCTTGCTCGTGCTGATGAGAACGAGTCCACGACCGCTTTTAATGCGAGGGATGTCGTTTGCACCAACATAGACACGACGACCTGGCTTTGAAAGTCGGGTAATCTCAGTGATGTTACAGTTCTCGCCTGGCTTATTGATCGTTACGACCAATGTATCACGTGGCTTACCTGCTTCAACCTTGACGTCTGTAAGGTACTTAGCTTTTTTAAGTTGCTCAGCAACTACTTTTTTTAGCTTGCTTGATGGAACGCGAATTTCGTTCTTGCCAACCATTGACGCATTTCGAATGCGAGTTAGTAGGTCGGCGATTGGGTCAGTTGATTGTAATGACATATCTGTTTCCTTTCCTACCAACTACTCTTTGTTACGCCTGGGATTTCGCCCTTGCTTGCTTTTTCACGGAAGTTAATACGGTTGAGGCCGAAGCGTCGCATGTATCCACGTGGACGTCCATGAAGAACGTCACGGTTCTTCCAGCGAGTTGGAGAACTATTAAGCGGAAGCTTTTGTAGTCCTTCAAGGTCACCAAGTTCCTTGAGTTCAGCGCGCTTAGCGGCAAACTTCAGGATCATTTTCTTGCGTTTTTCGTCGCGAGCGACTGCAGATTTCTTAGCCATTAACGTTTGCCTCCTTCTTTCTCAAACGGCATACCGAATTTTTCGAGTAGTGCACGAGAGTGAGCAGCAGATTCGTTTTGGATAGCGAATGTAATCTGTAGACCATGCAGTACTTGTGTTTCTTCAAATGTTAACTCTGGGAAGATTGATTGCTCAACGATACCAAGGTTATAGTTACCACCCTTGTCAAACTTAGCTTTTACGCCGTGAAAGTCACGAACACGTGGAAGGCTGATGTTTGTAAGGCGATCGAGGAACTCGTACATACGAGCACCACGAAGGGTAACACTGATACCAACGCGGTTCATGCCGGCACGGATCTTGAAACCAGCAATTGATTTCTTTGCCATGCGGTCAACCGGCTGCTGGCCAGTGATTTTTGTGATGGTGTTGCGAACTACTTCGTAGTGGCGCTTGTCATCTTTGTTCTTGCCGATACCAACGCTGACTACAATCTTTTCGAGTTTTGGCACCTGATGTACGTTACCAAGTTCAAGTTCGGCTTGTAGTTCTTTGACGTATTGTTCTACGTACAAAGCTTTCAGGCGAGGAGTGGCAGTAGTAGTAGCTTTTGCCATTACTTGATCTCCTTATTCTTTAGTTGACGAGCAACACGAGTCTTTCCACCGTCGGTGTTCTTTACGAATCCAACGCGGCTCGTTGTGCCGGCCTTTTCATCAACAACAAGTGCAACCTTGTGAAGTGGAGTTGCGACATGAATGTCTTTGCTGCCACCGCGTGGGTTGAGCTGTGATGGTTTAACGTGACGGTGCTTCGTACCGATACCTTCGATAACAACTGCGTTCTTTTTAGCAAGAACGGTCAGTACCTTACCAGTCGTACCTTTATCTTTACCGCTAATCAATTTAACGATATCGTCTTTTTTGATGCGTGGCATAATTAGAGTACCTCCGGTGCAAGGCTGATAATCTTAGCGTAGCCAAGATCACGTAGTTCGCGTGGCACTGGGCCAAATACACGAGTTGCCTTAGGGTTTTTATCATCGCCGATGATAACAGCAGCGTTATCGTCAAATGCGATAGTACTACCATCTTTACGGTGAATCTGGTCACGAGTACGGACGATGACTGCCTTAACGACAGATTTCTTCTTTACTGCACCAGTTGGGTTTGCTTGCTTTACGGTAGCGACAATAATGTCACCAACGCGGGCGTAGCGGCGCTTAGTACCACCAAGCACACGGATACAAAGGATTTCCTTTGCACCGCTGTTATCGGTTACTTTGAGGCGTGTTTCTTGTTGAATCATTATGCCTCCTCTTTCAGTTCGATAGAACCACGTGATTTTTCAATCACAGCGTCGAGTTTGAACGCTTTGCGCTTAGATACAGGACGAGTCTCAGAAATAGTGACTTTGTCGCCGTTCTTTGCATCGTTGTTTTCGTCGTGAGCAGCGTACTTGCGGGTCACAGTGTACTGCTTGCCATAAATAGGATGCGTTTCACGACTAGTTACAGTGACGGTGATAGTTTTATCCGCAACGTCCGAGGTCACGATACCGGTCAATGTCTTGGCCATATTATTTACTCTCCTTTTGCTCAGTGATCTCAGCTGCTCGGATAGCAGTGTGAAGGCGAGCGATTTCTTTACGAGTCGCAGTGAGGACACGTGGGTTGGCAAGTTCGCCAGCCGCGTGACCGCGCTTAGCTTCGAGCTGATCAGCAATTTTTGTTGCAAGATCAGTACGGAGCTGCTCGATAGTCTTTACTTCTTCGGCTTTTTTAACAGCTTTAGTCGTCTTTACTGTAGTTGTTTTCTTGTCAGCCATTATGCTTGCTCCCTTACGATGAACTTGGTCTTAACGGGAAGCTTGTGAGCAGCAAGACGCATAGCCTCGCGTGCTACTTCTTCGTCAACACCCTTCATTTCGAACAGAACTGTACCAGCTTTTACTTTGGCTACGAAGAATTCTGGGTTACCCTTACCGCTACCCATCTTTACATCCTGTGGCTTGCGCGTACGAGGAGTGTGAGGGAAGATACGAATCCAGATTTTACCACCACGCTTGATATAGCGAGTCATTGCTTGACGAGCAGACTCAATCTGTCGTGAAGTAATGTCGTTATTACCCTGTGATTGTAGGCCGTAGTCACCGAAGGCTACGTAGTGACCGCGGGTCGCGTTACCATTGTTTTTGCCTTTGCGTACTTTGCGGTACTTGGTTTTCTTTGGTAGCAACATTATCGATCACTCCTTTCACCCTTATAGATCCATACTTTCACGCCGATGATACCAGCAGGTGTCTGAGCGCGAGCAGTGTGGAAATCGATGTCAGCACGGAGAGTATGAAGAGGCACTGAGCCTTCAATCACCTTTTCCTTGCGAGCCATCTCGGCGTTGTTTAGACGACCAGCAACCTGGATACGAATACCCTTTGCACCGGCAGCCATTGTGTTTTGTGCAGTCATCTTGATTGCACGACGGAAGTTAACGCGGCGCTCGAGCTGGCGAGCGATGTTCTCAGCAACAAGCTTTGCAGCAAGTTCTGGGCGCTTTACTTCTTCGATATTGATACGAACTGGAAGGCTAGCGATCTTTTCGATGTTAGCTTTAAGTTCAGTGACACCAGCACCACCACGTCCGATCACAACACCAGCCTTGGCTGTGTGAATCGTAATAGTAATGAGGTTTGCTGAACGCTCGATCTCAATACGGTTAATAGTTGGACGAGATTCGAACTTCTTTTCAATCAGTTCACGAATCCTGATGTCTTCCGCAAGCCACTTGGCGAAATCACGCTTACCGGCGAACCAGCGTGAATCCCAGTTCTTGTGAACCTGGAGACGGAAGCTAATTGGGTTTACTTTTTGGCCCATTTATTTGCTCTCCTTTGCAGGTGTATCGCTAGCAGGCTTTGCAGCAGCTGGCTTCTTCTTAGGTTTCTCAGCACCCGTCACCTCAACAAGAATGTTCGCAGTCTTCTTTTCAAAAGGAAGAGCACGTCCACGGCTAGCTGGCTTGAATCGCTTCAGGCGAGTTCCGGTGGTAACTGAAATCGTTGAAATAACGAGAGTCTTACCATCGAGACCATGAGTGTTGGTTGCGTTAGCTTTTGCGCTTTCGATTGCTTTCTTTACAGGAAGCGCTGCGCGTTTTGGTACGTGTTCAAGGATAACAAGCGCGTCAGCAACAGTACGACGGCGTACAAGTGTAGCAACAAGCTGCACTTTGCGAGGTGCCTGGTCGACATTCTTGGCGTATGAACGAACAGTTACATCAGCCATTACTTCTTATCCTTTCCACCGTGCTTACGGAACTTACGAGTTGGTGAGAATTCACCAAGCTTGTGTCCGACCATGTTCTCTGACACAAAGACAGGAACATGAACACGACCGTTGTGTACGGCAAAGTTCTTGCCGACCATTTCTGGGGTAATCGTGCTAGCACGAGCCCAAGTTTTAATGACCGTACGATCATCGCTACCAAGCGCCGCCACTTTTTTAGCGAGCTTGAAGTCGATGAATGGGCCTTTTTTGAGTGAACGACTCATATACTACCTTTTCCTCTTCGCTTCATGGCGACTTTTAACGATCATCTTGCTGACGTCTTTGCGTCGGCGTGTGCGGTAACCAAGTGTCAATTGACCCCATGGAGTACGTGGCGGTTTACCAGGACCATGACGTCCACCGTCACCACCACCGTGCGGGTGATCTGCGGCATTCATAACAACACCACGTACGCTTGGGCGAATACCCTTGCGACGGTTACGACCAGCAGAACCGATCTTAACATTTTGGTGCTGGATGTTACCAACTACACCAAGTGCAGCTGTTGCTTCCAGTCGGAAACGACGAACTTCACCAGATGGCAAACGCACCTGTGCGTAGTCACCTTCTTTGGCCATGAGCTGTGCTTTTGTGCCAGCTGAACGAACCATTTGCGCACCCTTACCTGGCTGGATTTCGATCGCGTAGATCTGTGAACCAACTGGGATGCGTGAGAGTGGCATACGGTTACTTGCTTCGATTGGTGCTTCTTCACCGCTCGAGATAACTTTACCTTTTTGCATGCTGGTGTCAGCAAGTACATAGTGGTAAAGACCATGCTGATCTTTGATACGAGCAATACGAGCGCTGCGGTTTGGATCGTATTCGATCTCTTCGATAGTTGCAACAGTACCAGGTGCAAGCTTGTGGTTCATCAAGCGGTGGTGTCGTTTAACACCTCCACCACGGTGACGAACAGTAATGCGACCAGTATTGTTACGACCAGCGTTTTGCTTTTTGCTCTTAATCAGACTTTTCAGCGGCTTACGAGTAGTAATTTCGCTATAGTCTTCGCTTGTCATACCGCGACGAGCAGGAGTTGTTGGGTTGTAAGCTTTAATTGGCATTACTTCTTCTCCTCTTCGACAGGCGTTTCAAACACTTGGATGCTGCTGCCGGCAGCAAGAGTAACGTAAGCCTTCTTAGAGTCTTTACGAGTAGTCTTACCTGGCTGAGCACGCTTGCCGCGGCTAAAGCGAACTGCTTTACCGCTTTGAACGAGTGTTTTAATACGCTCTACTTTTACTTCAAACTGAGCTTCCACAGCTGCAACAATTTCTTGCTTATTTGCAGTAAGTGGAACATTAAATACGTAAACATTATTTTGTGACTGAGCATAGGCTTTCTCAGTAGCACGTGGGATAACGCTAATTTGAGTCATATTACGCCTCCTCCTTTGTCAACCATGTCTTGATGACATCAACTGACTTAGTTGAAAGTACGATCGTATCAGCGTTAAGGATGTGGTACACGCTGAGGTAGTTAGCGCGAATCAATAGAGCATTCTGGATGTTATTGGTTGCGCGTAGTAGTTCAGGTGTTTTCTCGTCAACAACGATGAGTACTCGACGAGTAAACTTGTTGTCAGCGAGGAACGTAGCCACTTCGCTTGTTTTACCAGTAGTCTTGATGTCTTTAACGACGATCTTGCCAGACTGGTTAGCAAGTGTAAGTGCTTGGCGTAGAGCCACACGCTTGCTAGTTGTACTGACACGCTTTGTGTAGTTTTCATTGCCACGAGGACCGAAAACAACACCACCACCGCGCCAGATTGGGTTACGGCTTGAGCCGAAACGTGCACGACCGGTGCCTTTTTGCTTCCAAGGCTTCTTACCACCACCGCGAACTTCGCCGCGCTGCTTGGTAGTTGCGCTTGCAAGACGCGAGTTAGCTAGATAGCTATCGTAAGCAAGCTTCAACAGCTCGTGGTTTGGAACCTCGACTGCGAAGATGTTTTCAGGTAGAGCAGTTTTAGCTGCTGCTGGTTTAGTAGTCTCAGCCATTATGCCTTCCCTCCGATAACAATCAGACCCTTGCGAGGACCAGGAACAGCGCCCTTAAGGCCAATAAGATTGTTCGTAGCATCAACATAGGCTACTTCAAGGTTCTTGACAGTCACACGATCAGCACCCATACGGCCTGCCATGCGCTTACCCTTGAAGACCTTCTGAGGATACATTGATCCAATCGAACCAGGCTTACGAACGTTACCGTTACCACCGTGAGTCTTCTTGCTTGTATTAAAGTTATGTCGTTTTACCGTACCGGCAAAACCTTTACCCTTACTTGTACCGGTTGCATCAACGATGTCACCCAAGTTAAAGGTTGTTACGTCGATCGTGCTTCCTACCGAGAGGCCTTCTGGTAGTTCTGCAACACGAATTTCCCGAATGTGTTTCGGGGTCACTTTAGCTGGACTGGTGTGTCCAGCAACGGCCTTGCTCAAGTTCTTACCCTCACCATATGCCACCTGGACTGCGTTGTAGCCGTCGATATCGACAGACTTGACTTGAGTCACAGTCACGGGGCCAGCTTGAATCAACGTGACTGGAATAGCCGCGCCGCTCTCGCTGATGATTTGGGTCATACCAATTTTGGTACCGAGAAGTGCTTTCATTGCCCTCTTGCTCCCACTTAAAACTCTTGGTGGAAGGGGGTTTCTACGGATGTAGACCTACCAATTCACCAAGAGACAGTTGTTATTACGTAATAAGTTACCTCCTCAATATAGCACAACAGAGGCGGAGTGTCAACTGTCTCACATCGCGCCTAGTCGTCGTTGCTCGCCTTATTTGCTATGATTGCACTATGCATAAAGGATTTCTCCGAAACCGCAAGCAAACACTGATCTTACTGATGCTACTGGGTCTTGTGCTTGCAGTAGCTGGTAGTTATTTTGTCTTCACGCAACAGGTAGTAGTACCGTCGGCCCCCGCACCCCCTCAACCGATCACCATCAGCCTACCAAATGCCAAGCCCATCACGGCGCTGCACCAAGATTACACTCAACCAAATAGTCTATGGACACTTGTCAACAAAGAGCGTGCAATACCCTTGGATTATACGCCGTCCCCCCTTATAATTCCGTCGGTTGCGGCGCGCGGCGATAAAAGCGCTGAGGAGCGATCCGTCAGAGGCGACATCGAACCTTCCCTCACAGCACTCTTCACCGCTGCCAAAGTTGATGGTCATGATCTCATGATCGGCAGTGCTTACCGCTCGGCAAGCCTCCAAAAGATGTATTTCGATCATTACGCCCAGGTCGCTGGCGAGACAGCTGCCAATCGCTACAGCGCCCATCCCGGCGAGAGTGAACATCAAACAGGTTTATCTGTCGATATTACCGGCACCTCACTCTTTTGCTACCTAGAAGCATGCTTCGCGGATACACCAGAGGGTCAATGGCTTGCTCATAATGCACATATGTATGGCTTTACCCTCCGCTATCCTATGAGCAAAGAAACTATTACGGGCTACCAGTTTGAGCCCTGGCATTACCGGTATGTTGGCGTGGAGCTTGCCACGGCGCTGCATGAAAGCAATTTGACACTCGAGCAGGCGTGGCCATACCTAGAAACAGCGTTGCAAAAATTAAAAGCACAAAAAGCTATTTAACAACGACATCTGGACCGAGAATATCGACGACATACTGGCGCTGCTGAGAAACAGTTGTCGAGAATAGCGACCGCGAAAGAGGATCGGCAGCATCTTTTAGGAGATAGATTTTAGCGTTTTTGCGCGCCAGCACATCATCTCGAGCTTTTTCGGCCACAGTCCATTCGTAGTGCATGTAGGTTGGCGTAAAACCAAGGCCTTCGATCTTAATCTTTTCCGTATCTGTCTTTACAATATCAAACTCTGCAATCCCACCAATAAGTTCTCTAATGTCAAACTGAGATGACAGCATATTGCCAAGCGAATACCAAACGACCATCCTACCGCCATCTGGCCGTGATAGTATCTCTGCTTTTTGAAGAACATGAGGCCCGGTACCAATAACAACATCGACGCCAAGTAAACCTAGCAACGCTACGGCTTGTTTCTGATCTGGACTTACCTCACTCAAGTCTTCTACGCCCCAGTGCATCGACACCATCACAACATCAGCGTTACTACGCGCTTCGCCTACGAGCCGACGCACCAGCGCTTCGTCGTGATAATTGTTAATACTATATCCAGGCGTCGCCACGTTGTTATTAAAGTCTGCAAATGAGACGAAACCAAATCTTATACCGTTTACCGTGCCGTAGGAAACTTTATTTTGACTTGCAAGATCTTTATTTGCCCCACTAATGGCGAGTGGCTTAAGCCCTGTCCATGCATCGATCGTTGCGTTTGTCGCCTCCACTCCTTTGTCACCCATATGATTGTTAGCAAGATTAATTACATTGCAACCCGCTCCGGAGCGTAGCCCAGCTGCAAATTCAGTCGGCGCATTAAATGAAGGATAGCCGGAAATACCGTAAGCTTCACCCGAGCTCAAACCTTCTTGATTGCAAAACACCATATCCGCAGTACGGTAGCTACTTCGTATATTTTCAAAATAATGGTCAAAACTGTAGCTAGTGCCTACTTTAGCACCCGCTATAATCGTGTCATGGGCAAGCATATCTCCCATGGCAGCTACATGAATACGACGCTCTGAGACGGCGTGAGTATCCTTATTGTCAGCTTGAGATGGCTGTTGCGCATGAGGCAATAGATCACCTCGAAGCAGCATATAGGCGGCGGCTGCGCCAATAACCAGCGATACCGTTCCGACAATCACCCACGACAGCTTAGGACGTGGCAGCTTCATAATTAGATAACAATACCGGCTGGCACAAAGTAGCAGATGACTGTCATGACAATGAGCACCGCATACCAGATTTTACGATCGGTCTGAATTTTTTCAAACCGGTTAATAAGCACCAGGCCAATAATAAGCCCCACAGGTATGGCGCCGACATACACATTCGCGACAGTAACGGGTGTGGCAAATTTGAGCCATAACGTCCCTAGGAGCGCACATACGATTAGCTTTAAGAAGTACGTACTGTCAGCTTCAAATAGCTTTTCATACCCTCTACGGCTTATCGCCGCTCGATTGCGAGCGTACGTCCGCTGCCTTGGTTTATTTTGTTTCTTTTTAATCTGGCCCATAAGTAATGTTTGTAGTATACCAAATTCAAAACATAACAACAATTAACACCTTGCACCGTGCTTAAAATTAGCCCATAATGCTAGCTAGATCATTTAAAAGGAATATAAACCCATGTCAGCAGCACCCAAAAAAGCCAGTTCACCAAAAAAGCACACCGCCAAGAAGCAAGTTGCAAAAGCAAAGAGCAAGACAACAAGCACAAAAAATACTACTACGCAGCCTCTCCAGTCTTTTAAGCCAGCTCAGTCGACTGAACCTTTCTTTACCTTCAAGATCACCCGCCAGACGGTCTACTGGCTCATCCTTTCCGTTATCGTCATTGGACTCGCCGCATGGGTGCTACAGCTCAACGCTCGTATCCAATCTATCTACGACCAAATCGAACAAAACAGCATAAATATTGAAGCCCTCAGTACTGAAAAAGAATCTGCCAAGAAAGCAACCGACACCGCAAAATAGTCGATGCTCACAAATTAAAAACTCCCAGGTGATTCTGGGAGTTTTTAATACACACTCGAATTACATGCGAATTTCTGCATCAACACCAGCTGGAAGGCTGAGATTCTGCAGACTGTCGATAGTCTTTGGAGTTGCGTTTGTGATGTCGATAAGACGTTTGTGTACGCGCATTTCAAACGCCTCACCGCCCATTTTGTACACGTGTGGTGATTTCACAACTGTGAATGTACTACGACGTGTTGGAAGTGGCACAGGACCAGCGATAGCCGCACCAGTACGGATAGCTGTGTCAATGATTTGCTTTGCTGATTGGTCGATGACCTTGTGGTCGTATGCTTTTAGGCGAATACGAATACGTAGGCCTTCTGCTGCAGGTTTGTCTGCCATAAGAATTTCTCCTGTTATGTGCAACATCCGTAACCTTGAGCTGGGGTGGCTACCAGACAAGTTCTCGGGTGTGAATTAATAATACATCTGGGAGTATAGCATATTAATCTGTCTCTGTAAATTGACGATTTTACTATAGTATGTCGTTAAGTGTGGTGGTATAGTTGTCTCAAGACCACTCTCATCAGGAGGTGGCTTGTGTTACCACAATTCGACAGAGAGACAACGCATGAGCGATACGTCTAAATCTTGGGGCGGCGAATCGTCCGTTCTTAGAATCAGCGACCCAGCCGCGCGTGCAGTCGTTGCCCGCCTACTTGATAAGCTTGGGGTTCATAAGCACACCAAGAAGCTGACAGTACGGCACGCCGTCGCACGGATCACACTCATAAGCAATCAAACGACAGAACGCGACCGCGTACTTCGTGAAGTTGCCAAACATATGCAGCGTATCACTGGAGTGCCTCATAAAGAGATGCGCATACGCCCACAAGGCGGTACTGATGTTACCATTACCTACCAAGCGAGGATATGAAGTCATGACTACCAGCGTTCAATACAGTGAAACACTCCCGGCCGCGGCGCATATATACAACGCACTCGCCGAGCCACTCCGCACCGGCGGTATCATGTCCACCACTTCGGTCAGTCGTAAGGACTATCGCCGTAATGCAAGCGAGCGATCGCTTCGATCGCTTGCAGAGCGTCTAACGAGAGAGTTATCGCGACACGTTAGCGTTTCCGGTATTAAAACCGTTGACGCAAGCGGAGCAACTGAATATCGAATCATGGCAAATGTGTAGGCCCTTCCCTCGATTGAGGACAGAGGGGCTCCTTGCCTCTCTGTCCTCATCACCAGAATAGTAAACCCTGCGTTTACTCGTCTGCAGATGATGCAATTGACCCGGAGCCAAAATCATATTATAGTGATGAATTGATCACCTAGTTACTAGGCGATAGTCATACATGAGGTTCCCCTCATGTCATTCCCAGGACAGAAGGAAGACTAATGGAAACACCAGAAGGCAACAATCAACTTCTCGATGATGAAGCGCACGCGGCACACGGCAGTGCTCTAATTGGAAGTACAGAAAGCAGCCGTAACCGGCTTGTTTGCCCACCATTACCACATGCCGGAGGTAGTGTTTCGTATATTGCGCATGATCTCCTGCGCACGATGCTCAACCGAGCAAAAGACAACTACCGAAATGGCTACTCTCCGGACTCTATGGCCAACGTCGAGTCTCTGCGTGGCCATCGCCAGGAGTTGGTAGAGTACTGCCGAGATCATGGCATCAAATTACCCGACAGTCATCGTGATCAGTCGGGTAATGCCCCGGTCGAAGCCTGGGTCGCTCATTTATTAGAGCATTTTGCCGCTCCAGCCACCATTACGGTTCACGCCTTCCATGAAGGCATGGATTCCGTTCCGCACGTCAGACTTACTCTCAGCTAGATGAGCAACCTGACAATAAAGGAGCGTGAGTGGGGCCAGCGAATCCTTCTGTCCTCACTTACAAAGCAGCTGACAAGATTTTGGCTGTTTTGTAAGTGAATTAAAAATCAATCAATACATACGGCTTCTTCGTATACACAATCACTTTTGACGCCTTATCTTGCAGCTTAATGAGGTGGGTGTGCTGATGTTCAACAGAGCGACTTGGACTATCAACTCCCCGTGCATACACGTTATAGCCTAGCGTTTCATAGTGACCAATGAGAAGCATTGCATCATTACGTTCTTCAGGTGTAAAGTCGCCAAAACCTCTACGATGTTCTTTAGGAATTACCATGACATGATCTGTCACGCGCCGACCTTCAAACATATCGTACGAGACACGATTTGGAACAACAAACATTGTGTCATTTTCAGCAAGCACCTTCTCCCTACTAGAAATCGAACAAAACGGACATTGCGGTTTAATTGCGTCTTTCTTTCGGTGTTTATTGTACGTTAATTTTGTCTTTCGGTAATGCAGCATTGTCTCTCTCTTTCCTTTCTATTTTACAATAAGAAAACCCCGATTCCTCGGGGTTTTCTGTGCAATTAGAGATCTAATTACTTAGTGATTGCTGTAACAACACCAGCACCAACAGTACGGCCACCTTCGCGGATAGCGAAGTTTAGACCCTGTTCCATGGCGATTGGAGCGAGCAATTTAACCTTGAAAGTCAAAGTGTCACCAGGCATAACCATTTCTTTGTCAGCTGGAAGTTCAACTTCACCAGTTACGTCAGTAGTACGGAAGTAGAACTGTGGCTTGTAACCCTTGCTAAATGGAGTGTGGCGGCCACCTTCTTCTTTCTTAAGAATGTACACTTCAGCATCAAACTCTGTGTGTGGAGTAACTGAACCTGGCTTAGCAAGAACCTGTCCACGCTCAACTTGTTCGCGCTCGATACCACGAAGGAGAAGACCAGCGTTGTCGCCAGCTTGACCTTGGTCAAGGTTCTTTTTGAAAGCTTCGATACCAGTAACAACTGAGTTCTGAGTAGCCTTGATACCAACGATTTCGACTGGGTCGTTCAACTTAATGATACCCTGCTCAATACGACCAGTGGCAACTGTACCACGACCCTTGATTGAGAAAACGTCTTCGATAGGCATAAGGAATGGCTTATCAAGATCACGTGTTGGCTCTGGAACGTAGCTATCAAGAGCAGCAACGAGTTCCATAATAGCGTCTTCTGAAGCAGCGTCACCTTCGAGGGCCTTAGTAGCAGAACCCTTGATGATTGGAGCAGCGTCGTCGAAACCGTTCTTAGCGAGAAGTTCCTGGATGTCCATTTCAACTAGTTCAACTAGTTCAGGATCAGCAAGGTCCATCTTGTTAAGGAAGACAACAATCTTAGGCACACCAACCTGCTTTGCAAGAAGTACGTGTTCGCGAGTCTGTGGAAGTGGACCGTCGTTAGCTGCAACCACGAGGATAGCACCATCGATCTGAGCAGCACCCGTGATCATGTTCTTAACGTAGTCGGCGTGTCCTGGCATGTCAACGTGTGCGTAGTGACGTGCCTCTGACTCGTATTCCTGGTGTGAAGAAGCAATGGTAATACCACGTGCTTTTTCTTCTGGAGCGTTGTCAATATCTTCGTAGTTACGAGGTTGGTTGACTGAGCTTGGAAGGCGCTTTGCAAGTACGTGAGTAATCGCAGCCGTTAGAGTTGTTTTACCGTGGTCAACGTGGCCGATAGTACCAACGTTAACGTGAGGCTTGGTTCGATCGAAATCTGCCATGTGGTTCTCCTATTAATTATTTTCGCGCGTAGCTAGCAAAAGCTCCACGACGTATGCGCTTGATTATACAGCGTTTCGAGAGGTTCGTAAAGGGGTTTTACCGAGATATCGGAAAGACTGCCGCAAACTTCGCCTCATAACTATTTTCGATTTGACGCTCATGGTATGGCAACACGAAGCCTTTATTTGCTATATGGCTCGATAGAATCATCCGGGTGCGAAATGCTTTGTCGGCGTCTACTTCGTAGTCATATGATGAGAAATCTGGGCTCCCAAGCTCAACCTGTACGGCATTTAGAACCGCCTTGACTGGACAGTAGTTACTCACATAGCAAGTTTCTTCAAATACAGTACCGTCAGTTAGGCAACTATCTGGCTTGTGCGCACCATGGGTAGGGACAATAAACTCAAACGCATCTGACAACCATTCCTCAAAATCTTCAGAGCTGCGCAGATTTGCCTCGAGTGGGACAAATGACTTAAAGAAACCAACCCTGTACATATCGGCGGCGTCGTTAGGGCTCTCGGCATATGCTTCGCCCTGAGGCAAAAGCTCATGTTGACGCAATGACGTAAGTAACCTTTCGGCATATGCGTCCCTTCGCGCATCATCGCGCTCCGGATCGGTAAATTCATCTTTTATATACCGAAGGAATGACATAGTCGCCATCGTGTCATCGCCACACCGCGTGAAATCATTACTAAGACGTCGCAGCGGCGGCATCGTAAGATATTCTTTGTACTCATGATGATTCACGTTATATTGTTCGGCCATGCGTCTGGTATACAACTGATTAGACTATTATGCAATCGTAAGCACTATCACACCACCTGAAGATGATCAAACTTGCTATAATATAAGCACAGACTTAAGGTGAAAGGAGCGTAAAATATGCAAAAAATCACCCCTCACTTATGGTTCGACGATAACGCCGAAGAAGCAATCGAATTTTATACATCAATTTTTAAAAATGCTCGGATTATTCACATCTCCCGCTACGGCAAGGGTGGACCGGGTCGCGAGGGCAGCGTCATGTCCGCAGTCTTTCAGCTTGAAGATCAGGAGTTTATGGCTCTAAATGGTGGGCCATACTTCAAATTCAATGAAGCCGTGTCGTTCTTTGTAAGCTGCAAAAACCAAAAGGAAATCGACTATTACTGGGATGCCCTTACGGCCAATGGCGGCGAAGAATCAATGTGCGGCTGGCTTAAAGACAAGTTCGGTGTCTCATGGCAGATCGTGCCAACGATTCTATCTCGGCTCATTGGCGGGCCCGACCAAGAGCGCTCGGCTAACACCATGAAAGCAATGCTCAAAATGAAAAAGCTCGATATTAAGACGCTAGAAAAAGCATACAATCAATAATTCCCTAGAAAGTAGTAACCCCACCATCTCGAGAGATGGTGGGGTCTTCGCTACTACAGTTACTCTCTGAGTAACCTAAGAAGGGCCCAGCTATCGCCAGATTTCAGCGTCTTGCCGTCGATCAGCGTTGCCGGAGTACCCTGTTCGACGCATCTGTAGACCCTTTTCTTTCCGTCATAGAAATAGATTGGCGAGCCAGCAATTGGATAGGCCGGAACAAGATCCGTCCGTTCGCTGTCAAGCCCTCGAGGTACCTCGAGTATCTTCTTCTCGCGCTGGCGTTTTGCGCGGTCGGTCGCGAGTAGTCGCGCGATCCCTTCCTGAATCTCAGACCAATCACGCTCGAGCGCACCTTCCGGGGTACGCCGCCTGATGATATCGGTCCTCTCGTCCAGCAAGTCTATAACAGCTGCACTATAGCCTTTTCCCAATATTCCCCCTTTGTAGCGGATACTCGATTGACACGAGTTTATATACCATATCATAAATATCGAATAATAACAATGTTTTCTCAACGGCCCAGTTGCCTCACGCAATTGAGTTTGCATAAAAAATCCGCCCCTGCGGCGGTTTTATTAGGTATCGGTTGGCAGCCCAGATCGGCCAACCGATACCCTAGAGACCAGGTACTTTCAAGATCATTTGCAGCCTCCGATCGAGAGTCCCCCCTTGATTACAGCATGCGATAGCCTGAGTAAGTAGGTCGCAGCTTAGGCCGCAACGCTGCTCGCAACAAGCCCTTAGGACCTTCACCATTTGATCTGCACTGTGGTCACAAAGACTACCCCAGAGCACATATAGGTCAGGTCCGTGAACACCAAGGGTGTCCAACGTTTTCAAGCACCAGGCGGCATTGTCGCCCACCGGTGCGCCGATCTTCCTTCCAGTACGCAGAAGGTCAATGATTACCAAGGCGGCGCCGGAGTCGTGATCGATAAGTTTTTGCACCAATGGCGCATAGCTACGATCAAGCTCCAGCTGCGTATGTCGCGGTATCATTGCATGTCCCGTCTCTTGAACATCCTATGCGGCTGCATAGTACTTACACTATATGCTTCTATTTTTACGGCGTCAATACATCCACCATAGCAAAAACCACCCCTGTTGAGAGGTGGTTTTTATGGAATACATCTACTACTTGCTTGCGCGCTTTTCGATGATTTCCTGTGCCACGTTTGGTGGTACTTCTTCGTACTGTGCAAGCTCCATAGTCGAAGCTGCGCGTCCTTGGCTCATTGAACGAATGTCACCAGTGTAGCCGAACATGCTTGCAAGTGGAACAATTGCGCGCACCAGCTTAGCGCCACCCATAAGGTCATCCATAGATTCGATGCGGCCACGACGAGAGTTAAGGTCACCGATGATGTCACCCATGAACTCTTCAGGGGTTGTAACTTCAACTTTCATGACAGGCTCAAGCAAGATCGGTTTCGCTGCCTTAATACCGTCGCGAGTCGCAAGTGATCCAGCCAACTTAAAGGCGAGTTCGCTTGAGTCGACGTCGTGATAGCTACCGTCGTAAAGAGTTGCCTTCACATCAACCACTGGGTAGCCAGCGATAACACCGCCTTCAAGTGTTTCACGCACACCGGCTTCAACTGGCTTGCGGTATTCTTGAGGAACAACACCACCCTTGATTTCGTCGAAGAACTCGAAGCCCTTACCAGTTTCGTTTGGCTCGAAGCGAATCCATACGTCACCGTACTGACCACGTCCACCTGATTGCTTGGCGTGTTTACCTTGCATTTCGGCAGTACCCTTGATTGATTCACGGAACGCAACCTGTGGCTCACCGATGTTTGCCTCAACGTTAAATTCACGCTTCATACGATCGATAAGGATATCAAGGTGAAGCTCGCCCATTCCTGACATAATTGTCTGACCAGTTTCTTCGTCGGTGTGAACACGGAAAGTAGGATCTTCTTCGGCAAGACGCTGCAATGCGATACCCATTTTTTCCTGGTCAGCTTTTGTCTTTGGCTCAACAGCAATCGATACTGGAGGATCTGGGAATGTAATAGACTCAAGTGCGATTGGATGCGCAGGCTCAGTAAGGGTGTGTCCAGTAAAGGTACCCTTGAGGCCTACAACTGCCGCGATGTCGCCAGCGCCAACAGAATCGATCTCTTCACGCTTGTCGGCGTGCATACGAACGATACGACCAACACGCTCTTTTTCACCAGTAGTCGTGTTGAGCACGTAGCTACCTGCAGTCAGACGACCCGAGTAGACACGAACGAAGATCAACTTACCAACGAATGGATCTGTTGCAAGCTTAAATGCAAGTGCTGCTGTTGGCTCTGACTCATCAGGCTTACGTGAAACTTCGTCACCAGTCTTAGGGTTCTTACCCCAGATAGCGTCGACGTCTAGTGGACTTGGAAGGTAGTCGGTCATGATATCGAGAAGCTTCTCAACGATTACACCACGACCATCTCCACCAGATACGAGGAAGAAGTCACCGGCAAGTACACGCTTACGAAGAGCTGCTTTTAGTTCATCGATCGAGATAGACTCTTCACCTTGCTCCAAGAAGCGTTCGAACAATTCGTCGTCGGCTTCAACGGCAGCTTCAACAAGAAGACTACGAGCATTCTTTGCCTTATCAAGCATGTCTGCAGGGATCTCGCCCTCAACCAGCTGCTTGTCGGTGTAGTCACCGTAGGTAAAGGCTTTCATTTCAACGAGGTCAACAACGCCGTTGATGTCTTTTTCAAAGCCAATTGGCAAGTGAACAGGAAGCGCGTTCTTTGAAAGACGAGTGTGGATGCTTTCAAGAGATTTGTAGAAGTCACCACCAGTTTGGTTAATTTTGTTGATGAAACAAATACGTGGCACACCGTACTTGTTTGCCTGGCGCCACACAGTCTCAGACTGAGCCTCAACACCCATCTTGCCATCAAAGATAGTTACCGCACCGTCGAGCACGCGCAGTGAACGCTCTACTTCAGCGGTAAAGTCGATGTGACCTGGGGTATCGATGATGTTAATCTTGTGACCCTTCCAAAAACACGTAACAGCAGCGGAAGTAATCGTGATTCCACGTTCTTTTTCCTGAGCCATCCAGTCAGTGGTAGCACCGTCGCCTTCACCACGGACTTCGCCGATCTTGTGGTTGATACCAGTACGGTAGAGAATACCTTCTGTAGTGGTGGTCTTACCCGCATCAATGTGCGCGATAATACCGATGTTACGAAAGTCCTTTAGTGGGACATTTTTTTGTGCCATGGAGTGTGTCTTCCTTTATTGGTTAATTGTCATTGCTAATTTTTGACATAAAAAATAGCTCATCCCCTATATTATACCAAAGAATCGCCATTATGACTAGAGTGCGGAGCGGTAAATGTGATCACGAATCGAATACATTGACTGGATGCATCGAAGCGGAATGCAGTACCTGGTCGGCTCCCAATCCTGATTACTACTATGGACCGTCAACTCCATCCATGGCGTATACCGACAAGGCGTGGTATCGCTGTTATCATCCAAGGGCCGCAACACGATAGCACGCGGATTTACAATGAGGCGAAGTTCCGACAAGTCATCTTCCGTGCCTGGCGCATCAACCATATAATCAATAACATACGGAAGGTCTTCGTCAAAGTTCATAGACTCGAAAAGATGCCGTTGAGCATCGACTATGAACTGTTCGGCACTTTCTTCAAAAAGATCCACGTCGACATAGTAGTCCCTAAAGCCAAGCACGCGTAAACTGTCTTTTTCATCCTGTTGCTGGAGCCGATCATTAATGAATAGGGCTTCGTCGGCATGATGATAGAGTAGGCGCTTCTCAACAGCCTCATGCGAATCGTTGGGAAATTGGCTTATCATCTCATCTCGAAACATCGTCACGCTTCTTCTCGCCGCAGAGAATGAATAGCCAACTTTATAACTTACCAGGGCTTCGTCGTCCATGACTGCCGCAACCGGAATAATTGTAAAGCCCGTAGAAAGAAACGGCTCATCTTCCACTGCATAGCGGTCGTAACTAGGAATATCTTTAGTGATTTTCCCCTCATCGACCAATATGCTCCCTGTCACCCGCAGTGTCGTATTCATAAAACGCCAGTCACGATTAAGAGAATCCCTAAAAGCTGTACGCTCTACCTCAGACGATTCGAGTGTGTTTAAAATATCCTCTATTTCATCAGCCTTAGCGTTGACTGAATCAATATAGGGATCATAAACCAACTCCTCGAGACGTTCGAGTGGTCCAAAAGATACAGTTCGCTGCTCCAACCCCCGGTGCTCATCCATGTAAAGATACTACAACCTACTTGGCGTTTTGTATATATTCTTAAGAGATATACTTCAAGATTTGCTAAGCTAGTAGTATGTTTAGTCTATTTAGTAATTTCGATAATCGGATAAATACACAGATAGCACTTTGGCCACAATGGCTCAGTTCCTATATGCATGCCGTGAGCTTTATCGGCCTGCCAATCGTCACTCTTTCAATTAGCGCCATAATTATCCTTTGGGGCGTAACCCATACAAATACCCGGCTCTGGATGGCAGGCGTAACCGCGGTGGCGACAATAGGACTCAATGCCATTGCGAAGCTTACGTTCCAACGTGAACGTCCGGCCACTGGATATGTCGAGGAGATGCTTATACAAAGTTATAGCTTTCCAAGCGGTCACAGTGCCGGCTCGATGGTGACATATGGCCTCCTCGCCTTTCTCGCCCTGCATACACTTCCAGGCCCATGGGGAGTTATATGCGCAGTCGCCCTTGGGCTTCTCATTCTATCTATCGGTATCTCGCGCATATACCTTGGTGCACATTTTGCAAGCGACGTTATCGGAGGTTGGTTGGTTGGCGCAATTGGTCTTGCCATTATCATTCTCTTCATCAAACCGGCTCTGACATGAAAATAACACTTGTCTACAATCCAAAATCAGGTAGTGCGCGCCCCCTACAAGAGTTGCGAAATATATTTGACACTCACGGCATCACTATTACGCGCGCGGTTCCAATTAAAAAACATTTTAAGGCGGCTCTTAAAGCACCAATTGAAAATGGCGAATGCATTGCTGTTATTGGTGGCGACGGCACGATCAGCGCCGTCGCCAGTCTTGTTGTGGGCACGAAGGCGACACTCATCCCGCTTCCGGGCGGAACGCTCAATCATTTTACAAAGGACCTCGGCATTGACCAAGATCTTATGACGGCCGTCGCTAATGTAAAGACTGCCCGCCCGCGAACGATTGATATAGGATCGGTTAATACTCTATTTTTTATCAACAACTCAAGCATCGGTCTCTATCCGTCTTCGTTGCATGCGCGTAAACGACTTGAAGATACGCTCGGCAAGTGGCCGGCGGCAGTTATTGGCAGCTTGCGTGCGCTCATGCGTTATCGGACCTACGATGTCGAGATTAATGGCCAGCGTCTATCGACGCCTTTTGTATTTGTGGGCAATAATGATTACAAACTCGACGCCTTTGGACCCGAAGGACGAACAACACTCGCAGAAGGCGTACTCTCCGTCTATATCGTCAACGCTTTAACGCGGTGGGCGCTCGTGAAGGTATTTGCCCATGCGCTTATAGGAAAATTAGACATCCTAAGCGACTTCATTGCCTTAAAAACAACATCATTTACGATTACGTCAACCCACGCGCGACTCTCGGTGTCTCGCGATGGAGAAGTAAGCCGCGTCAGGACGCCACTTACCTACTCGATCAAAAAAGCTCAACTGCGCATTCTTTAGCGATAATTAATAAATTGTACCGCAAAGTCATAATCGGCATTTGATAGCAGTTGAATCACTTGCTGGAGCTCGTCCTTACTTGAGCTTGTGACACGAACAGCATCACCTTGAATTTGAGCTTTCACCTTCGGTGCTTCTTCGCGGAGTTTTTTAGTGATCAGCTTGGCGTTATCCTGCGACAACCCTTGTTTGAACGGAACTTCCCATGTTGATTTTAGGTTACTTTCGGTCGGTTCTTTCGTCAGATCAAGCACTTTCGAGCTCTGCTCACGCGATGCCAGCTTTTTGCGAATAACGTCGAGGATAGCATCAAGCTGCCACTGGCCTGAGCCAATAATCTTGAAGCCAGCCTTGTCGCCAAGCCACTCAATCGCCGCTGAAGTACCTTTAAAATCATACCGATTACTCATCTCGCGCTCAACTTGCGCAAACACATTGTTCATTTCTGCTTTGTCGTATTCAGAAACTATATCAAAAGAAAATGTTGCCATATATCCATTATACCATCTGGCGATATGATCAGTACGTCAAGCTACCCCTACTAAGAACCTTATGAATACTTCTGTCCCGACACGTACATATTGCCTTTGATATAAAAACGCCAGGGGATATCTTTAGCCTGACTTATGCCAATACGCGGCGACTGAATAATCTCGTAAGCTGATATCTCCGGCTGTATCGTCAAAATAAGTGGCTGTATCTTTAGATCATGTCCGTTCATTGACATATCTATATCAAGTGCCTGACACAACTTGGCGGGCCCGTTGCAAAGCTCAACACCAGCCCTGCCTTTTCTTCGCTTTGCCATAAGCTCCTCACCTGCCAGCGGCTCCACCGCCCGTATGAGTACTGCGGCGCCTACATCTTCTGGCCCTACAACTACATTGCAGCAATAGTGCATTCCATAGGTGAAGTATACATACAGGTGCCCTGCTGCACCAAACATAACTTTCGTCCGCTGCGTAGCCCCCTTGTAACTATGGCTTGCGGCATCAGACTGGTCATACGCTTCCGTCTCGACGATACGCACTCGAATGAGCCTACCGTCGATATAACGCTCAAGCGTGCAACCAAGAAGGCGCCGAGCGGCCTGTGCTGCAGATCCATTTAAAGCAGAGGAGATGTCCATATCTTTATAGTATCGCAGCTATTGAGCCGATAATAAACTGCCCATCAGGACAGTTTATTATTATTGCGAATTATCTAGAATGCTGCCTTCTGGCTCGAATTAGCTGGAACTGGCTTAGAAAACATAACAACCACCACCACAGCAAGGCCCACAAGAATATGAGGTAACCATGCGTTCATAGGCTGATCGATAAATCCAAATAAGAATGGGGAGACTGCCAAAAATACCGCAGCAAGCACGTCAATTGCTAGATGATACTGGAAGTCGATGAGCTTAAAGGCGCCGAGCTCATACTGCGTACAAAGACTATATATAGCCAGGAGTATACCAAGTACCATCGGAATCACGACCGCCGCGCCACCCACCGACTGGAAGCCAAAGATTATTGGAGCAAAGAACAATGCCACTGCCACAATGTAATCTAAAATACCGTGAACTTTTGAAGAAATAAATTTCATATACAACTCCTTTTTAGTTACCTGGCCGTAGCATACCGCACCTTCTTATAATTAACTGTGATTTCGCTCACATAAAAAGTTTGGTTTCGTCCCTATTTACACACCCGTAGGCTTGACTGAAACAATATCACTAAGCGCAACTTGCGCAGGTCGATCCTCATGCATGCCGATCAAAAATAGCTCCGAGCGCAGTGCAGCCGGCGCCATGACCAAGTGCGCCTCGAAGTCTGGAAGCTCCCTTGGTTGCCCTCCAGGATCCATATACACCATCCACCCTGTCGAAGTGCCTATGGGACTTCTATATTTACGTGCGCTCACGTCCAGCCTTTGGGGCAGTTCCAAATGCGTCGATAGTAGTTCAAGCAAGTGCGTAGCGATCAGCTCAGACCTTGGCACCGATTCAAGCTGCTTTAGCAACAGCGACACCCTCAGGGATATGTTATTCAGTAGGCCGACATCCTCGATGGTCTTACCCGTCATAAGTCTATCGATATCGGCAATCTCATAAACGACATCGAGTGCAGGTAGCGCGTCAGCCGCCTGCCAGTCGGCCATATCGATTGCCCTACGCACCTCAGCACGCCCGTCTTCCAAGCGATGATCCTTATGTTCGCGGTCAAATTCTGGCCACGACAGCCCGACCGGGCAAAATGCCACCGTCGTTGCCTCTGAAAATGGTAGCGTTCGATCGTAACCTGTGATGATTTTCGCGCCAAGCGTACAAGCATACCCGGCGTCTTGAGGGGTGATATAAAAACCGTAACCCGCAAAATGACCGCTAATCCTCTCTAACCTCTCCACTTCGTCTGGTTCACGTCCATCAACTTGCTGACTTTCATATTTTTGGTGAACGTTATTAACTACCACTACCTGTCCAGCATCAACAGATATTCTCTCACCGATAAGAGCCGCGTACTGAGCAGTGTCGTTCAACTCTCTGCAGTGGTGCCGAGCTAACATATCGAGCTCATCGAGACCTAAGGCTTGTGCTTCTATCTCTCGCTGCGCCTGTCGAGCCTGAATAAACATCTCTTCAGATGGTAGTAGTTTTTTACTTCGTTCCGGTGAGTAGTCGCCAGGGTCGCGCTCGGTCATTGCAGTTCCTTTACCCACACTATACAACAATTACCAGTGAAGCCAAAAAATACCCCTGCTTTACACAAGGGGTATTGATTGAAGCTATGATGTATAACTAGCTTTCGGTAGATGGCGCAGTTTTCGAGCAGATAACTACCAAGATAACGGCGATACCGACAACAACATGCGGCACCCAGGCGTTTGGTGCTTGGTTGATAAATCCGAACAAGAAGGGGGAAAGCAATAGTAACGTCGATGCTACTACGTCAACAATAAGGTGGTAGCGCATGTTGAGCACCTTAAATACACCCCATTCGTAGTTGGTAAACAGGCTATACAAAAACAGGCCGACACCAAGTACCATTGGAATAGCTACGGCCGCACCGCCCACTTCTTGGAAACCAAAAATCATTGGTGCGAGTAGCAATGCGATAGCAACGATATAATCGAGTGCTCCGTGAACCTTTGTTGGGATAAATCGTAATGACATTATGTCCTCCTTTATTACGTTATCGATATAGTAGCCTAAAGTGCGGTCATTCTGTGTAAGATTTCATACAACCACAGTATACTTACAGGATGGACGTTATCGATTACGTTAAGAACTGCCCAACGCATCATTTTTCAAAAGGAGAAATGATCATTAGCGAGGGGGCCATCTCCAATACTTTACTCGCTATTCGATCTGGCTACGTCAAAGTGACATCAATTGACACAGAAGGCAACGAACGCATGCTATGGATCGCAGGGCGATATGATATCGTTCCGACAGAGCGGCTCTTTTCTCTTTTTAGCCCGCTTAGCTATTTTTACACCGCACTCTCAGACTGCGAAGTGTATGAAATCAACAAAGCAGATTTCCTAAGCAAGGCAAAGACGGACGTCTCACTCATGAGCGAAATAGCTGGCAGTATGAGTGAACATTATGATGATCTCCTGGCACGTATAGATAGCATCGACCAAGCCTCAGTGCACGAAAAACTAATCGCCACCTTACACTACGTCGCCAAGCGGTTCAGTGCCGATAGCTCAGTCGATCTTTACAAGCTTGGACTTCATCTCACCCACAAGGACTTAGCCGAAATGATTGGTTCTACAAGGGAAACAACCTCGGTTGAGCTCCAAAAGCTCAAGCAAGCCGGCTACCTCGACTACAGCCGTACACATTTCGTTGTTCATATCGAGAAAATTGATAGGTAACTTCCTACAAAAAACCTCCGCATAAAGCGGAGGTTTTTGAAGATGTGTGTCGTTACTATGAACGAGCAAAGTGCGCGAATGCACGGTTGGCTTCGGCCATCTTGTGTGTGTCTTCCTTCTTCTTGAAGGCAGCACCAGCTTCATTGTGTGCGTCAACGATCTCAAGAGCGAGACGTTGAGCGTATGGCATGCCACTGCGTGCACGTGCAGACTGAACGAGCCAGCTAAACGCGTAGTGCAGTTGACGATGACCAGCAACTGGGAATGGAATCTGATAGTTTGCACCACCAACACGACGAGATTTAACTTCGAAGTTTGGTGAAACATTCTTAAGCGCACGTTCGAAAACCGCAAGAGGATCTTCTGAATCGAGCTTCTTTGCTGCGATTTCAAGTGCAGTGTAAACAGCACGCTCTGCAACAAGTTTTTTACCATCAAGCATAGACTTGTTGATAAGGCGCTGCACCATTGGGCTCTGATACTTACGATCAGGTGATGGAACGCGTTGTAGTGATTTAGTTACTTTACGAGGCATTACTTATCTTCCTTCTTAGCACCGTACTTAGAACGGCCTTGTTGACGCTTTGCAACTCCTTGAAGGTCGAGCGCACCACGAACGATGTGGTAACGAACACCTGGGAGATCTGGCACACGACCACCACGTACGAGCACGACAGCGTGCTCCTGGAGGTTGTGACCTTCACCACCGATGTATGCCCAAACTTCTTGACCATTCGTCAAGCGAACACGAGCAACTTTACGAAGCGCTGAGTTAGGCTTTTTTGGTGTCTTTGTCGTTACTTTGATACATACACCACGCTTTAGTGGAGCATCTTGATCGTAGTAACGAGTCTTTAGTGCATTGTGGATACGGCCAAGCGCAGGTGATTTACTCTTTTTATTAGCAATCTTGCGAGGCTTTCGTACCAATTGATTGATTGTTGGCATTAAAACTCCTGTTATTCACTTATTGTCGAGATAAGATGTATCTCTTTGTATAGTCCGGCTTCAGCATCGCCTCGCTATGTCATTCCCCAGAGCGTTCACTTGGTGTGTACACATTCAATCACCTTGTAATCTCCAGAGAGGAAACTCACCAATCATCATAACAGATATAGCCGACTAATTCAAGGTAATTAAAGAGCCCGCCAGGCGAGCAGCTGAGAGATTGCAGACATCTCGATCAACGGGCTCTTAGGCGGGCAGTTAGTAGAAAAATGTTACCAGCCCTGGTAAATGGTGCCTATGGCGGAGTCTTTAAAATTCCTTATGGCAATCTTGCTACTTCGCGTCTCTCCAGTGGAGTGACGTTGAATGCGCTGATCGTCGTGAAAAACCCGAAGCTCTCCATTAACCATGACATAATGCCAGACGTAATGCTCGCCCGACTCCGACAGAATAAACAAAGGTCCACTCTTATCGGCAACCGCCCCTTGCCCTGAAACGATTGTCGAGGCCTTAGTAGCACCCTCTTCAATAGGACCAGGAATGACAATCTTATCGCCATCCTCACAGGTGAGCGTTGCCGAATCGGGCCTAGCTGGATCGCCCGTATAGTCGAGCTGGGTACAGAGTGGTTGAGATGAACTAATCTGACTTTGAGCAGGCACTGGACTGGTCGCTTCGACCGGCAAGGGTGTCACACTTCCGCACCCAGATACTCCAGCCATAAGACCAAGAAAAACCATGACGCGAATAATGTTTCTGAACACTTTTCTCCTTAGGTAGGTACAAACAAAAAAATGTCTTGTAGTAATAATTATATCATAATTATTACTATTTATCAATACCCACGAGCTGATCATGAAAAGAGCCCGGAAGGGCTCAAGCGAATGGACTTCGCGGGCTCTTTTCCAGGCTCAAACCAGACAAGTACTAGACGCAGGCGCCATTGACCGAATACAAGTCTAGGTTGAATGCGACATGAGGATAGTCGTTACGAAGCATAGCAACCGCTTGATTAGTACAACCTCTTTCGCAGTGCTCCAGCGCATCCTGCTTCTTAGCTAGTACATGAAGAATTTCCTCACGTACACTATCGGGCGTTTCCCTGGCGAGAAATGCACATTCAGGCATAGCTATTGCCACCTTCCCCAGATTTGTGTATTTTTTGTCGGTTTCACTCGGTTTTCTTCAGTAGAAAATCGTGCTTATATTTAGAATAGCCCTCTATAAAATGAATTTCAAGTGGTTTACGTAAAAAAGGAAAGGCCCGCTGAACGGGCTCAAGCTGAGTTACTCAGCGGGCCTTTTCAACGGGCATATTATGCCACTCGGGGATTACGACGATCGGTTCTCGAACCGAACAGCATCCTCCCATTCCTCGATAGAGTCGGCATCAAGCGCTTTTTGCTGTGCATCAGCGGATGACTTGAACTTCGTCTGGATGTTGGCGTCTTTACCATTACTCACTGAACTTCTCCTTCGAACGTTGCCTTCACCTGGTTGATGAAGTCGGAAATGTAACGAATACGGTTGGTAAACCGTTCATGTGCTGGCGTACCAGACACGGCAGCAAGCTGTGAGGTCTGAAGGCCGCGACGAGCCACCCTCAAGCCGTCAACCAACTGCTGAGCGGTCATCGCATCTTCTATTCCAGCGTTGAGATCCCCGTAGTAGCAAGTAGCTACCCGTACGAGATCTGAAACTTGGCGCTTAGCCAAATCCACAGTCGAGTCCATCCTTTCGGGGGTAATCAGTGACATGGAAGGTACCTCTCTCTCAGTAATGCATCGGATAGCTATAGAACTGATACTAGATCGGTGCAATAATATCATAAATGTCAATAAAAAGCAATACCCCCGCTCTTTCGAACGGGGGTATTGCAGCGAATTATTTGAACTGACTAGGCAGCTAGTTCAAGGTCTTCAGCGATCTCTTCTTCGAGATCATCGTCTTCGTGGCGGTAGTTTGCCGCACCGGTACCCACAGGAATCTTGCGACCAATGATCACATTTTCCTTAAGGCCATGGAGGCGGTCAACGCGACCACTTGTTGCAGCGTTGATCAGTACACGAGTCGTGTCCTGGAACGATGCAGCAGACAGGAAGCTATCGCTCCAGATTGATACCTTGGTAATACCAAGAAGTAATTGGGTGTAGCTCACAAGCTCTTTGCCTTCGGCAGCGAGCTCAGCGTTCATGTCGACAACAGCAGCCTTTGAAACGATATCACCAGTAACGAATGTACCGTCACCTGGATCTTCGATCTGTACGCGGCTGAACATCTGACGAACGATGATCTCGAGGTGCTTGTCGGCAACGTCTTGACCCTGTGCCGCGTAAATACGGAGCACTTCGTTCACGATGTAGCGCTGAGTTGCTTCAGTACCCTTAAGACGCATGAGGTCGTGGAGGTTCAATGAACCAGCTGTCAAACGGTCACCCGCTTCAACGCTGTCATTTGCACTCACTACAAGCTGCATTGTGCCTGGGATTTCGTAGCGAACAGGTGCGCTTGCGTTTGCTGCAAGAACGAGTGTGTCTTCTGCTACTTCAATAACACCGTCGAATGGCGCGACAAGTGGTTTGCTTTCGCTTTCACCAGTTGCAAGTACGTCGCCAACCTTGACATTGCTGCCAGATTTTACAGTTACCGTGCGGCCTTCAAGAGCGATGCGCTCAACGTGACCAGCAGCAGGCGTAACCTGAACAATGTACTTCTTACCATCTTCCCACACATCTACAAGACCAGTCACTTCAGTCATGAAGGCCTGTCCCTTTGGAGAACGTGCTTCGAAGAGCTCTTCAACACGCGGGAGACCCTGGGTGATATCTCCACCAGCTTCTCCACCCTTGTGAAAGGTCTTAAGTGTTAGCTGTGTACCTGGCTCACCAACAGACTGAGCGGCAATAACACCGACAGGCTGCGCGTTGTCAACGAGGTGACCAGTCGACATATCAATACCGTAGCTCTTGCGTGGGATACCACGAAGGTTCTTAGTAGATAGTACGCTCTGGATCTTAACACTTTGGATGTCCTTATCAGCATCGATTGCATCGGCAACTTTCTGCGTAATGAGCTCGTCCTTACCGATGTATCCTGGAACCTCTTCAGCCGTAAAGCGACCAAATAGACGGTTCGAGAAGTCGATCATTGTAAGATCAGTCTCGCTGCGGTAGATAGCGTAGCCTTCGTCATCGCCAATTTCGTCTTCAACTGTAAATACATCCTGAGACACATCAACCAGACGACGAGTAAGGTAACCCGAGTCTGCAGTCTTAAGCGCGGTATCGATCAGACCCTTACGCGCACCACGGGTAGCCACGAAAGCTTCCAGTGATGAAAGACCCTGCTTGTAGTTGCTTCGAATTGGGAGCTCAATCTCACGGTTAGCCGAGTCAACCATGATACCGATCATAGCTGATGCCCATTTAACGTTTGAGATATCACCACGAGCACCAGAGTTAACCATAACAGAGATGCTTGTATCCATGCCGCTAAGTTGACCTTGAAGGAAGTCGGCGATCTTGCGGTCAGTGTTACGCCATGCGGCTACTGTAAGGTTGTAACGCTCATCTTCCGTAATAAGACCATCGTCGAATTGCTCAGAGATAAGGGTTGTCTTGGCGTCACCTTCGGCAACAAATTCACCAGTTTCACTAAACTCGATGTAGTCATCTTTACCGGTCGACACAGCCGCAATAGTCGCGAAGCGGAAGGCAAGACCCTTCATGCGGTCGGCTGTCTTAGCTGTCTCTTCGGCACCAGAATCGATAAAGATTTTAGCAAGCACTTTCTTAAGCTGCTTCTTGTTCTGGATAGAGTTATCATACGGATACTCAGCTGGAAGAATCTCGTTAAAGAAAACACGTCCAAGCGTTGTGTCACGAATCTCACCTTTGGTAAACACGCGAATCGGCGTCTGAAGTTGTAACACGCCCTTGTCGTAAGCCATTTCTGCTTCGTAGACAGAGCTGTAGGCTTTACGAGTTTCGGTCTGCGCACTTGGCTTCTCGTACGTAAGGTAGTAGTTACCAAGCACAACGTCCTGACCGATGTTAAGTACTGGCGCACCGTCAGCAGGCTTCAAGAGGTTGCTTGTTGCACTCATTAGTTCACGAGCTTCACGCTGCGCTTCTTTTGAGAGTGGCAAGTGAACTGCCATCTGGTCACCGTCATAGTCGGCGTTAAATCCGTTTGCGACGAGTGGGTGAAGCTGGATAGCTTTACCTTCAACAAGCTTTGGCTGGAAGGCCTGGATTGAAAGACGGTGAAGTGATGGTGCACGGTTCAAAAGAACATACTTGCCTTCGATAACAGCGTCAAGCGCATCCCATACAAGTGCATCACCTGCTTCGATCAAGCGAGTTGCACTACGGATGTTATGTGCATGCTCACCCTTGAGAAGCCAGCTAATGACAAACGGCTTAAATAGCTCGAGGGCCATCTGCTTAGGAAGACCACACTGGTTGATCTTAAGCTTTGGACCAACAACGATAACTGAACGGCCAGAGTAGTCAACACGCTTACCAAGAAGGTTCTGACGGAAACGACCCTGCTTACCCTTAAGCATATCGCTGATAGACTTAAGACGACGGCGACCACCAGTTGCGTTAACAGCACGACCACCACGGGCTGCGCTGTTATCAACAAGTGCGTCAACAGCTTCTTGAAGCATACGCATTTCGTTGCGGCGAATCACTTCAGGTGCATTCAGGTCAACGAGCTTCTTAAGACGGTTGTTACGGTTAATGACACGGCGGTAAAGGTCGTTAAGATCTGAGGTTGCAAAGCGACCACCAGTAAGTTGCACCATAGGACGTAGGTCCGGTGGAATCACTGGAAGGACTGTCAAACAAAGACTACTTGGCTTAATACCAGCTGCGAGCATACCCTCGAGCACCTTGAGGCGCTTTTGGAGTTTCTTTTCGCGCTGACCCTTGGCACTTTCAGCTTCTTCAGACAACTCTTTAATGAGCACTGTAAGGTCAACTTGATCAAGAAGCGCCTTAAGTGCTGTGCCACCCATACCAACAGTAACGAGCTCTTCGTACTCTTCAGGGAGGTTACGGTAGTCAGTCTCATTCATGAGTGAGTTCTTTACAAGACTATCAAGCTGAGCCTTCTTCGTGTTGAAGGTTTCGTTTAATTCCTCAACTTCACGCGACTGCTGCTCGGCCAAGACCTTCACATCAGCACCTTCAGCTTCAGCTTCTTTTTCATAGCGCATCTTGATAGCCATGCGGCCAGCTTCCGTTTCAGCTTCGAGGTCTGAAAGGAATTGATCACGCTTCTCAGTATCAACTGAAAGCACCACGTAGGTTGCAAAGTATGCAACGCGTTCGAGGTTACGGACAGTGATGCCAAGGATAAGGCTCATAGCGCTTGGGGTGCCGCGCATAAACCAAATGTGCGCAACAGGAGCAGCAAGGCTAATATGGGCCATGCGCTCACGGCGAACGATAGACTTAGTAACAAGTTCACCGTTCTTGTCGATAGCAGCTTCGCGTGAACGAACACCCTTTAGCTTGCTATCGTGCGGGTTGATGTCTTTGACTGGACCGAAAATACGCTCACAGAACAAACCATCGCGCTCAGGTTTCTGAGTACGGTAGTTGATTGTCTCTGGCTTAGTAACTTCGCCGTGGCTCCACTTGAGGATGTCCTCAGGGCTAGCCACAGCAAGACGGACTGCGTCAAAGTCAGCAATACCGTTATTGGCGAGAATACGACTCATTATTACGCCTCCTCCTTAATTTCTTCAATTTCATCAATATCTTGGATCGAAATACCATCTTCGAGGTCGCCGAGGTCATCAGCTTCATCAAGGATTGTCTCAATATCATCATCGTCGCTTACGGGTAATGCTGGGACAGTTTTGTCAGCAGGACCACTCTCGGCAATCACCACTTCTGCATCAATCACTGCGTCTTCACTCTCATCGAGCAGGTCGACACGAAGACCGAGACCTTGAAGTTCTTTTACGAGCACGTTGAATGACTCAGGCAGCTTTGGACCAACAATCGGCTCATCTTTGATGATTGATTCGTAGGCTTTGGCACGTCCGTAGACATCGTCAGACTTGATAGTAAGCATTTCCTGAAGGGTTGTTGCAGCACCGTATGCTTCAAGTGCCCACACCTCCATCTCACCGAAGCGCTGACCACCGTTTTGCGCCTTACCACCGAGTGGCTGCTGAGTAACCATTGTGTATGGACCAGTTGAACGGGCGTGGATCTTGTCGCTTACCATGTGGTGAAGCTTAATCATATGCATTACACCAACAGTAGTACGTTCTTCAAATGCCTGTCCATCACGACCATCAAATAGCTGCACTTTACCATCACGGGCATAACCTGCTTTTTCAAGTTCGTCGCTAATAGTCTTGTCTGTTACGCCGTTAAATGGAGGCGTTGCAACCTTGTAGCCAAGGGCACGAGCGGCCATACCAAGGTGCGTTTCAAATAGCTGACCGATGTTCATACGAGATGGCACACCAAGTGGGTTCAAGATCACGTCGACAGCAGTACCGTCTTCCATGAATGGCATGTCCTCTACAGGGAGGATACGAGCGACCACACCCTTGTTACCGTGACGACCAGCAAGCTTGTCACCAACAGAGATCTTGCGGAGTTGTGCAACGAAGATCTGAATCTGCATAAGTACACCAGCCTTAAGTTCGTGACCGTTTTCACGGCTAAAGATCTTAACACCGACAACTTTACCACCACCAGCGTTGTTCATGCGCTGTGAAGTATCACGAACATCTTTGGCCTTTTCACCGAAAATGGCGCGAAGAAGACGCTCTTCAGAACTGAGCTCTTGCTCACCCTTTGGCGTAATCTTACCAACAAGGACATCACCAGCCTTTACCTCAGAACCAATCTGAACGATACCGTTTTCGTCGAGGTGACGAAGTGATTCTTCAGACACGTTTGGAATGTCGCGAGTAACGATTTCTGGACCCAGCTTCGTTTCGCGGACTTCAACCGTGTAGTCCTTAATATTGATACTTGTAAGCGCATCTTCTTTAACAATACGATCAGAAAGTACGATCGCGTCGTCCATGTTATAACCGCCCCATGGCATGAAGGCCACAGTAAGGTCGCGCCCAAGTGCAAGCTCGCCATCGGCGACAGATGCACCTTCGATCAAAATGTCACCAGCTTTTACCTTTTGGCCACGCTCAACACGAACCTTCTGGTTGATTGAACGATCGTCATTGCTCTTTGCAAAGTGAACGAGTTCGTAAATCTTTACGCCGTCTTTGTACCTTACGTGAACTTCGTCACCATCCGCACGAACAACTTCACCGTCAGCCTCTGCTGTAATAAGTTGGCTCGTGTTCTTAGCAAGCTCTGCTTCGATACCAGTACCGACAGTTGGAGATTCTGGTGTAAGGAGCGGCACGGCCTGCTTCTGCATGTTTGAACCGGTAAGTGAGCGGTCGACACGGTTTTTCTCGATAAATGGCACGAGTGATGCAGTTGAACCAAGGATCTGCTTGTGAGCAGCGTCCATGTAGGTTACTTCACTTGCATCAACCTGCTCTGGAAGGAGTCCGTTACGAGCACTTACGCGCTCTGCAGCGAATGAGCCATCGTCGTTAAGAAGTGCACCAGCATCGGCGATAACTTCAGTAATTTCCTGTGAAGCATCAAGATACACAACTTCGTCGGTCACCTTGCCATCTTTTACCTTGAGGTATGGAGTTTCGATGAATCCGTATTCATTAACGCGAGCATATGATGCAAGGTTAAGCACGAGTCCAATGTTGGCACCTTCAGGAGTCTCTACAGAACAAAGGCGTCCGTAGTGAGTTGGGTGAGCGTCACGAACATCGAAGCCGGCACGTTCACGAGAAAGACCACCAGGACCCATTGAACTTAGGCGACGCTTGTGTGAAAGCTCGGCTAGTGGGTTGGTTTCGTCCATAAGCTGTGAAAGCTGTGAGCTTGCGAAGAATTCGCGAACCGCAGCAACAACTGGTCGAGCGTTAATAAGCTGACCTGGAGTAACATTCTCAAGATCACTCATGCTCATGCGGTCCATTGCGTTACGCTGCATGCGGAGCATACCAACACGGAACTGACGAGCAACAAGCTCACCAACAAGCTTGATGCGACGGTTTGAAAGCGCGTCGATATCGTCCGCTGCATCCTGAGTGTTATTAAGGCGAATGATTTCCTTGATGATAGCAACAAGGTCGCTCATCTGGAAAACGCGGTTTTCAGTCGTGTTTGCTACTTCAAGACCAAGGCGCTGGTTCAACTTGAAACGGCCAACGCGGCTGTAGTCGAAACGCTTGAAGTCGAAGAACATACGTTCGATCATGCTGCGGGCATTATCAACGGTCGCAAGATCACCTGGACGTAGACGACGGTACACTTCAATAAGTGCTTCGTTTGATCCACGTGCTGGATCTTTATCGAGGGTGGCATCGATGTATTTTACGTCACCAGTGTCAACATCAGCGAAGAGAGATTTAATCTCGCTTGTTTTGTTGTGACCAAGTGCGCGGAGCAATGTCGTAACAGGTAGTTTGCGACGGCGGTCGATCTTTACATAGATAGTACCGTTTGAAGCTGTCTCAAATTCAAGCCATGCACCACGGCCTGGAATAAGCTTGGCACCGTAGAAATTGCGACCAGCAGCTGCATCGGCAGTAAAGAACACACCGGCAGAACGGATAAGCTGTGAAACAACCACACGCTCAGTACCGTTGATTACAAAAGTACCGCGATCGGTCATCCATGGGTAGTCACCAAGGTAAATCTCTTGTTCTTTTACTTCACCGGTTACTTTGTTTGTCAGCTCAACATTTGCATGAAGAGGTGCGTCGAAAGTGACGTTGTTTTCTTTAGCGTGGGCTTCGGTCACCTTTGGACTCTGGAATGCGTATTCTTTGAATCGCAGTTCGAGCTTCTGACCAGTGTAGTCCTCGATCGGGTTAAGTTCTGCAAATATTTCACTCAAACCAGTCTCGACGAATTCACGCCAAGAGTCTTTCTGGTGAGCGATGAGATTTGGTAGCGGTAGGGCTGTGTCATCTTTTGTAAAGAAAACACGCTTACTAGCCGCGTCAGGCTTGGTTTTTGCCATGGATGCTCCTCGCATAGTTGGATTATTGTTAGTTGGGTAATCGGCTCCGAAGATTCCCTAAACTGCGGTTTCCTCTGTCTGGCGCCATCCGAACAGAGAACACACGTAACCACAGCTACACTACTTCTTGGTACCTATTGTGAAGTCTTCTACGCAAATAGTCAAGAGGTACTTCAAGTTATTTTCCACTCCGTCCGATATCCACCACCACGGCTGTCGTATCATCGATTTTTCGAGAATAATACGCGAGTGCATGCGCACATGCCTGAGCCCCCAACGTTCGTCGGGTAAAGCTCATCCATTCAAGTTCACTCAACCGTTCGTCTTGTCGGTCACCCGTTACTCCATCGGTTACCAATATAAGTCGATCTCCTCTCTCTAGCTCTACCGACCCCCACTCCGTCCCCTCACTGATGGTGTGCGTGTTGGGTAGCTCTGTTAATTGCCGAGGAGGAACTGACGGATCATAGCCAGGCACCATGCCAAAAAAGTTATACAGCCCATAGTACCTTTGGTCGAAACTTCCTTGCTTAAGACTCTGCTCACTCGTCTGACGGATTACTTGGGCCGGTCGACGAATTAGAAACTGCGAATCCCCCACATTCATGTAGGTCGCATATCCATCGGGTGTAATGATCATGCCGGTAAGTGTTGTTGCCCCTTCCGTCAAAGCCGCTGCTTGCTGCAGGCGATCTATGAGCCCGTCCTGAATTCGCTCACGGGCTCCTGCGGCATCTCTTGGCATGCCGCGCGCGGCAAACGACCTGGTAAACATCGAGAGCACCTCTCTCGCCGCAAGATCGCTATACGGTCGAGAGCCAACACCATCGGCAACCGCAAAAATGCCATTTTCGCGATCAATCACATGCGCATCTTGGCCAAAATGAGCTATAGAATAGGGCGGGAGCTGACGGATATCACGCTTCTGCAGTGCAGTAAGCTGCTCGGCTGCGGCATCGACAATGCGTACCATAGTGCTCCTTGTTTATGGAGCTATATAACGCTGTTTTTCACAATCAGTCAAGGACTTTAGATACGGTAAGAAATAAGGCCGACCACCACCAGCCCATCGACAACGACCCAGAGCGCGTTAGACAAGATCATTGGCCACACTTTATGACGCAAGCCGTACACGAGAAAGATACCAGCACACACGAAGAAGCCAGCCCACGAAGCAACTGACACGCCATCAATATTACCTTTAAAAATAGAGATCATCTGAGGCAGTGCGCTCAGCGGATACAGAATAGATACAAGAAGCACAAGTCGATCAAACGCCGTGTCGCGTTTTGTTACTGTCTTCTTCTTTTTCGTCACATGAGCGGTATTAAGCATAACGACTATTATACAGCACCGCTGTCACTCTTTCGTCCTCTGGGACTCGTCAGTGCAATCATACAATTACAGAGAGTGGCTTGCGATGATGGTTCGACGAATTATTCGTCACCCCAACTTATCCTGTCGCAAGCAGGGCGTCATAGTAGTTATTATCGTTGTTTTTTATCCACTCCCTCGATTTTATTGGCAACCGTACGGTAAAAGCATACGACGGCTACAGCCATGAGGGTGGCGCCAACCAGCACTGCACTACTCGGAAGGCCGATGAGCGCCAGTACGAGCACAGCAAGTACGAAGACGAGCATCGTACATGCCACGCGTAGCTCGCCTCGCGCGTAGAGACTGAACGGCAATATAGAGCGATTAACCACGCCAAACCACACCGCGCAGCCGAGGAAGAAGATAACGAACAAAAGAACAACACTGAGTGCATCCATAATGGATCCCTTCAATAGACAACTTGGTCGAATGACCTCAAGTAGAATAGCGATTGAACCACCGCTCGTCAAGCTATAGAATTATGCTTTCTTGATCATTTCGTCGATCAGGCCATACTTCACCGCTTCCTCAGCACTCATCCAGAAGTCGCGATCGGCATCTTTTTCAATCTTTGAAAGTTTTTGACCGGTATTTTTAGCAAGGATTTCGTTCAGGCGCTGCTTCAAGAAAAGCCCTTCGCGAAGCGTGATCTCTTGATCACTAATTTTTCCCTGAGTACCACTCGATGGCTGGTGAATCATAATACGACTATTAGGCAGTGCAAATCGCTTGCCCTTTGTGCCGCTTGAGAGCAAGAAGGCACCCATGCTCGCCTGCAAACCAATACCAATCGTTTGAACATCAGGTGAAATATACTGAATCGTATCGTAGATTGCCATACCATCATAGACGCTACCACCCGGGCTGTTAATATAAAGCTTGATGTCCTTCTTTGGGTCATCATAGGCAAGATGCAGCAGCTGGGCAACAACAATATTTGCCGTGTGCTCATTAACATCCTCACCGAGGAAAATAATTCGCTCATTCAAGAGGCGCGAGTAAATATCAAAGGCGCGCTCGCCGTCTGAAGTTTTTTCAATAACCGTTGGGACAAGATAATTGCTGGGCTTATTCATACATCAAGTATACACCCGACTTGGCACTCGACGCAAATGAGTGCCAAAATAAATAACCCTCTACGCAGAGGGTTATTTCAAAGTTGAGTAAACTACTTAGTGTTTAGTTCGACTAGTCGTTCAACCGTTTTTTCGGTTAGAAGACGGTTGGCAATGTCGCGTTGCACCTCAGGATTGTCGAATTGCGCCAACGCTTCCTTGTTATTCGCATACTGCTCTTTATAGAGATTAATGTGATCTTCAAGTTCTTTGTTAGTGGCTTCGATTTTTTCAACTTTACTGAGCTCGGCAAGCACAAGGCCAGCTTTTACACGATTCTCGGCAGCCTCTTTCACTTCAGTGTCGAGCCATTCTTCTTTCGTAAGCTTCTTTGACTCAAGATACATATCAAGGTTCATACCCTGGTACATAAGGTTTTGGGTCATATCCTGCTCGATACTCTTCGCCTGATCGTCGAGAAGGATTGTAGGAACTGGAACCTTACTGACAGTGATAAGCTCTTTGACAAGCTCGTCTTTCAACTTCTCCCCAGCTTCACGCTCTTTTTGGTCACTCAATTCGCGCTTAATGTCGGCCTTCATTTCATCTGCAGATGTAAAGGGACCACACTTTGCAGCAAACTCGTCGTTTACTTCAGGTAGTACAACTTCTTTGACAGACTTAAGTGTCGTCGAGAAGGTAACTTTAGTACCTGCTAGTTCCTTGGCGTGGTAGTCCTTAGGAAATTCGAGATCAAGATCAAACGTTTCGCCTGGCTTCTTACCGACAATTCCCTCTTCAAATCCCGGAATAAATGAGTTACTTCCAAGCGTCAGACTATGGTCACTACTCGTACCACCATCAAAGGCAACACCATCTTTTTTGCCAATGAAATCAATAACAGTTTCATCGCCATTTTTTGCGGCGCGCTCAACGTCTTTTTTCTCGGCAAAATTTGCGCGCATACGTTCGATGATCTCATCAACGTCTTTTGCCACAACTGTCGCTTTTTGCTTCTTAGCACTCAACTTTTTGTAATCACCAAGCGTAATGGCTGGGATAATTTCAGTTTCAGCTGTAAATTCTAGTTCAGTACCAGGAACGTACTTCTTTACTTCAACAGCAGGACGATCAAGTGCCTGAATCTTCTCAGAAGTAAATGCTTCGGCAACTGCTTTTGAGAGCGCATCTTCAAGTGTCTGTTCGGCAAGCGCAGCAGGGTCAACACTCTTAGCGGCAACACTAGCTGGAACTTTACCTTTACGGAAGCCCGGGACCTTGGCATTCTTGGCGAGTTTAGTGAGAGCCACTTGCTCAGCAGCTTTTAGTTCTTCGGCGCCAAGTGAGATAGTCAACTCGACTTTAGTATCGGATAGGTATTTTACAGTCGTCTTCATTAGTCTAACTATACCAGATCTCGACCTAGCGCTCAACCGAGGTACTAGGCGAGACGTCTGCGGACATATTGAACGATGGCGTCAGCTGCCAGCTTCTGCTCTTCTTCGGTAGTTGTATTTTTTAAAGAATATACACCATCAGCTAACTCTTGCTCGCCAACAAACAGCATAAAAGGCACGCCTTTCTTTAACACCGCTTTCATCTGCTTCTCAAGCTTACGACCTGATATATCTACTTCAACGTTCACACCTTGCTCACGCAACCCGGAAGCTAGCTTCAGTGCGCCCTTAAGTGTGTCACCAAGCACAATAATGCCAATATCAGTCGTCGAAGTAAGCTGCGGCAACAGGTTGTGAGTGGCAAGAAATAGTTCCATCGTCGTAAGGCCAGGTGCCATACCAACTGTAGGTATTGGTTCGGCACCAAAGATACCAACCAGCCCATCGTACCGTCCACCACCGAAGAGTGACCGATTATTCTGTGGATCGGTGTCGACGACTTCAAAAACGGTACCGGTGTAATAATCAAGACCGCGCATCAGTGAAATATCGAAGATGACATTCTTTACACCAGCTGCTTCAAGAAGAGTAAATAGCTCCTGAACCTCTACTACTGCACTGCTATCACGAAGTTCGGCTGGTAGATCGGCCATGCTTTTTGCGATAAGTAGCTGCTCGATCCTCTCGAGGCCATTTTCCGCCAAATCTTCACCAAATATACTAGTTGCCTGAGCAGTAAAGTCCTCTTTCGAAATCTTATCTTTGCGATCAAACAGCTTCACCATTGCAAGTGCTTCCGGACCATCGAGCCCGAGATATTGCGCCATCATGAAGTTAATAAGTTTGCGATTATTGATCTTAATTGTAAACATATCGTCGGTCGCGCCGAATGCTTTCATGATCCGACTAGCAAGACCAATAATCTCAGCCTCGGCTACAGCGCCTTCGACACCAAAGATATCGGTATTAAGCTGCCAAAATTCGCGCTCACGGCCACGCTGCGGGCGTTCATAGCGCATAAAGTTTGCAATCGAAAAGAGACGCGCAGGATAGCCGAGCTCTTGGCGTCGAGCAGCTACCATGCGAGAGATTGAAGGTGTCATTTCTGGACGAATCGCTACTGTTCGACCACCACGATCAGTAAAAGCATAGGTCTGTTCGCCGGCAAGCTCCTGGCCGCTCTTTGCCGTATACACCTCAAGTGGTTCAAGCATTGGTGCGCCATATTCTTCGTACCCATGACGTTGCACTACTTGCTTCCACGTATCAAAAATATAGTTCTGTATGCGTTTATCGGCTGGGTAGTAGTCGCGGGTACCTTTGTAGGGTTGTGAAGAAAGTGTCGTCATATCTGTTGGTATTGTGACATTTTTATCAGTTGCTTGCAATATTGAGTCGTCCTGGTTGCTCATAATTATTCCTTATCAAAATAAATTTACTAAATATAAAAACGCCGAAGCGATGGTCGGCGTCACACTCTACTAAGAATGAAGGAAACTATCCGACTCGCTTCGGCAGAAGATGTGAGTGATGGATAGCTGTAAATAACATAGGGTGATTATACCATAAACTGATGATACTAAACAGGACGAACGGCATGTATGTCACCCGTTCGCTCGGTGATACGTGGCCTAGCAACATAGAGTGTCCACGGCTTAGCTGGGGGTATTGAGTCCGCCTGTATCTCACGAATGCCAAGATCATGCTCAAGTAGCATACCAGCTCTTGCAAGCCCCTCGATCGGCCGGACACTACGATGTGATAGCCGCGTATACACCAAGAGCGCCTGCTCTGGTGGCCCTATCAAATCACGAAGAACAAACCCACCCAGAAGTTGCCGCTGCGCAGTCGTTGGCTGCAGTTCAAGCTCCACCTGAACATCACCCGTTTTCGACGACTGGGCCACTTCTGCTCGAGCGATCATAATGGGAAGGCTACCAAATGACCGAAGCCTTTTTTTGTCTTCGTCAAGTTGCCTTGCCTCGGCAGGATGATACCGAATGCCATCATTATTACTCTCACCGTAGTTCAGCCGGCGAGATTGCTTACTCCTAAACAAATAGTCACGTTGGGCATGTTCGGGTAACAAAAAACGATGCAATGCATCGTTTAATCGTGGACTGGCCTCAAACCCAACCTGAAGGATTGACGATCGCTCAGGCTTTGGTAGTAGAATTTCACCAGGGTCCGCTATAGTCATCTTAGTTACTAGTATGATGGGCAGAGATTATTTGGTCAAGATGTGTTTATTCATCCAGGCATACATAACGATGCCTGCGGCCACACCAACATTTACGGAGCGAGTGCTGCCAAACTGCTCAATCATCACCATTTGCTCTGCCGCAGCCTGCATCTCAGCACTCAGGCCAGGCCCTTCACCACCAAAAACAAGCACTGCCTTTTTTGGAAGTATCGCTTTTGCAAGCGGAACGGCACCATCTAGGTTGTCGACAGCAACAATGTGCCGATCACCCATCGCGTGCACAAAATCCGCTACTGTGTGATGCTGCTGAATATGAAGATACCGGTCAGTCACCATTGCCCCTCGTCGATTCCAGTGACGCTTACCTATAATGTGCACCGCTGCCACATTAAACGCATTGGCATTCCGGACAATGGTGCCGATGTTCATGTCGTGTTGCCAGTTTTCAATCGCGATATGCAAATCGACCCTATTTTTATCAAGATCGCCCTTTATAGCCTCGACTGTCCAGTAGCGATATTTATCTTCAACATTACGACGATCGCCATCCTCGAGTAATTCGGGATCAAACCGTGCGTCAGTTGGCCATGGCGCAGGATGTGGGCCCACACCGATATCATTCTTCATATCATTCATCTTCATCTGATTATACCCGCAGCATACAATTAAAGAAGCCCCACGATCAGCGGAGCTTCTTTAATAGTAGCTCAACGCCCTCGTGAGGCTATTGATAGATTCAGCGCTTCTTGTGTAAACGCGGAACTGTTACTGCGGCGACCGTTCCGAGCACGACCGTCGTAGCCACAATAACAAATCTGCCAGAAGGCTTGCGTATGCGTATGCGCGCATACAGCTTTTGGCCTTCAGCAAGCAACTCACCCGACTCGGTTTCGATAATACCCCATATATTATTAAGGGTATCGCCGTCACCAAGTAAATCCTTTATCGACGAGTATTTCTCGGCGACACCGCGAGAAAGGCGTACGAATCGGTCCTCTTGAACGCCCGTCAGCTCCTCGACGATTCCATCATTCTTTAGCTGAATGACAACTTCATTATCTGTAGCCGGAGACATCGCCACACCTACTTTCGTTTGTCGACCTAGCGATTACTATGAGTATAAACCCGAGCGCTTAAACCACCTAATTCCAACCAACTAAAAATGAGGTCAAAAGACCTCATTTTTAGTTGGTACAGATGAGAGGACTTGAACCTCCACGTCCCAAAGGACACTAGCACCTGAAGCTAGCGCGTCTACCAATTCCGCCACATCTGCATATCTTTACGCCGCACCGAGTATTGCAGTCTCCATTCGAAGCCACTCCATCGATACAACAGCATAACACCTAGCATATCGCGCCGTGTATCGTTTTTCAAGCTGTTAGTTATGCGGTGAATACTGTGCGAATGCCGACATGTCGTAGGTGTCGCGCAGTTGTGATACAAGTACTTTTAGGTCAGTTCTTTGCTTAACACCTGCGTTTAACGTCCCAAAGGGATCAAATGCCTGTCGGACTTGATCATAAAGGGCAAGAATGTCATCGTCAATATGCTTGTGTGCAAATGACGCTTTCGCGCGACCTTCGCCACCCTGACCAATGAGATGGCCGCCGTACCCCTCGACGATAGCACCATACTCATCAAGTAGTTTTAACACTTTTTGGCGGTCACCCACTTTTTTTAGCTGCATAATAGGCCGGACTGTATAGATGTTACTTAAGACACTGCCATAAATCGGAAGCTTGACGTGATGCTTTTTGGCAAGCTCATCAACAGCCGCCGTAAAATCCTCAAAGCGACTTAATGGCACATACGCACCATCTAGGAGAGGAGGGGCAGACTCATCAGCTGCTTCTGGCACGATATGTAGCGCCGTCACTTCTCGTGCGACTGCAAGTGCCTCGGCCTCATATCTATCGGAAGATGACGTCACGAAAGCACCCCGAGCTTGTAGAATTTTTTCTGCCTTTTTAAGCCCACGTGTACGTGCACGTTCGCTAAAATCAGCAAAACCGAAGACAAGAATGGTACCTTCGGAGAATCCGTCGCGGTAGAATGAATATGTCTTGCCCCGTTTGAGTGCTTCAGCAAATAACTGCCCGTCAATATACTCAAGATATGTTGGCTGCAAATGCGCAAGTTCGTCGGCTGCGTCGCGTGCTGCTTCGCGACTCTCAAATCCAGCTACTCCGACAGCATGATGCCTACTAGCGAAATCGGCTTTCATGATAACTTCGGAGATAATACCAAGTGTCCCCTGACTACCAACCAGCAGAGGTGTGAGATCGAACGATCCATCCTTGTGTTTCACTTTCGCAAGACCTGCGTAGCCAGCACCATCAATAATATCTATGGCGATTTTATCGTGAATAAGCTGTTCATTATCTGTCAGCATGCCATCAATTTGACGGTAGATCTCCCCTTCAAATGTCTGCAGGCCCTTGCGACGATTAAGTTCCCGTTTGCTAATGCGCTCTGTTTGCAGTACGTCACCATTAGCAAGCACTACTTCGAGCTGATGAACCCAGTCAAGCGTCGTTCCACTCACGCCAGAGAGAAGACCTCCCGAGTTGTTGGCAATCGCACCGCCAACTGTGCTATATGCAGCCGAAGCAGGAAACGATGGTATGTGGAGTCCTTGAAGTCGCAGCGCCTCATTTAGCGTTCCGAATGTAACACCGGGCTGCAAACGAACGAGTTTTTGTTTAGCATCGAGCTCAAAAATATTGGTGAGGTGAGCGGTTGTATTAAGAATAATCCCCTTGCCAATCGCACCACCCGTAAGATCACTGCCGCCACCGCGAGCAGTAATACTAAGACTGTGCCCCTTTTCGGCGAGCTGCCAAGAAAAGCGGGCAACTTTTCGAATGTCGTTTGTCACCCGCGGATAGACCACCATTTCAGGAGTAATCGTCAAAAAACTTGCATCCGTCGAGAATGCGGCTCGAACATCAGGCTTAGTACTTACTTCACCCGAGATGTGCTCGTTCAGATATTGTGCGATTTTACTCATATACCCCTCTACTTGATTCTACTTGATCTCATGATAGCACAAGCGACTTACTTATTCAGCAGTCATGTCGTACCGCTAATACGTAAAGCCGAGCGTATTCGTTCTTTGCGTGTTGTTAATTACCTGAACATACACCGGCTTGCCAGATTGCAGGCCACCAACCGCTAGATTGAGGGTCTGCATACGACCACTAAGATGTGTGCCAAACGCGGATGGCTGTACGGTTAGACGTCGAACAGTGCCGTTACTATTCACAATGATAGTTGAGCTCCCCTTAGTATTGAACTTATAGCCAACGAGTCGCACGCCGCCATTAATGCGCGATGCTGATGCGAGCACTGGCTTATCTCCATGTACATAGATCGAGCGATAAAGCGACGCATTTGTAGCCGGATTAACCTTGGTCATGTAATCATTCCAGCGATATCCAATTATCTTTGAAGCAACCGGGCCAACGCGACGGACCTGTTTGTCGAGCGTCGCTCGATCGCTGAGTGGCCGGGCACCGACAACACCACCTGGCTTAAATGCTTCAACATTTACCCATGTTGTCAGTCCAGCGTTCTTAACTGCCTGGATAAACTGCCTCGTGTCACCAGCGTACAAGTTATTATTTGACGCTGTACTCCCAGTAGCATTAGTGACGGCAGTTCGCACTCGATAGTTGGTCTCGTATGTGTCGTATAAACCGACACGACCAGTACCGGCACCGTCCTGCGGCGACATAATCATGTTGACGCCATTTGCAGTCGAGGCGACAAGCTTTGTTGAGGCAGTAATGTCCGCAAGTGTATTGCCCTCGCTTCGATACAGCGACGTCCAAGGACTAACAAGAACATTCTGCTTATTTTTTGCAAGCTGATAGGTGACGATTTTATGCTGAATATCATACAGCTTAAGACCGTTTTGAGTTAGACCTTTACCAAGTCGAACCTCTTGTGTTTGGTAGACACCAGCAAACGCATTACTACCACCGTAAAGTTGTTGCCAACTCTTCAATACACGAGTCGTGAACGAGCCAAACGTATGCGAATATCCAGTTTGATGATCAAGCGTCTTTGGCAAACCTAGGTACACTTTCATGCCGTACAGCTCCGCCTCTTTGATAAGCGTTGTATTTGCATCCTTGCCCGACTTACTACTTGAGACCACAAGATCGTATGTCTTTGATGGTGATGTGCAGTCACTATAGCCAGCATCGGTCGGCACCAAGAACCAGTCAAAGGTGCCATTGGCCGTGACCATCTTGCCGTCTCGGTTACCACAAATATGAGCCTTTGAGGCGAGCGTAATTTTATCGCTATAGGTAAAGACGTTTGCGATTCGCCCACCGCCAGTTGCCGACCAGGCGATATCGTAGCCATGACGGCCACCTTGCCCAAAGTAGCGATAAAGAGCATCATTACGAAGATCACTTGGCGATATTGGCTTTAGTGAACTACCAAATGTAATAGCAGTGTCTGCACCGATTTTATGCATCGACTCTAAAGACGTGCGCACTTGACACTGATCCGTACCAGTGTACATAAAGTAACCACTAACTGGGTACTGCGTATATACCTTGGTATCTGGCGCCCGACATCCGGCAGCGACAACGATATCACGCTCGAGCAGCGTGCCGATGCCAAAGTTACTAAATACAAGAACGGTAACGATAGCAATAAGGCTAAGGACTCGCACCTTATGCCAAAAAGATATATGTACCTGCTTGGCATGAATCTTCTTCGTGCTCGCTTTCTTTGTTGAGCGAACGGGCGCAACGCGCTTTGTTGCCATATTAGTTACCTCCTCCAAGCACTTCTACTTCGTGATTATCAATTTGCGCATCAACAGCTGCGGCTCTGTCCACCGCCGCTTCTTCACCGTCTGACATTTGACTGGTCTCTGCTGGAGCATCGATACTCTCGCCCTCCACGCCAGCTTCCGCATCGGCAACAGGCGCTGACGTAGATGAAGAAGGCTGCACATCCTGAGCCGGGGTCGGCACTGACGACGCTGGAAACTCCTTCGTCTCAGTTGCCTGAACCAATCCCTTCTCTACGTCATCACTTTTATTAAATAATCCAAGATAGTTATTTGACACACCAAGGTATAGACCAACGCCAACCACCAAGACAGGTACGAGAAGATAGACTTTCTTATTAATTGTAAATCTTTGAGACAAAGGCCCGCTGCCAAACGCGCCTTGTCGCTGCGAAGTGTTCGACGCACTGCGCTGTGTATTTTTTTGTTTTTTTGTCATAGCTCGTTTTTATGTTTACTTTAGTTATCTGACCTCAGTGTAAAAGCTATATGAAATATAGTCAAGAGCTGCTTAAGCTTAGTGTCAGCTTGACGTAAATGCGAACAAGTCACAAGGAAACGTCTTTATTTGTCTTTCACTTTCTGATAGAATAATTAAGTTGTCGAAAGACACTGCGCGCGAGTGGTGGAATTGGTAGACACGCTAGCCTTAGGAGCTAGTGCCTTCGGGCGTGAAGGTTCAAGTCCTTTCTCGCGTACCAAAGAAAAAAGACTGTCAAAAGGCAGTCTTTTTTCTTTGGCTCTTGCGCTACATCGTGCTTCTTGCTATAGTAACTACATAACATGTCCTACGTTATGACCGCACTCCTGGAAGAAATTCCAGGAGCTGCTTTTTTATAACGGCATATGAGGATTTTTCTCAATAAAAAGAGACGCGTCTACGTCTCTCGGCGGTAATAGGTGAGTACCGCATTTCCATAACTACGATTGTCCACCACAACAACTCCCGTTTTGGTCGGCAACTCACCCTTACCTGGGTGTGATAATATCATAAGTCCACCTGGTTTTAATAGGTCGAATATACGATCGACTGTGGAAAACTGCGTATCCCAGTATGGTGGATCAGCAAAAATAATATCGTATAGCTGCGGGTTCTTCGTTCCAAGCCAGTTTGATACCGTTGTGCGAATAAGCGTAGCCCTATCACCCACTCCCAGAGACTCAATATTTCGCGCAATATAGCGCTGCGCGGTCCGGTCCTTGTCGACAAACGTGGCACTCTTTGCACCGCGACTGATCGCTTCAAGTCCGATCGCTCCTGTACCAGCAAATACGTCGAGCACCTCTGCGTCGGCGATCTCACCCGCCAAGCTATTAAACAGGGCGTTCCGTATTCGCTCGCTCATTGGGTGCGTACGACGATTATTGGGTGCAGCGATCTTTAGGCCACCATAATAACCAGCTATAATGCGGATGTTCATGCCTTGCTCTCCGCAAGGACTATCGCCTGATACCATCCCAAGATAACAGTATTGATGATTACCGGGATCAAAGTTTTTCTTGTCTCGTTAGCAAGATGACGCGTCCAGCCGTTCGCACCAAACTCATCGTACATTTTCATCGCGTCTACAGTATGGACGGCCTCCATGAACAACACACCAAAACCCTTTTGGTCAAGTTGGTCAATCGCGTCGGCAGGTAGAGTATTTTCTTTAAACGGCAACGGTGCAATCGTCGTCGCTACGCCAAATTCAAACATGAAGTGAGCTGTAAACACCCCTTTTGTTCCCCAATATTCCCAGTTTTTCATCAATGTGTCACGCTTATTTTTGCCTCGAATGATATTCTTGTCGCGAATAGTGAGCCGTTCGGTATGCGATTTTCCCCATAGCTGCTCAATCTTATCACTAAGGGGATAATGATGTGCTGGCGTAAGCCCATCAACAATAGCATGCGCCATCCAAGCCGCCTCAAAAGAGGCACGTTCGTCATTCTTTTCTTTTAGTGCGACTGCCAAATTCTCAATATGATCAGTAATCATGCCGAGCAGTGCAATATCATCCGGTTTTGAAGGATCAATATAGTGCCATGGTTCATCTTTGGCTGGGCTTTTTCGCTTAATACCGTCAGGACCGTTCAGGCCCTCGAAATGAAGAATACTCGCTATTGACGGAAAATAGGCATCACGTCCGATGTGATGCTTGAGATGTCGGCGAGCGATACGATCAATTTTTTGATGCACGCCCATGACACGGCCAGATTTAGTGCGAAAAGTTGTTCCAGAGTACATGTTTAGTTTAATGTGGTCAGTCGTTGATATTGTTCAACTTGCGCTGCCAGTTGTTTATATTGTAACAGGTCGTCACCCGATGCGACGAATACCCTTGCCGCCTTTTGCGCTCGAGCAATTAATTTCGTATCTGAAAGCGTGGCAATCTGAAGATTCAGTGCGCCGTGCTGCGCACGTCCATATATTTCACCAGGCCCACGAAGTTTCAAGTCGACCTCAGCCAGGTAGAAGCCGTCGTTGGACTTTTCGATTTCCTTAAGGCGCTGTGAGGGTTTGGAGCTATCGCTCATCACCAAATAGCAATGGCTCTGGTGTGACGACCGTCCAACACGACCACGGAGCTGATGCAACTGACTCAACCCAAACCGATCGGCGTTTTCGATCATCATCACCGTCGCATTCGGTACATCAACACCCACCTCAACTACAGTAGTACTGACTAAAATATCAAGATTACCAGCACTAAACTGGGACATCACCGCGTCCTTTTCATCCGGCTTCATTTTGCCATGCAGCAGACCAATTCGACGATGTTTGAAGATTGAGTTTTGCAGCTTCACATACTCTGATTCAACACTCTTTATTTCATTATCTGGATTGTCATCGATCAGACTACAAATAACGTACGCCTGGCGGCCTGCGGCAATTTCCTCGTCCATCGCATCGTAGAGCTGAGCACGACTATTCGGCGACCATATCTTTGTCGCAATCGGCTTTCTTCCCTTTGGCAACTCATTAAGAATGCTCACGTCGAGCTCACCGTACACCGTCAAGGCCAAGCTACGGGGGATCGGCGTGGCCGTCATGGCAAGCAAGTGCGGCATATGATCAGACTTCTTTAATAACTCTTGACGCTGCTTCACTCCAAAGCGGTGCTGCTCATCAATAACGACGAAACCGAGTTTGTGGAATCTCACCGTCTCCTGGATGAGAGCATGAGTTCCCACGACAATATCTACAGAGCCAGTCGCAATTTGTTCATAGAGTGTCTTACGAGCCGCACCTTTTACACTTCCCGTTAGCAGCCCCACTGTCACACCAAACGGCTGCAATAGTCTCGTTAGCGTTTCAGCATGCTGCGACGCAAGTATTTCTGTCGGAGCCATGAGTGCGGTCTGGAACCCATGATGTGCAGCCTGATGCGCAGCGAGACCCGCGACAACTGTCTTGCCCGAGCCCACATCGCCTTGTAAAAGTCGGTTCATTGGCGTCTGCTGCTCAAAATCCTGAATAATTTCCCATGCAGCTCGGCGCTGAGCACCTGTTAGCTCAAATGGCAACTGTTTCACAAAGCCAGCTACCACCGATTGCTCGAATGGAATGTGCCAACCCGTTAACTTAGCATTTTCTTGGCGATTTAGCTGACTCGCCAGCAAAAGCTGAAATAATTCTTCAAATGCAAGTCGTTCCCGTGCAGCCGCAACGTCGGTAGCGGATTTGGGAAAATGCATTCCAAGTACTGCAGCCGAACGTGATAAAAATTTCTCGGAGGCAATAACACTGGCCGGCAGCGTTTCAGGAAGCATGGTCATAAATGGCCGCAGCTCACTCAATATTTTGCGCACTAACTGGCTCTTTAAACCCTTTATTGCACGATACACTGGCAGGAAGCGATCAGTATTTACTGGCATATCACTTACCTTTTCGGCACTCGGGTTACTAAGCTGATATTTATTGTAATTAAACTCGAATGTTCCAGAAAAATAGAACTCTTCATCTCCTTTACCCAGCTGAGTCACACGATACGGCTGATTAAACCAGACCGCCTGCACCTTGCCGCTATCATCCGCAAGCGTTGCTGTTGTAATGCGAAGGCCTCGACGAACTGGGCGCGTCGAAATACTTTCACAGCGTGCTTTTATCGTCGCATTACCTGGGTGAAGTTCGGCAATTTTCACTATCTCCGAAAAATCCTCGTGCTTGCGTGGAAGAAAATTAATAAGGTCACCAACTGTATGAAGGTTTGCAAGCGCAAACTGTTCACCAGTCTTCGCGCCAACACCTTTCACTTTTTCAAGCGGAGATAATAAATTCATATATCCATAGTACCAGGCTCACCTCAAAGACAGCCGTTCGAGAAGCGGCACCCTATGCCAATGCGTCAAGAGATACGCCGCACCGAACGTACTAATAGGTACGGCCACAACGAGACCAATACTCGCTACGACTGTGCGAATAATTTCTTGAGCAATAAATTCACTGTTTAGTAATGCGAGTGGCGACCAACCGACCTGTTGTGACTGAAACATAACAAGACTCAATAACATCGGCAGGGCAACACCTACATATACAAGCGCGAGCGTATTAACAAGTGATGCGATATGCTCGGCCCCAACCGATGCGGCTTTTTTATACAGCGCACGAACCGACATTGGCTTGCCTACTTTCTGAAGCTCATCAACCACAGCCACTTGAGCTGTCACGATATCATCAAGCACTCCAAGTGTCGCAATGATGATACCACCAATAAGAACTCCCTGCATATCAACAGCACTCATTACACCCAGGTACGCCGTCGCATCATCATTTATACCTCGAAGATGTGTCATTGCAACCATACCAGCCGCCAGTGCGACTGTAAGGCTCAAGATTCCCAGTACGATACACAATGAGACGATTGTGCGCTTTGATATGCCATGTGCAATCAAAATTGAGCTTACTGCAATCGCATACGCCCCCATAACACATATCCAAAACGGATTTGCGCCATTTGCAATTTGAGGAATAATAAATGCACCAATGACAAAAATACTAACAGCCAACCCCACGAGACTGGTCAGACCACGGCGGCGACCAACGAGTGCAATAATGACAATAAAAAGTAGTACGGAAAATATGACAGTTGGCAGCCGCCAGTGATCGAAAAGGGTCAACTCCCGCCCGCTAGTCGCTTGCTGGGTCAGCAACACAGTGTCACCTATCGCAAGCCCTTCGATCGGCACTCCACTTATTAATTGCTCTTGCCCACGCAAATCCCCCTCAATAGGCAAGACGTTCACCTTGCCACTCCTCTCGCCGATCACTTTTGCTCGAAAAACCTGATTCGCAGAAGAAGCTGACTTGTCTGACTCGTAAAAAGATACGTCGCTTTGGTTCGACTGCACTGCCTGGTACGGACTCAAAAAAGATAGGAGCCACGCAGCAGCCACGAGAAAACAAAGAGCTCCAGCCACTTCAACGATGTGTCGTCGACGAATAAGCGGCTTATTTCCTCTTGTAAGATTTGCCCTAGCGAGCCAAGACAAAACTATTTTTACCCTTTTTTATAAGGCTAGGCGCATCAATCCTACAGTCTTCAGAAATTTTCTGATCGTTCACAGACACGGCACCACCTGAAATCAAACGGCGAGCTTCACCATTACTCGTAGCAACACCCACTTCAACAAGTATCTCGATAACTGTTTTATCTATAGCAACAGTGGGGATTTCGAGCGCCAAGGCATCAAGGTCATCAGCATGTAGGTCACTAAATGATGCGTTGCCGAACAACACCTCGGTGACACGCATGACACTTTCGGTACGCTCTTTGCCATGCACGAGTGTCGTTACCTCACGAGCGAGCGCTTTTTGGGCTTCACGAGCCCCTGGGTTAGCAGCGTGACGTTCGCCAAGTGCTTCAAGCTCTTCTTTCGAAAGGAGTGTGTAGATTTTAGCGTAATCAATCACACCCTCGTCATCGACGTTCAGCCAAAATTGGTAAAACTTGTAGACGCTCGTCTTTTTAGGATCGAGCCAGATCGCACCGTCTTCGGACTTGCCGAACTTCTTACCAGTGGCTTTATTGATAACTAAAGGTGTCGAGTATACATGCGCTTCTCCACCCTCCATGCGACGGATAAGATCAACACCGGCAATCGAGTTGCCCCATTGGTCAGCCCCACATAGCTGCAGTGTGACATCATGATTCTTGTAGAGATGAACGAAATCATAGCCTTGGATCAGCGAGTAGCTAAACTCAGCGTAGCTAATACCGGCCCCTCCTTCACCAAGGCGCGCCTGCACAAAGTCACGGCCGAGCATTTGGCTAACAGGCACGTTTTTACCCACCATGCGCAAAAAGTCGAGATAGTTAAGATTCTTAAACCAGTCGTAATTATCGACTAATGTAAAATCTTTACCTGAAAATGCGGTTTTGTACTGAGCGGCAATACCAGCCTTATTTTTTGCTATTTCATCAAGTGTCTTAAGATGACGTTCGTCGGCCTTGCCGTCCGGGTCACCGATCATACCTGTTGCACCGCCGACCAGCAAGAAGGCCTTATGACCATGGTCCATAAAGTGGCGCACCATCATAGCAGCTGCAAAGTTGCCAATCGTCATACTATCGGCACTCGGGTCGACACCCCAATAGAAAGAGATAGGAGCACCGTCTAGGGCTGATAAATCAGGAAAAGTAGTTTGGTTTACAAAACCACGCCACTGTAGTTCTTCGGAAAGTTTCATGTCTGCTCCTTATCTGTTATTCCCTGTTAGTATATCAGAAAATGGCGCTTTACTCACCAGAAATAATGCTATAATGAAAGGTAATATTGCTTATGGGAAAACGACTACGTGGCTAAAAAACCGACTAAATCACGCAACATGAGTGTGTACTCAAATCTAGCGCATAAACGCAAAACGAAAAAAGACAGCGAGGCTCGTAAAAAAGCCGAGTATTTAGCGTCTCTACCGAAGCACCCAGTAAAGCGAATTCTTTATCGGCTTCATCCAAAGCGATTCTGGGGCTATTGGTTTAGTAAAAAGGGCGGACTCATGGCGCTCAAGATTGCAGGTGTCGGTCTGCTTTTCTTGGTACTCCTTGTCGGCGCCCTATTTGCCTACTACCGCAAAGATCTCGACCAGATCCGTCCGGGCGAGCTCGCCAAGCGCGTACAGACTACGGTTACCCGCTACGAAGACCGTAACGGCACTCTGCTTTACGAGGACAAAGGAGCTGGCAACTACAAGCTAGTTGTTGACGGTAACGAAATAAGCAAATACATGAAGGACGCTACTATTGCCATCGAGGACCGCGACTTCTATAAGCACAACGGCGTGAGTCCTATTGGTATCACCCGTGCCGTCATCAGTAACGCTAGCGGCAACAGCACCCAGGGTGGCTCTACGCTTACTCAGCAGCTCGTCAAACAAGTCTTCTTCGCCGATCAGGCCCAAGAGCGCGGACTAGCCGGTATTCCACGCAAAATCAAGGAATTGATCCTCTCTATTGAGGTGGAGCGCATGTACAACAAAGATCAGATTATTGACCTATACCTCAATGAGTCACCGTACGGCGGTCGACGCAACGGCGTCCAATCTGCAGCTCAGACGTATTTTGGCAAAAGCGCTAAAGACCTTACTCTTCCAGAGGCAGCACTTCTAGCCGCCATCCCAAACCAACCTGGTTACTACGATCCATACAACCGCGCCGGTAACCCAGATCTTGTCGCTCGCCAGCATAAGGTTCTCGATAACATGGTAGAGGTTGGATCTGCGACACGCGAGCAGGCCGACGCAGCTAAAAAAGTTGCCATCATCGATTCGATCAAGCCTGAAGCTTCGCAGTATGAGAACATCAAAGCACCTCACTTTGTTCAGATGGTACGATCCCAGCTTGAACAAGAGCTTGGCAAAGCGACAGTTGGTAAGGGTGGCCTCATTGTTAAAACAACCCTTGATGTCCGCATCCAAGACAAGCTCGAGGGTGCCATGACTGACATGTTCAATTCAAACATTCCAGCGCGTAATGGATTCACCAACGGCGCTGCAACTGTTGAAGATACACAAACTGGCCAGATTGTTGCACTTGTTGGTAGCCGTGACTTCAACTATGAAGGCTACGGCCAAGATAACGCCGCAACGGCGTATATCCAGCCTGGTTCAACCGTAAAGCCATTTGTCTTCTCGGAGCTATTCAAGAAGAACTATGGTAGCGGCAGCGTGCTTAGCGACACTAACTTCGATAAAGAATATGGCGCAAAAGTACAAAACCACGATGCTCGCTTCATGGGAAATATCAATATTCGCTCATCGCTCGCCCTCTCGCGTAACATTCCAGCCATTAAAGCGATGTACATTGATGGTGTACAGCCCAGCCTCCAGACAATCCGCGACATGGGCGCATCTAGCTACTGCTCACAAGGCGCCGATACGTCCGTTGGCCTAGCCTCGGCAATTGGTGGATGTGGTGTTCGGCAAATTGATATGGTGAATGCCTATGCTAGCCTAGCGCGCATGGGAGTATATAAGCCAACCTCTACTGTTCTTGAGGTAAAGAACAGTCAAAATACTGTCCTTAAGAAATGGACCGACACTGGAAGTAAGCAAATACTTGATCCGCAAATTCCCTACATCGTCAGCGATATTCTTACCGATCAAAATGCCCGAGCGGCCCTCCACGGCCGTAACATACCTGGACTTGATGTTCCTGGTGTCAAAACCGGTGTCAAGACAGGTACATCAGATGTCGGTGGCAAACCTAAGGATCTTTGGATTATGAATTATAGCCCAGTCCTTGCCATGGGACTTTGGGTAGGTAACCCAGACACCAGCCCGGTACAAAGCAGTAACTCTGCCGCAGCTGGTCGCATCATCAGTACGGTTATGGAGTATGCACATAAAGACATCTACGGACCAGAGGGTAAATGGAAATCTGGCGACTGGTTTGTCAAACCAGCTGGTGTCCAGACTATTGCTGGCCAGCTCTACCCATCGTGGTACAACAAGAGCAAGGGCTCAACTAATAAAAAGATCACCTTTGACACCGTTTCAAAGAAAAAAGCAACCGCCTGTACGCCAGAAGGGGCGCGTGCAGAAATCGAAGTCATCACCATGACCGACCCGATTACAAAGCAAGAGGCTATCACAAGCCCCGACGGCTACGATGCAAGTAAGGACGACGACGTGCATAAGTGTGACGACGTTAAGCCTGTTATTACTGATATTGACTCAGACAGAAACGGCAACACGTACACAATTACCATTACCGTGCAAAAAGGCACATTTGATGTTAATAAAGTAACGGCAACTGTTGGAGGTTCAAACATACAACTCAATGGCTCCGGCACAACGTTCACTGGTGCTTACACAAGGACAAACCCGAGCGATCCAGCTCCAAGCATCACTGTAACTGCAACCGATAGCGGTATGTATACCGGCACAAGATCAGGAACGCTATCAAACTAGCTACTAATAGCGATATATAATAAAACCGCCTCAATGATGAGGCGGTTTTATTATCGAGCTCTTTTACTGTTGATCTACAAGATCAATCAACGCTGCTTCGCGCTGGGCAGATGTCTTAGGACGCTGCTGGCGGGGCCGCGTAGTACCCTTTTGTCCATCTTTGGTATGTTGAGGCTGTTTACTACCCGAACGCTGCTGACGAGGCTGTCGCGGCTGACCCTGATCGTCATTTTTCTGCTGGCGAGCTGTCACTTTGCGATGTTCGGTTGTGTCGCTGTGAAATACGGCAGGAGATACGGGCTCGACAGGAGCAACTGGCTTTGGTGCACGGCCGGTTTGTTTTTTCTTAACCGCAGCTTTAACCATGGGTAGTTTCTCGATTGCCTGCTGCAGCACTGGTTGCTTTTTGGCAGCCGATGAGACTGTCGGCTTTGCAAACATCATTTTTCCAGCAGCGGTCTGAAGTGAACGGATAAACTCAATTTCAATCGTCTGGCCAATTTGCTTAAAAGCATGTTCAACAACGACCATCGTACCGTCAGCAAGATACCCAACCGCCTGATGTGAGTCCTGACCCTTTTGAACCAGTTCAAGTAGCATCTTTTCGCCTGGCAGGTAAGCCATACGAAGGCTCTGGGCAAGTTCATTAACATTTAGTACTGCGATCGATTCTACTTGTGCAACTTTGTTGAGATTGAAATCAATCGTACAAACGGCACCACTGTACTGCTTGGCAAGCTTCAAGAGACGCTCATCAACACCCTCTTCCGCCTTGCTACCGTCTTGTAGAATTTCAACCGTCACTTGTGGCATTTGCTGCAGCTCTTGAACCACATCAAGCCCATGACGAGCGCGCGAACGTTTGTCATGATCGGCATTGTCAGCTAAGAATTGCAGCTCACCAATGACACTTCGGGGAATCACCAACGTATCACCAATAAAGCCGGATTGCGCCACAGCAATAATACGCCCGTCGATCAATACCGAAGTATCAACGAAAATAGGTCGCCCCTGCTTGCGCTGTAGATTTTGACGTGGCAGCTTAACGACCAAATAGGTCACCTCTGCCAAAATAGCCAGCAGTGTAACTATGATAAGAATTTGTAATACTTCCATAAAAGTTCTTTCTGATTACTCAATGAGATAATCGATTAAGGCTTGGCGAAGATCACCAACACCTTTAATAAATGAATTCTTGCGACTAGGCTTTGGGGCAATCGCTTCACTAAAGCCAAGCTTCTTAGCTTCAGCCACGCGCCGATCGCTACTATGTACACTGCGGATTTCGCCGCCAAGCCCTACTTCACCAAAGACAACGAGCCCGTCATCGAGTCGTCTTCCAGCGGCCGCACTGGCAATTGCCATACAAATGGCAAGGTCTGCAGCAGGATCGCTAATCTTTAGTCCGCCGACGACGTTGATATAAATATCTTTGTCCGATAAATTCAGTTTGGTGCGTCGCTCTAGGACGGCGATCAAAAGAGTAAGTCGATTAAGATCAAAACCTGATGCAGTACGTTTAGGATACCCGAAACTGGTCGGATTGACAAGTGCCTGAATCTCAACGAGCAGTGGCCGCGTCCCCTCAAGCGTCGCAAGTACCACTGAGCCATCGGCGTTTTGACGCTCGGCAAGTAGTGCTGCCGAGGGATTTTCGACTACCCGAAGACCCTTGTCGTCCATTTCGAAGATAGCCGCCTCGGCCGTCGAGCCGTAACGGTTCTTAATAGCACGCACCACCTTAAAGCCACCGTAGCGATCACCTTCAAACTGCAACACCACGTCTACAAGGTGTTCGAGCACCTTAGGGCCTGCAATACTACCTTCTTTCGTAACGTGCCCCACGAGTACGACCGCAGCACCAGATTCTTTGGCAGCACGAATAATCACATTGCTGCTATTGGTGATTTGACTCACCGTACCGGGGGCTGATGTAATCTCATCGAGACTGAGTGTCTGTATTGAATCAATGATCACCAGCTTATAGGCACCCGAACGAATAGTCGCCGCGATGTCATCGGCGCTCGTGCTCGCAACAAAACTCAGCTGCTCGCTCCCATGCGCACCAAGTCGCTCGGCTCGCAGTTTCACCTGCCCGGCCGACTCCTCGCCGCTCGCATATAGCACTGGTGTAGTAGCCGCAATATGCGCCGTTACCTGAAGCAGGAGGGTACTTTTACCGATACCTGGCTGACCAGCGATAAGCACGACGCCACCTGGCAAGATACCTCCACCAAGTACATCGTCAAGATCATTAAAGCCAGTCCTCAAACGTATCGAAGCATCCTCCGAGCTAATCGAACCGATTACCCGAGGAGTAAGGACGTGCCCACTTGAAGCACTCCGTGATACGGCAGACTTACCACTATCAACAGCCTGTTCAACGAGGCTATTCCACTGCCCGCAATTATCACACTTGCCCACCCACTTCGGGTAACTCGCGCCACAATGCTGACAAATAAACTGAGATCTAGATTTAGCCACTATTCCTCTATTATACGACAGTGCCGCACTAAATACTCGGAGACGGAGCTAAAGTACTGTCAATTTTCTGTTTTAACTCGTTCGATCGGACAATAAGATCGTTATAGGCTTTCACTTTTTCGTTAAAAGCAATCGTCTTCGCATCGATCTCTGCCTTTTGCGCATTGAGTTCATCAGCTCTATTGATAAGTATCTGCCTGTCGGCATTATAGGCATTCACTTGGCTTGCGCTCGTCCGGTCAACCGTTGCTTCGCGCGCCCTAAGAGCTGCAATATCCACCTCCAGGCGCGAGGCAGCCGTGTTATGTGCTGCGATTTGAGCAGAAATCTCCTCCCTTAGTCGGCTCACTTCATCACCAAGCGCGACCGATTGAGCTGTCAAGTCATCAAATACTTTTTGATATGCCGCATGTAGCGCAACCACCTTTTGCCTGTTGCTAAAGTACTGCTTGTAATGCGTCTCCAGCTCGGGGCTAATTGACGCAACCTCGGTACCAATAATTGAATGGAGTTCATTGATGCGGTCACCTGGCTGCGCCCGAGCATAGTAATCCATGCGCCCTTGCAGTTCAGTGTTATGCAATTTAGCGTATTCAGCTTCAAGTAAGACGCCGAGCTCCTGCTTCTCTCTTTCCGACAGCCGCTCAAACGCCGCATGAAGCATTTCATGCGAAGCGGTCACCTCGCGTATACCATCAAGACGAGGGTCGGTAACATCATAGATATAGATGCGCTCTGCGCTGTAACAACCCAGGATAGCACTGGTTGGCTCTTTGCGATCGCACTGCGAATTAAACCTTTGCGTCCCCTCTACTGAAGGCTGCGACGCATAGAAATAAAACAAGCCTTTATTACTTATTGTTGCCCGCTCTGCCAAGCTCGAGACCGCTTCGGTTGGCTTGTACTGCCAAACGGTTACTTGGTCGAGCACAAACTGTCGATTAAGCGCTATGAATAACGCCAATACGGCAAGCAGTAGCCCAATAAGCAGTCCACTTGTCCGTCTCAAAAAGCTACTCTTCGTGTCCAACATCGATCTTCATTACCCCCCGCTGCACCCCTACGGTTAAAACGCTTCCCTTTTCATACTCTCCAGACAATATACCATCTGCCAAGGAATGTTCAAGCTCATCCTGAATAGCTCGGCGAAGTGGACGGGCGCCAAATTTTTCACTATGCCCTTTAGTAATAAGATATCTCTTTGCACTCGGGCTTACAACTAGGTGAATTCCCTTACGGATGAGCCGCTCTTGCAGCTCATCGATCAAGTTATCAAATATCTTACCAACTTCGCGGCGAGTGAGCGCTCGAAAGGTCACGATAGCATCAAAACGATTGATGAGCTCTGGGCGCATCATGCGGCTGAGCGCCTCGTTTGCCGCCTGGTCGTTTTCAATATGAACGGCATCCAGCTGCTTCTGGTCGGAGGTTGTTTTTGCGTGGAAGCCAAGTGACGACTCCTTCATCATCTTATCGGCACCAAGATTGCTGGTGAGAATAATAATCGCGTTACTAAAGTCGACACTCCGCCCCTTGGCATCGGTCAGTTTACCATCTTCCAGGAGCTGAAGAAGCAACTGGAACACGTCAGGGTGTGCCTTCTCGATCTCATCAAACAGGACCACGCTATACGGCTGACGACGAATTTTATCGGTTAGCTGACCGCCATCATCATAACCAACATAGCCGGCCGGTGCACCAAGTAGACGGCTCGTATTGTGTCGCTCGCCAAACTCGCTCATATCAATCTTAATAAGCGCATCATCGCTACCAAAGACTTCTCGCGCCACTACCTTTGCAAGCTCAGTCTTGCCAACTCCGGTCGGACCCATGAAAACGAAAGAGCCAATCGGACGCTTACTACTCGCCACGCCACTTCGGCTACGTCGGATTGCCCGAGCTACCTTTTCAACCGCCTCATGCTGTCCGATGATAAATTTACCTAGGTGCTTTTCGAGATGACGAAGTAGCTTCGCCTCTGACTTTTGAATACGCTTTACAGGAATACCCGTCATGGTTGAGATGGCTGCGGCAATATCAGTATCCTTAAGCGTGACCGGCGTCTCCTTTTCAGCTTCGGCTTTCGTACTATCGAGCTTTTCACTCAACTGACTCATACGCGTTTTGTACAGCGCCGCTCGCTCATAGTCCTCAGCCGCTACCGCATCGTCCATTTTCTCAGTTAGATTTTTCAATTGACGCGTGTAGTCACGGACCTTACTCGGCCTATTACTTTGCTTCACTCGGACAAGTGCCGACGCTTCGTCAATCACATCAATTGCCTTGTCGGGCATAAAACGCTCACTAATATAGCGGTCGGCCATGTAGACAGCGTCTTCAACCACTTCGTCGCTCATTTCAACACCGTGGTGCTTTTCATAGTAGCTCCGAAGGCCCTTGAGAATCGCGATGCTATCCTTGACACTCGGCTCTGGCACGACAATTGTCTGGAAGCGACGATCAAGCGCGCTATCCTTCTCAATATGCTTACGATATTCATCCAACGTCGTTGCACCAATCAGATGAAGCTCACCGCGAGCAAGCGCCGGTTTGAGCATATTAGCCGCATCGAGTGCACCTTCAGCAGCACCAGCGCCCACAAGCAGATGCAGCTCATCAATAAAGATAATGACATTTTTTTGCTGCTTCAATTCACTGACCACTTTTTTAAGGCGTTCTTCAAATTCACCTCTGTATTTCGTACCGGCTATCATCGCCGCTAGATCAAGTTGAATGACGCGCTTATCAAGAAGGTGGTCTGGCACGTCTTCGCGTGCAATGCGCTGCGCCAAACCTTCGACAATTGCCGTCTTGCCCACACCTGGCTCGCCAATAAGCACCGGGTTATTCTTTGTACGGCGACTGAGAATCGTCACCATGCGCTCTTCCTGCTCATCGCGACCTATGACCGGATCGAGCTTTCCCGCCTTCGCTCGTGCCGTCAGGTCTGTACCAAACGTTTCAAGCGCGCCATTTCGCTTCTTGGGCGCGGTTTTAGTAGAGTCTGCTGTCTCCTCATCGTGGAATGTTTCATGTTGACGATCAAAAAATTCTTCAAGCTCACTTGTCAGCTCAACGAGATCGATATTCATATCTCGAAGCAATACTGTAGCCCGGGCGTTCTTTTGACTAAGCATGCTATAGAGAATATGCTCAGTACCAAGAAACTCTTGATGAAATTCTTGGGCAATCTGCCAGCTCATTTTGAGCGTTAGCTTGGCGGTCTCAGACAGCCCTTTCGCTCCCGTACTTACAACGAGCGTACGCGGCGTTAAGTTCAGCGCCATCTCTGCGCGGTCAAGCGTCACTCCGGCGTCGGCAAGTAGTTTCGCACCCACGGAAGAGCCTTGGGCAAGAACACCCAAAAGAACATGCTCGGTTCCGATATACGGACTACCGTATCCACGCGCGATCGCATCGGCATGCTGCAGACTCGTACGAGCATTTTGGGTAAGATGTGACACAAATTCTGCGAAATCGTCAGCCATAGTTGTATTATGAAACCTCCTATGTGTAGAGCGCAAGCGTTTTATGCTTTATTAGCGCTTTTACTACCCTTAGTATACATAATTGTTAGCACTCTCGTCAACAGAGTGCTAACAATTATGTCATTCTATTACGCCTTCAGATGCCAGTGATGATCAAAATCACTGAAGCTATACGTACGTTTTACTTTTTTCCAGGCAATTCGATCGGCCATTTCTGTGCGATTTGCATCGTCAAGCCTATCTTGAAGAAACATATATTCGCCATACGCCTTATCAAACGCCGTCTTATAGATAGCCCGAGCAAGCCTTGGTAACGTCCGTCGAACATTGTCGGGTGTTTTCTTGTTACTATTTTGCAACATATTTCCCTCCTTGAACTTCACTACCAAACGCTACGATGCGTTCTTGTATCTCTATTATAGTCCTGTTCGTCGAGCGACGCAAAAATGCATTAATGCGCTACGGCTGAAGTTACTCCCGTCCTTGTTTGAGTAGCCTTGCAAACCAAATCAATTCCGTGTATAACTTTGTCAAATTACCTTCGTACCGTTCCGCGTATTCGGGCAAGATACTACCATCGTCATCAAATATATTTTGCACAAACGGAAAATACACATCCCAGCTCAGTACCACAAGCCCTGTTTCGCGGATCGCCGGGACGAGCGCCTCCACTGCGCGGACGCCACCCCAGTTTCCATTACTCGCTCCGGCTATCGCAACCGGCTTGTGATTGTAATTGGCCAGCTCGCTATCGAGCATTCGCTTCAAGCTACCGGGAAAGCTATGGTTATACTCTGGCGTCACAATAAAAAAAGCGTCCGCTCTTGCTGTAATTTCACTATAGCGCGGATCCTTTCCTTCCGGATCATTGCCATCACCAGGAAAATAAAACTCCCTTGGGTCAACGAATAGTATTTCTACGCCCGGCAGCTTAGCACCAAAATCTGCTATGTACTGTGCAGCCTTAATCGATTCTCGTCGCTCTCTTGTCGTACCCACAAGTACAGCGATCGTAAGTGTTTGATCCATGGTTCCCCTTTTTTCTTATGTCATCATTGTATCAGCTGAATCTAAAGGGTGATAATTCCGTCTTCAACCTGAGAGCGAAAATGCCAAATCCCTCGACCCTCGGTTTTGTATGTCCAATAAAACCAGGCCAGCGCGTTGTCGTAAGCAGCAAGTTGAAGCTGAGCATGTTCTTTAAAAAGCGCTTGCTCTCTTTCATGCGACACACCGTTGAGGATTTTTCCGCTCAGCACGACGCTCCATTCGCCGACAATAATCGGCTGCCGATGTTGCAGGCGTGCAACAAGCATATGGCGTCGACTCAAAACCCTAAAGTACCGTCTAATTGTCTCGACGCGGCGCAAAAGACGCCCGAATTGATACCAATGAACATCCATAGCAACCGGAAGCGTAGGGCTCGCAATTACAGCGCCATTCAGAAGGCGTGGCGTAAAGACATCGTGGAACACAATGTATGTACCCGGTCGAGCCGTCTTGACCAACGCATCATAGGCGCGATTATAAAAGCGCCGAAGCTTCCAATGCAGCACGCCGATCTTTGGCTCGTTCAGTAGCTCAATGCCCCATACGCAGTCATTGTTATAATATCGCTCAGCGAGCCGGACGAGCGTACCAATTGTCTGCTGCCGATAGTCGCGACGCCGAAACCACTCACTTCTACCTGCTTTGCCACTATGATCTTTGCCGTTTTGTGATCCCTTTGCACCGTGCAAATCAAGCAGTACTTTTAGCTTATACTTAGTAGCCATTTTTACTGCCCAGTCGAGATACGTAATACCCGCCGCATACCGTGCATCTCCTTCGAAGATCCAATAGCCAACTGGTATTCTAACAGCCTCAATACCATGACCAGCTAACCATTTAAAATCAGCCTCTCGAATAAACGTTCGTCGATGATGTTCGATTTTCTTTGCCGCACCTTTTGTCTGCATAAACGTAAACTCATCTTTAGCATCCACTCCCTCAAACAACGTCGGCGTCATCCATTTTTCCAATAATAGCCAACCGCCTAAATTTACCCCACGTAGTGCCCTTTTGGATGATTCCATACTATCAGTATACCGCGATATACCAGCACCCGATAACCGGCGCGCTCGATAATTTGAACGGAGTGATATAATAAACTCACAAGGAGTGGCCTACGTCATCATGAAACGCTAATCACCTATCCTCAGACATGAAGATTAACTATAATGCCAGAAAGGACACTCTATGTCTAAAGGCACAAATCAGAAAAAAGCAGTTAAGAAACCAAAAAAAGACAAGAAGCCCAAAGTAACAGTTTCTTTATAATCAAAAACCCCGCCGAGATGGCGGGGTTTTATGGTATCAAAAGGTGTTACTCTTCAGTTGATTCTTCAACAGCGCTCAAAAGACTATCTTCGATATTTTTACGTGGCGCTTTTGGTTCAGCTGGCTTTTCAGCTGCAGCTTGGGTAGGTGCTGCAGTTTCAATATCGAGCTCGTAACCAGTCAGGCGACTTGCAAGACGAACATTCTGACCAGCACGACCAATGGCGATTGATTGCTGGTCTTCGCTTACGAACACCTTGGCACGCTTTGCTTCTTCGTTAATCTCAACGCGTACAACTTCAGCAGGACTGAGTGCATTGCGAATAAACTGTTCGTTGTTTTCATCAAACGTGATGATGTCGATCTTTTCCTGATCACCGATTTCGTTCATGACCGTCTGAACACGTGTACCGTGACCACCGACAAAGGTACCAACCGGATCAACACCAGGAACAGTGCTGATGACAGCGAGTTTTGTACGGCGACCAGCTTCGCGGGCGATAGCCTTGATTTCAACCGCACCAGTTTCCATTTCTGGAACTTCTTGGCGGAAAAGGTATTCAACAAACTGCTCGTTGCCGCGGCTTAAAATAAGCTGCGGGCCACGGTTGCCGCGTTCGATGTCCTTGATAAACACCTTGATGCGTGAACCTGGGCTGTAATATTCGCCCTGAATCTGCTCGCTTTGAGGAATGATACCATTTGCTTTACCGAGCTCAACACGAATAACACGTGGCTCAACGCGTTGTACGATGCCATTTACGACCGTACCGATCTTGTCTTCATACTCTTCAAGGACAACTTCGCGCTCAGCTTCGCGAAGACGCTGCAGAACAACCTGTTTTGCCGTCTGAGCGGCAACACGGCCAAAGCTAACGACTTCGTGCTTTTCCTCAATAACACCACCGAGCTCAGCATCAGCCTTTACCTTCTTGGCATCCTCAAGGCTAATTTCGACAGCATCGCTACCAACTTCTTCGACGATTTCACGAGCAACAAATACATTTGCTGTGCCATCGACAGTGTTGAGCTCAGCGCGGACTTCTTGATCACGCTCACCGTTATCGCGACGCCATGCAGCTGCAATAGCCTGCTCAATAACAGACATGACCACGTCTTCTGGGAGGTTCTTCTCTTCGGCAATCGTACGTACCGCGAGGGTCAATTGTTTTACGTTAATATCTTCCATAAATTATTTCTCCTTTTCTATGAAAAAATCCGACCTGCCGGCCGGAAATGTACTACATGTAGTATAGCACTTAGCGTATTTCGTATGCAAGCACTAATACATATTTGTCATACCACCGATTGTCTCGCTTCGTTCGCGCTCAAGTTCATTCATCTTCTGCTCGTATTCGGCTTTGATCGCTTTTTCACGCGCTTCGAGATCCTTAATTTTCTCTCTCTGCTCATGAACCAAACGCTCAGCGGCAATGGCACCGCTCTCAAAATTAATCATCTCTTCGGTAAGCTGGCGAATTCTGTCCTGCTCGCGCTCAGCACCCTTCATGTCGCCGTGCCTTGCATAATTTTCCGCGTTGATCGTTGCTTTTTGAATCTCACGCTCTGTTGCCTGCATGTTTGCTCGCTGCTTCAACACCAACTTTTGAGAATCTTTTAAACTCATGACCGACACCTCCTTATCTATATCTATTCTACACCCGTCAATTGCGCCTGTCACGGCACTGACGATACGGGGAGAAGTTGCCCCGGGCAGCCAGCTAAAACACGCATCATGCTGTCGTGCTCAGCCTGGGTCACCCAAAGACGATACTTTTGCTTGACGGCAATCTGGCGCGCTATATACTGGCAACGAAAGGCTTTGTTCGGCGGCAACCACGAGGCCGCATCACTGTCCGATTTCTGCTGATTTGCCACGCCATCAACAGCAAGTAACTCGAGTGGATCGTTCGCAAGGCGTATACGCTCTTCACGGCTTAGTTGCTGCGCACCCGTCTGCCACGCGTTGCTCAGTGCTACGACATGGTCAATTTGGACATCATCACTTGTTGTTTCCCCACGCTCAAATCGAATCTCATGGTCAGTGTAGGGGTCATGTAGTAAGCCCCGTTGCACCTTGCATTGCTCATCAACAACAACGTCTGCCAGATCACGATACAATATACTATTTCGAGTATCGCACCCGCTCGTCATGAGCCATCCGTCACCAAATTGACTTCTGCTGTAGTCTGTTTTTGGTGCACGGCCTTTGATTTCAAGGGATGCGAGCGCATCTGCAGCAGCACCGACGGCCGCTACTTGAGGTGCTGGCATCCCAGACTGCCGTTGCCATAAATCTGGAGACTGCACAATAGTAATACCGACACCAATAACCGCCAGTGCCACAAGAACACCCCGTCGCCATCGATACACCCCGTCCTTCATACTGCTCATTATAGCAATGATGGTCATGGTTCGGCGAGGACGGCGAAAGCAGAATTTGCTACAATAGAAGAATGCATACCGTCTCTCAACTCATCGATCAATTCATCCCTGAACACTATGACCTTTCTCTTACGCTTGAGCGTGAAGCCCGCCGCTTCTCAGGAATTGTCACTATTCAGGGCACATCACAAGCAAACGCCCGGCACATCGTACTTCACAGCAAGGATCTTGCTATTGAGTCGGTGACACTCGACGGTCGAAGTGCTGAATTTGCCAGCTCAGACAATGATGAGCTGTTTATCACACAGTCCGACTTCCAAGGTGGCAAACATACCCTAGTCATTGGCTTTGCTGGCCAGATCAGCGATGCGATGCATGGCCTATATCCTTGTTATTACGAGCATGATGGCATCAAGAAAGAGTTGCTTGCTACTCAGTTCGAATCGCACCACGCCCGCGAAGTGTTCCCCTGTATCGATGAGCCTGCCGCAAAAGCAACCTTTGACGTAACACTCACGACAGAAAAAGACATTACCGTTCTTGGGAATATGCCTGTTGTATCTCAAGTTGTCAGTGATGCGCATCTTATCACCACCTTCGATCGTACCCCTCGCATGAGTACCTACCTACTCGCCTGGACTACCGGAGAGCTACATCGAAAAACTGCTACCACAAAAAGTGGCGCTGAGGTGAACATCTGGGCGACCCCTGCCCAGCCAGCTGAAAGTCTCGATTTTGCCCTCGACATCGCGACTCGCACTATCGACTTTTTTGATGAGTACTTCGACACGCCTTATCCTCTGCCAAAAAGCGACCACGTCGCCCTACCTGACTTTTCATCTGGCGCCATGGAAAACTGGGGCCTCATCACTTACCGTGAAATTGCCCTTCTCGCCGATCCTGCCACTACCAGCATCGCAAGCAAGCACTATATAGCCACCGTTATTGCCCACGAGCTCTCACATCAGTGGTTCGGTAATCTCGTGACCATGCAGTGGTGGAATAACCTTTGGCTCAACGAAAGCTTTGCGACGCTCATGGAGTATATCGCTGTCGATGCGCTTCATCCCGAATGGAATGTATGGCTCGACTTTGCCACCATGGAAAGCATTGCAGCACTTCGCCGTGACAGTATCGACGGCGTCCAGGCGGTTCAGGTCGCGGTTAATCATCCCGATGAAATAAGCACCCTCTTTGACGGCGCTATTGTCTACGCCAAAGGAGCCCGGCTCCTACGCATGCTCCAGCAATATATTGGCCATGAGGCATTTCAGACTGGCCTCAAGACATACTTCAAGTCACATGCCTATAGCAATACCATCGGTGACAATCTTTGGCAAGCACTAGGTGAAGCAAGCGGCAAGGACATTACGGCGTTCATGAACACCTGGATCTCACAGCCTGGCTACCCAGTACTTAGCGTCTCAAAGCAGGGTGACCAAATTACACTGTCGCAGCAGCAATTCTTCACCGGCCCACACCAGCCCTCACATAAACTATGGCCAATCCCGCTTGAATCACCATGCTCGGAAATGCCAGAACTACTATCAACCAAAACCGAAACGATCACTCGCCACCACCAGACACCACTTCGTTTTAATGTAGGCGACACGGCACATTTTATCACTCACTACAGCGACGAATTGCTTGCCAAACTCATCGATGAAGTCCGCGAAGGCAAACTCTCGCCGCTTGACCGTCTTCAGCTTCTTCATGAGCAAACTCTCCTTGCTCGTGGTGGCGTCATCAGTAGTGCCACACTACTGCCACTACTTGACGCATATAAGCACGAGCAAACCGAAGCAGTCTGGGACATCATCGGTATTGCGATCAGTGAATTAAAGAAATTCGTTGAAACAGATGCCGTAGCCGAGAAGCAACTACGAACATTCACCGCTAACCTCGCTAGAAATGAATATACTCGACTTGGCTGGACGGCCAAACCAAACGAAACAGAACAAGACACAAAGCTACGAGCAAATATCATTGGACTAATGATCTATGGAGAAGATAGTGACGCCATCGCTACCGCGCTGAGCACTTACGAAAACACGCCAATCGAGAAGCTCGACCCTGAACTCCGCGGACTCATCATTAGTGCCGCAGTGCGCCACGGCAAAGACGCTACTATTATTGATAGCTTGCTCAAACAGTATCAAGCAAGCTCATCAGCCGAATTGCAACAAGATATCGCTTGCGGCCTGACATCCACAAAAGACACCGTGGCTATAGAGAAGCTTCTTTCGACACTCACAAATAGCTCAATCATCCGAGCACAAGATACGGGTCGCTGGTACGTCTGGCTACTTCGTAACCGCGACGGCCGATCACTTGCATGGCAATGGGTACGAGATAACTGGTCATGGATTGAAAAAACCTTTGCTGGCGATAAAAGCTACGACGATTACCCACGATATAGCGCGGGTGTTCTCAGCACTAAAGCACAGCTCGATGAGTATCGCCAATTCTTTACTCCACTGAGCGAAGTCCCATCCCTTACTCGAGTAATTGCTATTGGCATTGTCGAGATTGAAGGGCGTGTCAACCTCATCGAACATGATGGTCAAGCGGTTCGTGACGCACTAGCCAAGCTCTAAGAATGTCTCCACTACCGGCGGTTGGCCTGTAACACTGGCCGCCGCTAATCGCAGGTTAAACGACTGCAACTTATATTTCACGGCGAAATACTCAGCGGCAAATGTCATTTGTCGCTGTTTTTTAGCAGTTATTGCCGCTAGCCCGCCACCTTGCTCAGCCTGTTTTCGATACTTCACCTCAGTGAAGTAAATTGTATCATCAAGCCTTGAAACAATATCGATCTCACAAAACTTCGTCTTCCAGTTCCGCTCCATAATCTCATGCCCGCGGCGCACCAAGTAATTCGCCACTTTAGCTTCGGCGGCATCGCCGATCTGCTTAGTTGTCGGTGGAGTCTGTCGAGTATCGACAACAGAAGCAGCGGCAGATCCCACCGCTGATCTATACTTTACAAGGGGCGCAAAGCTAAGTCGGTGAAGCGGCGTCACTCCCATCTGTTCAATAGCCGTTCTGTGCGCCGCAGTCCCGTAGCCAGCATGACTCGAAAATTTATACCCCTGATATATAGCATCCTGCTCGGCCATGTAGCGGTCACGAGCTACTTTGGCAATAATCGAGGCCGCACTCACACTTGGTATTAAAAGATCAGCCTTAGCAAGCGTGGTGACGAAGCGTCCTTTCGTCGTGTCTTTCAAGAAGTTAATCGTGCCATCAATAATAATCTCATGATATGGCACCTTCACTTGCTCAACAGCGCGTTTGGTTGCGAGCACGAGCGCAGCCGACAGGCCAATGTTATCAAGTTCATTCGCATCCACCCAGCCAAGTCCAAACCCAAGCGCCTGCTCACGAATCAGAACATCCAACACCTCGCGCCGTTTTTTAGTCAGCTTCTTACTATCGGTCAGCCCATCGATCTCCGCGCCGCCAAGCACCACCGCACCCACAACAAGCGGTCCAGCCCAAGGCCCGCGGCCAGCTTCATCGATCCCAAGTATCATACCCCTATTGTAACAATAAAAAACGTCCGATACTCATCGGACGTTTTTTAAATATCAAGCGATATTATTTTGCTTCTGCAGCTTCCTCAACTTTTGGAGCAACTTCAGCCGGAGCTTCAGCGACGGTGTTTACACCCTCACGGTCAAAGTTCTTAGCAACAAGACGAGCGCTCTTACCACTACGGTTACGTAAGAATGAGAGGTAGTTGCGGCGGACTTTCGCACGACGAGTAATTTCTACCTTTTCAACAAGTGGGCTGTGAAGAAGGAAGCTCTTCTCAACACCAACACCGCTAGCAATTTTACGAACAGTGATGCGTGAAGTGTGAGACTTCTTGTTATCAGTACGAATAACAACGCCTTCGAAAATCTGAACACGCTCTTTATTGCCTTCTTTAATTTTTTGGTGAACACGAACAGTGTCGCCACTGCGTGCATCAACAACACCAGCTTTTTTCTGGGCTTCGTTGACTTGCTTGATTAGTTCAAAACTCATAATGTATCCTCTGTTTAGTATTCACTACAGCGAATTTGACTGGCCACGCAGCTGTATGACTGCGGCTCCATGTCGTCGCTTGGCGAACGGTTATTACATACAATCAGCTGTTGATTATAGCATAGAGGACGAAAATATGAAAGGGGTTCGCCTCGGGTAGCAACCTGGGCTGGCTTTGATCAGATTACTCGGTTTACTTCGTCGAGCGTCGTTTCACCCCGAAGCGCAGCAAGAATGCCGGCTTCAAGCAATGTTACCATACCATCCTGGCGCGCCTGACGCTCGATTACTTCAGTATGAACATCTTGAACATCTCCACGAAGGAACTTCTGAATATTTTCACCGACAACCATTTGCTCCATGATAACGACTCGCCCCTTATAGCCAAACGGCGCGTCGTCACTTGGTTTTGGCCGCCAAAGTTTGAATGTATCGAGATCTGGCTTTTCAACATGACCGGGGAGACTCTTCAAGTTATCGCGCACCCATTGACGCGTCGCTTCATCCGGCTCGTATTCTTCCTTTGTAGTGTCGTGAAGACGACGAACAAGTCGCTGCGCGATAACAAGCCGTATCGCCGAACTAAAGATTGGGTTAACGCCAATGAGATCGATCATACGACTAAAGGCGGCGCTCGTTGAATTAGCATGAAACGTTGAAAGTACAAGGTGTCCCGTGATAGATGCCTGAATTGCTGTCTTGGCAGTATCAGTGTCGCGAATCTCGCCGACCATTACCACGTCTGGGTCAAGTCGCAGCACAGCGCGAAGACCGTCGGCAAAGCTTGAGCCTCCGGTTGTATCAATTGGAATCTGCGTAATACCATTAATACCATACTCCACCGGATCTTCAAGCGTGATAATCTTGCGATCGGTCGTATTGAGCGCGTTTATCATACTATAGAGTGTTGTTGACTTGCCGCTACCGGTTGGACCGACCATCAGCACCATGCCACGCGGATGACTGATAATCTCATCAATCTCATGGCGCTCCGTAGCACCGATACCGAGCAGATCGAGCTGCAAAAGGCTTTCATCAAAGTTGAATAGACGCATGACAGCATCTTGACCGAACATCGTCGGCACCGTTTCGATACGAAGGTTAAGTAGGTGCGTAGCGCCATCACGCGTAATCTCCTGCTGCATATGACCCGACTGCGGCTCGTTTGCTGCCGAACTGAGATTGGCACGCGAGGCAAGGGCACCCATGATGACACGGTAACGATCGCGATCGAGGTCGGCCACAGCATGAAGCGCACCGTCAATACGCATACGAATACGAATGTGCGTACGTTGATTTTCAATATGAATGTCGCTGGCGTTCAAGCGATCGGCTTGATCAATAAGATACTCGAACACCCGGTCACTCCCCACGGAGTTCAACGTCTTGCTCACCTGGGTGATCGTTTCACTGTCGCCCTCTTTTGCGATCTGAATATCATCGTAGATCACTTCTTTAGGAGGGTCAAATCGATTCATAAAAGCACGAAACGCGCTCTGGCTAATGAGGAGAAACTGAACATTTCGCCCATTGTCATTGTACTGCTGTTCCGTCTGACGAATTAATGACTGCGGTGTTTGGCTCGTAACTCCGAAACGAAACGGCTCAGACTCGTTACCAGCAATAAGTGGTACGAGACGACCCTTGTACATATCCTGAATATCAAGAACATCACGGGCAAGCGGCAATGTCGCCTCGAGCTCACGTGTATCAAGATACTGCAGCCCTAGGATCGCTGCACGCTCTTGGGTTGCTTTCTCGTCCTGATCGCGTCGGCGCTGCTGAATTTTGTCTTCGTCCATTACCTATGACTATAACAAAAAGCTTATGTATTTTATAGTGGTACAATTGGATATAATGTCCGAGATTATCGTTATTGCCCACAATATCCGCTCGACCCATAACGTTGGGGCAATTTTTCGCACCAGCGAAGGTTTCGGCATATCGAAGATTATTCTTAGCGGTTACACCCCTTACCCGACACTCACCGACGACAGCCGCCTTCCACATATCTCTCGAAAACTGACTGATCAAATTCACAAAACAGCCCTTGGTGCTGAGGGAATCGTACCATTTGAATATCAAGAAGTGCCCGACACCACTCGTCTCAGGAATGATGGCTACCGTATTGTCGGCCTCGAGCAAGATGACCGCTCGATTATGCTCCAAAATTATAAGGCAGGTGACAAAATCGCCCTACTTCTCGGTGAAGAAGTCAAAGGAATCACAGATACTATGCGCGATCTCTGCGATGATCTTATCGAAATACCTATGGTCGGTAAAAAAGAATCATTCAATGTCAGCGTCGCCACGGGTATTGCACTTTACGCGCTCTCGGTACAATAAGTTATTTCAGAACGACGCAATCTTCGCCAAGTTGCTTAACGAGCGCGCTAATAAGGTTATCACTACCATCAACGCCAAATGGCAGTTTGATTGCAGATTTTTTATCGGCACCGAGCACGAGGATAATGTCAGTCTTGCCTGGATACTCACTACACACTTGCTTGAGGCCTAAGAGCGCATCATGATTATCGGTATCTTTAATATGGACAAAGAGCTTTTTTACAGGAGGAATATCGAGAATAGGGCGTGGTTTTTCGACGGCAGATTTTTCGGTTGGCGCCGTACTCGCCGGCATGCTCACTTCCCCTCCGGTTTTCTTTGCCTTAAATTCAGCTACTCGCATTGCCTTTACCTTGGCACTCATTTTTGGCGCCTCCATTTTACGGCCGGTCGACTCGTACTCACGTAGCTCCTGGTCGGTCACTTCAACCACCTCGTCAGCAATCATCTTCGCTTCAGTCCCCAAGTTACCGTCTCGGTCACGTGCACTCATTTTACCTGTAACGCGTATAACCGCATCTTGCACTAGCTTGGCACCAACTTGCTCATACAAATTCGGGAAGATAATTACCTCACCCTCAGCTGTTTTATCCTCTATGCCGACAAACGCCATCTTAGTCCCTGACTTAGTGATGATGGTACGCACCGTACTTACGAGCCCACCAATCGTCGCCTTCTTACCGTCGACATCCGGCGTCATACGACTAAGAGGAATGGTTTGTTCCTCAAAGTATGCGTCGTAATGATCAAGCGGATGAGCACTGATGTACAGGCCAAGCAGTTCGCGCTCCCACGTTAGGCGCTCTTTTTCGGTATGCTTAGCCGGCGCTGCTTGCATAGTTACTGTCGGCTGCACGCTGGCGCTATCTGCCAAACCGCCAAAGAGATCAGTCTGGCCACTTAAGGCCTCTTTTTGTACCTTACTTGCAAACGCCTGAATAGTTTCAAGATTATAAAGAAGGTCAGAGCGATCACCCATAGCATCAAACCCGCCAGACTTAATTAGCGAGTCCCATGCCTTTTTATTGAACTTACCCGTCGATACTCGCTTGGCAAAGTCTTCAATTCCAGCAAACTTCCCGTCCTCACGGGCTCGTAAGATCTCTTCGACCGCGCCAACACCAACGCCCTTAATAGCTGCCATACCAAAACGAATCTTACTTTCGTTCGGCACAATCGCAAATTCAACGAATGACTCATTAACATCTGGCGCAAGCACCGTTATACCCATGTGTTTACATTCGGTAATTTCGATTGCGAGGCGCTCGATATCATCTTGATCACTTGTCATGAGCGCAGCCATAAAGGCATCTGGATAATGGGCTTTTAGATAGGCTGTCCAGTACGACACTAGGCCATAGCACGCCGCGTGAGACTTGTTGAAACAGTAATTTGCAAACTCCTCAAGCTGGTCCCAGAATTTCTCGGCAACTTCCTTTTTGGCACCGCTCGTTTTTATGGCACCTTCCACGAAGTCAACCTTCACCTTACGCATGAGGTCGATCTTTTTCTTACCCACTGCCTTTCGCAGGGTGTCAGCCTGACCACCAGTAAAGCCGGACCATTCCTTAGAAATCTGCATAAACTGCTCCTGATACACCAAAATACCATAGGTACTTTTAAGTGAGTTTTCCATTCCCTTGTCGAGATACGTAATCTCTTCCTGGCCATGTTTACGCTTAATGAAACTGTCGATAAACTGCATCGGACCTGGACGGTACAGTGCCACCATGGCGATGATATCTTCAAAGACCGTTGGTTTAAGTTCACGTAGATAGCGCTTCATACCGGCAGATTCAAGCTGGAACACGCCAGTAGTGTCACCGCGCTGGAATAGCTCGTACGTCTTAACATCGTCGAGCGGGATCTTCGAAAGATCAATCTCGGTCTTGTATACCTTTTTAATGATGCGAAGCGCGTTATTGATAATCGTAAGGTTCGAAAGCCCCAAGAAGTCCATCTTAAGGAGCCCGAGCTCTTCCACGGGACCCATAGGAAACTGCGTAGCCACTACGCCTTTTTGCGCCATCTCAAGAGGCACATAGTTAACAACGGCTTCGGGTGCGATCACAACACCAGCAGCATGCACACCATGAGAACGCATCGTACCTTCGAGACGCATAGCAAAATCAAGCACTTGCTTGGAAGTTGGATTCGATTCATATTCTTTTTTAAGATCCGCATCTTCCTTGACGCTCACTACCAGTGGAATGTGTCGCCCCTGAGCTGGCGGCGGAATCATTTTAGATAGACGGTCAGCCTCGGCATATGGCACCTGTAGTACGCGTGCCACATCACGAACTGCAGCACGTGCAGCCATGGTGCCAAACGTACCAATGTTCGTAACGCGATCGCGGCCGTACTTTTCAGCACAATACTCAATTACTTCACCGCGGCGAGTATCCTGAATATCAATATCAATGTCCGGCATCGAAATACGATCCGGGTTCAAGAAACGCTCGAAGAGCAGATCATACTTGAGTGGGTCGAGATCGGTAATACGAAGTGCGAAGGCGACGATAGAGCCAGCAGCCGAACCACGGCCTGGACCAAAAATAATTCCCTGGCTCTTACCCCAGTTGATAAAGTCTTGCACAATTAAAAAGTAGCCATTGTAGCCCATACGATCAAGTACGCCAAATTCCATATCAAGTCGCTCTATCTGCGCAGGCGAAAGCTTGTCACGAATAACATCGTTACCCATTTCGCCCGCTTCGTCCCAAGGAATACCAAGATAACGGAATGCCATGCCTTGGTACACAAGGTGATCGAGGTATGATTTTTCGGTCATACCCTCTGGCACAGGGAATTCAGGGATTAAAATTTTACCAAGTTCAATCTCGACATGGCAACGATCGGCAATTCGCTTAGTATTACGAACTGCTTCGGGGTTTGTTTTTTCCCACCTACCAATAATGTCGCGCGGGTCAGTTACGTGAAGTTCAAAGTCTTTTAAGCTCATGCGCTTCTCGTCGCTTAAGTACGATCCCGTACCTACACAGAGCAGGATTTCATGGGCATCTTGGTCATCATGAGTTAGGTAATGGCCGTCACTCGTAACAACGCAAGGAATATCAAGCTCTTCGGATAGCCGGTGGAGATATTCATTAATCTTCACCTGCACATCCCACTTGGCAGGACAATCGGGGTGACCATGATCTTGCAGCTCGAAATAATAACGATCACCAAATACCGACTTGTACCAGCTCGCAACTCTTTTCGCCTCTTCGTAATTATCTGAACGTAAGTTCTCGCCAACCTCACCACTTGCACATGCTGAGAGAATAATCAAACCTTCGTTATACTGCTCTAGTAATTCGTGGTCAATACGCGGCTTGTAATACATACCTTCAAGATTGGCTAGCGTCGATAACTTCATAAGGTTACGATACCCTTGATCATTCATAGCCAGGATAATTAGGTGATAGCGTGCCTTGTCCTTCTGGGGATCACGGTCATGGCGAGAGCGAGCAGCCACGTAGGCCTCCATGCCAAGGATCGGTTTTACGCCACCTTCGTGAGCGGCTTTATAAAATTCAATCGTACCACTCATCGTGCCATGGTCGGTGATAGCCGTTGCTTCCATGCCTAGAGCCTTGACCGTTCGCACAAGATCGGGGATCTTCGTTAAACCATCCAGGAGGCTATGATGGGTATGATTATGCAAGTGGACATAGTCCGACACTTGAAGTTGCGCCGTTCCTGTCGGCTGTGATGCAGTTTCTACCCCCATAAGTACTTCCTAGTATAACGAATGTTACCCCATATTGTCTGTAGTAATTGTAGTAAAATTAGCGCGGTCGCGACTCAAGTGTGTTGCGGAGGCTTTCGAAGTAATCGCCAACACCAGGCCAGTCCACGAATTGACTTATAATCCATATCGCAATCGCTACGAGGATGGTACCTCCGAGCACACTACCAAGGCCAAAAAACAATCCGCGAATGAAATTCATTAGATAGACTTGCTTACGGCTTTTGTGAAAGTCATAAAACAATTCCTCAATAAGCTCGTGACGAGCACCTCGCTCATTATCCTCTTTTGCCTTGTCGATCACTTTTTTTGCAACGCTTTTCTTGCTCACATCATTTCCTTTGTTTACATAAGTGGCACACTGGTTATATCAGTGTGCCACGAAGATTATATTGCCCAAACGGCACCTATCTATTTTCGCGAAAGCCCTTCTTCGCACCTTCAATTGCATGCTCAGTTCGCTCTCGAAGATCCTCTGCTTTATATTTTACCTCATCCGCGACGTCAGCAGCCTTCACCTTGGCAGCATCGGCTGCTTCATCTGCTTGGTCGCGAAGATCGTGCGCTTTTGATTTAAGATCAGCGCGTGTTTCTTTCCCGCTTTTTGGAGCCGTCAGCATTCCGGCAACAACACCGGCCGCTGCGCCAATAATTGCACCGAGAACAAATTTACTTTTTGTCATATGCCCCTCCTTTATTTCCGATTCTTAAATTTACTAAACTGCTTTTTAATAAGCTTCATAATAAACGCAGATGACGTTACTTTTGCAAATCCGGCAACCGCTGATTCAACGCTACTAGCCGTGCGGCCAGCTGTGTCGGCAACTTTTTTGATTTGTCGAGTCACTTTAATAAGTAAAACGACAAGAACGATTGCCAAGATGAGAAAAATCGCTAGTACTACCGACAGGACAATAACGAGAATCTCAGCCGCGCCACTCATATACTATGCCTTCCTGCCCGTGGCAAATCGTACGATGAATATGAGAACGATTGCGCCCAATACGGCTACAAATAAGCTGTAGATACTAAAGTCGTCCACGCCTTCACCACCCAGCAGCTTAACAATGAAGCCACCAAGAAGCGCACCTAAAATACCGACGATAATATTTTTAAGAAGACCACCTTCTTCCTTCATGATTGCCTTCGCGATCCATCCGGCCAATGCGCCTAGTACGATCCATGCTATCCAACCCATATTACCTCCTTATTGGTTAGTTGTACCTATATTATAAACGATTTTTCAGATACTCCGCAAAGTCAGCCCCATATTCATCACTTTCAAGGGCAATATCAACAACCGCCTTGAGGTACTTCAACTGATCTCCGGTATCATGCCACACACCCTGGATAAAGCGGCCATATACCTCATTCGTACGCGCCAGCACACCGATCGCTTCAGACAATTCGATTTCTCCTCGAGTACTGACTGTCTCCTTTTGAAGAATTGGCCAGATATCCGAGGTGAGCAAATAACCGCCCACAGATGCAAAGGTGCTTGGAGCCTGCGCCTCACCCGGCTTCTCTACAAGTTCGGTCACCCTAAATGTCACATCGTCAGCTTTGTCCGAGATAGCCACCATGCCGTACTTATCCGCATCTTTCATATCAACTTCAATCAATGAGATCACCGATTTGCCTGTCTTTTCATGCGCCTCTCTTAGCTGAATCGCACGCGGCACATCACTGCGGAAAAAATCATCTGCAAAGAAAACGAAGAACGGCTCATCATCATCTATAAGATGTGCTGCATTGAGCACCGGACGCGCGTTGCCTTTAGGCGATCCTTTCTGACGTACATATACAAAGTTTGCAAGATGAGCGATTGCCTCAATTTCATCGGCCTTATCGTCCTTGCCTTTTTCTCGCAGCTCCTTTTCAAGCTCATCACTACGATCAAAGTGGTCTTCAATCGAACGCTTTGTCGGGCCGGTTACAATGATAATGTCCGTTACGCCAGCAGCCACCGCCTCCTCGACAATCAACTGAATGACTGGTCGGTCGATGATAGGCAACATCTCCTTTGGCATCGCTTTTGTCTGTGGCAGAAATCTCGTCCCAAGTCCCGCCGCACATATAATTGCTTTAGTTGGTTGCTTCATTTACACCTCCTTCAGAAATAATTTTATATTCCTAACGATATTGTTGTACTGCGACTTATTGACACCCTTGGTCGTATCGATGGTCGCTAATGTGCCAACATTAATCGGCTGAAATTGCTTAATTGATTCAACATCGTAATTAATCCTGTCATCTAAATGGCCGGGGTGACGATCGGTCGAGGCGCGAATTTTAAATCGCTTGATAAGCTCTTCTGTATTGCAATGACAATATATTTCGAGTACGTCGGCATTCAATTTTTGAATATCCTCTCGGGCGTATAAAGGATGAAAGGCACTCTCAAGGATGACATGTCGACCACTCGCCAAAAAAACCTTAGCAATCTCATACATCGCACCTATCGAAGCCTTCCCGAGCACACGCGACCAATCACGGTCTCCCGTTGGCTGAGTGTCAAAAAGAAATTCCTTGATGCCATCTTTACTTACAAGTAGCACGTCATCTAGTCGTTGAACCAGATGGTGACTAATTGTCGTCTTACCTGAAGCTGGCGCACCCTGGATGATGATCAGCTTCGGTCGCATATCAGCTACAGCCGCTCTCGTATTAATTTCTGAGCCAGTGCTGGGTTAGCCTTCCCTTGAGACCTCTTCATGATCTGTCCAACGAGGAAGCCGATTACTTTGTCGTTGCCATTTCGAACATCTTCGACCGCCTTGGCACTCGCCGGGTCAGCTAAGACTTCGTCGACAATTGCTGCAATTGCACCTTCATCACTTACCTGAAGAAGGTTCTTCGTTTCGGCAATTACTCGAGGCGACTGGCTCGTTTTTAACATTTCAAAGAATACTTCTTTTGCGGCCGTTGAACTTAATTCATCACCATCAACCATATGCGTTAGTTCAATAAATAGATCATCAGAAATAGGCTGACCATTCTGCTCTTCGCGTACATCAGCATCGGTTTCTTCGACGAGCGCCATCAGGAACCAAAGCCCCGTCCTTCGTGCGGCACTCTCTTCAGCCTTATCGAGAAGACGCTGAACAAGCTCGGCGCTCGATTGCGATGCGAGCAGCGCATTGACGACAGTATCGTCGAAGTTCAATACCTTCCATGCCTCTCTGTAGAATGGAGGTAGCGCCGGAACCGTAGATTGAACCTTAGCAATCTCCTCCGCCGTAAGGACAATTGGTGGAATATCAGCATCGGGCATATAGCGATAATCTTGAGCATCCTCTTTTGAACGCTGACTGGTCGTGATCAGTTTTGCATCATCCCATCCGCGCGTTTCTTGTACAACCCGCTCGCCACTCTCGAGTCGCTCCACTTGGCGACGGAACTCATACTCAGCAGCCTTTTCAACGCTACGGAATGAGTTAAGATTTTTCACCTCGGCACGCGTACCAAGTTCGGTTGACCCTTTTGGTGCAACCGACAGGTTAACATCAAAGCGCATATTGCCATGGTAGAGGTCACCGTGCGTCACCCCGGCGTAAGTCATGAGACGGTATAGCTCATTCGCATAGGCCTTAGCTGCAGCCGCTGAATGGATATCCGGCTCAGATACAATCTCGATGAGCGGCGTGCCGGCTCGGTTAAGGTCGACAAGCGTATGACCATCAAAGTGAGTTAACTTTCCAGCATCCTCTTCCATGTGAGCATGGTGAATGCGGACGCGAACAGTCGTACCATCTTCAAGGGGCGCATCGATGTAGCCAGCCTGGATGATCGGCTCGTACATCTGCGTCGTTTGATAGCCTTTTGGTAAGTCTGGATAAAAGTAGTGCTTACGATCAAATCGACTGACGTGTGCGATTGGTGCATTGAGCGCTTTACCCGCCTTAATAGCTAAGTTTACCGCCTCACGGTTAAGCACAGGTAGCATGCCCGGAAGACCGAAATCAATCGGACTCACTACACTGTTGGGCGACTTGTCACGAGCGTCATTGTCGGCGCCGCTAAACAACTTTGTAGCGGTTGCAAGCTGAACGTGACATTCAATGCCGATTGTCATTTCGTACTTATCTAAAATTTCATCACGTACCATTAAATTGCTCCTACATCCTTAAGGGCTTGTTTAAATCCAGCCAGTGCCCGACGGGCATCATCGTATCCGACGCGCACATCTGCCTCATGGGCGATTTGATTGCGAAGCTTATGCGCGCCCCATACGGCATTGGCGTTTTGCCAAGTGTCTTTAGCATTTTTCATACGCTCGCCCATCGTCTCGCCCTTAATTCCACGCTCTTTAAGAGCAAGATCAAGTAATTTGTCGGCATTTAGGATAGTCATATGATAGCTCGTCTCATGATCGCGCTGTAATTGCTGCTCGATTGCCATCCACTTAACGCGGTACTTATCGACATCAAGCTGCGTCGTACCTTTTTTGGTCAAGGTCACCACAGCAAGAAGTAGCCCGGCAACAATCAGGATAGCTGCAAAAAAGATAATGATTGATCCGTCCATTATCGACTACCCTCTAATGATGCGGCGAGCGCAAGTAGCTTAGCATCTGATTTACGCTTGCCCACTAGCTGGACGCCAACAGGCAGACCCGTATCCGTCACGCCGGCCGGAACACTAATCGCCGGCAGTCCTGCAAGACTTGGTGGGACTGTCATGATATCTGCAAGATACATCTTTACGGGGTCAGCGGTATTCTCACCAAGTCCAAATGCTGGCGTAGGCGACACTGGTCCAATAAGAGCATCGTAGGTTTCAAATAGCTCGTTATACTCATCAATCAGAAGCGTGCGAGCCTTCTGTGCCTGTTGATAATAGGCATCGAAGAAGCCACTCGAAAGAACATAGCTACCAATCATGATGCGGCGTTTATTTTCCGTCACGAAGCCTTCGTCGCGTGTCTTGCCGTATAGTTCGGCGAGGGTCTGCACACTTTCTGCACGATGACCGTAACGGATACCATCATATCGCGCTAGGTTACTACTAATCTCAGCTGGCACGATGATGTAATACATAGCAAGCGTATGCTTAACAATCGGTAGGCTCACCTCTTCAACAGTGTGCCCGGCGTGTCGAAGCTTGTCGACATATGCTTCAATATGAGCGCGCACCTCAACATCGACATCGTCACTCATAAATTCCTTAATGAGACCAATTTTTTGAGCCGGCTTTGAGGAATCTAACGGTGTAAAATAATCCGGAAGTGTCGTCATATCGCGCTCGTCTTTACCGGCCATGATGTCCATAATAAGTGCCGCATCGTCGGCATTATGCGCGAAACAACCGATCGTATCGGTACTGCTCGCCATTGCAACAACACCGTAACGACTTACCGTACCATATGTTGGCTTTACGCCAACCACACCGTTGAAGCTGGCTGGCTGACGAATTGATCCACCTGTATCTGTACCCAGCGCAAATGGCACCACGTCAAGTGCGGTTACGACTGCAGAACCACCACTACTACCACCCGCAACCTTTGCGGTGTCGACAGCATTAAGCGTTGGTCCAAATGCAGAGTTTTCCGTACTACCGCCATGGGCAAAAGCATCGAGGTTCGCCTTGCCGATACAAATTGCACCTTCAGCTTCCAGCTTTTCAACGGCCGTCGCCTGTAGTGGAGCCTGAAAATTTTCGAGCATCTTACTCGCTGCTGTGGTCGGAGCGCCAAAAGCTAAAAAGTTATCCTTCACGACAAACGGAATACCTGCCAGCCGGCCAGAAATCTCCCCGCGATCAACGGCGTCAGCACGTTCCAAAGCACGCCCTGGGGTCAAACTCAAAAGTGCGTGGTAGTGGTTTGTAGCGGCTGCCTTTTCAAGCGCCATCTCAACACGACGGCGAGCAGTAATGTCTTGTTTGAATAAATCAGAAATAGTCATAGTTATAATACTTTCGGAACCTTTACTTGATGGGCATAGCTCTCGGGTGATAGCTCAAGCAACTGCTCACGGGAAATGCCATAGTCAATAACCGTATCGTCACGTCCTACATTCTGTAAATCTGTCACTTGGTAGGTTGGCTCAACACCATCGGTATTTAATTCGGACAGTTGCTCAACATACCCGAGAATATTACCAAGATCTATTTGCAAGGCGTCAATTTCACCTTCATCTAGTTGCAAGCTGCTTAATTGTGCAAGATGCTGCACATCGTCACGAGATATATCTGTCATACATCCATTATATCCTACCCCTGCAAAATTGACACGCCCCAAGAATATTTGCCAAATAAAAAACACCCATCGCTGGGTGTTTTTTGGTACATACGCTTATCGACGATCGATAAATGTATGCGCATGACCACGAGCACCACCACGGCCTGTTCGACCAATACGGTGAGTATAGTCTTCGTAGGTTTGCGGAGTGTCGAAGTTGATCACGTGTGATACGTTCGGGATATCAAGTCCACGAGCGGCAACGTCAGTTGCGACTAGCACCTTAACGCGGTTGTCTTTAAATTGCTTCAAAGCACGCTGACGCTGTGACTGGTTCTTGTTACCGTGAATCGCGGCAGATGGAATACCAACATTATCAAGGTGGTCAGAAAGGCGCTGTACGCCGAACTTCGTCTCGCCAAAGATAAGTACCTTGTCATATGCTTCTTGTTTCAAGAGATCTTCAAGCAGTTCAACTTTATGATTCTTGTCGCGAGCTTCGATAACATCCTGCTCAACGTGTTCGCTTGTCTCAGAAGTACGAACAGAAACAGTTACCGGATCCTTTAAGAACGTATTTACGAGTGCCTGAATCTCAGGTGTAATTGTTGCGCTAAAGAAGAGTGTCTGACGCTCCTGTGGCATTTCATTCACGATAGCGCGAATGTCAGGCAAAAAGCCCATGTCGAGCATGCGGTCAGCTTCGTCAAGAACCAGTGTTGTCATGTTCTTAAGCTGAAGCACGCGACGCTGCATAAGATCTTTTAGGCGACCAGGTGTACCAATTACGACGTGCGGGCGACGTTTAAGGTCGCGGATTTGGCGATCAATGTTCACACCACCAACAATAAGCGTTGAGTAGAGGTTCATGCCACGTGAGAAATCACGGAACTGTTCGTCGATTTGCTGAGCAAGCTCACGCGTCGGTGCAACGATAAGCACGCTTGGGCGAAGTGTAATACCACTTTGACGCTCAATAATCGGAAGCAGGAAGGCTGCTGTCTTACCCGTACCTGTGTTTGCAAGTCCAATAACATCCTTGCCATCGATAATGTGCGGGATAGCTTGGTCCTGAATGGCACTCGGTGTTACATAGCCTTTAGTAGCAATGTTGTGATGAAGCTGTGAGCCAAATGGAAAGTCAGCGAATTTGTGAGTTGATTCATACGGAACCTCGTCAGCTACTGCGACTGCCTTGTTAATAAACTTAGAAGGGTGGATATACTTCTTTGCTGGACCACGGTTTCCACCGCGTCCGCCACTACGATTACCACCTGGGCGTCCACCACCGAAGCTGCGTCCACCACCGTTACCGCCGCCTTGTGGGCGTCCTTGATTAGGGCGTCCGCCCCGTCCTTGTTGAAATGCCATAGAAAATAACCCTTTCGTTATTCAGATTTGATAGCTGTTGCAGTCTGGCAATACTCTCATGGAGAGATTGGAGAACAGCGAGAGGATATTTCGGTGGCCGCGTGAGTCACGCTAGTCTTTGAAAGAGGCTCGACATTCATCGAATGCAATGTTGTTATTGTAGCACAGACGCCCTTATTTGTCCACTAGGCTTTAGTACGAATAGTTGTCGAGATCGCTCGGTGATCAGACCCGCCATCGCCAGCTACTGCAACATGCGTCGCAACGAGATTATTTGAGAGCAAAATATGATCCAGTTGAGCAATGCGAATACTGGGTAACCACTCAGCACCGTAGAGCTTGGGCGTGGCAGTGGCACGATGACGCCCATCGGCATCGTGCAGCCCTCCCTGTTCCGCCAGTATCTTCATTGTCGTCCCGCTGGCCATATCCGCAAAACGCATCATACGCAGTCGCAACCATGCGCTCGGCGCATGACGGGCCAGCCAGCGAACTACTCGACTCCTCGTGACTCTTGCCGTCGGACCATCCCATATCGCGTTAAAATCCCCAAGTAGTATCGTTGGTACATTTTTATTAGTAGCAAGGTAGCGTGCAATCGCCTTTACCTGCGCCACACGCAGAATCTCGGCACGGTCATCGAGATGGATGGCAAGCACTCGAATGCGCTGGCGTGACACAGGCTCAACCACGATAACATCAAGAAGTGAACGGACGTTACCAAACCGGACTCTATGAACTTCCTCAATCGGCAGTCGACTAAGGACACGTAGATGTGAAGCTTCATCTCGGTTCCCTGTTGTGCCATAGGCAATATCATCATACCTCACGTCACACCAGCTGTACCCATATTGTCGCAGCTGCTCATCGATCCCATCGGCTACCGTTCCATGATGCGCTTCTGGGAGAACGACAATATCGGCATTTAGGCGCTGTACTCCTGCCAAAATATGCGTCGGCGAACCACGTCTTGCAGTTGTTCGCGAACTTAAACGTCCTTCGACATTCCACGCGGCGACCCGTATTGCCATAATTTCCCTTTATTTTCTTTCAGTCACAACGGCTAAAGTTTTGCACGGATATCAGCGATCATGTCGCGAAGCTCGGCCGCTTTTTCAAACTCAAGGTTCGCACTCGCAAGTTCCATTTGCCCAGACAAATCTTTAATGAGCGACGCGTACTCGTCTTTCGGAATTTTCTTCAGATCAAGCTTCTTTGGCTTGTCCTTATCTTTATCAGGAATAATCGCTCGAAGTCCTTCGTCAATCTCTTTGGCAATACTCGTCGGCGTCATACCATGCTCTGTATTATAGGCTTCCTGAATACTGCGACGACGATTCGTCTCGTCAATCGCTGCACGCATTGAGCGGGTCATGTTATCGGCGTACATGTAGACGGTTCCTTCTTGGTGACGAGCGGCACGGCCAATCGTCTGAATGAGCGCACTCTCTGAACGCAAGAAACCTTCTTTATCGGCGTCCATAATCGCCACCATACTCACTTCTGGAAGATCCAGACCTTCTCGGAGCAAGTTAATGCCAACTAGCACGTCGTACACGCCAAGTCGGAGATCTTTCAAAATGTCGCCTCGCTCAAGCGTATCCACTTCACTATGAATGTAAGCGGTCTTGATGCCAATCTCAAGCAAATAGGTACTGAGATCTTCGGCCATCCGTTTCGTTAGCGTCGTTACAAGTACACGCTGGCTCTTGGCCGTTCGTGCCCGGATTTCACCAATCAAATCATCAATCTGACCCTCGGTCGGGCGAATGATAATATTCGGATCAAGCAGGCCTGTCGGACGGATCACCTGCTGCGCCGGCTCTGGACTATGCGAAAGTTCGTAGTCGCTTGGCGTTGCAGACACATAGATCGCTTTATTAATGTGACGATCGAACTCAGCAAAGGTAAGCGGCCGATTATCAAGGGCCGACGGCAAGCGGAAGCCATGCTCCACAAGCACTTCCTTGCGAGCGCGGTCACCGTTATACATACCACGCACCTGCGGGAGTGTCATGTGACTTTCGTCGACTAGTAGTAAGAAATCATCAGCGAAATAATCCATAAGCGTGGCCGGCTGCTCGCCTGGCTCACGATTTGTTAGGTATCGACTATAGTTCTCGATACCCTTTACGAAGCCTGTTTCTTCAAGCATTTCAAGATCATACTTCGTACGCTGCGACAATCGCTGCGCTTCAAGCAGCTTGTCGTGCGATTCAAACCACGCCACTCGCTCCTCGAATTCTTTCTTTATATTAACGATAGCACGTTCAACTTTTTGCTTCGGCGTTACATAGTGGCTGCTTGGGAAGATAGTAATCTCGGCTGGCTCACCCAGTATTTCACCCGTCAGGGGGTCAATTCGAGTAATCCGGTCAACCTCATCACCAAAGAACTCTACCCGGTAGGCGACATCGCTGCCAGCGGGAAACACATCGATCACATCGCCTTTTACGCGGAACGTACCACGGTGAAAATCGATATCATTGCGCTGGTATTGAATGTCGGTCAAAAGACGCACGAATTTATCTTGCTGCCGCTTCTCGTTACGCTTTACCGTGATCGACATATCGGAGTAATCGTCCGGCGAACCAATGCCATAAATACAGCTCACACTAGCAACAATAATCGTATCGCGCCGTGTCAGAAGTGCCGAAGTAGCGGCATGACGCAGACGGTCGATCTCGTCATTAATCTTTGAGTCTTTTTCAATATAGGTATCACTACTTGCCATATATGCCTCTGGCTGGTAGTAGTCGAAGTAGCTCACGAAATAGTGAACTTCATTATCCGGAAAGAAGGCCTTGAACTCACTGAATAACTGGGCTGCGAGTGTTTTGTTATGTGCCAAAACCAATGTCGGCACTTGCTGGCTCTGAATAATATTAGCCATGGTAAACGTTTTACCGCTACCCGTCACACCAAGAAGCGTCTGTTCGCGCTCACCTTTTTCGAGCCCGTCAATAAGCTGGGCAATCGCACGTGGCTGATCACCCGTTGGTTGATATTTTGTCTGGAGACGAAATTGCTGATCCATTACCATAAGTATACGACAATCCGCACTCGTACACGACCCCTATCGTCGCGCACTACATCGTAAAAGAAAGAAGGTACGGTGCAATGCATCCAGAGTAAATATTAGTTTTGGTAATCTACGAGACCACCCACATCATCAGCAAGACATTTGCCATCAACAAGTTTGCTCGGCACTTTTGCTGCTGCCAGCTCCTTGCAGCTAAAACCTGTGTTCTGCGTGCCGGCAAGCTCTTTTACGTCACCAGTTCCATCTTCAGGTCCCCATAGCACATAGGCTACTGCAGGTGTCCCCGTTCCAACTGCATAGTCTCCCTGCAGGCGATCAATAACAAAACGTAGCTTTTCGGTCCCGCCGCCCATGACGGTAACTTCTTTGCCAAATTCTGCCTTTCGCATAAATGCCGCCAGCTTGTCGCCAGCATACGTCAACTTATTCACGTCATCGATCGTACCAACCTCAACGCCAGACTGGGCTACTCCACCCTGTCGAAAGTCCATGTAAATCGGCTCTCTACGGGTGTTATTGCTTTCAACCACCGAAAGTCCATCATCCTTCTTGGCCGCTTCCTTGTGGATCATATTCTGGTAAAGAGCCCATCCCAGGACACCTACAAGTAACACGACGATGATTATTGATACAACCGCAAGCGCACTACCCCGCTGAGACTGTTTGTACGACATGATAAGAGCTCCATTATGTAATGGAGCTCAGTATATACCCAGACACTTGCAACCACAAGTAGTTCGTAACGTTAGCCGCGACCGGCCCGCTTAGCGCTTAGCTGACTGTCGGTACCATCATGAACAAAGCCAGCATACTTCGCGTCGAGTGCTGCAATAACCGCCGCAACAAGACGATCAGGATCGGTGTCGAAAATAATGTCTTTCGCACCCGGAGCTTCAATATTTTTTAGAAGCGTCGGTACATAATCAGCAAGGCCGCCACTACCGAGCAGAACGCCACACACTTTGCGGCTTTCGAGCGCAGTCGATAGCTCATGAAGACTTCCCATGCGGCCACCAACGGTAATAATCGCGTCGCTACTGCGCACCAAGTGAACATCGCGACCAACATATTCCATACCGGTAAAATTGATGTAATCGAACTCTTTGGTCGGTAGTTTATAGGTCGAAACGTGCTCGCGAAACGAACTAGCTGGCGAAAAGCCGACCGACACACCCCTGCGATCCGTGACGCTGAATGCACCCATGGCTGCATAATGTGGCAATCCTACAGTCGCACCAGTTGTTAGTGTCTTTCCCTGCTCGGCAATCGCACGACCTAGGTCGTATGCTAGCTGATGGGAAGCTGTGACCGTATCACCGCTTGCGGCCCCTGATACACAAATTTGATATCTCATATTAGTTTAACTCCTCTGGATGGTAGTATTCTGGCGCTGTCTGCAAATACTGGTTAATGTCTGAAAGTTTTAATAGCCCGGCCTGCGCACCAAGTTTTTGTACAACACTCATACTATTGATCGGAGCCCAGGTAAGCGCCGTTTCGATCGATTCGCCATGGGCAAGCGCAGCAACGATAGTTGAGGCAAAGGCATCTCCCGCTCCCGTTCTATCAACTGGCGGTGCAGGGTCCGGATAGTTTGGAATCGAGACAAGCTTATCGTCATATGATGCGTACGATCCGTTCGGACCATCGGTAATGACTACAATCTTTGGCCCTAGTGCGTGAAGTGCCTGAGCTAGTTGCTTGAGCGAGTCGTATGATTCACCCGTCACATCAACCGCTTCTTCTCGGTTCATCACAACAATGTGGCTGCGTGCATATACTTTAGCAAGCTTCTCAGCGCCCCACTTAAAATGGAATGTTCCTGGCTGGAAAGCAAGCTTCGTATCGGGATGTGCTTCAAGATAGTCCAGCATATCCTCATGTAGCTGCCATGAGGTCTCACTAAGCAGCGAGAGGTAAATCCAATCAGGTGTTTTCTCGGGAGCAACCCATACATAGTCATACGCTTCGTTCTTAACCAAGATCGTTCGATCTGCTCCATAACGTAGCACGTAGTAGTAATTCGATTTCATATTTTCATGCGCGACCATCGTGCTCGTATCGACACCCTCTTGATAAAGATATTTGAGAGAATCTTTACCCGGCTGGTCATTGCCCAAAAATGCCATCAAGCCAGCATCAAGGCCAAGCCGGCTAAAGGAAACTGCCGCATTTGGCGATGGGCCGACCGCCTGAACAATTTCCACGCTATCATATGGTGGTTTTGAGCCGAAGGGTAAACTTAGTCGCTTGCTGCCATCGGGATCAGTATCGATACGAGCCTCGTCTTCGCGCAGCTTAATAAAGGCATCGGTAAAGATATCACCAATCGCTAAAATATACGGCGGTTTAGCTGTCTCCTTTGATGGCACAGCTTCACGGCTTGGCGTAGCGTACCACTGGTCACTTTCAGGCAATAGCCCGGCTGCATCCGCAATTTCTCGAGCGGACATATCATTGGTACGTACATGATCCATATAGCGCTGCACGATTTCACCACGAAGACTGCGCTGACCATGGCTCATAGTACGCTGGTCAAACGAAAGCTGGTGATGCGCATTCTCAATAACATCAATGATATTAAATGAGACTGTCTGATTACCAAGTGACAGCAAAACATAGTCGGCGTCCAAAAGATACTCTTCGAGTTTATGCTGTCGAAGATTGGCATTTAGTGCCTGGTACAGTTCGTGGGCGGTCGTGTCGGCCGGATTGAGCCCAAGCTCACGCATAATATCGTGTGCTTTATGGGTAATATCGGCAATCAGGCGCGTATCGACACCGCTGTGTCCAGTTGCTTTTTCAAGCTGATGAATACCCACCGTAAACAGTGGCTCAGGTGCATTTAATATTTTCTGTAAAAATCGTCCCATACAACTCCTATACCGCTTTCTCACTTAGTGGCATGTCATGAAGCCTAGGGCCAGCATGCAAAATACCTGTTTTTGCACCAATTCGCGTAACAACAGATGTCGAATTAGCACTTGCAAACACAATTGAATCCTTGAGCGACTTATCCTGCGCCCATTGGCTTAAAAAGCCAGATCCAAACGCATCACCCGCACCGGTTCGATCCACCACTTTCACATCTTCGTACATACCAGCACGGACAATCGTCTTGCCATCAGATGCAATAACACCGTTCGGACCATCGCTCACAATAGCAACGGGTACGAAATGAAGTGCATGTCGTACGAGCTCTTCTAGCTCTTTTCCCTCAACGAGAATCTGCATCTCTTCGCGGTTGACCGATAGCACATCGACATCCTCTAAAAGCGCACGCAGTTTTTCTGGCTGAGACAACTCACCTTTACCTGGATTAAACATGATTTTTATACCAAGTTTCTTCGCCTGCGTAAAGATCTTGTGAAGCGCATCCATACTTCCAGCCATACTCGATACATACACCCAGTCAATATCGCTTTCAGAAAGATCAAAGTTCTTTGCGTCATAATGCGTCGATGCACCACGATACGTTAAAATAGTACGTTCGCCGTTTGGCGCAAGGAGTAGGACGGAGTAGCCGGTATTATATTTGCTCGAGTAGCTAATATGTGTCGTATCGACACCTTCATTGTCAAGATCAGTCAAGACTGCCTGCCCTGCAGGGTCATGACCTACCGTACCCATGAATTGACTATGAAGCCCTTGGCGCGCAAAAGTGACAGCTGCGTTGGTTGCCCCACCGCCCGTACTAAATTCAATATTATTAACGTCAGCTTTAGCGCCAAGCTCAAGTTTCATAAACTGCTCATGAATAGACCGGTCGCTCACCGGTGTAAATTCGTCACTATGACTCAGGAATACGTCCTGGACTGCAGCGCCAATTGCAAGCATACGAGGAACTGCTGCCACTATACGATCGCCTTCCCTACACTACCGAAAGCGTTAATCTTCTCTTCGACAACTACCTGGACAGCCTTGTAGACTTCTGGCATAAGCTTCACAACGGCGTACTCTTCAGGATGCTCGCGAAGTACCTTCTCAAGCGTATCGCGAAATGCAATGCGCATATCACTATTAATATTGATTTTGCTTACGCCAATCTTTGCCGCCTCTTCGAAGTAATGAAGTGGCGTCCCACTTCCTCCGTGAAGACTAATTTGGCACCCTATTGATTCCCGAACACGGGCGAGCAACTCTAAGTCGAGCTCTTTTGGCACTGGGTATTTGCCGTGAAGGTTGCCAACAGCAGCGGCAAATGTATCAATTCCCGTCGCCTCAACAAAACGCTTGGCACCTTCCGGTGTCGTGAAGGTCTTTTTAATTTCCTGGTAGTCAATTGTTTCAGTGTGAAGGTTTGATGAGCCGCCAAAGTAATGTGGCTCACTTTCAACAAGCGCACCCGTAAAGGCGGCGTATTCAACCACCTCTTTCGTCTTAGCCACGATCTCTTCCTCGGTCGCATCATGATTCGCCTGAGAGATGTCGATATGGATAAATTCAAAACCGGCATCAATGGCGCGCTTACAATCTTCCACGCTTGGACTATGGTCGAGGTTGATGTACATTTCAATGCCATATTCAGCCTTGTAGTTGTCGACCATATCACGAATATTCTCAAGCCCAAGAGCCTTAACCTCGCCGTCACTCACTTCCACCAGTACCGGTGCCTGCAGCTTCTGCGCTGCGCGACAAATCGCGATTAAGGTCTCTTGATTGTCGATATTAAACGCACCAACAGCAAAACCTTGGCTACGGCTACGCTGCATTAAGTGTCGAGCCCGTACGGTATTGTCACGAATTTCTTTGATTGTCAGTCCCATATTTATCTCCTAAAATCCTTGATGATAACGCGGTGTATTGTCGCAAAATCGTTTTACTTGCGCGGCGATTGATTCAGCGTCAAGCTCAAAATGAGCCATTAGCTCGGCTGGTGCGCCACTTTCCCCAAAGCGATCCTTCATACCAATGCGATACAAAGGGGTTGGCAGTTTTTCTCCCAACAGCTCGGCAACAGCTCCGCCAAATCCGCCCGCAATCTGCGCTTCTTCGGCTGTAATAGCACGACCTGTTTTTCGCACACTTGCAAGAATCGTCTCTTCATCCAGCGGCTTGATTGTTGGCACGTGTACAACCTCGGCATGAATTCCCTGATGTTCGAGAGCCTTAGCGGCCATAAGCAATTGGGCCGTCAACGCCCCTGTTCCGAGTAAGCTAATATCATGACCCTCGCGAAGTACGTAGGCCTTACCAATCTCAAAGGGCGACCCCTCGGTACTAAAGACTGGAGTTTTTTCACGGGCAAGGCGCAAATAACTTGGCTTACCATTCTCGGCAATTGAACGCGTCGCCTTTTCAGCCTCAATACTATCACCAGGCACAATCACCACCATATTTGGCAGGACACGCATAAGGGCAATGTCTTCGAGCATCTGATGAGTGGCGCCATCCGGCCCCACGCTTACGCCCGCATGCGAACCGATCACTTTTACTGGCATGTCATTGAGTGCGATTGTCGTGCGAATTTGCTCCCAGTTACGCCCAGGGCTAAAGGCTGCGTAGCTGCTTGTAAACGGAATCTTATTAGCTCGAGCAAGCCCACTCGCTACTGTCACAAGATTTTGCTCAGCAACGCCTACTTCAATAAAGCGCTCAGGAAACACCTCCTTAAACAGATGCATCTGTGTACTCTCGGTTAGGTCGGCGCACAGCGCTACAATTTTTTCGTTGGCTTCACCGGCAGCCCTAAGACCGCGGCCAAAACCAGCGCGAATCGGTTCAAGCACTACGTTATCAGTATAAAATCGGTCATCAATTGAAAAATGCATTATGCGAAGTCTCCAGAAGTAATCTTGCCATCAAGCGTGCGCAGCTTTACAAGCGCCTGCTTGGCCTGCTCGTGATTTGGCGGCATGCCGTGCCACTTGTAGTCGTATTCCATGAAGTCAACACCCTTTCCCGGGATAGTGTGCGCAATAATCACGCTTGGGCGGTTTGTAATTGCGCGTGCCATACTCGCAGCATCGATAATGCTCTCCATATTGTGACCATCGATCTCCTGGACGTGCCAACCAAACGACTCCCATTTGCCGCGAAGGTCTTCAAGAGGCATGACATCATCGGTCGAACCGTCAATTTGAATATTATTGCGATCAATATAGACAATCAGCTGACTAAGTTTATATTTGCCCGCAAACATAGCTGCTTCCCAAATATTACCCTCGTCAAGCTCACCGTCACCTGTAACTGCATACACAAAGCGGTGCTTAGCGTTATCAAGATATTGCAGGCTATAAGCATAGCCTGCCGCCTGGCTCAAGCCGCTCCCGAGCGGACCACTCGTGTTCTCGAGCCCGGGTAACTTTGTGCGCTCTGGATGCCCCTGCAAACGACTGCCAAGTTTGCGAAGTGTCTGCAACTCCTCAACGTCAAAATAGCCTCGTTCTGCCATTGTCGCGTATTGCACCGGCACTGTGTGCCCATTGCTAAGGAAAAATATATCTCGCTGATCCCATTCGGGCTTGAGCGGATCAATATTCATAATATTAAAATAAAGCGCCGTTAAGATATCCGCCAACCCTAATGGCCCGGCGCTATGGCCGCTACCCGCCTCCTCAAGCATCCGAACAATATCCTTACGAACATCATTAGCCTTTTGCTCAAGTTGCGTTACTGTTAGTTGCCCACTCACGACTACAGAACCCCTCGCTTATTTATTTCTTGTACTAGTGTAGCATAAGCAGCTTGTGGATCGGCAGCCTTCTGAATTGTAGATCCGGCGTTTAACACGTCCACACCGCCCTGCGTAAGGTTGTAGGCGTTGTCGAGAGCCACACCGCCATCCCAGCCGATCTCAGCACCGTTGTTAATGTTCTTAATGAGGCGAACTTTTTCAAGTTGCATTAAACTAGCGCGCCCACCGAAATGCCCAAGATCACCACTGAAAATCATCACATGATCAGCCGCCTCAATGAGACCCGCGACAGACTCGGGGACAGTTGAACGCTGCAAAGCGATGCCAGCTTTAATTCCCAGCTGCTTTATTCGTGTCATTATTTGCAAAAGGTCGCCTTCTGCTTCGGCATGAAAAATAATCATATGCGGCTTCAATCCGACAAGTGTTTCTAGGTAATCTGCCGGGCGTGCTACCATTGCATGAATGTCAATTGTCCAGTTTTCAGGCCACCAGATCTGCGCAGGACCAACCGTAAAACTCTGTGCAAATTCACCATCAGTAATATCAATATGAACACGCTGCGCAAAGCCATGAATGTGCTCAACCTGCGCCTTATAGTCGTCGGTTGTCTCGGCTAAAATAGTTGGAACAATCATACTCATAGTTACAGCTCATCAATCTGCGCGTTGCGTCGGACAAACCGTGCCGCCCCGGCAAATGGCGTATTGAGCCAGGTTTCGATAATGCCCTTCCAGGCAGCGTCATCATCTTCAAGCACGCGCGCAGGCAGGCATAGTACATTGCTATCATTATCATTACGCGTCATCTTTGCTTCATGGGCATCCCAGATAACACTGGCCCGAACACCGCGAAAACGATTAGCGGCCATTGCCATACCCTGACCGCCGCCGCAAAGCAAGATGGCACGCGGGTCTTTGCTCTCGTCCCCAATTACCCGTAGTGCTGCTGCATGCGCAAATTCAGGAAAATCGTCAGCAGGGTCGAGCGTGCGACCACTCACGTCTTCGACGTCATAATTATGTTTTGCTAAATAGGCGAACACTTTTTCTTTTAAATGAAAGCCGGCATGATCAGAGCCCAAGTAAATCTTCATAGTTTAAGTATAAGCATTTTCATCTTAAAACAAAAGTACTCTTAGCTATTTCACCAAGAGTACGTTTTGTATTATTTTTGTAATGCGCGACCAGCGTCAGCTACAAGCTCAACAAGGCGATTACTATAACCCCATTCGTTGTCATACCAAGCAACGACCTTGATAAGGTTTCCACCGACAACATTCGTTAACTTCAGGTCGACAATAGCGCTGTGACTGTTACCCTTAAAGTCACTACTCACCAGCTCTTCTTCAGTGACATCAAGGATGCCTTGATAAAATGGTAGTTTAGCGGACTCTTTGAAAGCGTTATTAATCTCATCGATCGTCACGTTGCGCTTAAGGACAACGGCAAAGTCGCTCATACTCACAACTGGCGTTGGAACACGGACACTAAGGCCACCAAAGACGCCCTCGAGTGCAGGCAAGGCTTTTGCTGCCGCTATGCTTGCGCCAGTTGTCGTCGGTACAATATTTTCCGCTGCCGCACGCGCTTCGCGAAGATCCTTCGCTGGCGCATCCTGAAGCTTTTGACTTGCCGTATAGCTATGCACGGTGGTCATGAGCGCTTTTTCGATACCAAAATGGCTTTCAAGCACAGCCATTACTGGCGTAATACAGTTCGTTGTACAACTAGCATTGCTAATAACATCCGTAGAATTTTCGATTTTGTCTTCGTTTACGCCAAGGACAATCGTATCAGCCCCCTCGCCTTTGGCGGGAGCAGAAATAACTACTTTTTTCGCACCACCACCGTCAATATGGGCCCGTGCAAGTGCTGGATCAACAAAAAAACCAGTACTCTCAATGACGACATCGACAGCATACTGACCCCATGGCAATTGAGCCGGATCCTTTTCGGCAAGCACCGCGATGTGCTGGCCATTAACAATAATGCCAGTATCATCATGACTCACATCGTGCTGATATGTACCGTACGACGAATCATGCTTCAAAAGATGCGCTAGTGTTTTCGTGTCAGTCAGGTCATTGATTGCAACAACGTTCACGTCACTACGCTCAAATGCAATCTTAAACGCGTTGCGGCCAATACGGCCAAACCCGTTAATTGCAATGTTTACTTGGCTCATGAGATTCCCACTCCTTTTTCAGTAAGCTTTAGCATTTCTTGCTTTAGTATATACTGTTTTGATTATCTCTGTAAAACATTGATAATTATATATTTTTATGTTATAATAAATTAGTTAGTCCGATCGAGCATTGGAGTAGGCATGGCATCAAACAAAGCAGTCCCGAAGATTGAACTCGTCGACAAGGCGGAGTTCATAAACGAACTCGCAGCCCTTCTTACCCTCGCGGCCGCCGATATCCTCGGCAAGCCCGTGGCTGATTTTGAAACAGGCTCAAAGTTCACCGTCAAGGTCAATGGAACCCCGTGGCGCAGCTACATATCGGATGTTCCATTAAACGGAATGTCCGGTGTCCAGCATGTTGTCGTGAGCAGCTTTGCAGGCGACGACGACGAGGAATTTAACCTCGAGTACGAGCTCCATCGAAGCGGAAAGGATTGGCTGTTCAAGGCCGGCACTCTCAAATACCTGCCAAGGGATTGAGAATCTAACAATCGTGCGGGCGCCTCACTACGGCGCCCGCACCCCCACCACCTACGCTGGTGGTTTTTTTATTATTACATCTACCCTATACTAGAAACCAAGATGACAAAGAGTGAGCTTTTGGACTACGCCCTGCCACATTACGAGGAGAATGAACTGCTCGAGCTCGAGCATGCCATTGATTTTGCCTCAACCGCTCATATCGACCAAACAAGAAAAAGCGGCGAGCCCTATATCATCCACCCCCTCCATGTCGCTCACACATTAGTCGAATGGGGCATGGATATTGACACTGTACTTGCAGGAGTCTTGCACGACACGGTCGAAGATACATCAGCCACTCTTGATGAGATCGAAAACTTATTTGGCCGCGATGTCGCCTTCTTAGTCGATGGTGTCACAAAAGTCTCTCAAGCCCGTGCCGGTATGCGCGACCTTTCAAGCTACCTACCGCAGACAAAAGACAATCTGTCAAAACTACTTATAGCCGTCGGGCAAGATGTACGCGTCATCATCATCAAGCTTGCCGATCGCCTTCATAATCTCACCACTCTGCAGCACATGAAGCCAGAAAAGCAGATCAAGATTGCACGCGAAAGCCTGGAAGTGTTTGCACCCATGGCAGACCGACTCGGTATGGGGCGTGTCCGTATGCAGATCGAAGAGTTAGCTTTTAGCTACCTCGACCCAAAAGAATTCCAACGCCTTCAACATCTGATGCAAAAGCGACTTGGCAAAAGCACGAGAAAGCTCGGTATTGTCCGTCACGAAGTTGAGTCAGAGTTTAAAAAACACGGCATTAAGTTTGAAGTAAACGGCCGCGTGAAAAGCATCTATAGTCTCCATAAAAAACTAACAAAAGTCGGTGGCAGTATTGACGACATTTACGACTTAATGGCACTTCGTGTCATTGTTGAGAATAAAGAGGATTGCTACCGCGCGCTAGGCATCCTTCATAGCATGTACCAGCCGATGATCTCACGCATTAAAGATTATATCGCTATTCCAAAGCCAAATGGCTACCAGAGCCTTCACACTACGGTCATCACCCCGAACAAGCAGATCGTAGAATTCCAGATTCGTACCTTCGGCATGCACGAATACGCCGAACGCGGACTCGCCGCTAGCTTCCACTACCATGAGCAAAAATCGAGTAAAGATTACACTAAACGAAAAGGCACCTCAGCCACGCTTCCGGCACAGCTGCAGTGGATTACACAGCTACAGGAAATCGCCTCGCGCCTAAAAGACAACGAGGAGATTTCGCAGGATCAACTCAATATTGATTTATTCGGCAATCGTATCTTTGTCTACTCACCAAAAGGTGATCTTTACAATCTCCCAGAAGGTGCGCTCCCACTTGATTTTGCCTACCTTGTTCACAGTGATATTGGCAAGCATGCCTATAGCTTCCGTGTGAACGGCAGCATTAATGCATTTGATAAACCGCTACAAAATGGCGATGTGGTCGAAGTGGTAACGCGCAAACTCCCACAACCAAAACAAGCCTGGCTTGATCTGGTCACCACGACTCATGCCCGTAATAAACTCCGTGCACAGCTGAAGCAGCTTGGGCTCATTGAAGGCATCAGTAATGCTGCGGCCATCATCCGAGAAAAAGCCATTCGCAAGAAAAAATAACCAGCTAAATTAGCTGGTTATTTTTCAGATACGTGATCGCCTCTTTGTAGAATGGTCTGAATTCGTGCGTGTCCAGTATCGTCTCGACATCAACCCACTCGTAAGCTTCATGCTCCCAACTAATAACAACATCGGGTGTCGTAGCAAGGCGAGCCACGTAGAGTAGCTTGTTCACCGACTTCATTTCGGCTGGATATAGCTTCGTCTCGGCATATCCCAGCACCACAAGCGCAGGATCAATTACGATCCCAGCCTCTTCTAATGTTTCGCGAACAACCGCTTGATGCTCAGACTCCCCTGGATCAACCAGTCCGCCAGGGAGGTCGGGCTTATGTTCTTTTTCCGGGTGCTCTTTGTACGTACCGGTTCGCAGTATTAATGCTTGGCTCTTTTCATTAATAAGTAGTAACTTTGCGACCGATTCGCGTTGCATTATTTTTTGTTCCAGCGCTCAATAGATTCGTGGATGATAGCCTTGGCTTCTTCGGCATCACCCCAGCCCTTCACGACAGTACTACCGGGCTTTTTAAGATCCTTGTAGTGAGTGAAGTGATGAGTGATTTGATCAATCTTCTGCTTTGGAATGTCGGCGAGTGAGTTAATTGCATTGCCGGTGCTGCGATCGTCTGCCGGCACAACAACCACCTTATCGTCAACCTCGTCGTCGTCGACAAACTTCATAACACCGATAACTTTTGCTTCCAAAAAGATACCAGTTGGAAGTGGCTGATCAGTAAGAATCAGTGCGTCAAGCTCGTCACCGTCCTCATCAAGCGTCTGCGGAATAAAGCCGTAATTAGTTGGCTTTGCAAAGATCGCTGGCTCCACACGGTCGAGCTGCATCACTGCAAGATCACGGTTCCATTCAATTTTGTGCGAGCTTCCCGCAGGAATCTCAACAACAACGTTAATTACGCCGCCGTCAACATCACCTGGCGTCAGGATTTGGTTAAAATCTGCCATAAAAGTATTCTCCTTCGTTTACTCCATTTACTATATCAAATCTGTTATGATAAGAGCAACGATGTTAATAATTGGTCACCGCGGCGCTGCAGGAGTAGCGCCAGAAAACTCTCTTGAAGCATTACGATCTGGCGTCGAAGCCGGCGCCGACATGCTTGAGTTCGACATTCACCTCACGCACGACCGCGTGCCCGTGCTTATTCATGACAACAACCTCATGCGCACTCATAAAAAACGCTCCTTTATTCATTCGACCAATCTCACGGAACTACGTGAAGTAACGGCCGATACCGACAGCCCGATTGTCACCTTGGAAGAGGTGCTCGATGAATTTTTCGGCAAAGTTCTTTTAAATATCGAGGTCAAGCAGCGCGGCACCGCCAAAGAAATAATTACACTTCTTAATCGAAAATATATAAAAAGAAAAACAGATTGGGATCTATTCGTCTTTTCTTCGTTTCTTGCGATTGAACTGCGCGCGCTTCGGAGGCTTGCACCAGAAGCCAACCTATGGCTGCTTCACAATCGCAATCCTTTCATCTTCATTGCCTATGCACGACTCATCAAGCTTAATGGAGTTGGCTTCCATCGCCTCTACATTAATGATCTCGCCCTCGAGATTGCCAAACAGGCGAAATTATTTACCTATGCATATACTGTCAATCGTCCTGATGCTGCAGTGCTTCTATCACATAGAGGACTCGATGGTGTCGTCACCGACTACCCGGATAGAATACTTAAGAAAATACAGAAAAAAAGCGCTTAACCGCGCTTTTTTTCATCAAGATATTCACGTATACTCAGCGCCGCACTGGCGCCTTCGCCGACCGCACTGGCGATTTGCATGGTTGCACCACTTCGCACGTCACCGCTGGCATATACACCAGGCATAGATGTCTGCAGGTGCGCGTTAGTCTTAACTAAGCCCTGCTCATCAAGCTCGATATCGGTACCAGCAAGAAATTCAGTATTTGGCTTTAGACCCACAAAAACAAAAACGCCATCAGTTTCAAACAGAACTGACTCACCATTCTTGGTTGCCCTCACTCCGGTCACCTTGCCCTCGACTGCAACAATCTCGTCTGTTGTCGTGCCAAGATGAACGGTGATCTTGCCTTCTTTCACTGCCTCGTCAAGATCATGCTGAAGCACCTCGCTCGCCTTAATTGTGCTGCGCACTAATAGATCAATGTGCGCTGTAAACCTTGTCAAGAAAAGCGCTTCTTGAAGAGCTGAATTACCGCCCCCCACCACGACTAGTCGCTTGTCGCGGTAAAATGCGCCGTCACAGGTAGCGCAGTAATGTACGCCCCGTCCGTAAAATTCTGCCTCGCCTGGTACACCGATCTTATTGTAGTCACTGCCAGTTGCGATAAGGACCGTCTTAGCAAGCACTTCCTCACCGTCAACCACCACCACCTTGTGATCACCCTCGTCGCGGATAGACGAAATCTCACCAAATTCAATCTGAGCACCAAAACGCTCGGCTTGCTTTTCGAGTTGCCCCGCGAGAGTAAGACCTTCGATGCCATCGGGGAAGCCGGGATAGTTGTCAACCTTATCGGTAATAGCCGCCATGCCACCAATAACACCCTTCTCATACAAAACCGTGTCGATATCTTCGCGGGTTGTATACACGGCAGCCGCAAGCGCACTTGGGCCGGCGCCGATCATGACCGTGTCGCGAATCTTAGTACTGCTGGGGTTGCTGTTGTTGTGCATATAGTTTCATTAGCTCCTCTGATGGGGTTGGTTGTGCAATTGTCTCAGGCGTAGGAATAATCATGATTATAAACTTCAGCGGTGTATTGGCAGGAATGTCCTCGCTTTTAGCAGTCGCTCCATATGCCTTGTCTGCCGGGATAGTAAGTTCGCGCACGCCACCAACTTTCATACCATCAACACCCTCAGTCCAACCGGTAATTACGCCGCCGGGAGTAACAGAAAGTGGTGCGTTAAGCTTAGTGCCATCGATCGAGCCATCAAATACCTTTCCTGAAGGATTCCAGCCAATATAATACGCACTGAAGCTCGACTCTCTCGTGATAGCCTCGCCGTCACCAATTTTCAAGTCATCTTTCTTAAGCTCCTTAACGTCAGCCGCCGCAAATGCAGCCGGTCGTGTAGCGTATTGGTTAAACGTATTGAAATATTTACTAGAAAGCTCAGTTGCCTGCGCATCCGCCTTTGCTTGATAAGCAGTTGATTCTTTATTGTACTCATCCATAAGCTGCTGGTAACGAGCCTGGTCACTTGCTGCATTTTTTGGTGCAAGTACCATCGCCATAAACCCGCCGAGCGTACCAATAGTAAGGGCACCGGCAATCACCCATATGCCAATACGTTGACTTTTTCGTGTCGCCATCTGAAATAATACTCCCTATTCGTGAATTCAGTAATTGTATATAGTATAGCATTTTTCACTTACATCAGGAAATTGATAATATCGAGAAATATAGTATAGTAGTACTTAGTGTCATTGAGACAAGCAACTTAGGAGCATCATGTCAGATAACGAAAATCCTTTCCGGCCTGATCCTTTCGAGGAAATGGTCGACAAGGAATCACGCAATCCGTTTCAACGTGCACCAGAACCGCCAGCTACCGGGCAGATGCCGGCAGTAACGGTTAGCTCAATCCCGGCCAGCGACACTTCACCACGCGAAGAATCACCGATCGAAGCGTGCGACGAGCCCAGCACTGGCGACGACGAGGAGGTACTTTACTCAAGCAGGCGGCATCCGAAATATCTTTGGAAACGATCTGCTGTCGCCTTCCTGACCGAAGTATTTTTGGCAGCCATTCTTGCCATTATATTCTTTGCCATCAGGGATAAGACTACCCTCTTTCTGGTGACGTACGGCATACTATCGTTCATTCTTCTCACGCCTTTTGCATTCATCATGCGAAAAGCATACATTGAATGGTCTGAGTTCATCCTCGAAGTGACGACGAGTGTCATCAGGCAGTATAGAGCCGTTTCACGACTGTACTACCTGCGAGGACCTTCACTGAGTGAAATGAGTTCACTCGACAAAGCATCATACCTACCCCACAAGCCAACTATCCCCGAACTCTACCTGTTTCGAAATTCTCTAACCGTCACAATCGGGACAAAGATTTCAAATCCCGACAAGTCCGAGGAGAAGAAGATGACAAGAAAGGAACTCAAGAAGCTCAAGAGTGAACAAGAAGTCGCGCTGCCTTTTAGCAACATGACCGACATCTGGCATCCAGACAAACTTGCCGCAGCACTCAAGGTTGCGCAAGCAGGACACTAAGTCCCCGAGAGAGCCCCGTTGATGCACATGCATCCGGGTGTGCTCCTCGGGGCTCTTTCATATATTACTGCGCTCTATTTAAATCGTATCTTTGGCTGCATCAATCCGACGAGAGGGCGTAAAATAGTCATCCTCAAGCACGCGCTGAGCACGCCAAACACCAAGTGAAAGTCCAATTGGCAAAATATCCGAATATCCCATAAGATCGGCCACTCGTCGAATAAGCGAAGCAAACCAGCCGCTCAAGCGTATCTTGCGCCATTCAAATACAGCCCAATTCTCGCCCACCGGCACGACCACTGGCGGCATAACAGCCTTGTACTGCTTGGGTGGTTGCGTCGCTTTTGCGCGCCGAAAATTATCTGCAACAAAAATCGCATCGTGCAGTGCTGTTTGCGCGAGTCCCGTAAATGGCGTTGCAGCATTATCACCGATAACATACACGTCTGTAGCTGCCAGCATATAATCATCGACAACAACACGACCATTTGGAGCAAACGAAAAATGTTGTTCATTTTCTTTGTAGAATGGATGGTTAGCAACTCCCGACGTCCAGATGACCGTATGACTTTTAACCGGCTTGCCGTTTACGACAAGATTATCCGCCGTCGCCGACTGCACGGCCTGGCCAGTCTGCACGTTTACGCCCAGTTTCTTAAGCCGTGCTGTCACCTTGGCGCTTGTCGTCTCGCTCATCTTTGGTAATACTCGTGGCGCTGCCTCTATAAGATTGATCTTAATACTTCGATGAGACACACCGTAATGCCTACATAGGCGCTCCAGATACGAGCCAAGGGCAGCCGCAAGCTCAACGCCAGTTGGGCCAGCACCTACGATAACGTAATGTTTGTCGATCTCTCCCTCTTCACTTAGCTGACTATAGAGATGATGCTTTAACTTCTTAATTTCAGCCGCCGACTTAATGCCGTACGCATACGTATCAAGCCCCTCAATACCAAAGTAGGTTGTCACCGCCCCCAATGCCATGATGACTGTTTCGTATGCATACACTCCACCTGCCACACCCATCAAAACATGCTTCTTTGGATCAATACTTATAATCTCATCGAGCACGACGCGGATGTTATCTTTTCCTGCAAAAATCTGACCAAGTGGCACCCATGACTGAGCATGGCTGTGTCCAGTGGCTGTTCCGTAAAGCGCGGGATAATATTGAAAATCTGGCTTGTCACTAATGAGTGTAATGACGTTCGTAGAATCTTTTGCAAGCTCAAGTGCCGCCTTCACACCACCAAAACCACCGCCAACAATTGTTATATTCATGTCTACCCTTCTATGTTTATTTAATGCGAGAGAAACTAACTTCTCTACTTGCGAGCTTTACTCGTGACGCCACTGTCATTGTTGACACGATGACAAGATATGCCACACCCATAAGACACGCTTCAATCATATGCGCCGGTGCACTGAGAACGAGATAAAACCCACTGCCAAGCGTTGCCGCCATTAGGCTGTAGCTTACCGTGAGACCTTTTCGCGATGGCCGCATATAAAGATACCCAGCAAAAATAATGCTTAAAACCGCAATGACAACGTGAAGAAAAACTACCATACTGACAGTATACATGCTAAGGCAACAGTCCGCCAACGGCCAGCATGCCACATAGCAATAAAAGAATGAATAGCGAGAAGAGAAACATTCCAAGCGCCCATTTCTCATCCGTCTCCACCTTAAATCCGCGTATACCCTTAAAGAGCCATACCGCTCCGGCAACTGTCATGATGACGAGGTAAACGTATCCGGTATAGCCAGCAACTGTAAATAAACTATTGACTAGTATAAACAACGCGACATAGAGAACGATCTGAATTTTGGTTGCATACATACCTTTTACGACCGGAAGCACCGGAATACCAGCACTCGCATAGTCCGTCTGGCGCCGCATTGCGATCGCATAAAAGTGCGGCATTTGCCACGCTACCAGTACGAAAAATAATAAAATAGCAGCAAGATCAAATTGATTCGTCAGCGCCGTGTACCCAGCTACCGGTGGAAGCCCACCGGCTATCGCACCAACTAATGTGCCATGCACAGATGTTCGTTTTGTAACACCATAAAGTACGATATACGAGATGTACGCAAGCACACCAAGCATAACAGTAAGTAGATTTGTGAGTACTATTAATATCCCAAATCCGCATACGCCCAACAGCGCAGCGTAGGTCAATACGCTCCGCGTTGATATCTTACCCGTTACAGTTGCACGCTTTTTCGTGCGCGCCATCTTTGTATCAATACCGCGATCAATGTGATTGTTAAGTACACATGCAGATGCGATCACAAACATTGTACCGACTATCACACCAGCAAATGCGGCAAGCTTGAAGTCGCGTATCTGTGCAAACGCTAGCAAAAAACCAGCGGCAGTCGCTATGCTATTGCTATAGACGATGCCCGGCTTCGCAAGCTGATAATAAAGTTTCGCCGTCTCCATTAAAAACCCTTGTCGCTTTGCTTTATCATAAACTCGTCCATCTGCGCAGGCGTCATATTCATACTGTAGTTGAGGTTATACATAATCCACAGCGACCCTAGGACAATAACAACTAATACAAGAAGTGTAAAAAAAAACACTGCCATATTCCAGCGTGGCTTACGTTCTTGTCCCAGGTGAAGAAAAAAGACGAGCTGCACAGCAAATTGCACAAGTGCCAGTCCAACCAGAATATACACAGCAACATACTGTTCAAATAATTGCTCCATAACTACCACGTATGCCGCCAACGTCAGAACAACAGCAAGCACAAAGCCCGCGACATACAGCCGAACGGCCGGGACCACAGAGTCCTGCGTAGTCTTCTTTGCCATATTAAAGTACTCCCATAAGATAGACGATTGTAAAAATAAAAATCCAGATTACATCAAGGAAATGCCAAAACATACCGAACAGCCCTAGCCGACGCCGCACGCCATCGGTCAGTCCACGGTGAGCAACCTGCCAGCCGATCACAACCAGCCATAATAGACCGATCGCAATGTGCGCACCGTGCGTACCGACTAATGTAAAGAATGCCGACAAGAATGCACTCACATGCCAGCTATCACCTTCGGCTACCAATTTACCGAATTCAATCAACTCCAGAGTTAAGAATGAAGCACCAAGTAGCGCTACCCCGCTTAACCCTGCGAGCACCAGACGGCGGCGATTCTGTCGGACTGCCAGCATTGTTAACCCGCAAATAAAGCTGCTCGTGAGCAAGATAAGCGTCTCAGCAAGTACGAACGGCATGTCAAAAATGTCCTTACCCGCGACGCCGCCATACGTATTATCCCGAAGAATGATGTACGTCGCAAACAGGCTACCAAACAAAACACAGTCAGTCATTAAGTAAATCCAAAAACCAAGCTTTGTCGTGCTTTCTTGAGATTCACCGGCATGTCTCGCTACAACTGAATGATTCATGAGTACTGCTCCTTCATGATGTGTTTTCTATCGAGCTTCTCAAGCTGCTTAGCACTTAAAAGATACTCCGTATCGTCATTACTCGTACGAATAATGATACAGATAATCACGGCTAGCAGCCCTACGCCAGCAAGCCACCACATATGCCATATCAGTCCAAAGCCAATCAAGAATGCAAAGGCTGCGATAATTGGCCCAAGCGGACTACTCTTGGGAAGATAGATATCCTGATAGGCTGGTTTTTCAATCCGCTCGTGTCGAAGTAGCGCTTGCTTCTCCTCCCAGAATTGATCTCGAGTATGAACAATAGGCGTTACCGCAAAGTTATAAAATGGCGCCGGCGACGGAACCGACCATTCGAGCGTCCGACCATTCCATGGGTCACCAGTACTATCACGATTTTTTTTGCGCTGAACAATGCTCACTACCAGCTGCAAAAGCTGCAGACCAATGCCGGCACAGATAATCACCACCCCAACACCAGCCACAATAAACAAGCCTTGCCATCCAGTCGACGCATCGTAATGATCCAGTCGGCGTGTCGCTCCCATTAATCCAAGAATGTAGAGCGGCAAGAAGGCAACCAAGAATCCGATCGTCCAACAATAACTTGCATAGCGCCCAAGTCTCTCGTTGAGCGTAAAGCCAAAGATCTTCGGGAACCAGTACGTAAGCCCAGCAAAATAGCCAAATACCACACCGCCAATAATGACATTATGGAAATGTGCTACGAGAAACAGACTGTTATGCACTTGGAAATCGATCGCTGGCACCGCCATAAGAACGCCCGTCACGCCGCCAATCGTAAAGGTCATCACGAAGCTCAAAAACCATAACATAGGTGTAGAAAATTTAATGCGCCCCCGGTACATCGTAAAGAGCCAGTTAAATACCTTTACCCCAGTTGGGATAGCAATAATCATTGTCGTAATACCAAAGAATGCGTTGACATTTGCCCCTGCCCCCATCGTAAAAAAGTGATGCAACCACACAACGAATGACAGGAACATGATAGCAAAGAGTGCCCAGACCATCGTCTTGTAGCCAAAAAGCTTCTTGCGTGCAAATGTAGCAACAATTTCAGAGAAGATACCGAAAGCCGGCAGAATAAGAATATATACTTCCGGGTGCCCCCATGCCCAAATAAGATTGATGTACATCATTGGATTCCCACCAAAGTCAGAGGTAAAGAAGTGCATGCCCATTAATCGGTCAAGGCCGAGCATGCCAAGTGTTGCTGTGAGAATGGGAAATGCGAAGATAATCAACACCGTCGTCACCAGTACACTCCATGCAAAGATTGGCATCTTCATGAGTGTCATGCCAGGCGCACGTTTTTTAAGAATTGTCACTAAGAAATTAATACCGGATAATAAACTGCCGATTCCCGCGATCTGCAGCGCCCATATCCAATAGTCAACTCCTGGACCAGGACTGTATGCCAGCTCAGTAAGTGGCGGATAGCCGAGCCACCCACCCGACGAAAAGCCGCCAAGCACCAACGAGACATTTACCAGAATCATACCAACTACGAATAACCACACACTCACCGAATTCAAGAAGGGGAATGCCACGTCACGGGCGCCAATAATAAGCGGCAACACGAGGTTAATAAGGCCAAACATGAGCCCCATCGCCACGAAAAAGATCATGATCGTACCGTGAGCTGAGAAGACCTGTTGGAAAGTATCTGAACTGACAATACCAGCATTATCGCCACTAGCGAGTGCCTGCTGGGCGCGTATCATCAGCGCATCGGCCACACCACGAAGGAGCATGATAATAGCGACAATAATATAAATAACACCGATCTTTTTAGCATCGACTGTCGTTAACCAGTTTTTCCAAAGCCATGTCCACTTTTTAAAGTAGAACAACGCCGCCACAACACCCAGGCCGCCAAGTACCATACCACCAGCACCAACCTGCGTAATAAGATCTTGCGGAAGCGCATCAAAGCTCAGTCGACCCATCATGTTTTCAATAAAATTCATTACATACCCTCCATATGCGCGTGATCCATATGCGCATCATGATTATCATCATTTTTCGCAGGAGGCATCATATACTTCATGATTATCTTATCATAGAGATCTTTGTCTTTGAGCGAATAGTAAAGTGGTCGCTCCTGCACACCAGGCTCTGCTAGAGTTTTATATACCTCCTCATCAAGCCCAGTATCAAGACTTTTTGTCTGCTGAACCCAAGCATCAAAGTCAGTCTTACTGCGTGATTTTGCCATAAAATTCATATCTGCAAATCCCTCGCCACTAATATTCGCGGATGAGCCCCGATACTCGCCTATTCTATCTGCAATAAGCCGTAGCTTCGTCGACATACCACTCATTGCATACACCTGACTCCCTAGGCTTGGAATCCAAAATGAATTCATCGGCGCATCGGAGGTAATCGTAAAATTAATTGGCGTCTTCTCAGGAATAATAAGCTCGTTCACTGTAGCAACCTGCTGTTCTGGATAGATAAACAACCACTTCCACTGCAATGCCACGACCTGAACGTTCACTGGCGTCACCGAAGAATCAAGATCTTTATACGGGTCAAGCTCGTGGCTCGATTGCCAGGTAACAATTCCAAGAATCACAATAATCACACACGGAATACCCCACCATATTGCCTCGAGCAAGCGATTGCCTTCCCAGTTTGGGCGATACGCCGCTCGTTTATTGCCCTCTCTATATCGAAGTGAAAAAACAATCAGCATCACGAACACTGGAATAACCACCACAAGACTCAATAGTAACGTAAATACGATAAGTTGATGTTCTTTGCGGGCGATTTCGCCCTGGGGATTAAGAACATCAATATTAATCCCTTTTAGTAACATCGTCACACCAACTGCAACAACGCCAACGATCAGTAGCGCAATAACAATCTTAATAAGTCGTCTCATGATTTACCAACTAAAAGCATAATAAGTATGTCCTTATCATACACTGGGCTATACCAATCTCAAACCAATCTGATTTACTTTTCGTCTAGTATCGTACCGATGAGGGCAGCCAAGTACCGTCGGCGCGTGACCCATGTATGGCCCTGATCGGCCACAAGAAGTGAAGTTGACGAGCCGGGGTGTATCTCATTTCTTGCGCGAACGACACGCATATGATCTTTAAAATCAGTCATCCTATCCCTTGCACCGACGATATCAGTCCAATGCGTTGAAGCTGCTAACATGGACGGCATATCATCAAGCTTCGTATTAAATATCTCTTTTGTTGTATGAATAAGTTCAGGGATCTTCCTTGCGTTAAACAAGTTTGACGCGCCCGGACCAATCACCTGTCGAAATTCACCCCGCCTCAAGACAGCCAAGGATTCTTGTAACCCATCAACAAATTGAAATGGAACACGGCGCGCATATGCCACCGCGCTAGACCGCGTATTGGGAATTGATACCGTGACGAGATTCAACGCGTCTGCCTGTGCCTGCGCAGCAAGCTCAGAGGCGGCTATCGCGCCTACTGACGCCCCAGTAACATCAAACTGAATTACCCCATATTCATGGAGTGCCCGCAGCTGACTTTCAGCTTGCTGTTCGAAACTCAAAAATGCGCGCGCAGGCGTTTCAATCGTGACAATAGGTCGTTGTATTTTCTCTGCGTATGCATCAAGATAAAGCTGCCCTGTTGAAGTCAACGCAGTCGTACCTAGTCCAAGATAGACCACGACCGGAAACCGCTCATTAAACTCATCATTACGATGCACGATCTCATGAGTCACCCCACTACGCACATCTCGTATACGCTCCCGATTATTAGGATCGTCCATTATCGAGTTGTGCTCAGAGATAGATTCCATAGGACTGCAATTACTATCTTTCTCGTCTTCGATCGTATTTTCGCTTATGTCGCGGCTGCCATGAACGCCTAGAATGCTCGTCGTGACGGAGCAATGCACCCCTGGACGTCGTACCGACACTTGCCATAAAATCGGAGCCAAGATGCGTATGAAGCTTAGAAAGATTCAACAATCTCACTTTTTGCTCTGGCTCCAATTGGTCGAGTGAACTAACATGGCCGGCTATTTGCCGAACCTGCTGCTGGAGCTGCCGCAGCGGTACGGGTGGAATGCGTTTTGTATGGTAGCGGCCAAGCGTGCGCCGTTCTTTTTCGAGTTGCTCGTAGGCCCATGTCGCGAAGGCGTCATTAAAATCACGACGATATTTCGGTGAATCACCCTCCACTGGTTCGCTCGCACCCTCGAGCACTCGACCACCAAAGCGCACGAGCTGACGCGTCATAAGCCGACCGGCACGCGGATCATAATACACTTTGCCACGACGTGATGCAAAAAGTTGCGGCGCAAGCTCGAGTAACCACTCGGTATTTACGACTGTCAAACCCTGAACAAGATGTAGCGTCTCAAGGCCACCGCTGCGTGTTGGCACCTGGAGGTCAAAGGGCACGCCTGCTACCAACCTTGGGTTACGAACCACGCTACTACTTGAAAGCTCACGGCGTGATTTTTCCGATATGTGCTCAGCCTCACCGTCGTCATTCACGAGCCATAGCTGGTCAATCTGGCCCGCCACGATTGAGCGCAGAAGCGGCTCTTGCTCATTGTTCGTAATTGAGCTTAGTGTTGTTTTGTCGAAGCCCAAATCGTGGTCGAGTCGCTCCATAACTTCACGAGCTTTAGCAACGTTCTTACTGATGATGCCCGTCTCCTCGTAAAGATCATCGGGTATATCGGGTAACGCTAAAAAGACATCGTACTGCGCCAAAAGATCAGATTTTGTCTGCCGTGTGTATTTGCGCCATCCTGTATATCTTGTACCGCCTTTTACGATACCTCCCACCTCTTGAATACCAATAATGGCTGCTAATTTCACCTGGACCGCCCTGTCGTATTGCTGCGCTTCGACCAACATACGAGCATAGCTCGACTCTACTGGGAATTGCTCCATGCGCCGACCAATTCGCGTGACGTCACCGGCTGTTGAAAGTGCGCCAAGTGCAATCAGCGTCCGCTTGGCACGAGCAATCGCCTTGTGGCTTGGGTCATGATAAAAATCGAGTAACTCAATATCAATACCGACATTTGCCAGACGAAGCGTCAAGCGGTCAATGTGCTTGCGAAGTATTTCGGGTGTTCCATACTCTGGTCGCTCGTCGAACTCCATGCAAGGCATAGTGTCATAAGGTGCCAATATATACTCACCTTTTTTTGTTCGGCCCGCTCGCCCGGCCCGCTGTAAACAATCGGCCTGTGAAATCTGGGCGATAAACAGCCCCTCAACACCATTTCGAACCTCGCTGCGTCGCTCGAGTCCACTATCGATTACGACATCAATATCATCAATCGTCACACTTGTCTGAGCAATGTTTGTTGATAAAATTATTTTTCCATTCGGGTAGTTGGCAAACGCCTGTTGTTGCGCGCTAACTTCGAGTTGGCTATGAAGCGGTATCACTGGCACGCCAGCCGCGTTTGCTTTTACTGCAACGGCTTCCGCGATATCCTGAATCTCAGCCTTGCCCGGCAAAAACACCAACATATTGCTTTTTGCCGTTAGTAGTTGGTTGAAAATCTCACTAATAACATCTGTACCGCGATGTTTTGTTACTTCAAAACTACGACCTGGGACATTTATAATTGCATCAGTTCCAAAATACTCAGCAAGTAGCCCGGTCTCAATAGTTGCGCTCATAATCACCACTTTAAATCGTGGCTCTTCCTGGCAGCGCTTCTTAGCCCAAGCCACCAGCACTTCCATATTCTCATTCCATTCGTGCACCTCGTCGAGCACAAGTACCTGGCGCTCATTAATACCTGCTCCGGTAATTTCGCGAACAAGTTGCAAGCCGTCGGTACAATAAAGTACCTGCGTAGTCGGACTGTCGTCCCGCTCGTGAGCAGTTCGATAGCCGATCACTTCGTCGCTATCCTTACCAGTACGAAGCGCCCACTCTTCGCGAACGCGTCGTGACAAGTTGCGTGCCGCCAAGATGCGTGGCTGCGTCACAATCACTTTCTGGTAGCCATGATCAGCAAGATACTGCGGCACCTGCGTACTCTTCCCTGCACCCGTCTCGGCCGTAATAATCGTCACCTGGTGCGTATCGACAGCCGACACAATCTCCTCCCTGTAATCAAAGATCGGTAAATCGTTTGAAAACTGCGAGGACAGTGTCATAAGCTAGACCACCGTTGCCGAAGTTGCCGTTACAACCTCGTCGGTCAGTTTTGAAATAATCACCGCAACCTCTTCACTTGTAAGTGTTCGGTCACTTGCCGCCAGGCGGATGCGGAGTGTAACATTCTTTGTTTCACCAACCTCTGGCTGATATATATCGACGGTCGTAATTGCTGTTTCAAGCTCCACTTCACGAAGGGCGAGTTTAGCCGCATCAACTACCTGAGCATGGGTAACAACCTGATCGACTTGGAAACAAATATCACGCTCCATACTTGGAAAGCGACTAAGCGGACGATAGGCATTTGTCACATGTCGCCTGGCAAGCTCAATAGCCTCGGGCAACAATTCAAAACCGGCGCTATAGCTTGGTAGCTTGAAGTTTCGCGTCACAGACTGCTTATACTCACCAACAATACCGAGCGATTGCCCGCTCTTGACATCAATTACTCGCGCACTGCGACGAGGCTCGAACGGTGCTGCTACGACCAATGTCGTGTCCGCAGGCAGTGGCTTAAACACTACCTCCAGACCAAGTGAAGTTGCTAAATATTCCACCATCGCTTTTGCACGATAATACGGTGCGCCTGGCTGAGCGACCTTTGCGGCATATGTCATAGCGACCCGCGCAAGCTCGACGGGCAACCCGTCAACCTCAGACATAGCAGACTTACTGTGTGCTTTGCCGATCTCAAATAGCGCAAATTCATCATAGCCAGCCTTACTGTTTACTCGAACCTTATCGAGCAGACTTGGCGTAATACTGAGTCGGTAATATTGCAGATCAGGACTCAGCGCATTTCCTAGTCGAAATGCTTGGTCGGGATTTTGACCAACATGTTCAAGTATATTTTTGTGCACGAAGCTATACGTCAACACTTCGTTAGCACCTGCACGCGATAGACTTTCGCGGATCTCTTGAGCGAGTTCTCGTTGTGCATTTTTTGGAGTTGGCGTCGTAGAGCGCTGCGGCAATTCGCGTGGCAATTTATCAAAGCCATACAAACGTCCGACCTCTTCGACAACATCCTCTTTCAGATCAATGTCAGTACGCCAAAATGGAGCCGTAATGTACATACCTTTTTCCGTCACCGTTCGCCTTGAGGTTTCGTTTATATCACCTAGCTGCGACTCAAAGTCGTAATCGCTCACGAGTTCGTGTTCATTGATTGAAAATTCAACATTGCCAAGCAACTTCTTGATTTCACTATTTTCTATTCTTACACCAATACGATCAATGATGAATGATGGAGTAATCAGGACTGGCTCATTATTTTGTGACACGCTATTAATATCGAACACCTCGCTCGCCCGTTCGCCAGTCGCAACGTCATAAAGCGACTTCATCAAAAGATCAAGTACGTATGGATTTTGCAGCGGTGACTGCCCTTTATTGAACCGCGTCAATGCATCAGTAAAGACCCCGTGGCGCATAGCAGATTTGCGTACGGCGTACATATCAAATGTCGCCACCTCAAGTACGATATTTTTTGTTTCAGCGCTTACTTCGCTCTCGCCGCCGCCCATAATACCCGCAAGACCAACCGGGCCTTCACCATCGGCAATCACGATATCATCTTCGGTGAGTTCATACTCTTTATGATTTAGTAGGGTAATTTTTTCACCAGTACGCGCCATGCGCGCACCAACTGCATGACCGCGAAGTTTATCGTAATCATACGCATGTGTCGGCTGTGCGGTGAGTAGCATGATGTAATTTGTCACATCAACAATATTATTAATCGGCTTACTGCCAAGTCGCACCAGTTCACACTGTAGCCACAACGGGCTTGGTTTCACCTCTATGTTCTTGAGTGCAACAGCCATGAAGCGAGGTGCATTTTCAGGCGTATCGTTAAAGACTTCGAGCGGCAGCCCTTCACCATCAGCAAACGCAGGCGCATTCGTATACCACTCCGGGCTCGTAAATTGCTTGTGCTGGATACCGGCGATTTCACGCGCCACACCTAACTGACCAAAACAGTCTGGGCGATGAGTGAACATTTTATTTTCAATATCGATAATGGTGTCGTCGAGACCATAGACCTGCGCAAAGCTTGCGCCAGGTTTAATCTCGATAGCGTTTGGCCTCCACTCAGTCGGGTCGATTTCGATAATACCGTCATGATCGCTGTTGATCGCTAGCTCGTCGCCAGCCGCCAGCATTCCCTGGCTCAAAATACCACGGAGAGGTCGAGCATCAAGTACGAACGGCTCGCTGTCGTCAAAGCTTGATGGTACGGTACTTTTTGGCGGAAGCCACACAACAAAAATGCCTGCACGTGCATTTGGCGCACCACAAACTACTTGCACGTAACCATTCTCGTCACGCGGCACGTCGGCCACAGCACCACCATCGTCAATCTTGCAAACACTTAGTTTATCAGCATTGGGATGCTTCCCGCAGTCGACGATCTTTACAATAATCGCATCCTTGTACTTTTCACCAAGATCAACAACCGACTCAACGCCGCCAAGCTGCTGATTGATTTTTTGCACCAACTCATCAACCGAGAGATCGATATCAGTGTACTGTTTGACTGTATTTATGCTAACTTTCATTAAAACTGCCTCAAGAAATCTAATTTACCACTTTCAAAATGTCGCACGTCTTCGATGCCATATTTCATCATCACCAGACGGTCAACGCCACAGCCAAACGCAAAGCCCATATAGATAGTCGGATCAATATCGGCAGCCCTCAGGACATTTGGATGAATCATGCCGCAGCCCAAAAGCTCAATCCAGCCTTCACCACCACAGACCTTGCAGTCAGGATTTTTACCTTCGCAAAACGGGCAGCTTAGTGCAAATTCAAAACTTGGCTCCGTAAAAGGAAAGTAAAACGGATTAACGCGCACATCGAGCTTCTTGCCGTAGTACTCTTCCAAGAACTTCTGGAGCGTTGCGACGAGCATGCCGGCATGTACTTTCTTAGCAACATACACGCCTTCGATTTGATAAAACGTATGCTCGTGACGTGCGTCGAGGTCTTCGTTACGAAAGACACGGTCAGGCACAACAACGGCAATTGGCTCATCTTTCTCTAGATTAGCTTTGTACTTTTTCAAGACGCGATTCTGCATGGTACTCGTATGCGCAGGTGCAATAAGCGGCTCACCATTGCGATCAGTTTCGACAGTCATAAATGTATCGTAATCGTCGCGCGCCGGGTGACCTTTAGGAAAGTTCAATACCTCGAACATATGCTCTTGATCATCAATCTCACGGGACTCTTCTGTCGTAAAGCCCATGCGTGCAAAGATATCTGAGAGCACTGTAATTTCGCGCATCAGTGGATGAATTGAGCCCTGAGTGACCGGAAGTAGCGGCACAGGACCGGTATTACTATCCCACGGAGCCGTAACATCAAGCGGCAAAACACTACTATCTTCGAGTTCCGCTTCACGCGCAACAACAGCCGTCTCAAGTGCGAGCTTTAATTCATTTACCGCTTTACCATAGGCACCGCGCTCACTTGGCTCCAGCGAGGGAATCGCCGCGTACAAGTCTTTAATTTCATTTGCCTTTAGTACTTCACGAGGCTCAGTACTCGCTGCAATTTTTCCGAGCAGCGCCGTTTGAATCGATGCAATAGTGTCATTCATAATTCACTTTATTATACACCATCTCACCCCTGTTTCACCAACTATTACTATGATGACTGCAAAATAAGATAGATCGTTACACCAACAGCTGCAATCCCAATGAGCACCCACACCCACGCAAGACTTGTCGTCGTCTTAGTGTCTTTTAGGTACTGCGAATCCTTAACTCCGTCTGGTCGGTCTACTACACCCTGAGCTTTCTTCTTTGCCTTCTCTTGAAGTTCAGCCGCAATTCGTTTTTGTAGCTCACTTCTATCGTCTTTTTGATTCACAAATAATGCCATACCCTCATTGTACCACTCATGTTTATCTTGGTGAGGATGTGCTATACTTTAGCCATATTTCACTTAAGGAGGGAAATTACATGGCAACCAAAAAATCCATTTCGGCCGCCAAGAAATCGACAACCAAACCGTCGACAACTTCAAAGCCAAAAACAACCACTAAAGTAACGACAGTAAAAGCCGTAGAAGCTCCTAAAAAAGTAGCAGTTAAGACCTTCAGCTTTAGCCGCTCACCAATCGTTGGTGCAGCAATCGCTGAACTGATCGGTACGTTCCTACTCGCTGCAGTCGTCATAGCGACTTCAGGACAACCGCTATTTGTAATGTTCGGCCTCGTTGCGATCGTCCTTGCAATCGGCGCATTCTCGGGCGCACACGTTAACCCGCTCCTCACAGTTGGTGCATGGGTAACTCGCAAGATTACTGGCGTTCGCGCACTTGCTTACATCGTAGCCCAAGCCCTCGGTGCACTTCTGGCTCTCGTGGTGCTTTCAGCATTCGTACAGCAAGCACCAGCAGCTGACCCACAGATGGCGATGCTTGGTCAAAATGCAGCTGAGCTCTTTAAGGCAGCTGTTATTCCAGAAGGTAAAGAATGGGCTGTCCTGTTCGCTGAGCTTCTCGGTAGCGTTATCTTTGCATTTGCCGTTGCAAGTGCACTTCGCATTAAAGAAAGAATTGGCGCTGCCTTTACTGTAGGTGCCGGTCTTTATACGGCACTTCTCATTGGTGGATCTGCTGCAGTACTTGTTGGTGGCGGTGCGATCATCAACCCTGCGGTTGCAATCGCTCTTCAAGCCTTCAGCGGCCTAAAGGATGTATGGCCAATCGTTATCTACGGTCTTGTTCCACTTATCGGTGGTGTCATCGGCTTTGCACTTAACGATGTGCTCAACCGTGAAACAGTTAAGGAAGATATTCTTTAATCGTTTCCACTGGTTAATAAAATACCCCGCGTAACGCGGGGTATTTTATTTGATTCTATTCATCCCTCTGTGGCCGATCGATGAGCAGTGCCTCAACCGATGGATCATTACCCGCTATCTTAACCACATCCTTATCAACCTTACCAAGCTCCTTATGAGCTGCATTGTAATGATTAACTGTCGTGCCAAGCGCATTGCCAAGCTTCTGCATATATTCCTCGAACTTACCAATGTGCTGACCCAGCTTACCAACGCGAATCTGAATATCCTTTGCCTGTTCTTCGATCTGCAGGCTACGCAGGCCCTGCAGCACTGTTTGAAGATATGCCATAAAGCTCGTTGGGCTTACGATAATTACCTTTTTGTCGCGAAAAGCGTATTCAATAAGATCACGCGCGCTACTGCCAGTTCCAACGTCCCCAATTAGCAAGTCATAGTAGAGCGACTCGCTTGGAATAAACATAAAAGCAAAGTCCATTGTATTCTCACTTGGGCGAATATATTTGCTCGTTTCGTCAATGCGCAACTTAAGATCAGTGCGTACTTTAGCTAGTAGCTTTTCTCGTTCAAGTTTGCTACTTTCACCAACCATTCGATTATAATTCTCGAGACTAAACTTACTGTCGATCGGTAATATCTGGCCTTTTTCCAAGAATACGACAGCATCCACTATCTCACCATCGGCAAATCGATATTGCATCTGAAAATTCTTTGGTGGCAAAATATTATCGAGTACCGATTCGAGATAATACTCACCAAACACTCCACGCTGTTTCGGGTTTTGCAGTACATTTTGAAGTGTTTTTAGCTCATCGGCCACATCGACAACACGTCGGTTTGTCTCGTCAAGTTTCGTAAGACGTTGAGTCACATCAGCAACTAACTTTGCACTTTCAGATAGCTGCCTTTGAACCGATGTTTGCATTGAGAGATTATTACGTTCGAGCGTATCCCCCATTACCTGCTGCAAGCTACCGATCGTGCGCGTCAGCTCGGTCACATCGCCCTTCAGAAAGTCGACAGCACTCGAGTTTTTTAGCTCTTTTAAGCGCTGGTTTAATACCGCAATAACCACGCCAAATCCTAGCACAACGGCAATGAGTACAATAACAAGAATGAGTTGATCCATATGTTTAGTATAGCATTAGAGGGTTGGAATAAGACGGACAGCCACAATCACGATGATCGTAGCAAGTAGCGCAATCCAAAACACGCGAATTCGCGCAAGCCACGAAAATGCGAGGTAAGCCACAGCGTACAGTAGAATCGTCCATAGCAACGACTGATACCACGGCAGCGCACCCATCCACGGACCAATTCCCCAAAGGCTAATAATCACCGCCAAGCTAATAAGAAGTGGGCGGAATACGCCAAGTCGAAGGAGCCCCACAACTGCTAATCCGCCTACAATAAGGCTTGCGATATTACTCGCTAGTAATCCACCCTGAGAACAGACACTAAAGTTACCACCTTCTGCTTTGCAAAAGAGTGGATCGATTACATAATTGCTCACGAGTGCAGAAACAAGCCACGCAATAAGGCCGAGTGCAGCTCCGAGTATAGCAATCTGCACCACCGTTCGAACGGTCATTTCAGCGAATTTTGGTCGAGGTTGGTTTACATACGTTTCAGTCATACTGACACTCCCTGTCTTTTCTTACAGTGTACACATATTTGTCATTTTTGCAAAGGTACTGTCCGGCTGCGACTTCGGAAGGCTGGCGCCTGCAAATACCACAGAATACCAATACACGCGATAACAACACCACCGATCACATCAAGTGGAGTGTGGACCAGAGCCAGTACACGCCCGACCCCCATGAGCACAACACAAAGAGCCATCAAAAGTGATACAACTTTTAATCTGGTTTCAAACCATACGGCCAAAAGAATTGCGGTCGCAAATAACGCATGGTCCGACGGAAAACCAGGGTTATTAAGAGACGAAGCGCCTGCCTCAACACCAAGTAACTCAAATGGCCGAGCATCACCAGGCTGATAAATGACACCGATAAGCTTTGCTGCCAAATAAGCCGTCAATCCTGCCATGACAATACGAGTATAAGCCTCGTACCGTTGACCTTTCGGCACCTTAAACACAAGCGCCCATGCACCAAGAAGTACGATCGGGATAAGACTTGCATCGGCGAGAAGGCGTATGAGAAGATCGTGTTGCATACTCTCCAGTATACTCCTCGTCGAATTGTTAGACTATGCTACGCGACTTGAACGTGTTGATACGTAGTTATCCATACGCTGCTTACTCCAGCCTCGGCTCTTGAGCTCATTTCTGAGCTTACCAAGCAACGCCATGCGAAACGCCCTGTCAGTCGAAAAGCCCTGTCGCTTGCGAATCGCCTCAAAACTCTGACGGTGAAGCTGGTCACGAAACTCCATTGGGTCGATTCCCAGCACATCAGCTCGCAGCTCGCCCTTTCGGTCGTGATGCTGCAAGATGCGGTCGAATTTAGACTCTTTGTATTTACCTCGCGCCATCAAGCGGCTCGCTCCCGGCACCGCCGCCGCAACAGTCGTCACCAGCATGAGTGACGCTAGAGTTTTGGTTGATAGTTTCATTGCTAATCCCCCTATAAGTACGTTACGTTCTTACTTGTGCTTATAGTATAAAACGTGAAAATATGTGAAAAGAAAGTATTTATAACAACGACTTGAGCACCTGGCCTCGATAGTGTACAATTTGTAAGGCCGATGGGGTGTCGCCAAGTGGTAAGGCACTGGTTTCTGGTACCAGCATTCGGGGGTTCGAATCCCTCCACCCCAGCCATGAAAAAAGACTTAGGTCATTTGATCTAAGTCTTTTTTCTATGTCTGGGCGGGATTGGAGCTACCGGTTCAGCACGGCAAAGCATTCGGTGGTTCGAGCCCCCCAACTGAGCCAAAGAAAGAGTCGAGTATTTGCTCGACTCTTTCTTGTGTTAAGGAAGATACGAGGTGCACATTCACGGCTATTGACAGATTTGTTTATATTTGATATAATATTAACAACTTCGTTTGACAACTCATGTAGTCTATCTTGAAGTACTTTGACAGTATAGACTACTTGAAACACAAGTACACTCCTATTTGCTCTTAGGAAGGCGACAGTCATGACAACTATTCAATCACTCATGGAAGCAAAACTCCAGGCTGCAGAGGCAGAGGCGAAAGTCGCAACCAATGGACGCGAGTCCGGTTACTATCCCCTCGATAAGCAATGGCAGCGCAATATTGACAGCCTTGCCGAGATCGAGTCCTTGAAAAAGTCTCGATCTGACATTGTTGAAATGTTGGAAGGTTTTCGCCTCTGGGCGTCAGGCTTCCATATCAACCATAAATCAGCGACCATCGTGGCCTATATCGGCCCCCATTGCAAGCTGTTTGCTGGATTCACCGAGGATGTGTCTGCTTACCCGGGCGCAGAGGAGGCTAAGTTCTACCTGCATCCCGGTGGGAGGGACGATTATCATGGTTATGGCTGGAGGCGTGAATGGGATCTGGACTTTTGGTCTGAGCTTGCGAAGTACAACACCGAGGCAATTGCCGAAGGGATTGCGACCGCAATGGCCGAGCTCATGTACGGTATTGACCGGTAGGGCCGCGGGTGGCCAAGCCAGAGGATAATACCTCTAGGCTTGGCCACCCAGCCCAGCTGTTGAATTACCTCTTGTGTCTATATTGTCAAGAATCACTCCATAAATGTGTATTTATGCTGATGAGTCCAAAAGGACGAAAGTGAAGAGTTTTTCCTGAAACACATCCACTAACCCCAGCCATGAAGGTGCAATAACGAGAACACTCCTAGGTCAACTAGCGAGAGTATCTACCACGCCTAAATAGCCAAGACGCTACTAAGAACTCCTGGGAAACGGATGTCAATCTCTCGCCGCCTCAGCGAATTGTAGTGTTCTTTACCTCTTGGCTCCGTCCTGATAAGTCCAGCATCACGCAGAATCTTAAAGTGATGAGACATGCTCGACTTTGGCCGATTAGGTGCCAGCTGACCGCAAGTGAGCGCATCACCCTTTGCAAGTTGTCGCACAATGTCCAACCGTACCGGATCGGACAAGGCATGAAGAAAACTAGATAATGTAATTTGCTCAATAAGTGGATGCTGTATGTCTCGCATAGTCCTAGTTTAGCATTTTTCTTGACACAGTTCTATAGTTCGAATATAGTCGAACTATTAAATGGAGGTCCATAGTGAATACAAATAAAAAAGTAGCGCTCGTTGTCGGCGCAAACGGCATTATCGGTGGTAATTTAATTGACCATTTACGATCTCTAGAAGACTGGGAGATTATTGGCCTATCGCGTCGAGGCGGGACATCTACTACCGATGTTAGATATATTGCTGTCGATCTACTAGATAAAGACGAAACACGAAAAAAACTCAGCCACTTACATGACGTAACCCATATTTTCTATGCCGCCTATCAGGACAAGCCGAGCTGGGCGGAACTTGTCCCGCCCAACCTAGCTATGCTACAAAATGTCGTCGGAGCCATTGAGCCAGTCGCCACCAACCTGCAACATGTCAGCTTAATGCAAGGCTATAAAGTATATGGCGCCCACCTCGGCCCATTCAAAACACCAGCACGGGAAACAGACGCCAATCACATGCCGCCAGAATTTAATATCGACCAGCAACAATTCCTTGAACAACAGCAAGAGAATAAAAACTGGACATGGTCTGCCTTACGGCCCTCTGTTGTCGGTGGTGTCGCGCTTGGCAATCCGATGAACCTCGCCGTTGCAATTGCCGTCTACGCAACGATGTCAAAGGAGCTAGGCATTCCACTCCGCTTCCCAGGCAAGCTAGGTGCTTACAATAGCCTGCTTGAAATGACCGATGCCGGCCTACTAGCAAAAGCAACCGTTTGGGCGGCGACCGATCCCGCATGTGCAAATCAGGTTTTTAATATTACAAATGGCGACCTGTTCCGCTGGAGTGAACTATGGCCAAAGATTGCAACATACTTTGAACTCGACGTGGCGCCGCCTCTGCCTATGTCACTTGTCACGATCATGTCGGACAAAGAGAACCTATGGAATAAACTCATTAATAAATACACTCTTGCAAATACACCTTACAAAGATGTGTCGTCCTGGACGTTTAGTGATTTCGTATTTAGCTGGGACTATGATGTGTTTGCCGATAGCTCAAAAGCCCGACGGTTTGGCTTTCATGAGTACATCGATACCGAAGAGATGTTTGTCTCATTATTCAACGAGCTTCGCAGTCGGAAAATCATACCATAATCTTGTATCAGATAGAGGGTCGCGTATCTTTTCTTGCATCGAACGTAGTACCCTAGAGTGATAAATTAAAAGTCATACCTCAACAGCACTAGTGGTATCATAGTAAAGATGATTACTTTCTACCGCTCAGCTAGCCGCTCGCCGCAAATCTCGCTTACAAATGAACTACTGTCTGGTAGCTGGATTCGCTGCGAGCGCCCTGGTGAAGATGAGCTGGCAACACTCATAGAACTTGGCCTCGACGAAGACATCTTGCGCGATAGCCTCGATCCCCATGAAGTTCCCCGCATCGACTCCGAGAATGGCTGGACCTACTTCATTACTCGACTTCCCGATACCGATGATGACTTTAACGATTTCACTACGCCGATTCTGTTTGCTATTGGCGAGCAGCATGTTGCTACCGTCAGTCGCGACCCGCTTGGCCGCCTATGGCAACCATTTATTGATAAGGTACACATCCCGACTACGCAAAAAACAAAACTATTCATGCACATGATAGATGCTATCACGCGGCAATACGGCACGCGTGTTGCTCAGATTAATCGCCAGATGCGAGCTGCCACAAGTGACGTTCGCAATCTTAATCCAAAAGAAATCACTCGACTCGTCGAGTACGAACGCAAGCTCAACGATTATCTTGATGCGCTCATTCCGACAAACACGGCTCTTGAAAAATTACTCAGCGGTAAGATTATCAACCTCTACGAAGATGACCGCGACCTTATTGAAGATCTCTCTGTCGACTTGGAGCAACTTATCGCGCGGTGTACCAGCCTGCTGCGTACCATTACTAATCTCCGCGATTCGTACCGAGCCGTTATGGATACACGACTAAATGAAACAATGCGCATCCTGACAGTTATTACTATGGCTTTTACCATTCCAACCATGGTCGCCGGCCTATTTGGCATGAATGTTGATATTCCTGGCGCAAATATGCCGATGATGTTCTGGGTTGTCATTGCCATTAGCGCAGTGCCGTCACTTGGACTAATATACTATTTTATGCGCAAACGATAATAGACGATCAAGAGTTGCGTTTAATTTCTAGCCTGTCTACCTTGAAGTACGAGTGAATCTCAAACAAGAAATATCCCATAACCGCAGTTCCGAATAGACCGATGATCAGACTGCCGAAATTAAGGCTAAGTAAAAAGCCAATGACAGTCGACGCAACACTAAGGAGCGCTGAAATGAAAAGCAAGTCCCAGCCCTTCTTTTTGCCAGCTTTTAGGGGTGCAATCGCCATACCAAGGATCGCAAGCAGTACGATAGAAAAAGCCAAGGCTACAAGCACTGCAATAAATGCTAGACTCCCGATAACCACGCCAGCTGCACCGCCATACAGCCCGATGGCCGTACTCGCCCAAAAAGTCACCGCAAGCACACTGAGCACACCAAACGCCCCGAGCGCCAATCCAACAAGCCCAATCCACCACACATTCTGAGCCAGCCACACTCGCCCCTTTACGGGTAGATGAGGTGCTTTCTCGTACCACTGTGCTACTGTATATTCAAGTTTACGAACCGAGTCCATATCACCGCCCCTCCATTTACGTACTTTTATCATACGCCCAGCGTAATCAACGTGCAACCGCTTAGTCTATTTCTTCCGAAAGGCAAACGGCCACATACCCCAGCTTGCCCAGGCAGACAAGATGCCAAGCGCAGCGAGTAAAAAGACCGACCACCAGCCAACCTCAAGCTCAAGTGCCGTTCCTATGAGTCCGTTATTACCCAGGCCCGGCTGCGTGATATTCAAATATATCTGCGCCAACATCCAAAATAGCACTACCAGCCATCCGCTCACCATAGACACCAAGCGCATCGCAGTACTTAGGCGCATCCGAAACAAAAAAGGAAGTGTCGCGACTTCAAGCACTACTATACCCGTAGCAAAAAGCTGCGCAGCAATAACTCCACCCGGTAAGTTAAACTGTTCAACAAGTGGTACAAAATCTTCAAAATGAAATAGTTGCGCTACCACCATAGCTAAAATAATCACCGCCAAAAACAACGCGACCTTCGGAGCATTATCGATCCTTGGTCCTGGTGCGGGCGTAGCAGATACAAAAAATGTCATATACGTAGTATATTCCCATCAAGCTTCCTCACAAAATGTTGTTTTTTTGATTATTCCGCTTGCGCTTTCACCCTGTCTCCCGTATTGTTAAACACAGCGAAAGTTACTAAAACAAACATAACTCCAACATCATGTTGTGACTGATCGCTCTACGATAACCCACCACAACTTAAAAACACCTCTGCATTTGAGGTGTTTTTATTTACTCTGCCTTAAAGGAGTTATCAGCACGCCACTTTGCAATTGCCGCATGATTGCCACTCAGCAGCACTTCGGGAACTTTCATGCCATTAAATTCTTCAGGGCGTGTATACTGGGGAAATTCGAGCGTCTCACCGTCACTAAAACTTTCAATCTCGGTACTTTTTTCCCCACCGAGCACACCCGGGATAAGCCGTACGATACTATCGATAATTGTCATTGCCGGCAATTCACCGCCCGTAAGCACGTAATCACCAACACTAATCTGCTGATCAACAAGACTTACAATTCGCTCATCATACCCTTCATAACGTCCACAAATAAAGATATAGCCCGTATCACTATCCGCATAGCTTTGTGCTGTTGCCTGCCTCCAGCGCTGTCCTCGTGGCGTCATGAGAAGCACTTTAGCCGTAGGATCACTCTGCTTTGCGCTTTCAATGGCCGCAAATAGCGGCTCAGGCTTAAGCAGCATGCCATCTCCACCGCCATACGGCGTGTCATCCACTGTACGACGTGGGCCAATACCAAACTCTCGCAGATCAATAAGTGCAAACTCAGCAGCTTGCTTATCCTGCGCCTTCCACATCATGGAATTATTTAGCACACCCGTAAACATCTCCGGAAAGAGCGTAATTACTTGTATCTTTTTCATCTTCTACCAGTGTACAAGGTATTGACTTCTTTGTCTATTCATAACATAGTAGGACAGGCTTTCGTTCACTAGATGAAGGCTTCGCACGCATAATTTTGCGTACCATCCAAGAAAGAGGAGTCGAGCTTGCGCTCCACGAAAACAATTCGACGTAGCATTCAGATATATACATGCCTTGCCATCATGGCGCTAGGCATCACTATAGCCATCGCGGTAGCGCTCTTCATGCAGGCCAGCCTTGAGAAGATGGCCGGTTTAGTTATCTGCCTAGGAGCCACCGCATATTTCACAAGCAAGGCACTCGAATGTATGTTTGAGCATCACGATGTCATTACGCTTGGCTTGCCTCGCATAGAACACAAGTAGTCTTCGCCGACTGCCTCACCTACCGAGGATGTCGCCCTTCCAGGCGACATCCTCGGACACTAACCAAAGTCATTCTGCGCCGAAGCATAATGGTTTTGGTTAGTGTAATCTGTTATACTACGCTATAGATAGAGTGTGTTTATACGATGGAATTTGAAACCAATCAGCCAGCTGACGACGATCAGCGACGTCTTGCCGAAGCAAAGAAAATCACTTTGCAGCCTCTTCATGCTGGCATCACGCCAGACCCCATCCCTGATGCCGAAATTGCCGCCCGTAGAAGTTTAGAAACTTCGCCCAATATCTCAATCGACACGGAGAATACCACCGTCTCTCAGTTGATACAGCCCAGCAAGAGCGCACTAAACAAATCAACAATAGACCAACCCATCTCCAATGCTCGTTCGTGGCCGTCCAAAGCCACTCCAGTAATAATTCTTCTTGTCATTATTGCGCTGGCGTGGCTCTGGATAAACGCCAGCTAGCGGCGTTTACGTCAGATAAATAGCCTCCACCAAAAAACCACCCATAGACAGGTGGTTTCTCAGACATATAAGGCTCTCAACTCTTATGAAGTTGCTCGCATAGAGCTTTGTTCTCGCAGTTCTAAGATTTTTTGCTTTCGAACTGTTTATGATTATATATCGAGGTCATCAAGTTCCGCAAGCTCTTTTCGAGTGTTTCTTGCAAGACTCGACCCGTTATCCACAGGTTCATCTGTAGAGTTTTTCACAGGCTCGTCACCAAGGTCATCTGATGATACGGTATAGTTTTCACGCTCGTCATCATTATTGACGATTTTAAGATTGTACCGAGCGTCGTTCTTCGTGCCAAGTGCTCGCAGCAGCGTACGAAGACTCTGTGCTGTCACGCCACGTTTACCGATAACACGCCCCAGATCTTCCGGATTAACGGTCAGCGTCAGAAGTACGCCCTTTTCATCGATAATACGCTCTACCGCTACATCATCGGGAAACCCAACGAGTGACTTTACGATATATTCTACAAATTGCTGGTCGATTGTTGACATATGCCCTCCACTGCCATTGCTACGGTCACACTACTGATATCGTATTTCTAGTATAGCACGGTCAATAATTTGATATACGTTGACGTTTTATCATTCTTATACTACAGTATAGGCACGTTCTCTTTGATCATAAAGAGAACGATTTCGATCTGGGGAAGGATACACTCATGTCATCCGCTGCAACACTCAAAGCGCCGTTCAGTCCCGAATCGCCCGAACAGGCTATCGAGACCCGCATCGGCACGACGCTCGCTCGGCATATCAAAAGCCAGCGAGCAGCAAAATGGTCCTCCGAGGATCGTCGCGTCGCTGTAGCGTGTGTGAAGTTCCTGGCGCATGGAATATCCTCTGACGCCAGTCAGCAGCCCTCCGACAATCGACGGGTTCGGTTCAATCACCTCAGCAGGTCGCAAAGTGACCTGCTTCACTGCCTCCATATGGAGGTAATGACATGGGACAAGCCAACCCTCGACGCGCTCACAAGCCAGCTGCCTCGCTAGACAGGCGCGCTGTGACGCTCATCGCGAGTACCATGTACTCGGCAGACCCCGCTTTCGAGCGGGGTAGTTTTTTGATAAAAAAATACTCGCCATTACGACGAGCATTTTTTATATCAGGTGATATTATTCAGCTGACTCTTCAGCGACTTCTTCTTTCGGCTGGTTCTTGCGAAGTTTTTCAGCGTTCTTGATAGTCTTTGTCTTAGGAGCAGTATCTTTCACCCATGTAGGAAGCTTTACGCCAGCATCCTTGAGGAGCTTTACAACACGAGGAGTTGGCTGCGCACCGTTGTCGAGGTACTTCTGTGCAACTTCAACTTGTACGTTAGCGTCCTTAGTGTGGGGGTTGTAGCTACCAACGTAGGCTACGACGCGACCGCTTGATGGGTGGCGCTGTGATTCTTGAACTGCGAGACGGTACACAGGGTAACCCTTGCGTCCGACGCGTTGCAAACGAATTGCGAGCATAAAATGAAACTTCCTTTATAAAACTTCTTAGACTTTTTATTAGTTCTTGACCAAGTTTACACTATTTCAGGGCAGAGGTCAATCTGTTTTCAGTGGTTCAATCTGATGAATGCTCGGGTTGTTACGCTTCGCATAGGCAGCTAATGCGGCTTTTGCAGCAATCTGCTGAGCCGCCTGTTTACTCGGGCCACTTCCCTGACCCATGAGCTTGTCACCAACGTACACGCCAAGCTTAAATACCTTGTCGTGATCAGGCCCAATCTCTTCAAGCACTTTGTATACCGGTGTATGGTTATCAATGCGCTGGGACACTTCTTGCAGATGGGATTTTGGATCACGCCAGCTACCCGTTTCAAGAATAGAATCGAGCTTGCTTGTAATGTGCGTATGGATAAATTCAGCCGCATCATCGTATCCGCGCTCAAGATAGATTGCTCCAATAACTGCTTCAAAAGCATTGGCAAGAATCTGCTGGCGAGCACGACTGCTTCCATTCTTTTCACCTCGGCTCATCCGCACAAGCGGCTCGTAGCCGAGCCTATCACCCGCTTCGCCAATACTTTCGGTTCGCACCAAAGCAGCGCGCCAGCTAGTTAAAATACCTTCCGGTTCACTATGATTTCTAAAAAGATAATCAGTGACGACCAGTTCCAAGACGGCATCACCCAAAAATTCTAAGCGCTCATTATGCTCACTCACGCTCTTCTTGTGCTCATTAACATAGCTACGATGCGTGAGCGCAGTAATAAGAAGCTGGATCTGCTTAAACTCAAAGCCAAGGTGCTCTCGAGCAAAATCCTGATAGGGAGCGACTAGCATACCGCTCATTATAAGTTCTCCTGGCGAATTCGCTTCATCGCAAGCAGCATGAGCTTGCCAATATCTTCATATTCGATCGCATCTAGTGCATCATGGAACTTAAACCACTTAATGCCGTTCATCCACTCTTCTTTTTGAATAGCATTCGTATCGCCCTTTGCGCGCACTAAATAGATTTGAGTTGTCATAAGGACAAGTTTATCGATCCTCCGGTAACGAAAATGAATCTTACCAAGCCAACCCAGTACTTCCGTATCTTTTAAGCCCGCCTCTTCACCAATTTCACGCTGAGCGGTCTGCTGAGCTGTCTCGCCTTCTTCGATGTGACCCTTAGGGATGGTCCATCGGTCTTTAGCATCTTGAATAAGCAGGATTTCCACCTGGCCCTTTTCGTCGCGTCGAAAAACGACGCCACCCGCAGTTGGCTCGCGAACAATCTCCTGAATAGATGGTTTTTTTCGATTAAAGTATTTCTTAAATCGATCAAACTTCGGTGCTGTTGCCATTTGAGGTACCCTCTACAAGCGTTCGGTAGGCCGTTCCAAGAACACCATTTACGAACTTGCTTGAATTATCAGAACCAAATGCTTTTGCCAGCTCAACAGCTTCGTTAATAGCAACCTTTGGCGGCACTTTATCTCCACGGTGGAGCAGCTCGTAAAAACCGATGCGCAAAATCGAACGGTCAACGCGAGCAATCTGCTCGATTGGCCAATCAGGGGCAATCGGTTGAATGATGGCATCCAGTGCGGTCATTTCAGTAATAACACCTTCAACGAGTTCACGAACAAAGCCCTTGTCATCAATGGCTGAGTCATAGCGCTGAAGATTACGATCCAAAATTTCGTCGAGAGCTACAGAACTATCTTCTGATTGAGTACGAAACTCAAATTCATACAGTGTCTGGAGTGCGACAATACGTCCAAGATGACGATTAGAGGCCATAGCAGTTTGGTTCTTTCTTCACTTACGGTTTGTTTAAGATGCGCTCTCAATAAAGTGAGAGATTATTTTGCGAGGTTTTTGCCAGTTTCGCGCTTTGTAGTGCGAACCTTGACAGGTGAAGTACCGTTCACGCGGCGCGCAAGCTTAAGTACGAGGTGGCTGCGGCGTAGACCGGTCTTGCGAGGGCTACTCTGCTTTTTTGGTTGTCCCATTGTAAAGTTCTCCTTTTATAGGTATTTTATTCTAAAACTTATTGCCATTATAGCGAATTTTACAGGATATCTCAAGGGCAAAGCGGTATGCTATTGACAATATTTAACATAAGTAGTATAATGTTGGAATAAATAAGGAAATTATTTTATGGCTGAACAGCTACAAACCGCAACAAGTAATCACGCAAATACCTACAAGCCAAGAGCAGGTGTTGAAAGTGCCCCAGACCCCACCCGCATCAACTGGAACTGGAAGGGTAAACTCGCAGGAGTACTTCTAGGTACGGGAGTAGGTGTAAGTGCAGTTGCCGTCGGTGCAAATATTCTCCATGAAGAAACTATCGCCACCGATCTCGAGACCGTTGGCAAAGGCAGTAATGCCACTGAGACGGCTCTAAAATCTCTCAACGACCTTGCCGAAAACGAAGGTATTGACCCGAATAACGTGCGTGGCGTATTCGACGCAGCGAATCAAATGGGCAATGTAGTACACGAGGGCGATGAGTATAAATTTGAACTTAATAAAAATGGTCTCGACCAATTGTCAATAAGTGTTGAGAAGGTCGACAGCGACCGCGCAGAGCCAGACAACCTTGCCCATCTCAACGACTAGCCACTAAACCACAATGTTTACCAGTCGACCAGGAATGTAAATTACCTTGGTCGGCTGTTTGTTTTCAAGGAATTTCACGACATTGTCTTCAGCAAGTGCCTGCTCTTTCACCATGTCATCAGTTGCATCCGCTGGAAGTACTAGTTTCGCACGCAGCTTGCCATTTACTTGCACGATAATAGTCATTGTATCACTCACAATCAATGCATCATCCCAAGCAGGCCAACCAGCCGCTTCGAGCATCGTATCATTACCAAGATCTCGCCACAACTCAGCACTCATATGCGGCGCAAGTGGCCCAAGGAGACGAACAAGCGTGCCGAGTGCATCACGCCACACCTCGTCGGAGAATCCATCCACTTTCAGCTTATAAAGCTCGTTTGTATATTCCATAAGTGCCGAAATCGCCGTATTGAAACTAAGTCGGTGATAATCTTCAGTTACCTTGCGGATTGTTTTGTGCTGCAAGCGAATTACTTCGTTGTCGTGACCAGTAAAGGACTTGTCACTATCATCAAACTCCTGTGCCAGCACCCATACGCGGTTCAAGAAACGGTAGATGCCCGCTATGCCGCGTGAATCCCACGGCGCATCGAGTTCGATCGGCCCCATAAATAGTACGTACGTGCGAAGCGCGTCGGCGCCGTAGCCCTGCTCGATAACATCAAGCGGATCGATCACATTGCCCTTGCTCTTGCTCATCTTCGTACCGTCTTCGGCGTTAATATAGCCATGGTAGACGAGTTTTTTCACTGGCTCCTTAAAGTTCGTGAGGCCCATTTCCCTAAAGATATGCGTCCAAAAACGAACGTAGAGAAGATGTGCTACCGCATGGTCCCCGCCAACATAATAATCGAGGGGCGCCCAATAATTAGCATCTTCCGGATTCCAAGCGGCTTCAGTATTCTTTGGATCTGTATAGCGAAGCATGTACCAGCTACTACAGGCATAGCCGTCCATCGTATCGGTTTCGCGCTCGGCAGGGCCACCACAAGTCGGGCATGTCGTATTTACCCAGTCGCTTACGCTCGCTAGTACCGACTTGCCGTCGCCCTTTGGTGCATAATCTTTAACCTCAGGGAGCATGACCGGAAGCTGGTCTTCGGGCACAGCCACGGCACCATGGTCGGCACAGTGAATAATCGGAATTGGCGCACCCCAATAGCGCTGACGGCTAATAAGCCAGTCGCGCATTTTATAGGTGGTTTTACTTGCACCAATCCCCTGCTGCTCAAGCCATGCCACGATTTCTTCGCGCGCCTCGCTCGTGCTCATGCCGTCGAAGTTGCCGCTGTTCGTAAGCACACCCTCGCCATGGTAGACACCAACCTCATCGCTATCTTCCGGCTTCTCGATCACTTCAACGATCGGGAGCGAGAACTTCTCGGCAAAGGCAAAGTCACGCTCGTCGTGGGCGGGCACCGCCATGACAGCGCCGGTGCCATAGCCACTAAGCACATAGTCTGCAATCCAGATCGGCATCTTTACGCCCGTAGCAGGGTTACGTACGTAACTACCTGTAAAAGCACCCGACTTTTCGCGGGTATCATTCATGCGCTCGATCTCAGACTTCTTTACCGCTTCGCCGATGTAGGTCTCGACGTATTCTTTATGATCCCCAACAGCAAGCTCTTTTGCAAAGGGGTGTTCAGGGGCAAGCACTACGAATGTCGCACCACAAATCGTATCGGGGCGGGTTGAGAAAACAGTAATGAGTTCACTGCGACCGTCTACCTTAAAGCTAATTTCGGCGCCCTGAGATTTTCCAATCCAGTTCGTTTGAGCCGTTTTGATTTTTTGCGGCCAATCAAGCCCGTCAATTTCTTCAAGGAGGGCATCGGCGTAGTCGGTAATCTTGAAGAACCATTGATTCATGGCTTTTTTCACGACTTCCGTGCCGCAGCGCCAACATTTACCGCCTTCGACCTGCTCATTAGCAAGCACTGTCTTGTCGACTGGGCACCACCACTGCAAACTATCCTTTTGATACGCCAGACCGCGCTCGAAGAACTTGGTAAAAATCCACTGCGTCCACTTATAATACTCTGGGTCGCTCGTGTTAAGCTCTCGTGTCCAATCAATACTGACACCCATACGCTTAAACTGCTTTTTGAAGTTCTCGATATTCGTTTTAGTTACATCGGCCGGCGCAGTGCCAGTTTTAATGGCGTAGTTTTCAGCCGGCAATCCGAATGTGTCCCAGCCCATTGGGTTGAGGACATTACTGCCATGCTGACGGTGGAAGCGCGCAATCGCATCAACGATCGAATAGCTAAACGCATGGCCCGTATGCATGCCGGCACCACTTGGATACGGAAACATACCCGAGACATAGACTTTCTGCTTAGTATCATCACGCGCAACGGCGTAGGTTTGCTGTTCATCCCAAATGGCCTGCCATTTAGGTTCAATTTCAGAGGGGTTATAGCGCTTCATAATTACTCCCAGTATAGCAAAACTCGCCTCCTGATGACAGGGGCGAGTTTTGCGGAAGTCAACGGGCCTATTAGCTTTCGACCGTTACGTCTATTTCAGATGTGCTTTCGTACTGAACATCCATTTCGCTGCTAGTAACCTGCGTTTCGCCCATCATGGATCCGAACGACTCAGTTGCTTTTTGAACCTCAGCCTGTAGTTCCTTGAGCGACATAAAGTCAGTTGGCGCAGCCACCGTGACAGCCTTGCCGAAACTCGGCTCGACTATAAATTCACCTGACGCATCCTTGTCTTTTCCGGTCAGCTTTAACTGTGTAAACTCATGAGTCCAACGGCTTACCGATACTTCAACCTTCTCTGTTGAGTCGTCACCTGCAGGACTCGTCACATCACTCGTATCGAGCTTGAAAGATTCTAATGAGCTATCACATTTTTGAAGATCTTTCATAAACTGCATTTCATTGACAGCTTCGGCAAACTTTTTCGCAGCGTCTTTGTTGAGTGACAGCTCGTAGCCCATACTATCAACACCACCGACAGTACGACCAGGAAGGCTGCTATCGATCACGACAAATTTATTATCCTTATATGCCTTTACAAGGCCGTCTTGAACAGCTTTGTCATCTTGGATTTTCTTCATCGTGTCCGTGAGGCATGCTTGCGCCTTACTTGCATCTTTACTGTACTCTGCAAGATCATCTGCCGAAACACGAATCCATTTGTTGTCGATCTTAGCTACGAGATCGTCAAATGGAGAGCTAGTCATACCCGACTGCTTCATAAGATCGTCAATAATAGCCTTGAGGTTGCCGACCTTAAAGAATAAATTACCGTCTTTATCGACAAGCGCCGAACCGTTAACAGTAAAGTCTTTCCCATTTGCTGTGAGTGTCATTTTTGCATTACCCTCGCCATTAAGCTGGCTGGCCTGCTTGCCGTCAAATGCGACGCGCACTTTGACATCTTTTGTATCAACAGCCAAGGTGCCGCGGTATGTCACTGTCTTTGCTTTAATAACATTTGACATCGCATCGGTAAGCACTTTTTCAGGATTCTGATACCAAAGCGCATATGCGGCATATGCGCCGCCGCCGAGAATAAGGGCCGCTGCAGTAATAATACCAGCGATGATCAGCTTCTTTTTCTTAGTAGGTTTTGTGGGCGGGACCTGATTTTCTACTACAGGAGCAGATGCACCAACTACTGGCTGCTCATTTGCCGCTGGTGTTGCAAAGAAGTTCTGAGATTGGGTCGGTGCTTCCTTTTCAACAGCCGCTAGTTCTTGGGTCTCTACAGGATACTGAGTCACTGGCTGAGGCTGAGTAGGCTGGGTTTGATATGGCTGAGGCTGCGGCTCCGGCTGGCTCGAAGGCGTCGGTGAAGGCTGCGGCGGAGTATACGGCGGATATTGATTATTGTCTTCGGGCATAGTGAAATTCCTTAGTGCTAATGTCTAAAAAAAGCATAACATGATCGAGAACGATCACCTAGGCGAATTTTGAGAAAAACCTTGCCTTCGTCGCAAGCCACTCGGGTGATTGGCGAATAAGCAGTGATTCATCATCAGTTGAATGAAGCACAACTTTCAGCGCCTCTTCACAATACATGTCAGCCTCTGAGCCATTAAACAAGATAGCCGCTCCATCATCTAATACTTTATGCACAAACGCGCCAGCCTCAAGCGCGTTCGCACACACCATTACCTGACAGCCCTGCGTCTTGGCAGCAGGGGCTACGTAACGTGCCGCCTCATCGCCAATGATAACCACCCAACTCAGCAAGCTCGGATCACACAGTCTTCCAAGTGCCTCATGCTCTTTTTGAGAGTCGGACCCAAGATTATTCATTGAAGTAAATACGGCTATACGCTGCGGGACTTGAAACGTGTACAGTGTCTGCAAGGCGGATGCGGAAGATTGAGGACCTGAGCTATAGGTATCATCAATAAGTATCGTCTGCCGGACGCCCCGTATAAGATTCATACGACCCGGCAGTGGCTCTAGCTGGCTAAGCCCTTTAATAACCGTCGCCGCATTCATACCAAGCTTAAAGCCCACTGCTGCTGCAGCAATAGCTGGACGTAAGCTATGCTCGCCCACTGCGCGTATCGCAACAGAAAGCGGCTGCGCACTATCCGGCACTATCAGCAAGCCTGTATGTCCAGCTTCAGGATTAAAATCTTCGGTTACGAAGCGATACTCAGCCGCTCCACTGGTACCATAGGTCGTCAGGTTGCCGTTTGTAAGATAGCTCGCATGACGGCCATCAATATCATCACGGTTAATGATAGCAAGGCGGCTAAATTGTGCGGCGGTCAGCTCCTCCTGAGCAACTGACTCAATAGTTGAAAATACATCCATGTGTTCCGAAGTTATCGCAGTAATAACCACCATGTCGGGTAGTAAATACGTGCCGTAATGTGCCATTGCCCCAGGTCCGTCCGTACCAAGCTCCTGGACGATCACCTCAACATCAGCCGGCGCATGAATGCGCTGCCGAGCCGCACGAAGAACCCTCATCCATGCAAATAAACCACCAGTTTGCGGATACTCAATACCTAACACTTCAAGCGGGACGCCAAGCGGCGTGCTTCGACTACTATCGTGAAGCCGTACTCGATACTGCCCGGAAAGAACGGTTGCAATTGCTATTTTCGTACTTGTCTTGCCCAGACTTCCCGCGACAGCAACAAGCTTTACTTCCGGATGTTTTTTGAAATACTGCCGGACATATCCTTCAAGTTTCTTTTGTATGTGTTTTTTAAACATGAGACTCCTTCAAATTTACGACAGCTTAAAAACTGACTGAAATGCGCGGCATAATAATACTAACAGGCACCTTTGAGGGTGTGCCGGCATTTGTGAGAGTGTCACCACTGAATGTTACGCCTCCGTCGATATTACCCTTACCAAGCTGGCCATTACCGTTAAGCCCGAGTGAATAGACGACACCGTTGTCTCCAAGGATGAACGCCGTGTACTCATCTGAGTTGGCGAGTGCCACTGCCCTGACGCGCTCCGTAGAGCTGCCCGGCCTAAGTGGCATTACAATCTCCACGGGCGTCCCATTGCAAGCCTGCAGCGCGCTGCCTGCATTTGCCGAGGTTTTGCCGGCGCGATTATCTCCCGCGGCAAAGACCTTGCCCGACTCTGTAATGACCATGAATGAATTCATTTGATAACCAGACTCAAAGTTCATATTTTGTATCGCCACCTCGCCCGCTGGCATACCAAATACTACCCAGCCTCCCCGGTCCGTACATGTCCCATCGCCAAGTTGACCGTCGTCATTGTTACCCATACACCACGTCATGCCTGGATTTGGGTCTTCGCGAATCATGCAGATTGAGTTATTGTGGCCACCATCCTGTCCGACACTAAAAATAGAGGCATACCTAAAGCCAGGGGTCGTAATTTGCCGCGGCGTCGCATAATAGGTCGTATAGGTGGTATTGCCATCATTTGCCGTTCCTTGGCCATTGTGGCCACTCATATAAACCGACCCGTTAGTCGCTAGATAGTACACGCCGACATACGAACCATGGTAAGTCAGTTTAATATCTTTTACTTTCACCCCGGCGGGCAAAAGCGAACGAGCTGGCACTGAATGCCCCATACCACTCACATTGGTCGAGCTATCACCACGACCAGTTTGACCAAGGTTATTCACACCAGCGCAGTACGCGTCGTCCGCATTCGTAATAACACAGGTAGACCATTCTTTGTTAAACACTTTCTTGGCGGTCACACCAGCCGGGAGTAAAAAACGCTTCGGAGTCGTCATGGGAATGTTATTATTCACCAGATCGCCATTCCCAAGCATGCCAAAATCATTCATCCCAGAACAATACGCCTGCCCATCAGAAGCGATCACACAGCCCGAGTTGCTACCATAACCATTCACGTCCATATCAACTGCCGTTAAGCCCGGTGCTAGCCCAAATCGCTGCCAGGTAGGCCCTCCACCTGACCCTAAGCCACCATCACCTCGGCAATACGCCTGATCATCAGCTGCTAGTACACAAAGAATTGAGGCGCCTTGTCCAGAATCATACACTCTTTTTATTTTGGTTGTTCCACCACCAGGAGGATCTACCTTTGTTGGCGTTCCTACCGATGATCCGATAGACGCCTCGCCAACCTGGCCTGCGCCGTTATAGCCCCACGCATACAGCACCCCGTTTGCTGCCAGCATATAGCCATTATGACCGCCGGACTTCCAGCCCGCCCCGCTAGCAATCTGCGGCTTGTCGACATAATTCGACTGACTGTAGACGGTTTGCTCATAGCTACGCCACACCGATGACGGGCTACTTGTCCGGACCAGTTGAAGTACCCCATCGGACTTTACGCGAACAAATCCACTCACATCAGTCTCGACATTACTCACCGTAAAGCTTGTTCTGACTGAACCTTTATTGAGGACATAGCTTGAAGCCGAACTGTTCGTATTGCCGTTACAGAGTGTGTTTGGCTTCAGTACGCGCTTTGTCGGATCAGAATTACTAAGCCAAATCGGATCGTAATTATTTTGTCGTAAACAAGCGGTAGCCATAGCCGCTCCAGCTTCACTCGCCTCTTTAGCGATTTGATTATAATATTGCTCATTAAGCGCAGTCCGAATAGACGACACGGCAGTAACGGACACGAGCAGTACAGTGAGCATCACCACGGAAACAATAAGCACGGTCGGCAAAGCAAAGGCCGTCTCACGCGACCTGGAAGTCAAGAGCTTTATCGCTAACCGATTCATTAAATTTGATTATGAAGCATAAGAAGAATGCAGTCAATCATAGATACGATATTGCAGATCCTACTCTGGAGTATCTGAAGTTGTTGCCGCTTGGTCGAAAAGCCAAGTGACATAGCCACCACGCTGTTCGATACACGAAGCGGCGCGCGCAATCGGCAGCTGACCCAACTCGAGCGCTTCAGCGAGTGCCGCCTTTTTACTGGCACCCACCGCAAATATAACCGCTCGCGAAGTAGCCTCAAGTGCGCGCAATGTTAAGGTAATCCGTGTAGCCGGTGGCTTTGGAGCATCGTAAACTGGCGTCACCAGCCTCTCGGCAGGCGTAAAATCGGTATGTTTTGGAAATAAAGATAACGTATGGCCGTCCTCACCAACACCCAGCCATACAAGATCAAAATAAGGAATTCCATCCTCGGTTAGGGGCAATGCCTGTAATGCCGCTTGATAACGTAGTGCTGCTTCTTCTGCTGGCAATTCAGTCTCTGGCTGAACTTGAGTCATTGAGGCTGTCCGACCAGCCACAAAAAGAATCGAACTGATTTGACCCCAGTTTGACTCAGGATCATTCGCGGGCACAGATCGCTCATCTCCAATAAGTGCAGTGACTTTTGACCAATCTAGCATATCCGAGTACTCTGAAGCGACTTGCTCGTAGGCAGCCATAGGCGAGCCTCCCCCGGCAAGTACCCAAACTGCCTGGCCTCGCTCCTCAATAGCAATACTTAAAGTGGCGATTGCATCTAAAGCTGCTGCATTCGCAACATCTAAAGGAGTGGTGAGTGTTTGAATTTCTGGCATATATCTACTTATTATTATGACACAAAATAAAAAACACCCGGAACAATCCGGATGCTTGGATGTGCATATGGTGGAGCATACCGGATTCGAACCGGTCACCTCTTCGCTGCCAGCGAAGCGCTCTAGCCAAATGAGCTAATGCCCCAAACTTGATTTATTGTAACAAAAACTCGCCACATCTGTCGAGGGCGAGTTTTCTAGCTGTTACGCGCCCACCCGGGGCACGTTTTTGTTTGTAACGTGTTTGTTTTATACGCAAAGGCACCCCTTTGGCGTACCAGCTTATGGTTTATTATCACCCTACAATGCAAATATTGCAAGCGCCATTGTGCTCATGCTGGTATTTTTTTGGTATTCATGCTTAAATAGCTATGTTCAGAAGCACACGCGTATTCAGGCAAAAGGCGGGCGCTTACCTCTTAAGGGTAAACTCTCTTCTTCGCACATATCGCACAAGCGGTCGATCTGACGATAACCAGAATCAGATAAGAAGAAAAGAGTACCACAATTATGGCACAACAAAATCTATTCATCGGTAGCCTTGCATACGCAACTACTGACGACACACTCAAAGCTCATTTCGAGCAAATCGGCGAAGTTGCTAGCGCACGCGTCATCACAGACCGCGACAGCGGCCGTTCAAAGGGCTTCGGCTTTGTTGAATTCGTAAACGAAGCAGACAACCAAAAAGCTGTTGATCAACTTGACGGTAAGGACCTTGACGGTCGTACTATCAGCGTTGGTCTTGCACGTCCAAAAGAAGACCGTCCTCGTCGTGAGTTCGGTGGCAACAACGACCGCGGTGGTGACCGTGGTGGTAACGGTGGTGGTTCATTCCGCCAACGTAGCTGGTAGTTCACTACCCAACCTACAAAAATACCTCGCCTTAACAGCGAGGTATTTTTTATGTTTATCGCCCTTTACCTTACTAACGGCGACTGCACCCAATCAAGCCCTAGGTCAAGCCAGGCATTGATGATACCGAAGCCATTTAGCAACCATACCGTCGTCATCACGACAAGGCCGGTAAATGCCAACACAAGCAATTGCAGACTCCAGTGCTGTCGCTTAAGCCAACTCACCCAGGTATCATACTGGCTGCGCGCACGCTCAAGTAATCGCCCCGCCCATTCGAATTCGGTTGCGAGAGTCGCGAGGCCAGCAAATACAATCAGCCAGCCTGGCCCAGGATATGGAATAGCAACAATACCCACAAGCAACACAATCCCACCCATTACTCCGACCGCAACTCGCTTGGCGTGACGCTTGGCTTTATTCATAGACTCAGTATACGCCCCTACCGCTTACTAAACCACTCGGCAAATAATCGCCAATGCTCGCATTCCTCTGCTGCCGATGCCAGGTTGCCGCGATCGTGCATCTCGGCAAATGTTTCACTGCCATTTAGGCTAATCGATTGCTCAAGTGAGTTGTTTCCATCCATGCTACCACGTGGCTCATCAACAAACATACCTTCATAACTTGCTTCAAAATGATGCAAGTTATCGCCGTCGAAATAAGCAACATGCTCGAGGCAAATAATCCGGCGGTCATCATATGGCGCCATGACATTCATCCAATCCTGAGCCTGCCACCAATTGGCTGTGTCTTTCATATAACCGCCAGGAAAACCACCAAGTGCAGGGATATTCCAGCTCGTATCTTGCACGACGACAGGCTGATGAATCACCTCATAGGCCGCCCTTGCCTTTGCCTTTGTAATCTCAGCTGGATCAGTGTGTTGAATTTCATCGATATCAACCGCAACTGTACTAAGCTCAACATTATACTGATCGAGTGTTCGTTTAGCCTCGGCAATCTTACGGGCATTGCCTGTGGCAAATGTAATGGTCTTCATCTTTACTCAACCTCCGGATACTTCTCTGGGCTTTTGCGGCAGTACTGCGCCCATTCATCATTTTCATTTGGGATAGTGACAGTCTCGATGTAGCACCCATCGCGAAAGCCGCCTTTTTTGGCTAGCTTTTTTGCCCGCGAAGTAGTGACTTCAGCTTCAGAAATATCTACTTCAGCGCATAAGTCGTCGAGAATCTGACGGACATCGGCAATCTCTTCGATGAGTTCTTCTCGGCTAGCTGCCGAGCTTACTTCATCGGCTTCTTCATGCAGCTTTTCACTCAAACTTTTATGTAGCGCTACTCCCTGTAGTTTCTGGCCTTTTACGATATGGCCGCTCTCCTCGTGCCAGCGCCAAATATTGTCGCGTACTAGCTTTGCGTATTTAAAGGTTGGCATTCAAAAGCTCCGCGAAGTCCTTCTCATTAATAACCTTCGTCCCATAGCTCTCGGCTTTCTTTAGTTTGCTCGCACCGACCTTACCGCCAGCTACCAAGTACGTCGTATCCTTCGCGACGCTTGTCTGAAAGGTGCCACCAAGAGCGCGGATTTTATCTGCCGCCTCATCGCGGCTCATCGTTTCGAGTGTCCCAGTCACTACAAAGTTTTGTCCAATAAGTCTTCCTGTTTTCTTTTTGTAGTATGGCACGACACCAAAATCTGCGAATTTAGCAAGTAGGGCGATGTTATCTTCGCCGGCGAACCAAGCGACAATACTTTCTGCCACTATTTTGCCAATACCATCCACCGCTTCAAGTTGCTCTATGCTCGCATACTGCAAAGCTTCAATTGACTCAAATTTTGAAGCAAGATCAACCGCGGTCTGCGCGCCGACGTGTCGAATACCCAGCCCAAGAATAAACTTTTCGAGTGGCGGCGTCTTTTTCTCCTGGATTGCCGCAATGAGCTTGCGAGCCGAAATAGCAGCAAACCTATCAAGTTTGAGCAAGTCTTCAGCGGTAAGGCGATAAATATCGGCAATATCTTTTACGAGTCCGCCATCAACAAGCGCAACAACATTTTTCTCACCAAGCGTATCAATATCGAGCGCACCTTTGGATGCATAGTATTCGAGCGAGCGTTTAAGTATAAGGTCGCCGCTAGTCCCCTTTACACGATATACGACATCCGCACCGGTACGCTCAAATTCGAGCTCAGGATACTGCTCCTTTAGTGCCGCCACGTAGTCAAATGGCCGTGCGTTCTCTGGCCGAAGCTCGGTTACAACACTTTCGACCTGAGGGATAATATCACCCGCCTTGAAAATAATAACCGTATCGCCAACACGAATATCTTTTCGTGCAATCTCGTCGGCGTTATGAAGACTAGCATGCTGCACGGTCGTACCAGCAACCACTACCGGATCAAAGACTGCTACAGGCGTGGCGGCACCGGTGCGCCCAATACTAATGACGATATCACGTACGATGGTCGTAGCCTTTTCGGCGGCGTACTTGTATGCAACGGCAGCACGGGGTTGTTTGCCTACAACGCCAAGGCGCGCAAACTGCTCGCGGTCGTTTACCTTAACTACTAACCCGTCGGTATTAAACGGAAGATCATTACGTTTCTTATCCCACGTATCAATAAAAGTCATCACTTCAGAAACTGTATGGAACACCGATGCCTCAGCGTTACGACTAAGGCCGAGTGCGCTCAGTGCTTCGTAAGCAAACATATTCGTCGGCACATCCTCTAACGCGTCACGTAGTAAATCATATGCCCGGAAGTGAAGCGGTCGCTCGGCAACGAGGCGCGGATCAAGCTGGCGAATCGTTCCGGCAGCAAGGTTTCGCGGATTGGCAAACTCAGGCTCACCCAATTGGCGTCGTCGTTCGTTGAGCGCCTCAAATTCATTTTTTAACATGACGATTTCACCGCGGATTTCCGTACGGCCTTCTAAGAACTGCTCAAATCCCTCTGCACTACGAAGACGCAATGGTACGTTCTTGATCGTTCGGACATTGCTCGTGACATCCTCGCCAATAAAGCTGTCACCACGCGTCACTGCCTGTACGAGTAGTCCGTCTTCGTATGTCAACGCACAAGCAAGTCCATCCATCTTGATGTCCGCGAAATACTCATGTGTCCTACCTGGAAGTAACTTATCCATACGCATCACCCATGCTTCAACTTCGTCGCGACTAAATACATCATTAAGACTAAGCATGCGAGTTCGATGTTCAATTTTTGAAAACCCTTCTTTTAGCTCGCTACCGACCCGCTGCGTTGGACTATCAGGTGTAATCAGCTCCGGGTGAGCGGCCTCTATTTCTTTGAGCTCAGAAAATAAACTGTCGTAAATAGCGTCATCAACTGATGGCATATCAAGCACGTGGTACTGATAACTATACGTATCAATAAGCTGTCGCAACTCCTTGATTCGAACATTAGGCTGGTCGTGCATCATCATCAACTACCCTTCTATATAGTAAGTAAACATAGCTCGCTACCCAAATAGTAGTTACTGATCCCATGGCAAGCAGAGCGAGTGGAATAATGGGGATGTTTTCAATTACAGGCCATATGCCTTTTAGCCATGTGTCAAAAATAATAATCGGAACCATGACTACCGCCCAGATCACCACTACGCCCAGAAGCATCCACAGCAAACGCAGTAAAATTCGCAGTCGACGCCCAATCACCAAGTCTCCCGCAGTCCGTAAAGCGCGCATTGGATACATACCTGGAAGTGTCACCACTACAAGCGCAATAATAGTACTCGTGACCCAGTAGAGGGAAAGGACGGCAAGTAACGTTGCGGCTGCCCAAAACACCATGGCGGCAACTCCACCGGAGAGAAGGCCAGAGCTTACTGCCGCACCATAGCCGACAAATGCCAGGCCGAGTGGGAGTAGCTGAATGAGCAGTACGATACCCACCAAAAATGTCGCAACAATTGGCGAACCAGCACTGTATAGCCCGTCGCGCAGGCGAACGGCATGACCAGCCAAAACATTACGGAGCAGCCAAACTGTCGTCAGCCAGGTTAGTAGTACAAAGATGCCGCCATAAATCTGCTGAGATTCAGTCGGTGCAGCATTTGCACCCCCGCTTATAGTCGCCAAGAGCAATAGGCTTGCGCTACCTACTTCACCCAAATTACCCTCAAAGATATCGTCCCCTGTCTGCTTGAGTGCATCGCCAAGCTGCGTATAGACGTCCTGAGACGCAATACCGACCACGAAGCCACTCACTACCGCATACACTAAAGCAAGCATGCCAAACAGGCGGCGCTGTCGCCAGATAGTTTGAAAAACATGATGGCTAAACGCCCAGTAGCCCGGTAGCTGGAGGGATCGTGCATAATCGCGACGACGCGTCAGGCGAAAACTTCGATGCGGCCGGCGTGACAAAAAATCCCGTGCCCGACGGCGAACTGACGAGATAAATACAATGACCCGCTTGGAAAGAGCAGATCTAAAAGTCTTCTTCGTAGAGCTTGATTGTTTGACTTGTTTTTTTCTCGTCGCTGTCGGCATTATAGAGTGTTTCGTGATTAGAATTTGTCGGCGTTATTTCTGAGCCGCGCTATACGATCTTCAAGCGGCGGGTGCGTACTAAAGAGCTTACTTAGGAAGCTCGGCTTCAGCGGGTTATTGAAAAAGAGATGAGCACTCGCACTATTTTGACGTTGCATTGGTCGTCCATATTGCTGCAATTTCTCAAGTGCGCTCGCCAGCCCTTCGGGATGACGTGTGGTCATTGCACCAGTTGCATCGGCTAGGTATTCACGCTGGCGACTCACCGCCATCTGCACAATAGCAGCGATGATTGGAGCCAGGACAATAACGATAATACCTATCACGAGCACGACTGGATTCATGCCACTATCTCGTCGATCTCCACTAAAAAAGAACATGTGCAGGACAATATCGGACAAAAGGCCAATGACACTCACAAGACCGAACGCAATCATACTCACACGGATATCATAGTTTTGGACGTGACCCATCTCGTGCGCAAGTACCGCTTCGAGCTCGGCGTCGTCCATAATATCCATAAGACCAGTGGTTGCCGCCACAATAGCATGGCGCGGGTCGCGACCTGTCGCAAACGCGTTCGGCGCTGGATCATCAATAATATACACTTTCGGCGTTGGCATACCGGTTGCAATAGCAAGGTTCTCAACCATGCGATATAGACGTGGATTGTCACGTTTTTCAATTTGCTTCGCACCGGTCATCGCAACCGCCAAGCGGCTCGCGGCAAAGTACTGTATTAATGCATATACCGCAGCCACAATAAGTGTAATGTAAAAGATAGATGTATTACCACCGTACAAATAGCTCACCACCCACGCAATAGCGCCAATAATACCAACAAACGCTGCCATCACAAAGATGGTGTTACGTTTATTGGCGGCAATGGCTTTATACATAGGGAATATCTCCTCAGGCAATGTTAGTAATTAAAGTAGTAGTCTAAAACTGTACGTCGACAGGCTTTTCAACAGTAGCCCGGTCTTCAACTTCGAAGAATTCACGTTCTTTAAAGCCAAGCATGCCTGCAAAGATATTGTTTGGGAAAAGTTGAATCTTCGTATTAAGATCACGGACACCACCGTTGTAAAAACGGCGTGCTGCTTGGATCTTATCCTCGGTGTCAACAAGCTCATCTTGAAGCTGGATGAAGTTTTGGTTCGCCTTAAGATCTGGATACGCTTCCGCAACAGCAAAAAGGCTTTTAAGTGCACCTTCAAACATGTTTTCTGCTTCAGCTGTTTCCTTAACACCCTGTGCGTTCAGTGCATTGGCACGAGCCTCAGTCACTCTCTCGAACACACCACTTTCGTGTGCCGCATAGCCCTTTACGCTATTAACAAGATTTGGAATAAGGTCCAATCGTCGCTTCAATTGAACGGTAATGTCGCTCCATGCTTCATCAACGCGTAGCTTAAGCGTAACGAGTGAGTTATATGTTGCCCATAAAAAAATTCCTATGATGGCGACAATTCCGAGAATAATCCATAGTGCTGTCATTTTCTGTAATACCCCTTAAATATGTTCGGTTTATTGTGCCCTCATTATACCATTTATGATCAAAAAACTCGACGCCAATACGTCGAGTCTTCATCAATTTTGGTGCGCAGAGCGGGACTTGAACCCGCACGACCTTGCGGCCAAGAGATTTTAAGTCTCTCGTGTCTACCGATTCCACCATCCGCGCGTAGACATATCTGGAGGCACCTACGGGATTCGAACCCGTGTACACGGTTTTGCAGACCGTTGCCTAACCACTCGGCCAAGGCGCCATCTTGAATCATTATACCAGACACCAAGAAAGATCTTCTGCTTAAAAAGAGACGGGCGGTAGTAACCTTCTACTTACACACCCCAGCTATCCACTAGAAGGCTGTTAATTCGGCATCGAGCCGCTTTACATCCTCGCCACTCTCGACATTTGCTTGGTCGAGAGTCTGTTCGGCCTTTTGTAAGTCCTCGTCCGACTCAATCGCTGGCACTGGCTCAACATCGCTTGCAGTTGATGCGTCCGCCTGCCTACTTGATTCGGCGTTTTTGTTCTGAATACTATTATAGGCAACATACCCAAGAGCACCTATAATTACCACGACAACAATAATAAGGACTGCTTCAACGGCCGAAAAACCAGCCTGACGGATAGTGCGGGCTCTCATTAGTTTTTCTCACCTTCCGACGACATCGTGCCTTGTGCCGACTTCACGCCAACAATAAGATTTTTTATTGATGTTTTATATTCCTTCAATGCTGCAACCACGTGCCCATGGTGCCCCTTGAAACCCATGGCAGCGCCCTTCGGGTCTTCCCCGTCGCACTTAAACTCCACTCCTTGGGAAGTAATCATAGCAACAGCCCCCTCGGCAGCTACTCTCTTTGCGGCAGCGTCAGCTACTAGTGCATCGTAGTTCGCGAGTAACCTGCCTTTTTTGTGATAAAAAGCCTGTGTTCGCTCGGAGATACCGCTAAACAGATCGACTTGCTTTTGGCCGCGGTCTGAAACACGTGTCATAGTACTAGAAATAGCGTTTTGACGCTTTTCACAAGCGCGAAGCTTTGCATCTTTCAGGCGAGTCTTTGCTGCCTCCTGCTGTGTTTCGGCTTTTGCTTTCGCCTCAGTAACCTTGGCCTTCGCCTCTTCGCGCTGGGCTTCAAGTTTTGCTTTTTGAGCCTCTTTTTGCGCCTGGGCATCCTGTTTCGCCGCTTCACGGTTCATTGGCTCTGTCGTCTCGGCATTAACCGCCAGCGGAGCCACCGTCACCGCAGACATTACGGCAATCATTGTAAATAATCCGTGCTTGAAAAATGTTTTTTTCATTGAATATAGATACCCTTTCTTAGTAGTTTAAGCATAGGCTTTTTATACCTCAAAATCAATCAAATAATGACAAAAATGCCAAAATCAAACAGCTACACACAGGTAGGGCGTATACTAAATGCTATTCGTATGGATTCTTTGTAGTATTCGCGATACGCACGAGCTGCTTTAGTTTCTCGAGATCCACATCAGCTAGCTTGTTAATATAGATACATCCTTTGCCGATTTTATATTTACCAAGTTCTTTTACTTTGTCCGTTAGCTCCGCCGCATCGAAAGTAAGATAGAGTGAAAACTTGCCCACACCAGGCGCAAAGCCAAGTCGCATCCAGTCACCTTCGCGACCCGACTTTGACTTATAATGAAACGCTCCGAAACCAACAATCCGCGCGCCCCATAGCACAGGAGGTTCACCTGAAATTTCCTGCATGAGCTCAACAAGCGTTTCGGCATCAGCCTGTTGCTTTTCAGGAAGACTCGCGATGAAATCAACAATATCTTGATCGGTTTGCTTGGTCTTGTTTTCGTTTTTCATACTATTCTTATCTCACTCCCCTTCGGTCGTTTAGTCCTGAGGACCAACCTCTATCAGCCTGCTATTTTTTGCAAGATCGGGATCAGTACATGCCGCGAGATTAAAGCAGCAAGGGCGTCGATGCTTGCCATTTAGTTTTGAGATCGACTTTTCAATCCGTACCGCTCGCGTATCCATGCTACCAGTGGCGTTCACCCACCGTATCCACTCCCAACGCGCCATAGGCGTGATATCTTCCCATTTTTCTTTCACCTTCTGCGGTGCTTTATTTAGGGCGTCTTTAAAATCACTCGGGATGTTCGGCTCTGGCCACTCTTTAGTCGGCGTCATTTCTAATACCACAGTATCGCCGGCGTGCACGCCCACCGCTTTTTGCAAGGCAGCATCCACTCGCATCCAATGTCCCCAATATCCATCTGGCTCCAACACAGCACGAAACTCATGACCATTAATCGTTCCGATCACTGCCACTTGGCCGCGCGAGGGCAGCTTTTCGCTTGACTCCTCGGGTAATCTTAAAATAGTCCACTTTTTGAGATTAAAGAGCGAAGCTTGAAAGCGAATTGTTACAACCTCTTGTTTCATATTCTTAGTATATCAAGATAAAAGAGATCTTGCTCCTACCATCTATTCGTCGGCTGCAAGCTCAGCGAGCCTCCTTGCGGTGTGTATATTACGAATCGTTACTTTGCTGTAGAGCTCTGAGCCAACAAGCTTCTGCAGACTTCCCTTCGTCTGGACGGCGCGCGCGACATTTGTAATTACGGCGCCGTCAACATACTGCATCGTCTCAATGTCGGGCACATAACCCAACTTCTCGATAATATTCGGCATATTAACATCATCAAAAAGATAGAGTACGTCAGACTTTTGCCCAGTCTTATCGGGGTTCGGCGCATCATTTGTCCATTCTTCTGGGATAGCTGCCGCAATAGCTCGAATCTTGTCACCAGATAACAAAAGTGTCGGGATAGGAAAGCCGAAATGCTCCTCCAGCGCCGGCTGCACCTCACTTGCTTCTGGCTCATGGTCAGTCGTAAATACCGCGTTGCCAGAATTGATATAGGTCACCACGTCTCGAAAACCAAGCTTCTCGAGTACCGCCTGAAACTCTGCTTTTGGCACCCGGTGATTACCGCCAACATTAACTCCACGAAGAAGCGCCACATATTTCATCGTAGACCTACGTACAATAAATCAGATAAGTAGGTGCTTAGTTCGGGCTGCATCCGGAAATATCCCTACTCCTCACCCAGCACAGGCCAGATAGTAACAAGATATAGCGCAAAATGCCCAAGCGTTAGAAAAGCAAGTCCACCAATTACGATAGCAGGCGGCGGCAACAGATACGCATAAAGAATAGCAAATAGCGGCAAGAATGTGGCATGAAAAATATAGACGCGGCGTGTCGCACGGGCAGTAAAGAGACGCATCCCCTCATCTTCTTCCTTAAGCTCAGGTGGAAAGAGGCCAAGTGCACGAATGGGCGTATGGGAATGACGACGATTATAACGAAGTATCGCGGCAGTGTAGACGATACTAAGTACGATAATTATCACGACAGCAATGAATGAATGTGTAACATTAAGGTATGATGCCTCGGGTGAAAGATTCTCAGTTCGCTTAGCGATCAGCATTGCCGCATAAAAGAACGTGCCGTATATTAGCAGTTGCCAAAACGGCGAGCGGGCATTAAATAGTTTTTTCATCAGGTTCCTCCTCTAGCCAGAATAATTCAGCAACGGGCGTTCGTAGCGCACGAGCCAGCTTAAGTCCAAGTGTGATCGATGGCGCAAACTCGCCTTTTTCAATAAATGCAATCGTCTGTCGGGTCACGCTCACCCTATCGGCAAGATCGGTTTGCGTCAGGTTGTATTCGGCCCGTTTGACGCGGACTTTATTTTGTAACATAGCTTTATTATAGCATTCATGACTATATATGTAAAATATTCTTTACATAATGTTAACTATACTATACATTTATGTACATACTAACCCCACGGAAGGACGAATAATGTTTGATGTCATAAATGACTGGATAAAAACTATACAAGAAAATAGCCCCCTGGGAGCTATGCATGAATGGCTACAGCCTTTTGTTATTGAAATAACAACTTTTACCGCTAGTATCCCGCTTATCTGGCAGATACTCGTAACGGCCGGCTGGAGCGCAATTCCATTTATCGAATCGGACGCAGGTGTGGCTGTTGCTATTGCGGCGGGCGTACCAACCATACCTGCAGTTATTGCAGCCATTATCGGCAACTGGGTAGCAGTAGCTCTTGTTATCCTTGGGACTGACAAAATTCGCAACTGGCTTGGTGTCCATACCTCTAAAAAGTCCCAGGAGAAACGTCAAGGTAAAGTTCGCCGTGCACTTGAAAAATACGGCGTACCCGGCGCATCTCTCCTTGGGCCACTTCTTATCGGCACGCATTTGAATGCTTTTTTCATGGCAGCAGCGGGCGTCAATCGCCGTTACCTACTTATTTGGCAAACAATAGCGATAGTGGTCTGGGCAATTATCTTTGCTGTGATCATGCACACGCTCATGTCATCACTACGAGGATAACCGACTGTAGCTTAGGATGGTCACGCCCCACTTGCCGTCAGCTTGTAATGCCATAACAAGTGGGGCGTGTAGATCATCTTTATTTGAGCCTATCAACATCCGGGGCGACGCCTACCGACACCTCATCACCCTCAAAAATATTCTCATCTTTACGTACATCGGCCTTTACCGCCACAAACCAGCGCTGCTCCCCCATGCTCATGGTAGTACTCATCCAAGCCGACTTGCCAATTGCAACCTGCACAGGAACGTTCCCGTTTTTGCCGCTCATTTCGCGTAAGCCACTGTGAATATCATCTGGTATACGCACATAATGCCAGCCGCCCTTGCCAGGTGTTTTCTCAAGGGTTGCAGTAAATCGCATAGGTTTTATAGCCATACTCCTTACGACCCTGCCCATGGTGTGCCAAATACACCCACGGCAAGCTCAAGCCAAGTCAGGAAAAGTAGTGCTACAATAACGGTCACAATTGCAAGACGGGTAGATCTCTTTTTCATACATTGATTATACAGGAGAAAAGAAACCACAGCCAAGACTGAGGTTTCTAAATTGGTGCTGAATTGCAGACGTATTTCAAACTCTTAAATGCCGAGCGAAGACTTGGTCAACCAAGTAAATACAACTAATACCACCATTACGATGCCTAGTACTTTGAGTATCTTTAGTGCGGTCTTACGACGATTTGTAAAATAGAGTATTGCTACTACGATAAGTGATATAGCACCCAGAATTACTACTATGAATGGAAGAGCCATTATGACATATATAAATACGAGATATTCTGTTGGTATACTTTCCATAAGCCAAGTATACAGTAGTTGGTACTATGAGTGTTTTCGCCTGAAACAATAAAATACTGTAATCAGCCCGCTAGAGTCCTCTACGGGCTAACCATAAAAACGCCGACTCTACTCGGCGTTTTACAGAGGTGAATACCTAAAATACTCTTAGCGCCAGATAATCGACGCGTTTCTAATCATTAGTGAAGATACAATTAGCAATCACAAGTTGAGGCAATTGGTGAACGAATTCAATCCTTCTGGAAATATCATTGGCCAATCAAACGACAAGTAAAGTAATTCTTACGCGTAAATGTATAGAAATATACCACAAAGGCTTTCGAAGGCTGCTAAGATTGATGTATGAGTAAATCTGGGAAATCTACTAATGTCCGCCGAAGCGAGACATCCGAATCAGGAACCATAGGACTTTATCACGATATGTTGGTTTCGGAAAACTTTGACCGATGCGCGCAAAGGATTTTTAGTATACTACGCAAAGCTCAAAAGGAATTCCCAGGCAAGAAGAGAGTGCTCTATCTTGACGTCCAGGGACATCGTAACTCAGCTGGCGGTTACGATGATGATGCGTATGAGATTATATCCCACTTTGCCCTTACATTTCTTGGACCGTATTTGAGCGAAATACACACCCCACTATTACATGTTCGAAATCCACAAAAGCAAAACGATGACATGCCAGAGCAACTCAACCTTGTATCCACAGAGAACCAAAAGCCATTAGTGCGCGACGAATCTCCTGTGGCCAGAAAGACAAAACCAACCTCACGCAATATACAAGATTATTTAGGAATGGACGAACGATGTTTTATTTGTTGGCAGAGTCCAGTAGAGAGGGCGCACGCCGTACCTCATTCCCTCGGGGGGTCTAATGATATTAGAAATATAGTCTTGCTCTGTAAACGACACCACGTAGAAGCGCCTGACGTGAACGACCCAGAGGCATTCTGGAACTGGCTAGATTGGCGACTTGATGAAGAGGGTCGATTTGATAGGCGTGAAATAGAAACAAAGGATGATTTCTTTACACAGATAAAAGATGAGCTTATTGGACTATATAAGTGGACGCCAGAGGAAGTTGATTCTTTAATTAATCCAGCACTACTTCAAGAGTATTACAAAGTTATGGAGGCGAGTACGACTACTCATTTCGGAATAAAGCGTAAGTCCTCAACCGAAGCCTGGGCATTTAATCAGGCACGCTTAAACTTATAGGTTAAGAGCGTCTTGCCTATATTTGCCTATCGCGGGTAGTAGTCTAAAAATCTTTTTAGTGAATATCGACTAGTTTCAGCTCACCAGATTCAATACGTTTTATTTGGTTCACAGCTTCCACGATATAGCGTGTCTCATCAGTTTTCTTATTTTCACTAATTGTTACGAGAATATCCTGCGGTGTGCGAAAAATCGTGCTTGGTTGTTGTTCGTTGCCCAGCACCACGAACATATTTTTTCGCACTGGGACATCTTCCATTCTTCGTAAAAGCATCATTTTGACGACCGTGAACCTCTCACCGACAATTCTTTTGGCCGCACTCCTACCATCCTCGCCCGCCTCTACAAAGCCCCGCTCAATAGCTAGGGGCAATCCCGTACTTTCATCACAGAGCACCTCAGTCGTGTCGTTAATCATAAAGATATCTACTTCATCGTGAGGTAGTTTTTGATTGAGCACATATTCAACGGGGTATACGCCTTGAAGTTGCCATGCGTCGTCGGAAGTATAAGTATCCACAAGAACCCCCTTACCTATAGGGTGGCCTTCGACACTACTTTCTGGATTATCCAAAATTATGCCGACATACCTCCACCCGAATTGATTTATAGAATAGCCGCCTGTTCCACCCCAAGACATACCTGCAACCCTGTTGTTGCTTATTAATCCCATGCCCATAAAGTCGTAGTGTCGACCACTTTGAAGTGAGGCTGAGCCGTCAAGACTATATATTGTCTTGAGGACATCGAGAGTATTCATGTTCAAGTTATTCGTAACATGAACCATATCAAAGAACTCATCGTAGGTAATTAGCTCGTCGATAAGTGCCTTGGCCAGCATACCAACTGCTGCGGACTTTAACTTGTCATCATGGTTATTGATGGAAAGAACTATTCTTTCCCACAAGCGGCTATTCCTCTTTTTGCCCAATTTCTTTTTCAGTTTTTCAACTTTCGACTGGTCGATGTCGCTATTGTATAAAAAGTCATTAATCTTTACCCCAAAAGCAATATCTTGAAGTGTCCTAGGGAGTATGAGCACCGCAATAATTGACTTTACCCACGGAAGGTCTTTAGAGACATCTTCAAGAGCTGGCACAAACGGCTTGAACTGCTCGATAGCTTGCTCAACACCCCACTGGTCTAAATCTATCCCCAAATCAACATACCTATCAAGATTATTATTTTTAGCCATACCAATAGTATACCTTGGGCATGACTAGGGAGTTAGCACTTCGCACGAAACGTATTCTTGAGACAAAAGAAAAGAGTCAGAATGACTCCGACTCTTCACTTTGGTGTTGGGGTTTAAACATATTTCAAACTCTTGATGTCTCAGAAATCGACAGCTACCGGCTCAACGACGTAGCCGATAAGTTAGGTCTCGCAAGCAAAAGAAAAAGAGCCCGAAGGCTCAGAATCATCAATTTGGTGCACCAGGTCAAAAAATGTTTCCACGAAATTAGAGATGAGATAGGTCGATGGAAGAGTCTCTTAGAAGTACCTTATCAGCAATATTTACTAGAAAAAGCTACTTATAAGAACAGGGCTTTACACTATGAGCGGTAATACAGGAAGGCCAACGGTTATTAACCCCGATGTTGTCAGTAAACTGATTGCATCATTTCATACTGGATTAAATGTACGCGAAGCCTGCTGGCAATCTGGGATATCGCACGAAGCGTACTATCAAAGACTACGAAAAGATAATGTGTTTGCTGACACAATGGCAAAGGCTCAGGGAGAAATGACCAGTAAAGCCAAGAAGATAGTTGCTGGGGCGTTAACTGCGGGCGACTTGAGCACTGCAAAATGGTGGATTGAGCATAGATCAAGGCAAAATAGCAATGAGGATAAAGATGAGACAAGCGATATTCGCGACGTATTAACCGAAAGTATTGCGACTCAAGAAAAACTTATCTGCTTAAAGTATAGAGCTGTATTATTTAATGAAAGACAGATATTAATTGACCAAAAAATTCAAAAGGATCCGAATATTCAAACACGGTTCGATTTGTTACTTAATTTACCAAACACAAAATTAATTGAACATATTGAATTAGAGATATATGCCACGGGACACGACAAGGCAAACGTTAACTTGTGGCTTGAACATCGAAGAGAATTAGCTCAGGATATGGGGACGCTACAGGTCTAAGTGAGCTCACCCGCTGGGCCTTCAAAAACTCTTCCGTCATTGTTTTGAAAATCCAGTATTATTTTTATCAAATTCTTACGTGCTTTATTGAACGAATCCACATCGTCATCGCTATATGCCCTTGAGTGCATCACGCAATTTCGAAAATCCTTAATAATAGTCAAATTATCGCCTATCGAAGTGATTACTGTAGCTTCTTCTTGGGTAAGTTGTCCGACTGATTTAATGTCTTCGAGAAAGGTGGCTAGATCACCGTAATCTTTTGCCATAGCAGCTATACCTTCACGGGTAATTAAAGTTTGATTAACGAGCTTCTTATATTGATCAATAGATAAGTAAAAAAATTCATTTTGATGACCGTTAGAGTGCTCTCTGACCGTCGTGGCAGAATAACCTTGAGGCGTTGCATTGGTTAGACCTAAAATTTCATAAATCATATTTGGATTTTTGGGGTAGAAGATTGTCGTAAGAGTATTCCTGATCATTTGCTCTAGTTCACATATTTCGGCGTAGAACATTCCGTTTAGTCTTTGCTCGTATTCATCACTAAATTTGAAAGTATGATATTTTTCACCATCTTCAATAAGATTTAGCAGCTGGTAAATATGTGAACGAACTTCCAGTAACATACTCTTGTTCAAATCTTCCCAATCTTCAAAAGCTCGTTCAAAAACAAACTCAGGGTGTAGCGCATATGATTCACAGTGCCATTCGTTCTGTTCAACCCCAACCATTCTTAGAGCAAGAATGTCATTCAGGTCGCTTGGGTCTTCGTACGGAACACTCAAATATGTATCGAGCCATTCAATAACACAGTTTCTCACGTGTGCCTTACATTCATCAGCAGTTTGGTTTGTAAATACCACGATATCGATCATATATACTCTAGCCAAATATTAGTTCGGTAATTGTTTTTTGTGTGTCTTGTTCAAGTTTTTTCGCAGCGTGCTCAAGACTTGTAATTTCTTGCTCAGTCGTCTTAATAGATTCAACGAGATGTTCCTGTGTTGGAATATCTGGAACTGGTACAAGTAAGCTTCTAATCTCCTCAGTCTGAAGCCGAGGCAAGGTGTTCCCGGTCATTAAGTGACTAGTTTGCCGCACAACCAATTCGGACGACAGGAAAGCTCTAAGATACTCCGCAAGAACCCTATCGTTGCATCTTAGTACGTGGAATTCGGTCGAACATACACCATTAAACTTCGCGAGGTGAACTTTATTCAGATATGGCCTTAGCTTGGCAAAAAGGATATCTCCTTCACTAAACTTAGTTGCGCTGCTAACACTCAGCTTTGCTTGAGAACTATCTATTAGCTGACCCGTATTAGGCTCCACGTTTTCCAGACCAATATAACGTTCTTCGGCTAATGTTTTTATTTGAGTTTTTTGAAAATCAACCAATTCATCCAGCTTCAGACGAGGAAATTTCGAAGACTCGATCGAACCAATAGCATTCATTCGGTCTGGGTGATAAGGACTAGCATCAATACGGCCAGTCAAACTATCGTTCCAAACTGTAAACCATTTTTCTGCTTTTTCTTTTTCTAGTCTGGATAAACCGAGTACCTCTTCAAGTGTATTTTCTATTCCATTAGTTTCAGCAACAAGCTTATTGGCAATGTCTTTTAATGCACGATTTTGCTCCAAGATCAGGTTTGCAACCTTTGACTGCACTTCTGACGATACGGAGGGTATTTGAATATTCGCCAGAACCACTTTTTCCAACCGCCTTCTCCCTGTAGAACCTGTAGTTTTTCCTGCAAACTGACTGTAAACAAAATCGTTAAATAATAGGTTGAAGAGAAACTGTGGATCACAGTTTTCTTTCGGCCGTATAACGATAAATTCCGTTGAGGTAAACGCATAATCATTACCTTGCAGGTCGTCAACATAGATATATTTTTTATTAAAAATACTAGGCTCAATTCGAGCAAACAGTATATCCCCTTCGAAAACAATCTGTCTTCCTTTCACCTCTTTGTAGGGTCGCTGTACAACAACATCAACCTTTTTATTCGAGGTCTCTGGAAGACCTATGTACGGAACAATGCTTTCATCGGATAATCCTGCCACTTTTCTAAGTGGATTAATGTCAGCTATCTCAGAAAGTGAGACTGTATTTTCAAAATCCCTAGCAGTCGAGGTGAAGAAGGCTGGGCTAAGAATTCCCTTAAGCTCATCACTCCAGACTATAAATGTTTTACTGCTGATTGAAGGCTGCATATGCTTCCACGATCTCATTTAAGTCATTGCTGGCAACTTGACGGCCCGTGGCATCGTATCCAATGTGTTCCGCTTGGGCCATAAAAATTTGATATCTCCCAAGATCTTCTGACGTAGATTTCTTTCGAACAAATACAACGCTACTTTTTACCCCCGCACCATAGTGAGAAAAAGCGAAGTTCGGCAATCCGACTACTGCTAAGATTTGAGTTTTTTCCATAAGGAAGTCCCTAACATACTGTAGGCTGGAGTTAGTGAGTATCCCATCAGGTAGAACTACTGCCATTCTTCCAGTACCTGGCTTCAAGAAATCTATACATCTTTCAATGAACAATATCTCAGTTTTTTGGTTTTCTCTTACCCGATTACCATTTCGACCAAGTTCATATTCGGCAATATACTGATGCTCGCTTTTTTTGACAGTAGCACCAAACGGAGGATTGGTAAGAATAAAGTCAAACTTATTCAAGCCAAAACCTGGATTCTTTTGCTGCATACTCTCTACACTTCCAAGTCCATCGTGACGTATAACATTCGTATGTCCATCATCGTGGATAATCATATTCATTTTAGCTACTCTTGCTAACGAATCATTTATCTCAATTCCGTATAGATTTTTTTCAGCAAAGTCGTGCCAATAACGATAATAGTCAGTCTGTGCTGAGCCTTCAGGATTTTTTCCATAAATCGCATTGGCTTGATCCCTTATCGCATCTAATGCGTATAGAAGGAATCCACCGCTTCCGCAAGCAGGGTCCAGGACTAAATCTTCATTCGTAACATCCATCATTTTTACGGCAAACTTGACTACTTCCCTTGGCGTAAAGAATTGACCGCTCTTTCCTTTGAAGAAATCATCCATAAACTTTTCAAACGCCACACCTTTGGTATCCAAGTCCGTACCTGACAAAGAAAGTTCTTGAAGGTGCTGTACTACAGCATATAGTTCGTGCTCTGTGACCTTAATATCTTCTGTAAATACTTCAGGATCCTTTTGTTTTGCTTCCTGATAGATTTCCTCTATCCGTTTCTGGACATCTACAGCTTTTTCGTGTGTCTTAATTTGAAAAGCGTATGGCTCGCCATTTTTTCTGTGATGTTTTTCGTCACGAATTTTTACGAAAATTATTTTGCAGAGTTCATCAAACGCAACTGTTGGATTACGTTTTCCACCTGCCCAAAGTGTATCGTGTGATTTTTCAAGAGCACGTATGAGCTCTTGTTTCTCAACGGTTTTGAGTTCCCAGTTAGGATCACCTTTTCTGAATCGCCATTCCTCTACCTGACCATACGAGACTGGAATATCTGCAATTGTCGCTTCATCTGGTGTTTTATCATTCCACTTATCAGTCTCAATGACACGTCGCGTATTACCCGCAATACATACTGTGTATGGTGCCTTGAGAACTCTCGCGTTACCTATGGCCTGTTTAGTAGCCTGCTCAAATTCAGCATCGCTTACACCATCTTTTTTACATTCAATTACAATGAATGGTTTTTTCTTAGTGCTGTCATCGTAAACAACTATATCGGCAAAGTACCTTGGTACGCGTGAAGGCATCTCTGTTTCAAACTCAATACAATCGGCTTTGTATTTATACTTCGTTATTAGATCAACAAAATAAAGAGCCCTGACTATTTCTTCAGGATCAGTGAATCTTTCTTTACGCTGCAAGCCAACATACTCAATCTTTTTACCGTCGTCGTGAAACCTAATTAGACCTTCTTGCTCGGCAATTTTAAGTGATTGAGTGTTTGATTCTTGCATTCTTGCTCCTCTATTCAGCATCTTTTTTATTAATTAACTTCTCAATATCTTCCTTAAGGTAACGTCTGTCGCCTCGGGAGCCAATACGCACAGCTTTTAGGTAGCCCGACTTGTCCCAGGCTCTGAGAGTGTTTGGGTGGCAGTTCAGTAGCTCTGCTGCTTGTTTGAGCGTTAGGAGCTTAGAATCGTCGTTCTCGGTTAACTTGTGCATATTACTACTCATAACTATACATTAATTACCTACTATTTGAGCTTGCAAACTACCAAGTTAAAACCAAAAGCTATATAATAGTAATAGAACATTAAAAGTTAATCCTTAAGTGAACACAGAATGATGCTGTATTAATTCAGCCGTACTATCACTTAATCAGAGGACAAGCCGACCCAAAAAGCTATAGACCAGACGTGTCTGTGGCGGTAACGTTCAGCGTTACTGGCGAATTGCAATCAGTATATTGCATTCGAGGGGCGGTTTTTTTATTTCCCTTAGAAAAATGTACTGACTGCAGGGAGTCAGTATGTCTATAAAGGCAAAAAGTGTTAGTAAAGTTACATTAGAAAACGATGCAATGGATTTAGCGTTGCTTCTCTACGATATGTATATAGCTAAAAAAGCTAGTGATAAAATTAGTAATGGACAAAACAATGCAAATGATACTAAAGACGAGTAATTTATTGGTAATAGTGGAGACTCCTGTTGGCTTTCATTTGCGAGCCTTGTCCCAGGAGTCTCCTCTATTGCTGGTAAGGAGTACTTATGTCTAACAAACCTCTCGCTATCGCTTTATGTAGAGTATCTTCAATCGAACAACTCACCAATAATAGCCTGAACCGACAGCGCGATGCCGTCGTGAATGCTGCAAAGGACCTAGATGTATTAATCCCAGATGATGGATGGTGGTCTGGAAGCGTATCGAGCAAAAGAGGTACGAATGTAAACCGTAAGGATTTACAAGAAATGATAGATTTCTGTAAGAAGAACAGACGCGTAAAATTTGTAATCGTAGATGAGCCCGACCGCTTTATGAGATCTATTGATGAGGCTGCTTATTTCGAGGTTACTTTTAGGCAGCTAGGAGTGACTGTTTGGTATGCCTCAGATCCTGAGCTAAATAAGGGCGACCTTGCATCGAAACTCCTAAAGTTTACAAAGTATCTGTCTGCTGAAGGTAGTAATGAGGAACGACAATCAAAATCTATCTCAGGACAAACAAAAGCGCTCTTAGAAGGACGCTACCCATTCTCACCTAAACCAGGTTATAGAAGGGGCTACGAACGAGGTATACAGGAGCCACACGAAGTTCGTGGGCCTATTCTAAGAGATATTCTTATCAAGATAGCCTTTAGGCAAGTAACACCGTCCCAGGCGCTTATAGAGTTGAATAGATCTGATTTTATTAATGGCCGCGCTCTGTACAAGATGGATAAGTTTAGGAAGATTGTGACAGATCCTTTCTACGCTGGCATTGTCGAAATAGATAAACAGGTCAAAGTTAGAAACGAGAATGGTTTGCACAAAGCCCTTATTAGTAGAGAGCAACATTTCGAACTTCTCAGTATTATGAATGATAAAAGAAAGAATCAATCAGGACCACGAAAAAACGGTAACCCTAATTTTCCTCTTAACAACATCGTCCATTGCTCACTTTGTGTTGAAAAGCGAAATGGTCGCTATGTTGGCTTTAACCATAGTAATGGCAAGAATCCAAACCTTATTTATCAAAAGTACCGCTGTCGTGGCTGTGGCAGATACTTAACAAGGCAACAGCTGCACGAAATGGTTAAGGAGCAATTCACAAATAATGAGATAAGTATTGCTGGACTCGAAAGGTTATTGGAAGCACTGGATATTGTTTGGAAGCAAAAAGAGGGCGAATCGGTTCAAGATACTAAACGTATCCAGCACAAGATTAGTATTTTGACGGAGGCGATATCGCATCACGTCGATGCAGTAACTGACCCTGGTAATGCATTCATAAAGGATGAGTTAATGGCAGCAATTGCGAAGAAAAAAGCTGAAATCGAGAAGCTCGAGGACGAATTGGAAAAGCTTAGCTCTGACGTTGATAGCGACAAAGAACAGTTTTTACGGTTTGCCTTTGAATTTGTCGAAAATATGGGTAGTAGATTTCTTGAACTAACACACGAAGACAGATTGAGGTGTAAACAAGTGGTTTTTCCAGCTGGATTCTACCTGGATGCTAATAATAAAGTTTACACTCCTGAGATTAGCCCACTTATCAGATTAGCGAGTAAGAAAAAAGACCTTCCAGAACCTGAAAAGTCTCTTTTGGTGCGGGTACAGGGACTCTAACCCTGGACCTCGTCCTTGGCAAGGACGCGCTCTAACAGCTGAGCTACACCCGCATGCACCTCAAAGATTATAGGGGACAACGGAGAGAAATGCAAGAGATGGAGGGTGAAAAAGTGGCTTCTGCCAGACAGTGGTCGCTCTGCTCCCTATTTCCGCTTGATCATAAAAACATGCAAACACGTTTTTATCTTCCGACCTGAACGAACCGGGGACTCTTTTGCTCTGCAAAAGCCCCAGTTCGGGCCTTGTGTAGCAATTACCAAAGAAATAACCCCATCTTACGATGAGGTTATTTCTTTGGTGGCTCCTCCCAGACTCGAACTGGGGACACGCGGCTCTTCAGGCCGCTGCTCTACCAACTGAGCTAAAGAGCCATGGTAGCGTGCAACTCTGTATATTTTACTAGAGTTGCACACTTTCGGCAAGATTACTTATGGATTAACTTACCAACCGTATCGATAAGATCAGCCGGAAGGACAAATAGTGTCTTCTGGCTCGGCTCAACCGAAATCTTCTCTAGTGTCTGGAGAGTACGAATATTAATTCCACCCGGTGACTTAGTGAGAATACTTGCAGCTTCGGCAACGGCGGCAGCGGCAGCCTTTTCACCCTCGGCTGTAATAATCACCGCACGGCGCTCACGCTCGGCTTCGGCCTGCTTGGCCATGGCACGCTTCATATCCTGGGGTAGTTCAATGTTTTGGATCTTTACATTCTCAACGTCAATTCCCCACTTGTCCGTCTCGGCATCGACGATCTCTTTGATTTTCTGACTAATCTCTTCACGCTTTGAAAGTAGCTCATCAAGATCGGCATTACCCGTGACGTCACGAAGCGCAGCTTGAGCAAACTGGCTTGTAGCATAGACGTAATTGGTCGTCTCAAGTACGGCGCGGCTCGCTTCGATCACACGAAGATACACCACAGCGTCAACACCAACCGTCACGTTATCTTTAGTGATAATCTCCTGCTTTGGCACGTCAATAGGTGTCGATCGTACATCCACCTTAATAAGACGCTGGAAAAGAGGAATGACAATACGAAGGCCCGGCTGACGGATGCCAGTATAGCGGCCGAGTGTTAACACGACACCTCGCTCATATTGGTTGATGATCTTAATACCACTCAGGATAAAGATCGCAACGATTATAATAATAAAAATGACAAATCCGTCCATATTCCCCCTTTGATTAACTACCTACAGTATACCATGGAAGCAAACCCGCCACCTCCAGGTCACGACCTGCCGCCTAACATTCGTACGCTGGAAGCTGCAGATACTCGCTATACGCCGCTGTCCCATTCCCATTGAATGTATATACCCTATCAGTTGCACATGGGCCAGTTTCATTTTGATTTTCATCGAGCATATATGGATTCCCCCTGCTGTCACCCTCACGAAGGACGTCAAGAGTAGTACCTGAAGCCGCTCCGATCCTCGATAGGTTTTCGTAGTACCGCACCCAGCACACATGTGTCTTAGGCAAGTCTTTTGGCTCAACATTTCCCGGATTGCCACTCGTAGTAGCACATGCTCCGACCGACCACGTATTGCCCGTGACATAGCGGAGTGACGTGCCCGCATTAATACGAGCAAGCTTCATCGCCTTGATGTATGCTCCGAGATCACTGTCCCGTTTTGTATTTATAGCCCGTTGCTGAATACCGTTGTACGCCACCACGGTAATCGCAGCCAAAATGCCGATAATCACAATGACGATAAGCAACTCGACAATAGTGAAACCGTTTTGTTTTTTCGTAAGCATAAGTGCTTCCAGTATACCATTCCTCCGTGCAATCTACATGCACCCTCCATTCCAGAGTATAATAAACAGTATGCACCGAGTACCCCTAGCCGAGCAGATGCGCCCAACGACACTTGATGACGTGATCGGACAGACCCATCTCCTTGGTGATGGCGAAATTCTACGGAAGATCGTGGAACATAAAGAACCAGTCAGTCTTATCTTGTGGGGGCCGCCAGGAAGCGGCAAAACAACTTTGGCACGCATTATCGCCAAAGAAGTAAACGCCGAATTCATTGAACTATCGGCTGTCACAAGTGGCAAAAAAGACGTCGAAAAAGTGGTCGAGCATGCCCGCCAAAATTGGAACCTGCAGATTCGAACCATTCTTTTTGTCGACGAAATTCACCGCTTCAATAAAGCCCAGCAAGATGCGTTCTTGCCCCATGTCGAATCAGGTCTCATTACACTTATTGGTGCAACCACTGAAAATCCAAGTTTTGAAATCATTACACCGCTGCTTTCACGTAGCCGCGTACTTGTACTGCAACCACTCTCGAAAGACGAGATTATCAGTATCTTGAAGCGCGCCCTAAAGCAAGAAAAAAAGACAAAGCTCGTTACGCCCAAAGCACTTGACTACTTGGCCGAGCTAGCCGGCGGGGATGCACGCGTGGCGCTTGGTAACCTTGAACTCTCGCTGAGCATGAACGAAAAAAAAGTCACCCCCGAAGTAGTCAAAGTAGCCGCTCAAAAGCGTGTCCCAGGCTACGATAAAAAAGGCGAAATGCATTACAATGTCATCTCGGCCTTTATCAAAAGTATGCGCGGCAGCAATGTCGACGCCACGCTCTACTATCTCGCCCGGATGATTGACGCAGGCGAAGATGCAAAATTTATTGCCCGCCGTATGGTTATTTTTGCCTCAGAAGATATTGGCCTAGCCGGCAACGGCGCACTAGGCCTCGCACTTAATGCCTTCCAGGCAGTCGAACGAATCGGCATGCCCGAAAGCAGCTACATACTGTTTCATGTTGCCACGGCCCTAGCAAAATCCGAAAAATCACGCCGCACAACAGACGCGATGAATCGCGCTCAATCACTCGCCAAGCAATATTCCGATGCGCCAGTCCCGTTGCACCTGCGCAACGCCGAGACAAAACTCATGAAAGACCTTGGCTATGCAAAAGGATACAAATGGGAAGCTAATTTTCAACATAATCAAGGATTTCTCCCTGATGAGCTGAAAGATCAGCAGATTTTCTAGCAGCTGCTGCTTCGCGCATATACCCGACCGCCGCTACGGTACCGATAATTGCCGCGCCGCTAACCGCACCCCAAGCGATACGATTGCCCGCTTTTTCAAGCCATACTTTATCGAGTTTCTTTCCCGCCGTTTCAGCCAGGAATGCCACTGGCACAATATCTCGACATACCTCGGCCGCTTTGCCTATTTTTGACGAAGCAAGCTCGGTGTTGCCCGCTGCCTTAGCGGCAATGCCAGCAGCTGCGCCAATAGCTTTTGGTCCGTATGTGAGAACAGCGGCACTTTTTGGCATAATATCTCGGGACAACAGCACCCCTCCAACAATCACCGCCTTAGCTGCATCGGCAAACTGGTCGGTCTTCGCACCACGAACCGGATCTTCGACTTTACATTTACGCGCCACAGAACCCTCCATATCCATAGCGAAACTAGCACCGGTCGTGACAGCTGCCGCCATAAATTGGCCCTGTCGTGCATAGTGAGCAGCCAGGATAGTCAGGCCAACTCCAGCGGCCGTCATAAGGTTAGGTAGACGAACAACACCATTCGTTCGCTCGGCTAATTGCTGCTGACGAGTTAACGCGGACCCTTCCTCACGGGCTCGCACCCAGCCTGGTCGCATATCTCGTTCAGCATGTCTCATATCTTCCAGCCTACTACAAGAGAGTGACAGCACAAACCATAAGTAATGTTCTGCGGGCTACTTACGAGATCGTTCAATAGCCTCGCGGTAGCGGTCTATATAAGCACTCGCCATGGCGTCGGATGAAAACTTTTTAGCCACTGACTGACGGCACTGCTCTGGGTCAATCTCGTCAACTCGCTTCATATATTCTTCAAATTCCTGCTCGCTATTAGCCAAAAAGCCGTTGACACCATGTTCGATAATTTCAGGCATCGCGCCGTGATTCATAGCAACAACTGGCGTGCCACACGCAAGCGCCTCAATAACCGCCATACCAAATGGCTCCTCCCAGTCAATTGGAAACAGGAGCGCTTTGGCCTCGGAAATAAACTTTTGCTTCTTACTACCCTTCAAGTTACCCGAATACGTGATTTTAGGGTAGCGCAGCACATACGGCAAAATTTTATCACTATAGTACCTAAACTCCTCGACACTACGATACGGGCTCATTGGGTTTGCAAGCTCAAGTAGCAACTTGCGATTCGACTCAATGCCCGCGACCGTGCCAGCCATGCGAAGCCGTGATTTGGTTTTAGCCGCCAACTTCACAGCCACATGCTGCCCCTTATCGTGTGTAAACCTCGCTAGCGTAATGAAATAGTTCTTTTTAAGTGGAGAGAAATGAAAATGGTCAATGTCAATTGCATTGTAGACAGTTGGCAATATAGACTGCTTCAAGCCTTCCGGTGCCGGTCTCATAAGTGCGTCCGAGATGCCAACGATATAGCTGCGCCCCGAATGACCAGCCAGCTGCTCCCAAAAAGGGCGATTATCTGGTATATCCTGTTCAAGCATGTGCTCCGTACTAAACGGTGGCCCATGGTGCGTGTGAACAACTGGTGGCAACCCCGGATCAGCTGTTGCCCAGGCAAGGAGCTGCATACCCAAGAATCCTGTATGATCATGAATAATATCAAATTTGCCATCCTTTTTAATTGCATCGAGGGCAAATTGAATGTGAGCACTGACAATAGGAAACGATTCGTACATCGGTTTATGAATATGGTGAAACTGCTCGGTTTTATAAAGTGAGTGTGTTTTAACACCTCGCGTCGTATGAGCGCCATTACCAAAAATTTCAATCTCAACATCACGCTTACGAAGCCCGGCGATCAGGCCGTCAAGAACAAGCTCGATACCACCGTATCCCTTGATTGGAAGCGCCAGCCAAGGAGGTGCAATAATAGCTACACGAAGCTTAGACATCCGATAGTGCTCCCTTAATTACGTTCGAGCTCTCACGTTTCATCGTTACTCTATTATACCATGTGGTCTATAATGGGTATATGGAACGCTCGAATGACATCGTGGAGTTACCATCCACCTTCAAGCTTCTCCCTGGTGAAAAGCTCACCACGCTGGTTCCCCACGCGCCAAGAGAGTTTGATCAGGTACCTTCAAGCCTCGAGCAAATCATGCGTCTTACACGAGCGCCTTCTCCAAACCAAATTGGAGAATATGGGCCGAGTGTCGCCTCGCTTGCCTTTGACGTCTCCGCAAGAACATCAGTCGCCCCAGGAGAATCACCGCTGAACGATCCCACGCGCAGCTCAAATACTATTCTTCCCGCCCCCGAGCATCTGCGGCTGTATGAAGTAGTCTTCGGCCGTGACTCACTGCGTGTAGCAATTGACCTTATCTCTAGCTATCCCGAACTTGCCAGGTCAACCGTACTGCGACTCGCAGAACTACAAGGTATCGAAGATAACATTGCTCGCGAAGAAGAGCCCGGTAAAATCGTCCATGAAGCCCGTGACGCTACAGATCCCCTTGCTATCAATCTGACAAAAACACTCGGCTGGGGCTGGCCATATTATGGTGCTGTTGATGCCACGCCTGAATTTATTCGTACACTCACTGCCTACTGTCGTCGTAGTGAAGAGAACCATGCCTTTTTATCTCAAACATATATCGACCGATCAGAGAAAGCGCGCTCCATCGGCTATGCGCTCGACATGGCCGTTGAATGGATTTTACATAAACTAAATAGTAATAAAGAAGGGCTGCTTGAATACAAGTCGGTCTTGCCCCAAGGCATAGAAAATCAAGTATGGAAAGATTCATGGGACTCATATCATCATGCCGATGGCACTCTTGCCAACCACAAAAAGGGCATTGCTTCAATCGAAGTGCAAACCACCACGTATGATGCTCTTCTTGATGCGGCGCTACTCTACGAAAACGCTCTTGACGATCCACTAAAGGCCGCACGGCTCCGGGCAAAAGCCGAGACACTCAAGCAAACTATTCTCACTACATTCTGGACTGAAGACAAAGGTGGCTACTTCGTTCTAGGAACCGACCGTGATGAGAACGACAACCTCCGACAGTTAAAAATTCGCACCTCAAATATGGGCCATGTCCTCAATTCTCGCCTTCTCGAAGGTGACGAGCCACACATTGTACGTATGCGTGAAGCTATAGTGCGCCAAATCACGTCGCCAGAACTTCTTACACCAAATGGCATACGGACTCTCGCTAGTGACGAAGTGCGGTTCCGACCAGGTGCCTACCACAACGGCAGTATTTGGCTCTGGGATACCCATCATATCGCTAAAGGACTTCGTAGGCACGAATACCACGAGATTGCTGACGAAATTGATCGTCGCCTGCTCAATGTCGTTACCGTTACAAAGATATTCCCCGAGTACATTCGGGGTGATGATAGCTCAACTCCGACCATCAATACACAAACAATTGTTCTTTGGGATGAAACCTATCAGCGTAATAATCAGCTTGAACAGCCGCCGCAGGAAGTGCAGGCCTGGACAGTCGCAGCCATTCTCGCAATTAAAAAACGTCTTGCACGCCGGGGCTTATTCCCCGACCAGCTACAAGCCAAAGCAGCCTAGCTACAGCTGCTCGTCTTCGGCAAGTAGCGTTGCCAGAACACCGTTTGTCCAGCCAAAGCCATCCTGGAGTGGATACTCACCACCCCCGCCAACACGACTTGGGCTTACGACGTCATACTTCTCGATCATCTTGCGTTTCTCAGCAAAGACGTGAAGATTTGTCTCTACCCAGCGGCGCTTAATCTCATTCGCCAAGCGATGGTGGCCATAGTTGCGCAACCCTTCGATTGCTACCCAGTGAAGTGGCGCCCAGCCATTTGGGGCGTCCCACTGCTGGCCATTGTTCGTTAGCGTGCTTACTAAACCGCCATCTTTTAGAAACTCTTTTTCAATACGAGCAGCCACCATAGCTGCCTGCTTTGAATCTGCGACTTTGGCATACAGCGGAAACACCGCAGCAAGTGATAACTGTCCAGTTGGCTGGTGCTTGTGGAAATTGTAATCGACAAAAAAGCCCTCTTTATCATCCCAGCAGTATTGGTTAATTGCCCGCACGCGACGCCCGGCAGCTACTTCGAATTTCCGTGCCAAAATCGGCTGCAACACCAACCGGTACGCCTCGGCAATTGTCACCTCAAGCTGGTAAAGCAGACTGTTTAAATCGACTGGAATGATATCGGCAGTATGGATTGTTCGAATATCTTTCGGATCTTCAAACCAACGCGAACTAAAGTCCCACCCCGACTCAGCACCAGCGCGTAGATGGAGGTATAAACGATCCGACTCGCGCTCGGGGGCTTCTGTTGCCGTCTCAATATCCTCACGAAGTGATTCTGGACGTGGGGTCATCTTGTTGTCGTAGTAACGGTTCAGCAGGCTGCCATTATCCATTTCAACCACTCGGGCGAATGCTCGGTGGTCGGTTGCTGCGAGCTTCGAGCGCCCCTTCATCCAAAAGCGATATTCAATAAGCAGATATGGCAAATATTCGATCAAGATTCGCTTGCCTTTATGGCGTGCTAAGAGCTTTACCATGTGCGCAAAGAATGGCGGCTGCGAACGGCTTAGGAAATAGGTCCTGTTGGCGGTTGGAATAAATCCAAATTTACGAATCATATATGCATAGTTCTTGATCATACCTTCGACCATGTCCCAACGGCCATCAGTTGCAAGACCTAGCATAATAAAGTAGCTGTCCCAGTAGAACTGCTCTGAAAAGCGGCCTCCCGGCACAATGTATGGATACGGTAGGGCGATGAGCGAGCCGCGATCACGGCGGTTCTTGCGCTCGAGCACATGCCAAAGTTCTGCAATGTGCTCACGAGCCGACCTATTAGGGTCCGTCTGATAATCACCGCTCGCTGCGCCAAATTCATAGAAGTGACGGCTGACAAATTCGCGCAAGTCAAAATTCGGATCTTGTTTTTCAAGCAGATACTCTTGCTGGATCTGCTTCATACGACGACGAGGAATCAGATCAGGAAATGTTTTTCCGTCGCCATACACCTGCGTGTGTTGAACATCGTGAAAAAGCTGACCAAGTGCCTCATCGGGACTTTTTTGTGTACGCATCAACTGACCCGCAGTGAGAACCAGTGATGATTTGACCGCGTTAGATGCAGCGGTCCGTGACATATTAATTTTTTTAACCATATAAAAATAAGTATAGGTCTAACATGAGCTATATACAATCAAGTTTCGTAGTAAAAAAGGAGCCATTTTTCATGACTCCTTTCTTACTAGTTCTTTGAGTTTCGTTTTCGTTGATTTGGATCAAGGAAACGCTTGCGAAGACGAAGCGATTTTGGTGTCACTTCAAGCAATTCGTCGTCCTCGATAAAGTCGATTGACTGCTCGAGACTAAGGTCGGTGAATGGCGTTAGCTGTACCGTACCATCGCTCGATGACGTACGCATGTTGGTTAGCTGCTTACCGCGACAAACATTTACATCGAGGTCACCCTGACGATTGTAAACACCAACGATCATACCCTGATAGACAGTTGTACCAGGGCCAACAAAGAGCTCACCACGAGCAGCGGCGCTGTCGAGTGCATAAGCAGTTGTCGAACCGGCTTCGGTTGCAATCAAGGCACCGTTACGAACTTGTTGCAATTTTGCACCAAGTGGCTGGTAACCGTGCGGCAAGCTATTCATAATAATCGTACCCTTTGTTGCAGTTAGCAGAAGGTTACGGAGGCCAATCATAGCGCGAGTTGGCAAGATATAGGTTGTACGAGTTGTGCCAGCGCTCGTCTGCTCTTGCTTCAAGAGCGTTGCACGACGAGTACCAAGCTCCTGGCTGACAGCACCAAGGAATTCGGCACCAACTTCAACAAGCAATTCTTCAACTGGCTCTTTCACAATGCCATCTTCTTCAATTGTCACAGCCTGTGGACGGCCAACTTCAAATTCGAAGTCTTCACGACGAAGCGTTTCGATAAGAACAGATAGGTGGAGCTCACCACGACCCGATACAACAAAACCGATACCTTCGTCGCGAACGCGAAGTGATACATTAGTTTCAAGTTCCTGACGAAGGCGGTCGCCAATTTGGCGGCTGGTATTGTATTTAGCTTCCTTGCCCTTCATTGGGCTGGTGTTTGGACCGAGGTACATGCTAAGCGTTGGCGCCTCGATATCAATCACAGGCAAGGCTTCTGGTTGGTCTTTATCTGCAATCGTTTCACCGATATGAGCATCAGCGATACCAGTAAGGGCAACAATGTCACCCGCACCAGCTTCGTCAATCTCTTCACGGTTCAGACCACGGTAACCAAAGACCTTGTCGATCTTACCGTTTACCAGTGTGCCGTCGCGCTTGATAAGAACAACAGACTGAGCTTTCTTAATGTCACCGCGAGTAATACGGCCGATGGCATATTTACCAAGGAAGGTATCGTATTGGAGTGATGTCACAAGCAGCTGGAAGGGTTTGTCAGTTTCAACTGTTGGCGCAGGAATATCGTTAATGATAGCGTCAAAGACCGGTGTCAAATCAGCGTGCTCAGAGGTGTTGTCTGGCAAATGTGTCCAGGCCTTACCATCACGACCAATTGCATAGTACACAGGGTAGTGTAGCTGGCTGTCGTCGATAGCAAGCTCCAAAAAGAGGTCAGATACTTCGTCAATCACTTCGTCGATACGACGAGATGGCTTGTCGATCTTGTTGATAATTACAACTGGCTTAAGGCCAAGCTCAAGTGCCTTTGAAAGCACAAACTTTGTCTGTGGCATTGGACCTTCTTGTGCATCAACAACAAGAAGTACGCCGTCGGCCATATTAAGCGTACGCTCAACTTCACCTGAGAAGTCGGCGTGACCCGGCGTGTCGATAATGTTAATTTTGTAGTCACCGTGGTAGATCGATGTTTGCTTTGCGGTAATGGTAATACCGCGCTCGTGCTCTTGGTCGCCACTGTCCATAATAAGATCCTGGCTCATTTCAGCCTGGTTATCACGGAAGGTGTTACTTTGTTTAAGTAGCCCGTCCACCATGGTCGTTTTTCCGTGGTCAACGTGCGCAATGATCGCGATGTTGCGAATAAATTTAGGGTCTGTCATAAAAATATGCCCATTTCTGACGGGCTTCCTTTAAGTGTATTGTAACAGATATGAGAGGTAATTTCAAGGGTGAGCGAACCAAAAATAAAAGAGCGATCAAATGATCACTCTGCTTATTGTGGTGCGCGAAAGAGGACTTGAACCTCCACGTCCCGAAGGACACCAGCCCCTCAAGCTGACGCGTCTACCAATTCCGCCATTCGCGCATAAGGGTGTTGTTACTCGAACGATTATAGCGAGGTTATGGCGTTTTGTAAACAGTCGTTCGATCGGCCGTCCAGTACAAAATATCGGCATAGCGGTCTCGGGTTGAAATAAGATGCATCGCCGGATCCATCGATTGGCTTGTCTTTGCATGGGCGTAGTACGCCACCGGCTGATACAGCCCTACTGCAGGTGCATCCAGCAGCCACTGCTTGGCAAAGCTAATGTATTTAGCATTACGTAGCTCTGGATTGAGTATCGAATGAGCACTCGCCAGCGCGTCATCTGCCGCGGCATCGGCATAACTCGACAAGTTCAGTAATCGCTGTGAACTCTGCGACGAGTGCCAGTAAGCGTAAATATCAGGATCGGCAAGTTGTAGAGTATAGAGGAGTACGTCAAAATCACGATTCTGCAAGCGCTCAGATACTGCGCGGTCAGTCGGATCGAGAATCTCCGCGTCAATCGTTACACCAACTTCTCGCCACTGCTGGGCAAGTGATTCGAGTGCTTTTTCATAGCCGCTATCTTTGAGCGTCAAGATACGGAGACGTAATGGCTGGCCGTCTTTCGCGCGTTTGCCATCCTCCTGCTTCTTCCATCCTGCTTGCTCAAGCATATCCGCCGCTTTCACCGCGTCGTATGCTGGTCGCTTCGGCACATCCGGACCCGTTAATTGCCCCGCAATAAACGGCAAATCAAGTGCAGAAACGTCCGGTGAAACCGCTTTTCGTACCGCCGCCGCATCCGTTGCGGTCTGTAGAGCTCTGCGCACTGCCTTGTCTTGAAGTATCTGCTGTCTCGTATTAAAAAGTGCATACACTCCGTTACTGACCGGACGTGAAATAACATCATATCGGTTCGTATCAATTGCCGATACCGAACCAGCTGCAACATCGGCCGCAGCGCTTACTTCGCTCGTGCGCAGCGCTCTGGCTATCGCATCGGTCGTACCATAGACATGCAACTGAAAGCGTGACAGCTTAGGGGCACCCCTGTAGTAATCCTTATTGGCAGACATGTGTACAATTTTTCGACTACTCGTCATATCGACAATCTGAAGGAGGCGGCTCCTGAATGGACCGCTGCCGACTGGATTCTGACCAAAATTATTCTCACGTAGCAAGCTAGGTGGCACTGTCTCTAGAACATGCTTAGGCAAGATAGGAAATGTGAGGGCAAGCGAGAAGGACGCGTTTGCCGCTGGGGATGTGAAAGTTACCGTATGATCGTCAATTTCCTTCACTTCAATTCCCTGCCAGCCCTTGATAGTGCTGCGCGTAATGGGATTTTTTATTGTGTTGATTGTAAATACGATATCTTTGGCCGTTACATCCGTTCCGTCGTGCCACTTAGCATCTTGGCGTAATGATACTGTATAAACCGTACCGTCGGCGTTCATTTTCATGCTTTTTGCAATATCACCGCGCAAGTGGCCGGTGTTATCGTAATCGTAAAGACTTGAAAATAGTAGTTTGCTGGCTGAAAATTCGGCACTCGTCGTGGCGTAAATAGGATTGAGCGTATCGAGTGGACCAAGTACCGCCTCAGCATACGTACCACCTACAGCAGGTGCATCCGTGCTATAACTTCGCTGAAACCAGTTGAGCTGAATGCCAACACCAGCGATAAGCACCCCGACAAGCACGAGCCAGCCGATAACATGTCGGCGAACACTTCGGATATTCTCCCAGCGGTGAACGATAAATTTATGTGCATGACGCAGTGTCGCGCCCTCGGCTTTTTTTGCACGCTTGGATAGCTTTTTACTACTGAAATTCAGCTTCTGAAATTGTCGCCAAGACTTACCTTTTTCTTCCGCCATAGTACCGCCCCTTACAGATTAAATAGTGGAAGTAGTAGACCGGCCAAGATAGAGAAGATAAAGATAACCGCCAATACGATCGTTGCTTCAAAGAGGTTCTTGTCGAGTCCACGACGGGTTGTATAGAGCTCTCCAGAACTACCGAAACCAGCACCAAGTGAAGCGCCACGCTGCTGGAGCAAGATGGCCAAGATCATCAGAATTGCCGAGCCGACAGTAATGAATTGAAGAATGATATTGATGTTCATGATGTCTCCCTTTGCGAACGAGTGTTATAGTGCAGTTCGATAATGCTACTTACTATATAGTTTAGCAGACTCAGCACCATTCCTGTAAGAACAGAGTGCCAGAAAGTCATATGAATGCCAGGCGCGAGCGCGAGCGACCAGTAGACCATAAGGCCGTTAACGATAAGTGTAAAGAGCCCAAGCGTGACCAGAATGGCCGGAAGTGACAGAATAATCACAATTGGACGAAGCACACTATTGATGATCGAGAATATCAAACCAGCGACGACAAACGCCCAAAAGCCAGCCGACAGCTGGTCGTCACTATAGCCGGTACCAAATAGGCGAACCGCTACCCACAATCCGAATGAGTTGAGCGCCCATCGAAATAGAAAAAGCACGAATTGTTTTTTCATAATACTTCTCTTAGTATACCAATCTAAAATAGGTCTGTCGAGAGACGCTTACTAAGGTTGGTGTGCCCGACATCCGTTATGAGAATGTCATCTTCAATGCGCACGCCGATCCCCTCCTCGGGAATATAAATACCAGGCTCTACCGTGAGCACCATTCCCGATTGCAAATAACGCGGACCACCAAGACTGTCATGCACGTCAATACCAAGTCCATGACTAATAGCATGCGGGAAATACGTCCGATAACCTACTTCATCATCTTCACTCTTCATGAGACCAAGCGACAAAAGCGCTCGCTTCATAATAATATCGACTTCCCGGTGATACTCTTCAATTGATAGGTCGGGTTTAAGGATGGAAATAATCTGTCGTTGAGCGATCTGCACCGCTTCGTGCACAGCGATCTGCCGCTTAGTTGGCTCACCAATCGCATACGTGCGAGTAATATCCGCTGCGTAACCGTGTAGACGAGCCCCGATATCAAGCAGTAGCAATTGCTTCTTTTTAAGCTTGCTCGCGTTATCGACATAATGCAGCGTGCAAGCATTACCGCCAGCTGCAACGATTGGGTCATAGGCGTGGCCTTTTGCCCCGTGGCGTCGGAAATAATAGCTAAATTCAGCCTCAACCTCATATTCATACTGTAAATTTGGCAACTTCTGGCGCACATACTCAAAAGCGTCAATCGTCTGGCTGATCGCCTGCTTCATAGCAGCAAGCTCCTGTGGCTGTTTAATAGCGCGTAGCTGGGCTATGTCTCGTCGGCAATCCTGCACTGAAGTGAAGAGACGTGCCAATGTGTCGTGAAGCCTTTTTATTGCAGGATTGAGCACAAAATCAAGATACTCAGCGTGTGGCTGATCGCCAAGTGCGTAAACGGTACTATGTTTCTTCGCTAACTCACGCAGCAGATCAAGCGCTTCATCGTGCGTAATGACCGCGTCAACCGCACTCACGGCCAAGGCTTGCTCAGCAGATACGCTACCATCAAATATTTGTCGTGACTGGCTAATTGTTGGTGCTGCCAGCCAGCTCTTGCCGCGTGTGCCATCAATAATAAGCCACCAGTCCGGCGCTTCTATGCCGCATAGCCACCAAAAGTTCGCCTCCTGCTCAAAAGAGAAAGAAGTGTCGTTACCACGCTGCATCGCAGAATAAGCACTCATAACGACAACACCGCCCTCTAGCTGTGCAGCTAGGCGGGTACGGTTGGCGGCAAAAAAATCATACATTCCTTTTATCATATATCGCCGCAGCCTTTTTATACCACTACTTATTTGACGGTAACAAAATAATTCATGCCGTAGCGCGTGCCCCAATATTCATTAGGACCACTAAAACCTGGCAATTTGCCGCTATCACACATATTGTCGATCGCAGCACTATCGCCTGGTACAGATTCCAGACGCGCCAAAACATAGGTCACTTTCTTGCCATCCTTAAGGCAAGTGGCTTTCATATACGCCTTCGCGGCCACACCAAGACTTCCAGACCCACAGTTACCGCCAGAGTCCCATATGCAACCTGAGGGGTCAATTAGTGGATCATTAAGGGATATCACCTTGGCATTTGCGAGACACTCAAGAATTGAATTAGCCATATAGTCAGATAGATTGCTGTCATCAGCCGCGAGCCATCCATTACCACTCCCGCCGAGCGCCAATCTACTCGAACCACACCCCTCTCCGGACTCAATGTAGCTGTTTTTCTGAAGTGCGTACGCACTCAGCGCTGAAGCTACCTGCTGCACATCGCTCTTTCGCACGTTGTCGCGATTTCTTGCTTGATAGCCTGGATATGCAACCAGAACAATCAGTGCCAATATAGCAATTACCGCAATTACAATTACCAGTTCAACGAGTGTAAATCCGTCTTTTTTTGTTCGCAGTGAATTCAAGTGAGTCATCATCATAAATAATGTACGTTATCGCCGTTTATATCTTATCGTCACTATAGCATAAGCATTACTTGACGAGCAAATACTGCACGAGGAGTTGCGCTTTGGCCGGACCAACCGCCGCTGCAAGCGCCTCGGAATCTGCCGATCGAACCGCCTGCAGGCTACCAAATGTACGAATAAGCTTTTTGCGGGTTGTCGGCCCAATACCAGGAATATCTTCCAAGCTACTGGCGGTCTGCTTCTGACGCTTTAATACCGTATGGTAACTCACCGCGAACCGGTGCGACTCATCGCGGATACGCTGAAATAGCTTCACAACGTCAGTATACTGCGCTCGAATTGGCGCACCGCCTCGTAGATTGCCTGAGTGTGATCCGGCGTTGCGTTGACCAGCATGAAGATTAACAACGTAATACTCACCCTCTCGTCGCACCGATAAGCCCGGTTCGTCTATACCCACAAGCGCTGCAACGATTGAGGTATCGATATGTGACCTTGTAGCATGGATAATAACCTCTTCCTCGCGCTTTGCGACACTTACGGCCGGAACCACCACCTGACGTTCGTCAAGTGCTCGAAGCACCGCATCGAGCTGTCCTTTGCCGCCATCAATAAGCAATAGATCAGGCATCCCCCAGCTTTTTACATTCTTCTCGCTCATGCGACGACAAATTGTTTCGTACATACTGGCATAGTCGTCATTTTGCTGAGTTGTCATTTTAAACTTACGATAATTTGCACGGTCACTTGCGCCATTACTAAATACCACCATGCTCGCCACAACATTTGTGCCACTCATATGCGAAATATCGTAGCCTTCAATTCGGGCTGGCATCTTTTTTAGGCCAAGTAAATCACGCAGGTCACTAAGCGCTCTATCTTTGCTAATATCTAAAAATTCTTTGTCACCAAACATAATGCGACGCTGCAATTCTCGCAGATCGTTGAGCCTATTGCGTAACTGCGCAGCATTTTCAAAATCGTGCAGCTTAGCGGCTTGTCGCATCTCCTTCTCAAGCTCGCGCGCCAACGCTTTTCGGCCGCCTTCAAAATAACGAATCAATCTACGAAGTGTCGCCTTGTACTCTTCGCTCGACATGCCAGGGCGCGGGCTAAGACCAATATGCGCATCGAGATCTGGCCGCTCGCCATTGCGCGGCGGCTTGGTGTAATACGGAAATACTTTACGAAGATACCGAAGTGCCTTTTTTACTGCATAGCCGTTATAGTATGGCCCGTAGTATTCCGCTCCATCATCAGCCGGATTACGTGTAAATGCCACGTGCGGCCACGTGCTTTTCATGTCAATGCGTACAAATAACTGCGACTTGTCGTCACGCAGCAAAATATTGTAACGCGGCATATAGCGCTTAACCATTTCACTCTCAAGAAACAGTGCATCGATCTCACTTTCAGTTTCAATCCAATCCGTATCCTCAATCTCGGCTACAAGTGCTCGTGTCTTGACATCCATGTCACGCGTGCTCTGAAAATACTGCCGCACTCGGTTTTTAAGCACCGCCGCCTTGCCTACATAAATAATCTCACCCGATTTTGACTTATGAAAATACACCCCGCTGCTCCGTGGAAGTGTTTTTAATTTAGCCTCAAGTGCTGTATTCATCTGCTTTTATTATACCCCTTGGCGCGACCACTGACGATAAGTACGCTATACTAGTAGGATGAGTTCTCGATACGCCTTATTTGATACCGGCAGCCTCCGCGACCGCTTTGCGCTTGCAAACGGAGTTCCAAAAGGTGTCAAACCACACTACAATATCAGCCCCGTCCAATCTATACCCGTCATCATTTCTCGTGAGGGCAAAAACGAAATGGAACTAATGAAATGGGGCTTCATTCCAAATGGCGCACCAAATGCCAATTCTGTTTTTCGCTACAAGACCTTCAGTGCCCGCTCAGAAGGCATCTTCGACAAGCCAACTTGGCAAACCGCTATTCGCTCATCTCGCTGTCTCGTCCCGGCCAATGGGTTTTACGAATGGAAGAATGGCGCGAACGGCAAACAGCCTTTTTATCTTCATCCAACCGACCAGCCAACCTTTGCCTTTGCAGGCCTTTATAGCTCGTGGACCGATCCTGAGGGTAATGAATGGGGTATGTGCTCAATTGTCACCACTAACTCCGGTGCCGAGTCCGACATGACACCAAGTCGTCTGCCCGTTATCGTACACCCAGACGACGAAGCCGACTGGCTTAACCCTGAAATTAGTGACATCAACACACTGTATCGCATCATGCGCCCATACGATCCTGATCAGCTTGAGATCATCAAAGTGAGTACCGATGTCAATTCAGCAAAAATTGATAAGCCATATCTTATCGAGAAAGTGGCATCAATAACTACTCATTCTCAGTCGAAAAAGTAATCGGAATTTCGATTGCATCATCATTCTCCGGCAGCCCCGATGGGTTATCCTTACGAAGTATCACCATTCCGCTCCCGCCCGCTGGCGGTGCCTCAAAGCTCAGTACGGCCACAAATGGCACGTACTGGTCCGTCGTCCAGTCACCCTCTAATTCTCCTGTCGTCTGACCAATAATCTTACCGGTCGGATCGGAGAGAACGACCGGAAAACGAGCTTCAAATGACCAGATACCCGGTACTTCGCCACGCATCGTAAGCGGACTAGTAATAGTCGGCCGCTCCGTCCAGTCATTTAGCCGAATGGTGACACCTTTTGGTGAGGTAAATTCACGAACAACAACCTCATCACCCCCAGATGGTGTAGGTTCGGTATATACCGTACCATTAGCAGCCCGGCACTGTCGTGGCGATGTTTGTGTAACGGGACTGCCAGCAGTCGCACAGCTTGAAAAATCCGTCACCCCTGGCTGCACACGCTCCTGCTGGCCAAGGAGTAGATACGCCGCCCCGCCAGCTAAAACCAGGGCGATAACCCCGACGATAATACTGATAATTCTCGCTCTGCGCATATCACTATCCCCCTCGAGCTACACGACACTCTACTTCTATTATACGCTCAATACGTGATCTACTTACTTGTCGTTTTTGATGCGCAGGAGTACGCTAAGCGTGTAACTGGAGGGATGCATACTATGGGACTTCTCGACTCGCTAAAAAGTTTACTCGGCCTCGGAGAAACGGTTGATGGTGACAAAGATGGAAAATTTGATATTGAAGACCTCAAATCTGCCGCCACCGACTTTGCCGATACCAATAATGATAATAAAATCGACGCTTCGGACATCGAGGGCATACCTACTGCTCTGTCTGAGCTAAAAGATACCATCGCCAGCACTAGCGACGCCTCTAAGAAAAAAGAACAATGATGTAAAATTATTGTTAGAATTTATTATATATTGTATAATATATAAGATTCTGTTATTTCTACCAGGAGCGTGTTCCTTGAAACCTACCAATGACGTACAAAAGCTCATGAGCAATGTTATGTGGCTCATCTTAGTGTTTTCAATAGTACTTGTTTTTGTTGTGTTCATCATTACAACAGCGCCGCTAATTGTCGGATTCGCGATGGTTATCGTTCTAGGGCTACTCCTCGTGTTTTCAAAACCGCTGCTTCGCGGAGCGAGGCTATGGCAAGAGAAGCGACGCATCGCTTCTCAACCCAATGCGCATCAGCGGGGGTACATTCTCCAGCGGCTTCGCCAACTTCCGTACAACAACGATGACAGCTTTTCAGCCAGAGACCTGGGCGAAGACAACACCCTGACTGTACGACACTACCTTGATGAGTGTTCTGTCACTGCGTTCATAATTGAATTCGTTAAAAATGAGTACGTTGGCCCAGCGGACATTGGCAACGAGTATCGGCGCACAAAGCACCGTTACTACCTGTCACCAAAGCGATCAACGATCAAGTACGAAGAGTCTACCGGACTTCGTCGTTCTGGATCAGTAGATTACCACAAGTACGAGGCGAGGCACTCAGAGCTCGATCATCTACCCGATGAGGTCATCGAGCACATTGAGTATGCGCTCCTCAACTGGGAGCCGGCACCAACGTCATAACACATCAGTAGCAAACGACAATCACCCGCCTGTTCCAAGAAGTAGAGCCTGCTCCTTTTTGGAACAGGCTTTATTTCTATAACCATACACCTCGCCGTGTGAGCGAGGTGTGGTAGGTAAACGTTTTTGCACATATAAAGAACGATACTTCATCATGACAAAGCATATAGTCAGCCTGGCCTATGTGCTGGCTCAGTACAAAGTCTCTCTGTTGGTGTTACTAAAATAGCACTTTCATCTAGTACGATTCGTGCGCCTCGGCGTATCTGTGCCTCACTAGGTCGTACGAACGCTCGCCAGGGACGAGTAAAAGTTCTTATAGAAATCGTTTATAGAAAAACGTTTGTTACTACTCAATATAGCACAGATTATTATTTTTGTCAATAGCTTTACACACGCTTCATTGACTATATTTCATTATTATTTTAAAATATTATAGATCTATCACCGCAGTAGACAGACGACACGGAAGGACTTGCAATTGAGCGAGCCAGCAACACCCGAGAACATGAATGAGATGCTTTACCTGCGACACATCATCCAGCAAGAGCGAACTAACACACCGGGACTGCGCACGATCAACGCAAAGTTCCCTCGTATTGGATCCAGCAATAGCCCCGGGAGCAGCACGGCAATAGTAGAGGTGAGCACCCAGCTTGTCCTGCGAGGCACAAAGGAACTACGCTCCGAGGATGGAAGAGTGCGGATGGCCGCACGAATTCGTCCAGTCAGACGGGTAGAAATCTTCTGTAACGAGCATGTCGCCACCTCGCAGTATGATCAACGAGATCGTGGACTTGTCCTGTTTGACGATAGTAACGCGCCAATCGTACACATCCTGGACGCCCTGATCGGCTACCAAGGATCAGGACCGTCACTGACGTGGATGATATTGGACAGCCTAGGAGTTCCAGAGTGGATATTTTCTGAGATCCAGCGCAAGTTTTGGGATGTGAGGAGTACCAATACACCCTACTACATCATTGTCCAAAGTACACCACGTAGTAACAGTTCAAGCGAATGGCATTGGACAAGCCTAGAGCCGCCCCGCGGCCACGACCGGCTATACGCTCGCTGACCGAGAACGGTTGGCCGCACTCTTCGGAGGGCGGCCGTTTTACTTGGTATAATACCTCTATCGGGATGTGGCGCAGTTGGTAGCGCGCACGGCTGGGGGCCGTGAGGTCGCAAGTTCAAGTCTTGTCATCCCGACCAATCTTTATATAAAGCAAAAATATTTAACACCTATAGCAGGCTTACGCCGATAGGTATTAGAATTTAACCGGATCGTCCATTGCTCTAAGTAGTTTCAATGAGTGCGTCAAGCTTGTTCATCTGACTCGAAAAGCCCTCAACCATACCCATATCAAGGAGCTGTTCAATCTGCTCAACAGAATCAGCATGACTTACAATCACCAGCCGCGTTTGGCTACCCTCTTCAATAAAGCTATTTTCCACCTTTAGTGAGGGCATCTCACTATTGAGTACGCCAGTCTCGTCAGAAAAATAATCCTTATATACAAAGTTATTGGGCGCATCGATACTTTCGATCACCATCGCGCCCCACGACGATTGGCCGAACCATTCAGTTTGTAGCTCATCAACACACTTCATCTCGTAATGCACATGGCCACCTGGGGTAAAGTTGAATACTTTAGCAGTCGTCTCCCAGCCTTCTGGCCCCCACCATTTTTCAAACCATTCTTTTTCGGCATAAAACTTCCAAACTGTTTCTTTTGGCGCATCGAAAAGCCGCTCGATCCTTAGTGTTTTATTGTCTAGATCTTTGGTTACAATAGTCTTATCCATAATGCCTCCTCTTGCTATTAGTTGATCAACATCCGCTATTGAACAAGTTAGTAGGTTCGCGCGATCTTAACGCGCTCTGCAATATATGCCTCGATTGCTTCCATAGGTAATGGCTGGCCGTTGGGAAATTTCAATGTTGATTTACCCGAAAAATACTTTTGAAGCACTGGGTCAAGCGTCTCCGATGCTATTTTTCCAGGATATAGTGACACATGACGCTCGTAGCCGCTATAGTACACGACAATTGACTTGCCGATAAACGCTGCAGGAATATTGTACGAGATTCGCTCAGTCGATTCGGGTGCCAGCCCTTTAATGCAACCTCGTATCTCATCAAGCCGATGTTTTGTTTCATCAGAAAATTCACTCATATACTCTTCGACACTGGTATATTTTTTCCGCTCTGTCATATTCTTATAATACACCTCTTGGAATTATTACGACACCGGAGCATCGCTCATCGACGTATCTCTTTCTTTATGCAGCGACCCCTCTGATACCCTACCGACAGCCTCATGCGCGCTTGTCATGACAATGTAGGCCATAGGGTCAATAGCACGGATCGCCGTCTTTACTTTCTGCTCCTCTAGCCTCGTAATGACCGCTAGCATGATCCCATGAGGCTCCCTGTCGCCCGGGTCGCTTTCTTTGATGTATGTTACCGGCTCTTTAATCAACTCGTTGATCGCCTTGCCGATGGTGCGCACCTGCATGCTCACCACCCACACACAACGCGACTCATCCAGCCCCTCAACTGTCACGTCAATTGCTTTATGCGCCACGAAATATGCGATCAGCGAATACAGCGCTTGCTCCCAGCCAAATACAAACCCCGCGAGTGTAATGATAATGCCATTGATCGTCATGATGGCTTCGCTCACCGAAAAGACCGTCTCGCGGTCAATGAGTACAGCGATCGTATCTGCACCATCGATAATACCGCCATAGCGCACCACCATACCCACGCCAATCCCTACGATCATGCCACCAAACACCGCGGCGAGGATTGGCACATCGGTAAAGCCATGCGGCACATGTACGAAAGTAAGAAGTGCCAGTGTCACAATGCCAAGGATTGAATAGCAGGCAAATTCCTTGCCGAACTTTTTATACCCAAGCACGACAAACGGAATATTAAGTGCTATCAAAAACAGCCCAAGCGGCAATCCTGAAAGCTTGGCCGCAATGATAGATATACCCGTCACACCACCATCGAGCAGGTGGTTCGGTAATAAGAAAAACTGCAGGCCAACTGCAGTAATAAGACTCCCAAGGAGAACTAACCCAATTCGCTTTACGATATCAAACCGGATAAAATCTCCTTTCGTTTATATTGTTATTGTACCGTACGACTACCATATGCACTAGCCCTTGCGACAAACACGCAGGCAAAGATTACTGTGATTTTTCTTCAAAAAGGACACTTCTGGATTTGGCATACATCCTTACGCAGCAGGAAGGGTCGATAACCGCGTGGTTGAATATTGGAGCGGAATATAAAGGCGAGACCCCTCGTCAAATTCTGCTTCACCATCCCCTACAAGCCTGGCATCTCTTAGTACGAGATGAAGGCCGAATGGTCTGATATAGCCCTCGAGATTAACCATGTCTATATCCTCGGCCGCATCCACAAAACACATCTCATCAAGATAAGGCTGAACGTCAATACCATCAAACTGGCCTTCTATAGCACCACTAAACCATTCCACATCAAAAGATTTAGTTTCCGTATCGAATAGCTGGAAAACGCTTTCTCCTCTTGCAGATACAACATCACCTTCTGAGGGTGCGGAGGGAATGCGGGACCAGTTATTCCGCACAACCTCCCGCAGGATCGTGCCGATATCTCGTATATCGTTATCATTCGTCACGTCAAGCTCCTTGCCTGTGGCACTGGGAGCAATCTGGCATATACGCACTAGTGCATCTTGATAAAAATCCAAGAGCGTTTGACGCCAGATACTTAGGTCGGTCGGTATCTCGCGCTCTAGCCGTGCGAATAACTGCTCTTCGGAAAATTCCATATGCCATAGCCTACTCGCGTGCATCGCAAATAACAAGCATAAAAATGTTGAGAATTTAATGGCCCCGCAGCCATGACGGCCGCGGGGCTCTCTATTAAGAAGTGGTCATGTCATTCCACGCCTTACGGCGCAAAGCAACTGTACGACACGCAGGATCTCGTTTTCATCCTCAAACTGGCTTGTCGAACGGACATGAATACTGTCTCCACGCCCCCTCATCCAGATTCGAGCACTCGAATCTAGGTTATACCTCACTTTCAATTTGCCACTTTGCGCTGCCGGCTGACCAGTGAGTGGATAGAGCACGCGAAGCGGATTGTCCTCACCTGGCGGCGCAACCACCTTGATCGTGCGCTCCGAATCGGTCCAAATCCCATTCTCAAATAACCACAAGGAGACTTCCTTTGCTTCAGCCTCTAATCCTGCGGTAGGGTCGTGCACGAAGTGAACGACTTGCGGCTGAAACAGCTTACGAGAATCGTACTCCCCAAGGGAGTGTTCTACGATTGAATTAAAATCTTCATTAAAATCCATCTCAACTCCCTCAGGGGCCATACTTCTTACAGAACTCCTTTGAAGCGTGCTTGCCTCAAAAGTAAAGGTATCATATCCTTTTTATAACAAAATCGCAACCAAGGAATCCTCTCTTGCTATACTAAAGTTATGCTCGATCATCATATTCAGCGCACCATCGTCTACCAACTCGCGTTTGCGCCAAGTATGCGCTTTGGTGAACTGAAGCCCGATGATATCGACAACAAACTTTTCACCTATCACCTCAAAAAGGTAATGACGGCCGGCTACATCGTAAAAAACGACGATGGCCTTTACGCCCTGACATCCGAGGGTCGCCGGATAGGGAAGGGGGTGCTGAAAAAAGAAAGCCGCCTCATTGACCGCGCGTACTCCACTCTCCTACTGGCAATTCGGCGCAAAAGCGACGGCGCGTGGCTGCTATATACGCGCCACACTCACCCTATGATAGGCCTAACTGGCTTTATGCATGCCCAGCCCACCGCAACCACAGCAATACTTGAAACTGCGTCACTTGAATGTAAAGAAAAAACCGGCCTTAGTGCCGATTTTCGTGTACATGGCCATGGTTACTTTCGTGTCTACCACAATGAGCAGCTCGAGAGTTTCACTCACTTTACCCTGCTAGTATGCGACGACGCCCAGGGTGAATTGTCACAAAACAGCAAACTTGCCAACTATCACTGGGAGCAAGCGCCAAGCTTTGACGCACCGCATATGCTACCAAATATGCAGGCGCTTTATGCTATGTACACTGGCCCTGCTGGCGCATTCATAGAACGAACATTCAATATCTAAATGGTGCGTGGATAATCTTCGATAGCTTCTTCATATGCTTCGAATGCCCCGTTCGGTGCGTTGCGGCGCCAGTAGACAGCCAGGTCACTATTTGGATCTGCTAATTGAGCCATCGATGGATGCGAGCCGACATGATCACCAAATACGCGCGCTTGTTCAAGTGTCTGCAGTGATTGCTCCCGCGCCAAGTTTTGGACATCAAATGGACTGTACGAATCAGCAACGGTACCAACTTCGATACATGCAAGTTGCAACGAAACATTACCGAGATGCCGGCCAAGCTGGTACTGGTAGCGAGCAGTCGAGCGGCGCTCTATTTTAGTAGCAACAAGTGCCTCAGCGATGGTGGCCGCCTCGACAAGTCCGTGTTGAGCTTTGGTCAGAAGTCCACTACGGGTCTCTCGCCAATCCGTCTCTTCGTCGGCGAGCGTCGGGAGATTGAGACGACGGCGCATTACGGGCGAATGTGCAGCATAGTTGTACCAACCGGCATTGAGTCCGCTCATGGCGATCATGTCACGCGCAAACGCAAGGTCCTCTGGCTGCTCAACCATCTGCATGATCTGGCTGGCGATACGAAGTCCGTCGCGTTGATGTTCGGCTAATATTGTGCCGTTTGGTAGGGTATGCCGACGGTCAATTTCTGTACTTGTGCGGGCACGTTCAGGTACATAATGACGATCATCGAGGTGTTGTTTTGGTAAGTCGAAATTGCGATATGGTTTATTCATACTCTCACTATGCGATATCCGCTTCGCAAAAGCAGTGAATAGTTTTTCACTAACCAGATATTAGCTATCTATGAACGTCTCTTCAGTGGCTCTTCCTCGCCTTCAATTGAAACGTGCGGCACAATGCGGTCAAGCCACTTCGGCAGCCACCATGCACTTTTGCCAAGGAGCGTCATAACTGCAGGCACAATTGTCATGCGTACAATAAATGCATCGACCAAAATACCGAGACCCAGCCCGAACCCGATAGCCTGTATAGTTGCGTCGTGGTTGAAAATAAAACCTGCAAACACCGCAACCATGATCACTCCAGCAGCCGTCACTACTTTACTGCCAAGCGCAAAGCCATCAACGACAGCCTTTTTGGCATTGCCACTCCGACCATAGGCCTCATGCATACTAGACACAAGGAAGAACTCGTAGTCCATCGCTAGGCCAAATAAGATACCTATGGCGATAATTGGGATAAAGCTCACGATTGGACCAGGCGCTTCGGCTAGCCCGAACCACCCCCACTGGAAGACAGCCACAAGTGCGCCAAACATCGCAAGCACAGACAACAAGAAGCCAAGTGTTGCCTTGATCGGTACGAGAATCGATCGAAATGCAATAATCAGCAACACTAACGACAAGCCAACAACAACGGCAAGATACATAGGCAGAGCATCAGATAACTTTTTGTTGATATCCGATTCAAGTGCCGTCGTGCCGGTAATTCCCATGCTGACATTCTGATTGCCACTTGCAAGCGAAAGCTGGTTGTCTTTACTACGCAAATAGGCGATGAGATCGAGTGTTGATGTGTCCGCAGGAGCCGAGCGCGGAATAACCTGAATGAGGCCGCCTTGTCCATCGGTGGTGATTGCCGCAGGAAGCGCCTGAGCAACAGTACCTAGCTTGGCCACTTCGTCACTAATCTTACTTAGCTGATATAGGTTGCCGTACTGCTCGATCTGGCTCTTAGCTTGCTTAAGTCCAGCCTCTTTCTGAGCGGCTGCATTTGACTGGGCGCTTTGCATATCCTGCTGAAGCTGCGCAAGCTCAGCTGGCGTTGCGGCCGAGGCCGCGCGCTGCTCGAACGCCGCGGCCTGGCGTGCCGTTTCGGCAATAACAAGCTTTTGGTATTCGCCCATTACGGCCTTTTCGACACGTGCGCGATCGGCGTCGCTTACTTTTGGCACTCCGTCAACAACAAGTAACAACGGCCCGTTAAACCCTGGACCAAAGCCTTTATTCAAAAGTTCATACGCTTTTTTCTGCGAAGTTTCGGCTGAGGCATATTGGTCCCCTGGTAATCCAAGCTTAAGATCTTTAGCAGGCAGCGCAATAGCAGCAACGGCAAGCGCTGCCACAACAAGTACAATAACGGGATGCTTCGTAATGGCCGCACCCCATTTGTACCAAATAGTCTCGTGACTTACTTTATGTGAATCATGAGGGCCTGCAGCCTGGGCTTTTTCAATTGCTTTTTTAGTCTTACCGCGGAAGATCTTGTCTCCAGCCATACCGAGTAGTGCCGGCACGAGCGTCACAGCCACAAATGCGGCAAGTGCCACGGTCGCCGCACCTGCAAGCCCCATGGTGGTCATGAATGGAATCTGAACGACAGCAAGCGCGGAGAGGGCAATCACGACTGTAGCAGCTGCAAAGAGTACTGCATTACCAGCCGTGGCAATAGATTTACCTGCAGCTTCCTTATACCCGAAACCTTCGAGAAGATAGCTACGATACTTACTAATAATAAACAGCGAATAATCGATACCAACAGCCAAGCCAAGCATCACCGCAAGTACAGGAGTTGTCGCGCCGATTTCAATCACCTGGCTCAGAGAAAAGAGACCAGCCATACTTATAGCAATCGTAATAATTGCTATCACAATTGGCATACCAGCAGCAACCAATGCGCCAAGCGCAAGAACGAGAACTATAAGAGCTATGGCAACACCGCCGACCTCACCAAGGCCAAGAATTTCACCTGGAGCCTTGTCGATAACATCGCCGCCAGTCTCGACGACCAGTCCATTCTTACGTGCATCAGCCGTGGTTTTTTCAATACCTGAAACCAATTCTTTTGGAACGTTCCCGGTACTCACCCGCAGCTGAAGCTGTGCATATGCAATTGTCTTATCGTCCGAAATTGCACGCGTATTTTCAAATGGACTTACGACAGCACTAACACCATCGAGCCTTGCTATATCATTCAGCATCGTATCGATCTGCGGCTTAAAATCTGCAATGGTTTTTCCCGTTGGCGCCTCAAGCACAACCCGGCCTGAGCCAGCACCAGCATCCGGGAAGAGCTTACTCATGCGATCAAGCGCATGTTGCGCGGGCGTACCCGGAATTGAAATAGCAGTAGTTGTCGGCTTCATAAAACTCACCGCAAGTACAGCTAACACTGCGAGGGCTGCAAGCCATCCACTAAGCACCAACCACTTATGCCGAAACGCATACTCACCTAATTTATGTAAAAATGTTCCCATTGCAGCTCCTATGTTTCGTTTAATGCACTTTTTTGCACAATCTCATCGACAAGCGCCTTTAGATTGATGACACTATCGTGGAATGTTGGCCGGTAGTACCGTTTTGTTCCATCGCGCTCTTCGAGCAACAAACCCGCCTGCTTTAATATCTTAATATGATGCGACACTGCCGGGCGCGACAATGCCGTCATACTCGCAAGCTCACCGACACTCAATCGCTCCTGACAGGCCATAATAAGCAAAATCTTCTGCCGACTTGCGTCTGCAAGGGCAGTAAAAAGAGGGAGATTACAGTCAAGCAACTCAGCAATACGTCCGTAGGGCTCGTTCATGTTACTGATTGTAACGTATTGGTTTAAATTTTTCAACCAATAGTTTTATGTATGCTTAACAGAGGCTTTTCTAAACGGTCGCACGGTACTCGCAAGACTTACACCAACGGCAACCAAAACGACATTCTTGATAATATACTGCCCTTCAAGCGATGGAACAAAAGGATAAATCCAGACCATATCTGGCAATAAAATAAGCGGCGAACACACCAATGCCATATGTGCCACCATGATAGCAATGGCAAGTCGGGTGAGCTTCGGAAATAGGAACAAGAGCCCGATAATACATTCAATGACGGCCAGCGTAAGATACAGCAGATCAAACCACTGTGCGCCAACCGTGCGAAGCGTCAGAGCCTCGGCTAGAGGAGTGGCAGGACTTAGGCCAAGAACTTTTAATATGCCAAACCAAAAATAAACGACAAAAAGGCTACCGCGTGCAATCGGCTTGTACCACTTTTGAAACCAGTGAATAAGCTGAAGATCGACAGCTTCAATGTGTTTTTTCATTCTTTAGAGTATAGCCGATATACTGTATGATGTCATCGAGCTTATGCGATCGCACCGATTTTTGCGTTCTTACGACATGCCTCGGTATGGAACAAGAGGTCGGGATTTTGCTTGCAATTAAGGCAAATAAGTACAAGATCATTGCAATTCGCCCAGGCGCAGTTTTCGAAGTTTGCCGTTGGACCTTCGCAGTGGCTGCACTTGCCAATTGTCTTGGCGTGATCGCTAAAATCGATTGTCATGCGATCGTCAAACACACGCAGGCTACCTTCCCATAGGCCGTCGTCACCATACGCTTCACCGTACTTTACGATACCGCCATCGATTTGATACACCTCATTGAAACCGCGCTTTTTCATCATGGCGCTGATCACTTCGCAGCGAATGCCACCAGTGCAGTACGTGACAATCTTTTTGTTTTTAATATCGTCGTATTTGTCGCTCTCGAGTTCAGCAATAAAATCGCGCGACGTATTGGTGTTTGGAACAATGGCATTTTTGAATTTGCCAATCTTGGCTTCATGCTCATTGCGACCATCGAAGAAGATAACATCGTCGCCATACTTCTCGACGAGTTCATGCACCTGGTGCGGCTTAAGATGTTTACCGCCGCCAATGACGCCGTTCTCATCAACGTCAAATTCACTATCGCTATTTTGAAAGCCGACAAGCTCGCGCCGAGCCTTCACACTCATGCGCGGAAAATCATCACGACTACCATCACTCCACTTAAAGACAATATTCTTAAAGCCGTCAAATTGCTTGGTCGCCTTGATGTACGCCTTAAGGTCATCCATGTCTCCACCTACAGTGCCATTAATACCCTGCTGACTCAGAAGAATACGCCCCTTAAGATTGAGGCTGTCGCAGAGTGTCTTTTGCCACAACTTAACAGCGACAGGATCGCTGAGTGGTGTGAACTTATAATAAAGAAGAATTTTTTGCATCAACACCCATTATACTATATAATTACGTTTACTATGACCCGAGGGTCCTCTATGCGCAGACGTTTGGACGGCCAAACCAATAGCGATCTTACAATCTTGTATATATAAAAATTACGTTTACAGCACTAAAAAGGAAGTCCATGCCTACTAACCACTCATCAAAACGCATCGTTAGCTTTTTATTTGGCCTATGGCGAGTCTCGCCAGTCGCCAGTTGGTCAATGATCGGAACGCAGATTATTTTCTCTGCGCTTACTACTACTATTGCACCTATCTTCGTATCGCAGCTCCTCACGCGTATCGCTAGTGGCACCGCCACGCTCCATGACAGCATGGGGCTACTTATCGGCTATGCGATTATTCTTTTTCTCGGAGATGTAGTAGCAGTACGCGTCACCATTGCACTCGCCTTTATAGCCGAGACTAAAATGCAAGCAGCCGTATCGACACAGATCCTGTCGCATCTTACGGCCAAAAGCCTCGGTTATCATGCCGATCGCATGAGCGGTGGCACAGTCTCCGACACCACAAAGCTCATAGGAAGTGTTGAGCGATTCTGGGATACGCTGATCTTTACTGCTGTTCCAATTACCACCACGATCATTTCCGTATGTATCGCCTTGTCATTTTTGTTTTGGCAGTTTGCGATTGTTCTTGCGGTGTTGTCTTGTATCATCATCTTCACCATCATCAAGGCACAAGCAGCTATCGCCCCAGTGAGCCGCCTATCATCCGAGAAGTTTAGTGCCGCGACCGCATATCTAGCTGATGTCGTCAGCAATATTACTACCGTCAAAGCGTTTGCTCGTAGCGCACACGAACACGAAGCATATGGCAAGCATATCAAGGACTGGCGCAAGGCATCTATGAAAGAGATGAAAAGCGTACTTCTAATCACTGGGTCATTTGGCGCCATGATGACGATCATGAATATTAGCGCACTAGTGGCAGCTGTCATTGCGACCGAGCTCCATATCGCAAGCATCGGCGTTACCTATTTGATGATCGTATATACGCTCAATGTCGTTTCGCAGCTATGGGCAGTGTCGAGCACCACTCGCGCTTACCAGCGCATTCTTGGAGACGCCGGACCAATGATTAGTACACTTGACGACCCAATTGAGCTAAAAGATCCAGAAGCACCGCAGCCGCTTGTCGTCACAAAAGGTGAGATTGCATTTAATAACATCACCTTTACTCATACCGATAATGGCGAGCCGCTATTTAAAGATTTCTCACTCACCATTAAGCCGGGTGAACGCATCGGCTTGGTCGGCCGCTCAGGATCCGGCAAAACCAGCCTCACACGACTTCTCCTACGCTTCAATGATATTGAAAACGGCGAAATCACTATCGACGACCAGGCAATTCACCGCGTAACTCAAAATGATCTACGACAAACAATCGCTTACGTCGCTCAAGAACCTGTTCTTTTTCATCGCTCGCTACGTGACAACATCGCCTATGCCAACCCAGATGCAACCGACGAGGCAATTGATCACGCCATTCGACAAGCAAATGCCTATGATTTCGTGCAGAAACTACCAAAAGGCCTCGATACAGTCGTTGGTGAACGTGGCGTTAAGCTAAGTGGTGGCCAGCGTCAGCGCATTGCCATTGCTCGAGCCATCTTAAAGGACGCCCCGATTTTAGTGCTCGACGAAGCCACTAGTGCACTCGACAGCGAAAGCGAAAAACTCATTCAGGATGCGCTTGAAAAACTCATGAAGAATCGCACCAGCATCGTTATCGCTCACCGTCTTTCAACTATCGCCAAGCTGGATCGCATTATCGTACTCGACAACGGAAAGATCGTTGAAAATGGCACACACAATGAGCTCATCGAACAAAGAGGCACCTACGCTAAGCTCTGGAGTCACCAAAGCGGCGGATTTATTGAAGAATAAATATATTGACAATTAATAATTTATAGTGTATTGTATGATCAATACGCGCAGCCATGCGCATCCTCTTCTCACACTAGCACTTCACCGCGAATAGCGGAGAAGGATAATATTATGATTTAATGGAAATCATTTCCAGGAAAAAGATACTTATGCCAAAATTACTCAATCGTACAGACCCCAAGACCGCACGCAAAACGCTTGCTATCTACTGGCAAGAAGTACATAAAAATAAGAAGCTTTTTGCCCTATACACGACCCTCATTCCACTGAATCGCTTCTTATATATTGTCGCACTGCCGCTTATATTTAGCCTTATCATTCAGTCCCTAATAACAGAACCACACAACTGGCAACACCCTGCCATACTTCTTGGTATAGCCATAACAATTTCAATTCTTTCCGTTATTACATCAACTATAGGTTTCCGCCGGCTCTTCTATCACGAGGAGCATATGCAAACAACTCTACTCGAGCGAGCTATGCTGTCATTATCGAGCCACAGCGAACAGTTCTTTGCAAATCGTAAAGTCGGCTCACTCGCCGGTGACGTGTCAAAGTTCGCACACTCAATCGTTTCATTCATGGACGTACTCTACCTACAAGCCAGTGGCCTCATCGTCAACTACGTAACGAGCCTAATTATTATCGCCATCCTTTCACCCGTATTGCTTCTCCCCCTCGGATTAGTCACCGCCGTGCTAGTGTGGCGAAGTGTTGTCGGCACGAGCAACCGCGGGCCAATTCGTCATAAGCGCAAGATAATGACATCAAAACTCAACGGTCTGATCGCCGACATTATCGGCAATCAACAAATCGTACGCGCCTTCGCTACTGAGAAACGTGAAATTCAGCGGGTCACTGGTGATCGACATAAAATTGAGGAAGTAGTCCAGGACGAGATCAACGTTATTGAACGTGAGGCTCAGCTGCGTCAAAGCACGTTATTTTGTTTTCAAATTATTACGATGGCATTTTGTATCTGGCTGTATACGACCGGCAATATTTCAATTGCCGCCCTGATCTTCACTGTTACATATTTAGGTCGCCTCACTAGCTCACTCTTCGACATCTCTCCTATTATCCGTGGTGTCGAGCAGGCCTTTCTTGACGCTGCAGATATCACCGAAGTCCTTGGTGCAACGCCCGACGTAAAGGATAGAAAGGATGCAGTGACACTCACGGCCAACCAAGGCGCTGTCCGTCTCCAAGATATTTCCTTTGGTTATGCTGGCAATAATCAAACAGTCATCAATACCTTATCACTAGATATCAAAGCAGGAGAACGCCTTGGACTGGCCGGTCATAGCGGAGGAGGAAAAACGACTCTCACCAAACTGATCCTGCGCTTTGCCGACGTTACCAAAGGCGCCATCACTATCGACGGAAAAGACATCCGAGACCTCACCCAGCAATCACTGCGCGCTAATATCGCCTATGTTCCGCAGGAACCATATCTATTTCATCGCAGTCTTCGTGACAACATTGCTTACGGAAAACCAAAGGCAAGCGATAGCGAAATCATAGCTGCAATTACACAGGCTAACGCTATGGAATTCGTCACTTCTCTACCAGAAGGTCTTGATACAATCGTCGGTGAACGCGGCGTTAAACTCAGCGGCGGTCAACGTCAGCGCATTGCCATTGCTCGCGCCATCTTGAAGGACGCACCTATTCTGATTCTCGATGAGGCAACCAGTGCACTCGACAGTGAAAGCGAGAAGTTGATTCAAGACGCGCTCGAGAAACTCATGAAAGGACGAACGAGCATCGTTATCGCCCATCGACTTTCAACCATCGCCAAACTCGACCGCATCATCGTGCTTGATAAAGGGACGATAATCGAAGATGGCACGCACGCCGAGCTGCTTGACAAAAAAGGTACTTACGCCAAGCTCTGGAGTCACCAAAGCGGCGGATTTATCGAAGAATAAGAAAAAGGGTCGCGACATGCGACCCTTTTTGATTGACCAATTGATTATTTATTGGCGTCAACGTTTGACTGCTTCGGCTCGTCCTGGAGTTTACCTCCCGGTCGAGACTCCTCGGCCTGTGTGTCTTGGCGCGTATCACTGCCGTTATCGGCTTCGATATCGGCCACATCTTCGGGCTCAGCATCACCACCAGCAGCATCGTTAGCCGCCTGAAGCGCACTTGGCTCGTAGACGTTGGCAATCACCAGGCCAGTATCTTGTTCGTGATCGGCAAACTCTACACCCTCAGGCAATACAAGGTCGGCAATTGTTAGCTTATCATCCGCTTCAGCAAGATCAATGATTGAAATTTCAAGCACTTCTGGAAGGTGAGCAGGGATTGCGCGCACCTCAACATGCTCAATTGCCTGCAGCACAACGAGGCCAGCTTTTTCAGCTGCACTTTCGCCTTCACCAATCAGGCGGATTGGCACTTCGGTAACGATCTTCTCGTTCTGCTTAATAGTATGGAATGCAACATGTCGAACAAGACGCTTCACTGGATGTACATCAATTGACTTGATGATTGCTAGCTTCTTCTTGCCATTAATAATAAGATGTACCGGCGTATGCTTCCCTGCACTATGTGCCACCTTAGTGACATCAGCAAGAGATGCTTGCGTCGAGATTGGTGCAGCGTGACCACCGTACACAACGCTCGGAACAACGCCTTCTTTTCGTAGTCGTGCGACTTTTTTACCGCTAATGCTACGCTCATCTAATGTTAATGTAATATCGTTCATGTTCTACTCCTTAATCTGATCTCAGTCATTTGTAGTACTCTTCTATTATACCACCCTGCCCGTCCATGCTAGAATGAGAGGAGTATGTTAGAACTTATTGCACACAACTCCACCCTCTTTAGCTCACTCCTTGGCTTCGATCTTCAAGAACTTATTAAATGGGCCGGTGTCTTTGGCGTCGCAGCAATCATATTTGCTGAAAGTGGCCTTCTTATCGGCTTCTTCCTCCCGGGCGACAGCTTGCTTTTTACAGCTGGCTTCCTTGTGCAGATTGGCGTCCTCCCGTTTAACATTCACCTACTCGTATTCATTCTCTTTATCGCAGCTGTTCTTGGCGACAGTGTAGGCTATACATTTGGGCGCCGAGTTGGCCGCAAACTCTTCGACCGGCCAAACTCACGCCTCTTCAAGCAGGAGCATCTCGTAAAAGCTGAAGCCTTCTACGAGAAATACGGAGGTAAGACGATTATCATGGCCCGTTTCATCCCTGTCGTTCGTACATTTGCCCCAATCGTCGCTGGTACCGCAAAAATGCACTACAAAACCTTTCTTAGTTATAATATCGTCGGTGGCATACTATGGGCAGCCGGTATCACGTATCTTGGCTATTTCCTTGGTGATGTTTTTACAAATCGCCTCGGACTCGATATTGATCAAGTCATCCTTCCAGCCGTTGCTATCATTATCCTTATCTCAATCATGCCGCCAGCGTATCATATTCTCAAAGACAAAGAACAGCGAAAAGCCCTGTGGGTCGGCACAAAGCGACAGTTTGCCGTACTATTCAAGAAATAAATTTACCTCATATGGCATAAAATAAGCGACCATCTCGGTCGCTTATTTTATGGTGGATATCCTTTATTTGAGAAGTGGCTTTAGGTACTTGCCAGTGAACGAATCCGCTACCTTGGTGATCTCTTCCGGCGTGCCTTGAGCAACAACAATACCGCCACCCATACCGCCCTCGGGACCCATGTCGATAACGTAATCGGCCGATTTGATAACGTCGAGATTGTGCTCGATAATCACCATACTGTTACCGCCCTCAACGAGCTTCTGCAAAATACCAAGCAGTCGCTTTACGTCGGCGCTATGAAGCCCTGTCGTTGGCTCATCAAGAATATAGAGCGTCTTGCCTGTTGCGCGTCGTGAAAGTTCGGTAGCAAGCTTAATGCGCTGCGCCTCACCGCCACTAAAGGTTGTCGCTGGCTGGCCGAGGCGGATATAACCTAGGCCAACTTCAACGAGAGTAGTCAGCTTACGCGCAATCGATGGCACGTTCTCAAAGAATACAGCCGCCTGCTCAACCGTCATTTCAAGCACATCGCTAATCGTAGCGTCCTTATACTTGATCTCGAGTGCTTCGCGGTTATAGCGCTTACCGTGACATTCATCACAAGTGACATACACATCGGGCAGGAAGTGCATTTCAATTTTAATGACGCCGTCACCCTGACAATTCTCACATCGCCCACCCTTAACATTGAAGCTAAAGCGACCGGCTTTGTAGCCGCGAATATTTGCCTCAGGGGTGCCAGCAAATAGCTCACGAATTGGCGTAAAGACACCCGTATAGGTAGCTGGATTTGAGCGAGGGGTGCGTCCAATCGCCGATTGGTCAATCACAATCGCTTTATCAAGGTGTTTAATACCCTCAATATTCTCGTGCGCACCAGGGACAACATGCGAACGATGGAGGCGGGCCGATAGCTCTTTGGCCAAGATATCATTCACGAGCGTTGATTTACCACTGCCACTCACGCCGCTTACAACCGTGATAACACCGAGCGGGAACGATACATCGATATCCTTCAAATTATTTTCTTTTGCACCGCGAACCACTAACTGACGGTCTTTCATGACAGTACGTCGCTTCTTCGGCACGTCGATCTTCTCAGTACCCGCCAAGTAGCGACCAGTGATACTTTCTTTGTTCTTCGCCACTTCGTCCGGCGTACCCGCAGCAACAACGTTACCGCCAGCCACACCAGCTCCGGGGCCGATATCGAGTAGGTAATCGGCCTCACGGATTGTATCCTCGTCGTGCTCCACCACAAGAACCGTATTACCAAGATCACGCAGTCGCTTTAGCGTCCCGATCAATCGGTCGTTATCACGTTGATGGAGGCCAATCGATGGCTCGTCAAGTACATAGAGCACTCCCTGAAGGCCAGAGCCAATCTGAGTAGCAAGGCGAATACGCTGTGCCTCGCCACCGGAAAGGGTATTAGCCGCACGAGCTAGCTCTAGGTAATTTAGTCCGACATTGCTCATAAAACCAAGTCGTGCCGTAATCTCTTTCATAATTTGACGAGCAATGAAAAGCTCTTGCTCGGTCAGCTTGAGTGTATTTTCAAACAAATCAAGTGCGTCATCGACGCCAAGATTACATATGTCCATGATACTAAGGCCATGCACCGTAACAGCCAGTACAACCGGCTTCAACCGAGCACCCTTACAGGTGTGACATTGGCGCTCGCGCATAAAACGTTCGATATCTTTACGCATGAACTCACTGTCAGTTTCCTTATGGCGGCGCTCGAGATTTGGAATCACCCCTTCGTAAACAGATTCGTAGGTGCGGCCACTTCCAAGATTCACAGTATACTTTTGACTACCAGTACCATAAAGCACCTTGTCAAGCTCCTCCTGACTTAGCTCACCAACGGGCACATTAACACTAAATCCGTGCGCTTCACCTACCGCTACAAGTCGTTTCATATACCAGGCATCACTATTCACGCGGTTGTACGGACGAATTGCCCCCTCAGAGATCGTAAGATTTGGATTAAACACAAGATCCGGATCAACCTCAAGACGACTCCCAAGGCCAGTACACACCGAACAGGCACCTTGCGGGGCATTAAAGCTAAAGAGCCGTGGCTCTAGCTCGGGAATATCTTCGTTTGGATGATCAATACATGCATAACGCTGGCTAAATGTCGTCACCTCATCTGTTTCTGCGTCCAACAGCTCGACGACACCATCGGCGATTTCAAGTGACTGCTCAATCGACTGCGTCACGCGACCGAGCACATCGGCACTCATAGCAATACGATCGACGACGATCTCAATATCATGCTTGTAACTTTTCTGTAGGTCGGGGAACTCATCGAGCGCATAGACAACGCCATCAACCCGGGCTCGAGCAAAGCCAAGCCGGCGATATTGCTCAGGGATATGTGCAAACTCACCCTTCTTTCCCTTTACTACTGGCGCCAAGATCATCAAACGCGTCCCTTCGGCTATCTTCATAATCTCATCAATAATCGCCTGGGGCGTACGACGTGAAACTTCCTTGCCACAAATAGGACAATGAGGCACGCCGATGCGAGCAAACAGTAGACGCATATAATCATAGATTTCCGTCACAGTGGCGACGGTTGAGCGTGGATTACGACTGGTCGACTTCTGGTCAATTGAAATTGCCGGGCTCAAGCCTTCAATAGATTCCACGTCAGGCTTATCCATGATACCCAGGAATTGACGAGCGTAACTGCTAAGGCTTTCGACATAACGCCGCTGACCTTCGGCATAAATAGTATCGAACGCAAGACTCGACTTGCCACTTCCCGAGAGTCCCGTAATCACAACTAACTTGTCACGAGGAATCTCGACGTTAACGTTTTTTAGATTGTGCTCACGAGCACCGGTAACACGAATAAACTCTGGCATAACGACTTATTATACCATTAAAACAGCCTTTTTTTCTAGTGCCTCACTGAGAAATAACGCATTCAAAATTCTCACCCACCACAACATTACGCTTATAGTTGCATCTTTTTGACAAGATTACTATAGTAATACATAACTTGGAAAACAACATGAAAAAAAGTATTATTACCACTAGTATCCTCTTCATTATCGCCATTATACTCATAGAGTCTGGCGCATTAAATGCGCTTGTCATGTTTCTTCTAATGGGTCAGATCCCAGGCACCTCTTATAGCATACCCGCCTCTGGCATGCTTGCACTCTTATCTGCCACCACGCTACTTATCACAGCGGGTATTATCACTGCAAAAACGCAGCATAACACTACGATTCGCCGTCTTATCAAAAAACATCTTGCACACAAATCACGTATGCCACGTCGCCGCTTCGGCCAAATCTAAACGTCATCGCTACTATCTTGGTCGGACATATCTACCGGCAAAATACTCTCCGCCCAAAGCTGCAGCTCCTGGAGAACAAACTGCTTATTATCATCCTGCTCCTTTGCAGCCAGTGCCTGAAGTGACTTCATAAAACCAGGTAACTGCCGGGTAATACGACTACTACGCCACGCCTCCCATGCGCGCGCCTCATCTTGGCTGAGTGCTTTTGTAAAATTGCGCGCCTTGTAGTGCAGTAGAAGGGGCTCAAGCCGATCATCACTGAATGAGGGGTGGAAATCGGCCAATTCCCGCTCACTGGCGTTTCGAACCGTTTCTATACGCAAGCGATCACGGTCGCCAACAAAACCGTCATATAGCTGCGCCTCAACATCACCAGATTTAGCAAACTCTGCTCTATTTTCAAATAACGTCCGGATATTCTCGGCGAAGTGTGGCGCCGACAGTAGTGTCGTTTTATGTTTTTCAACCGTCTTTTGATCAAGATGAATACGCTGCCAGCCATCTGCCTGCTCGAGCACACCCAATGGCGCCACCGCTGGCGCACGGTTGTACTGCAGCTCTTTGATCGGAAGTTTCACAAAGCCATCCGTCTGACGCTCCTCCCAGCTTGCGTAAAACTTCTTTCTCAATTCATCCGGGCTCAAATTCACTACCCCGGCCGGATCGTAGCGAAGATCATACACGACAACATTGCCGTTTTTACCAGCTGTTAATGGAAATGCCACGGTCGTCTTGTCATGCTCGGCATCATAGCGTCCGCTTGTATAGACAAAGGGTTTTTTGTCGTCCAAGTTTACGAGCTTTTTTACTTCAGATTTATCGCGAAGCTTCAATAGATAGTCATAAAGCTGCGGTTGTTTTTCTTTGATGAGCTTAGTGACAGCAATGAGCGCCTCGACATCACTCAGCGCGTCGTGGGCCTTGAAGTGATCGATACCATTGAGTTTCGTGAGTAGTTCAAGTCGATTACTTGCCTTACCATCTACCACTGGCCACTCAATGCCATCAGGACGAAGTGCACGGGTCATGCGTACGACATCAAGCAGATCCCAGCGTGAACGTCCATCCTTCCAGCTCCATTCATACGGATCGTAGAAATTGCGCCACAGTAAGTGGCGAACAAACTCATCATCAAAACGAATACTATTAAATCCTGTCGCAATCGTATCTGGTGTGAACACCTCCTCGGTCAGCAGCTTCGAGAACTCGGCCTCGCTATAGCCATCAGCGACTGTTTCTTGTGGCGTGATACCCGTCACCATAAGAGCCTCAGGACTTGGCAATGTGTCATCATTAAGACGCACGAGCACATTGTACGGCTCACCAATAGGATTTAAATCCATGTCGGTGCGAATACCAGCAAACTGCATGATACGCGCATCTCGGGCATTTAGGCCGGATGTTTCGAGGTCGTAAAAAAAGAATGTTTTAGGCATTATACCCAGTATAGCAGTTATTGCTTTGCACCCATGGCCCAAAGCACGGCCTTAGATAACTAGCTATCCTGCTGCTCAAGAAGCGTAAACTCACTGTCACCGATGCGGATAACGCTATCACCTACCGCGCCAGCACGGGACAATTCATGATTGATCCCCATTTTACCCATGATGTCACGAAGACGGTTAACGTTCTCAAAGCCATCGAAGTTTGTCCTGCGAGCAAATTTTTCAATCTTTTCACCACGAATAATGAAGGCTCCCGACTCGGCATCTTTTTCGACAGTCCATGCTTCGGCAATCTGATTCTCGCCAAGTGAAATAGTCTCAATACCGTCATCCGTGTCAAGCTCAAACTCCTCTTTGTCACGCGCTGCCTGGCGCACAGCTTGCACCTTGTCACGTAGAGCACGAAGCACCTCGGTAAGCCCCTGGTGAGCACTCGATGATACGATGAACACATCTACTGCCTCGCCAGCAACGTCCTTTACGGCGCCTCGCTGCATAGCAATAATTTCTTCGTCCATACCCTCGGCTTTCGTAAGTGCAATTACCTCAGGGCGAGTTGTAAGTTCAGGACTATAGCGTTCGAGTTCGGTGCGAATTGTCGTATACGCTGCCGCAATATCGTCCGTGTAGATATCGATAAGATGCAGTAAAACTGCCGTGCGCTCTACGTGGCGAAGGAATGCATCACCAAGCCCCTTACCTTCGCTCGCGCCTTCAATAAGACCAGGAATATCGGCGACAAGCAAGCTGCTACTATCAATGTCAGCAACGCCAAGATTTGGTGAAAGTGTCGTAAAGGCGTAGTCGGCGATTTCTGGACGCGCATTACTGACAACTGAAAGGAATGTTGATTTACCGGCGTTTGGAAAACCGACCAGCCCAACGTCAGCTAGAAGCTTCAGCTCAAGTTCGGCTTCGAATGTATCCCCAAGCTCACCAAGCTCGGCAATGCGAGGCGTCTGGCGCACAGAGGACTTAAAGTGAGCATTACCAAAGCCGCCGTCACCACCTTTAGCGATAATTGCACGCTGGCCATGCTCAGTAAGGTCAGCAATGACCTCGCCGTTACGCTTCACGATCGTGCCCATTGGAACTTTGACAATAAAGTCATCACCAGACCTGCCGCGCATATTTTGCTTAAAGCCATTCTTACCAGGCTGCGCCTTAAGTTCTGGCTTAAAACGGAAATCAATCAGTGTATTGACATTCTCCGATGCCTCAAAGACCACATCGCCACCTTTGCCGCCGTCACCACCGTCAGGACCACCCTTATCGACGTATATCTCATGACGGAACGAAACGTTTCCGTTGCCGCCTTTTCCGGCCTGAATGAATACTTTTGCTGTGTCGACGAACATAATTCTCTTTAGTATAGCAAAATCGCCCCTGTTTTAACAGAGGCGATTGATAAACGGTCTTCTTTGCCTAGTGAATGTAGTTGAATGACGAAGCTGAACCAGCCGGAATCGTTCGTGAACTGACCACATTATTACCCATAAAATTCATCTCCGAGACGACAACATCGCCGTTCGCACTAATGCTCTCAACAATAGCAACGTGTCCATATCCGCCACCACCGCTTGAAGTTTGCATAATAGCCCCAACCGAAGGCGTACGGTTTACGAGATAGCCGCTTGAGCCAAGTGTCTGGTTCCATACGTTAGCATTACCCAAAATTGCATTCGGCAATGGGCGTCCAATCGCTTGGCGACGCTCCCATGCATACCAGGTACATTGGCCATAGTAATTTCGGTTACCGGCAGACGTAGCTGCTCGGTTAACATACATTATACTGCCACTACCGGTATACGATGAGTATGATGATGAAGAGTATCCGTAATTAAACCCAGTCGTCACCTGTCGAGGCGCAACATACCCAGGACGTTCTGTTTCAGGTAGCTGTCCGTTAGGAATGATCAACTGAACACCCGAGGTAATACCCGTAAGCTCAAGGTCATTAAACAGAACGATACGATCTTTTTCAGACTTGTACTTCTCGGCAATAGAATCAAGCGTATCGCCATCCTTTACGGTGTAGACAACACCATCAACTGGTGGAATAACAAGCGTTTTATTTGGCTCTAGAAGATCTGAAGTAAGGTTATTTGCCCACTTAACCGTCTCGTTTCGAAGTCCATGCTGCGTCGCAACAAGCTCTACCGTATCGGAGGTTTTTGTGACGTATGTTTTCATGCCGCGAGTCGTTGTAGTCGGCTGGACAATTTGCGCCTTGCTAAGAAGTGTGTCGTCCGACTGCGAAAGATCATTCTTCTGAGTCATTGTCACCGCGAGGTTGGCAAGAATTGGCTCAACTGGCATGCGCGTTGTCTCGGCCAAGTTTGCGGCGAGATTAACAGCCACGATCTGGTCGACTGATGGCTTGTCTGATGATGGGGCAGGAGTTTGGCTAACTGCATTTGTTGCCTCGGTAGCATTCGCCAACTCGTCATACGACTGGGGCGGACGGTAACCAATGGCGACCAATGAGATAACTAAAAGAAATACACCAGTGTAAGCGGCAACTGCGCTCGACTTCGGCATACCCTTGGTCTTGCGACCTTTACGGTGCTGGGCGAACACCTGCTGCTTTAAGGCAGCCGTTGATGCGTGGGATGAACCCACTGCACGTTGATGATTACGAATTATCGTTCTCCTGCCGCTCGTATTACTACAAGGGCGTCTACCTTACTCTGTCTTTCTTCTCGCAAATAGAACGGGGTACGTGTCGACCGATTATTTAATTAGTATTAGGTAAAAAGTTCTTTTCGGTACCCGTGCGACATTTATTGGTAGGCTCATTTATGATTCACACTTCCCACTCGCGCATGCAGTCGTTGACTGACATTTAGTAGCTGAAGTCATAAATGTGCTTATATAAGTTTATCAATTGTTGTAAAATAAGTCAATTTATTTTATAAAATGTGAAATCTGTCAAATTTAGAGAAGCAGGCATTTTTTTGCACAGTGATTTTCGATATTGCTTTGGTGCTCAGCCTCTGTTCGTCCAAAGTAAGTCACATCGTCATCACCACTCAGGAAGAAGAGGTAGTCGCCAGGCGCTGGACTCGCCACTGCCATCAACGCTGTCACACCAGGGGTAGCGATCGGCCCTGGAGGGAGCCCGGTATAGCGACGAGTGTTATACGGCGAATCAAGGTTCGTATCTCTTTCTACCCCCTCTTTATCAGCGGCATACTGATACGTTACGTCAGAACCAAGCATCATACCAATTGATAGTCGTTTTAAGAATATCTGTGCAACTTGTTTTTGATCGAGAGATGGCTCGCTACCCTTTGGCATCGCCACTTCGCGTTGGATGATCGAGGCAAGGGTTATGCCTTGGTAAAGATTAAGCCCCTGTGTCTTCAGCCCTGCAACAAGATTATTTTTATCGATAACAGTATAAAATTCATCGAATGTACGCTGCAATATCTGCTCAACCGTACTCCCAGCAGAAAACGTATAAGTCTCCCCATAGATATAGCCTTCTAAATCAGCCACTACAGGCTTATCTTGAAACAGTGGAGAGTCGTAAGTTTTTCTAAAAGCAGCATCCACTTCAGACTGGCTATAGCCAGCGGCAAGAAACACCTTCTTATTTTCAGTTACTGTTGCACCCGGTAAGAATGTAATTGAGAACTGATCTGTCTTGCCTGCCACCAAATGGTCGACAATTGCAGCAGTCGATTCATGCGGCGATAGACTAAACGTGCCAGCCTGGAGCTTATTTCGCGTCCCACTAATTCGGGTATACACCTCAAACGCAGTCGTATTCCGAATGACCTTCTTTTCAGAAAGAAGTAGTCCGATCTCATCTGGTGTTGTACCACTTTCAATAGTCACACGCACACGCGTAGCATTCGGATCGCTCGAGACGGGTGAAGTTTCGTGTTGATACCAAAAGAATGCAGCAACTGCAGCTACCACAAGAAGCATAAGGATAGCCGTGACAATGAGCACGATTCGCTTCCCAAGCGACATAGACTGCTTAGGTGTTATTACGAGTGGACCCGCCGGGTTCGGTTCGAGCGCATCAGTGAGCTGTAGCGGTCGTGGTGTCGGAGCCTGAGGCTGAGGTGCGGCCGGAGGGTTAACTGGTGTCTCGGGCGCTCGTGGTCGTTGCCTGTTTGGTGGCAAAATGTCATTCATGGTAATTGCTCCAAATAATCTTGTAGGATAATTGCTGCCGCTTGAGCATCAATATCACCTTTTGTATACGGTTTCTTGTAACTCTTAAGCCGTTCTTCTGCGATGACGCTCGTTAAAGACTCATCCTGAAAGATCACTTCTCCCATGTCGATTAGCTGGCGAGCAAATGCTTCAACATATGCCGTCTGAGCCGTCACTTCACCCGACTGGTTACGCGGATAACCCACGATTATAGTATCGGCCGATTCAGCAAGAACAAGGCGGGCAATCTCCTTTAGCTCGTTGCCATCAACCTGAATCGTTCCGAACGGCACGGCAAGACGAATCGCATCATCACCCACGGCCGTACCAATGCGCTTCTCGCCGACGTCAAGACAAAGGAATGAACGCTTATGACTCATTGAGCTTGAATTCAACGTTCACTTTGTTAACATCATTTGGCACTGCCGTTACCCAGAATGGCCAAAACTTCACATCAACATCGCGTACACCCTGGATCGACTCAATCTGTGACTGCACTTCACCGTAGCGCTTACCCTTGGCTTGCTCCTTCACTTCAGCATCCTTGATGTTTGGACCAATCTTACCCGTCGCCGTTAATGTGACCGTAGCACCACCATCACCGGTAGCAAACTGGGCGAAAGCAACGTTGTTGCTGCCATTTTCATAGATACGCTGGTCGTCGCTACTGCCAAGCTGCTTTTTCAAACCAGCGTCAAGATAGCTGTCAAGATCCGTCTTGGCGATACCAACTAATGAATACGTCACCTCGCTGGTAAGTTTTGCCTTACCACTTGCCGCCTCTTGATCGACAGCAGGTGTTGATGCTGGCGTAGCCTGAGCTGCAGTATAGCTTTGGTCAATTACGATAATACCTTGGCCAAATGAAGACTTGAGCTGTTCTTTAACTGAGTCGTCTTTTTGCTCGGCAAGTTTAGCGGTTGCTGCCTGGACATCCTGCGAACTCACGACTTTCACTTGTCGTTTGGTTCCACCAGTCATATTGCTGCCTTGGGCGCTAAATCCGCCAGTTGACGGCTGATACGACCGCGCGGAAAGATTATATTCCTCGCCAATGGCAGCTGCCACCACGCGAACCGTTGCCGAGTCCTGTACAACACCGCCGGGTCCGATCGTAGTACCGTTAAGAGTTGCCGCCTCGGTGCTAACGAAGGTATAGCTACCTGCAGTAAAGCTAGTACCAGCCGGAACGGAGATCGGGTTGCTTGAGACAGACGTACGGTTAAGCTGCATCGTACCCCCCGCTTTTTCACCTACATCTTTTGTACCGGTCGCATCAAAATCAACGCTCAGCTGCTTTTTTTGCTGCTGAACCTGAGAATGAACACGATTCGCCGCAAAATCTGTTGTTGCGTTTGGATCTAGTGTCACTTTTTGACTCACGGTTGTTGCTGTCGTCTGAGCCGTAATAACAACAGTTGCTCGTGGCGCAAACCATATTGCCCACACCAAGAAGACAAGAAGAAGAACGCCACCGCCAATAATCAAGAAAAGGCGCTTACGGAAATCGTTAAAGTTCGGCACTTTCTTGTTTGATTTTTTCACGTTTGGTCGCGCAGCCAGCACTGCCGCACTAGGCACGGCACGTTTCGTAAATGCCTCTTCCTTCGTAATGTCGCCGACAGCCTTATCAAGAGACGGGTCACTAGCTGATGATTTTGCATCAGCAGTTCGCGCCAAGTCACCGACAGGCAAGCTTGAGCCATCGATCACATCCTCACCATCGTCAATATCAAGCGCGCTAATTTCAGCTATCTCTGGCTTACTCTGAAGGTTGCGAGCAATTGGAATTTTAGCAGCCGCTGCTAGTGCGATGAGAGCTTGATTATTCGTGATAAGCACGAGCCGCTTGTTGCTGTTGTCGGCCGTTCGACCAATAAGGCGAAGATTCACTGCGCTCTGAAGAACGCCAACACGCTTTGGCGGCACGAGAGCAACGATCTTTTCTTTGGCATTTTTTACTTTACCAATGATGGCGGTGATATCGTCTTCGACATCAATGTAGATGACATCTTTATTCATAGTTAAATTCGAAGGATTCTGTTTAGTTTGTCTTTGATGCTATCGCTTTCGCTACTGCCTATTATTGTATCATAGCCCACTCGGAGCAATCCCATGGCGGTGATAAATGTATGGTCGTTCACTTTGCCAGATGCATCTTTAATACCCACCACTTCATCGGGACTAATGTGATGGACGGTTGGCTTTTTAGTAAAGGGTAGTTCCTTATACCACTCCTGTGTCGAGAGTGCATCGACCAATCGATCAAGGCTCGCACCGCCACCACAAAGCAAGATGCGGTTTGGCAAGTGATCGACGGAGTCAAACTCGCTCAGTGCCAGCTCGACACCAGCTATCCACACTTCAAGCGTCTTATCGATAGCCGCATTCGCTTCCTTGGCAACGCTTGGCTTGATCTTCTCACTATCAATATTGACCTTGAGTTTTTCAGCGTCGCTGTAATTAAGATCCATTTCACTGGCAATCGTACGAGTGAAGCTTCGTCCACCGATGCCAAACATTTTCGTACCCTCCACGCCACCATCGTTTACTACTGCGATATCGGTCGTACCGCCACCAACGTCAGCAAGGATAGCCGTGAAGTTACTGCTAGCATCAGTACCAAGGACCGAGCGACTGACAGCAAATGGCTCGGCCGCAACAGCAACTAGCTCAAGTGCCAATTCATCGGCCACACGCTCAAGCGCGCCGATATGCACCATTGGCGCAAAGGCGGTATAAATCTGTACAGCAACATCCTTGCCCTGAAAACCGATAGGGTTACTGATCTTGTAGCCATCAATATGAATACTGACAAGCGCCGAGTTCACCAACTTCACTTCGACGTCTTCGTTGCCCGTTTCAAGTGCGATCTGCTTCTGCGCCTTTACCTGGGCACGCTCTTGTACCTTCTCGATGATGAATTCCATCTCAGCTACATCGAGTGGACGGTCTGGCTGCGGACGACGGTAGCGAATTGTGTTCGTAACACCCTTCACCAGTTCGCCGGCAATACCGATAACCACGCGCTTCGCTTGTAGACCAGCTTGATCCTCGGCTTCAGAGAGCGCCGCTTCACAGTTACGGACAACGCCAGATATATCAGCGATGGCACCACTGTGCATATCGCTGATATCTTGGCGAGCGCGTCCTGCGCCAACAATTTCAAGCTCATCATCAGACAATTTTGCGATTAATGCTTTTACGAATTCTGTACCGATATCGAGAGCGACGATGTAGTCGTTGTCTTGGGTATTTTTACGTGCCGTGAGAAATTTATCAAAAACCATAATGTATATTCATTATATACCAAAGGCGCTTATGCTGACAAAAACGGGCAATCGGTTTAAAGAAGGACGGCCTTAACACGGCGAATACCGGCCGAGCTTGCCTCTTCCTTAGTAATCTTAAACACCTTGCCACCCTCGGCAAGTTGCGCCGTATGATCAACATGAGGGCCACCACAGATTTCAAAGCTCACCCGGTGAGGCTCATCGCCCATCTTATATACTTTGACAGATTCGCCGTACTTATCACCAAATGCGCCAATGGCACCCATTTCAAAGGCCTGGTCGGTCGGGTATTCCTGAAATGACACAGGCAAATCCCACGAAATCCACTCATTCACCAAACGCTCAACTTCATCGAGTTGCTCGCGCGTTACCTTGCCATCATTATTGAAATCAAAGCGAAGTCGCTCTTCAGTAATATTGCTCCCATGCTGCGTCACATGATCGCCCACAACCTGCTTAAGCGCCGCATACATAAGATGTGTCGCAGTATGATACTTTTTGTGCTGTAATGTCTGGCCACCCAGACCACCCTTGAAAGTGCCTTTTGCCGCAGTCTGTGAACGAGCGCGCTGCTCGGCCATTTTGTCATCAAATTCCTGGCGCCAATTTTCACTAAGCTTAATTTCTTGCTTATATGCCTCTTCGGTTGAAAGCTCAACCGGGAAGCCAAAGGTATCATAAAGGGTAAATAGCTCTTCGCCCGTTAGACCATTTGTAGCAAACTTCTCAAGCTGCTTCAGGCCTTTTCGAAGTGTCTGACGAAACACCTTCTCTTCTTTAGCAAGCACCGCGATCACATTGTCACGACTGGCAGCTACTTCAGGATAATCTTCGTGGTACAAATCGGCAATTACTGGAACAATTTCTTCAAAGAAGTTCTGCTCAATGCCAAGATCGAAGGCGAAACGAATCGCGCGACGAAGCAAGCGGCGCATGACATAGCCCTGCTCTTTATTCGCCGGTATCGTACCATCGACCGCCAAGAAGGTAGCGGCACGAAGGTGATCGGCAATTACGCGCATACTTTCAGTGTGACTCTCATAGTTCTTACCGCTGAGGCTCTGTAACTTTTCGATAATTGGCCAAAGAAGGCTAATTCGAAACACGTCAGGACTATCGATTTGCGCGGCAGCAATACGCTCTAGGCCACCGCCAAAGTCGACATTCTTGCGAGCAAGCGGCTCAAAACTGCCGTCTTCTAGGCGACGATACTGCATAAAGACTTGGTTGCCAATCTCCATAAACTGGCCGCTGTCACTCGCCGGGTGAGCAAGACCGTAGCCTGCGGCATGGTTTTGCGGACCGAAGTCATAGAATACTTCGCTATCAGGACCACACGGATCACCGATTGGCGTTTTATCTAGTCCGCCACCACGACTCCACCAGTTTTCGCCATCATCGTAAAAGAAGATACGACCACCCTGCATACCGAGCTTGTCGCCATTTTCGGCGCTACCCAGTTCAACGATCTTGTTATCAATACCCTTTTCGGCAAACACCTGCTGCCAAATAGAAGCTGCCTCGTCGTCGCGAGGAATACCATGAGCCTCGTCACCAATGAAACAGGTAACATAGATCTTACTTGGATCAAGTCCGACAACATCAGTCAAAAATTCAAAGAACCAACGAATCTGCTGCTCTTTAAAGTAATCACCCATGCTCCAGTTACCAAGCATCTCAAAAAATGTCGTATGGCGGTTATCGCCTACGTCTTCAATGTCCTGCGCACGAAGACAGGTCTGGCTATCGACAAGCCGGTTACCTTTTGGATGCTCTTGACCAAGAAGATATGGCAAGAGGGGCTGCATGCCACTGCCAGTAAAGAGCGTCGTTGGATCATCCTTGAGCATGAGTGGTGCACGAGCGATAATCTCGTGCTGACGGTCGTTGAAGAATTGAAGATAGGCGTTACGGATTTGTTGAGCGTTCATATATGCCCATTATAACAGATACGCATGCCGCGATGCGCTAGCGAGCAAGTCGAACTGCACATAATGTTCGTCCAGCTCCATCAGTCCACGACGACGGAGCATCCGCCGGACAATCAGCCGGGGTGCCGTTAATCACCTCAACTAAAGAGATCTGGGAAGCTGAGTAGTCAACATACGGCCCAATTGTACCGCTCACACCAATCCGCGATCCGGAAGGCAAGATTGGGCTGGCCTTCTGTAATTCGGTCATCAGTGTGGCGTTATCCGATTGAATATACGACGACGTCCCCGTTCCATTGTAATCACGACAGCGCGCCAAACCACCGCCACCAATCGGAAAACCAGTCCCCAAACAATATCCGCCAACTGTCATTGACGGATAGGCACCTTCCTGTGCTTTGTACAGCTCAAAGTGCTTCACCCACGCTTTTAGCTCACTATAGCGGGCGTTATTATTTGCCCTATTTTGAATGCCGTTATAGGCGACGATTGTAATAGCCGCGAGAATGCCAATAATGACGATGACAATCAGGAGCTCTACTATCGTGAAGCCTTTTTCTTTTTGCACCCACACCCTGTTCATATGCCTCATTGTAGCAATAGGCACAAGCACTTACAAGATAATGCCACCACCCACACAGATATCATCTTGATAAATGACTACCGATTGACCACTTGCCACCGCTCGCTGCTCGTCGTGCAGTTTTAGCGAAACTGTATCGTTATTATGCGATAGATCGGCATTAATTAGTGGTGCGCGGTGACGAATCCGCACCTGGTAGATCCCCGCCTGTGGCGCCTCATTAATCCAGTGTACCGCCCCAAGCTGCACATTCGTCTTCCAAAGCGTCGCGTCGTTTAAATCGGTCGTAACGTACACTTCATTTCTATCCATATCTTTGCCGACGACATAGTACGGCAGGCCGCCGCCAAGATCAAGTCCGTGTCGCTGACCAAGTGTGTAGAAAATCGCACCGTCGTGATGCCCGAGTACCTTGCCTGTTTTTTTATCAATGATTTCGCCTGGCTTCTGGTCGACATATTCGGAAAGAAATTCACGAATACCTACTTTCCCGACAAAACAAATACCCTGGGAATCTTTTTTTGCCGCCGTAAAGAGTCCACGGGCCTCAGCCATCTCACGAACCGCCGGCTTAGTGTAAGCACCAAGTGGAAATAGTGTTTTCTTCAATGCTGCACCTGTAACACGGTATAAGAAATACGTTTGATCCTTGTTAGTATCGACGGCCATCTTTAACACGCCATTCTCCACTTGGGCGTAGTGTCCAGTAGCGATCATATCCGCCCCGTCTTCCAGTGAAGCCTCTAAAAAGAGTTTAAATTTCACTTCTTGGTTGCACATTATATCAGGGTTGGGCGTACGACCAGCCTTGTACTCTTCGATCATATAGTCGACGACCTTATGGCGGTATTCATTCTCAAAATCAAAGACCTTAAAGTCAATCCCGAGCTGCACGGCGACACGCTTGGCATCGGCGAGATCATCCGCCCAAGGGCATTTCATCCCAGGCAGATCTTGCGTCCAGTTTTTCATGTAAACACCAGTTACGTCATGCCCTTGCTCTACAAGCAACGCAGCAGTCAAACTACTATCAACGCCGCCGCTCATCCCAACATACACGCGCATTATCTTGAAACTCCTACATAAAACATCATAATTTTTATAAACTCACCCACCGCCAAATACCAGCCACCAGGGGTCAGCCACCACCAACTCGACCACTGCTTATCACTTGCAACAGGGTGATTCACGATTGCCACCTTCCCGTCTGACCGCTCTGAAAATTCAAGCCCTGCTCGCCGCTGATGATAGGCGCTAGTGACAAGAATGACTGTTTCGATACCATTCTCTTCTAAGAGTTGCTGCGTTTTATCGGCATTTTGCCTGGTTGTCTCGCCCTGCTCTTCGATAGTGATAGCAGAGGCTGGCACACCAGCACTAATCGCATCATTGCGCATCACCGCAGCGTTGCTCGGACCAGACTTGTCCTGAGCCGCGCCCGAGAAAATCAAGCTACTTGCCCACCCCTGCTCGTATAAGTGCACGGCCTCCTTGGTACGCGCTGAAGTATCACCCCCACTAACAGCTACAATTGCATCCGCCTTCTTGCACTTTCCTTCGCCAGTCGGCCCCTGACTACAGCCGGCTAAGTCATTTGGCGCTAGGTATACGCCGAGCCCGACCACAACGGCCACGATCACGACGGCGCCAATAATCAGTGACTTCATCGCTGCATCCTGGCATATTCAGCCTTCACAACCTCAATAATAATTTCGGCCGCGCGGATGGTATTCTCTTCAGTCGACAGATGGCCAAGTGTCAGGCGCAGACTCCCATCGGCAATATGCGCTGGCAGATGAATAGCCTCAAGCACATGCGAGCGTGTACCTTTATTTGCCGCGCAAGCACTTCCCGTAGCGACAAGAACGCCGCGATTTTCGAGGCTAAATATCACGCGCTCGGCATCGATTGATGGAAATGAAATATGAAGATGACCAGCAAGACGATGCTTTTGATAACCAGACACGACAGCTTCCGGAAATGCAGCCATCAGTTTTGATTGTAATGTGTCGCGCAGCCGTGTTAGTCGCTCCGCTTCATGCTTACGGTGCTTTTCAGCCAGTTCAAGAGCTTTGGCGAAACCAACAGCGCCGGCCACATTCTCCGTCCCACTCCGAAGCCCACGCTCCTGTCCTCCACCAACGATTTGAGGCGTCAGCCGCACATGGCGAGCCGTCCATAGTAATCCAACTTGCTTTGGCCCATAGACTTTACCGGCATTTATCGTCAGAAGGTCAACGCCAAGCCGAGCTACATGAACATCAAGCTGACCCACGCCCTGCGAAGCATCGCTATGGAAATAGAGCGGCGTCATGTCACCGCGGGCAAGTCGATCATCACGCTCTTTGCGAATCACCTGTGCGATATCGCGGAGTGGCTGGATTGTCCCAAGCTCATTGTTTGCAAGTGCAACGCTTACAAGTTGCGTATCAGGACGAAGCGCTGCCGCAATACTCGCGGCGCTTACAATACCCCGCTCATCACTTGCTACGAGCGTATGGTCGGCTTTTCTTGCCGCCCCGAGTACTGCATGATGCTCGATATTCGCCGTAACAACATGGCCAGTGATGGCGCTAAATGCAAGGTTGATGGACTCAGTCGCTCCTGCTGTCATTACCAGCTCATCAGCTTTTGCTCCAATAGATCGAGCAATGATATCCTTTGCCGCTTCATAGTTACGACGAACAGCTAACGCTGGCGCGTACGGACTTGATGGATTATAAAACTGATCAGTAAAGTATGGCAGCATAGCCTCAACAACACGTCGATCCATTGGCGTGGCTGCAGCATGATCAAGATAGATAAGATCGCTTTTCACCTTTATATTATACCAAGTTAGCCGAGCTTTTGACCGGTTTGTGGGTCACGCTTATAGATTTCGCGCATAACACGCTCGTAGTACATCTGAATAGCGATCGTAAGATTATTGAGCTCATCACCCTCAAGGTAGTCATATCGCGCGCCCTCGCTTATCTTCAAGATGCCCTTATCATCAACTTCGTAGCGAATTGTCGCTTGCTGCTTTTTACCAGTCTGATCAAGCCACTCTTCGTGCCATATCCATGTCTTGGGATCAAGGTTGAAAAACTCGCGACGGCCACCTTTTTGAACTGGACCAAATAGCCGCCCGCCAATCTCACTCTCAAGGGCTATAAGTTCACGGTCACTCAGATCCTTAAGTAGACGCTTTTTCTTTGCGAACATGCCCGCCTTTGGAGAAGCAGACTGCTCAGCTCCGACGAGAAGCTCGAGTGCTTTTTTAATGACAGCAGCCATAGCGCACCTTTATGCCGCCAAACCAAAATCTGATTTAGACAAAGAACGAATAGCGGCGAGGTTAAGGCCGATGCGACCGATACGATCTTCGGGCGAAAGCTCAACTTCTACATTACTTTCAGCATGAGCCATAGTCTCAGACGACACAGTTGCCTGCTCCATCATCGTCTCTGCCTCAATATCAGCAAACGCTTCATCAACGAGCCGCATAGCCTCAATTTGCTTATACGGCGTCAGGTTTGATTCATGAAAATGAAGCTGATCACCAGGGCGAAATGGTGTTTCTTGTAGATTGGTTTCTTGTCGAGATAAGATTGATTGTTCTTGTGTAGATCTCATAGTTAGTAACTCTGTTTAATCAGATATATGTTAGCTATGTCTATTTTAGAGTGCGAATAACGCAGTCGCATTTGCCGTTGTCGCTGCGGCGATGTCATCAAGCGATACTCCTCGGATTTTCGCATGATGCTCAGCTACGGACCGTACAAATGCTGGCTCGTTTACTTTACCACGAAAGGGCACAGGCGTCAAGAAAGGTGCGTCCGTTTCAAGCAGCAGTCGTTCCAGTGGAATATTTGCAAACATCTCCTTTTGCACTTCATCTTTCGTAAATGTACTAATACCGTTCACCCCGATGTACAACCCGCGCGTCATTGCCTTTTCAAGCTGCTCCCTCGCGTCGGTAAAACTATGAAGCTCACCGCGCACCCCACTAAAATTATCAAAGATAGGCCAAAAATCATCAAATGCCTCGCGAACATGAAAGATAATTGGCTTATTATAATCGAGTGCTAATTGCATCTGGGCCTCAAGTGCCCGAATTTGCACGTCGCGCGGGCTGTGGGTGTAGAAATAGTCAAGTCCGATCTCGCCTACGGCCACGACCGCTGGGTCACTGATTAATTCCCAGATAGCATCGTAGCCATCCTTCGTATCATGCGGGTGCACGCCGATGGCTCCGTAAATATGTTCATGATTTCGGGCAAACTCTACCGCTTCACTCGAACTTTGCTCGTTTGTTCCAATACAAATCATCTGGTTTACTCCGTGGTGGCGCGCCCGTGCAAGCACATCGCCAATATCGAGCGGGTAGTTCGACTCGTGAATATGGCAATGTGTATCAATCAGCATATTTATACCTTTGGTGCGCGTGGGTCGGTAGTATGAAGGTAGATTTTCGGGAAAAGTACACCATTTTCAAGAGGAATAATTACGCCACTTTCAAATGTCTTGTGAATCAATGCCGCGGTATTGGGCAAGAATGGCACCAAGAAGTCACCAATTTGTAACAATGTACCCACGGCGTGCGCCAGTACTTCGCCTAGGTGCGCTTCTGCTTCAGGGTCGGTATCGCGGTTTTTAGCAATTTCCCATGGTTTCACGCGTTCAAGATACTGGTTAAGTGAACGAACTGTCAACCACACTTCATCGATAGCACGGTTGAACTCGAGTGATTCCATCGCCTCGCGGTATGGCTGCATATCGTGCTCAGCCTGTGGCGCCTCGCCAATCACACCAGCCTGGTAGCGCGTAATCATACTCGCTACACGCGACACAACATTCCCAAGATCGTTTCCAAGCTCGGAATTATAGGCAGTCTCAAATTTCTCCCAAGTAAAGTCGCCGTCGTCGAGCGTCGGGATATGGCGAGCAAAGAAATAGCGGAATGCATCGAGGCCATAGTTATCGATGATTTCGTTCGGGTCGACCACATTGCCAACCGTCTTGCTCATCTTTGAACCACCAACGTTCACAAAGCCGTGCACAAGCAACTTCTTCGGAAGCGGCAACTCAAGACCTAGGAGCATCGCAGGCCAAATACCAGCATGGAACCTCAAGATATCTTTACCGATCACCTGAACATCAGCTGGCCAGAAATCTTGCCACCCTTCGCGGTCGGGATAGCCAAGAACGGTGATGTAATTCGCTAGCGCGTCAATCCATACATACATAATCTGCTCAGGGTCACCAGGAACTGGCACACCCCAAGTAAGGTGCTTTTTCGGACGAGAAATACTTACATCCTGCAGGCCATCTTTAATGAGTTCAAGGAATTCCCTTTTACGAAACTCTGGTACGATCTGCATACGATTCGACTCAATTGCTTCTTGCACCTTTTCAGTAAACGCACTCGACTTCAAATAATAATTATCTTCACTCAGTCGCTGATATGGCTGATTGTGGTCAGGGCAAATGCCGTTGTTGGCAGCGGCCTCTTTATCAGTAACAAATGCCTCACAACCCTGGCAGTACCAACCCTCATAGCTGCCCTTGTAGATATACGGCTGTAGCTTTTGCCAAATGTATTGCACGGCAGCCTCATGATGGGGGTCGGTCGTACGAATAAAATCAGTATAGCTTGCGCCAACCTTCTTCATGAGAAGTTCAAAGTTACCATACATACGATCCGTGTATGCCTTGGGGTCGAGGCCATTTTCAGCAGCTTTGGCAGCAATTTTATTACCATGTTCATCGGTACCGACCTGAAAACGCACATCATGCCCGTTCTGCTTTTGGTAGCGCGTCCAAATATCAGCAAGAAGATAATCGAGTGCATTGCCAATATGAGGCGTGCCGTTAACGTACGGAATGGCGGTCGTGATGTATAAGTTTTTTCCCATAATATACCTATTGTACTACGAGGTGAGAGGTAATGCGAACCCGTTCACTTTACAGGGCGATGACATGAAGCGGCCCGGTCTTGCAACGGCTAGGTTATTTGGCAAAGAAATAGCGAGTCAGCTCAACCCATTGGTCGAGCGACAGTGCTTCGGCGCGAAGATCAGGACTAATACCGGCTTTTTGAAGTAGCGCCTCGGCATCTTGCTTTGAAATAGCCAGTCCTCCGCTCAAGCTCGAGCGGAGCTGCTTGCGTTTTGCCGAGAAGCCGGCTTTTACTACGCGAAAGAAATCTTTTTCATCAACATCTCTCAGGAATGGTTCGCTGCGAGTTTTAAGAATCACCACTTGGCTATCTACTTTTGGCGGCGGCGTAAATAAAGCCGCCGGTACAACATCGCCTACTGTCACATCGGCAAACAGCTGCGCACTTACAGCAAGAATACTCATATCGCCTGGCTTTGCTGCTAGACGCTCGGCCACCTCTTTTTGAATAAGCAGTACTGCAATCGATGGTTTATTGTCGGCCGTCATCAACAGTTGAACTATTTTACTCGTTATATAATACGGTACATTAGCGACGACTTTGTAGTCTTTCGGCATAACCGATAGGTCGAAAGCAAGGATGTCACTTTGAACGACTTCCAGATTCTTACCGGGAAATTGAGCGGGTAGCTTACGCGCAAGTTCGCCGTCAAACTCAACGGCAAGCACTTTTTCACTTCGTCGAAGCAGCTCACTCGTGAGTGTTCCAAGACCCGGCCCGATTTCGAGCACCGTATCAATTGGCTCAAGCTCAGCACAATCAGCAATATGCGCCAGCACATCACGATCACGTAGCCAGTGTTGGCCAAGGGATTTATTTGGACCTGCCATTACCGATAGATGTCCTGAAGTCCCATTTTTATCTTGCATGATGGCCATGGCTGCCAACCACGAGCCTGATACGTAATCCAAGCCTTTTCGTCTTGCACAGCTGGCGGTGCGAGCGAAGCATTTGCATACCCAGCATAGTTACCCCATGTGCGAAGGTCATACTGATAAGCCCCATAGTAGCCATTGCCTGTATTTGAAGTGTAACTTCCCTCACAGCTTCTTAAGCGCGCGAGCGCCCCAGCGAAGTCTCCCGTAAAGGTATTTGTCGCTTTTGCTCCCACTACCTCAACTTGCTTTTGCGCTTGGAGAGTGGTGACACTCTGGATCTCTTTGCGGCTCATCTCTTGGCCGTTCTTCATTTCAATCTCATAGGTTACCGTACGCTTACCAGCTACACCTGGCGTTTGGACTTTTTTGTACCCGACAGGCTGATCGGCATCTTTAATTTGCTCAGTCTCAAACTTCACTTCTTCTTCTTGGCTAACCGTCTGGACGCCATTGCGCCAAAGTTCAACTGCCATCCCTGCTACGATTGGCATCTTCTGGTCGACCGACAATACATCGTTCTCTGCTAATGTAATATTCTTCTCCTTTAGCATGTCGCCAACGGTCGCCGCTTGGGTGCGTGCATCGATCCTCTTGCCATAAAGCGTGAAGCTAAATTGGGTCGCGCGGTCAATCGTCATGCGAAGGCCAGCGCCTTCACTAATAATGTCATTTGTCGGCCCAATAGCAGTCGTGTCTTCGTCATACAGGGTAATTCCAGCATGCTTCGCAATCTTAGCTGGCGTTTGATACGGCGTCATTACAACGCGGTTCAACACTCCGTCAATCACTACAACGGGGCGTGAGCGGTAAATATTTACCTGATAGTCAGTTGCCACAAGTGGCTCACTCGCAGCTGGCTCAATGGCATCCGTCGCATCAAATGGAATGCCCGCTTCTTTGAGCGCGTCACCAACGGTAGTAGCCCTGGAAAGAAATACCTTTTCAGCGCCACGATCGTGAACCGTAATCAACCTGCCATTAGGTGCTGAGGATGGCTCTTGAGCGCTTGCAACACGTGCGATAGCGATAACCGCAGCCAGTATAGCAAGAAAGACGCCAGCAATAAGAAAGGCGCGCATTGGTGTGTTCGATGTACGGATAATAGATCTCATGCGTATAACACCACCCAGGGCGTGTTCTTTCTAGTATACCAAAAAATCGTCACTTAACCTAGTTTCTCAAGCCGGGCGTATTCGGCATTGAGCTTCTTGCTATACCCGCTATCAAAGAGGATAGTGACCGCCAAACCTTCAACATCCCGTATCTCACCTGTGCCAAAAGCAGCCGAACGAACCCTATCACCTATCCCAAACGGCAGCTCATCACTAAAGTAGTCCTGATCCATATCGCGTGTTACTTTCGGCTCGGCACTTGTCATCATAGCGTTGTCGCCCATATCGGCAAGAAAGCGTGATGGCGGGTTATAGCCGCGCTGCCCAAATTGCAGGCGGCTTTGCGCATAACTCAGATGAAGCTCTTCGCGTGCTCTCGTCATACCGACGTAGCAAAGCCGCCGCTCTTCCTCGAGTTCACTTGGGCCAGCCTCGTATACCCTAGCGTGCGGGAAGATTCCCTCTTCCATGCCCACCATAAAGACAACTGGAAACTCCAGCCCTTTAGCGGCGTGAAGGGTCATGAGCGTGACTTTTTCTTCCGCTTCGGCCGTATCAGCACTGGACATCAAGGCAACTTCTTCAAGGAATTCAGGAAGGCCGGCGAAGCTCTTGGCATCAGATACCAGCGAACCGATATTCGCCTCACGCTCTTCAGCTTGCGGTGTACCATCTTGTAAATATGCACGATAACCAGTAGAAGCAAGAATCTTCTCGATAATATCACTCGGGTTTCCATCCTCGACCATAAGCTGAATTGTACGCAATTTCCCGCCCAAGAGCGCGAGTGCCGAACGGGCTCGGGCAGTAATTGTCGTTGCCTGATCTACATTCACTAGCGCCGCAATGATATCCATGCCACTACTGGCCTGCCATAGCAGAAACTTCTCCAGGCTCGTTGCCCCAATACCACGCGTTGGCACGTTTACAATCCGGCTAAAACTCATGCGGTCATTTGGTTGATAAATGAGGCGCAAGTAGGCAATAATATCTTTGATTTCTTTACGGTCATAAAAACGTACGCCGCCAACAATCTGATACGGTACACGCTGCTGCAAGAAGGCACGTTCCAGGGTATAGCTTTGCGCATTAGCACGATACAGAACGGCAAAATCACCAAATTTCCGCGCACCCATAGCTGCGTGTGAAGAAATACGACTCGCCACCAAGTTTGCCTCTTCGGCCTCGTCATACGTACTATGTACTTGCACCGGCGCGCCGTTACCTTCGGCCGTCCATAGCTTTTTATCAGTTCGCTGGGTGTTTTTTGTGATGACATTATTGGCCGCTTCAAGAATATAGCCAGTACTACGATAATTTTGCTCTAGTTTAATGACTTTCGCACCCTTAAAATCACGTTCAAAATTAAGGATATTCGTAAAGTCAGCTCCACGCCAACTATAAATTGACTGCCAGTCGTCGCCCACAACACAGATATTACGCGCCTCATTCACAAGATGCTTGATAATGTGATACTGCGCAGCGTTCGTATCTTGATACTCATCGATCAAGATGTGTTTAAACTGCGTTTGCCATTTAGTGCGCACTTCTGGTGCTTCTTTAAAGAGACGGACGGTCTCAAGAAGTAGATCGTCAAAATCGAGCGCACCAGCTGCGCGGCGCATGTTTTCGTAGGCTGCATAAATCTTGGCGATATTCTTCTGATACGGAAATTGCGCCGTTGCCTCAAACTCAACTGGTCCTACCATCTCATTTTTTGCACTCGAGATCGCCGAACTGACACTTCGGGCTTTGATCTCTTTGTCGCCAATCGAAAGCTGCTTCATCGCCTGTTTGATCAGCCCTTGGCGATCATCTTCGTCATAAATAACAAAGTTCTTAGCAATATTAATCGCCTCACCTTCGGTACGAAGCATACGCACACAAATACCATGGAAAGTTCCCATCCACGGCATAAAGCCTCGGCTAGCGCCGTTCTGCCCGAGTAGTACCCCTAGTCGCTCACGCATTTCACGAGCTGCTTTATTGGTAAAGGTCACGGCTAGGATTTCATTCGGCCAAACATTTTCATGCGCAATCAAATGCGCAATCCGATGCGTGAGCGTCTTTGTTTTACCACTACCCGCACCTGCCAAAATAAGCAGCGGCCCAGACGTTGTCTGCACCGCATCTGCCTGCGCCTCATTAAGCCCCTTGAGTAAATCCATTACTCTTTATTATACCTGTTTTGGCTCGTTTATTTGAGACTAAATGATCTTAAAATAGTACAGTGCTGCTGCACCGCCAGCGCCAAGCGCAAGAAGCAAGACAATCCAAAGCACCCACAACCAGCCTGATTTTTTCTTGGCAGGGTGTGTAAGCGGCTTGTGGTAACTATCGGTATCATAGATAGCAGCGTGTTCTTCTTTGGTGCTGCTTGGCTCTTCTTTATACTGAGGTTGGATCGAGGCAGGGCCCGAAACTGCTGCCGGCACAGGAGTTACAATCGGTGCGGCAAAAGATGGCGCAGGGGCAGTCTTTTCGTTAACCGGCTCAGGCTGCGTCACTTCATTATCGGATTCTATTTTTATAAGATCGTGCTGCAGTTCATCCGGAAGCTCAGGCGCATTCTCTTGACTAGGCACTAGAGAATCGCCGCCTAGTGTCGGCTCATCATCTACCGTGTCAGTAGCAGGCTCAACCGCTTCTGATGCGCTATCAGTAGCAACTTGGTCGACCGCAAAGGCGCCAAGCGGACGCTTCTCGACTTTCGTATCGGCCAAGAACGGCGTCTGCAGTGGCGCAGGTTCTTCGATATCCATGGCGCTACTTGGTGCTATCAACTCTGGTGTATCTGCTTCTTCCGAAGAGAGCGTATCCGCAGCTTCTGTCGCGTCCAAAACGGGCGTTGGCGTTATCATATCAATAGGATCGGGCCACGCGTTTACCTCAGGAGATTGCGCGGGGACCTCTGGTGCTTGCTCAAACTGGCTATCAGCAGCTACATCCGGCTCGCGGGCTGGTTCAGGCGTCTCCAGAACAGGCCGACGGGCAATAGGACTGAGCTGTATGCCTTCACGTGATACAACCGGGCGGCTACTCACCTTCATGTCTGACGATGGATGAACAACATCCATAAAACGACCGCTCGTACGGCGAGCTGCGAGGGGATTAGAGGCAGGTGCCGCTGCGGCACTCACCTGTGTTTTTTCAATTTCAGTGCCGGCTTTCGAGGCAGTCTGTTCTAGGGTTGCAAATGACGGGCGTTCATTATCCGAAAGAGTTGGCGTAATTGTCAGCGTCTTCTCGGCTTCTTTGTCATCCCTAGGCACTGGCACCTTGGGAAAACCAGTCATTAAAGAGTTTACTGCCTGGTCAAGTTCATCAAAATCTAAATCTTTCATCATCCCACCTATGCGCTCTTCGCGACCGCTGAACCCTTATGCGCTTTTGTAATAATATCGGTAAATGCATGCGCATCAAGACTTGCGCCACCAATTAATAACCCGTCTACCTCTGGAAGGGCTAAATAGTCAGCTGCGCTACTAGCTGTTACACTACCGCCATATAGAACCGTTATATCGTCGGCCGCTTGCTTGCCGTATAAATGCTTAATCTGACTGCGAATCGCCTTGATCGCTGCCGTCACATCACTTGGCAGGGCGTTGTTACCTGTACCGATCGCCCAAACGGGTTCGTAGGCAATAATCACCTCTTTTAGCTCTTCGCTTGTCACATTAGCAAGACCACCAATTAATTGATCGTGCAAGACATCATTCGTTTCACCGTATGTGCGCTCCGCGGTCGTTTCGCCAACACAAAGAATCGGACGAATATTATTGCGAATTGCCGCTTGCACTTTATTTCGCACATCTTTGTCTGTTTCACCAAATACATGACGGCGCTCGGAATGACCAATAATAGCGTAGTCGATAATGCCACGCAGCTGCGTTGCTGACACCTCACCAGTAAAGGCGCCGTGGTCGCGCCAGTAAAGATTCTGAGCGGCGAGTTTAAACTGTCGTCGATTAATCTGAAGACTGAGTGATTGAAGAGTGAAGATCGTTGGTGCCAAGACAACCTCAACGTCACGACGGACCTTTACGAGCCCCGCCAACTGATGCAAATACAAGCTTGCCTCGTGCATGTTAAGGTTCATTTTCCAGTTGCCAACGATGAGAGTGTTTTTACTTGCCATAATACTTACGTTTAGTGTATCCTAATTATTTCCGAGCGTCTAGCAAACTTTCGACACCTGGTAACTTTTCTCCTGCCATAAGTTCCAAACCTGCCCCACCACCAGTGGAGACATGGGTAAAACTCTGCCCGTCATGACCATCCCACTTAAGGACAAATTCGGCCGTATCACCACCACCAATGATAGAGGTTGTCTTGGGGTGCGTCGCAAGCTCCATGGCAATCCGAGCCGAGCCATGTGCAAACACCGGCAAGGTCGAATAGCCAACCGGCCCATTCCATATGACAGTTCCAGCTTTTGCGAGCACTTTACAGTACGCTTCTATCGTCGTATCACCGATATCAAGCGCCAGTTCACGCTCTTTAATATCGTGCACGGATACGACACGGCGCTCGTGCTGGCCTGCAAGATCAGTATCAACCGCTACGTCAGTGGGCAGCATAATAAATTCATCAAGATGATCCGTCCCCACTTTGTCGGCTGCCTTGGCATAGATAGCATCAAGCACGTGCGCCTGATCTAACTCGACCTTACTTTTTCCAACTGACATACCCTTGTAATCTAGGAAAGTATTTGCCATCGCACCACCTATCAAGATAGTATCGGCGACACCAATAAACCGTTCAATAATTGCAATTTTATCACTCACCTTTGCGCCGCCCATCACAGCCACAAATGGCCGTTTCGGCTCACTCATAGCGTGGGTAATGGTTTCATATTCGCGCTCAAGCAACAATCCGGCGACACCTGGAATATACAGGGTAATCGCGTGTGTGCTAGCGTGTGCACGATGCACCACGCCAAAGCCATCCTGTACGAAGTAGCGCGCACCTGTTGCTTTGGCTATTTTCTTGGCAAAAGCGTGATCGTCCGCCTCTTCTTCTTTATAGAAACGAAGATTCTCAAGTAACACGACCCCGTTTCTTGGAGCACGTTTAACCACCTGATGTACGCGGTCACCGATACAATCATCTATAAAGTGGACGGGGCGTTGCAGTAACTGCGCCAGTCGCTCACCGACAACCTCAAGACTCAGCTTGCTATCGCGACCCTCCGGACGCCCTAAATGACTCATAACCACGACTTTGCAGCCGTGGTCGAGCAGGTATTGAAGTGTTGGGATACTCGCGCGAATCCGAAGATCATCAGCAATTCGGCCGTCTTTTGTGAGCGGCACATTATAATCAGCCCGCACGAGCACGGTTGTGTGCTCGTGCGGTACGTCACGAATTGTCTGTTTAAAAAATGTCACGAGGGCCCACCCTTTTATTTACTATCTCTATTCTAGCACGCGAACGCGGATAGTATCAGTCGCACCGATAAGACCCGGTTGTTTGCCACTCACAATGGCAACGGTAACCTTCTCTTGTTCACCGAAGAAGCCTTGATCTTTCAATTCCTTAGCGATATCAAGACCGGCACGCTCACCATCTGGACGAACGAAGCTACGGTTTGCGTAATTAAGGGCGAGCTGCTGGGCTGCGCGGTCGCTACTTGTCACACTAATAATAGGAAGATTCGGGCGATGACCAGCGATATTTGCTGCTGTCGCACCAGACTTTGTCTCGGCAACAATCGCATCAACCTTAAGCTGCACAGCAAGACTTACCGCAGCGGCACTAATTGCATCCTGCTGAGCATTCTTACCATGGATCTCATCGTGAATTGGCGCAACAGCTGCGTTATCCTGAGTGAACAAGATCACTCGCTTCATAGCAGCAACTGTCTCAAGGGGATACTGACCGTTGGCCGTTTCGTCAGAAAGCATGACCGTGTCAGCGCCCTGAATCACAGCGTTTGCCACATCGCTTACTTCAGCACGAGTTGGCTCTGGGTTGTCCACCATGCTTGCCATCATCTGTGTTGCGACGATACTGAGCTTGCCGTGCTTGCGGCAGAGCGCAATAATACGGCGCTGGATAATCGGCACGACTTCCGCCCCGGCTTCAACCGCGAGGTCACCACGAGCAACCATAACACCGTCGCTCGCTTTCACAATTTCTTCAAGTACGTCTGTCTTAATAGCAGCTTTCGTCTCAATCTTTGAGATAATCTGCGCATCAGACCCAAGGCCAACAAGAATTTGACGAAGATTATTGATATCGTCTGCGCTTTGTACGAAACTAAGAGCAACGTAGTCGATGTCTTTTGTTGCACCGTATTCAACATCCCGAAGGTCTTTTGGTGTCAGAATATCACCACCAAAATCTGTATCAGGAAGGTTAATACCCTTCTTGCTCATAAGTGTACCGTCGTTTTCAACGCGGAGCTTGATAGCAGTCGAAGAAGGAATTTCAACGACAGTTGTACGGATCTTGCCATCGAAAATATAGATTGGCTCACCAACTTTTACTTTTTCAGCCAAGTTGTACTGAACCGGGAAGGTCATGCCACTGTGTTCAGCAGCGTGGTCGAGGACAATCTCATCACCCTTCTTAACACTGACATTTTCGTTCAGCATGCCAAGACGGATCTTTGGCCCCTGAAGGTCCTGGAGGATTGCCACAGGCTTGCCAATCTTTGCTGATGCTTCACGAATCCAAGTGATCTGATCATCACGCTCGGCATAGTCACCATGGCTAAAATTCAAGCGGAAACCGTTCACACCAGCAAGCGCTAGCTGTTCGATTGTCTCCGGGTTGCTTGTTGGAGGCCCAAGCGTAGCCAAAATCTTTGTACGTTTAAAAATAACACTCATGAACTCAATTGTACCACCATTCATCTGTTAGCTACGGCAAAAACTCACCAAGTAAAATACCCATCGGCGAGGATGGGTATTTTACTTGGTGATCTCACGGAGAATCGAACTCCGATTGCCAGGATGAAAACCTGGTGTCCTAACCGTTAGACGATGAGACCATGTTTAACTCGGACGATTATAGCAAAAAAATACCCCTTTGGCTAGAGGCTACGTTTTGCAAGGATAGGCAGCACTCTTCGCATTAGCTTCCACCTCGACAAAATGAATAGCAGTCCATTACCATCACAACTGAGTTGTCTAACACCTTAGAATCGACTGTAAGACCAGACTTTATCCCCACCCCCATAAAATGCTTGTGATTATTAATACTATATTGTATAAAGCATTGACATTTTAGCATATTTGTGGTAAATTGAATACATCACTGGTGAGTGAGGTGTGTGGGGTAGCCGCCAGGTTACCCAGAGCTATTACTCATCAAGTATGGGAACGTTAATAATCAGGTTATAACTTATTGTACTAACGTACTATGCAAGTGTAGCCATAAGCACACGATTATCCCTATTTTTAATCTTGTCTTTTTGGCTGCACTTGCAGCCATTTGTCATGTCCGCTTTTCGTAAGTGTCGACAGGACAGATGAGTACGTGAAATATGAAGAAACATCTTTTCTCTCAAGGGATCAGCGTAACGGTGAGGCACATTAATGATGGCTCGTCGCTATGCTGATCCCTAACCTGTGGGACAGTAAAGGGGGTGTTCCCCGATTGTAAAATCGGGGTCACTACCCCATCGATTCCCCACTGGGGAGAGGAGAGATCATGAAAATCGCAAAAGTAGCAGGCATGTTCCTGCTACCGACCGGCCTCGTGCTGGCTACGACTGGATGTGGAGGCAATGACCTTCTCGCTAATCCGAACCCGTCACCGTCACCAAGCGAAACAGCAGCAGCTCCAACCTTCACTGCCGAACAGCAGGAAGCGTGGAAGTACTGCCTGTCAGCCGACGAGCAAAAGGCACTACAGCCTGGCGCTGCTGAGGCCGACAGCAAGTTGCTTGACTCCTGCCGGAAGCTTGGCCAGAGCATCTACGATGGCATGGCCAACGTCAATAAGACGCAGGAGCAAATTGCTAAGTTGGCTAACGAGCTCAAGACGACGACCAGCCTGGCGCGAGCCACGCAGATCGTTAACTCCTTGGGAGAAGCCAAGAAGATCAACGACGAAGGCGTAACTGTTAGCGACCAACAGGCACTTGCAGCTCAAATTCGCGGCATGTTCCCAAACGCTGACCAGAATGACATTTTGGTCGGCTCAACGGGAGAAGGCGCGATCAATCCAGCTGCGCACAAGGTCGACACAGGAGGTGCGCCGTTCTACAATGGCAACAACATCACCTACCTCGACTCGACCGATGCCATCGCCAAGTGGCTCGCTAGTGGTACGCCCGAGGCTAACACCGCCAAGGAGCGCGTCACCAGTGCCATTAAGGCCGCTGGAAAGGACGACAAGGAAGTGAACCGTGCCCTTACAGGTGCGGGCTACATCCCTGTCCAGCTGAAAGGCGAATCCCAGATCATGGGAGGTAGCTACTTCGTGGACGGAAAATTCCACATCGAAGACAGCTGGCGTCAGTCACAAGCCGGTGACATCTACTGGCTGTACATTACGGCAGACGGAATGCTCGTCTCCGACGCAACACTGCGCGCGGATTGCGGCAATGTCGGTGCGAAGCAAATTCGCATCGTCAAAATCAACATCCCGCCCGCAGTACCAGTCGGACTGCCGCCAGGCAAGGAAGAGTGCCCAGAAGGCACCGTACTTCAGCCAAACGGCGAGTGCCACACTCCGCCGCCGCCCGTGGTACCACCTGTGGTACCGCCCGTGACGCCTGTTTGCCCTCCGGGCACGACAGGCACCCCACCTAATTGCATTGAACGAAAGATCCCAAGCCAGGGTTCCGGACCTCAAGGCAATGCACCTGTCGGCGGTGGCAGGAATGACACATCCGGACCAGGCACCTACATCCCCCCACAGGAGATGCAGCAACCCCCGGCCGTGCAGCCCCCACCCCCGGCAGCACCAGCGCCACAACCAGCACCGATAACTCAACCGGCTCCCGGTGGTGGCACTGTTGTAGTTCCGGCGCCGAACCCCAATCCAGCGGGTCCACGGCCAATCGCAACACCCGAGCCAGCCGCACCGGCACCTTCACAGGCACCGGATACATGCGTGCCGGCACCCGGTAAGACCTCCTGCTAGTTAGGTAGTCTTACCCGAGTGAGGGTGGCAGCTTCCAAAGTGCCACCCTCACTCACCCCCTTCTTCATATTTCACAGAACACCTCGAGAGGAGGTCAGTTTTTCCGTTTGAGCACTTACTGCTCACGACGTAACTGATCTCCTCGAGATCACACTATTACACTAAGTTATAATCTGATTTTTCCCGTAATGATGTAAATTAAAAATTCGGCTTGCAAACATCTTAAAGCATAAGCATTGACATTTTGTAAATAATGATATATAATAATGAAGATAATTTAATTGGATCCAACCGAGAGACGGACCAATAAAGAGGAGAGTTCATAATGGGTAAACTACTTACCGTAATGCGAAACGCCCCAAAGCGCAGTAGCGCACTTGTTACCATGATTGCAGCCGCAATCGTCGTACCAGCTGCCCTGTTCGCGTGGGGACCAAGTCGCCAAACTTTTACAATCGAGCAGCCATCCGACCATGTCGCTTTCAACTCGATTACTAACAACCCTGACATCGGAGACGAGCGAAACTTCGTTGGTATCCGCGAAGCAGGTACAAGCAACCTTTGGACAGACAATATGACTGTTCAAAATGGTAAAGAATATACCGTACGTATGTACGTACACAACAACGCAGCAGCAAACCTCAACCTTGTTGCCGAAAACGTCACCGCTAAGTTTAACCTACCGACTACTACTGCAAAGTCTATTCAGGTTAACGGTTTCTTGAGCGCAAGTAACGTTGGTGCAAACAAGCAAGGTAACGCTGGCTCATACGCCGAAGTATACGACCACGCCACGTTCAAGAGCGACAAAGATTTCAATGTTGCTTACCAAGCAGGAAGCTTGAAGTTTGAGAACAACGCGTTTGGTGCAGCTGGTACTGCAATTCCAGAAAGCGTCTTTACAAGTGCCGGCGCAAAGCTCGGTTACGATAAGCTTGACGGCAAGATTCCTGGCTGTTTCCAGTTTGACGGCTACCTTACTTTCAAGGTAAAGGCACAGGTTGCACAAACCGCCAACCACACCGTTACTAAAGAAGTGAGCAAACACGGCGCAAACAAATGGTCTGAAAACTACGCTGCTAAACCAGGTGAAATAGTTGACTACCTAATTGAGTACAAGAATATTGGTGAAGCACAAACTGATAATGTCATGATCAGTGACACACTTCCTGCAGGCATGACATACAAAGACGGCTCAACCCGATTTGGCACCCTCAAAGAGCCAGCTGGCGTAAAAGCAAGTGATAACATCACAAAGGGTGGTATCAATATCGGTTCGTACAAGCAAAATGGTGGCACTTGGGTAATTTTCAGCGCAACAGTTGCTGAAAATGACAAGCTCCCTGTCTGTGGCCCTAACAAGCTTATTAACACCGCACGTGCAACTACCGACTTCGGTTGGAAAGAAGACACAGCAAACGTTACTGTCGATAAGACTTGTGTAAAGCCTAAAGATATCAAGGTATGTGACCTTGCAAGCAAAAAGATCATCACTATCCGCGAAGATCAATTTGATGCAAAGAAGCACTCTAAGAATCTAAAGGACTGTGAAGTACAACCTGGCAAGATCACTGTTTGTGAACTCGCTTCAAAGAAAATCATCACTATCGATGAGAACAAATTTGACGCAAGCAAGCACTCTAAGAACTTGAAGGATTGTGAAACAACTCCTGTAACTCCTCCAACAACTCCACCAGAACTTCCAAAGACTGGTGCAGATGATGGTGTTGCAGCAGCCCTCGCACTTGGTGCATTGGTTGCAAGCGCAAGTTACTACATTGCAAGCCGACGCCTTCTAGGCAACTAAATCCGAGTCTGACCGCTCTTCGTACTGAAGCATCAGCCTCAGATATACAAAATCACCCCCGTTATGATACGGGGGTGATTTTTGATATACTGAAGGTAGTATGGCAAAGCAGAAGAAAAAACGAACAAAGAAATACTCAGGCGCAGATGCGGCCGTCACCCGACCGGTAGTTACACGCGTCACCGCAGCCAACCGCAACAAGATTGGTCAATGGTGGTTTGAGCGAAAAAAGATTCTTAAGCCTGTTCTTATAACTGCTGGTATTGCCACTTTACTTGTGTGGCTGATTATCGAAATCATCCGTATCGCTAACGGGAGCTAGTGCCATTTTCTTTACGGGAAGAGTGAACCCAAACGTACTTCCCTTTTCTGGCGTCGAACTAAATACCATCGACCCGCCATGGGCGACAATCACTTTTTTCGCAAGGTACAATCCAACACCCGTGCCATCGGGGCGCTGCTTGCGCGCATTGCTAGCGCGATAAAACTTCGTAAAGAGCTGAGCCTGCTCATCTACAGGCACGCCAATACCAGTATCCTTTACGGTGAGCTCTAGGGTGTCATCATTTGCCTTGAGGGTTATGGTGATTGTTGTGTTTTCTTTTGAATAATAAATAGCGTTATCAATAAAATTCATGACAACCTGGCGGATCTTACCCTCATCGAGGTAGAGCAACGGGAAAGAGGAGGGCACATCATAAGACAAAGTGAGCTGGCGCTGCCCGGCTGTCGTTTGCAGTCCATCAACCTCCTGGCGAACAATTGTGGCGAGGTCGATCTGTCGACGATCAATCATGAACTTACCCGTCTGGAGTCGCGAAACATTCAAGAAGTCATTGATAAGATGAACCATGCGCTCACTGCTGGTAAATGCCTCGCCCAGCAGGTGCTTCTGCATATCACTAATCTCGCCAGCATCACCCTCGAGCACCATATCGATATACCCCTTCACGCTCGTGAGTGGCGTGCGAAGCTGGTGTGAAGCCATGCTCACGAATTCATCCTTGGCCTCATCAAGGCGCTGCAGCTGCGCGTTACTAGCACGAAGCTCCTTTGTCGCCTCATCAATGCGCTGCTGAAGTGTGGCATTTAATTCTTTAACTTCCTGAACAGAGAGGGCATTTTGAATAGCAATTATCAATTCGTCAGCAACGGTCTCCAGCACGCGTGCATCTCGCGTCGTGTAGCCATTACTTAGTCGCTCACCAATACACACATAGCCAACAACTTGATTTGAACGAACCAGCGGTAAAATTAAAGCAAATTTATGACTCACCATCATGCGGCGGATAGGATCATGAATATCTAGCTCCGCGGCGGCAATTATCGCGCCTCCACGGCCAACAACATAGCTATCAAGCGTCCGAGCGTCCTCTATAGGCAGGCGTACTTTCGGTTTTGTTGATGTCGATATATGGTGCCCCTGGGAATGATACACAAAAAGATAGCCAAATTCTGCTCGCAGCGTTTCACTGATTTCTCGCGCCGCCCGCTCCATTAACGTACGCAAATCGGTAGTCATCGTTAACGTCCTCGTTAGATCGGCGAAAAACTTATCACTATCATAATTATCCTGGAAGAAAATACGATTAGTTAACTTGTCGAAGAATCGCTTGATCGGATGGAAAATAAACGCCAGCACAAGTGCAATGAATGCATTGGGAAGTACGTCAAGATTAAAGCCAGCCGAACCGTTAACGACCACGGCCAGCAGAGTAGCCAAGCCAAAGTAAACACCGATCATTGTTGTCAGTGCCAAGAAATACGTAACCGTGCGCACAACGGCAAATTTAATATTAAATAATCGGTGTCGAATAATAGCATAGGCGATCACTCCAATAAAAAGCGTTGCACTGGCCGTCCCTAACTGCGTAAACCAGTACACTCCAAATATTGGCAATATAAGATTACAATAGGCACCCAATATCCCGGATAATGCCATGCCCGTCAAGATCAGCGTAATACCACGTGCGCTCAGCTTATCTGCACGCCTCCTGCCAATAATCAGAACCGCACAAGATGCAATAATATAGGCAACCAAAACAAGACCGTATATGACAAGTGTTAGCTGATTGGTAATAATCGCCTCGCCCTCCACTCGGTAGGCAATTATCCCAGGTATCATCGCAGCCACACCCACAACTACGCCCGGCACGACAAGCAGCCGCGCATACTTAGTACTGAGTTGGGACTTTGCAAACCCTACGCAAAACAACAAGAGCTGCACTACCAGGCCCATCGCAAGTCCGTAACAGACAAGGGCAATGAGGTACTTTAACTCACCCGTCAAGAGCGTATACGCGACATTCCCGGCAATCCATAAACACACGAAGAACGCCAATAGCACAAAATGTCGCTGGTAAGCTTGGTCGGACCGACTCCCTCCAAGCCATACAATTGCTCCAATGAGTGCCGCTGCGATTGCGGCAACAATTGCTAAAATGGTGGATAAAATAACCATGCTAATTGCGCCCGCTCAATTCTTTAGCAGCCTCGATGCCTCGATGAACTGCATTTAATGTCATACCATGCGCCTCGGCTTGCTCAAGATACTGCGTGCCCTGTATTGGATCGGTGTAGCACAGTATTGAGTCGTGCTTATCGCGCTCGCTAAACTTACCCCTTACAATTGGTGTAAAGCTAATCCCCTGTTGACTGAAATAACGGTAGAACGGCACGGTCGTCGCAAAGATCCAGCGCGGCGACTTATCAACCTTATGAGATAGCGCATATCCAGCCCCGAATAGTTCGACCAAGGATTCGGTTGATCGCTCAGGTGAAACGTGGCCTGGCACCAAGCGAGTTAAGTCCCACACGACACCCTCTTCTAGCGACATCACCTCACGGGCGCGCATCTGTAACTCCTCCGGCAACCAAGACCAGGACATGGTATCTTCAATCCGACTTCGTGGCGTTAGGCGTAATCCCGCCTCAATAGTATCGCCCTGCATATTAAGAAGTTGGATAGTAGCCGGATCATCATCGTAGGCATCTCGGTCATAGCCGGAGCTCCATCGGCGCTCTTCCATGAAATTTTGTCGCAATAAGAGCCAGTCTTCAAATAATTCATCCGATGGCGTCACAACCCTTAGTAACGAAGGTCGCTCAACCCCTCGTTCTCGATCAGCCGAAACCTCTATTAACTCCGTCACCCACCTGCCCTCTTCGCTAGTAATTAATCTGGATTCATTGTACCATCAAAGTATGACCAAGATAGCCATTATTGAAGACGATCCAGTAATTAATCAAATGTACCGCATGAAATTTGAAGCGGACGGATTTGAGGTACAGCTGGCCGACAATGGTAATCGAGGTGTAGCCCTCGTTGAGAAATTTCAACCAGACATCATTCTTCTCGACCTTCAAATGCCCGAGATGGGCGGCGCCGAAGCACTCGAAGTTATCCGTTCGCACGAATGGGGTAAACATATTCCAGTTATTATTCTCACCAATCTCGGTGAAGAAGAGTCTCCAAAGCATCTTCGTGGACTCGGTATCGATAGCTACATCGTAAAAGCCGATCTAACTCCTCGCCAGGTAGTTGGTCGCGTTAAAGAAGCGCTTGAACGCGCCAAGAAATAAAGTACCTACTTTGCTTTAGCGGCAGCTACACGCTGCGCTGCGCGAATAACATTATCAAACAAAGCTGCAATTGTAAGCGGACCAACACCCCCTTTTTGAGGTGTAATCGTGACATCAGTGCGCTCACGAACATCATCGGCAACATCGCCGACAATTTTGCCATGCTCGGCTGCCGTACCAGCATCAACCACTACCGCTCCCGGTTGCACCAGTGCGCTCGTAATAAGTCCCGGCACACCTGTTGCGCTGACAATCAATTCAAATCTATTCAATTCCGCAAGGTCTGAGCTATGATCAAGCACAGTCACGTCGTACCCGGCACCGCGCCATAACTTGGCAAGTGGCGCGCCAACAAGCCGACCAGCACCAACAATAGCAATCTTTTTTTGCTTGATATCAACATTGTAGCCATTTACCAGCCAGTCAATTGCCACTGGCGTTGCCGGATCAAATTCCGCAGCACTACCCAAGCCATCAACGTCTTTACTCCCCACAACTGCATCGACTGCGGACTGCGTATCATCAGGATTTGCTAGCGGCAACTGCACAATAATACCATGGACGGTCTCGTCATTATTCAGCGTGGTAATCGTCGCCAATAACTCAGACTGCGTAACCTTATGATACTCAACATCTATCAGTACGTCAGCGGCGTAGCGGTGCTTTAATCTAACATACGAATCGATCACAGGATCATCAGACGTCTGCACAATCGCAAGCTTTGGATACACATGCGATGCCTGGCGAAGCGCCCGCACTTGGCGAACTTGACGCTCTTTAATAAAATCTGCCAGCTCGGCACCATTGAGAATCTTCATTCCCTTTATAGTAGCACAACCAGGGGGTGGCGGCGGAACCTTCCGGCAACTAACCTACTTCTTTTTGATCGTCAACGACTCAAAGAACACCAGTGACTGGCCCGCATTTAAACCACCTGGCTGGCCGCTTTCGTACACTGGTTGCGGCGTATAAACATTGCCATCATGGCTTATAAAGTACTGCTTTTCAATATCACCAAGACGATGGTTTGTCGCCGTACCAATATCCTGCTGGTAGCGAATCTCGACCGCTTCGTTACCGTCAATCTTCAACTTTGTCTCGCTAAGTAATTTTGGGCGCACCTCCCCTACCTCCAAGAAGCCCGATTTAAATTGTGCCACAGCATCTTGAAGCGATTGCTTTTTCACCCCGACGATGGCGTTTGCGTGGGATTTATCATTAGCATCCATAAAATCAACTTCGTAGTCATAAAGTACCGGATTCAACTTCGTATCGGCCATCGGTGTCCACTGAGGAGGGTATGAAATACTAAACGGATAGCGCGCATCGGTGTACTTTTTCCAGTCAGCTGGCACCGTTGTAGTTTTTGAATAAGACTTTACTTCGGTTTGCTGCGCGACCGTCTCGGTATTCTTTTTCGGCAAAAGTTGCCATATAAGCACTCCGCCAGCACCCACCACAACGACCATCACTGCAATAATAAGTAGTTTCCTTAGCTTTTTACTAGAACGATCCTCTGACATACGCGCCTCCTCGAACTTAGCTTGGTGCGTAGAATATAGCACTATGGCCTCAATTCGTCTATGATACGACGCACATATATCCACTTCTAAAGAAAAAGGACCCATCTTTCGATGAGTCTTTCTTCTTGGTACACCCGGCAAGATTCGAACTTGCGACACCTGGTTCCGAAGACCAGTGCTCTAATCCACTGAGCTACGGGTGCGTATAGTACAAAATTAATTATACCATGACCCTTTACAAACCCACCCCTATTTGGTACACTTTTTAAGTGTTAATTTAATGGGCCAGTAGCTCAGCTGGTTAGAGCACCTGCCTCTTAAGCAGGGTGTCGAGAGTTCAAGTCTCTCCTGGCCCTCCAAGATAAAGCGTCGACATTTTCGCTACCGGTCGACGTTTTTTCTTTTATGAAGATTTTTTACATATAGAGCCGTGATCATTTCTTGGTATACTAAACGTAATGGAAATTCATACCAACATTCCGCTTAAAAACTATACAACCATGCGCCTTGGTGGCAACGCCCGCTTTATGACCGATGTTCACACGCCCGAGGAAGTTGCCAGCATCTACCACAATGCCGCTGGGCAACAACTACCTATTTTTGTACTCGGTGGAGGTAGTAATATTATCGTGCGCGATGAAGGTTTTGCGGGCATCGTTATTCGCAACCGCATCTCTGGTTTTTCGGTAATCGCCGAGGACAGCCAATCGACAACCATCCGGGTTGGAGCTGGTGAATTGTGGGATGAAGTTGTTCGGCGCACTGTAGATATGAATCTTAGCGGCATCGAGGCTATGTCAGCCATACCTGGCACGGCCGGAGCCGCGCCTGTGCAGAATGTAGGTGCGTATGGTCAAGAAATCGCCGACACCCTACTATCACTCGAGGCCTACGACAGCCAAACAGACACCTTTGTCATACTCCAAAATAGTGATTGCGGCTTCTTATATCGTCATAGCATCTTCCGCGGCGACCAGGCTGGGCGCTATGTTATTACTGCCATCACCATCCGGCTCTACAAAGCAGCCCCACAACCGCCATTTTATGCCGCCCTCCAAAGCTACTTCGACGCACATGACACGACGCTCTTTACACCAAAAATCATTCGAGATGCCGTCATTACTATTCGTGCAGACAAATTACCCGACCCGAAGCAGCTACCCAACACTGGGTCATTCTTTAAAAATGCCATCGTAGAGGACTGGCAACTGAACGATCTGCAAAAAGAATATCCGGAGATTCCAACCTACGACATGCCCGACGGCCGCTTTAAAGTTCCCACTGGCTGGCTCATCGAACAAACCGGCCTAAAGGGCCAGACCCTCCATGGCATGCGGATTCACGACAAGAACGCCCTTGTTCTTATCAACGAATCGGCCGCCAACTACGGTGACCTCGCAGCCGCTCGCGATGAAATTATTGGCGCTGTCCGCGACCGTTTCCATATCATGATTGAACAAGAACCGCTCGAGATATAAATATTGTAGTTTTTATCTAAAACCCTTATGCTATAAACATGCGCCATCAACGTGGGTTTACATTAGTTGAGCTCGTCATTGTCATAGCAATCATGAGTATTATTTTAGTATTGGCCATAGTTAATCTACGGTCCACTCAAATAACTGCCCGCGACCAAGATCGAAAAACTGATGTCGAAAACATCATGAGAGGTCTTGAAGGCTTTTACGTAAACGGTGCAAATAATGCACGCTATCCGTCAAATCATATTAGTGATCCCGCCACTACCGACGCATTCGTGCAAGATGCGCTGCGAGATATTGACATTAAGTCACTCCAAGCGCCAGGTGAAACCGCCGGAAGCCGCAGTCTCATCTCGGCAATAAATACAAACGAGACCACGAGTGGCGTACGGCCGATACCATCAACAACAGACTATGTATATCAGCCGTTCCAACCAGATGGAACATTATGTACATTAGTGAGCCAAGAATGTCGTCGCTATAACATATTCTACAAACTCGAAGGAGACGGCGTAATCTATAAGATGAGCAGTAAAAACCAATGACACGTACTTCATCCCAACAGGGCTTCTCGGCCGTCGAACTTCTCATTACGCTATTCGTTGCCGTAGCGTTTATTGCGACTGGCTACCAGCTCTATAGCACTATCGTAAAAGATGGCGGCGAAGCTCGCTTTCGTGCCCGCGCTAGCAACCTTGCGTACGAGAACCTACGCCGAGCGAGCAACACGAACCCTAGCTGCCCAACCACACCAGGAGCAACAATCGTCACCACCCCGGCAGCACCAGCAAACAGCGGCCTGGATGCACCGGCGATTACCCAGACCATCTCCGCCCCTCAAGGCTGTAACGGAACATTATGGCAAGACCGGGTGATGAGAGTTGAGATCACCGTCGAATACGGCCCTCAAACAGATCGACAAGGAGTGACACATGCAGTCTATGTATCAAAATAAAAACCGTGGATTTACCATTGTTGAAGTATTGGTCATTGCACCAATTATTATTCTTGCCCTTGGCGCCTTTATCGCTGTGATGGTTAATATGACGGCCGAGGTACTAAAGACCCAGTCGGAAAACGGTATGGTTCAGAGCACGCAGGACGCACTTAATACTATCGAGCAAGACGTTAAGCTAAGCGGCCAGTTCCTCGCGGCCAACGAGATAACCGCCCAATCTCCCCAGGGATATGCAGACGGTACCGGTCCTATTAATAGCCAAAGCAATGCGAACAGCTTTACGAACGTCACTACAGGCAACACCCGAAGCAAGATGCTCATTCTTCGAACATTCACCACCAATAAAAACCCTATCGACGGCACTCGTAAGCCCATCTATACCGACCAGCCAGCACCTAGCTGTACGCCAAAAACTGTCAACAAGCTCTTTTCGAGCAATACTGTCTACTTTGTAAAAAACAACACGCTCTGGAAGCGGACGATTATTCAGCAAGGTAGTGGCCGCCCAAATCTCTGCCTCGACCCAGGCGAGACCGTCTGGCAGCAGCCAAGTTGCTCAGCAACCGTCACAAAAGGCGCCTTCTGTAAGGTAAATGACACCCGCCTCGCAGATAACGTGTCCGACTTCTCGATCGACTACTTCACAACTGCCGACGGTACTTCACCGATTGCCGACGCCGATGACCCTACAAAAACTATCACTCAGCGCAATGCCCTCCTTTCTGACGCCTCGACCATTCGCGTCTCGATCACCACCTCAACAAAAATTGCAGGCCGCGACATAAGTAGCAGTGCTGCCATGCGCGCCACGAAGCTCAATATCATGAGCGACCCTCCTGTAGTTGTCACCCTCGGCGTTGCCCAGCAGCCAAGCAACCAACCGGTGATTCCGAGTGATGGCACTGCAAAGTTTACGGCTGGTGCCAATATCGCTAGCTCAACCTACCAATGGCAAGTGTCTACCAATGGCGGCAGCACTTGGGCGAATGTTAGTAATGGATCAAACTACAGTGGTGCGACGACAAACGAACTCATAGTGAGTAACTTCACTACTGCCTGGAATGGGTATCAATACCGTGTCATCATTACAAACTTTGGCGATACCGCTACGAGCAACCCGGCGACGTTAGCCGTTTCTACCTGGGCTAGCCCGACATATCTAAACGGATACTCCGATTATGGTAATAGCTATTCGCCATTTGGCTATACAAAGACATCTACTGGCGTCGTACTTCTAAAAGGCATGGTGCAAAAGTCGAGTCCAGTCGTAGCCGGCGATGTTATCGGTGTGCTGCCCGATGGCTACCGGCCAAACGGCACGCTCATCTTTGAAACAAGCACCAACAGTAACGTTCCTTCGCGCGTCGACGTTGCTTCAAACGGCGAGATAAGAGTACAAAGCGGCAACGCCAGTTGGCTCTCACTCGAAGGTATTAGTTTTATCCCCGAGGGAACATCATACTCGCGCACCGCCCTTACCCCAGTTAATAGCTGGACAAACTACGGCGGCTCCTTCCCCGCCGCAAGCTATGTCCAGGATTCAATCGGTCGTGTTCACGTGCAGGGTCTTATCCGAAACGGAGTTATGACTAATGGTACGCAAATGGTCACAGGCCTACCTGCCCTCCCATCAAAGTACCAGCATGTCGTCGCTCGAAACAACGGTGCATTTGGGTTCATCGGCATAGACCAGACAACAGGTATCGTCGCTAAGGGCATCGGCAATAACGGCTACCATAGCATCAACACTATGTACTACCCAGGATCGGTGACGCCGAGCGGCTGGCAGACACCAGCCCTACAAAACGGCTGGGTAACCTACGACGGCGGCGCATTCTTCGCCACGCCACAATATATAAAGGGTTCTGATAATATCGTTCGCATGAAAGGCATCATAAAAAGTGGAAATACCGCCAATGGCACCGTTGTGCTAAACCTGCCTGCTGGCTATCGTCCAAAGGAGCGCGTACTTTCCACTTCCGTTTGTGCCGACGCCTACTGTCGTGTAGACATTTTGCCAAATGGTGACGTCGAGCTGTACCTTACGAGTGCCACATGGACAACTCTCGATAGCGTTACGTTCCTTGCCGAACAATAAGCTGTGGAAAAGTACATCATAACGCTTGCGCTTGCCAATAAGACATAGTAATATTACAACTGAACTACAATTAACTAGGGGGCACTTAGAAATGAGTCTTCAAAACATAAAAAAAATGAAAGCGGACAAGGGTTTTACAAT